>ENA-OQJN01000001-OQJN01000001.1-human-gut-metagenome-genome-assembly--contig:-NODE-1-length-386927-cov-17.235879_pt1 | contig 386927 bp, 321 predicted proteins | sample MGYA00242610_ERZ504777 | MGnify/ENA primary metagenome ERZ504777 (study PRJEB26092, sample SAMD00036350) | human gut metagenome | host: Homo sapiens | study: EMG produced TPA metagenomics assembly of... | reverse complement strand
GTCCTCCTGCTCCATTTGCTCGATCTGCGAGCCGCGCAGAGAGACCAATGCCAACTCGGTGCCGGAGAACACGGAACCGATAACGAGAAATACAAAAATCAGGAGGATGTTCAAACCAAGTGACATGGCTTCAACTCTAGGGGAGTGGCACGTCAAATTGGGGTGTGCTGGCTGGGCAGTAAGAAACTCGGCAAAGGGAAGGGCACTCTTATCATTACCGCGGACGACGTGTCGACCGGTGTTTCCGATGCGTTGCTCGCCTTCGACGATGCCGTATGCGTTCCAGCGCTGGACGGCATTACTAGTGCAGAGAGGCTGTTTCTCGCGGCTATGGCCAAGGATTCGCCAAATCCCACGCAGGTGGCGATATTGCGGATCGCACGCTCAGAAGCTCAGCACTTCCACTTTGCCGGAATCGAGCTGATAGCGGGCGCCGACGATCATGAGCTTGTCAGCGGCGAGGGCCTGCTGGATGACAGGAGACTGCTCCACCAAAGTTTCAATAATGTGGGCCACGTGTACGCGCTCGATGTCTTCATGCGCGTCGAGCTCGGCTTCGCGCGCCTGCCAGACGGACATGCCGGCCTGGCGCAGAATAATCGATTCGGCGGCGGCGATGTGCTCGTCGAGGTCGTCCATCGCATCCGCGGCCTCCAGTGAGCCGTCGGCTTCGGAAGTGATGGTGTGCATCAGGTCGTCCAGCTCCTGCTCGGCGGCCTCGATTGCGCCGCAGTGCTCGTGACCGAGCACACAGATCAGGCTGACGTGCAGTTTCTTGACCGCGTACTCCAGCGAGGCGATAACCGCGCTATCGATGAGTTGCCCGGCGGTGCGCACGGTGAACAGGTCGCCCAGGCCCTGATCAAAAATGATTTCCGGAGGTACGCGCGAGTCCGAGCAGGAGAGCACCGCGGCATCCGGGTTCTGGCCATCAAGCAGCGTCTGGCGGGTCTCCTTGTCCTGCCATGGGCGGTCGGGCTTGCCCTCGGCAAAGCGCCGGTTGCCTTGCAGCATGCGGCTCCACGTTGCGTTCGCGGTCGATTCCTGTTCAAAGTCTGACTGAGCCATGAAACCTCCATTATCAGCGGACTGCTGATTGCCATATTAGCGAGTATTCGCGCATAGTCGTGATTGGGGCAACGGCCATTTGGGCACAAGGGTTGCGGGTGGTGTGATAAGGCTCATACGTTACACCCGCGCGAGCCGTGGCTCACCACATTACGATAGGTGGTGGTAAACGCTTGAAGATTAACAATTCCCGAAAGGACCGATGATGACTCTTCTGCAGCATGAACTGACCGATTTCAAGGTGAACGCATTCCAGAACAACGAGTTCCACGAAGTGACCAAGGACGATGTGCTCGGCCACTGGTCCCTGTTCTTCTTCTACCCGGCCGACTTCACCTTCGTGTGCCCCACCGAGCTTGAAGACCTGGCCAAGAACTACGCCAAGTTCAAGGAAATCGGCTGCGAGATCTACTCCGTCTCCTGCGACACCCACTTCGTGCACAAGGCTTGGCACGACGCCAACGAGAAGATCGCCAAGATCGAGTACCCGATGCTTGCCGACCCGACCGCCCTGCTGGCCAAGGACCTCGACACCTACAACGAGGCCGATGGCATGGCCGAGCGTGGCGACTTCATCGTGAGCCCGGAGGGCAAGGTCGTGGCCTACGAGGTCATCTCCTCCAACGTGGGCCGCAACGCCGAGGAGCTGCTGCGCCGCGTGCAGGCCTCCCAGTTCGTCCACGAGCACGGCGACCAGGTCTGCCCCGCCAACTGGACCCCTGGCGAGGAAACCATCGAGCCCAGCCTCGACCTCGTCGGCCAGCTGTGATCGACACTGAATAGGCGGTAACCTTGGCTCCCCTCTCTGAGGGGAGCTGTCGCTGAAAGCGACTGGGGGGAGTGCTCGCGAGAGCTAGCCTGATCCGATATGCTCCCCTCAGTCTCACTACGACAGCTCCCCTCAGAGAGGGGAGCCAGTGTATGTAAGGGAGTTTTCATGACTCAGACCAACAATCTCTATGACGTCGTCGTCATTGGTGGCGGGCCTGCTGGCCTGACGGCCGGCCTGTACCTGGCCCGCGCTCGCTACCGCGTGCTGATTCTCGAAAAGGACGATTTCGGCGGCCAGATCACCATCACCAACGAAGTCGTCAACTATCCGGGCGTGGGCCGCACCACGGGCCGCGCACTCACCCAGACCATGCGCCAGCAGGCTCAGGACTTCGGTGCCGAATTCCTCTCCGCCGAAGCCACCGGTCTCGACGTGGATGGTGACATCAAAACCGTGCACACCTCACGCGGCGACCTCAAGACGTTCGGCATCCTCATCGCCACCGGCGCCAGCCCGCGCAAGCTGGGCTTCGAGGGCGAGGCCGAGTACGCCGGCCGCGGCGTGGCCTACTGCGCCACCTGCGACGGCGAGTTCTTCACCGGCAAGGAAGTACTGGTGGTCGGCGGCGGATTCGCCGCAGCCGAGGAATCCGTGTTCCTGACCAAATACGCCTCCAAAGTCACCGTGCTCGTGCGCGAACCGGACTTCACCTGCGATGCCGCAGTGGCCGCCGAAGCCAAGAACAACCCGAAGATCGACGTGCGTTATCAGGTCGAGCTGAAGGGCGTCACCGCCGGCCAAGGAGGCCTGCGAGAAGCCTCAATCCTGAACCTTGCCACCGGCCAGACCGAAACGTGGAAGCCCGCCGACGCCGGCACCTTCGGCGTCTTCGTGTTCGCCGGCTATGTGCCCGCCACCGATTTGGTGCGCGGCGTGGTGGAGCTCGACGACCACGGTTACGTGGTCACGCACGACTACCTCAGAACCTCGGTGCCGGGCGTGTACGCGGCCGGCGATCTGCGCGTCAAGAACCTGCGCCAAGTGGTCACCGCCACCGCCGACGGTGCGATTGCCGCCGTGGAACTGGAGCGTTACGCCAAGCAGATGAGCGAGAAAACCGGCTTGGTGCCGCCGCGTCCCACTGCTTCCGCTTATGAGGAGTCCGAGGCCAAGGCCGCCTCCGCCGCCTCGGCCGCTGGCACGACGCCCGCCCCGGCTCCCGCCAAACGCAGCGCCGATGCCGCAGCCGCAGCCAGCGCCGCCAAGAAGCCCGGCGAACTGTTCTCCGCCGCCGTCAAGCAGCAGCTTGGCGTGGTCTTCGGACGCATGACCCGCCCGGTCACGCTCGCTCTCGAGCTGGACGGCACTCCGCTTTCGGCGGAATTGCAGGGTTTCATCGGCGAGATGGTTGCGCTGTCCGGCGGCAAGCTGAACTCGGTTGCCGTTGATGCCGCAGGGCTGATCACGGCGGTGGATGGTGCTTCTGTGCCTACTTCTTTGGTGGTCGGCGAACCGCTGTCCGTCACCTTGCCGGACGGCACCGAACTGCCCACTTATGGTTCGTTGGACGATTCCGGCCGCGCCACATTCGACGTCGCCGGCGTCCTGCCGCTCGCCCGTCCGACCGTGCGCATCTGCGTGCCGGCTGAGGGCGACGGCAAGGCCGGCAAGGACGGCAATGGTTCACTGGTCTTCACCGGTCTGGTCTTCACCGGTCTGGCCTTCCACGGCGTACCTTCCGGCCATGAGTTCAACTCGTTCGTGCTCGGCCTGTACAACGCGGCCGGTCCCGGCCAGCCGCTGGGCGACGACCTGATCGAACGCGCGAAGTCCATCACAGACCCGCTGAACATCATGATCCTCGTCTCGCTCACCTGCACGATGTGTCCGGAAACCGTGCTTGCTTCCCAGCGCATTGCCTCCCTGAGCCCGGCCGTGCGCGCCGAAGCCTACGACGTCTCGCACTTCCCCGAACTCAAGGACCAGTACGGCGCGATGAGCGTGCCCTGCATCGTCATCACCCACGCCGACGGCACCCAGCAAGTTGAATTCGGCAAAAAGAGCATCCCCCAAATGCTCGAACTGGTCGGCGCGTAAGCCGCACGACCTCAGGTACTCAACAGCAACAACAACGATTCTGCCAAAATCGTGACGTACATCGATTGATGCGATCGATGCGCCCGACTCCGGCAGAATCGTTGTTTTGCGGCAGCTCAGCCTCGGTCTTCGACGGCCTTCGTGACGTTTCTGTCGCCGAGGTACTTGACCAAGCTGATGCTGATCAGGGCCACAACGAACAGGCCGGTGAGCACCGGGATGAGTGCGGCGTAGCGGTGGGCCTGATCAGGCGCGTGGGCAACTACGAACGAGGCCAACTGGTTGCCGGACAGACCGGCGAACGCCCAGGCGCTCAGCGTCAGACCGTGCGTGGTGGAGACGGTTTTGGTGCCGAAGTGCTGATCAAGCAGCACGGGCAGCGTCGAGAAACCGCCACCATAGCCCGCGTTGACGAGGAACAGCATGGCCAGCACGGCCCACAGCAGAGCGTTGCCGATGCTGTTGGTGAAGATCTGCAGCAAGCACACGGCAATCGACATGATGAAGATTACCTGATAGACGGTCTCGCGGCGCTTCAGGTGGTCGGAGAGTGTGGAGAAGCCCACGCGGCCAGCCGTGTTGAACACGGAGTCCACGGCGAGCACCAGTCCGATGATGCCGGAGATGGCGGCGGCAAACTTGGCGGGGCTCAGGTTGGCATACTGCGGGAAGGCCCTGAGCACATCGTGCAGGATGTCCTTCTCTTGGCTGATGAGGGCCAGGCCGCAGGTGATGTTGATATAGAAGGCTATCCAGATGCCCCAGAACACGGGCTTCTTGAGGATTGTCTTGCGGCTGACGTGTGAGGTCGCGGGATCGTACACCCAGCCGGCCGGACGCTTGATGAGCAGGAAGCCGACGAACATCATCACCGCGTAGACCGCGGCGAGGATGAAGAACATGCTGACCAGGCCAACCGTGCCGATGAGATATTCCATCAGTGGGCTGGCAATGGCCTTGGCCAGGCCGAAGCCGGCGACGGCGATGCCGGTGGCGAGGCCCTTGTTGTCGGCGAACCAAAGCATCAGGTTCTTGACCGGAGTCAGATAACCGACGCCCAGGCCGATGCCCATGATCGCGCCATAACAGATGAACACGCCCGGCAGGAAGTTCAGGGCGATGCTCACGCCCGTGCCGGCGAAGCCGACCACGAAGCAGACCATGGATACGAGTGCGGATTTCTTGATGTTTTTCTCCACCATTGGCCCGGCAAACGCGGCGGACATGCCGAGGAAGAAGATGGCGAGTGAGAAGCCCCATTCCACGGAGGCGGGGCTGGCGTGGAGACGGTCAGCGATAAGCTGCTTGAACACGCTCCAGCAATAGACGGTACCGATTGGGATATGAATCAGCAGTGCGGGAATAATCGCGCTGGTCCAACGATTCTCGGTAAACCTTGCCATATATGGACGGATCCTTTCGTAACTGGTGTACGATGACCTGCCGACCCGAACGAGAGTCGTATCGCCCATATCCACGCACATCACGACGGCATGCCCCCGTGAACCATCCGGGCTGCACGAATCGAATCAAATCGAATCGTGCGAACTGCGAACAATTCGCTAAACATCCTTGGTGTGCATTTCATCGGCGCTGCTGGCTCTTGTCGACGCCGACAAACAGAACTATAACGCTGTTATGGGGTTGCTGTGGCTGATTTCTGTGGTCGGAAGCTATGAGCTTTCTCACATCGAAAACAGTTATATGACGGTATCGGCGTGATTGATACGTGACGTCTGCCCGTGGACGCGGCATATCCCTCTCGGAAAACAATGACTCCGTCATGTCCATTTCTTGGTTTGACATGTTTTCGTTTGCAGCGTCGGTGCTCACCACGGTGACCGCGGCGTTCGAGTCGCCGGGCAGGGCCTCGACCGAGGGTCTCATCCTCGGCTGAGATGTGGGCGGTACTATGGATTCTTATCGATAAGGTTCGTGATATGCGGAGATGGTAACGATGGTGACCTTAAAGGATGTCGGCGAACTGGCCGGAGTGACCGCCACCACCGCCTCCGCGGCCCTGCGAGGCAAGGATTACGTCAAGCCCGAAACCACGCAACGCGTGCGTGACGCCGCCCGCAAACTCGGCTATAAAATCAACCTGTCTGGCCGGTCCCTGCGTTCTGGGCGGTCCGATACCATCACCTTCCTTACCTCGGGCCTCGAGGGCGACTATTTCTCCCATCTGGCCATGTGTGTGGCTGAGGAAGTGCACAAGCGCGACTCGCACATGCTCATCGAACTGTCCCGGTATCTTACCGACGACAACGATCTGTCGTACACGTTTTCGGACGGCATCATCGCCATCAATGCGCCACGTGCGGTCGATATCCTGAAGCGGCACCCGGCCGTCATGCTGGAAAACTACGACACCAGCCTGCCCATCGACACCGTGAACGCGCCGAGCGACGCCGGCTCACGGGCGGCAATCGAACACCTTATCGCGCGTGGCTGTGCGCGCATCGGCATCGTCGGCGACAATCACGATCCCAACAATCCCAACATCATTCCCGGCTCGCGTGATATTCGTATGCGGGCCGCCAAGGAGACGATTCTCGCGGCCGGACTGCCGTTTGACGAGCGCCGTGATTTCATCAAATCCTCGTGGTCGATTGACGGCGGTATCGAGGCCGGGCGCGGCTTGGCCAAGAAAGGCAAGTGCAAGTACGACGGTCTGTACTGCCTGAACGACGGTATTGCGCTCGGTATTCTGCGTGGTCTGGCGGACGATGGCGTAAGTGTGCCGGGCGATGTGCGCGTTATCGGCTTCGACGGCCTGAGCCAGAGCATGTACAGCGTGCCGACTTTGACCACCGTGGCCACCGATTTCAAGGGCATGGCGGATACCGCGCTGACCTTGCTTATGCGGCGTATCGAGAACCTGGACGATGAATTCTTCCCGCAGACCGTGAACGTGGGCTATAAGCTCATCGAGCGCGAATCCACTGCGGCGTAGAGTCTTTGGCCGTGTTGAGCTTCAATTGGGTGATTGGACTGGCACCAGCGGCTGATATCAGATATGCCGAAAGCAGCGATGATCGGATTTAAGTTGCTGGAGATGACAGGATGGATTGCTCTTCACCCCTTTCACCATCTTGCAATAATTCTTACATGTAAGAACTCTCTGTTAACATGTAAGAATTATTGCAAGATGGTGAAAGGGGATGCTCATGTTGCCGGCCAAAGAAAGTTTGACGGTTGAGTTCAAGAGTGAGCAGAAGCGCCCTCAATCGCATGATGAAATTGTTGACAACGTAGTGGCTCTAGCCAATACCGAAGGCGGCACACTGTATCTCGGTATTGAAGACGATGGCACTGTGACCGGCGTATGTGACGAGCATCGCAATATCAATGGACTTGCGGTACTAATTTTCAATAAGACTGTTCCGCAGCTTCCCGCTCGCGTGGCGCTCTTGTATGAGAACGAGGTGCCGATAGTCAGTATTGAGGTGGATAACAGTCAGCAAATCGTATCTACCAGTCAGGGGAAGACATTGCAGCGCCGGCTGAAAGCAGACGGCTCGCCTGAGGTCGTTCCGCTGTTTGTCTCCCAATTCATTAGCCGTTTATCTCAACAACGGTTCTACGATTTCAGCGCGCAACCTGCCCCAGAGTCTCGGTTGGATGATTTGAATCCAGACTCAAGGAACAAGTTGAGAAGCCGTATTCGCAGTGCCAATGCGCAAAACTCGTTGTTGTCTTTTACTGATGAGGATTTCGATCGGGCACTTGAGCTGGTTGTTGATGGCCCGTATGGATTGCAGCCATCTGTTGCTGGTCTGCTCACCATTGGTTCGGTTGATGCTATTCATCGATCGGTTCCAGCCGCATCGGCTGTTTTTCAAGTGATGAAAGGCATGTCTCCAAAGGTCAATATGGATCCGTTCGTGTTGCCCTTGGTGGATATGTTTGATCGTGTAGGCGAGCTGATGGAGCCGTGGAATCCCAGCCACGAAGTCATGAGCGGCTTGATTCGTGTCGATCTGCCAGACTTCGATCGAGGGGCATTCCGTGAGGCAATGATTAACGCTTTCTGCCATCGCGATTATGCACGAATGGGTTCGGTGAGGTTCCTGGTTGATGATGATGGGTTGACCATAGCTAATCCCGGAGGATTCATAGAGGGTGTCTCCGAAGATAACCTGCTTACTGCACAACCGCGTTCCCGTAATCCGCAGCTTGCTCTGATTTTGAAAGCTGCCGGATATGTTGAACGTACCGGGCGAGGTGTGGATACCATCTATGCCGGGTCGATTGCGGCAGGCGGTTCTTTCCCGGATTACTCGCAGTCCGGTGCCGAAGAAGTCATTCTGTTCCTCCGCCGTGTGGTGCCTGACGAGGCATTCGTGACCATGATTGGAGACGAGGAACGTCGACGTGGGGCTCCATTGCCGGTCTGGTCGCTGATTGTGCTCTCGCTGCTGCGCGAGCATCGTAGGCTTACTATGGTCCAGTTGTGCGATTTCTCCATTTGGAGCATCGACGCATCGTGTCTGCTGTTGAGAATTTGGTGGAAGCTGGTTTGGTAGAGGGGGTCGGCAGTGGGAGCTCTCGCTCGTATATGCTGAGTGCCCAAGTGTACAAACGTTCAGAGGGGTTGGCGTCTTACGCGCGTCAGCGTGACATCGATGCCACCCGGCGCAGTGGCCTTGTTCTGGAGTTCGCCGAAAAAAATGATGGTGTCGTCACTACGGCGGATGTCATGGATTTGTTTGGCCTGAGCTATATCAGTGCATACCGGTTGTTGAAGAAGCTAGAGGATGCGGGCAAGTTGCGCCGCGAGGGGAATGGGCCGTCATCCCGATACGTGTTGGGATGATTGGCGCGCGTGAAAGTAAGTTCTTTCATCACCTTTCAATAATTCTTACATGCAAGAACTCTCTGTTTACATGTAAGAATTATTGCAAGATGATGCAAGATGCACACAAAACGGGGAAGCTCTGCTTGATGTGAGCGGGGCTTCCCCATATGCGCTGGTGTGTAGATCAGCCTGTGTTCTGCAGGCCGGCAGCGACGCCGGAGACGGTGCACAGGATGAGGTAGATGAATCCTGCCTGTTGGCTTTGCGAGAGCTCTTCCTTGTCCACCTTCTTGCGCAGCGACCTGAGGGCGAGCACCTGGGTGACGGACAGCGCGTCCACGTACGGGGAGCGGATGCGGATGGCCTGGCCGAGCACGTGGCGGTGCTGCAGCGGCCACTTGTCGCCCACGATGCGCTCAAGTTAGTCCGGTCAATGGCTTTGGAAAATCATGGGGAGTGCGGCTGCGCGGGTTCGCTCCTCGACAAGGTGACTTGATTTGGGACCGCCGTTAACTTTCGTCAGACACATCGTAAATCCCGTCCAAGTATCCGTATCGTCCGTTGTGCTTGTCCTTCGAGAATTCGACGATATTGATGTTATCGTCAAGAGGAATGCCAGCCATGTGATTCGTGTTTTCGATAATGATGATTTGTTGTGAAACCGCTTGTTTCGCTAGATAGGAAAACAGGCCCACTTTCATGGATGAGTCTTCCAGGGGTCGTATTCCTTCGTCAAACCCATGCAGAGGCGTATCAATAAGCAGCCAACCCGGAGTATGCTTTGACTGTTCATTGAGATAATCATGAAATGCGAGCATAACAACGCTGTTAAGAAATGCGCAGTATCCCTTGCCTTGTTCATCAGCCTTGGAATACCCTGCTATTTCGACATCAAAAGAAGATCTGCTGAAATCTGCAGTATCAGCACCTTGAAAATGACATTGTTGCAGAATGCTGCGTATGGTGTTATTCATGGAATACCAGAAATCACTCTGGAAACATTCGCGTGGCTTGTATTTTTCATCATTCTGTGTTGCTTGACCAGCGTCATCGAGTGCCTTGTTGAAACGAGCATGCAGCGCTATGAGTTCCGCATATTCCGCATGCAATTGTTCTGCATGGGCAATTTGCTCAATATCTTGTTGCATGTGCTGCGCTGTTGGTTGAATGTCGGATTTGAGCGAATGCATATTTTGCCGATGCTGCTGTTTCTCCAGATGCAGCTCCTGTTGCACCTCATCGGCTTTGTCGACGAGGATGGCTAGATCGGTTTCAACGTCTGCTTGGATTCTGTGGATATGCTCAATTTCTGTTGAGACGATTAGAATGTCCTGTTCAGTCGGCACAGACATGTGGATGGGGCTGTGGCAAAACTGACATGTGGCGGGATAGGCATGTGTGCGGGCATGTTTCATTGCCTGTAGTTGCAAATCAAGACGTGCAGCGTCTGATTCGTATTGACTGATAAGTACCTTACGTTGGCGAATAAGTACCTCAAGGTGCTCATATTGTTGATTAAGCTGAGAGATATGTGAGATGGTATGGGCATCTCGATTGAGGAGAGTTTGTCTTTGCTGTTCTACGTGTAATGCTTTTTTGTGAAGGTCTTCCAAATAGGTGTGAATGGTCTTCCCCTCATTTGTTGCGATATGGCGCATCTCCTCAAGGTGTCTGATGCGAGGCTCTATATCATCCAACTGCTGATGGATGAACTGTTCCACGGCTTTTCTGCGGGCGTGACGTTCGCTGGCACTCTCTGTCTGTATGGAGTTGTCGATTTTTTCATCTTGAACTAGCACGAGCAACGAGGACAGACTTTGTGTGAGAGTTGCTAGAGAGGTACTTTTGGGGAAAAGAATGGAGGGGCGTGCACGTCCTATTTGGTCCTCGGGGACAATCATGAGATGTCTGATGGCATTCCATGTGAAAGCAACTGTATGGTAGGTTTCGTTTGTCGCTATTCTACGGGTTGATTCAACGCCTAGTAAGGCAAGAAGAACCGTATTGATTGATTTACCGGCACGTGATGAAACGGAGTAGGAACCGGGGACGATCATTGGGTTGCTGGATTTTACATGGATAGTGTTCTGAACGTGAATCGAACGACTAAGCGAAACCTCACCGCCGTTGGTCACGAACGTGACCTGTGCAATTTCATAGGCAGTTTTATCGGTAAAGGGGAGCTCTTTCCCTCCGCAGGCAAATTCCACGGTTTTTGCGATTCTGGTTTTCCCGGTGTTCGAAGCGCCGATAATGCAGTTCAGCCCGCATGTGAGATTAATGGCGGATTCCACTCCGTCCTTTCTGATTGCCGAAATTCGACGTATCCATGTGTTTCTCATAACTGGTTGTTCTCTTTCGTTATTCGGTTCATGATGGTTTCATAATCGTTTTTTATCAAGAGCTGAACAGCCTGTCGATAGGAGGCAGCGTAATCGCCGTGCAATGCTTCCGAATATTGGAAACATTCCGGAGTGGCGCGGTACAACAGGCAAGTGGAATCCACGGTTGCTGCTCCAACGATTACGAGTTGGGCTAATCCTGCTTGTATTCGTTTGCGACGAGCATCATATTCGGCTAAAGCATGTGGACCATCGCCGTGAAGATTGCGCTGTCCGAATCCGAATGTTTTCATATAGGTGGCGATAAGGTCAATGGCTGTGATTTCGTCAATTGTGGAAGGTCTAGAAAGAAGGGGAAGGCATAATGTCAATCGTGTTGCTGTTTCCTGTGTTGTGTTAAATAATGAATTATTCATTTTCGTGTACCCACTCCAGCATATGGTCGTTGACCAGCATATGACACAGCCCTTTCTTTTCCGCTGCCTTAATCATTGATGGGAATTGGGCTATAACTGAACCGGATAGGGGGAAACCGGCTGCCTGAGATAGCGTTGCTCGCATGCGTAACAGTCCATCGGCGTAATCAGATGCGCAGGTATCGCATATTCCGTCATAAAGATCAACCTTCAGTGCATCAAATTCTTGCTCTCCGTTTTCTATAACATCCCGTAGATTCCTGAGCATTCCTTCCGCATCGTAAAAATATTCACGTTGCTTGGCGTATTCAGGACGACATGTCTGAGGAAGATCGTCGGAACAGTTGATTGGCTTGTGCAAGTGATCGGCATAGGCGGCTTGCATCTGCGTGAGGTATGTCTTTTCAAGATGATCATCTGGTTTATCCGGTGGAATTGGATAAGCCTTCCAGGGGACCGAAGAGCGCCCAAGGTGCAATTTGCCGTTGTTGATGCGACCAGACGCCAGAGGTAAGTTTTCGAAAATATCGAATTTCGGCTGAAAGCTTATGCCGTCGATGAGAATGTCACGTCCACCGGCATTCGCCTGGAGTATTGACAGAAGCCATTTTCCTGTGGCAGAAGGAAGCTCACTGATATCCGTAACTCTAATATTTGCCTTGATAAGCTCCTTTTGAAAATCGGCAAGGGCATCAATGCTGATATCGCAGCAAAGACGTTCTACTTTCGAGATATCTAGGCGCTGATAAAACTCGGCGGCTTTCCAGGCAGGAATCTTCTTGCGACCGTTATAAAAACGAGTCAGATCAGTATCGTTGATTCCAGACCAGACCCCGGTGGTAATAGTGGTCTTTCCGGGTTTGCGGTTTCGATGATGTTGGGGAAGTGGATTTCTTAGACCGTCATCCTCTAACACAGCATCGAAGAAATCCTTCATAAATCCCTTTTTGTGGTGGTCTACGCCAGATATATAAGGGTTTACGAGCTGACAGAAGACTCCCAGAGCATAGGTAGCAGTAGTTTCGGCCAAGTGAGTCTCCTTCTCGTCTCCATTTGTCTTCATCCGTCGCCTTCCCATGAGGTCACTGTTCCTACGATGGAAGCCAGATTCAGACGAATAAGCCGGTAAAACACTGGAATATCGCCAGTATACGCCGCTTACAGCTGGATCAGAGAAGCGCAACTTTCGTCTATTGAAAGGATTTGAGACCAGACACATCGTAATTTCTTCTTCAACTCGATGTCATGCGATAACCGGTTATAGAAGTAGGGCATTGGGCTGTTCATCCGTTGTGCCGCAGTGAAGCTGACTGGGGCTTTTAACTAATCACATGCATGAGATCTGCCTGCTTATTCATGGTGACGCGTCGGTTTTCTCCTGAACTGACGCGTCATGCTTATCCAGCAGGTTGGATGCTCATGTGGTGGCCTATGCAAGCAGGTCTCGAAGACCCAATAACTGGGTGGGATCGAGACTGGAATGAGAATTTCATTGAAACATGAGGCAATGCGCGCCGGTAATGTGTCCGTAACTGATATATACAACTGTTCGGAAGTGGAATTACGGACGATGGTTGAACGCGATAGATGTTTGCGCGCAATCCGTATGGGTTGTTCGCCACGTGATATTGCACTACGTACCCCTCAAACGATACTTCAGGAATTGTGGAATGCGGAGGAACGTTCCGCTCACGCTTATTATCGATCGGACCGTGTCAGCGGAGTTATTTGCTCCTATGAGGATTTGGTTGGTGCAGGGCGGGAACCCCAGGGGTGTTCTGCTTCTTCTGAGGATATTCTCTTATGCGCGGAGGATGCGAGAGAAAGAGCTAACTGTTTGCAAGCTATCTTTGCGGAGATCGAAAAACTGCCAGCAGGTCAGCGCAATATCGTCAGGGGTGTACTGGTAAAGGGGGCATCTCAATCAGATATGGCACGAGAGCTGGGCGTGTCCCGAGCTGCGGTGTCCAAACAGCTTTCAACGGCTGTGCGCAAAATTCGTGCCGCTATTCGCGACGAAAGCAAAGAAACGAAGAACACGACAACATCAGCAGTTTGTGAAAGAAAGGAGCATTAATGGTTCATTTCAGTGTTATCAGAGTGAAAGGAAGCCCGTCATATGACTTCGATGCATGCGGAGACATTTTGGCTATGGCCAAAGCTGTAGGTGTCATGACGGAAAACATGCGCACTGATCGCTGCGACAATACACAGTGTGATGGAAGTCGTTGTAAGGGAAACACTATGTTTCGGTTGGAGTTAGACACCGAAAATCGCAGAGTTCATCGCAGACGCCATGCCAGATGAAACGCCCGAGGTTAACACCTCGTGGCGAAACGGCAGTGCAGGTGAGGGCAGATATTGGGTCTGCCTTCAGCAACAGGTCCCGAAGGAGGACATCATGACTGATCAGATGGTGCTGCAGACGCAGCAGTGGCTGAACAAGACATACGGGAATGATCCCCGATTCAAGAAAATCAACCCGGACGGCAGAACTGGTTGGCCGACAATCTATGCGCTTACTCGCGCATTGCAGATTGAATTGGGCATCCAGTCCACTGCCGATAACTTCGGTCCTTCCACCCAGCGGTTATTCAAGCAGCGGTATCCGAATGGGGTGCGGCAGCAGGCAGTTGCGGACAAGAGCACTTCCAACGTGTATTCCATCATTCAGGGGGCGCTGTGGTGCAAGGGCTACTCCACTGGTGGCAACATCTCACAGCATTTCTACGACGGAACAGGTTCCGCGATCAGGAAGCTTAAGGCTGATATGGGCATAGAGGGAGATTCCAGCGTAGACGTTGAGATCATGGGGGCGTTGCTCTCGATGAAGCAGTTCGTGCTGCTGGCCTCTTATGGCGGTATCGACTCCGTCCGTAGGGCACAGCAGTTCATCAACAAAGCATATCGTCCATACACGGGCATCATTCCGACTGATGGACTGTACGGCAGGGAGATGAACACGGCTCTTATCCAGGTGCTTCAGTCGCTTGAAGGTTTTTCACCCAGTGAGGCAACGGGGAATTTCGGCAACGGAACTAGATCTCGTTTGAAAACGATAACAGCAAATAACGCATCCTCTAATGAGTCGTGGGTCTGGCTCGCCAGCACGGCTTTGGCGTGTAATGGGATCGGGGGCGGGCCGACCTTCGTATGGACGAGCACGTTCGCCAATATCGTGAAAGCGTTCCAGGAGCGTTATGCCATTGCTGTGACGGGCTCTATTGATTCGACCACGTGGATGAGCCTGTTGACATCTAAAGGTGATCCTGACCGTCCGTGTGTGGCCTGTGACACTAGGTTCGAAATTACCGACGCCAGGTTGGCGACGTTGAAGGCAGACGGGTATGAAATCGTGGGACGTTATCTGACGGAGCCTGGCCAGTCGTCGTTGGCGCCCAAGGATTACTTTAAGGCCATCCGTCCGGGTGAGCTCGAGCGCATCACTCGGGGCGGCATGCGGTTCTTCCCGATCTTCCAGGAGTACTCCACGAAGCTGGAGCATTTCACCCCGGCAAACGGCGCTGCTCATGCCAAGACCGCTCGTGAGGCGGCGCAGCGTCTTGGCATCCCTCCCACCCATATCTACTTCGCTGTAGACTTCGATGCGACCGATGACCAGGTGACCAGCAATATCCTGCCATACTTCCGTGCGGTTTGTTCGTCTCTTGGTGGTGGATACGGAGTAGGGATTTACGCGTCCCGCAATATTTGTTCCCGCGTCATCGGTGCGGGATGCGCGAGTAACGCGTTTGTGTCCGACATGTCGACGGGATTCTCGGGCAATCTCGGCTTCCCCATCCCGGACGGTTGGGTCTATGACCAGTTCACCGAGATTGACGATTACAAGGGCCAGGGCTGGGATCTGGACCGTGTTGCCTATTCCGGGAAGGTATCAGCATGCGCTTCACTGTTGCCTGCCGTGCCAGTGCCTGCGCCTGATCCCGATCCCGTCTCGCCAGAAACGGATCCGCTGCTAAGATGGGTCGCCGTCACGGAGCAGGAGTGTCGCAAAGCCCTTGCCGCTCTGGGTACCCAGGTAGCGGTTTACGAGGACAGCATCGGTCAATTCATCCTGGAATGGCTCCGCAAACCTGAATACTGGTCGGAAGGCGGTAGCGGGACACAAGCAATGTGGCACGCATATACTCCTGAAGTTTCGACTCCGCCCGACTTGGACGCGGCGCGTGTGGTATGTGCCAATGTATGCGAAGCACAGCCTTCAATTAAAGAGAAACTGCCATCGACTCGAGATGTTGCACACATGGCTGCAACTGCTCTCGGATACCTGACATGGGGTATCGAAAACAATCCAGCCAAATATGGTCTAGGCGATTTAGGTGGCTGGCCTCTCGACTTGTTGCAGATCTGGGGTGCCTATCGCCGTGACGGCAAGCATGCCGACTTGGCAGCATGGCTCTATAAGCACCTTGGGAAAGATGAAGGATTCGGGTACGATGACGTTCTTGCGGATGCAGATGCATGGCTAATTGCTTCTAGTATGAGGAAACGATCCGGTTCGACGGTTCTTTCTGCTGCTATGCGTGAAACGTTTAAGCAGAGTGAGACCCATCGTATCGTTCGATTCTACGACGAACGTTTTGCATCAAGCGCAGATAATGTGGTGAGTGCATATTCAACAATGGCGGACGGTCTTGATGCACTTGGTTTGACAAATATTGGAATGAGCGAAAGCATCCTAAAAAAGGCTGCCGGTACAGACAAGCTTCCTGATAAGCAGGAAGCTGAAGTGAGTGCTCGGGCGTTCGCTGCATTCATTGATCAGCCAAGACGGTAGCTCGCATAATGCATTATGTGTGGGCAGATGTGTCGTCTGCCCACACATTCGCTGTTGTGCTTTCGATTTGGAATTCCTCTGCCAGATACGGGGAAACTTCTAAAAGGCCGCTATGCCGAGGAAGAGTCCTGTAATACCGGTGGCCATCAATACGATGATGGTGATGATTCCGGCGAAGATGCGTACAGGAAGGGTTTCTTTTCCATGGTTTGATGGGCTGTCCGCAACTAATCTCATTACTCCAGCTGTAACCCAGCAAACTGCGCCCAGGACTAGTGCCAGGAATTCTCGACACCATTCCGTTTCAAGTGCGGGAATGCCGACGATTGATGACGGGTCGCTTGCCAGTCTTGGCGGAATAGCGCATAGGATACGCTCCAATATCAGGTAAGGGGTATCAAAATGGATCAGAGTCAAAGCGAATGGGAGCTGTAGCGCCAGTCCTATCCACCACAGCGTGCGTCGGATGGTCGCGAGTCTGTCGCCCGGCCTAGTGTCCGGCTTGCCGCCTTCGCCCTCCGTCCCGGCACCGTCCGCGGGCGTGTGGTCCCCCTCGTGCGCGTCCGTCGTCCCGTCCGTGTCCCTTTCCGCGTCCATATGTCCCCCTCCGATCATCCGAGTCTGTCGCTCGGCCCGCGCGCCCGTTCCGTGCGCGCCGTCGCCGGCCAGTCTAGGGCCGTGCGACGCGAACGGGGAGGCCCGCGCCGTCAATCGGCACGGAACCTCCCCGTTCATCAAGCGGTCGGACAGCCGCGGATCAGCCCGTGTTCCGCAGGCCGGCGGCGACACCCGAGCAGGAGTGTCACAAAGCCCCTGCCGCTCTGGGTACCCAGGTGGCGGTTTATGAGGACAGCATCGGTCAACTCATCCTGCAATGGCTCCGCAAACCTACGTACTGGTCGGAAGGTAGTTCCGGCACGCAGGCACTATGGCATGCGTACACGCCGGAGCCGGTTACTCCCAGCGAATTGGCCTTGTCGCGTCAGGCATGCGGTGTCGCATGTGATGCGCAACCTGTCATCAAAGGCACACTGCCCAATCGGGACATTGCCCATATGGCTGCCACGTCCTTGGGATACTTGACATGGGGCGTTACGAACGATCCAATGGACTATGGTCTCGGTGATCTGGGCGGATGGGCTCTGGATTTGTTGCAGATCTGGGGAAGCTACCTGGCGAATACCCCGAAAGAGGACCTGGCGTCATGGCTGCACACTCATCTCGGCGAGCAAGACGCCCGTATGGGATTCAGTTACAGCGATGTTCTCGCGGACTGTGATGCATGGTTGCTGGCGCAGTCCATGCAGAGCAATTCCTCCGAAAGGTCTTTGTCCACCGCTATGCGGGACATGTTCGCGCAAAGCGAGACGAATCGAATTAAACGGTTCTATCAGTCCCGGTTCAAGGGAAGTGCGGACAACCTGGTCATCGCATTTCGAAAGCTCGTTGATGGAATCGATCTTGGAATATTCGATAACGTATCCGGAAGTAAAAAAGCACTGCTCATTGCGTCACATGCAGACCGACTCCCGAGTCAAGCGGAGGCTGGTATATTGGCATTATCCTATGCTGAATCTCTTGAAAATCCGAACCGTTAATCAATCATGATTGTGATCGCATTGCGTGGAATGATTCAGCCATTCCACGCAATGCGCCTCTGGTAAAACGTCATAGAGTCATTAGAGCGGAAAGTAGTGTTATCACAAGAACGGGAAAGACCATGACCAGCACGAGAAACGATATGATTCCCACAAGGACATGCGAGGCGGAAGAGGAATGATCACGAAGTTCCGGATATACAGATCGCATATATGAACGCACGCCAAAGATGACAAGCGCCGCAATCCAGCAGACTACCCCCATAATCAATACTAAGGCAAGTCTACGTACATACTCAGTTGCCGTAGTTAAATTCATGCACGAAGAGGAAGAGAACGTTAAGACTCTGCAGATTATAGTATCATCATCGCCATTGGCGCCCCATTCCGCCCACAAAATAAGTGCTGGTGAAAGCAGCAGTAATCCCAGCCACCACAGCACGCGTCTGGCCTTGCCCCAAGCCACATAGCATCTACTCGCCTTATGGAATTTGGTAGCTGCTTTCGGTGCCAAAGCACATCTCTCGCCGGAAAAATCTTCTGACGTATCTTCTGTGCCGTGTTTCTTCCCAATGCCATCGGTTGTAGCCGGATTCGCTTTGCAAGTGTGGCGTTCGTTCCCGGCGTCGCCCCCCGCCTTGATGCCGTCCGTGGACCCGGTGTTCCCGCGCCCGTCCGCTGGCTTGCCCATGTCCCCTCCGATCTGTCGAGGTGCCCGTTCCGCGCGTCCGTTCTCTGCGCGCCCGCCCGGCGTGCGCCGTCGCCGGCCAGTCTAGGGCCGGATGACGCGAGCGGGGAGGCCCGCGCCGTCAATCGGCACGGAACCTCCCCGCTCGCTTTTCCCGATCGGTCGGCCGGAAATCAGCCCGTGTTCTGCAGGCCGGCAGCAACACCTGAAACGGTGCAGAGGATCAGATAGATGAATCCTGCCTGCTGGCTTTGCGAGAGCTCTTCCTTGTCCACCTTCTTGCGCAGCGACTTGAGCGCCAGCACCTGGGTGACGGACAGTGCGTCCACGTATGGGGAGCGGATGCGGATGGCCTGGCCGAGCACGTGACGGTGCTGCAGCGGCCACTTGTCGCCCACGATGGCCAGAACCCACTTGCGGGTGAGCTCCATCTCGTTGAGCACCTTCTCATTGAGGTCCTCGCGGTCGCCGAGGGCGAGGTACATCCTGGCGATGCGCTCGTCCGTCTTGGCGATGGACATCTCGATGTTGTCGATGAAGGTGGAGAACAGCGGCCATTCCTCGTAAGCCTGACGCATGGTCTCCAGATCGTCGAACTTCTCGCATGCGGTGCCGAGACCGTACCAGGCGGCCAGGTTGATGCGGGCCTGAGCCCAGGAGAAGATCCACGGAATCGTGCGCAGGTCGTCGAGCGACTTGGCGCCGAGGCCACGCTTGGCCGGGCGGGAGCCGATCGGCAGCAGGCCGATTTCGGTCAGCGGCGTAACGATCGAGAACCACGGGGCAAAGCCGTCGGTGTTCAACAGGTCGAGGAAGCGGTTGTGCGCGGCCTCGTCGAGCTGAGCAGCCATGTCGGCATACTTCTCGGTCATCTCGGTGTTGCGCTTCTCCACACTCGGCGCGGACTGCAGCAAGGTCGCCGCAGCCACGGATTCGACGTGGCGGATGGCCAGCACCGGGTTGCCGTAACGGGCGAAGATGACCTCGCCCTGCTCGGTGAGCTTGAAGCGGCACTTGACGGAACCGACCGGCTGGGCGAGCACCGCGCGGTTGGCGGGGCCGCCACCACGACCGACGGCACCGCCGCGGCCATGGAACAGGGTCAGGTCGATGTCGTGCGACTCAGCCCATTTGGCGATGCGCTCCTGAGCGGAGTGCAGGGCCAGCGTGGCGGAGGTCGGGCCGGCGTCCTTCGAGGAGTCGGAGTAGCCGAGCATGACCTCGAGCTTGTTGCCGGTGGCCTTCAGACGAGCCTGAACCTCGGGGATCTTGATCATTTCCTCGAGCACGTCCACCGAGTTCTGCAGATCCTCAAGCTGCTCGAACAGCGGGATCACGTCGATGGTGGGCACGTCCTCCGGGTGGGAGAAGGCCAAGCGGTTGAGCTCGTAGACATCCTTGATGTTCTGGGCGCTCTTGGTGAAGGAGATGATGTAGCGGCGGGCGGCCTTGAGGCCGTTGCGCTTCTGGATGGCACCGAGGGCGCGGAAGGTGTCGAGCACCTCGTGCGTCATCGGCTGCAGTTCGCCGCGCTCGCCGTGCAGGCCGTGCTCGCGGATATCCGCAAGGGCGCGGGCGTGCACCACGGAGTGCTGACGGAACTCCATCTCCACCATGTGGAAGCCGAAGGTCTCGGTCTGCCAGATCAGATCCTGCAGCGGGCCGTAAGCGGAACGCTTGGCGCCGGCGGCGGCCAGCGAACGCTGGACCACCTTGAGGTCGGCGAGGAAGTCGTCGCAGGAGTGGTACATGAGGTCGGCATCGCGCTCGATGGTGTAGTGCAGACGATCGGCCATCACCAGCATGACCGCGCGGTGCATCTCCTTGGTGGAGATCAGGGCGGCCTTGTCGGTCAGACGCTCGCTCATTTCCTTCTGGTGGCTCCAGAGGCTCTTGAGCTCGGCGCTCGGCGGCGTGGTCTCGGCTTCCATCGTGAGGTTGCGGCCCACGGTGCGGGTGGCTTCCTCAAGGGCGGCGATTACGTGATCGGAGAACTTGCGGGCCACGGCGCGGCTCACCTTGGCGGTGACGTTCGGGTTACCGTCGCGGTCGGAGCCGATCCAGCTGCCCGGGTGGAAGAACGCGGGGCAAGCGGGCTCGACGAGACCGGCCTTATCGCCCAGGACCCAGTCGTCGAAGCGACGGTAGACCTTGGGGATGGTGTTGAACAGCGTGTTGTCGAAGATGTCGAGAATCGTGTCCGCTTCCTCAACCGGGGTCGGCTTCTTCAGCGCGATCGGAGAGGTGCGGAACAGGGCGTCGATCTCGTTGTAGAGACGGCGCAGGCATTCCTTCTTATCCGAGCCGCCGAGGCGCTTGTACTCCTCAAGCAATTCGGAAACGCGGCGGATCTTGCCTTCCACGGCCTTACGACGGGCCTCAGTGGGGTGCGCCGTGAAGACGGGGTGGAATTCGAGCTGGTTGAGCAGTTCCTTGGCCTTGGCCGGGCCAGTCTCATTGATGAGCTGGTGGTAGGCGACGGTGAGCTCGTTGATCGGATCGACCGCCTGGTCAACGGGCACGTTGTTCTCGCGCTCGTGGAGCACGGAAACGCGGTAGTTCTCCTCGGACAGGTTTGCCAGATGGAAATACGTGGCGAATGCGCGGGCCAGCAGCTGGGCGTCGTGCAACGTCATGTTGTCGATGACGTTCACGGCCTCCTTCAGGCCATCCTGGTCGGGGTTCGGATCCTTCAGCTCGGCGAAATGCTCGGCGCTGGCCTCCACCGCGTAATGACGCACGGTGTCGAACGTAGACAGCAGTTCGGGGTTGTATTCGCCCAGTACGTTACGCAGGATCTCAAGACACAGATCCATGTCGTACTTCAGGCTTTCGGGAAGATCATGCTCCTCCGGGCCCTTTCGGCCGGTCCCGGTAGTGACGATGGCGGCGTCAGCGGGAGTGATCTGTTCTTCAGGTGTTGCCATATAACCTCCTTTGCCGAATAACAGGTTGCTCGGTCTACCGGTCGTCTGCGGCTCCTCCGCAGTTGTTGAGGCCAGTCGTTGCGAGCCCACAGCCCATATTCAACGTGGTTGTTGTGTGGGCAATAGTGTATCCCCGCGAAATCGCTATTTGCGTTACGGAGTCCATATAGTGCGCCAAGTTGTCCACCTATAGAGACCGAATATCGGACAGCATATGAGACACTGTCCGATTCGCGGAAGATTTGAGCGCCTTACGATTGCCGGCGGGGGAGGCAGGGAGTAGTAATGAGGGATGTGAGCGAACAGAAGAAAAAAAGTGCGCCCGAAGCGAAAGGCGCAACGGCTGTACGTAAATTCCACACCCACTCCATTCCGCTGGACATGGAAGATATTGCACGCGATTGGGAAAAACCGGTGGTGGACGCCGGTATCGCCGCCAAAGCCAGCGTGATTGTACGAGTCGGCATGTTGGACCTGGGAGCCGGCACCGGCTCCTTCCGCGTGCGTGAAATGATGCACCGCATCGCCTACCCGCTGGGCGTGCACGTACGCGCCGACGTGAACCTGACGGATATCGAGGCCACCTGCACGGATGGTCGTAACCGCATCACCGAAGTCGTGGATTTGCCGAGTACCGGCGTGAACACCGAACGTATCTGGCTGCTGGAACATTTCGCCGACTGGTTCTCCGTGAATCTCGGCAAGGGGTCGATGTATCACGTCGATTCGCAACTGTCCGATGGCGTGGTCAAGCATTTGGACGAACGTGACGCTTCGCAGTATTCGGCCGATCTGGCCAAGCGCCTGCGCGAACGTGCCAAGGTCGAGGCTGAGGCGGCCAACGGCAGCGTGGACGAGGCGCTGGATCTTGCGTCGAAAACCAAGGTACTCGTGACCTCCGTGGCCAAGTCCTTGGACGATGACAATGAAGAAGCCCACCGACTTTTGGCGGACAGCGCGGAAGTCACTCCGGTCGAAGACAAAGCGGCCGAAGAGAAGGCCTACGACGATGCCGAAGTGTTTACCGGTGACTCCAATGAGTCGGTTGAATCGGCGAACGCGGCGAACGGCGCAACCGCCGAAAGCCCTGCTGCAAGCAGTACGAAGCGTAAGAATCGCGTGCCCAAGGAATACGCCGAACACTTCAACGAGCGCTCCGACGAAGAGAAGGCCAAGGGCGGTATCACCGTGCGGCAGGCGCACGAGCGACTCGATCTGATTGAGCGCCGTAAGCCGCTGTACAAGCCGTGGTTCTCCGGTCTGGCCTCCGCCCTAGCCTGCGCGGCCTTCGTGTTCCTGCTCGGCGGCGGCCCATACGACATGATCGGTGCGTTCGTGGGCGCGGGCCTTGGCCAGTGGATGCGTCGCCGGCTGTTTGCATACCATCTGAACCAGTTCTTCGTCACCTTTGTGTGCGTGGCCGCGGCGGCGCTCGCCTGCACCGGCACCCTGCGACTCATCGGCATTTTCGACCCAGTCGCGCTCTCGCACGATACGGCCTACATTGGCGCCATGCTGTTCGTGATCCCCGGTTTCCCGCTCATCACCGGCGGACTCGACATGGCGAAAATCGACTTCCCCTCGGGCATCCAGCGCGTGGCGTACGTGCTGTGCATCATCCTGATGGCCACGCTGGCAGGCTGGGCCGTGGCCGTGATGGTGCACCTGCACCCGGAAGGCTTTGAACCGCTGGGGCTTGACCCGTGGGTCAACGGATTGCTGCGGTTCGTGGCGGCGTTCGTCGGCGTGTGGGGCTTCTCCGTGCTGTTCAATTCGCCGCAGCGCATGTGCCTGGCCGCCGCCTTGATCGGTGCGATCACGGACACGCTGCGCTTGGAATTGCAAGACTTCAACGTGGCACCCGAGATGGCTACCTTCATCGGCGCGTTCCTGGCGGGCATTCTGGCATCGGCGTGGCGTTCATCCGTGCGACGTGGCTGGCTACCGCCGCACCTCGGCTACCCGCGCATCTGCCTGACCGTGCCGTCGATCGTGATCATGGTGCCCGGTCTGTATATGTACCGTGCCATGTGGTACCTCGGCAGCTTCCAGACCATGAATGCGCTGGACTGGGCGTTCCGTGCGTTCATGGTGATTATCTGTCTGCCGATCGGTTTGGCGATGGCCCGCGTGGTGACCGACAAGTCCTGGCGCTACGACATCTGACCGTCATCTTGGCTCCCCTCAGGTGAGGGGAGCTCGGATAAAACAGCGTCTCAGTATGGAAACGGTGGAAGGTGCTTGAGCCCTTGTATCCACTACCATCAGGCGAAGTGCGTTGCGGCCGTATTCACGGCTGTGACGGTCTGTATGACGCCGCTCCGGCGTCAATCGCATATCAGCACATAGTTCTGCCATGGCGGTAGCCGCTTGGCGTCATGATTGAGGAGGGGCGCAGTTGGCCAACGATTTCTGGATTCTGCTGGCCATGGTCATCTATTTTGCGGCCATGCTGTCCATCGGATTCATCTACTCCAAACGCTCCAACTCCTCCTCCAAGGAATACTTTGCGGGCGGGCGCGGCGTGGGGCCGTGGCTCACGGCCCTGAGCGCCGAAGCCTCCGACATGAGCGGCTGGCTGCTGATGGGCCTGCCGGGCCTGGCCTACTTCACCGGCGCGGCCGACCCGATGTGGACCGCCATCGGCCTGGCGCTCGGCACCTATCTCAACTGGAAGCTTGTGGCCCGGCGACTGCGCCGCTACTCGGTAGTGGCCGGCGATGCCATCACCATTCCTGACTTCTTCGCCAAGCGTTTCCATGACAAGAAGGGCGTGGTCTCCACCATCGCGGCCGTGATCATCCTGGTGTTCTTCAGCGTGTACGTGGGCAGCTGCTTCGTGACCGTGGGCAAGCTGTTCGCCACGTTGTTCGGTTTCGACTACCACGTCATGATGATCATCGGCGCGGTGGTCGTGTTCGTCTACACCGTGGTGGGCGGCTACTTGTCCGTGGTGATGACCGACTTCATTCAAGGCATGCTCATGTTCTTCGCGCTCGCGGTGGTGTTCATCGGCACCGTGGCCAGCGCGGGCGGCATCGACAACACCGTGGAATTCCTGCGTGCCATCCCCGGCTACCTGTCCGGCACGCAGGTGGCCGCGCCCAAGCTGGACCCGGCCACCGGCCAGCAGCTCGTCGAGGCGGGCAAAGCCGTGTTCGGCGCGCCCTCCGACTACGGCATCATCACCATCATCTCCATGCTGGCGTGGGGCCTGGGTTACTTCGGTATGCCGCAGGTGCTGGTGCGCTTCCTGTCCATCCGCAGCGTGGAAGAAGTGCGCAAGTCCCGAATCATCGCCACCTCCTGGTGCGTGATTTCGCTGGGTTGCGCAGTGTGCATCGGCTTGGTGGGGCGTGCGATGATGCCCACCGAACTGCTGACCTCCACCGATGCGGAAACCATCTTCATCGTGCTGGCGCAGACCCTGCTGCCGAGCTTCATGTGCGGCGTGGTGGTCTCCGGCATTTTCGCGGCCTCGATGAGCTCCAGCTCCTCGTATCTGATCATCGGCGCTTCGGCCATGGGCGAGAACATCTTCCGCGGGCTGCTGCACCGCAAGGCCACCGACAAGCAGGTCATGATCGTGGCCAGGGTCACGCTGGTGGTCATGTTCCTGTTCGGCATTCTGGTGGCATACGACCAGAACTCGTCGATCTTCCAGGTGGTGTCTTACGCGTGGGCCGGGCTTGGTGCCTCATTCGGCCCGTTGATGCTGTGCTCGCTATACTGGCGTCGCGCCAACAAGGCCGGCGCCGTGGCCGGCATGCTGTCCGGCACGGCGGCCGTGCTGATCTGGCACAACCTCGTCAAGCCCTTGGGCGGCGTATTCGCCATCTATGAGCTGCTGCCGGCGTTCATCATTTCGCTGCTGTTCATCGTGGTGGTTTCGTTGCTGACCGCCAAGCCGAACAAGCGCATGCTCTACGAATTCGACCACTACATGGACGATCCGCTGCCCGGCACCCTGCCGTCCGGCACCGTGCTCGTCGACGAGCCCATGGAAGCCATGGAGTCCGAGGTCCGCAGCGGCAAATGACACGTGCCTGCTGTGCGGTCGGCTCGTATGGCAGAGGAGTGGCTTTTTTGTGGTTCGGCAGGAACCATTGAGGCCAAAACGGACTTCGAGGGGCTGATTTGACGTTCTGGAGAGATCTACTTCCGTTTCAAGGGGCTGATGCCTGAGTAGACGCGGCTCCAAAACGGCGGAATGGCGTTGACGTAAGGGCATTGATACACGTGGTCTACCGGATGATCAGCCCCTTGAAACGGAAGTAGACCTCCGGCGGAGGCCAAATCAGCCCCTTGAAATGGGTTTTGAATACCGTAGCGCGGTGCGGACGGTGCGGACTGACTCTACCGGGCTTATTATTCCTGCGCCGTCGGAATAATTGGCAGCAGAGGCTCGAATTTCAGCCGTTTGTACAGTGGAATACGGCGTAGCTTTCGGACATCGCTAATTTGCTGGGTAGTTTGCCGCATCGTGAGCTGGACCGTTTTGCCCGTAACCTCCTGTATCCTTTCGGCAACTCTTCGGGCAAGGGCCTCTTCTCCCGCTTCGTCGCCAATATCTAATTTGGTGACTTGAATGTACTTCCAGCCAGCATCTTCGATCATCTGGCGGCGTCTCGCGTCATTCAGCCATTGCCCGGCATGATGAGAGCCTTCGTATTCGATACATATCTTGAATTCAGGGTATGCAAGATCGAGATATATGGGTCTGGTGTTGTTTCCTACGAATATTGGATAATTCACCTGCGGGCAATTCAGACCGTATTTCAAGAGAACCAAACGAGTTCGTGTTTCCATGGAGGAATCTGTGCCCGCGCGCGCCAAAAGTAGGGCGCGACGGCATTTGTTATACCCGCGGAACAAATACGAATTGGTGCCATTCTCTTTGTCGGCTCGCACCTGGGCCTCGGCCTCATCGAGATACAGAGAAAGGGCGTCGATGGTTGTTCTGCAGAGCCTTCGATCTCGTCGCATCATGGAATCAGCGAGAACGATGAGTTCTTCAAGTTCGAGATACGTGGAGAACATGGCCCATGTGCAAGCTGGTGAAGTGCATGTGAATTGTCCCTCGATTATGACCGTGTCTAGTGGAAAAGGCCATACAACCACTTTGACCCCCACAATGTGCCGTTTGTCATTGGCGTGTGGAACCGCAACAATGGTTGTAGTTGCAAGGCCTCTGTGTTTGCTTGATATGCGGGGTACTTCAATTGACAAAAGCTCCAACGCTGTTGTCAGGGCATAGGGTGGGCGCCATGCGCTTCGTCGTTGAACATCTGCGCACGTCTGCATTCGTTGGTACTTCTGCATTGTCAGCTCGGTCAATGCCGTTGAGCTACCCATGATGATCACCCCTTCGTGATGTTCGCTTTGTCCTCGCAGTGTAGAGTCCGGCTACCGGCCCTGTCTACCGCCCCAATTTTTCGGTGGATAAATGTGGATAAGTCGGTGGATAAACTATGGGTGTTCATCGCAGTTGCAGGCCATCCCGCAATTACATGGAACGTAGGGGTTTGCAGGCAGCCAGCGGGAATCGCCGTCGACGGCGCGATTCAACTTGGACGAATCTCCATGGCGTTCATGCAAAGGTGGCATGATGGCCGGTATGAGTAGCTTGGTGCGTATTGTCAATGCCGGTGTTCCGGGGTCTCAGGACCGCGTGGATGTGGTGCTTCGCGATGGGGGTGTTGCGTCTGTCGGCCCTGCTGGAACGGTCTCGGCTTCGGACAGCACGATGCAGACTAAGGCGCATACGACATCGTTGGAATACGCGACGAATGCCATTGCTTCTGGCAGCGTCTCAATCCCAACGTCGGCCGCCGCACCCGTCGACGAAACCACCATCGACGCCGACGGCCTGTGGGTTATTCCCGGCCTGTGGGACTGCCACACGCACTTCACGCAATGGGCTAAGACGCTGGGCCGACTGGACCTCATCAATGCCCGTTCCGCCGCCGAAGCGATGGACATGTTGCGCCGTCATCTGGATGAGCGCCGCGCCGCCGACACGCTTGACCCAGATGCCTTCGTGGTGGGCATGCGATTCCGTCACTCGCTGTGGGCCGACGACGAGCAGCCCACACTGGCCGCAATTGACGCCGTGACCGGCGAACAGCCGGTGGCCCTCTCCAGCGCGGACATGCACTGCGGATGGGTGAATTCCGCCGCGGCCCGCAGGCTTGGCGTACATGTGGACGAATCCGGTCTGGTCGGTGAACTCGAATGGTTCAACGCCTACACCGCCTTCGACAAGGCGCCGGGCGCTGCTGAAGAGACTGACCGTCTGCTGCGCGAGGCCGAACAGGACGCCGCAAGCAAGGGCGTGGTGGGCATCCGCGATTATGAAATGGCCGAAAACATCGATACATGGATCAATCGTTTCGCGGCCGGCATTAACGGTTTGCGCGTGGACGCCGGTGTATACCCCGAGCGGTTGCGAGCCGCCATTGACGCGGGTTGGCATACCGGCAAGGAATTGCCGGGCAGCGCCGGGCTTGGCCATGTGGGCGCCATGAAGCTCATCTCGGACGGATCGCTCAACACCCGCTCCGCCTACTGCTCCACGCCGTATTCGGGCATCGAGCCGCTGACGTATGGCACGCTGAGCTACACGCCGCAGCAAATCGAAGACTATATGCGCCTAGCCACCGAGCATGGCTTCGACATTGCCTGCCACGCCATTGGCGACGAAGCGAACACCATTGCGCTCAACGCAGTCGCCGCCACGCACGCACATGGATCGATCGAGCATGCGCAGATGCTCAAACCCGTCGATATCCCGCGTTTCGCCGAGCTGGGGCTCACGGCCAGCATCCAGCCGCAGCACGCCATGGATGACCGCGACGTCATCACCCGTTTCTGGGCCAACCCGGCCGGCATCCCTTATCCGTTCAGGGCCCTCCACGACGCCGGTACCACGCTGCGCATGGGCTCGGATGCGCCCGTGGCCCCGCTGGACCCGTGGCTGGCCATTTCCGCCGCCGTGCTCGGCACCGAAAGCTCTGACCGCGAGCCGTTCCAGCCCGAGCAGTGCCTCGATGTGCATACCTCGCTGGCAGCCTCGACCGCCACTGGCCGTGACCGCCTTGCATCCGGCGACCCGGCCGATGTGGTGTTGCTGGACGCCGACCCATACGCCGCCGATACTCCGGAAGCCATGCGCGCTATGCCGCAACACGTCGTAATGACATTGCTGTGCGGGGAGCGTACGTATTGATGCAAGCCATCGGCATGAAGTGAACAGAGGTCCGTCTTGATAGCCGCGTTGCACGGAAAAACAAGAAATCCGCCCCTCGAAGTGAAGATAGGACACAGCAGACGCCGCAATACAAAAACGCCGTGTCAGTTGCCCAGTTGGGGCTGACACGGCGTCTTGCTACGAGCGGCGGGAAAATCAGTACTTCATGCCCATGGCCTCGCGCACCTGGTCGAGGGTCTCCTCGGCGATGGCGTTGGCGCGCTTGTTGCCGTCGTGCAGGATGTCACGAATGGAATCCATGTCCTTGGCCAGCTCGGCGCGGCGCTCGCGGTGCGGGGCCAGGAACTCGTTGACTGATTCGATGACGTATGCCTTGAGCGCGCCGGCGCCGGAATCACCGATCTCCTCGGCGATGTCCTTCGGGTCGCGGCCGGTCACCAGGCCGGCGGTGGTCAGCAGGGCGGAGACCTGCGGGCGGGCAACCGGGTCGAAGGTGATGCGGCGCTCGGAATCGGTCGGGCTCTTCTTGATGAGCTTGGCGGTTTCCTCGGCGGTGGCGCCCAGCATGATGGAGTTGCCGTACGACTTGCTCATCTTGCGGCCGTCGAGACCCGGAATCTCCGGTGCCTCAGACAGAATGGCGGCCGGCTCCGGGAACACCGGGTTCTTCTTGGCGTAACGCTCGTTGAAACGGCGGGCGATGGTGCGCGTGATTTCCACGTGCGGCAGGTTGTCCTTGCCGATCGGCACGACATTGGCCTTGCAGAAGAGGATGTCGCACGCCTGATGCACCGGGTAGGTGAGCAGCAGACCGGTCAGCGCGTGGCCGGACGCCTCCATCTCGGACTTCACGGTCGGGTTGCGGTGCAGCTCGGCCTCGGTGACCAAGGACAGGAACGGCAGCAGTAGCTGGTTCTCGGCCGGCACGGCGGAGTGGGTGAACATCATGGTCTTGTTCGGATCGATGCCGGCGGCCATGTAGTCGAGCACCAGGTTCAGCACGTTGTCTTGGATGTGCTCGGTGGTGTCGCGGTCGGTGATCACCTGGTAGTCGGCGATGATGATGTTCGTGTTGACGCCGCGCTCCTGCATGGCGACACGCTCACGGATCGAGCCGAAGTAGTGGCCGAGGTGCAGCCGGCCGGTCGGGCGGTCGCCGGTCAACATGGTGAAGGACGACGGCTTGGCCTCCAGCTTGGCGAGCGTTTCGTCCGAACGCTTTTTGGCCGCGAGGAAGCTCGCGCTCATCTCATTGCCTGCCGCTGTCAGTTGCTGCTCGTCGGTCATGCGAAAATCCTTTGAATATGCCCTAAATAAACGCTTTTTATGGTAAAAGTGTGAGCCGACAACGAACAAGCCACTATTAGTGGTACTCTCTATTGTTGATGAATCGAACAGCACAGTAATCGCAGGGGGTCAGATGGGCCGCGGACGTCAAAAAGCAAAACAGCAGAAAATTGCCCGAAAGCTCAAGTACCTGACCACCGATACCGACTACGATGAGCTGGCAAAAGAGCTGAGCGAGCAGGAGCCGGGAATGGGCTCTCCTGACCCGTTCGCCGACATCGATGACCAGTATGCGGACAAGGATGTGGATTCCGCTGCTGATGACCACGCTTCCGGTGCCGCCGAGGCAGCTCCCGCTACGCAGGAGGATGACCTCGACGAGTACGCCAAGTGGGCTGCCGAAGCCGCCGCAAAGGCGACCAGCGGCGAGTTCCCGGCCTCCGCGCCTGCCGCACCGAAGCCGGCCCCGCGCAAGCCGATTCCGATGCCCATGCCTTCCGCGCTCAAGCCCAAGAAGAGCTGAACGCCGGTCTTCTCGTAATAATCCCCTTGTGCTTGGTTGAGCACAAGGGGATTTGTGGTTATGGCTGATGGTGCCGCCGCTGGTGGCTTACTTACGCTTCGCGCCTCACAGCGGCAGCAGGTCGCTCAGGTCGTCGCGCTCGCCGACCGCGCTGATGTGGCCGGCGTCCTTTTCCTCTGCCCATGTGGTGATGCCGCAGGCCAGCCGCAGCCAGACTTCCGGGTCCAGCTCGATGACGTCCGGCGGGGTCAGGTTATGCGGGTCCGATTCCGGGCCGTCCAAGATTTTGACCGCCCCCCACGGCGCGACACGCACCTCCACGCCAGGGCCGGGTGCGCGCCGCTCCAGCAGAAACAGCGAGTAGCGCACGGCCATCGCCCACACCGGGCGTGGCAAGACAGGGGAGACGGTCAGACGATGTGGTGTGTTGTCCGCCAGCTCCCGGGCCGCGGCACGCCATTGCACCAGCGCGTCATGCCCGCGTTTCAGGTCTTTTTCAAGAATTACTGCCATGTATCCCATCATGGCACCGGAGCCGGAAGATCTTCCATAATGCAAACGATGGCATACGGTGTGATGCGGAATATCGGGGCATGTGCTACGCTCTAAATGAGAACGTATGCAAGAACGCTCCGCCATCGTCGTTACGGAGAGTTCATGCTTACGTTTGTGCGACGATACCTATCGCGCGGCATAATAAACACGGGCACTTATCCCGGAAGGAAAGTCAGAATGACCGAAATCACCGCACCGAAGTCTCCTGTCACGGCGGAACAATTCGCCGACGAGATTCGTGAACAACTGAAATACACTCAGAACGTCACCACCGAGCAGGCTACCCCTGCTGACGTGTATGTCGCCGCATCCAAGGCCGTGCGCAACCACCTTGCCGACTCCTGGTTCAAGACCCAGGCCGACACCGTGAACGGCAACACCAAGGCCGTCGGCTACCTGTCCGCAGAATTCCTGATGGGTAAGCAGCTGCGCAACGCGCTGCTCAACGCCGGTCTGACCGAGCAGTTCGACAAGGCCGTGGAAGCCCTCGGCTTCAAGGTCCAGGACGTCGTCGACGCCGAATACGAGCCGGGCCTCGGCAACGGCGGCCTCGGCCGTCTGGCCGCCTGCTTCATCGACTCCCTCGCCTCGCTGGGCGTGCCGGCCTTCGGCTACGGCATCCAGTACAAGTACGGCATCTTCAAGCAGGAGTTCGACAAGGACGGCAAGCAGGTCGAAACCCCGGACTACTGGCTGGCCAACGAAGAGCCGTGGGGCCACATCGACTACAACCGCGACCAGAAGGTTTCCTTCGGCGGCAAGGTCGTCGAGAACGCCGACGGCACCAAGACCTGGCAGCCCGCATGGTCCGTGCGCGCCGTGCCGGTGGACTACCTGGTCCCCGGCTACAAGTCCGGCCGCGTGAACACCCTGCGCCTGTGGAGCGCCAAGAGCTACGACGAGTTCGATCTGCTCGCCTTCAACCGCTCCGAGTACATGGAAGCCGTGACCCCGCAGGTCAAGGCCGAGAACATCTCCAAGATTCTCTACCCGGAAGACTCCACCAAGGTCGGCAAGGAACTGCGCCTTGAGCAGCAGTACTTCTTCGTCTCCGCCTCCCTGCACGACGCCATCCGCGTCTTCTACCCGGGCCAGGACAAGCCGGATCTGACGACTTTCCCGAACAAGATCGTCTTCCAGCTCAACGACACCCACCCGGTGATCGGCATCCCCGAGCTCATGCGCATCCTCATCGATGAGTACGGCTACGACTGGGATACCGCGTGGTCCATCACCACCAAGACCTTCAACTACACCTGCCACACCCTGCTGCCGGAGGCCCTTGAGGTCTGGCCGGCCAGCATGATCGGCGAGCTGCTGCCGCGTCACCTTGAGATCATCGAGAAGATCAACGCGCAGTTCGAGGACGAGCTCAAGTCCAAGGGCGTCGACAAGAACACCATCAAGGACATGGCCATCTACACTGGCGACGCCGTGCGCATGGCCTACTTGGCCACCTACGGCGGCTCCCACGTCAACGGCGTGGCCGAGCTGCACTCCCAGCTCCTGAAGGACGTCACCCTCAAGAACTTCTCCGACGTCTACCCGGACAAGTTCACCAACGTGACCAACGGCGTGACTCCGCGTCGCTTCGTCAAGCTCGCCAACCCGCGCCTGTCCGACCTCATCACCGAGGGCCTCGGCACCGACAAGTGGCTCTCCGACCTGGAGATGCTCAAGGGCCTCGAGCCGCTGGCCAAGGACGATGAATTCGTCAAGAAGTTCGCCGCCGTCAAGAAGGCCAACAAGGTCGACTTCGCCGCCTACGCCAAGCGCGAGTACGGCTTCGAGCTCGACCCGAACACCATGTTCAACACCATGGTTAAGCGCCTGCACGAGTACAAGCGCCAGTCCCTGAAGATCCTGTCCGTCATCTCCACCTACGCCGACATCAAGTCCGGCAAGGTCAAGGCCGAGGACGTCACCCCGCGCACCGTGTTCTTCGGTGCCAAGGCCGCCCCGGGCTACTACCTGGCCAAGATGACCATCCAGCTCATCAACAACGTCTCCCGCGTGGTCAACAACGATCCGGACGTCAAGGGCAAGCTGGCCGTGTACTTCCCGTGGAACTACAATGTGCGCCTCGCCCAGCACCTGATTCCCGCCACCGACCTCGACGAGCAGATCTCGCAGGCCGGCAAGGAGGCCTCGGGTACCGGCAACATGAAGTTCGCCCTCAACGGCGCGATGACCGTCGGTACGCTCGATGGCGCGAACGTCGAGATCCGTGAGCGCGTCGGCGCCGAGAACTTCTTCCTGTTCGGCATGACCGTCGACGAGGTCGAGAAGAAGTACGCCGAGGGCTACAATCCCGCCTCCTACTACGAGGCCGACCCGCGCCTGAAGCACGCCATCGATATGGTGGCCGACGGCACCTTCTCCAACGGCGACCGCAACGCCTACTCCCCGCTCGTGGCCGACTGGCTGACCAAGGACTGGTTCATGACCTTGGCCGACTTCTCCGCCTACATGGACATCCAGTCCGAGATCGAGGCCCTCTACGCTGATGAGCTCGAATGGAACCGCAAGGCCCTGCTCAACGTGGCCAACTCCGGCTACTTCAGCTCCGACCGCTCCATGGAAGACTATTTGGAACGTATCTGGCACACTGCTCCTCTGGCCTGACGGCCGCCGGAGCGGCGCGCCAGCTACGTGCTGGTTTCTACCTCGCGGCTGTCGCCGCTCGGCGTCGCCTACGGGAAGCCCACCGGGCTTCCCGCTTAACGGCTCCGCGTATCTGGCACACTGCTCCTCTGGCCTGACGGCCGCCGGAGCATAAGAAGCCCCGCAACCGACATCCATCGGTTGCGGGGCTTCTTGCGTTGAAAGACCGCCCTATCAGGCTTCGGCCGGGGCGGCTTTCGCCTCGTCATCGGCCTCATCCTCGGCCTTATTCAGACCTAGGTCGACCGGCGAGGAGCTGTTCTCCCACGGCTCCTCCCACGGATCGTAATCCGGGTTCTGCTGCTTGTAGATGTACAGGCCAACAAGCGCGGCGAGCAATCCGCCGAACAGCAGCGCGAAGAACTTCCAACCGTTAGAAGACTTGTTCTCCATGACGGCTCCTTTCCCTAGGGATCGTCTGGTCGGTATGCCCATTCAGACCGACTCTGCTCCCTATTCTAGGCCGCTGTTTGTGACGATTGGGTGGAATGACATTCGTGGGCGATTCATCCGCGCCCGTCTGCCCTTGGCCGGCTCGGCATCTTCGCGGCGCGTGGAACGCATCCGAGACCTTCGATACAGTGGGCTGCATGCATATTCCTACACAACGGGAGATTCGATACCAGTGGGAGCGCGGTGGTCCGGTGATGACCTGGGCGCTGATTGTTGCGTGCGTGGCAGTGTGGCTACTGGAGGTATTGTTGGGATTTATTGCCCCGGGCCTGAGGGCTTGGTTGATGTACCTCGGCATGGCGGCTCCGGTCAGACTGGTGGCTGAGCCGTGGACGCTCATCACCTCGATGTTCCTGCATGCGCCGAACTCGCTATTGCATATCCTGTTCAACATGATTGCTCTGTATTCCGTGGGCCCAGTGCTGGAACGAATGATCGGCCACTGGCGGTTCTTGGGACTGTATGTGATTTCCGGCCTTGGCGGCTCCCTGGGACTTATGGTGTGGGCTGCGGTGGCTCCGGGAGGCATCGGCTGGCAGATGGCAGCCTATGGGGCTTCTGGAGCCTTATTTGGCCTGTTTGCATCATTGCTGGTGGTATATCGCCGTATCGGCGCCGATATCCGCTCCATGTTGATCTGGATGGCGGTGAACTTCGCCTTGCCGTTCGTGGTCGGTGGCGTGGCGTGGCAGGCGCATGTCGGCGGCTTTGTAGTGGGTGGAATACTCACATGGCTGCTGGTGGGTGGTGTGCCGGCGTGGCGCGGTAAAAGCCTGAAATGGCGCATGCAGGTGTACGGCTGGGCCATGGTGGTGCTGGTCATTGCGTTGATTCTGTTGTGCAATATGGCCAATCCTTACGGGTGGATGAGTTTCGGCTCCCTGCACTGATATGGCTTGATATGGCTTGATATGGCTTGATATGGCTTGATATGGCTGTAAAAAAAACGATTGATGCCGGGTATTGCGGAACATGCAGTGCCCGGCATCAATGTATGTGCGGAAAGCGACGATGTGGATATTAGCGATGTGGATATCGTCGTTCGGCGAGTGGGTGTGTGCCGTATGAAGATATCCACAGTAATGAGATGCGCGCAATGACGAGTTATCCACGATAATGAGTTATCCACAATGGTGACTTGTGCACAAGTGTGTAGAAAAGTGCATAAGACTGTGGATAACTTATGTGGATAAGTTAGGAATGCCGCGGTATTATTGGGTTTGTTGCAGTGGATAACTCGGGTGTATAACTGTTCCCTCGCTGTGGCGATGTATGCCAAGCCAAAGTTATGCACGAGATATACACCGAGAAACGCCGCTTATCCACCACTTATCCACATGGTTTTCCACATTCGGTGGAAAACTACATGGGTGTAATTCATCCACAGGCTGTGGATAACGTAGTGGATAAGTCGTGGATAAGTGGTGGATAGCTGTGGATGAACAGGCTAAGGCACGAAAAAGGCCGACCTCCGCATACGGGAGGTCGGCCTTTCTCATAAGAACTAAGAACAACCTAACGATAGAAAAAACGATCTACCGATAGATAAGCGCAACGAGCCGGAACTCAGCGCCATCCCATCGTCATCAGGAATCCGATCATGATCAGGGCGAAACCGATGCCGAGGTTCCACGCACCGATGTTTGGAATCGGCCAGGAGCCGGACGGGGAGAGGTAGTACACCACGCACCAAATCAGGCCGATGATCATAAGCGCGCAGAACAGCGGCACGAACCAACGCGGGTTCGACTTGGTGCCCTTAATGGTTTCTTCAACGCGCTTGGTGTTCTCCGCCTGGCGGTTCATCATACGCTGCATCTGCGGGGTCAGCGTGGCCTTATCGGCAGTGGCGTTGAGCACGGCCTGCACCTGCTCCATATTCACGCCGTAAGCCGCGTCTTCCTCGGCAGAAGCGTTCTCTGCGTTCTGCTCGGTGTCTTTGCTGGCGGTCTCGTCAGCAACGGTGCTGGATGAGGTCTCGCTCTGCCAGTCCTTCTGGTTGTTCGAGTCGGTTTCGTGCAGCTCTTCGTCAGCCATCAGCATAGTCTCCATTCAATAGGCTAAAAGTCATAATAGTGGCTACACTCGAAAGCGGCGACCAGAGTCGGCAAGAAGACAGGAAATTCATGGCCAGACATGTAGGTAAGCACGGTGCACGGCACTCCCTATGGGGTGGTGTCGCGGTATTCGTCGTCATTGCCTTGACCGGTTTTCTGCTGAGCACCAACGTGAGGGTCAATCGTACGGTTGCCGTCACCAACGATACGGCTGATCTGGTGGAGCAAGGCGTGGACGAGGTCAACCAGCTGCAGCAGGACGTCAGCGATCTGACCGAACAGGTCGCCAATCTTACGGACGCGCTCAAGGCCGATGGTACCGACAGCACACAGAACCAAGGCAAGGACTCCAGCAATGTGGATTCCAGCCTGATGCTGCCCGCGCTCAGCGGCAGCGGCGTAACGGTAACGCTGGATGATTCTCCGTTGTGGGAGAACGCAGTCAACAACAACGGCACGACCGCCAATATCAACGATTACGTGATCCACCAGCAGGACGTCGAATCGGTGGTGAATGCCTTGTGGGCCGGCGGTGCCGATGCGCTGATGATTATGGATCAGCGGGTGCTGTTCAATTCGGCGGTCATCTGTTCCGGCAACGTGCTGTCGTTGCACGGTAAGAAATACTCGCCGCCGTTCACCATTTCCGCGATTGGTGACCCTCAAAGACTTCGCGCAGCGTTGAACGACTCCGAAGCCATTACCATTCTTAAGCAATATGTGACCGCGTTTGGCATTGGCTACAAGGTGGAGAATGCCGAGGACCTTCAGTTCCCCGCTACCGCCGCCTTGCTGCAGCAGTTGAAATATGCCACGGTCGATACGTCAAAGACCACAGATGAGGAGCAGACTCAGCAATGAGACACGGCAGGCACAACAGCGGCGTACCGGCGCCCATTGATCTCGCGTCCGTGTCGGACGTACAGCCCTTCCCCGAGGACGATGCCGCACGAATGGCGGCAGACCCGGCCAACGCCAGTAGGGCAAGGTCCCGTCGTGCCGCAGTACGCGGCGCGTCTTCGCCCCAGCGGAGCCCGGTCTGGCAGGCACTCGGCATCTGCGCCGAACTGCTGATTACCGCTGCCGTGATTTGCGCCCTGTACATCGTCTGGCAGATGTGGTGGACCGGTGTCGAGGCGGAGCGAGCCCAGAACGAAACCACCCAGTCCGTCGACTGGAGCGACCCCAGCAACAACGGGGGAACGGTCACCATCGCCAAAGCCCAGGAGGGCGATGCGCCGGTACAGCCGAAAGACGCGAAATATGGCGACTTGATTGCGCAGATCTACATTCCGCGCTTCGGCTCCCAATGGCACCGCAACATCGTGGAAGGCACCACGCTCGAGCAGCTCAATCGCCACGGTCTGGGCCATTACGACACCACCCAGATGCCGGGGCAGGTCGGCAACTTCGCCGTCGCCGGCCACCGCAACGGCTACGGGCAGCCGTTGGGCGATGTGGACAAGTTGCAGGAAGGCGATCCCATCATCGTTCGTACCAAGGATTACTGGTACGTCTACCACTACACCCGGTACGAGATTGTGCTGCCCACGGACGTGCATGTGATCGCCCCCAATCCGGAAGACTCCACTGCCAATCCCACCAAACGCATGATCACACTGACCACCTGTGAGCCGAAATACTCCACCCCCACCCATCGATGGATCAGCTATGGTGAGTTGGCGTACTGGGCCAAAGTGTCCGACGGTGTGCCCAAAGAGCTGGCTACTACTGATTCGTCCGGTGCAGTGATGTTCTCCACCACCGAAACCCCCTCGATCGCTTCCCGCATTGGCTCGCTGGACAAGGTGGTATTCGGCGCGCTGGTAGTGTGGCTGGTTCTGTTCATTGCCGCTGCGGTGGCATGGCGCTGGCCGGTGCTGCGCGAGATTCGCGCGGGTGAGCGTCGCCGTCCGGATGCCAGCATCTATGGCGGACTGTTGCGTCTGCAGCCCGGCGTGGCACCGATTCGATGGTTGCTGCTGGCTCTGCTGCTGTTCGCAGCCGCCGCGGCGCTGTTCCAGTGGGGATTCCCTTGGGCCGCCGCCAATATCCCATTCCTACAGCAGATGTCGAACTTCGTGGCAGCGAGCTGACGGCATCCTAGTACTATGGCTTGCAGTACACGTCCCTCAAGGAGAGCCCTATGACCGATTCCGCGCATATTTTGGTGGTGGATAACTACGATTCCTTCGTCTACACGATCGTAGGCTATCTGCAAACCCTTGGCGCCACTGTTGATGTGGTGCGTAACGACGCTATCGACCCAGCCGCGCCGGGTGTACTGGACGGTTACGATGGCGTGCTGATTTCTCCCGGCCCTGGTGCTCCGGCCGAATCCGGTGCCAGTGAGGATATGATTCGCCTGTGCGCGGCCAGCGGCGTGCCGATGTTTGGTGTGTGCCTGGGCTTGCAGGCGCTCGCTGAGGTGTACGGCTGCACTGTGGACCATGCGCCCACCATCATGCATGGCAAGACCAGCTTGGTGGAACATATCGATGACGAGATTTTCGAGGGCGTGGCCAACCCCATGACCGCCACCCGCTACCATTCGTTGGCCGTCGAGCCCGATTCGGTGCCGGATACGCTGGTGGTTACCGCGTGGACGCAAGGCGACCACATTATTCAGGGCGTGCGTGTCAAGGGCAAGCCGATGTACGCCGTGCAATTCCATCCCGAATCCGTGATGACCCAGGACGGCTACCGTCTGCTGGCCAACTGGCTTAAGGTCTGCGGCCAAGACAACGCCGTGGCCAAGTCCGCCGGCCTCCAGCCCAAAGTTACGAAGTAGCTTTTCCGCGCGGCGATACTCTCCCCGGAATGTGTCGCTAGAACGAGGCTTGCGTACTGGTTTTGCGACGCTTCCCGGGATTGTTGCGCTGGGATAGCTCTTTATACAGCAAAGGGGAGGGGCGCAGAAGCCCTTCCCCTTTGTGTTGCGTGTATGTGTTGCGCTATTTGCGTTGCATATGCGCAACACATACACGCCCGGCGCTTACTTGCTACTCACCGGTTCACTCACCGGTTCCGCCCCCGTTGCCAGTACCGTTGCCACCGTCTCCGGTACCGGTACCGCCGCCAGTGCTGCCGGCCTTCGTGGTAATGGTGACGGTCGATCCCGCATCTACCTGGCTGCCAGCGCCAGGATTGATGCTGACTACCACAGCGGTGCTGCCGGTTGGACCATTGGCCTGAGCCTTGAGGCCCACGGCCTTGAGCATGAGTTCGGCGGTGACGTAGTCAGTGCCAGCGGTGATATTCGGCACAGCGACCTTCTCCTTGCCCGTGGACACCCAAATGGTGATGAACCCGCCCTGTGCGATGGAAGAGCCCGAATCAGGGCTTACACGGGTAATCAGACCGGCCTCCACCGTATCGGAGCTCTCCTGCTCCACAGTGAAGCTGAACTTGCCCTCATACTGCTGTAGCACGCTGTCCTTCGACTGACCGACCAAATTGCTCGGTACGGTGGTCATGCCGGAAGAAACATATATGGTGATGGTGGTGCCCTTGGGAACCGACTGACCGGCGGCAGGATCGGTTTTCGTCACCATATCCTTGGCGATGTCGGCGCTGTCTTCGGTTTTGACGGCGGCGTTCACCTTGAACCCGGCGCTTTCCAGAATGCTGCGCGCCTCTTCCTGGCTGCGTTCCTTGACATCCGGAACCTGAGTGGACTGCGGGCCTGCGGAGAACCACACCTTCACGGCAGATCCCTTGGCCACCTTGGAGCCGGCGTCCGGGCTCATCTTGGTGCAGGTGCCTTCCGGCTCGGTGGAGTCGGTGTCTTGCTTTTCGGTCATCTTCAAACCCGATGCCTTGAGTTTGAGCTCGATGCTGTCCTTGGATGTGGAAGCGTTGCACACCTCAGGGATGGTGACGGTGTCTTCCGAGGACTTGTTGCCGGAGCCGTTCATGGCGAACACGATGCCCACAATGACAAGCACTGCAACAATCGCTGCGATCACCGAACCGATGATGATCTTCTTGCGCTTCTTGGCCTTGGCCGCCGCCGCACGCTGCTGCGCACGGGACTGCAACGCCGCTGAGTTGGCACCATTGGCCGGTGGAATCTGCTCGAACTGACCGGTCACCGGGTTGAATGCTTGGGTGGGTTGCTGATGCGGTTCCACCGGCGTGGTGGGCAAATCACGTTCGGCTTCCTTGCGGGCCTTCATATTCGACAGGTCCGTCAACGGGTTGAACGCGGCCGCCACCGGCACGCCGCCGTTCATGTAGGTCAGGATGTCGGTCTTGAATTCGGAGGCCGTGGCATAGCGATTCTGGCGGTCCTTGGCCATGGCCTTGGCGCAGATCGAATCCCACATCTTCGGCAGCCCCGGCACCACGGCGGATGGCGGCGTGGCGACTTCGGAAACATGCTGGTAGGCGATGGCCACGGCGGAATCGCCGGTAAACGGCGGGCGGCCGGTGAGCATCTCGTAGAGCACGCAGCCGGCGGAATACAGGTCGGAACGCATGTCGACGGTCTCGCCGCGCGCCTGCTCGGGAGAAAGGTACTGTGCGGTGCCCACCACGCCCTGCGACTGGGTCATGGTGGCTGCGGAATCGTCCAGAGCGCGGGCGATGCCGAAGTCCATGACCTTGACCACGCCCTGCTCGGAAATCATGATGTTGCCGGGCTTGATATCGCGGTGGATAATGCCCATGCGATGCGAATAGTCGAGCGCGTTAAGCACGCCCAACATCACCTGTTCGCAGTCGCGCTGGCTGAGTGCGCCGTTGACCTTGATGATGTCGCGCAGGGTCTGGCCCTTGACGTATTCCATGACGATGTATGGCAGACGCTCGGCATCGCCGCTTTCGGAAGAAACCAGTTCTTCTCCCGAATCGTAGATGTTCACGATGTTCGGGTTGTTCATCTGGGCCACGGCGTGTGCTTCGCGGCGGAAACGGGCCAGGAAGATGTCGTCGTTGGCCAGATCGGCGCGCATGATTTTCACGGCCACGGTACGGCCCAGACGGGTGTCAAGAGCCACGTGGACCTCGGCCATGCCGCCACGACCGATGAGCTGGCCAAGCTGGTAGCGTCCGCCGGCCAATGCGGTGGGCATACTGGTGCTCATTGCTTATTCCCTCCCAATCTTGAGGCCGGGGCCTCCAAAACAATGCGTGGCGTGCTGGTCACTCGGCGCGGCAGTCGATTGCCGGACGTGGCCATGGCGGTGTCGGCCATTTCGGTCTGCTGATCCAGCAGACGGCGTTCGATGCGTGCCAGCGTACGGGACACCACCAGCGCGTCTTTCGGGCGATCCAACGGGTCCTTGGCCAGCATTGACATGACAAATTCGCGTAACTGGACGTCCACCGAGTCCGGCAGCGGAGGCACGGGATTGTTCACGTGCGCTGCGGCGATATCGACCGGAGTGGTGCCGGTGAACGGACGATGCCCGGCAAGGCCCTCGTACGCCACTACGCCCAGTGAATAGATGTCCGATTGCGGCGTGGCCTGCTGGCCCTGCGCCTGCTCGGGGGAGATGTATTGTGCGGTGCCCACCACCCATGCCGTCCTGGGTGATCTGGCCCTGACCCGTGGAGTAGCTCACACCGAAATCGGTGATTTTCACTTCGCCGGTGTCGGAAACCATGATGTTGGCCGGCTTGACGTCACGATGAATCACGCCGTGCGAGTGGGCCACGAACAGGCCTCGCGCGGTCTGAATCAGGATGGGCAGCAGTTCGATGGGATCCATCGCGCCCTTGCTGTGGAACAGGTCCGCCAACGATTTCGAGGGGACGTATTCCATAATCAGAAAGCCGATGCCGTCATGCTCGTAGTATTCGAACAACGCAGCGATATTCGGATGCGCCAGATTGGCGGAATTATGGGCTTCGGCACGCAGACGGCGTAGCTTGGCCTCGGCGTTGGTCATGTCCGAGCGCAGCGCCTTGATGGCCACTTCACGGCCGAGCTGAATATCGTAGCCTTTCCAGACCTCGCCCATACCGCCTTGCGCAAGACGCGAATCAAGACGATATCGGCGGTGAATAAGCTGTCCTTCGATAAGTTTCACTGCTGCAAAGCCTCCTGCATCATCGCGCGCATGATCGGGCCAGCGGTGAGCGAACCGTATACATCTGTGTTATGCACCAACACCGCGACGGCGATTTGCGGATCGTCCGCCGGCGCGAAACCGATCCCCCAGCCGTCGATGGCAGAGTTGTCGGTACCGATTTGTGCGGTACCGGTTTTGGCCGCCACCTTGATGCCGTCGATGGCCAGCTGCGGATTGGCCTCGGACATCACGCTTTCCATCATCGTGGTGAGCTTGTCTGCGGAATCCTTGCTGAACGCATTGGCCATGGTCTGCGGCTTGGTCTGCGAAAGCACGGTGAGATCGGCGGCGCGCACACGATCGACCAGCGTGGGCTGCATCAGTTTGCCGTTGTTGGCGATTGCCTGCGCGACCATCGCCATCTGCAACGGCGTGGCCGTGGTGTCGCCTTGGCCGATGGACGCCAGCGCAAGCTTGTCGTCGGTCGGATCAGAGGGGAATGTGGACGCGGTGGCCGTCATCGGGGTGCCCGTGGATTCGGTGCCGTCAATGGTGATGGTGCTGCCGAAACCAAGCTTGGTGGCCATGTCCGAAACCTTGCTCGCGCCGAGTTTCACGCCAAGCTGGGCGAACGCGGTATTGGACGACCATGCGACGGCCTCTTGCAGGGAGATCTGCCCGTTGACGCCATCGGCCTGTGCCTCGGCGTTCGGCAACTGTGTGGCGGTTCCCGGCAAGGTATAGCTGGCGCCCGCAGGAATCTTCGTGTCCGTCTGATAATCGCCGGTTTCCAGCGCAGCCGAGGCGACGATGGTCTTGAACGTGGACCCTGGTGGGTACAGCTGCGAGGTGGCGCGGTTGATTAGAGGGCTATTTTGGCCCGCAGAAAGTTCGTTGTAGGCCTGAGACGCGGCTTTGGTGTCATGGGTCGCCAGTTTGTTCGGATCATAACTGGGCGTGCTCACCATGGCGAGGATACGGCCGGTGTTGACTTCGATGGCCACCGCCGCACCATCGCGCGTACCGAGCTGATCGTAGGCAACCTGCTGCAGCTTGGGGTCGATGGAGGTTTCGATGGACGCGCCCTGATTCGTAGTGCCGGTGAGCATGGCCTTGGCCCGCTGCCAGATCAATGAATCGGCCTCACCGTTGAGCAGCATGCTGCGGGAGGCTTCCAGGCCGCGATCGGCGGTCTGGTTGATGGAGAAGAAGCCGGTGACCGGAGCATACAGAGGACCGTTGGAATAGGTGCGCAGGTATTTGAACGCGTCGTTGACCGGTTCGGATTTGGCCATGACCGTGCCGTCCGAGGCCAGAATGGCACCGCGGTAGGCACCGAGCTGGTGGTACAGCGAACGGGCGTTGCGCGGATCGTTGTTCAGCGCGTTGGCCCGTACCGCCATGATGATGGTGGACGACAGGCCGAGAATCACGAACAGCGCTACCACGGCGGTGAAAAGCTGACGAAGATATTTGTTCATACGCGAGTGCCTCCGTTAACGGGAGGAAGCGGGGGAATCGTGCCGGTAGGCGTGTACGGTTCATCGGCTTCGGCATACGACGGAGTGGTGGTATCCACGATGGGGTCGTCAAACGATTCCGACTCGGACTGCGACGCCGTAGCCGACGCGCTGCGAGGCTGAACGATCGGCTCAGTGGCGCGGGCCCGGGCCTCAAGTTCCTTGTTGCGCAGCACGGCCAAAGCCTCGTACTGGAACGTATCCGAGGTCAGCTCCGGCTCGGGCGCATTGGCCGAATTCGAGATGATGATGAGCAGGGTCGCGAGAATATAGTTGGCGATCAGACTGGAGCCACCGGCCGCCATATAGGGCAGGGTCAGACCGGTCAGAGGAATCACCAGCGTGATGCCGCCGACCACGGTGAACACCTGGAAGGCCATGGTGAACACCAGTCCGGAAGCGAGCAGCTTGCCGAAGCCATCCTTGATTTTCATGGCGGTGATAAAGCCGGAGGCAATGATGAGCAGGTAGAGCATCAAAATGGCCAGGACGCCCATCAGACCGAGTTCCTCGCCCAGAGAGGCGTAGATGAAATCGGAGTTCGCAAACGTAACGAGCGAAGGATGGCCTTGGCCGAGACCGGTGCCGAGCATGCCGCCTGATGCCAGGCCGAAAATGCCGGTGACCAGCTGCCAGGAGCCGCCGGGGGTCTTGTTGTATTGCTCGTTGCTGAACGGGTGCAGCCAGGCATCGACTCGCTGACCCACGTGGCTGAACATGCCTGCGGCCAGCACGGCACCCGCGGCGAACGCGATCAGACCGATGATGATCCAGCTTTTACGGCCGGTGGCCGTGTACAGCATGGCCACGAACATGGCGAAGAACATAAGCGAGGTGCCCAGATCATGCTGCATGATGAGCACGCCCATCGAGGCGATCCACACCACGATGATCGGGCCGAGATCCTTGATACGCGGCAGCTGCAGACCGAGCATCTTCTTACCGCCCACGGCCAGCTGGTCGCGATGGTCGAACAGGTAGGCGGCGAAGAAGAACGCAAGGAACAGCTTGGCGAACTCGCCCGGCTGGAACTGGCCCAGTCCCGGAATCCTGATCCAAATGCGCGCGCCGTTCACTTCCTGACCGACAAACGGCAGCATCGGGGCGAGCAGCAGCACCAAGCCCACCACCATCGACACGTAGGAGAAGCGCCGCAGCACGCGGTAGTCCTTCAGGAAGATGATGAGCAGCGCGGAAAGCACGATGGCGATGCACAGCCCGATCAGCTGACGTTGGGCAACCGCCCAACCTTCGCTCTGGTCGATGCGGGCGATCATGGTCACGCCAGTGGCGGTCAGCAGTAGCACGCAAGGCAGAATCGACTGGCTGGCGTACGGCTGGAAGCGCACAATCAGCCCCCACAGCACCAGAAACAGCACTACGGCCAATGCCAGCATGCCGGCGTATTGCATAGGGAATTCGCCGGCGGTGCGCTGGAACATCTGGATGAACGCCAACGCACTGATTGCCATGGCAATCAGCAACAAAGAAATCTGACGTAGACGGGTAACGATCATTGAGAATCTCCCGTGGCCGCGTTGTCGGCCGCTCCGATACCGGATTTATCCGAGGAATCGGATGAGCTTGACGAACCGGACTTGTCTGACGAGGAGCCGGACTGGCTGGACGAATCCTCGGTGCTGTCCTTGGAATCGCTCTGGGAGCTGTCTTTGGAACTGTCCGGGGAATTGGACGCCTCGGCCTTCTTGGCGGCGTCGGCTTCCTGCTGCTTGGCCAGTTTGCGCATTTCGGTGCGGATAATACCCACATGCGACTGCGCTTCGTCCAACGAACCGACTGTGATGCCTTGGCTCAGCTGGTCACGCCATGTCTGAGGCAGGTCCGCGGTGGCGATATTGGTGGTCTGCACTTCGTGCGAAAGCTCAAGTCCAAAGAGATTGGTCGGCACGCCACGATAAATGGCCACGGTGCCGTTGCTATCTCCCACGTAGTAGTGCGTCTGGCTCCACGTGTACGCGCCCCAGCCAGCGCCGGCCAATGCCAGCACGGCAAGAATGCAGGTAATAATCACCGCAAGCTTATTGCGGCGCTTCTTGGTGCGCGTGGCCTTCTTCTGCTCGACCTGCTCATCGCGGATGGCTTTGGCCACGTCCGGGTCGTTGGGGTCGGCGGACAGGCGCCCATCCGGCTTTTGCACCACCGGAATCTCACCGGTATCGGGATTGGCTCGTTCACCGGTCTCCTCGCGGACGGTGGACGGCTGCACCACGCGTGTGGACGACGGTTTGGCCGTGGTTTGCGCGGTCTCCGCCTCGTGCGCGCTGGCGGGCTGAATCAATGCTGCGGCGCGCTGGGCGGGGGAATCATCCTCACGCAGTGCGGGCGCGGTAGCCACCGGCTCGTTGACGATGTCGGCAATCGGCTCAAGATTACGGCTGGCGGCACCGCCGACCAACGGCGTTTGGTGCGGCAGATCGAACGCATCGGCATCCAACGCCAACGTGGCATCCGCAATAACGGCCGTGACATTATCGGTGCTGCCCGCCCGCAGTGCCATCTGCACCAGACGCTGCGCGCATTCGCCCTGATCGGACAGCGTGGTCATCGTCTCTTCGATGGTGGAATCTTCCAGCACACCGCACAGACCGTCCGAGCACAGCAGCCAACGGTCGGCGGGGTGGGCTCGGCGAATCGAAATATCCGGGCGCGGGTCAATGTCAAAGTCGCCAAGCACGCGCATCACGACGTTGCGCTGCGGGTGGTTCTTGGCTTCGGACGGGGTGATACGACCGGTGTTGATGAGGTGCTGCACGTAGCTGTGGTCGCACGTGATGCGGCTCAGGTGTCCGTCGCGCAGCAGGTAGGCGCGCGAATCGCCGATATGGGCGATGACCCAGTAGCCGGCCACCAATGCCACTGCGGTAACGGTGGTGCCCATGCCGGCAAGCTTGCGTTCGCGCTTGGCCTTGCCGACGATGGCGTCATGCGCGGCCATAACGGAGGTCTCCATCATGCGGGAGATCGTCTCGACGTTGCCACCGGTGTCGTCCTGCTCGATGTGGGCCAGTGACCGGATGGCGATGGAGGATGCCGTATCGCCGCCGGCGTGACCGCCCATGCCGTCGCACATGGCGATGAGATGCTCGCCGGCGAAGGAGGAATCCTGATTGTTCGCGCGCACGGTGCCCACATCGGACACCGTGGTGGAATACAGGAACAGCGGTTGTGAAGCGGCGGATTTTGGCATGCGGCTACCTCAGTTCGAAGGTGGTGGCGCCGATGCGCACAGGAATACGAGCGGGCAGAATGGTGGGGCGGTTGATGCGCTGCTGGTTGACCACGGTGCCATTGGTGGAGTTCAGGTCTTCAATGGCCCACTGCCCGGAGCGCGTGTCACGGTAGACACGGGCATGGTGGGAAGACACGAATTCGTCATCGAGCACCACGGTGTTCGAGGCGGCGCGGCCAAGCGTGATGTCGGCTTCGGCCAGCGGCACGGAGCTGCCGGCAAGCGGACCATCGATGATGACCAACAGGGTAGGCTGCGCCGAGGCGGCGGACGACGCGGAAGCGCTGGGCTGGCGATGCGGGCGCGGCGCAGCTGCCTGCGGCGTTTCGGCCTTGGCCTTATGCACTTCACGCTCACGGCGACGACGCGCGCGCGAAGGTCGCGGACTGAACGTCTCGATGTCCTTGCGCAGCGAACGTACGGCCAGCCAGATGAATATCCACAGCAGGATCAGGAATCCATACTTGAGCAGGGCGAATGTCAGTTCGGTCATAAGTGGACGACTTTCGGGCGTGTGCTCGACTACTCCTGGGCTTGGGCGGAGGCCCAGTACAGGATGCGGGTACGGCCGATGGTGATGGTGTTGCCGTCGAGCAGCGTGGCGGCGGGCACTTGGTGGCCCTCCACGTACGTGCCGTTGGTCGAACCCAGGTCGCGGGCGATCACGCCGTTATCCGTGATGTCGATTTCCAGGTGCTTGCGGGAGATGCCCGGATCGTCGATGACGATATCGCAACCGGAACCGCGGCCGATTACCGTCTTGTCTTTGGTGAGCAGGTACTGGTTGCCGTTCACCTCGAGCACCGGGCTATCCTCGGTCTGCGCATCGGTGGTGACCGGCACGGCATTGCCCTGCACGGATTCGGAGGTGAGGTTGAAGTTGCCCTTGGACAGGTCAAGGTCTTCCTCGAAGATCACGATCACCGGGCCCACGAAGGCGTAATGCTGGCTCTTCGCGTACTCGGTGAGGTTATCGGCCAGTTCGTTGGCCAGGGTCTCGCTACCCCATGCCTCGATACGGTCGAAGTCAGGAGTACTGAGCTTGAAACGGTATTCATTCGGGGCCACCGTGCGGTCACGGCCCACGGGCATGGCCTCGGCGTCAATCTCGCGCTCCAAGGCGCTGGAAAGATCGACAGGCTGCAGGTCTTTGGAGCCAAACTTGGCGAATACTCCGTTGACTGCACCCTCCACGCTTTTTTCAAAACGGTCGAGAACGCTCATAGTCCTCCCTTTCTAATCTTCACCCATCCTACGCGGTGATGGGAATATGAGACAAAAAACCGGTCTTTCACGTGACGATGAGTGCAAAATATCCAAAAATTCAGGGCGGAAATGGGTGCGGCGCACCACCCGAGGTGCTTTACCGGTGGAGCACCTCGGGTGGGATGCGCGTGTTATCGATTTGTCAGGCCAGCGCGTCGCGCAGGAAATCGCGCTGGAGGGTGAGCAGGTTTTCGGCCACGGTCTCGTCATTGGTCATATGGGTGATGCCCGTCAACGGCAGGAAGGTGTGCGGGCGACCCGCCGCCATCAGGGCTTGCGAGAGGCGCAGGCTGTGGGCGATGGTGACGTTGTCGTCGGCGAAACCGTGGATCAGCATAAGCGGGCGCTCGAGTTTCGGTGCGTCCTGCACGATGCCGTTTCGGTAGTAGACATCCGGGTCGAGGCCCAGATAGCGCTCGGTGTAGTGCGTGTCGTACAGCGTCCAGTCGGTGGGCGGGGCGCCGGCGCATGCGGCCTTGAACACGTTCGGCGCGTCCAGCACGGCCAGTGCGGACAGGAAGCCGCCGTACGACCAGCCGATCATGCACACCTTGTCGAGGTCCGGCATGGGAATCGCCTCCCGCTGGCGGGAGGTGGCGCGAAGCGCCGGTGGGTGGTTCTCGGCGTCTGCCTGATCGCCCGCAGCCGGCTGTGCCGCACGTGATTCCACATCGGCGTTGAGCCGGGCGACGGCCTCGGGCAGGGCGTTGACGGCCTCGACCTGATCGGCCAGCGTTACGTCCTTCATATCCTCGAAGATCTCGCGGTCCCATGCCGGGCCGCGGCCGGTGGTGCCACGGCCGTCTGCCGTGACCACCAGGAAGCCTTGGTCGGCCCACCACTGGCCCTCCCAGTAGAAGGACTGCGAGGCGATGACCTGCTGGAAGCCGGGCCCGCCGTACGGCTTCATCAGCACCGGCAGCTTCTCGGCGTGCGCGTACGGGCTTTCCGGGCTCGGCGCGATGATCGCCGTGTACAGCTGGTGCTCGCCCAGTCGCGTAAACGTGACGTTCGGTGTAAAGCCGGGTTCGGCCGCCGTGGACGCGATAGTGGCGCTCTGTTCTCCCAGAATATGCCGCATCTGGGCGCGGGCGGAACGCATATCGCGGCCGGAGACCACGATGCCGCGCTCGCCGCGCGAGGCGGTCCACTGGCCGGGATCGGTCGTGACCGGCGTGATCGTGCCGTTGTAATCGATACTCACCACGTCGAAACTGCGGGCGTCGTGGTCGCCGAATACGGACTCGGTGGCGGCCGCATCGGCCCAAGCGTCCGGCACCTCAGGCGCGATTTCGGGCGCGCGCTGCACCACGGCCAGCACATCCTCGTCGGTCACGGCGAGCACCGTGCGCACGTTCCAGCCAGCCGGCGTGAACGGGCGGCCGTCCATTGTCAGACGGTTGGTGTCCGTGGCCATATCGTTGAGCGAGCACACCAGACGACCATCCGGCGTGTAGGCGGGCGTGCCGTGAACCAGGTCGATCCACTGCTCGTTCGCGTGCTCCTCAAGCACGCGCGTGGCACCCAGCGCGGCCCCATCCGCCTCGACCGCCACCTCAAGCACCTGATCGCGGGTCTGGCGGCGGTTCTGCACCAGCACCAGCGGATCGTGGCCGCGACGCCAGTTCACGGCGGCCACATACTCGTACGCCTCGCGATCCCAATCCACATCGGCGTTGCCGGTGATGCCCGCGTACCGGTCGTTCTCATCGAACGCCAGCGTGATCACGGTCAGGTACACGTCGGCGTTGCGGGTCAGCGCGCGCGGGTAGCGGCGGCCGGCGTCCGGCTTCTCGGGGTCGGCCGGATCGCTGATGTACCAGGTCGGCTCGTCGGCGGTGTCGAAAGACTCGAACAGCACATGCTGCGAATCCGGGGCCCACCAGAAACCGTCGTACCGGTCCATCTCCTCGCCGGCCACGAACTCGGCCAGACCGATTTTCCACGTGTTTTCGGCCGGATTGCCGTCCTCATCCTCCACGCTCACGCCGTAGACCGCGGTGATGCGGTCACCTAGCTCGCCGCCGATATCGACCAGCATCAGGTAGCTGCCCGTGGTGTACAGCACATGTTCGCCATCCGGGGCGATGCGCGGGTTCAGCACCGGCGTGTACATCGCCGGGTCCTCATCGAGCCATTCGCCGGCCAGTTCACGGGTGTGCGGCTCGGGTGCGCCGGTCTCGTCATTCCAATCGATGTCGGTCAGGAACAGGCGGCCGTTGATGGTGAACACGATGCGATTGCCGTCGTCATCTGCGGAGTATCCGACGATGCCGGTGCCGCCTTCGCGCGCACGCTCGCGGCGGGCCTTCTCCTCGGCCGGCACGTCCTCGCTGTCGGCGGTTGCGCCCAGCAGTTCGCGCGGGTCGGCCAGCTTGGTCTCATGGTGTTCGCCGGACTCGTCGAACCAGCTCAGCCACAGTGCGGTCACCAGATCCTCGGGGCCGTCGGAGCGCAGGAACAGGGCCCGCGAGCCGTCGCCCACGGTCTGTGCGGAGCGCGGTGCGCCGCAGCCGAAGCGCAGCGTGCGCGCCCGGAGGCGTGGGAAATGCTTGATTGCGTCATTGACATCATTGGTTTCGCTCATACCTCACAACCTACGCGCCTGTGCGGTCAGTGGCGCGCAGGCTTGCGACGCATTCCCGGGAATGTGTCGTGGGTGTGGGTGCGAGGTGTGGGCGTGAGGCTTGTCCTAAGATGGGAGCCATGCAGGTGACGATGATCGACGAAAACAAGTACGCCGAAACGATGACCGACGTGGTGCTGCCCGCGCTCGAACAATGCTGCGAGGAGGGCTGGTTCGATCCGTCCGCCGCCGAACGTTCGGCCGGGATCGAGCCGCTGTCCGGCATTATGGACACCGGCGGCCGCTCGGGCCAGCTGCACTACCTGTGCTACGACTCCGCCAAATTCGACGCGATTCGCGAGCAAGGCGCCACCGCCACCTTCCGCGGGGCCATCGTCATCAGCCACGGCTTCACCGAGTTCGCCGAAAAGTACGACGAGCTCGTCTGGTACTTCCTGCTTGCCGGCTACTCGGTGTGTGTACTCGAGCATCGCGGCCACGGCAAGTCCGCGCGCGACGTGGACAACCGCTGCATGGTGTGGATTGATGACTGGCAGCGCTACGTGGCCGATCTGGCCGGCTTCGCCGAAACCATCGGCCAGCAGTACGCGGCCGGCATGCCGCTGAACCTGTTCTGCCATTCGATGGGCGGCGGCATCGGCGCGGCCGTGTTGGAGCGATACCCCACCCTGTTCGACAAAGCGGTGCTCTCTGCCCCGATGATCGCCCCCGCCACCGGCATGCCGCTGGGCGTGGCCCGTGTGCTGGTCGGCGCGCTGTGCGGACTCGGCTTCGGCAAGAAGCGTGTGTTCGGGCAGTCGGACTTCACGCCGGAATTCTCGATGGAAGGCAACGAGGGCGCTTCCGAAGCGCGTGAACGCTGGTACTTCAAGCTGCGTTGCGAGAATAGCGAATACCAGACCTACTGCGCGGCGTTCGAATGGGTGCGCCAAGCGTTGAAGCTCAACCGGGCCATACTGAATCCGTCCGCCTGCGCCGAAGTGGAGACGCCGGTGCTGCTCTTCCAGTCCGGACGCGACATCTGGGTACTCAATAAGCCGCAGAATCACTTCGTCCAACTGGTCAAGGACGGCGGCGGCGAGGCGAACATCGTGCGCTTCCCCGAATCGCGCCACGAAATCTTCTCCATGCCCAACAGCACCTACAAGCCCTACCTCGAAAAGATCCTCGGCTTCTACGACGACCCCATGATCGCCAGCGCCGCGTACTGATGTAGCTCTTCACCCATTGTTCACCGTGCGGTCACCTTGTGGCCCGGCCCGCTTTAGATGGCGGGAGAGCCATGGAATTATGGGCATAATGTCTTCTCTCCGCCGCCGCGGTTGCGGCCGCGGTATGTGCCGGCGTGCTCGCGTTGACCGGTTGCACGGCGTTCAATAATTCCGATGACGGCACAGCGGACGGCAACGGCACGTCCGCCACCACGCAGACCTTCCAGCCGTCCGGCGGCAAACCGACTGCCACCCTGAGCATTGCCTCCGGCTCCGAAAACAAGGAAGTCGCCGTCGCCATCCAGAAAGCGGCCGACCAATCCAACGTAGCCGTGACGATGCACTACATGGGTTCGCTGGAGATTATGAACGCGCTCAAGGCCGGCGGCCAGGATCACGACGCCGTCTGGCCTGCCTCCTCGATGTGGATTTCGATGGGAGACACCAAGCACATCGTCAAAGACGCGGCCAGCACCTCCACCACGCCGATCGTGTTCGGCATCGCCAAATCCAAGGCCGTCAAACTCGGCTGGGCTGACGACACCGGCGCCACCAAGCCCGTCTCCACCGCGGACATCCTCGCCGCGGTCAGCGACGGCAAACTCACGTTCTCCATGACCTCCGCCACGGTGATCGACAGCGCGCTCAACGTCTACCAGACCGCGCTCAGGAAACCCAGCTGGACCATTTGGGTGGTCGATTACTCCGGTTCGATGTCTGGAGAGGGCAAGAACGGCGTGGTCAAAGGCCTGAACGCGGCGCTCGACCCGGACCAGGCCAAGAAGTCGTACATCGAGCCCGCCAGCGGCGACGTGAACATTCTCATCCCGTTTGAAACCGAGGCCCACCGCCCGGTCAAGGCCACTGGCACAAGCACCAGCGACCTGCTGCATGAGGCCGATGCCACCGATGCCAGCGGCGGCACCGATATCTATGAAGGCCTGCTGAGCGCGTTCGACGAGCTGCCCAGCGAGTCGGAAGCCTCGCAATACACCACCGCCATCGTGCTCATGACCGACGGCCGCTCCAACTCCGATCATCAGGACGAATTCGAAAGCGCCTATAAGTCGCGCGGCCGTGATCTGCCGATCTTCTCCATCATGTTCGGCGATGCCGATCCCAGCCAGCTGAAGTCTCTCGCCACCCTGAGCAACGCCAAGGTATTCGACGGCCGCTCCGGCGACCTCGCCGCCGTCTTCCGCCAAGCCAAGGGCTTCAACTGATGCTCCAGGTAATCTGTGGATTCGTTGTCGGACTGCTGCTCGCCGGGCTCGGTTTCGGACTGGTCGGCGGCGGAGTGCCCGGCCTGATCGTGGCCGTGGTACTGGCCGCACTTGGGTATATCGCCGCCTCCACGCTCACCGAGCCGGAGCGACGCATCGGCAAAATGCTGGTTTCCGCCTTGCCCAACGGTCAGAAGACCGCCGATACGATCGACGCGGCGAACGCTCGACTCAACTCGATCGCCATGCTCACCAAGCAAGTACGTGACCCAGCCGTCAAAGCCGAAGCCAACGACTTCATCGCCGCTACCAAAGATTTAGTGCAATACGTGACCCGAGACACCTCCGCCTACCCGACGTTGCGCCACTACATCACCGTGTACGGCGAGCAGACCGAGAAACTGTTGCGCTCCTACGTGGACGTGGAAAGTTCCGGCGCACGCGATCAGATAGCCACGGCACGAATCGAAACCATCGAGGCGCTGCAAGTGCTCGAACAGACCGCCGCCGGCGAACTCAGCCGGGCGGTAAGCGCCAAGACGTTGGGCATTACGGCCGACTCCGACGCCATCCAACGGTTGGCCCGCATGGATGGATACGACGACGTCGCACCTTCGCCTGTGCCTTCCTCGGCTGCTGATGAAGGACGGCATGCACCCAGTCAGACTCCATCTGGCGGCCCGGCTCACCAGTCGGACCAGAAAACGGACGCACAATGAAACTCTCCAAATCAAAAATCATCGGACTGATCGCCCTGCTTGCGGTAGTGGGCGTGGTCTGCGGCACGCTGGTGTGGCGGCAATCGCAACCAGCGCCGGCCGAACCGACCGAACAGGTGAGCATCACCGGCTACCTGGGCGGCGAGAAAATCGGCCTGTTCGATGACGCCAAGTTCAAGGCGCTCGCCGCCAAGCAAGGCATTGCCATCGACTATCGCAAGGCCGGATCGCTGGCCATGATGGATGCGGACCGGAAAGGCATGGATTACCTGTTCCCCTCCTCGCGCGCGGCCGTCGAATACGGCAATGCGAAAGGCGTCAAGGCCCCCCCAAAGCGACATCGTCTTCAACTCACCGATTGTGCTATACACGCACAAGGCCGTGGCGGACGGGCTCGTGAACGGCGGACTTGTGACCAAGGACAATTCGGGCGCGTATCACATGTGCTTGATTTGGCCGTGAACCAGACGGATGCGTTCAAGCAGATCAAGGACGACGTGGTCATCGTCTACCCGACGCCGACCGTGTGGAGCACCCACACGCTGATGGCCTTGGACGAGAAAAGGCGGCACACTGCTGAACCTGTTGAAAACACCGGCGGTGCAGAAGCTGGCGTGGGAGCGCCATGGCTTCCGCGCGGCCAACTTCGCCGGCACCGATTCGATCAGCCGATTCGGCGTGGCCGGCACGCTCGACCAGATCCCGGCCGTATCCGAACTGCCCAACAACGATGCCATGCAACACCTCATCACCACCCTCCAATCCGCGCAAGCCAAACTCGTGGCCGACATCTCCATGTACGACACGATGTACACGCAGAACGCCCAGCAATATCGCGAGCTGAAAATGACCGTACTGGCCGGCAAGAAGGCGCTCGCCGACTTCAACGCCAACCAGCTGCCAGCGCTGGAGGCCGAGGCCGCCGCCAGTGGCGACGCCATGCAGGCGCAAGTGCTGAAGAACTTCAAGTCCAAGCTCGACCGTTTTGCCAAGCGACTCGACGACCTCGACCGCATCAGCGTGGTTACCTTGCAGACCGCGCCGCAGATCAAAATCATCCAGAACGCGGACCAGACCATCGTGGACAAGATCGACACCACCATCTCCACCACGATTCCGGTGTGGAAGAGTCAGATGGTGATCGCGCTGGGCCTGTCCAACCAGCGCAAGGCTCTCGACCTGCAGAACAAGGCCGACGATGTGACCAACAAGCTGCTGGCGCGTAACGCGGCCGCCCTGTACAAGGGTGCAGTGGACGCGGAAAAGGCCAACCAGCGTTCCGTGGTGGAAATCGACACGCTGGAGAAGATCAACGCCGAACTCATCGCCACCCTGAAGGAGACCGTGCAGATCCAGAAGGAAGGCGAGGCCAACCGCGAGGCCGCCCAGGTCAAGATGCGCCAAATCGAGTCCGACCTCAAAAACGCCTTGCTCGAAAACGCCCAGCAGATGTGAGCCGTTCGCGCGCCAGCATGCTCCCGTTGGCGGAGTTTGCGGGAACGTGCAACCATGCTCCCGTTGGCAGAGGTATATGAGTACGCCTACTGGTGTGCGTATATATGCTCCCGCTGGCGGGAGCTGGCAGCCGTAAGACTGGCTGAGGGTGGTCACGGCGCTCGGCTCGGCCGGCTTTACCGGCAGCCATTCCCGCCGCAATTTCTCTGTGGGCATAATCCCGGAATGATTGCCGCGCTCGGGAATTGGATGAAGTGAAGGTTAAAGGTTGAGAGCCCGGGAGGGTTCCGGAACCGGCCACGATAACCGCTGCTAGCCCCGCGATACGGGTTGGCGGCCGGCAGCCAAGCCGATTCTCTCCTAATCAAGGAGTACCGATTATGGCAATGTTTCCGGCTTTGATGAATGACACGATGTTCTCGGATCTGTTCGATGATCCGTTCTTTGAGGGTTGGCGCAACACGGACAACACGATGAGTGCCGTAATGCCCGCCAACATGATGACCACCGATGTGCGCGAGACCGACAAGGGTTACGACGTCGACATCGATATGCCTGGCTTTAAGAAGGAAGATATCAACCTTGAGCTCAACAACGGCTATCTGACCGTGTCCGCCTCGCGTTGCAGCGAGCATGAGGACAAGGCTCCGGCCGCTGAGGACGAGGCTTCCGACAGCAAGTGCGCTTGCGCGTCCGATTCGGGCAAGTGGCTGCGTCGCGAACGCTACATGGGCTCCTGCTCGCGTAGCTTCTACGTTGGCGAGGACGTGAAGGAGTCCGACATCCACGCCAGCTACCGGAACGGCACGCTGTGCATCCAGGTTCCGAAGATGCAGGCCCAGCCGCAAGTCGAGTCCAAGCACCAAATCGCGATTGAGGGCTGACGATACTTGATTCGTCCCGAAGTCCCGCTTCGAGTAGCTTTGCCCCCTCTGACGAGGGGGCTCCCGCGAAGCGGGTGGGGGAGAGATAAATCGTAACCAAACCATGCTTCCCACGCCGTCTGCCCTACGCTTTCAACGCCGACTAACCTGACAGACGGCGGGAAACATAGCCAATGCAAATGCCGGGTAGGGATTTACCCTACCCGGCATTTTGCTGTTTCAATCACCGAACCCCACCCTGTTCGCGCGCCGGTCGCGTGCCGTTCTGCCGCTGTACACATCCGATGGGTAGAGTGACTTCGAAACGATGCGAGAGAGGCGGACATATGGCGAACGGCGCACAGAACGCAAGCGGCACACCGGCATCGGCGGCAAGCCATTCCGGCGGCCACGTCGTATCCGCGCGCGCCACGACCATCGGCCTGATGGCAATCCTGCTGTGGAGCTTCATGGCCGGCACCGTGCGCATCGTCTCCGAAAACTTCGGCGCCACGCTTGGCTCGGCCCTGATCTACACGGTCGGCGGCATCCTGCTGCTGATGTTCCGGCGCCCGGCCCCGATTCGCGAGTTCCCCAAGAAATACCTGATTATCGGCGGCCTGTTGTTCGTATTTTACGAATCGTCGATATCCCTCTCGCTGGGTCTGGCCTCTACCGACGCATCCTCGGTGGAAGTGAGCCTGGTCAACTATCTGTGGCCCACGATGATGGTGCTGCTGTCGGCGGGCGTATCCCATCGCAAGCACGCGGTCGTCAAGGTGCTGCCGGGCGCGATCGTGGCCACTGCCGGCGTGGTGTTGGCGGTCGGCGGTAATTCCGGGCTCGACTGGCATGCGGCCGTGCAGCATATCGCCGCCAACCCTTTGCCCTATGCGCTGGCGTTCGTGGGCGCGCTCGCTTGGTCGGTGTACGCGGTGTTCACGCCAGCCATGAGTCATGGGGTGGACGGCACTTCATTGTTCTTCCCCTGCGTGGCCGTGGCGTTGTGGATTATCCACTTCGCGTCCGGGCAGGGGTGGCCGGCCGAGCCTCCGAGTCTGGTCGCATGGCTGTTTGTGTTGATTGCCGCGGCGGCGATTGGCGGTGGTTATGCCTGCTGGGGCTATGGCATTCTGCATGGGTCTATGGAGCGGCTGGCTATTGCGTCCTATGCCACGCCGGTGCTGTCCACCGGGGCCAGTGCGGTGTTGCTGGGTTTGGCGCTGTCGCTGCCGTTTTGGTGTGGCGCGCTGCTGGTGGCCGCCGGATCGGTGCTCAATTACTTGGTCAGTGCGCGCAAATAGCGGGGTGACTTTGCTCATGGGGCGGTAATAATCCCATGGGGCGGTAAAACCCTCATGGGCGGTATCCCAAAATGACTTTATTCTGCGGTTTCACAATTTCTTCAAACCGCCCCATGGGCCTTTTACCGCCCCATGGATAAATTACCGCCCGATGGGCAGCAGCAACTTACTCGCCGCGGCGCTCGGACGGGCGGCGAATCGGGTCAAGCAGCGTATTCGGATCGGAGATGCCGAACATGCTGCGCCCGCCGGTGGATTCAGGGTGCTTGGCGAGAACGGCCAGCGAAATCGCCCCCGGAATCATAATGATCACCAAAAGGGCCGCCAATCCCCAGTTCACGAAGAATCCGAGCCCCAGTACGATGGCCACCACAACCACCACCGTGACGATAATCGTCAACAGTGCTCGACGTGGGTTGGTTTCCCTGGCCCAAGAGGTGCTGGCTGCGGGTTTTGCTGTTGAACTGGCCGCGGCGTTTGTGGCTGTTGTGCCATCAGCCGTGACGGTCGTGGGCCTTGCCGCCGCGCTCGTCGCGGGGCCAGTAGGGGCGTCAGACACGTTATCGGCAGCATTGCCGGTCGCTGCTGAACGTTGTTCGTTTGCGTGAGTCATATCCACCAGCATATTCCCTGCTTCCGGCTGAAGCTGGGACAAGCCTGCGCGCCGCTAATCCAGCGCTGACACTGGCCTTGAGCTGCGGACGTCCAGACCGGATGTGAACAGGTGCTGAACGGAGTCTGGGGAAACCATGAGAACTCGCGACAATTTTTGTGAAATTGGGTGACGCTCTATGAATCGCGCGCTAGTGTTGCGTGAGCTTACAAGGCGAGGAGCCTGGAGCGCGGGGGGTGAAGGATGAAGAACTCCGTTTGGAAAACGTTCATGGAATTGTCTCTGGTCCGCGGAATCGTGTCACGGACCGTGTTCGGACTGACCGCGATCGCGGCAATCATACTGGTTATTGGACTGGCGCTGAGCAAGAGCAATAAGCGCGGCCGCCTGCACCCGCTGATTGTCTCGCTGATTGCCGCCGTGCTCGCCGGCGCGGCTGGAATGCTGGTTGCATGGCTGGTGTCCGACGTGTTTATGGTGTTTGGCGTATCGCTGGGCTGGCCGGTGATCTTCACCATCGCGGGCGGCATCGCCGGCGTCGGCTTCGTGATCGCCGCAGCCGTGACCATGCGCGGAGCCCGCCGTGTGCTGGCCATCGTGCTGGTGCCGCTGGTGCTGCTGTCCACCGCGCTCGGCGTGGACTCGATTTACGGCGAATACCAGACCATCGGCACCCTCGTCGGCTACACGCCGTACGCCTCGCTCGGCTCAATCGAGGTACACAAGGCCGCGATGAGCGTCAGCGACTGGCGTAGCAAGGCGCAGAAGGGCAGCCTGCCGTCCATGCCCAGCCAAGGCAAGGTGCTCACCGTCGACATTCCGAACGCCAAATCCAACTTCACGGCCCGCAAGGCGATGATCTACCTGCCGCCCGCCGCGCTGTCCGACCGTCCGCCGGCCTTGCCAGTGATGGAGCTGTTGGCCGGGCAGCCCGGTAGCCCCAGTCGCCTCATCGACGCCGGCAACATCGCCGCCACGATGAATGCGTACGCCGCCAAACATGACGGGCTCGCGCCGATCGTGCTCGTGCCCGACCAGAACGGCGAGGCCACGCACAACAGCCTGTGCGCCGACACCACGCAAGGCAACGCCGAAACCTACCTCACCACAGACGTGGTGAACTGGGCCAAGAAGATGCTGCCCGTGGCCAAGTCGGCCCGCATGTGGGCGATGGGTGGGTTCTCGCAAGGCGGCACCTGCACCACGCAGCTCGTCCCGCGTCATCCCGAAATCTACGGCGCGATGTTGCCGGTGGACGGCGAACTCAAGCCGACCAACGGCAGCGTCGGCAAGATGGTCCAAGAGTATTTCGCCGGCGACCGCAAGGCATACGACGAACAGGTGCCGGTCAACGCCATCGCCTCCAGCGGCACATCTGAGCAGGCGCTGTTCACCGGTGCTGGCGAACGGGACAAGGAATCGATTAGCAACATGCGCACGATTGCCGCCGCCGCGCGCAAAGCCGGCATGGAGGTCACCGAGCTGATCGTGCCCGGCGCCGGCCACGACTGGCACGCGGTGCAGGCGGTCTGGCGGCCCGGTCTCGACTGGTTTGGCGAACGGACCGGCTTGGGCGAGATGGCGAAATCGTTGAAGGAGTACCCACAAGTGGAGGTGTTGCAATGAGCGAAGAATCGCGTAAGCACAACAGTCATGCGGCGGAAAGCTGGCGCGAACTGGCCGGCGACGTGCGACAGTGGGCGGACGGTCATCGACTGGCCATCACTGCCACGGTGGCGCTGGTGGTGCTGAACTTGGTGGTGTGGCTGGTGGCCGCGATGGCCGGATTCGCGTTCCCGCTGCGGCTCGACACCAGCATGGCCGAATTCGATTTCGGCAAACTCTTCTGCACGCTGTTCTTGGCGCGCGGCGTCATCCAGCTCATTCTTGATGCCGTGCTGTGGCTCGTCATGCTGTCAATCGCCGAGCCGTGGCTTGGCCGCGCACGTACCGTCGGCACCGCGCTCGCCTGCGCGCTCGGCGGCGTGATCGTGGGCCTGATCTTGTGTGCGGCGGCCGGATGGCTGTTCCAGGACTCCCAATTCGTCTCCCGCATGCAGTTCGCCCTGAGCCCGCTGGTGTTGCCGGTCGGCGCGCTTATGGCGGCCAGCGCGTTCTGCAGCCATCTGTTGCGGCGGCGTATTCGGCTGATCGGCTACGTGGCGATTCTGGTCGCGCTGCTTTACAGCGGCAATCCTGGCGATTACTGCATTCTCGCCGCCGCGCTGATCGGACACGCGGTCGGCCGCGTGATGGCCGGGTCGCCCGCGCATGCCGAGACCGGCTGGCACTGGCTGCGCAGCACCTCCTTCGAGGCGCGGCGCATGTTTGCGGCCATCGCCGTGGTGCTGGCGCTGGGGCCGATCATCGCCATCACCTCGCATAATCACGCGGGGCCGCTCAGCACGGTCGGCCTGCTCATGAGTCCGGTCTCCGTTGACGACGGCACGCTCGCGCGCTGCCTGGCCGGCGCCACGCACAGCGGCTGCTTCCTGCAATTCGACCTGATGCGCGCCTCGATGCCCGGCGCGGTACTGCGCTCGCTGCTGCCCACCGCCGTGACTCTGGTGCTGGCGTGGGGCCTGTATCGCGGACGTCGGTTCGCGGCCACCTGCGCCGTGGCCATCAACCTGTTCACGGCGGGCGTTGCCATCGCCTATTACCTGGTCGTGCCGCTGAGCTTTGCGCCGGACGGCATGACCTCACTGCTGCAGCACGGCGCGATCACCGCCTGCGTGACGAACACCTTGCCGCCGCTGATCTTCGCCATCGCCTTGGCTGCGGCAATGAAGCACTTCCCGATTCGCGTCGGCTGGCGCCGGCTGATCGGCGGCGTCGGTGCCATCGTGCTGGTTCTGCTGGCGTGCGCCGCCGTGTACCTGATGTACGGCATTGCCCAGCCGGACGCCTTCTCGCCGCGCGCCACGGCCTCGTCGCTGTTGGCCGAACTGCCGGGGCGCTTCCTGCCCATCGGCTTCCTGAGCCATATGAAGTTGTCGTTCGTGCCGCGTACCCCGATGGCCTCGATCGTGTATCAGGGCGTCGGCCTGGTGTTCTGGATCGTGGTGCTGGTCGTGGTGATCCGCTGGATGAGCGACGTGAGCGAATCGAACGAGCGGGCGCAGGCACGCGCCGAGCGGCTGGTCGAAACCGGCGGCGAATCGATGAGCTTCATGACTACGTGGGAAGGCAACAGCTACTGGCTCTCGCCCACGGGCAAATCGGCCGTGGCATATCGCGTGCTCAACGGCATCGCCTTGACCTGCACCGGGCCGTTCGGCGAGCCCTCCGAGTGGATGGACGACCTGACCGGCTTCACCCAGTATTGCGTGGAGCGGTCGCTTTCGCCGGTGTTCTACAGCGTGCATCGCGAACAGCGCGACGCGTTGCTGGAGGCCGGCTGGAGCTCCATCGAGGTCGGCAGCGAAATGGTCGTGGACCCGCGCGGCTGGAAGACGACCGGCAAGAAATGGCAGGATGTGCGCACCGCCATCAACAAGGCCAAGCGCGACGGCGTGACCGATGTGCAGTCCACGTTCCTGGAAGCGTCGCTCGATGTGCGCGAGCAGATCGAGGACATCTCCGAGGAGTGGGCGCAGCTCAAGGCGCTGCCGGAAATGAAGTTCACGCTCGGCGGTGTCGAGGAACTGCGCGACCCGCGCGTGCGGCTGCTTTACGCCATCGACGCGGACGGGCGCGTGCTGGGCGTCACCAGCTGGCTGCCCACCTGGCGCGACGGGCGCATCGTCGGCTGGACGCTGGACTTCATGCGCCATCGCACCGACAGTCCCAACGGCATTATGGAGTTCCTGATCGCGCGCATGGCCGAGCGCCTGCGCGACGAGGGGCTTGCGGATCCTGAGCATGCCGTGGAGTTCATGAGCCTGTCCGCGGCACCCTTGGCCGGCATGAACCCCGAGCGAGACAATGCCCGGGAAGGTGGGGTGGCGGCCGGCGAAGGCACGCAGGTGCTCCAACACGCGCTGCAGATCGTGGCCGACTGGATGGAACCCGCCTACGGCTTCCACTCGCTGTTCAACTTCAAGCGCAAGTTCCAGCCCGCCGAAGCGCCGGTCTACGTGTGCTACCCGGACCCGGCGGCGTTGCCGCAGATCGGGCTCGCGGTGGTGCGCGCCTACGTGCCCAGCGTGACGCCCGCCGAAGTGGCCGGCATGCTCAGTACGCTGCGGTCGTAGGGTGCGGGGCGGACCCTGACAATTGTGCTCGCGGTTGAGGCTCTAGGCCGTTTGCCTGTTCGTTCACGTACGGACACGGAGACTGACCGATTCGAGCCCAAGATGGGGCTATCTGCTTTCAGGAGGTACATTTGGCCTCTTGCGGACAGCTAACTGCCTTCAAAGAGATACCTAAACTCTGAAATCCCGAGTATGAGCGTTGCAATGACGGCGTTTGTACTCGGGGTTTCCCGTATTCAGTACCTCTTTGAACGGAGAAAGCATTCTGCAGAAGCCCGAATGTACCTCTTTGAGCGGCGAAAGCCCAGCGAGAAGGGCGCAGAAGGCGCTATCTCCGTTTCGAGGGGTTGATTTGGCCTCTCCGGGAGGTCTACTCCTGCTTCGAGGGGCTGATGGCCGAGTATTCACGCTCCAAAATCGGCGGAATGGCGTTGACGCGGATGGGCTTTTACATGCGGTCTAGCTGCCGACCAGCCCCTTGAAACGGGAGTAGACCTCCTGCGAAGGCCGAATCAGCCCCTCGAAAGCGGTTTTGCCGGTGCAGAGGTGTCGTTGACTGCATCGCGAGCCGCCTCGACGTAGTAACGTGGGGCGCATGAGCGAACGTAACGAACACAATGACGGAAATACGCAAACCGCATACTTCGCCGGCGGCTGCTTCTGGGGACTGGAGCGCTACTTCCAGAACGTCGACGGCGTCACGGACACCACGGTCGGCTACGCGCAATCCACCGTCGAATCGCCGACCTACGAGCAGGTATGCGCGGGCGGCACGGATGCGGCCGAAACCGTGAAAGTCGAGTTTAACCCGGCACAGGTCAGCCTGCGGACGCTGACATTGCTGTTCCTGGAGGTCATCGACCCGTTCTCCGTGGACCAGCAGGGCGAAGACCGCGGCCGGCAGTACCGCACTGGCATGTTCTACACGGACGAGACGCAGCGCGCCGTGTATGTGGCGGCCTTGGAGCAGCTGGTCGACCGCCAGCCGCAGCGCCCGGCCGTACTGGTCGAACCGCTGCGCAACTTCTACCCGGCCGAGGCACATCATCAGGACTATCTGGTGAACAATCCCGGCGGCTACTGCCATGTGCCGATCGCCGCAATCGCGAACGTAAAACGCCGTCAGAAGTACGTGGAACGCATCTGGGATCTGACGCTTGAGCAGTTCGCGGTCACGCAGAACGCCGCTACCGAGCGCCCGTTCGTCAACGAGTATGACGAGGAGTTTGAGCCCGGCATCTACGTGGACATCGTCAGTGGCGAACCGCTGTTCTCGTCGCAAGACAAATTCGATTCCGGCTGCGGCTGGCCCGCGTTCTCCCGCCCGATTGCCGGTGACTTGCTGACCGAGCATGAGGACCACCGCATTCCGGGCCGCGACCGCATCGAAGTGCGCACGTCGGACACGCAGATTCACTTGGGCCACGTGTTCACCGACGGCCCGGCCGACCGCGGCGGCCTGCGCTACTGCATGAATTCCGCCGCCCTGCGCTTCGTGCCGCGCTCGCGCATGGCCGAGGAAGGCTACGGCGACTGGATTGCGGTTGTGGATGGGGATGAGCAGGCATGAGCATGGAGAATATTGCGGGCGCTCGCAAGCCCGCCAAGCGTGAGGATGAGCACACGGTCGCCGGCGAGCATCGCATGATGCGCCGCGCGTAACCGTGGCATCGCCGCCACGTTCGTGTCGCATAATTGCTGCCCGGCCACGTCATAATTCGCCGTGCCGCGTGGGAGCGCTGTGGCGGCTACGACGAGTCGATGCGCGGCGACGCCACCGCCAGTCAAGCCTTCATGGCCCACCCCACCTACGGCGACGGCGGAATGGCCGCCGCCGTACGGTTGAGGAGCTGATGGTCAGCCGGCTAAATGCCGATAGAGCTCTGGATCGATTGGCCGGGCCAAACGCAGGACCGACAGGGTGACCTTCACACTGCCCTGTCCGGTTGCGTCAGGCTTGGTGGTGAGCTGAGGATTCTCAAACGCAGCGACGTGGCCAACGTAGTAGTACTTGCCATCGGCCTCTTCCGCCTTGCGCATGACGAATAGCGGGACGAAATGTGTGTGGTCCCAATTCGGGCCAATGCCGCTAAGCGCCCATCGGAATTCCGGAGACTGCGGAGTGCGTCCGTTCTTGCTGAAGTATTTCATTTCCTGTGTGCTCAGGAATTCATCCTCGTATTGGCTGGCCGCGTATTTCACGAAGATGGGCATGGTGTTGGTTTCCTTGTCGAGCAGGTAACCACCCACGTTTTGCGGAGTGTTTTCCTTCTTCCATCCGCACAGGCGCATGACGTCAGCCATGGAATATTTGCGCTCGTACAAGAACATGTGGTCGAAGACCTGTTGCCTGGCGGCGGCCTCGCGGAACATATCTCGGCAATTGGCCATACCGGTGCGCAAAGTGTCCGCGAAGAAGATGCGGAACGTTCGGTTCGTGGCAAGTATGTCGGCGAATCTGCTGCTCAACCGATATGCGGTGTCGCTTCCTGTGCCGGTGCTGTTCAAGGTTTCGACCAATGGCTGGTTGCCAAAACGATTGCAGTTCGGGCCGGTGAAATATGAATAATCGAGCACGCTGATCGCAGAGTCGAATTGCGCGTCTGAACCATCGGCCAGCGGGAATTCAGTACGAATCGCATCGAGCAGTTCGCTGCGGCCGATTGACGAGCCCGCACTCCAATGCTGAGGTACGTCGTCGTCGAGCCGTTCGCTGACGAAATGGCATAGCTGAGCAAGAATGACCAATTCGTGCGGTCGCAATCCGGGCAGCAGCAGCTCCGCTGCCATCTTGAGTATCGCGTCTTCAACGTCGGTCACCGGCTCCAACTGATCCTCAAATGTCGCTTCATGATGTTTGCCTTTGCCCAGGCTTTTTTCACGGGAACGCACGAAATCAAGATAGTTGCTGCGCTTCGATGCGATGGTATACGGCAGTGAGGGGTCGTAGTTATAGATGTCCGTAAGCATGGGGATGCGGCCCAGCTCGTAACGGACTTGGCGATACTGTTCGGACAGCTTTTTCATGTCGGACCAGTCGGCGGTGTCCAAAGACTTAAGGATGCGCTCCTTGGCGATCGGGTCGAAACTGATGGACGACAGGCCGATTGACTTTCGCTGCAGGTTCTTGCGAGCCCTGTCGCGGTCGCCAGTGTTGCCGTATAACGCCACCGGAATCAGATAGTTGTTGTTGTAATTGCCGATGAAATCGATAACCACAACGCTTTCTTTGTGAGGGAATTTGCGCAGTCCGCGCCCGAGCTGCTGCGTGAAGATAATGCTGGATTCGGTGCTGCGCAACATGACGATTTGGTTGACGGCGGGAATATCGACTCCCTCATTGAACATATCGACAGTGAAGAGATAGTCGAGTTCGCCTTCAGTGAGCTTGCGGACGTATTCGTCTCGCTGCGCTTGGGACACGGGCCTGCCGTCATCGTCCGTGCTGGTAACGGCAGCGGTGCGATAGGGGCGTTCATCTTGTTGATTCCACTGCTGGTTAAACAGCTGGGACAGCTTATGGGCTTCCTCCTGTCGGCTGCAGAACACGAGTCCGGTGACCGGAATGTTGAACTGCCCATATTCCTGCAACTTGTCAATGATGTAGCGGACTCGCTTTTCGGTGGCAAGCTGCTCGATCTCGTACTTGAGCTGTTTCGAGTCCTTCGCATCAAGACCCTTGGAGACATCGAGACGATGGGCGATTCCATTCGGATCGTCGTCGGAGCCAAGGTATTCCGCAACGCCGTAGTAGTGGAATGGACAGAGCATGTTCTCGTCCAACGCCTTTTGCAAGCGAATTTCGTACGCGATGTTATGCCCGAATAGCTCGAAGATGTTGATGCCGTCGGTGCGCTCTGGCGTGGCGGTCATGCCGAGCATGAAGTCGGCATCTTTGAAATGATTGATGACGCGCTGATATCCTTCGGCTCCAGCGTGATGAACTTCGTCAACCAGAACGTAGTCGAATTCATCGGATTTGAATTGCGCCAAAACCTCCGGCTGCCGCATCGTCTGTACCGTGGCGAATACGTAGCGGCGGTCCTGTTGCTTGCTGGTGCCTGAATACAATCCCAATTCGGATTCATCACAGCCGAGCACCTTTTGGTAAGAGTTCATTGCGGTTTGAAGAATCATCTGCTGTTGGGCGATGTACAGCATGCGCTTCGGCTGGCATTCGCGTACGTCGAATGCGGAAAGGTACGTCTTTCCGGTGCCGGTGGCCGACACGATAATTGCGCGGTGCTCGCCTTGTTCACGAAGTTTCTTGAGATTCGCCAACGCCTCCTGTTGCATGGCGTTTGGCTGAATGTCATGCCCCTCAAACGACTGCAGAATCTCATGACGCGGTGGGGCGTATTTCTTGAAATCTTCCTCATACTGTTTGATCCACTCTTCGGTCAGCGGAACGGAATCGGCCACCTGTGAGTCGATTTCATCCTGGAACTGCCCGACCAGCTCTCCATCCGCCAGCGATGAGACTTTGAGATTCCATTCGCGTTGCGTGGTCAATGCGGCTCCAGTGAGATTGGAACTGCCAACGTACAGGTCGTAATAGGGCGTACCGTCTTTCATGCGGCGAGAAAAGATATATCCCTTTGGATGGAATGGCTGTCCTTGAGCCATTGCGGCCACTGAGGCATTGCGGGAGCCTTCCCACACGCGAACGTCAACACCAGTGGTGTTCTGAAGATGCAGCAGCTCCCAGAATGCCCTGGGATCGTTGAAATGATTTTTCGTTGAGGTAATCAGTGTGCCCGCTCGGGTCGCTGTTTCATGGTGACTTCTGAAGTCTTCAAATAAGCTGAGCACGGCCTCAGCCGAGACGAATGCGACAGAAATGTCGAAGGAATCGCTAGTAGCCAAGGAATTGCCGATTTCCTCGCGCATGGTCAATCCACCGGGGCGATTTGCGATGAGGGTCGGCTTATATTCGCCGGGAGCATCTGAGCGCGGCTCGATCAGACCTGAGATGACATCTTCGAGGATTGAGGGTGTCGGGCCAGGATCACTATGTTGCGTGTTGGCCGGAGAGCTTGAGGTGCTGGCCAGATTGATAGACATGTTGTCTTGTTCCCTTGCGATTCGAATTGTTTGTTGATGACTGCATGACTGCATGGCTGCGCTATGGCGCATTCATCGGAGCGTCAGCTGTTTGCTGGCGATAATCGCGACTGCTTCGCGATCTACCGGAGCCCAGTTCAATGTCGGCATATCGGCAGGATTCAGCCATCGGATATCAGTATGCTCGGTGAGATGCGGTGTGCCGGCGATGAGGTGACAGACGAATGTAGTGAGCCGTACGGTCCCAAAGTCGTAGGCGTATTCGCTGGTGCACACTTCTTCCGCGACTTCAACTTCGCATAACAGCTCTTCTTCGATTTCGCGGTGTAAAGCCTGCCGCGCTGTTTCATGAGGTTCGATTTTGCCGCCGGGGAATTCCCAGTATCCGGCCAACGACTTCCCCGGACCGCGTTGTGCACATAGTACGGTGCCGTTGGTGACGATTGCGGCTCCCACGACGTTAATGATTTTGCGTTCCGGATCCATGAACAACCAGGATACAACGCTTCAAGATCCACAAGCGATCCACGATCCTCGACAGTTTCGCAAGAACGATCCTGATTCAATCGGAACTACTGGAATCGCAGTGTTCTAGGGCATTTGTGGAACGAAAAGAAAGGCTGATCAATGGTGAATGAACGGCAGACCGATACGTGTGCGGACGTGATGTACAGGCGTGAACGGCAGAGAGGCTGTGGCGAAGCAGGGCTGGACTTCGCCCCTTTCATTCCCTCACAGGATGAAGTTGATCAGCAGATGAGCGCATTGGATGACAAGCTTGTGTCCAAGGCTCAGGAACAATACGCGAACCGAGAAATCTATCCTTTGGACGAGTGCTATCAGTTGGACGGGTCGACGTTTATCTCAGCCGAGGCGTTTGAAGAGATTCTTGGCGACGAGCAAACGCATTATATGGCTTGGAAAAACGGCTGTATTGATAAGCTGTCCATTGATTATTGGGAGATGCCGGATGTGATGGCCTATCTTGTGGAGCGCAGCATTGCGGAAGGTGACGGCGGTGAATGCTGTTATACGGATGCTCAGCCGATTGATTATGCGGAAGATTGTGCGTACTCGCCCAGCGAGATGTTGGAGTGCTTAGGCGCCAATTGGCAAGAGCAGGGTGTTGCCGATGATGGTTTGAGTTACGCGTTGTACGGGCACCCGAATATCAATGTCGAGAACGTGTCCGGTTCGATGATGGTCGTATCGACGGAGCAGCCTGGGCTTTCGGTGATGGTTGATTATCGCAGCGGAATTTGGGTGGTCCAGCCGTTTGCCCATGACGAGTCATTTGGGTCTGCGATTCAGTTTGGTGAGCGGCTTGCGCCCGTTGAGGCTGGCCTTTTGCGGCCCAATGTCTATCAGCATTTTTTGGAGGCGAAACATGTGTTTGATTACGCAATCGCGTGGATTGAAGATGTTGGGGAAGGCGCTCTCGACTATTGTGGTAGCCAAGAGAAGCGATCCGTTTCCGAGGTGAGATTCGGGAGCGATCCGACTCTCGGCAGTGATTCATCTACGCAGACAAGCCAAAGGAGCCTCGCCATGATTCTCGTCACCACCACCCCGTCCGTCGACGGATACACCATCACCAACTACCAGGGCATCGTCTTCGGCGAAGTGGTATCCGGTGTGAACATGTTCAAGGATCTTGGCGCGGGCCTGCGCAACATGTTCGGCGGCCGCAGCCAGGGCTATGAGGAGGAGCTGATGCGCGCCCGCAACGAGGCCATCGCCGAGATGCAGCAGCGCGCGGAGGCGATGGGCGCGCACGCCGTGGTCGGCGTGGACATCGACTATGAAGTGCTCGGTGCCGACAACGGTATGCTGATGGTCACCGCGTCCGGCACCGCCGTGCAGATCGCGCGTACGGCCTGAGCTCATCGAGCACAGGCCAAACCTGGGCCAGAACTCGTCCATCAAGCCGCACTCTGTCGGTTATCGTGACGCATTACACTGGCGCTCATGACCATACGAATCGAAGCATACGACCGGCTGCCCGACGCGGCCCGCGCCATACGCGAGCAGGTGTTCATCCGCGAACGCGACTGGCGGCCGGAATTCGATGAATGGGATGCCGTGTCCGTGCATCTGCTGGCGTTCGATTCGAACGATGCGCCCAATCGCCCCGGCCTGTCCGCGCAATCGGCCTCGTCTATTCAGTCCGGCCAGCCCGACCAGAATCGCCCCGTGGCGACTTGCCGGTTCTATGCGGACCCCGACCATCCCGACCAGCCCGGGCGATACGTCATCGCGCGGCTCGCGGTGCTGACCGAAGCGCAAGGCAGGCACATCGGCTCGCGGCTGCTGTCCGACGCCGAACGCCGCATCGCGCAAGCCGGCGGAACCATGGCTGCCGTGCACTCGGAAAACGACCACTACAAGTTCTACGAACAGCGCGGCTACCGGCTCACTGACGAGGTCTATGAAGGCGGTCGTCACGGCTGGCTGGTCAAGGACCTATCTCGTAACGTATGAAGGTCCGCCTCGGTGCTGGGCGAGCGAACCTACAGCGCGCAGGCAATCAGATAAATCGCCACGACGTGGCAGGCGTATCCGATAACCGTGCCCAAGTGAAACACCTCGTGAAACTCGAACCAGCCGGGGACGGGATTCGGCTTGCGTAGCGCAAAGCATACGGCGCCGGCGATGATGAGGAAGATGTTCGAATAATCGATGCCGCACAGCACGACGTGCAGCCATCCGCGCAGTCGCGGCTTGCGATTGCCGAATGCATCAACGGGGACGATCTGGCGCTTGATCGCCTTCAACGCGCCTTGGCTTGGCGATAGCGCGATTGCGCGGTCCCTGTACTGAGCTGATGCGCGATCCAGTGCGGTGGGGCTGGTGCTTGCGCTGGATTTTGACTCGCGGTTGTGGAAGACACAACTGTTGCGGCGGAAGCCATGGTTCGTCCAGATGGCGTGTTGATGGAAACGCTCATACCGATCACCTCGCTATGGCCGGCGACGCTCTCCCGGCCACTAACTTACGCTGCCGTAACCTAGTATAGGCCCGCGCAATAATCAAGGTTGATTTCGTAATGCTTACAGTTCTTCCGTGGTGTGGTATTCGGTGGTACGGTTGCGGAATGCATCGCTAAGTCTGTGAACTCGTATTATGCGTGTCTGCTGGGGTCCGACTTGTGCTGGTTCCTGATTTCGGATTGCTGCGAATGATGCTCCCGACACCGCCCTGCCAATTGTCGGATTCGTACGGCTCGGCCATTCGGTCGAGCTGGTCGTCGGTGACTCCAAATGCTTCGTTGATTTCGTCTCGGTTCATGATGCTATGTAATGCTAGTTTATGGCGGACGGAAAGTTGAGGAAAGTTAAATCTACTTCATGGGCTTCTCTCTGATCTGTATTTGTCCCGGTTCATATGTCAATCGTTTGACCTGTCGACCGGGGCAGAATCCGCTGTCCCGGTCGGCGATTTCGGCTTGTTTTCGTGAACCGGGACACTCCGGTTTCCTCAACTCATATCGTCTGGCAGACGGAATCGGCGGAATAAGGCCGATTCTGGAATTGGCACGTTGTCCCGGTTTTCGCATAAATCGATTGACATTTATACCGGGGCAACAAAAATTGTCCCGGTTTGCAAAGATCGCCCGAAATCGCGAACCGGGACAGCGGATTCTGGCCTGGCTTGAACGTCAAACGATTGATGCAGGTACCGGGACATTTTCCGCCACGAAAGTTGGGCCATAAGTCTCAAGTCCTAAGCCCCCCTCAAGGCCATCGCAACTTGAAAAACGGCGCTTGCCCGGACAAAGCAAAAGGGCTGGAACCTTCCGATTCCAGCCCTTTAGTTGCTGGTGCGAGTGGGGGGAGTTGAACCCCCACGAGCATACACTCACTGCCACCTGAAGACAGCGCGTCTACCATTCCGCCACACTCGCAGACAATCGACTAACTTACACCCGGCTGGGTAATCATGCAATCTTCGGCGTGTCGCATGGGAGGCAGGGATATATCGCTTGTGGGTCTCCTGCGGGCGCCGTGATCTTTGAGGGTGGCGGCACTCCCCTCAGTCACTTCGTGACAGCTCGTCCGCAAATAAGGACGGGCCTTGCCTGCAACCTGCTGGTTCGACTATCGTCTCACCTTCGACTACAAACAGCCCACTGGGCTGTTTGCTTAACGTCTCAGCCTCAGCGAGGGGAGCAGAGAGAAGTTCGGCACAAGCCGCAACGAAGGAGAAAAACTCACAACCCTGGCCGGCGCTCGCCGTTGCCGTAGAAGTGGGCCAACGCTTCGTCGCGGAACTCATCAAAGTATCCGCCGTCGATCGAGGCGCGGATGTCGTCCAGCAGCTTCACGAAGAAATGCTCGTTATGGATCGTGGCCAACGTAAACCCGTTGAACTCGCGGGCGCGCAGCAGGTGGTCGACGTACGCGCGCGAATAATGCTGGCAAGTGTAGCAGTCGCACCCTTCCTCCAGCGGCCCGAAATCGAACTTGTGCTGGGCGCGCTTGATGTTGTACCGGCCGGCGCGCGTGTAGATCGCGCCGTTGCGGGCGCAGCGCGCGGGGGCCACGCAGTCGAAGGTGTCGCCGCCGTTCTCCACGCACGCGAAGATATCGTCCACGGAGGCGATGCCCAGCACATGGCGCGGCCGGCTCTCCGGCATCGCGTCGCAGATCCAGGCGCAAGTGTCGCCGATGATGCGTTTCTCGATCGCGCCGCCAATGCCCACGCCGTCGAAGTCCAGCGACGCGATCTGCGAAGCCGCGCGCCGGCGCAGATCCTCGTAATTCGCGCCCTGCACCACGCCATACAGCGCCTGATACGGCCTGCCCAGGCGTTCCGCCGTCAGCCGCTGGTGCTCGTCCACGCAGCGACGGGCCCAGCGGAAGGTGCGCTCCACCGAGTCCTCCTGGTAGGAGCGGGTGTTCATCAGCGTGGTGAGTTCATCGAACGCGAACATGATGTCCGCGCCGATTTTGTGCTGGATGCCCATCGAAATCTCAGCGGAGAAACGATGTGCGTCACCATTCAAAGGCGACTTGAACGTCACGCCGTCCTCATCCACCCAGGCCATGCGATCCTTGCCCTTGGCGATGATGTCGTCCGACTTCATGCCGGTCACGTCCATTGCCAGCGTCTTCTTGAAGCCGACGCCCAGCGACATCACTTGGAAACCGCCAGAATCGGTGAACGTGGGCCCATCCCAGTTCATGAAACGCGCCAAGCCGCCGGCCGCGTCCAGCACGTCCTCGCCCGGGCGCTCGAACAGGTGGAAGGCGTTGGCCAGCAGGCACTGTGCGCCTAGATCCTTCATCTGCTCGGGCAACACGGCCTTCATCGCGGCTTGCGTGCCCACCGGCACGAAGGCAGGCGTGCGAATATCGCCGTGGGGCGTGTGAATGATGCCGGTGCGGCCGTATCGGGCACCGTCTCGCCCAAGCCCGCTGGCCGTGGATGGCAGGCGGGTGATCGTTTCGAAATGGAAGGCGCTGCGGTCGCCGGGCTGTCCGGGCTGTGCGCCCAACGGATGTTCAAGAAGGCTGATCGTCATATGTTCACTTTAGGCAGAAGGGCCAGAAAAGGGCCGGAAATTGTGAAGAACTCGGTTTCGAGGGGCGGATTTCGCCGCTCCCGAACGTCTACTTCCGCTTCAAGGGGCTCCCGGTCAAGTAGGCCGGCTGCAAAAATGGCGGAATGGCGTTAAATGAGGGCCCTTGATACTCGGAATTGACCGCGCGAACAGCCCCTTGAAGTGCAAGTAGATGTTCCCGAAACAGGAAATCAGCCCCTCGAAGCCGAGATGCCCATAAGACTCTGCGATGATTACGCATAGACTTTCAATCAACGTTCAGAAAACCTCCAGATTGACTGCCTTTACTACTGAGGTAGCACACGAGAAGTGGCAATGGGCAAGTGCCCGAATAGCCGCCGAACAGACGTGATAGGAATTTAGGAAAAGGAGCAGCAATGGCTGACGAATTTAACCCGCAGGGCGTCGACCAGACCCCGCGGAATAACGAAAACCCCAATAGTACTGCCGATACCGGCAACGCCGAGCCGAAGAACCCGTTTGTGGGTGGCGACTCGGTTGATGCCGGCAACGCCAGCGATTCCAGCGAGCAGCAAGCCCCGGTTTCCTCGGCCGCCCTCGCTGCCGATCAGCAGCCTACGCAAGCCGCTACCGACACTGCCGCCACCGAGCCCATCCCGGACTACGCCTCCGCCAAGGGCGAGAGCACGGTGGTCTCCTCCTCGCCGGCTTCTCCGGCAGCACCGGCCGCAGGCCAGACCTCGGCCACAACTCCGCTGTATCGTCCGGCCCCGGAATATGGCGCTTATGGTCCGACCCCGACTCAGGCACAGGGCCAGCAGGGCGGCCAGGCCGGCAGCAATGCCCAGCCCACGCAGCAATTCCCGTTCGGTCAGCCTGCACAGCAAACCCTACAGGGCCAGCAGGGCAACCGCAATCCCTGCTACACCAATAACCCGCAGCCGCAGGGCAACGGCAATCCGTTCAATCCGCCCACGCAGCCGCAGCAGAACAACGGCAACCCGTTTGCCAGCCAGTCCGGTCAGAATGGCCAGAATGGCCAGCAGCCCCAGCAGGGCGGTCTGTTCGGTTTCGGCACTCCCGGTACCGGTACGCCGAACGGTCAAGGTCCGACCCAGCCGGGACAGCCCGGTCAGCCCGGCCCCGCCAAGCAGGGCATGTCCAAGACGGCGAGCAACATCCTCATCGCCGTGGTCGCCGCCGTTCTGGCTGCGGCCCTCTGCCTGGGCCTCGGTTACGGCGCCCTCACCAGCGGCCTGATCACCTTGCCGACCAGCAATTCGCTGTCCAACGTCAGCTCGAATAAGTCCGGCTCCGGGTCCGCCACCGCCAAGAGCGGCGAAGCCCCCGACTGGCAGACTGTCGCCAGCGATGTCTCCGGCTCCGTGGTCTCCATCCAGACCGCGTTGAGCAACGGCACCGCCAAGGGCTCCGGCGCCATCATCGACACCGAAGGCCACATCATCACCAACAACCACGTGATCTCCGGTGCCCAGCAGATTCAGGTGACGCTTGCCAACGGTAACATGTATTCCGCCACGCTCGTCGGCACTGACGCCACCACCGATCTTGCGGTCATCAAGCTCGACAACCCGCCGAGCGACCTCAAGGCCGTGGAATTCGCCGATTCCGACAAGCTCGCCGTCGGCGAGAACGTGATGGCCATCGGCAACCCGCTCGGCTACGACGACACCGCCACCACCGGTATCGTCTCCGCCCTGAACCGCCCGGTGACCGTGACCGACGACAACAACAACGAGATCGTCACCAACGCCGTCCAGATCGACGCGGCCATCAACCCCGGCAACTCCGGCGGCCCGACCTTCAACGCGGCCGGCCAGGTGATCGGCATCAACTCCTCGATCGCCTCCACCGCCACCTCCTCCGACTCCGCCGGCTCCATCGGCATCGGCTTCGCCATCCCGTCCAACCTCGTCAAGCGTGTGGCCGACGAAATCATCAAGGACGGCAAGGTCAAGCACGTTGCCCTCGGCGTGGTCATCAAGTCCGACACGGTTGAAGCCGACGGCGTGACCCGCGGCGGCGCGACCATCACCAAGTCCAGCGCCACCGGCAGCGCGGTCGTCTCCGGCGGCCCGGCCGACAAGGCCGGCCTTAAGGAGGGCGACACCATCGTGGCCTTCAACGGCAACGCCGTGAACAACAACTACTCGCTGCTTGGTTACGTTCGTGCCGCGGCTTTGGGAGACAAGGTGACGCTGACCATCGTGCGCGACGGCAAGACCATGAATGTGGACGTGACGCTCGATCAGGAGGAGTCGTCGGTGAACGGTTCGTCCGGCTCCGATTCCAACGGCAACAGCCAGAATAACCAGAACAACCAGAACGGCAATGGCCAGAACGGTTACGGTAATGGCAATGGCAACAGCGATGGCGGCACCGGTGACGGCGGCGGCTTCTCCGACCCGTTCGGCCTGTGGTAAAGCCGACTTGACAACGTCACACGGTGTTGAGCGGTAACCGCTGAACACCGTGTCAGACAAGCAAAGGCCCGTGGCAGTGAGCAAACTCCTGCCACGGGCCTTTCGTATGCGCTATTGTGCCCTGCGCCCATGCCGCCAACGTAGTTTCGATATCCGGCATGTCGCACAACGCTCGTTGATAGGGTAGGTCAAGCACTGAGTTCGGGCGGTGCTCCGAACAAAGCGCATAATTCAATACAAAACTGAACATTTCTTTACGCCGTGTATCGGAAGGTCGCGCGGGAGCCGAGCAAAGCGAAGCCCCAGGCAAAGCCGCCGGTGGGTTAACAAGGCGTGACCGCAGCGCCGATTGCGCGGGCCACGCTTGCCGTACCGCAATCGACTCCGTATACGAGCGTAAGGAGCAATGATGGGCGCACTCATCAGATTCTTCACCAAAATTCTCGACATCTGCAAGCTTGTGCCGATGCTTCCGGTCGTCGTCATCGCCGCAATTCCGCTGGCTTTACTGGGCGATTGGCGTCCGTGGGGCAATGCGATGGCGATTCCGGTACTTGGCAATCCGGGCTTCGGCCAGTGGCTGGTTATCGCATTGGTGCTGATTATCGTGATTGACACTGTGCGCGGCATGATTGACGATTTGCGTCATGGGCAGGTTGGAGTCGATGTGCTGGCCGTGGTCGCGATCCTCTCCACCGTGGCCGTCGCCGAATACTGGGCAAGTTGGGCGGTGACGCTGATGATCACGTCCGGCGAGGCCATTGAGGAATACGCTCAAGCCAAGGCCGAGCGCAGCCTGACCGCGCTGATGGAGGCCGCGCCGCAAACCGCGCACGTCGTCAACCTGCCTGGCGTGGGGCGTGGGTTTGCTGCCGGTAAGGGCGATTCGTCCGATGGCTTCCGGCGCGTGGGCTCGGCATCGGCTGCCGCCGCCGCGCACCGCTTCGACACGGTGCCGGTCGAGCAGGTGCAGCTGGGCGACGTACTCATGGTGCTGCCGGGCGAAACTGTGCCGGTTGACGGTGAGCTGCTGTCCGGCACGGCCACGCTCGACCTGAGCAATATCAACGGCGAGCCGGTGCCGCGTGAAGTGTTCGCCGGCGCCCGCGTGATGTCCGGCGCGGTGAACGGCTCGACTGCATTGACCATGCGTGCCACCCAGGTGGCCGCCGATTCGCAGTACCAGCGCATCCTCGAGCTCGTGGCCTCCGCGCAGGAATCGCGCCCGGCCGTGGTGAAAACCGCTGACCGCTTGGCCGTGCCCTTCACCGTGCTTTCGTTGGTGATTGCCGGCGTCGCATGGGCGGTGTCCGGGGTGCCGACGCGATTCGCCCAGGTGCTGGTGCTGGCCACGCCCTGCCCGCTGCTCATCGCCGCACCGGTGGCATACATCGCCGGAACCGGACGCCTCGCCGCAGCCGGCGTGCTTATCAAAGCGCAGGACGTGCTGGAAAATCTCGGCCGCGTCACGCAGGTGTTCTTCGACAAAACCGGTACGCTCACCGTCAAGCAGCCGCAGGTGGTGCGCGTCGAGATGTTGCCCGGCGCTGCAACCCGTCTCAACGAAGACCATGTGCTGATGATGGCCGGCGCGGTGGAAAGCTACTCGGTGCACATCCTGTCCAAAGGTATCGCCAAGGCCGGCGCGGAGGCGCTGGCCGGACTGCGCCAGCGGTTCGAGGATGGTCAGCGCCTATGCCCCGAGCCGGAGGCCAGCTGGCCCGGCCATGGAAGGGAGTATCCGGTCGTCAAGAACATCAATGAAGACGCCGGCAAAGGCGTTTCCGGCGAGGTGAACGGCCACGCGGTGCGCGTTGGCCGGCTGTCTTTCGCGGCCGCCGGGGAGGATGGATTCTTGGCGGTCGGCGAGGCTGTTCCCAGTCGGTCTGAGGATGACCTGCGCACACGATTTGGGCTGCTTCAGCCGGACGAAATGGCGTCGTATGTGTCCGTTGACGGCCGGCTGATCGCGCGCATCGTGCTGCGCGATGTGCCGCGTGCCAACGCCAAGGCAGTGCTCGCCAAACTGCATGAGTTGGGCGTCACCGAGCTCGCCATGCTTACCGGTGACAAGCGGGCTTCCGCCAATATCATTGCCAGCGAAGTCGGCATTGACGAGGTTCACGCCGAACTGTTCCCGGAGGATAAGGTAGCCGCAGTCAGGGCCGCTACAGGAGCCGGCAAAACCGTCACGATGATGGTTGGTGACGGTGTGAATGATGCCCCGGTGCTCGCTGTTGCCGATATCGGCGTGGCCATGACCGATGGCACGTCCACCGCCGCTTCCGAAAGCGCTCAGGTGGTCATTATGAATGACAATATCGCCGCCGTGCCGCGCGCCATCGCCATTGCACGCCGCACCAAGCGCGTGATGCTTCAAGCCGTAATCGCGGGCCTTGTACTTGCCACCATCGGCATGATTGCCGCCGCGTTCAACCTTATCCCGGTCGTCGTCGGTGCCTTCCTCCAGGAGGCCATCGACGTGGTGAGCATCCTCTGGGCCCTCACTGCCCTAATTGATCGGGACTGATTAAGAATATGAGGCTTCTGCTGTTTTTGTAGGTCAGTTGACTGACCGGGATGGTCGTATGTCGAGTCCACCGCATCGAAACATAATCGGGGCGATACGGTTGGTGACGTGGCGGAAACGGAAATCCCACCCACGAAAGCAGCAATAGCATCGGAGTTATTCATTAGGTCGATTTGACGTTTATTAGGTCGGTCCTTGGTCGGAGCGGCCCTTGAAACCCCGCCGTTCCAAGGGATGGCTTCAGCACCCTCCGACCTAATGAACGAAGAAATGACCTAATGAATGCAATCGAGGTCGTAAAGAGCCGTTGGAGGTGACGTCTTCAGTGTCATCAAGGGATTCGCCGGTTGTGCAGTATTGTTATTGTTCTGCGGCGGCTCTTTACCGTCGGCCTTCTAGCCAATCGAGGGCGGAAGTGACGCGGATTCCTTGTGAGACATAACTATGTTCAACCCGACTGGTTACGTACTGTTGCTCACACGGTATACCGAGAACATTGCCAATTAAAGTGAGGTGCCGAGCGAATCGGTCATGATAGGTTTGTCCGGATTTGATTTCTATGAGCATACGGTTGTTGGGATCGGTGAAATCCAACAAATCCACCTCGACCTTGCTGGCATCGCGGTAGAAGAATAATTGTGGCTCCTGATTGGCGTTCAAATGCTGTTTCATGGTTTCCGCAATGATGAGGTTTTCAAATATATCGCCGAACTTGGGGTGCGCAACCAGTGCTTCGACCGTCCGAATGCCCAAGAGATGACACAGCAAGCCAGTGTCATAAAAATAGAGTTTCGGCGTTTTGACCACCTGTTTGCGTGCGTTCGTGTAGAACGGCATGAGATGGAATGCGATGTAACTTGATTCCAGAATTGACATCCATGCCTTTACGGTTCGCGGACTTACACCAAGTTCGTTGGCGATGTTGGTGTAGTTTACGAGTGCTCCGGAACTGAGTGCGCAAAGAGTCAAGAATCGACGGAAGTCAGCCAAATTGCGTACATCAAGATATTCGGAAACATCACGTTCGATATAAGTGTCGATGTAGTTCGAGAAGAACAGATTGAGCGGCATTCTCGTGTCGTAAATGCGTGGATAACCGCCTTGCAGCATAAACGTATCCGGAGTAAGGGCCTGATCCGCCTTGCATGCTTCTTGGAATGAGAACGGCAATAACTTGACCAAACCGACTCGGCCTGCCAGTGATTGTTGAATACGCTTGAGTAGTAGGAAATTTTGAGAACCAGAGAGAACATATTGTCCTTGTTCGCTACGTTCGTCGGAAGCCACTTGAATCATGGAGAACAAATCAGGAGCATATTGAGCTTCATCCACTATGAGTTTGGGCGGACGCTGCCGGATGAATCCCACCGGGTCGTCAATGGCGGCTTTGCGTGTCTCAGGATTTTCCAGATTCACGTAGTCATAATCAGGGAACATGGCTTTTGCCAGCGTGGATTTGCCGCTTTGCCGAGGCCCGGTAATAGAGACCACGGGAAACCATTGCGCAAGTTGTTTGGCCTGTTTTCCGAGTGCACGTGGAATCATCGATGCCTCTTTCCCATAATCCGACATTACTGATTACCATAATCTTACATTAGAGAAACCCATAATCCTACATTAGGAAAACCCATAATCTGACATTAGCAGTGCTCGTAGGTTTCCCAAACGCACAAACTATGGCCTAATACACAGAATTCCCACCACTCGCCCTCTGTTGCAACGGAAGGCTTTGCGTTAGGCTAGAGCGCGTGACTGAATCTGTGAATACTGAACTCCGCATTGCTGTAATCGGCGCTGGCCCGGCCGGCGTCTACTCATCCGATATCTTCCTGCGCCAGCTCAAGAAGCTGGGCGAAGAGCTTGGCCTCGGCACCGAAGCGCGCATCGACCTGTTCGAGAAGCTGCCCGTGCCGTTCGGCCTGGTGCGTTACGGTGTGGCCCCGGACCACCCGTCCATCAAGTTCATCGCCTCCGCGCTTGAGAAGACGCTCGACAACCCGAACATCCACCTCTACTGCGATGTGGAATTCGGCAAGGACGTGACCCTTGACGACCTGCTGGCCCGTTACGACGCCGTGCTGTTCGCCACCGGCGCGGTCAAGGACAAGCCGCTGAACCTGCCCGGTGCCGACCTTGAAGGTGTGTACGGTGCCGCCAAGTTCGTCGAATGGTACGACGGTTACCCCACCGGTGCCCGAGAATGGCCGCTCACGGCCGAGAACGTCGCCGTAATCGGCGGCGGCAACGTGGCCATGGACGTGGCCCGCGAACTCATGCGCAACGCCGACGACCTCAAGGCCAAGACCGATATTCCGGACAACGTGTACGAGGGCATCGGCCAGAACAAGGCCAAGGTGCTCCACCTGTTCATCCGCCGTGGCGTGGCCCAGGCCAAGTTCAGCGTGCAGGAACTGCGCGAGATGGAGAAGCTGCCCGGCGTGCAGCTCATCATCAACGAAGACGACTTCGATCTGGACGACGAGACCATCGAGGTGGCCGGCAAGGACAAGCTCACTCGTCAGATGGTCGAAGAGCTGTTCGCCATCCGCGAGATGGCCGAAGACATGGAGGATGACGGCGACGTCGACTTCGAAGGCAACCCGGCCGACCGCAAGTACTACGTGCACTTCAACTCCGCCCCCACCGAGATCCTCGGCGAGGACGGCAAGGTCAAGGCCATTCGCGTGGAGCGCACCGAAACCGGTGCCGACGGCAAGATGCACCGCACCGGTGAGTTCACCGACTACCCGGTCGAGGCCGTCTACCACGCCATCGGCTACAAGCCCGCCGAAGCCCCCGGCATCACCTACGACGAGCACGGCGCTCACCTGGCCAACGCCAACGGCGACGGCCGCATCACCACCGAGGCCGACGGCGGCGAAGTGCGCGACCGCCTGTACGCCACCGGTTGGGCCAAGCGCGGACCGGTGGGTCTGATTGGCTCCACCAAGTCCGATGCGCTCGCCATCGTGACCAACATGCTCGAGGATCTGGCCAAGGCCGCTGAAGGTGGCCGTGTGGCAGCCGACCGCGACCCCGAATCCATCGACCGACTGCTGGCCGAGCGCGGCATTCGCCCGATCGACTTCGCCGGCTGGAAGAAGGTCGACGCCTTCGAGCGCGCCGAGGGTGCCAAGGAAGGCCGCGAGCACAAGAAGGTCATCGAGCCCGACCAGATGCGCGAGCTCGCCCACGCCTGACGGCCCGCCCACGCCCGTCCGGCATTCGTCCGGCATTCGTCCGGCATTCGTCCGGCATTCGTCCACCCGGCCGCGCCCCGTGCGGACGCGGCCGGGCTCGGGGCCGGACGGGCCGGGCGAATATGGGACATTGCGCGTGGCGCATATCCAGCAATCATTCAGCCTGCGATTTTAGTGTGTGCATTATGGATGCCAAAGTACGGGTGCACGGCCATTTCAACGGCCTGAAAACAACGCTGCTGTTTGCCCTGATGTGGGCCATCATCATGCTGATTTGGTGGGCCACGGGCGGCAGTCGGCAAACCCTGAGCATCTATATCGTCATCGGCCTGATTACCACGTTCGGCACCTACTGGTTCTCCGACAAACTCGCCATCGCCTCCATGGGCGCGCGGGAAGTCAGCGAGCAGGAAGCCCCGGAAATCTACCAGATCGTGCGTGAACTGAGCGCCAAGGCCGGCAAGCCGATGCCGCGCATCTACATCGCCCCCACCATGAGCCCGAACGCCTTCGCCACCGGACGCAACGAACGGCACGCGGCTGTCTGCTGCACCCTAGGCATCCTGCAGATTCTCAACGCCCGTGAACTGCGTGGTGTGCTGGGCCACGAACTTATGCACGTGTACAACCACGACATCCTGACTTCCGCCATCGCCTCTGCCATGGCCACTGTCATCTCCTACCTTGGCTATTCGCTGATGTATTTCGGTGGCGGCTCGCGAGACGACCGCGATAGTTCCGGTGGCCTCGGCCTGATCGGCGCATTGCTGAGCGTGATTCTCGCGCCGATTGCCGCGTCTTTGATCCAGATGGCCATCTCCCGCACCCGCGAATACGACGCCGATGAAGACGGCAGCTTGCTCACCGGCGATCCCGAGGCCCTGGCTTCCGCGCTGAACAAGATTTCCTACGGCGCACAGACCGCGCCGATGCGCAAAACCGCCGGCACCCAGTCCGTCTCCGCAATGATGATCGCCAACCCGTTCTCCGCGGTCGGTTTCTCGCGCTTGTTCTCCACGCACCCGCCGACCGATGAGCGCATAGCGCGTCTCATGCAGATGGCCAACGAAATGAACGGCACGCCGATCGCTCCGCCCACCTACTCCACGCGCGTCGGCAGGTGACGTGCTAGGATAACTATTCGTGCCTCGTTTGGCTGAGCATGCTCGTCACGTGAGGTGCAGCAGCCGTAAGGCATGCGGACATAGTTCATCGGTAGAATGAAAGCTTCCCAAGCTTTAGAGGCGGGTTCGACTCCCGTTGTCCGCTCCATTGATTTTCAATGATTTTCATTATTTCCGGGAAAGTGTCGCGCACGATCGCAAAACTACGCTCTATTTGAGCGCTTTGCCCGCGGAACCCAGCTGCCGGCAAGCCTCGACCACGCGGGCGGACATGGAATCCTCAGCCTTACGGCCCCAAGAACGCGGATCGTAGAACTTCTTCTCGCCCACTTCGCCGTCGATCTTCAGCACCTTGTCGTAGTTCTCGAACACGTGATCGGCGATTGGACGGGTGAAGGCGTACTGGGTATCGGTGTCGATGTTCATCTTGATCACGCCGTAGCTTACAGCTTCGGCGATTTCTTCCGGGCGTGAACCGGAGCCGCCGTGGAACACCAGCTCAAACGGCTTGCCGTTGGGGAAATCGACTATGCCGGCCGCGCTAGGCAACTCGCCTTCGGCCACCGCGCACGCCACACGCGCCTGAATGTCGCCGAGTAGCGACGGACGCAGCTTGACCACGCCGGGCTTGTAGGCACCATGCACATTGCCGAATGTGAAAGCGGCCATGTACCGGCCACGTTCGCCCAAACCCAGTCGGCGGGCGACTTCGAGGCCATCTTCCGGAGTGGAATACAGCTTTTCATTGATTTCGGCGGAGTGACCGTCTTCCTCACCGCCGACCGCGCCGATTTCGATTTCGAGCACGGTGTGCGCCTTCTGCGACTTGTCGAGCAGTTCCTCGGCGATGTCCAGATTTTCCTTGAGCGGCACGGTGGAGCCATCCCACATATGCGACTGGAATGTGGGCTCCTGGCCTCGTGCCACCTGATCGGCCTCATGCGCGAGCAGAGGACGCACCCACTCATCCAGATACTGCTTGGCGCAGTGATCGGTGTGCAGAGCGATGGTGATGTTCGGGTATTTCGCAGCCACTTCATGTGCGAAAGCCGCCAGCGCCAGCGAGCCGGTAACGCGATCATTGACCCCCCTGCCGGAGACGTAGGCCGCGCCTCCCACGGAAATCTGGATGATGCCGTCGGACTCGGCGTCTGCGAAGCCCTTCAACGCAGCATTCAGTGTCTGTGAGCTGGTTACGTTGATGGCTGGATAGGCGTAACCGCCTCGGCGGGCGGCCTCGAGCATTTCGGCATAGCGTTCCGGTGTTGCGATCGTCATGGCTTCATTATCGCGCGAGGCATGCCCTCTAGGCCCCGTTCTTCAACCTGTGCGCTGTGCGATTGGTCACAGCATCGCCTCGTACGAGTAGAAATTCGTCACCCATTTCGGGTTGTCGCACCTCCAGCCTCGCCCTGCGTGAGACGAAACTTCGCAGGGTAGAGGGTGTACGGTAGTCTGTTTCCGGCGGAATCGTGCGAATGCGGAGGTGCATCATGCCTGGAATTGTTCTTATTGGTGCTCAGTGGGGCGACGAGGGTAAAGGCAAGGCTACCGATTTGATCGGCACCAAGGTCGATTACGTCGCGCGCTTCAACGGCGGCAACAACGCGGGCCATAGCGTGGTGGTCGGCGATGAGTCGTACGCCCTGCACCTGCTGCCTTCCGGTATTATCAACCCGAACCTGACCCCGGTGATCGGCAACGGCGTGGTCGTGGACCCGGAAGTGCTCTTCGAGGAGATTGACGGCCTGGAATCCCGCGGCATCGATTGCTCCCACCTCAAGGTGAGCGAGGCCGCACATATCATCGCGCCCTACCACCGCACACTCGACAAGGTGACCGAACGCTTCCTTGGCAAGCACAAGATCGGCACCACCGGCCGTGGCATCGGCCCGGCCTACGCGGACAAGATCAACCGTGTCGGCATCCGCGTGCATGACCTGTTCAACGCCGACCATCTGCACGACAAGGTGGAGGCCAGCCTGCACCAGAAGAACCAGATGCTGGTCAAGCTCTACAACCGTCGTCCGATCGACGTGGACCAGACCACCGAGGAGCTGCTGAAGCTCGGCGAACGCCTCAAGCCGTACGTGGCCAACACCGGCCTGATTCTCAACAAGGCGCTTGACGAAGGCAAGACCGTACTGTTCGAAGGCGCTCAGGCCACCATGCTTGACGTGGACCATGGCACCTACCCGTTCGTCACTTCTTCCAACCCGACCGCCGGCGGCGCCTGCACCGGCACCGGCGTGGGCCCCACCAAGATCACCCGCGTAATCGGCGTCTCCAAGGCCTACGTCACCCGCGTGGGCGAAGGCCCATTCCCCACCGAACTGCTGGACGAGTCCGGCGAATGGCTGCGTCAGCAGGGCCACGAATTCGGCGTGACCACCGGCCGCCCGCGTCGCTGTGGTTGGTTCGATGCAGTCGTCAACCGGTACGCCTCCCAGGTCAACGGCCTGACCGACATCGTGCTCACCAAGCTTGACGTGCTCACCGGTCTGAAGGAGATTCCGATCTGCGTGGCTTACGACGTGGACGGCGAACGTCACGACGATATGCCGACCGATCAGGCCGCTTTCGCCGCCGCCAAGCCGATTTACGAGACCATGCCCGGCTGGGATGAAGACATCTCCAACTGCCACTCCTTCGACGAGCTGCCTGCCACCTGCCAGGCCTACGTCAAGCGTTTGGAAGAGCTGAGCGGCTGCCGTATCTCCGCGATCGGCACCGGTCCGCAGCGCGATCATGTCATCCAGATCAATTCGCTGGTCGACTGACTGTCTGCAACGAATTTCCCGGCTTGACTGGTAACGACGCGGCACATGATATCCGCCGGCTGATTCCGCGATTCGACCACTTGAAGTGGAAGATGGCGGCGGCCGGCATAGTCATTGGTCTGGTTTCAGGATTGCTGGTTGTCGTATACCGTCTCGGCATCGAATACGGCACGGATGCGTCCCGTTGGATATATGCGCGGATTCACGAGACCCCGTGGCTGATTGCGCCGTGGGCGGTTGCCGCGGTGGCGGCCGCGCTGGCGATCGCGTGGATGGTCGGCAAGGAGCCGATGGCTGGTGGCAGCGGCATCCCGCAGACCAACGGCGTGGTGATATGCGGCTTGAAGATGCGTTGGCAGACGATTCTGCCAGTCCGTTTCGTCGGTGGACTGTTGGGCGCGTTGTTTGGTCTGTCGCTCGGCCGTGAGGGGCCGTCCATTCAGATTGGTGCGTCGGGCGCGCAGTGTGTATCCCACCGTTTGCGCGGCCGCCGCCGTGAGGACATGCAGGAGCATTATCTGGTCACCGCCGGTGCCGCGGCCGGCTTGTCCGCCGCGTTCAGCGCGCCGCTGTCCGGCATGATGTTCGCTTTGGAAGGGGTGCATCGGAGTTTTTCCCCTGCGATTCTGATGGGCGCCACCGCCGCATCGCTGACCGCCGATTTCGTCTCAAAATACTGTTTCGGTCTGCGTCCGGTTTTGGATTTCGGTGATATCGGTCAGCTGTCGTTGGAAGAGTATGTGTGGCTGATTCCGTTGGGATTGGTGGCCGGTTTGGTTGGTTCGCTGATGAACCGCTCGTTGCTTGGCTTCCAGACGCTGTACGGCAAACTGCCGGCATGGAGCCGCCCGATGATTGCGATTGCGATCGCGTTGCCTGTCGGCATCTGGTTGCCCGACGTGCTCGGCGGCGGCTCGAATCTGATTGATACCGCCGAACATGCGCGCGTCGGCTTGGGAATGCTGTGTCTGCTGTTCGTGGCGAAGATGCTGTTCACATCCACGAGTTTCGGCTCAGGCGCGCCTGGCGGTATTTTCATGCCGATTCTTGCGGTCGGTTCGTTGGCCGGCGGCATCTGCGGTGAAGTGTTGCATCGATTCGGTGATCTGCCATCCGACGCAGTGGCGGTGTTTGCGGTGTGCGTGATGACGGGCACGCTCGCCGCGTCCGTGAAAACGCCGATCACGTCGATTCTGTTGGCTGTGGAGATGTCTGGAACGTTGACGCACATGCTGCCGGTCGCGGCCGTCGCTTTCATCGCGCTGTTGGTGTCCGATTTGCTGCGCACCAAACCGATCTATGGGGAGTTGCTGGAGCGGTACGTGCGCGCGCAAGGCATGCAGATGGCGATCGCAAGCCATGTGGGCAGCGGCATTATGGAACTGCCATTGGAAATGGGGGCGATTGCGGACGGCAAGCGGGTGCGTGACGTGCGTTGGCCGTCTGGGTGCCTGATCATCGGCCTGCGTCGCGGCGAAAGCGAGATCGTGCCGCGCGGTGATACACGGCTGCGTGCCGGCGACTATCTGGTGGTGCTGTTCAGTGGCGAGGAGGAGCGCGAGGTGCGACCTGCGATGCGGCGGCTGTGTGATGCCCGGCTTGACTGAGCCTGGCTGAATTCGGCTGGACTCTGGATGTACGAATCTGCGGAATCGGACATCCAGGGTGCATACGTTGGCGCTCCGTGTAAACTCATATGCGTTAGGAAGGCGGCAACCGCGGCCCAGCTCGTTGTTGCACGGCCTATGGGCGGAACAACGCTGTCCGCGGAAGGCCAGTACAGGGGGAGCGCAATGGAATCGCAAGAACAATCGCCGGGAGACGTGGTGACTGCGGGTGAGGACTCACATCCCATCACGCAGGCAATCGACACTGTTGAGGTGATGCATGCTGGTGCAACCGCGCCCGCCGCTAACACCATGGATCCGCCTACGATTCCCCTGGCGCCGATGAAACGTATGCAGGCGCGGTTCAATCCGCTCGCCGACGGACTGATGTATGTTGTGGTGTTCGTCGGTGGATTTGTTGGAGTCGGCTGTCGGCATGCGTTGGATATGCTTCTGCCGTCGGTTAGCGGGACGCCGTTCGTTGTGGGCACGTTTGTGTCGAATATGGTCGCCTGCTTCCTGTTCGCGATGCTGACCGAATTCATGGCGACCGCTTCGTGGCTGCGTCGCCGGGTGCGGCAGGTTGTCAGCCGTGGTGTTGGGCTCGGCTTGCTCGGTGGGCTTTCGACGATGTCCGGCGTGATGCTGGAAACGATGGAAGGTCTGCACGAGCGGCATATCGCCAGTGCGCTTGGCTATCTTGCGGGAAATTTTGCAGGCGGTTTGCTCACTGCCGCCGCCGGCGTGGTTCTGATGCAGGCACTGCTGTCACGGAGTACTCGAAAGCGGGTTCGGGGTGCGTTTTCAGCTGTTTCCGTGTCCGATTCTGCCGAATCGGACACGCAGGGCGTACGCCATGTGAAAGTGGCCGACGTGGCGCGTTCTGCCGCGCAGGCCGCAATGGAAGCCGCGCAGACGGCCCAGCAGATTGCACAGACGGGACAGGTTCCGCGAGTCGAAACGCCAACCGTGCCGCCGACTGCCATCCAGCCTATGCAGACAGGCCACGTTCCGCAGATTCCTCCGCTGGTCGTTCCTCAGCTGGCACAGTCATCGCAGCCGTTGTTGCGCGAGCCGGATACTCCAGACTTGGGGCAGCTGCCCGAGCCGATTCAGCAGTCGCAGCCGATCCAGCAGCCGGCCAACCCGCTTCCGCCCAGCTTCGAGCCCAAACCGATCACTGCGGAGATTTCGCTTGTCGCCGACCTGGCTACCGGGGAGGTGCGCTGATGATGTGGATGATCTGTCTGTTCGGCGGTCTGGGCGCCATGGCCCGTTACGTGCTCGACGTGTCAATTCAACGAGGCTGGAACCGCGAGAATCGGAGAACGAACCGCAACTTCCCGCTATCCACGCTCGTCATCAACGGCGTCGCCTCGCTATGCGCAGGCATCGCCATGATGTCCTACTATTCGCAATCGGTGGATATGGACACGGTCATGATGTTCGTTGTCGGATTTCTCGGTGGTTTCTCGACATTCTCCACGGCGCTCAACGAAGTGGTTTCGTTGATTCGCCAGCGTCGTTTTACGCTGGCTCTGGGCTATGGAATAGCAACCGTCGCGGTGCCTCTCATTTGCGTGGCCACCGGTTTCGGCATTGCGCTGCTTGCCAATCCGGCGTAATTTTCACGTTACACGGACGGTCGCTGAGTAACGTGAAAGAAATCTGAGCGCAACTGCCATCAAGGCCGCCAGTCCGGATGCAACGCTGGTGATTGCATTCGACCAGACCAAGCCGCTGCTGAAGGCCTTCGCCTCCGCGGGAGTCGACACTAAGAAGCTGTATTTCGTTGCCGGACTGTCGAACAGGTTCGAGAGAATGTAAATGAATGTAATGTTAGCGGTAAGCACGTGAGAATACGGCGATAGAACAGTGATGACGGGGAAGGTGCGATGATGGTCGGTATGCGCGATGTGGCGAAGAAGGCCGGGGTGTCTCTGAGCACCGTCTCGTTGGTGGTGAACGGCAACGGGTACGTGTCTGATGACATGCGTGAACGTGTGCGCAAAGCCATGCAACTGCTCAATTATGTGCCGAACGAGCTTGCCCGCAATCTGTATCATAATCGTACGAATCTGGTCGGCGTCATCGTGCCCACCATCCGCCACCCGTTCTTTGCAACGTTTACCGCACATCTGCAGCATGCGCTCGCCGCGCAAGGATTACGCACTATGTTGTGCTCTACCGCAGATGAGGCGGACGGCGAAATCCAGTATGTCGACATGTTGCGTCGGCACATGATGGACGGCATCGTCATGTGTGCGCACACTTCGCATCCCGGCGATTATTGGACGTCGATTCATCGCCCGATCGTCGCGTTCGACCGTGTGCTTGGAGACGGTATTTCGTCGATTGGATCCGACCACGAGCAGGGTGGGCGATTGATTGCGCAGATGCTGATCCGCAATGGTGCCAAACATGTGGTGATGATTGGTGGTCCGCGAGATCAATTCTTCGATTTGGCTGCGCGCGGAGAAGTCGAGGAAGGACCGTTCGATTTGGGAAAGACCACGTTCCCGACGGTGCGCTATTACCTCACGTTGGAACAGGAATTGACCTCCGCAGGCGTGAAATACGAGTACGTTGAAGCTGGCGAAGTGATGGATTTTGCCGGCTATCATCGTGCGGTCAGCAATGCGCTCGACAAGGTGACGACCGACGGCGTCGATGCCGTGGTCAGTTCCGATATTGGCGCGTCGTTCTGCGTGCGCGAAGCGTTGAGCCGCGGAATTTCCATTCCTGACGAGCTGCAGATCGTTGCCTACGATGGTACGTATTTGACTGATTTGGCCGGCATGAAGCTGACCGCGGTCGCGCAGGATTTCTCGGCGATCGCGCAGTCGACGGCCGACCATATCGTGCAGGCTATTGCCAATGAGGAAGTGGCCGCGGCTAACGCTTCACGCAGGGACATCCCCAAGCCGTTCGAGCCGAACGTGCTTATTCCCATGACGCTGGTGCCAGGCGATACCACGCGTTGATGCTGCGCGTCTTCATGCGTGTGCCCGGTGTGGATCTCATCGATTTCAGCGGCGTCCGCAACCAGCGGACGCCCGTCGATGGTCGTGCTCATCATCCGACTTGTGCACATGTGTCCGATTCTGCCGAATCGGACGTCTGAGTTCCGAAAAAAGTGTTCTGTGTGTCCGATTCCGGAGAATCGGTCATGTGTGATGTGTGAGATGTTTGGATGTCCGATTTTGCAGAAACGGACACATTGGGGTCGGACAGGCTGGGTTGTGTAGAACACCGCATCAAACCGGTTCGACACGCGCATTTTGCGGTATTACTGGACATCAACGTCCCTTTCGAGGTAATATCAAACCGGTTCGATACGTATAAGTATGTAAAAGCACGCATACACTGCGTACACATTGCACCTGCATCCATGAACCAAGGGAGGTCCCATGAAAAACAAAGTGCAGCTCATCGCTTACGCCGATCGTCTCGGCGATGGTACTCTTAGCTCGATGACCGACATCCTGCGCACCCGCTTCGACGGCGTGTATGACGGCGTCCATGTCCTGCCGTTCTTCACTCCGTTCGATGGTGCGGACGCTGGCTTCGACCCGATCGACCACACCAAGGTCGACCCGCGCCTCGGATCGTGGGACGACGTCGCTGAACTTTCCAAGACCCACGGCATCATGGTCGATGCCATCGTCAACCACATGAGCTGGGAATCCGCCCAATTCCAAGACGTGCTGAAGAACGGCGAGCACTCCGAGTATTACCCGATGTTCCTGACCATGAGTTCCGTTTTCCCGAACGGCGCCACCGAAGAGGATCTCGCCGGCATCTACCGCCCGCGCCCGGGCCTGCCGTTCACCCACTACAAGTTCGCCGGCAAGACCCGCCTGGTCTGGGTCAGCTTCACTCCGCAGCAGGTTGATATTGACACCGATTCCGACAAGGGCTGGGAATACCTCATGTCCATCTTCGATCAGATGGCCGCATCCCACGTCAGCTACATTCGTCTCGACGCCGTCGGCTACGGCGCTAAGGAAGCCGGCACCAGTTGCTTTATGACTCCGAAGACATTCAAGCTCATCTCGCGGCTGCGGGAGGAAGGCATGAAGCGCGGTCTGGAGATCCTCATCGAAGTGCACTCCTACTACAAAAAGCAGGTCGGAATCGCATCCAAAGTCGACCGCGTCTACGACTTCGCCCTGCCTCCGCTGCTCCTGCACTCGCTGTTCACCGGTCACGTGGAACCCGTGGTCCACTGGACCGAAATCCGCCCGAACAACGCCGTCACCGTGCTCGATACGCACGACGGCATCGGCGTGATCGACATCGGCTCCGATCAGCTCGACCGCAGCCTCAAGGGCCTCGTGCCCGACGAGGACGTCGATAATCTGGTCAACACCATCCACGCCAACACCCACGGCGAATCCCAGGCCGCCACCGGTGCCGCCGCCAGCAACCTCGACCTCTATCAGGTCAACTCCACGTACTACTCGGCCCTCGGCTGCAACGACCAGCACTACTTGGCCGCCCGCGCCGTGCAGTTCTTCCTGCCGGGCGTGCCGCAGGTCTACTACGTGGGCGCGCTCGCCGGCCGCAACGACATGGAACTGCTGCGCCGCACCAACAACGGCCGCGACATCAACCGCCACTACTACTCCACCGCCGAAATCGATGAAAACCTCGAACGCCCGGTGGTCAAGGCCCTGAACGCCCTGGCCAAGTTCCGCAACGAACTGCCTGCATTCGATGGCGAGTTCAGCTACGAGGTCGATGGCGACACGTCCATCACCTTCCGCTGGACCGCCGCCGACGGCACGTCCACGGCCGCCCTCACCTTCGAGCCCGGACGCGGCCTCGGCACAGACAACACCACCCCGGTTGCCAGCCTTGCCTGGAGCGATGCCGCCGGCGACCACGAAACCCGCGATCTGCTCGCCAACCCGCCGATTGCCGATATCGACTAACCGTTGGCCCATAAACGCCACTCCGCTGTGCGCGCTCCAAGTAGTGCGCCCGGCGTAAGCTGGGTTCATGGAGAGCAAACCGCCCGCAGTGCACTGAAGCCAGTGCGCCCGGGCGGTTTTGCATGTGGTGGGGTTGCGGGTCATGCTCAGTCGGAGCTGGCCGGTACCTCCCGCCGGTGATGAGAGCAAAGAAAGAGCAGCAACATGTTGGAACCGTACGTGCGCCCGGGTATTGACGACCGCCCGGATCTCGACAAGGCCCTGAGCCCCGAAGACAAGGCAGCCGTAGCCCGACTGGCCATCAAGGACCGTCGTCGCCCGCCCGAGGCATCCGCCGACCAGCCCGAGGCCCAGGCCGTGCGTCTGGCGGCCGCCGGTTCGTCGGCTGCTGCCGCTGCCGCGGCCAGCGTGGATGCCCCTGCGCCTGATCTGTCGTCTGCATATCTCGATATGCGCGATCCGATGGTCGCCGCCAATGGTCAGCGACCCACCGCTGTTCAGATTTCCCGTCTTAATTGGGGCTTTTTCGTGGCTTCGATTCTGGCCGGCGCGCCTTGGGCGGCGTTGAACACCATCGCCATGCCCAACGCCGTGGCGCGTTTGTTCGACTACGACACCGCTTCTGCCATATCGGTCACCATCAATCCGTCCACCGGCCGTCCGCTGCCCGTCGCCACTGACTTGGTGGTGCCTCTGGCCGTGCTGGTGGTCGTTGGCGTGGTGGCCTCCATGTTCGCGATGCCCTTGGTCTCCGCGCTGTCCGACCGCACACGTATTCCTCTGGGCCGCCGTACCCCGTGGATGGTGGCGGGTGGCGTGCTGTGCGCGCTGATCACGCTGGTTCTGGGGCAGAACACAGGCCTCGTAGTGCTGTGTTTCTTCTGGGCGCTCATGCAGTTTGCCTATGCGATGATTTCCGTGCCGTTGGCCAGCGCCATCAGCGAACGGGTTCCGGACAAATTCCGTCCGCGCATTGAGCGCTGGCACGGTATCGGCGTGATGCTTGGCCAAGCGCTTGGTGTATGCATGGGTGCGCTCGGCGTGATGTTCGACTCCTTCACGCCGTTTGCCTACACCGCCGTGCTGTTTGCGGTTTCCGGCATCCTGACCGTGATCATGCTGCCCAAGGAGCCTTCCAGCCAGGAGCAGCCACATCAACGATTCGAGTCGAGCCAGGTGTTTGACCAGCTGCGTCCGCCGGCACATGCGCCTGCATTCGCCCGTGTGTTCGCCGCTCGCGTGTGCATGATGACGGGCGTTGGGCTGACCGGGGTCTTTCTGTGGTATCTCGTGCGCTTTTGGGTGTATGGCAAGGCTGTGGTGTTCACTTCCGCGCCATTGACCATTCCCGCGGGCCTCCTCATCGCCGGCATGGCCGCGGCAACGCTCATCGGTGCTGCGCTCGCGTCCTGGGCCGCTGGGCCGATCTCCGAGAAGATCGAGGAACGGAACATCGCCACCACTGCAGTGGTGGCGGCATCCTGCCTGCTGTATGCCATCGGCGTGGCGGTGGCATGGGGGCTCGGCGTCTGGTCCACCGGCACGGCACGCGAAAACGGCATGCTGCTCTTCGCGCTGATCTCCGGATTCGCCTTCGGCGTCTACGATGCGTTAGGCCTTGAACTGGTAATGAATGCCCTACCCGACCCGCGCAACGCCGGTCATGATCTCGGCATCTATGCACTGTCCAATTCGGTCGGACTGGCGCTCGCCGCCATTATCGGAGCCGTGCTGGTCAGCGCATTTGCGAGCAGCTTCGGCTACTACCTGCTGTTCCCCTCCGCCGTCGTCATGGTGTTCCTCGCCGGAATCATCACCCTCACCGCCGAGTCCGCGCAATGACGGGCCGGTCCGGCTCCCCGGCCGCCGGCGGCGTTCCTCCCCGCGGCGGGGGCGTTCGTCTCGGCGACGTGGCGTCCACAATGTGAACCCTTGCTGGATTGGCAAGACAGCCAAACCTATGTTTACATTCCAGTTCAGGTCGAACGGCCTGAGGAAATACCGAAAGGAGGCCACGCGATGACTGGATTCAATGCTTCTGCGTTTGTATCCGCACGAATTATTAGCCCGTCTTCGCTGGCGGACTAATTCGGCACTGATGCTTGAAGCCCCGTCAACGAAGGCAGGGCCAATCAAGCTGACACAATCGGCACGGCCCTGCATGATGCGGGGCTTTTTTGTTGCGCTCACAAGGCTTACGGCAGAATCCCGCAGACGGAAACGGTAGCGGACAGTACACGGCAACAACACAGCGACAGAACAACAACCTCCCTGTGGGGCGAAATAATCGCCCGCCGATGAGAGTGAACGAGAGCAAAACAGGAGTAACAATGACTGCAGCAGTCGAAGAGACTGGCTTAGGGCAGGCGGCAGGTAAAGCCGCTACCTTGGTACGCGATTCGGTCAAGACCGTGATCGCCGCGTCGATGGTCGGTACCGCCATCGAATTCTATGACTTCTACGCCTACGGCACCGCCGCGGCAAACTACTTCCCGCACATCTTCTTCTCCGCGAAGGACAACCCCACCGTCGCACTGCTGATGAGCTTGCTGACCTTCGCCGTCGCCTTCATCGCCCGCCCGCTGGGCTCGCTGATCTTCGGCCACTTCGGCGATCGCATGGGCCGCAAGACCACGCTGGTCGTCAGCCTGATGACCATGGGTGTCGGCACCTTCCTGATTGGCTGCCTGCCCACCTACGATCAGGTCGGCGTTGGTGCAGTCGTCATCCTCTGCCTGCTGCGTTTCATCCAGGGCGTCGGCCTGGGCGGCGAATGGTCCGGCGCGGCACTGGTCGCCACCGAGAACGCGCCTGAAGACAAGCGCGCACTGTACGGCTCCTTCCCGGAGCTCGGCGCCCCGATCGGCTTCTTCCTGTCCAACGGCACCTACTTCGTGCTCGAATCCTTCAACAATCAGGACGCGATGCTGGCTTGGGGCTGGCGTGTGCCGTTCCTGCTGTCCGCCATCCTGGTGATCGTCGGTCTCGTGGTCCGCGTTCACATGGAGGAGACCCCGATCTTCCGTATGGCTCAGGAGCAGAAGAAGGTTGTCAAGTCCCCGCTGACCGAGGTCTTCCGCAAGTCTTGGCGTCAGGTGCTGCAGGCCACCTTCCTTGTGGCTGTGACCTACACGCTGTTCTACACGCTCGCCACCTGGTCCCTCGCTTGGGGCACCAAGGAGCAGGGCGAAGGCGGCGGCAACCTTGGCTTCACCAACCAGGAATACCTGCTCATGCTCATGATCTCCATCTGCGTGTTCGCCCTGTTCATCGTGCTGTCCTGCCTGTACGCGGACAAGATCGGCCGCCGTCGCGTGCTGACCTTCTCCTCCTGCGCACTTGTGGTGTTCGCCGTACTCTTCCCGTTCCTGCTGGACGGTGGTCTGGTCGGCCAGAAGAACTTCTTCGCCAACATGGTGTTCCTGTGCGTCGGCTTTGCCCTGATGGGCATCGCCTTCGGCCCGATCGGCGCCTTCCTGCCTGAGCTGTTCGACGCCAACGTGCGTTACTCCGGCTCCGGCATCGGCTACAACCTGGCCGCCATCGTCGGCGCGGCTTTCGTGCCGACCATCGCCACTTGGCTGAGCTCCCACTGGGGCGTCCACTCCGTGGGCCTCTACCTTGCCGTGATGGCCGTGTGCTGCCTCGTCTCCGTGCTCACCTGCAAGGAGACTAAGGACGTTGACTTTACCAAGTGACGATGTTCACAACGTGAAAACCCCTAATTCCACTAAGTGAACCCCTACAGGGCTTTTCCGATGCGACGGGACTAAACCTGCATATCGGAAAAGCCCACAAGGAAAGCCACAACAGAATATCGCTCAGCGAAACCCCGCAGAACGCAAGAAAAATTCAACCCCATAAATAAACAATAAATAAAGGAGCGCCAAAATGGCAGCAACTATCTGGTACGAGAAGGACGCCGATCTGTCCGTGTTCGATGGCAAGAAGGTGGCTATCCTGGGCTACGGTTCTCAGGGTCACGCCCACGCGCTGAACCTGCGTGACTCCGGTGTCGACGTGGTCGTCGGCCTGCGTCCTACCTCCAAGTCCGTGGAGTTCGCCAAGGAGCAGGGCCTTGAGGTCAAACCGGTTGGTGAGGCCGTCGCTGAGGCTGACGTTGTGATGATTCTTCTGCCTGACCAGTACCAGGCAGCCGTCTACAAGAAGGACGTTGAGCCGAACCTGAAGCCGGGCGCTGCCCTGGCCTTCGCCCACGGCTTCAACATCCACTACGGTTACATCAAGCCGTCTGAGGATCACCCGGTGTTCATGGTTGCCCCGAAGGGCCCGGGCCACATCGTTCGTCGTGAGTACGCCGCTGGCCGTGGTGTCCCGGTCGTCGTTGCTGTTGAGCAGGACCCGGACGGCAAGACCTGGCCGCTGTGCCTGGCTTACGCCAAGGCTCTGGGCGCTCTGCGTGCAGGCGCCATCAAGACCACCTTCACCGAGGAGACCGAGACCGATCTGTTCGGTGAGCAGGACGTCCTCATGGGCGGCATCAACCACCTGTGCGACCTCGGCTTCGACGTGCTGACCGAGGCTGGCTACCAGCCGGAAATCGCCTACTTCGAGGTGTTCCACGAGCTGAAGATGCTGGTCGACCTCGCTAACGAGGGTGGTCTGAACAAGGCTCGTTGGTCCTGCTCTGACACCGCTCAGTACGGCGACTACACCTCCACCGTCATCACCGAGGAGACCAAGAAGCGCATGCAGTATCAGCTCAAGCGCATTCAGGATGGCTCCTTCGCCAAGGAGTTCATGGATGACCAGGCTGCTGGCGCCCCGAAGTTCAAGAAGCTGCAGGAAGAGTACTCTCACCCGCACCTCGAGACCGTTGGCCCGAAGCTGCGCGCCATGTTCTCCTGGAATAACGCCGAGGCCAAGGACAAGGATGAGACCGAGTCCTTCAACGGCAAGATTGCTCGTACCCAGGTTCAGTGATTGTCGCCCCTGAAGGGGATTTAAGCTAGCAAACCGCCGTTCCCGCCCATACGGGAGCGGCGGTTTTGTGTTGTTGCGCGCAGCGAATCATTCTCAATAACAACTATGCGCTGATTTCTTGCAGGCAAACGAACACCGAATATGCAAGATCGTTGATATCTCAGCCTTTCCCCATATGTGGGATTGTGCGATTCTGTTCAAAAGGGTGCAGAGTTGTTATCGAGAATCGTTCTCTGCACGCGGCTGTCCATACTCCAATAGTGACCTAGCTCACGTTGTGGACTCCAGCGGGGCTGCGACGGCGTTCTCGGTAGGATTGAACTCGGTTTGAAGGACACAATCCTCGCAAAACAGGACTTATCTGCACACCGTAGATACCCCCGGCGCCCAGCGGCGCCACAACCCACTACTGAAAAGGAGTGCCAATAATGGCAGCACAGATCTGGTATGAGAACGACGGTGATCTCTCTGTTCTCGAAGGCAAGAAGGTCGCAATCATCGGCTACGGCTCCCAGGGCCACGCCCACGCGCTGGACCTTCGCGATTCCGGTGTCGACGTGGTCGTCGGCCTGCGTCCGACCTCCAAGTCGGTCGACTTCGCCAAGGAGCAGGGCCTCGAGGTCAAGTCCGTGGCCGAGGCTTCCGCCGAGGCCGACGTGATCATGATTCTGGCCCCCGACCAGTACCAGCGCACCATCTGGGCCAACGACATCGAGCCCAACATCAAGCCGGGTGCTGCTGTTGCGTTCGCTCATGGCTTCAACATTCACTACGGCTACATCAAGCCGTCTGAGGATCACCCGGTGTTCATGGTTGCCCCGAAGGGCCCGGGCCACATCGTTCGTCGTGAGTACGCCGCTGGCCGTGGCGTGCCGGTCGTCGTGGCCGTCGAGCAGGATCCGCGTGGCGACGGCTGGGCTCTGACCCTGGCCTACGCCAAGGCCCTCGGTGCCCTGCGCGCCGGTGCCATCAAGACCACCTTCAAGGAAGAGACCGAGACCGATCTCTTCGGCGAGCAGAACGTGCTCATGGGTGGCGTGAACAAGCTCGTCGAGATGGGCTTCGAAGTCCTGACCGACGCCGGCTACCAGCCGGAAATCGCCTACTTCGAGGTCTGCCACGAGCTCAAGATGCTCGTCGACCTGATGAACGAGGGCGGTCTGAACAAGGCTCGTTGGTCCTGCTCTGACACCGCTCAGTACGGCGACTACGTCAACACCGTCATCAACGAGGACTGCCGCAAGCGCATGGAATACCACCTGCAGCGCATCCAGGACGGCTCCTTCGCCAAGGAGTTCATTGACGACCAGGATGCCGGCGCCCCGCACTTCAAGGAGCTGCAGGAGAAGTACTCCAACGAGCGCATCGAGACCGTCGGCCCGAAGCTGCGCGCCATGTTCTCCTGGAACAAGGATGGCGTCAAGGATGCCGACGAGGCCAATTCCTTCACCGGTAAGATCGCCCGCGCTCAGGTTCAGTGAGCCCCTGTAGCTCCCGCTGGCGCATAAGCGCCTGAGGGGAGTACCCAGCACGTACCAAAAGGCCGCCGCTCCGATTCATTCGGAACGGCGGCCTTCTAGTATGGTCCCACCATATAGTCAAACCTCCACCACGTAGTAAAATCCCCACGACGTAGCAAACTACCCACCACGTGGTGACGCAAAACGGCTTTATTCCGCGGAATACAAAATTACGCTGACATCGTGGTAGAAGATTCATCGCGTGGTGGGCAGTTCATCGCGTGGTGGGATAGACAGTTGATATACGCCGGCTATCAAATCAATGATGTCTTGCTGTGTTCCCCGTATGCCGAGCTGCTTTATCGGAAGCGTTTCATGGGATATTTTCCCAAGAAAATCAGCGAGATCATGGTAGGCCTCGTCGTTGAGAGACACGCGATCCTCTGGAGCAAGTAGTTGAGCCAAACGGAATACATCATATTTATGCTTCTTGAGATCTTTTCCGTCTACGTGCTCGCCATGTTGTTCTCGGGCGTTGAGATCCAACCATGCTTTCGCCTTGAAAGGAATGAGATATTTCTCGTTAAGCACGCTGATGCCTTGTATTGATTCGCGGCCTTGCTGCAGTAGCCGATAGTAGCTGTCGTTCAGCATGATGGCTGACAGGCTGGAAACGTCGTTTGCAATATGCAATGGCGTCAGGAACGAGTTCGGCACAATAGGGAAGTCAGGGTGACGTGAAAATAGCTCGATCATAGTGGGATACCCGTACGTACTGGGGTGCATGAAACGGTACAGGTGAGGCTGTGCGGAGTTCTTCGTGATAGAGGTGTATCCGCCATCGCGAATGAAAGACCACAATCGTTGTGCAAACTCGCGAAGATGTCCCTCGGCAATCAGCACCATGTCAATATCTTTGGTGGCTCGGAAGTCCAGTTCGTTGTCGGTCATGATGATGTCACAAGCGGTGCCGCCGATGATTACGTAAGAATCTTCGTAGCCGGCAAAGGCCGTTCTGATGAGCTGCAGGCCTTGTGTCATATTGTCGCTCCTGAGAAAGTATTGCGGATGGATTCTTGTATGGCGTCTTCCAAACGTTCGTCGGCAATCTCGCCAAGAGTCAGGGCCGTGGAAATGGGGTCGGCAAGGTAGTCTTCCTGCGTATATTGAGCAAGTAGGCGGGGATCGTACCTCCACAGCTCCAGAATATATGCATTATCTGGCACCTTTTCCAAAGCGGGGTCGATAATGCATAGTTCCTTGTTGTGCTGCTTGAGCCAATGACGTTCAACGGCATAGATTCGCAGTTTTGGGGTGGCCAGTTGCGTCCTGTGCGAAAGAGCAAATTCGCCGGCCGGAATCAGCTCGTCGGCAATCATCTGGCGATTGCGATTCGTGACGGTATATTTGCTGAATATTGGTGACTTCAGGAGATGCCAAGATGATTTCAGTAAATCAAGTCGGCTGGTCTGCCTTGAAGTCAGTAGTTCGACGCTATTGCTGCGGCCTTGCTTGGTGCGGTGCACGAATGCCAGCTGTTCTAACAGCGTCACGGCAACGCTGACCTGAGCTTCGGTAAACTGAAGCGCTCGGGCAATATCTGATTGGACTTTGCTCTCGTTGGAGTAGAGCAAATACAGCCAGACCAGCTGTGTTGCGGGGGAGAAGGGTCGCACCTCGATATCCTGTGCGTTCTCCAGCGGCCGTGAGGAGATGCGCTGGGTGAACACCATGCCCAGTGAAGGGATATACAGTTGGGTACCGGGCACGATGAAAGGAACGTGATTCTGAATCAGGGCTTTTCGCTGGTATGCAGAAAGCCGGGGAAACTGAAAGACAATGGGCAGATCCGTCCGCTGCTCAAGCCTGCTGGCGTCGGCGGTGACGCGTGTGATGCTGAATGGGTGAGCCTCTCCGCTCGCGATTAGCATGCTCGTGTTGTCGATGGTGAGTTTGCTGAATGTCCGTCCGTTGGTCAGAAATAGCGGCAGTGAGGCAGTGCCATTCCAAGAAGTGATTTGGCAGGGCAGACCAAGTGTCTCGCGAATGTAATGCTCGGCATCCATGTCGACCTCAATCCTTAACGAAAATCTGTAAGATTCACATCTCTTGTTAAGTATATAGAATATTATTAAGTATTTCGGGGTTGGCATGTCGCGAATGGAAAGAAAGGGCAGTCATCCCCGAAATGGAGACAGCTTAGCCGGGAAAAAGGACGACGCCAGCATCCGGAGAAGATGGATGACTGGCGTCGGGTAAGCTCGCAAAAGCTCTACTGAACAACCCACGCAGAAGTGTCGGTGGGGAGCTGGCCTTCGGGGGTCAGCGGGCCGGACGCCAGCACCACGGAGCCATCGGGCAGCGCGATCGGAGCATTGCCGAAGTTGGTGATTGAGGTGAACACCCGCCCGCCAACCGCCGCGCGGGTGTACGCCACCACATCGTCGCCCATGCCCACCTGCTCGGCGGTGGTGTCGCGCGTGGCGGTCAGCGACTCCTGACGAATCGCCAACGCCGCATGATACAACGTGTACATCGAATCCGGGTCGGCCTGCTCCACGTCCACCGCGTAATCCTTGAACCACAGCGGCTGCGGCAGGTGCGGGTCGGCGGCCGGCGTCACGCCATCGGCGCGAACCGCAGGGGAGAAGCCGAAGGAAGCGCCCGTGCCGAACTGGCCGGCGGCGCACAGCGGCACATGGTTCTCGCCGGTGCCATCGTCGGCCGGAGCCGGACGGCTGAAATCGGCCAGAGCGGGCTCGTCGGAAGCGGTCCAAGGCAGAGGCACGCGGCAACCGTCACGGCCCTTATCCATCGTGGCCTGAGCGGTGTGGAAAGCGGTCGGATCCTCCAGTCGATCCCACGGAATATCGGCCACCTCAAACAGACCCAGCTCCTCGCCCTGATAAATATAGGCGGCGCCGGGCAGACCAAGCTCCATCAGCGCGGCGGCACGGGCACGGCGAGTGCCCAGCTCGCGGTCTTCCGGGTAGGTGGTACCGTTGCGCAGCAGCCAGTCGTGCGGCAGCTGGTGGTAGGGCGCGCCCTTGACCTGCGGCAGACCGTAGCGGGAGGGGCTGCGCGGCACGTCGTGATTGTTCATGACCCACGTGGTGGTGGAGCCGCCGGTTTCGGCCGCCGCCTTAAGACCCGCGGCGATGGCCTTGCGGAACTCGTCGGCATACCAGTTGGCCTGCGCGAAGTCGAAGTTGAAGGACTGGCCCAGCTCGTCCATCGAAGCGTACAGGTGCTGGTGCTCAGGCACCACCCACGCCTCGGCCACGGCAAAGCGCGGCGGGTTGTATTCGTTGAACACCTTGCGCCACTCGCGGTAGATGTCGTGCACCTCACGACGGTCGAACAGCGGGTGGCTGAAGTCATGATTCAGCACGCCGACCACGCTGTATTCGCGGCCGAGCTCTTCCAACGGCTTGGATTCGAGATCCTTGGCCAGGCCGTGCGCCACGTCGATGCGGAAGCCGTCGGTGCCGTGGTCGGACCAGAAACGTAGGGTCTTCTTGAACTCCTCGTGGATGTCCGGATTCTTCCAGTTGACGTCCGGCTGCGCCTTATCGAACAGGTGCAGATACCACTGGCCGTCGGCCACGCGCGCCCAGGCCGGGCCGCCGAAGAAGGATTGCCAGTCGTTGGGCGGCAGTTCGCCGTGCTCGCCGCGGCCGTCGCGGAAGATGTAGCGGTCGCGCGCCGGGGAGCCGGGCTCGGCGGCGAGGGCCTCTTGGAAGAACACGTGCTTGTCGGCGGTGTGGTTGGGCACGATGTCCACGATCACTTTGATGCCGGCCTCGTGCGCGGCCTCGGCCATCGCGTCGAAGTCGTCCATGGTGCCTAGGCGCGGGTCGACGTTGCGGTAGTCGATCACGTCGTAGCCGCCGTCCGCCAGATCCGAGGGGTAGAACGGGGAGAGCCAGATTGCGTCGACGCCGAGGTTCTTCAGGTAATCCATCTTCTCGGTGACGCCGGCGATGTCGCCGAGTCCGTCGCCGTTGACGTCCTTGAAGCTGCGCGGGTAGATCTGGTAGACGACGGCCTGCTTCCACCAGTCGTCATTGAGGTTGTTGGCGGTCATGCCGATTCCTTCCTGTTCCGGGTGCGTTGTGGTTGGGTTGTTCCGGTTGTGCTCGAACTGCTGTGTGAAGGCCCAACCGTTGTATTGATGATGACAACGATATCATGTGAATTACGCATGCAAAAGTCGATTTATCGGCGTTTTGCGGTGGTAACGTAGTCACGCCTGCGCGGACGCTGCTGTTGCGGCAGGCGGCGCGGTGGTTTCGCGCAGTATTAGCGGAGTGTCCGGCCGTACGAATGCCGGTTCGATTGACTTGCCCGCAATGGCATCCAATACCATGTGCCCGGCGGCCACGCCCATTGCGAACGGGTCCTGATGCAGTGTGGTCAGTCCCACGGCGGCGGGCAGGGTGGAATCGTCGAAGCCGATGATGGAGATGTCCTGAGGTACCCGCCGCCCGTATTGACGCAGGCGATACAGCACGGGTGCGGCCATTTCATCATCCTCAAAACAGAAGGCGGTGATGCTGGGGGAGGCGTTCAGTACGGCGTTCAATGCCGCGTTGCTTTCGCCAAGACCGCGTTGAATGCTCAGGGGCGTTAGCTCGATCCCCGGATGGGCGGCAGCGGCATCAATGACGCCCTGCAAACGAGCCTCGGCACTGTAGCGCATGTTGGTTTCGGTCGGGGCGCTGCCGACGAACGCGATATGCCGGTGGCCGAGTGCAATCAGGTGCTCGATGGCCGAACGTGTGGCGGCGTAATCGTCAATGCTCACGCCTGCGTCGAACCCATCGGTGGAGGGAATGTTGATGCCGACAATCGGCACGTGCATATGCTTCAGTCGCTCCACTTCAGCCGGCTCAATGTCGAAGGAGCTGACAATCACCGCATCCGCATTGCGTCGCACGGGCAAATCCGCAAAGAAGTCATGGCGCTCGGCGGCGTTGCGCATGGGGTAGGGCACAGTGTCGTAGCCGGAGGGGCGCAGCGCCGAGTCAAGGCCGGCGAAGATGTTTGCATTGAACCAGGTGGTGATGGTCTCGCTGGCCAGCAGCGCAATGCGGAACGACTGGCCGGACTTCAGTGCGGCGGCCGAGCGAGAGACGGAGTAGTCGAGCTTTTCGGCCGCGGTCATCACTCGGTCTCGAGTCTCTGGAAGCACTAGATCCGGCTTGGCGAAGGTTCGGGACACCGTGGATACGGAAACGCCGGCCTCGCGGGCCACTGCCTGAATGCTTGCCTTGGTCATATGCCGTCGCTCCTTTACCGTCGCGAACAATCATTGTCATGACAACGATAACATGCCCATAACAAGTCATCGTCTTCGGCTATCTCGATTACGAGGGGCTGATTTAGACCAATTTCCCATTGCCGGAATCGATCACCGCTTCTCTCGGCGCATCACGGCGGCTAGGGACTGCACGCGTGGCAGGTCGAAGACCTCGTCGGTATGTACCACGTGGCCTGAGCTGTCCGCCAGCGGCACGCGCCAGTTCGAATACTCTCTGGAAGTGCCCGGCTGATTCTGGGAGCGGCATTCGCCCACGCCGTCCACCAGCGCTGCCTGCAGCAGCAGCGACGGCGTATCGGTGAGCATGGCGTGCATCGCTTCCACGATTTCCTGCACATGGCCTTCCACATCATCCGCCACGGTCTGCGAGATATAGCCGTTCTCCACCAGACGGTTCATCATGGCCGTGCGCTCGGCCATCGCCGAGGCGGCGAATGCCTCCACCGGCTCGCTCAGGAGATGCAGCTCCTCGCGCAGCTTGACGTGTGCGAAGTTCAGGTAGCCGGCGGTGGGTGGCAGATCGTGCGTGGTCACCGAGGCCAATGCCTGTTTGCGATAGTCCTTGGGTGCGCGGTACGGGTCGCCGGCGTTCGGCGAATCGTCCACGCGGTTGAACCATTCCACGTCAGTGCCGAGCACGCCGTGATCGGCCAGAATGCGGCGCACGTAATCCGGTACGGTGCCCAGATCCTCGCCAACCACCATGCCTCCGGCGCGCGTGGCCTCGATGGCCAGTACTCCCAACATCGCCTCGTGGTTGTACGTCACGTATGCGCCGTTGCGGGCACCGAGCCCCTGCGGAATCCACCACAGGCGGAACAAGCCCAGCACATGGTCGATGCGCACCGCGCCCGCGTGCTCGTACATCGAATGCACCATCTCGCGGTACACCTGGTAGCCGGTGGCCTCCAGGTAGCGCGGGTTGAACGGTGGCTGGCCCCAATCCTGGCCCTGCTGGTTATAGAAGTCCGGCGGGCAGCCGACCGTGACGCCACCTGAGGCGAAGCGTTCCGGATTGGCCCAGGCATCCGCGCCGAGCCCGTGCACGCCCACGGCCATGTCCTGCATCAGCCCCAGCGTCATGCCGTGGTCCAGCGCCTCCTGCTGCGCGGCGTTCACCTGCTCGGCAGCGATCCACTGCAGCCAGCGGTTGAACTCGAACAGGTCGTGGTGCTCCTCGACGAGCTGGCGCACGGCCGGGTCGTCGATGGTCTTCTCGAAGAACCAACGGTTCTCGCCCCACGGCGCGCCCCATACCTCGAAGCACAGGCACCATGTGGCGAAGGAATCGAGGTCCGGGCCGGCGGTGGTCTTGAAATGCTCGAATTCGAGCTCGCGCTTGTTGTTGCGGCCCGCTTCGAAGATCAGGCGCAGCGCCGGGCGCTTGGCCTCCCACGCCGCGTTGATGTCCATCGGGGTCGATTCGTCGTTGCGCGCGGCCACCGAATCATGCAGCGCATCCACCTGCGCGCGCACGTCGGCCGGCAGTGTGGCATATTCGGGGATATCCTGCGGCCGGATGTACGTCACGTTGAGGAATCGGCGCGATTCCGGTAGATACGGCGATGGCTCAAGCGGCGGAATCGGCGCGCCGGCGTGAATCGGATTGATGAGCATGAAGTCGGCCTTGGACTTCTCGGCGGCATCTGCCAAAAGACGCTTCAGATCGCCGTAATCGCCGATGCCCCACGATTCGCGGGACCGCACGGAATACATCTGCGTCATCCAGCCCCACCGCTGGTGCTCGGCGACCGCCTCCGGCACGGGAATGCGCGCGGGGGCGGCGATGATGGCCGCCTTGCCCTCGCGCCCGTCAACCGTGACGGTCAGCGTGTGGTAACCCATCGGCAGGTCGGGTGCGATGGTCAAGTCCGGCTTGCCGGAATTGAGGTTCGGCAGCAGGGCAAAGTGGCCAAACGCGGTGCCGTCCTCCAGTTCGATGGAGGCGGTGATGTCCGCGTCCGACGAGCAGTTCAGGGTGATGCCGGTCGGTTTGCCGGTGGTGGCGACGATGGTGGAGGGGAGCAAACGTTTGCTGTTTTCCACCTCAAGTTGGGTCATGGAGCGTACGATGGCCTCGTCGCTGGATGCGTCCACGTCGAGGGCCTTGAGTACGGCGACCAAGGCCGCGTCGCTGATTTCGGTGTAGGTGCCGAGCTGGTCGATGAATGAGGTGGCAAGTCCGCAGGCTTTGGCGAGCTTGATGAGCGGGCGGGCGAGTCGTTCCGTGCTTTCCGCGCGCTGCGGGGCACCGGAAGCGGCGTTGTTGGTGGTGTCTGCGATGGTGCCGGTGCTGGTTGCTGCGTCGTTGCCGTATGCGTCGGTCATGATGACTCCTTGCTTGCAAATCGGGTACTGCTAGTCGTTTGCATTGCTGTTCGAGGGCCGCTCTGCGTTGAGGTTCCGGCAACCTGACAGACCAATGTTCGAGCTGTTCTGCCTCTACCGTAACTCATATTGACAACGATTGCAATACATTCGGTGAGTTGGACGAGGCTAGAGGTGTTGGTGTTTGTCGTGATGGCCCGTTGACTATCCCCAGTCGACTTTGCCGACAGCCTCGCCGGCGGAGGTGAGGTCGAACGGGTTTAACCAAACACGACGAACGATTGCGGGGAGAGCGTCAGCTGCCCGCCGCTCACGGCCGGTTCACTAAGACTGAGCAGCACGTCGGCGTCGGAAGAGAGCTCGTCCGGCAGGTATTCCGTGAGGAATGAGGCGATTGAGGCACCTGAATCGGCGTTGAAATAACTGGAATCGCCTTCGTGCTCCATAGGCGTGTCGGTATTGCGCAGCAACAGGTTGTAGCCGTTCGGGTGGCCGTCCCGGCGCCAGTCGAGGTAGAGGTCCATGTCGAAGCCGGCCTGCATCGATTCGTTCGGATGGCCTGGACGCCATCGGCGGACCGACCTGGGTGGATTCCGATAAGGCGGCCGTATGGGTGACCAACTGGGACACCGAGCGCAACGGCTCCTCGCTCACCACCCGTGACGGAACCAGCTACCTGCTCGCCAACGCCTTCATGCTCGCCTACGATTACGGCCAGCCGCACATCTTCTCCGGCTACTACTACGCCGGCGTCGACGACGGCGCTCCCGGCGCCACCCGCACCTCCGTGCCGGACATGACCTGTCCGACCGACGGCATCGAAACCGCCGGCACCTGGCACTGCGCGCAACGCTGGACCGCCATCCGCGGCATGATCGGCTGCCGCAACGCCGTGGCCGGCACCTTCACCGCCACCGTGGCCAAGGGCTCGGCCGTCGCCCTATACGCCGGCGCGACGCCCGCAAACTGGGCCGGCACCCGGAAATACGATCCGTCCGATCCCGCCTGGTTCACCGGCGAAACACCGCATAAGGGCGATGACACCGCCGCCAAGTCCGCCGATTCCGCAGCGTCCGCCAAGTCAGGCGACGCCAAGTCCGGAAAGGCAACGTCCGATGCCATCCGCCGCGCCGCAACGCTCGCCGCCATCCTCCTGCCCGTCATCGTCGGCGTCACGTTCATGGCGATAGCTCGCAGGAACGGCAAAGCCCAGTCCGACAACAGCGGCCCGAATAACGACTGATTCGGCCCCGCTCAGCCGCGCACCCGCGGCGCGGCGGTGGAGTCGCGTACCAGCAGTTGCACGGGGAAGATCTCGTGCGGCTGGTCCAGGGTGCGCCCCTCGATAAGGTCCAGGGCCTTGCGCGCGGCGGCGACGGCCATGTCGTACGGCTTCTGGCGCACGGTGGTCAGCCCCACCTCGCCCGAGAACGTGCTGTTGTCGAATCCGGTGACGGACAGGTCGGTCGGAATCGCCATGCCGCATTGGCGCAGGCGGAAGAACAGCGGAATCGCCAGCGAATCCTGATGGAAGCACAGGGCAGTCGGGGCGTCGTCGCGCGCGAGCAGCGCGGTGAGGGCGGCGTCGACCGGATCGTCGCCGGCCTGCATGTCCATCGTCTGGCCGGTCACGCCGTCCAGTTCGCTGCACGCCTCCAGGAATCCGGTGACGCGGTTGTGCGAGCTGAAGCCCATCGTGGCATCGAACGTCTCGTACAAATACAACAGGTTGCGGTGGCCGAGCGTGGTCAGATGGCGCACGATCAGCCGGATGCCGGCCTTGTCGTCGATGCCCACGGAGGCGGTGAACCCCTGCGAGGCCGTGTTGATGCCGATGAGCGGGATCCGCGTGGTGTTGAGTCGCCTGATTTCGGCCGGGGTGATGGCGAACGACGAGACGATGACCGCGTCCGCGTTGCCGCGCACCGGCAGTTCGTCGAAGAACTCCTCGCGCGCGCCCGCGTCGCCGATCGGTTGGATGACCAGATCGTAGCCGGCCGATCGCAGCACTTCGTTGAGGCCTTCGATGATGCGCGAGGTGAACCAGTCGAGCTTGCTGCTGCCCACCAGCAGCGCCACGCGGTGGGAGCGGCCCGATTTGAGGATGCCGGCCATGCGGGATACCGAGAAGTCGAGTTGTTGGGCGGCCTCCATCACCTTGGCGCGCGTTTTGGCGGAGACCATGTCAGGGCGGGAGAACGCGCGGGAGACCGTGGCGGTGGAGACGCCTGCTTGCCTGGCGACGTCCTCGATGCTGGCTTTCATGGCCCCTCCCGGTTTTTCAAAGTTGACGGTGTGACAAACTTCTCTTCATTGTAAATCATTGCAGTACGTTTTACGACAGTCATAGTGCAATGGGTTGCGATATTGCGACACGCCGAAAATATAGACCAATTGGTCTCAATAGCTTTGGAATGTAACAGGTTGCAAATGTAACGGTTTGCATGGCTGAGAAAGCCGGGTTGCCGAACTAGTTCGACACCCGTATGCTGAACCGTGTTCACTTAGAGCTTGCGAGGAAGTAAGGGAGATAATGAAGATCAAGAAATCTCTCGCCGCGCTGACTGCAACCGTGAGCATTATGGCACTTGCAACCGGTTGCAGTTCGAGCGGTTCGTCAGGCGTCGTCGACACCCAGGCCGACAAGGGCCTGGCCGTCATGGGCGACGCCATCACCTACGACCCCAACCACTTGGTCAACGACGGCCAGCCCATCGAACTGGGCTACTGGTCCTGGGGCGACGAAAGCACTGACCCGGTGATCTCCATGCTCCACGAGTACGAGAAGATCCACCCGAACGTCACCTTCAAGATCTCGCAGGTGGCTTGGAGCGACTACTGGGTCAAGACCCCGCTCTCGCTCAAGGGCAACAAGAACGCCCCCGTGCTGTTCAACGTCCACAACTCCGAGGATGCCCTGCTCCGCCCGCACGCCGTCCGCCTCGACGGCGCCAGCGACTGGCGCATCTTCCACCAGGTGGTGCTGCCGATGAGCCGCAATTCCATCGCCGCGCTCGCCATCTTCACCTTCCTGTGGAACTGGGAGGACTACCTCTGGCCGTTCCTCATGATCACCGATGACGACAAGCAGCTGTTGTCGGTGGGCCTCAAGATGTTCTCCGGCCAGTACGGCACCGATTACGGCGGACTGTTCGCCGCCACCTCCGTGACCATCATCCCGGTGGTCATCGTCTACCTGGTGTTCCAGAAGCAGTTCATCGCCGGCATCGCCACCGGCTCTGGCAAGTAAACCCGGCCGGTTTCGGCCGAATCCGAACCGCGCCGCAGTCTCCCACCAGTCCCGGGGAGCCGCGGCCGCATCACTCGTATCATCGTGAATAACCGTACAGAAGGGGTAACCATGGCACAGTCACCACAACTCAAGCAGTCGTCTCCGACCTCGCCCGATCCGCAGGACTTCCGCCTCGACGCCACGCCGGCCATGCGCGCCGACAATGTGGTGTCCGGCGAGCACTGGCGCATCGGACTCATCACCGATTCGCTCGTGCGATTCGAATGGTCCGATTCCGGCGTATTCGAGAACCGCCCGACCCAGACCGTCCTGAACCGCGATTTCGGTAGCCCAGTCGAACGCCGCGTCACCGAGCGTGACGGCCGCGTCATCATCGACACCGCGGCCCTGACCATCGTCTACGACCAGCAGCCGTTCAGCAAGGAAGGCCTGAGTGTGGTCGTCAAAGGCGTGGCCGACCCCCAGTTCAACACCTGGCATTACGGCGACGCCCCGCGCGGCAACCTCAAAGGGACCGCCCGCACGCTGGACGAGGCGGACGGCGCCATCGAGCTTGACAACGGCGTGATCTCGCGCGACGGCTGGGCCGTCATCGACGATTCCGCCGCCAACATCATCATCGAAACCGACACGGTGAACGGCAAGGCGAACCCGTTCGGCACCTGGGTATCCCCGCGCGCCACCGCCGAAACGGACTTGTACTTCTTCGGCTATGGCCACCGCTACATCGAGGCCGTACGCGACTTCTATCGCCTGACCGGCCCCACGCCGCTCCTGCCGCGCTTCGCCATGGGCAACTGGTGGAGCCGCTACTACCGGTACACGCAGGACGGCTATCTGGCCCTGATGGACCGCTTCAAGCGCGAGGGCATCCCGTTCACCACCTCCGTGATCGACATGGACTGGCATCGCGTGGACGACGTGGACCCGAAGTACGGTTCCGGCTGGACCGGCTACTCGTGGAACCGCGAACTGTTCCCCGACCCGCCGGCCTTCCTCGCCGACCTGCACCGGCGCGGCCTGCGCACCACACTGAACGTCCACCCGCGCGACGGCGTGCGCGCGTTCGAGGACGCCTACCCCGAAGTCGCCAAGCGCGTCGGCATCGACCCGGCCACCGAGGAGAACGTGGAATTCGACCTCACCAACCCGGACTTCGTGGACGCCTATTTCGACATGCACCACCGCATGGAGGCCGAAGGCGTCGACTTCTGGTGGCTGGACTGGCAGCAGGGCGGCGTGACCCGCCAGAAAGGTCTCGACCCGCTGTGGATGCTCAACCACATGCACTACCTCGACTCAGGGCGCGGCGGCAACTGGCCGCTCACCTTCTCCCGGTACGCCGGCCCCGGCTCCCACCGCTACCCGGTCGGCTTCTCCGGAGACACGATCGTGACCTGGGAATCGCTCGCCTTCCAGCCGCAGTTCACCGCCACCGCTTCCAACATCGGGTATGGCTGGTGGAGCCACGACATCGGCGGCCACATGTTCGGCTACCGCAACGAAGAGCTGGAGGCCCGCTGGTACCAGCTCGGCGCGTTCAGCCCGATCAACCGACTGCATTCGTCCAACTCGCCGTTCTCCGGCAAGGAGCCGTGGAACTTCAACCGTGACGTGAGCGCCGCGATGGTGGACGCGCTGCGTCTGCGCCACGCGATGATGCCGTACTTGTACACCATGAACTACCGTGCCGCCGAAGCCGGCCGTCCGCTGGTCGAGCCGATGTACTGGCAGAACCCGGATACGCCGGACTCCTACGAGGTGCCGGACGAGTTCCGCTTCGGCACCGAGCTCGTGGTCGCGCCGATCGTCTCCCCGGACGATGCCGCCGCCTGCCGCGGCCGCGCCGACGCCTGGCTGCCGCAGGGGGAGTGGTTCGACTTCTTCGACGGCCGCCGATACGTCTCATCCGACGCCGCTGGCCGCCGACTGGAGGTCTGGCGCTCGCTCGACCGCACGCCGGTGTTCGCCAAGGCCGGCGCGATCGTGCCGTTGCAGGACGTCGCGGAATCCGGCGAAGCGATCAACTCTATCGCCAACCCGCAGGCCCTGCGCGTGCTGGTGTTCCCTGGTGCCGACGGCTCGTTCGTCATGCGCGAGGATCGCGGCACGTGGGGCGCCCCCAGCGCCGACACCGCGATAGCGTTCACGTGGGGCGGGGCCGATGCGTCGCCCAGCGCCTTCACCGTCGCGCCGGTTACCGGCGATACGTCCGCCGTACCCGAGTTGCGCGACTGGACGGTCGTGTTCCGCGGCGTCGCGCCGGTTGACGCGGCCAGCGGCGTGCGTGCATGGTCCGGCGAGGCTCCGGTCGAGGCGACGGTGGCGTACGACGAGGCGACCATGAGCCTGACCGTGTCCGTCACCGGCATCAGCTCGGCTGCCAGTCTGCGCATCGAGATTCCCGGCGGTCTGCGCATCGCCGACAATCCGGTCGAATCGGACGCGATGGACCTACTGCTGCACGCCCAGATGCTCTACCGCACCAAGGAGCTCGCGCTGCAGGCGGTCCACAAGCTCGGCATCGGCGCGATCGGCGCCCTGCGCACCATGAACCGTGGTCCGCGCTACGCCAACGATTTCTGGATCACCGACATGCCCGATGCGGTGGCCGGCGCGCTCGAAGAAATTTTGCTGCGCAGCTGAGCCCGGTTGCAGTTTTCTGCAACATCCGGGTGCGCCCCGGTATGCGGCGATAAGTTCGGCATGGTTGCCGAAGAGCGTGGCATACCGGGTGCAGTGCGTGGGATGGCCTTCGCGATTGCACTCATCGTGCGGTCAGTGGAAAGGAACTTTTCATGCACAAGGTGAAACAGCACAAGGGCGTCGCGGTGGCCGCCGCGGTCTGCGCGGTCGCGATGGCGGCCTCGCTCGCGACCCACGCCGGCGCGGCCGGGGACCGGCGTTATTGACTGGCTGGCGTTATCGAGTGATTGGCGGTATCAATTAGCCGGCGTTATTGATGAGCCGGTGTTGTCGATTAGCCAGCGTTATCGACCGGCACTGAAGCATGCAGTACCCACTGCCCGCGTTTCTCCCGCACATCCCAATCCCCGTGCGCATGCAGCACACGCTCCCGATAGTACGCAAGCCCGGAATGCCGCCCCCTCAAACGTCGCGTCACCTTGACGCGGACGGTCCGTCACATCAATGGTGACGCGGTCCTGAGCGGCGGAAACCAGCACCACGTAACGCTGCGTCGAATCGGCATACCTGGCGATATTGCCAAACAATTCCCGCAGAAAATCGGCGACAAACACTGTGTCTGAGTTATTCAGCGCATCGATGCCCCCAGCGACAATAACGTCGCCGACACACCCCATGCGCCGCAATCGCGCGCCGCCGCTGGCAAGTCTGATGGCAAGGCTGATGGCGCGCCCCAGTCACCCCTTGCAGTTTTCTGTATAAGTGGATTTTGGCTCCAAACGCACCACTCCGTCATCGCCGTCAGTCACTCCCACAAAAAACTTGAGCCAAACATACTCAACTTTTTGTGTTGAAATTGGGAATAGAACTTGCCAAATGGAAGTTGAGTGATGTAGGCTCAAGTTTGGAAGGTCCAAGAGACGACCAATCGGAACTTGGGCAAAGAACGTAAGAACAAACGAGTAATTAAGGAGCACACATTATGGCACGTGCAGTTGGTATCGATCTGGGAACCACGAATTCCTGCATCGCAACTCTTGAAGGTGGCGAGCCCACCGTTATCGTCAACGCTGAAGGCGCGCGCACCACGCCGTCTGTGGTGGCCTTCTCCAAGTCCGGCGAGATCCTCGTCGGCGAAGTGGCCAAGCGTCAGGCCGTGACCAACGTTGACCGCACTATTTCTTCCGTCAAGCGCCACATGGGCTCCGACTGGACCGTCGACATCGACGGCAAGAAGTGGACCCCGCAGGAGATTTCCGCGCAGATCCTGATGAAGCTGAAGAGGGATGCTGAGGCCTACCTCGGCGAGCCCGTCACCGACGCCGTCATCACCTGCCCGGCATACTTCAACGATGCCCAGCGTCAGGCCACCAAGGACGCCGGCAAGATCGCCGGCCTGAACGTCCTGCGTATCATCAACGAGCCGACCGCAGCCGCTCTGGCCTACGGCCTTGAGAAGGGCAAGGAAGACGAGCGCATCCTGGTCTTCGACCTCGGCGGCGGCACCTTCGATGTCTCCCTGCTGGAGATTGGCAAGGATGACGACGGCTTCTCCACCATTCAGGTTCAGGCCACCAACGGCGACAACCACCTCGGTGGTGACGACTGGGATCAGAAGATCATCGATTGGCTGGTTTCCGAAGTCAAGAACAAGTACGGCGTCGACCTGTCCAAGGACAAGATCGCGCTGCAGCGTCTGAAGGAAGCCGCTGAGCAGGCGAAGAAGGAGCTCTCCTCCTCCACCTCCACCAGCATTTCCATGCAGTACCTGGCCATGACTCCCGACGGCACCCCGGTGCACCTGGATGAGACCCTGACTCGTGCGCACTTCGAGGAAATGACCTCCGACCTGCTGGGCCGCTGCCGCACGCCGTTCAACAACGTGCTGCACGACGCCGGCATCTCCGTGAGCGACATCGACCACGTGGTGCTCGTCGGTGGTTCCACTCGTATGCCCGCCGTCAAGGACCTGGTCAAGGAACTCACCGGTGGTAAGGAAGCGAACCAGTCCGTGAACCCGGATGAGGTTGTGGCTGTCGGTGCCGCCGTGCAGTCCGGCGTCATCAAGGGCGACCGTAAGGACGTCCTGCTTATCGACGTGACCCCTCTGTCCCTCGGTATCGAGACCAAGGGTGGCATCATGACCAAGCTCATCGATCGCAACACCGCCATCCCGACCAAGCGCTCCGAGGTCTTCTCCACCGCTGAAGACAACCAGCCGTCCGTGCTGATTCAGGTCTACCAGGGTGAACGTGAGTTCGCTCGCGACAACAAGCCGCTGGGCACCTTCGAGCTGACCGGCATCGCTCCGGCTCCGCGTGGCGTCCCGCAGATCGAGGTCACCTTCGACATCGACGCCAACGGCATCGTGCACGTGTCCGCCAAGGACAAGGGCACCGGCAAGGAGCAGTCCATGACCATCACCGGTGGTTCCGGCCTGCCGAAGGACGAGATCGACCGCATGGTCAAGGAAGCCGAGGCTCACGAGGCTGAGGATAAGCAGCGCAAGGAAGACGCCGAGACCCGCAACCAGGCTGAGGCCTTCGCCTACTCCACCGAGAAGCTCGTCAACGACAACAAGGACAAGCTCTCCGACGACATCGTCAAGGAAGTCACCGACAAGGTCAACGCTCTGAAGGAAGCCCTGAAGGGTGACGACACCGAGAAGGTCAAGACCGCTCAGACCGAGCTGATGACCGCCGCCCAGAAGATCGGCCAGGTCCTCTACGCCCAGCAGGGTGCTGAGGGTGCCGCGGCTGGTGCCGGTGCGGCTGGCGCTGACGGTGCCGGCGCTTCCGCTGGCTCCGCCTCCGGTTCCGACGACGACACCGTCGAGGCCGAGGTCGTGGACGACGATGACGACAAGGACAACAAGTGATGTCCGAGTTCAACAAGGACGACTACCTGAACGACCTGCCGGATCCCTCAGATGCTGAGGCTGCCGGCCAGGCCTCTTCAGGGGCTGACGCCTCCGCCGAGTCCGGCTCTGCGCAGGATTCGGCTGCCCAGGCTCCTTCCAATGAAGGAGCCGACGCGGCTCCTGCCGCAGCTGAGGGAGAGAAGACTGGCGAAGGCCAGTCCGATTCCGCAGACACCCTCACCCCGCTCGGCAAGGCCAAGAAGGAAGCCGCAGACTACCTCGAAGCCCTGCAACGCGAACGTGCGGAGTTCATCAACTACCGCAATCGCACGCAGAAGGAGCAGGAGCGCTTCCGCCAGCACGGCATCATCGACGTGCTGACCGCGCTGCTGCCCGCCCTCGACGATATCGACCGCATTCGCGAACACAGCGAGATGGACGACTCGTTCAAGGCCGTCGCCACCAAGATTGACAAGGCCTTCGAGAAGTTCGGTGTCGAGAAGTTCGGCGAAAAGGGCGAGGACTTCGACCCCACCAAGCATGACGCGATCCTGCACAAGCCGGACGCGGATGCCGAAAAGGAAACGGTTGACACCGTGGTCGAGGCCGGCTACCGCATCGGCGATCGCGTAATCCGCGCCGCCCGAGTAGTAGTAGCCTCCCCGCAAAACTGACGGTCAGCTCGCTGCAATGAGTTGATATTTACCTTGGCTCCCCTCTCTGAGGGGAGCCAATCATAAAGACTTTTCTAGAAAGGAGACATGAATGGCTGAAAACGAATGGCTCAGCAAAGACTTCTACAAAGTCCTTGGTGTCTCCAAGGACGCTTCGGACGACGACATCAAGAAGGCGTACCGCAAGCTCGCCCGCAAATACCATCCTGACGTCAACAAGACCAAGGAAGCTGAGGAGAAGTTCAAGGACATCTCCGAAAGCCTATGACGTGCTGAGCAAGAAGGAAGATCGCCAGAAGTACGACGCGATTCGTCAGTTCGGCATGGGCGGTGCCCGCTTCGCCGGCGGTTCCGGCGGCTTCGATGCTTCCGGTTTCTCCGACATCTTTGGTTCCATGTTCGGCCAGGGTGCCGGCGGCAATGGCTCGCGCATCCGCTTCTCCACTTCGGGCGGCGGCCCCAACAACATCAACGACATCTTCTCGATGTTCGGCGGTGCTGCAGGTCAGGGCGGCCAGCCGTATGGCGGCTACGGCCAATCGCCGTACGGCAATGCCGGCGGCTATGGCTATGAGGAGGCCCCGCGCCCCGAAAACGGCGAGGACCGCAACTCCAAGATCAGCCTGACCCTGCGTCAGGCGGTCAAGGGCGCTACCGTGTCCCTGTCCGTGGACGGCAAGAAGTTCAAGGCCCACGTGCCTGCGGGCGTCAAGGACGGACAGAAAATCAAGCTGGCCGGCAAGGGCAAGCTAGGCATCAACGGCGGCAAGGCCGGTGACCTGTACCTGCACGTCACCGTCAAGCCCGATGCCACATTCTCGATGCGCGGCCATGATATCGTCATGGACCTGCCCGTCACCGTGGGCCAGGCCGTGGCCGGTGGCAAGGTCGAGGCCAAGGATATCGACGGCAATCCCGTTACCTTCAAGGTGCCGGCAGGCTCCAGCTCCGGCGCGGAAGTCAAGCTCACTGGACTTGGCGTCCAGCGCAGCAACCAGCCGGGCGATCTGATCGGCCGTGTGCAGATCATGGTCCCCGCCAAGCCGGGTCTGGCCGTCAAGCACGCCGCCAAAGAATTCGACGAAAAAGCCGGCGACTATCTCAGCCTGTAATCAGGAGGTGAACAATGGCGCGGTTAGCCAACCAGATGAAGCAGTTATACGCGATGTGCGCAACCGCGCTCGTGATGGGCAGGGCCGATCTCGACGGAGCCGATGACGTCGGCTTCGACATCGAACTGCCCATCTTCACCGTCGGCCAGACCGCCGAGTTGGCCAACATTCACCCCCAGACCCTCCGTCAGTACGACCGCCTCGGTTTGGTTCGTCCGCAGCGCACCGATGGCGGCGCACGCCGCTACTGCCTGCGCGACATTGCCCGCCTGACCCGAGCTCAGCGCCTGAGCCAGGATGAGGGCATCAACCTTTCCGGTATCGCGCGCATTTTGGTCCTCGAAGAAGAGAATCGCCAACTGCGCCGCGAAGTCAAACGCATGCAAACCGGCGACCAGGAGAGCGTTTTCGCCGCAGGCCGTGACGGCAATATCGTGGAGGTACAACGCTCCAACCGCGCCCGCCTCTGGCGCAACGCCATCCGCCGCGAAACCCGCGAACTGCCCGGCCGCGATACTGCCGCCGATATCGCTGCCGGCGCCACCGGCGACTCCAACTACACTCCCGCCGACTCCAAGTCCATGGTCCTGTGGGGTTGGTGAGTCTGGCCGCATTGCTTCGATTCCTTCTCCATTCGTAAAACTGTTTGTTATCTCACATCGGGCAGCTGCCGAAAAGCACGAATCTTCTTGACGGAGATGTCAAGGTTTGTTACGGTGACGTGCGAAAACCGATTCGTAAGGGGTGCTTTAGGCTGAGACGGTATGTGCCGAACCCTTCGAACCTGTGAGCTAACACTCGCGTAGGGAATGCGACGGTTGAACTCCTCTGTTCGGCTCGGCATCCCATATGCGCGTTGAGAGAGAGGAAGCGTATGTCAATACGCAAGGAGCTGACCGCCCAGAACGTACTGCTGGGTTTCCAGCATGTGCTTGTTTCCAACGTCTGGCTTGATCCGGTGTTTGTGGCCGGAGCAATCGGCTTACCTATTGCCCTGTCGTCGAACATGATTAACGCCATCTTCATCGTCTCTGGTCTGGTTACTTTGGTTCAGGCCACTCGGCTGGTTCGCCTGCCGGTGGTGCAGGGGCCGTCAGCCGCGTTTGACGCGTTGATGATCGCGGCAGGTACGGCCGGCATGCTGGGGGCGGCGAGTTCGTCCATTCTCATCGCTTCGCTTGTGTTCCTGTTGCTGTGCCTGACCGGTGTGATAGAGCGGATGCGGTTCCTGTTCTCTCCGATGATTTCGGGCGTGGTCATCTTTATGGTCGGTGTCTCGCTGTCTGGATTCACGCTGAGCGAGTTTCTAGGCGGGGCTCCCGGCGACAAGACGTTCGCCGATCCGCACATCCTGACCGTGTCGATTCTGACCACGGCGATTGTGCTTGTCCTGTCGTTGCTCGGCAAGGGCCTGCTCAAGTCGTTCTCATTCCTCATCGCGCTCGTCGTCGGCACCGTGGTCGCCGCAGCGTTTGGCATGGTGGACTTCTCTCCTGTGGCATCCAAGGGATGGTTGGGCCTGCCGACCTTCCTGCCCTACGGTCCGTTCACATTTGACTGGAAGATCTTCATCCCGTTCTTCATTGCCTACATGGTTGCCGTCATGGAAGCTCTCGGCGTCTATCAGGCGGCTTCTGAGATTCAGGGCACGTCCCTCGAACGCAAGCAGGTGCGCTACGGTCTTGCCGGCGAGGCGGCCGGTTCAGCCATTTCCTCGCTGATTGGTGGATTCACCACCACCGCCTACCCGCAAAATGTCGGCCTGCTCAACCTGACCGGCGAAGGCAAGTTGCGCACGCGCACGCCTGTGATCATCGCCGCTGTGCTGTTGCTGATTCTGGGCTTCGTGCCAAAGGCGGGCGCGTTGCTGTCCGTCATTCCCTCGGCAGTCGTCGGAGGCATTTTCCTGCCGGCTGCGGCCAGCCTAATCGTGACCGGCCTGCGCGCCCTGCGCAAGGTCGCTGATGACGAGCGCCGTCAAACGGTCATCGGCATGTCTCTGTTGCTCGGCATCGCCCTGCCCAAGGCGCTCTCCGGCCTGACCGGCGGCGCAAGCGTGTTCTTTGGCAACAACATCATGGTCGGTGTATTCAGCGCCATCATTCTCAATGCGCTTTTCGTCGCTCTTCCGGATTTGGTGGCGAAGCATCGTGCGCCGGCGTCCGTGGATGTTCCAGCAGCCGATCCGGCGGATGGGACTGGCGCTGCGGCGTACGATGAACGATAATGCTGGTTGATATTGGATATTGACAGGAGCGATGCAATGACTGATGTGATGGATGACGCGCGTCGTATCAAGCGCGGGATTCTGGATTTTATCCATACCTATGGCTGTGAGCAGGCCCCGGAAGAGGCGTTTGGTGCGTTGGCGCGCGACGTGTTCATCTATCAGTACACGTATGATCTGCCGTACCGTCGTTACTGCGCGGCTAAACGCGTCACCCCCGCAACGCTCAAGGATTGGCGGGAGATTCCGCCGATGCCGGTGGACGGGTTCAAGCACCTTGACCTTTCGACCATACCGACCGAGCAGTGCGAAGCCGTATTCATGACGAGCGGAACCACGCATGGCGGCAAGATGCGTGGGCGCAACTTCCATCCCGATCTTGAGGTGTGGGATGAATCAATGATTGTGCCGTTCCGTCATTTCATCATGCCGGATCGAGAGCGTATCCGCATCGCCGTGATTTCGCCGGCATGGGACATGAACCAGAACTCCTCCCTGTCGCGCTACCTTACCAAGGCCGTGGAGTGCTGCGGCAGCGAAGGCAGCGGTGTGTTCTTCGACGAGCATGGACTCAAGTTCGATGAAATCATCGCCTTCCTTAACCGTGCGGTGTCTGACGGTGAACCGGTGATGCTGATGGGTGTCTCGTCGTCCTATCTGTATCTGTTCGATTACCTGCATGAGCATGATCTGACGTTCGCGCTGGCCCCCGATAGCCGGTTGTTCGACACTGGCGGCTTCAAGAGCACTAAGCGCGACATCACCGAAGACCAGATGCTTGATGAGCTGGAACAGACACTGGGGGTGCCGCGCCACCACTGCGTCAACATGTATGGCATGACCGAGTTGAGCTCGCAGATCTATGACCAAAATATTCTGTCGTGGTATACGGATGGCACCAGCAACTATCTCAAGGCGAACCCCGCCTGGGTGCGCACGGTCTTCCTCGATCCGGAAACGCTGACTCCCGTCAAGGATGGTGAGACCGGTGTGATAGCCCATTACGACCTTGCCAATTGGAATTCATGCATCGGTATTCTGACCGAGGACCTCGGCCATCGGACCCCGGACGGATTCCTGCTGCAGGGCAGGGCGAAGGGAGCCGAGGCTCGTGGGTGCTCAATCGCGGTAGACGAGGTCATCAGTGCCAACCGTTGATGAATCCGTGAGTCAGGCCATTGATGTCTTCCACCTGCCCTCGGGAGTGGATGTTTCGGATTACGAAATCTATGAGGTCGCCACATCGGATGGGGTGAAGCGTTTGCGCTATCCGCGACTGGATGGCTCAAAGGTGACTTCCCTTGCCAAGCAGCTTGTCGATGTTCGCAACCGCACGCTTGCCGCGATGAGTGTCAACGATATTCTCGACATCGTGGCCGACGCGGCCCAACTATGGGCCGATCCGGATTTTGAGCTGCGGCGTCAGGCTGAACTGCTGATTCCCGCAATCACCGGATATGAGCCTGACATGGTGCGGATTGAGCTCAAACGGTATATGCGCCAGTTCAGGCGTCGTGAACTGCTCCGGTTCCTTGACTCCGAAATCGGTCAGCCGTCTATGCTCGACGAATTCCGGCCGAACAAGGCGGGGGGATACTCTAAATATGTGGGCCCAGCGCTCACCTATCAGGTGTTCTCCAGCAATGTGCCGGGGATTCCCGTGTGGAGCATGGCGATGACCCTGCTGGTCAAAGGCGCGATGCTTGGCAAATCTTCATTTTCCGAGCCGGTGATGCCTGCGTTCTTTGCTCGCAGCATTGCGATGGTCAATTCCGACCTCGCTGATGCCATTGCGGTGGTTCCATGGAAGGGCGGCTCGCAGCAGCTCGAGGATTCAGCCATCGATGCGGCCGATGCCGTGATTGTTTACGGTTCTTCGCAGACTACCAAATTGATTGCGGGCAAAGTCGCCGGGTCCAAGCCCTGTCTAGGTTACGGAGCAAAAGTCGGGTTGGCGTTCATTGGCCGAGAGGCTTTGCGTCCTGATACCTATGCCGATACCGTGCATCGTGTGGCTGTTGACATCGCCACATATGACCAGCAAAGCTGCCTGGCTCCGCAGACCGTGTTCGTGGAGACTGATGGAGCCCTCACCCCTCGTGAAGTGGCTCAGCTGCTCGGTGGCGAGCTTGAGAATCAGCAGCGCAAATATCCGCGCTCCGTATTGAGTGACGCCGAGAACGTGGCCATTCAGCGGGCGCGCACCGACGCTGAGATGAGAGCCTTGATGGGCGGGAAGGCCGCGGTGTTCGCCAGTGGCCATAGCACGGCATGGTCGGTGCTGTATCGAGAACTTGACGGTAGCGGTGCCGACGAGGATGTTGCTTCGCTGATGTCGCCGTTGAACCGCACCGTCAACGTGGTGGCGGTGCCAGATTTGTTGGACGCTGCCAGAAGATTGACTTCCTGCCGTGGCTGGCTGCAGAGCTGCGGTGTCGCTGTGGATTCAACCAGACTGTTTGGTCTTGCGGATACATTGGCCGAGGTCGGTGTGAATCGCATCTGTCCGCTCGGTGAGATGGATCGGGCGAAATCCGGCTGGCATCATGATGGGGGCTTCAACCTCATCGATCTGTTGCGCGCGGTGGATGTCGAACGCGGCAGCGACGCGTACAGCGATTCGTTCGATATGGATATGGAATAGGCCTGTGCTGTTGCGGGCAGCAGAGGCTGGTAGCAGGGCGAAAGGCAAGGGTAATGACAGAGCAAAGCGATATGGCACGGCGTCCAATGGTGAATCTGGATGGCAGAACAGCGATCATCACCGGTTCCGGCAAGGGCATAGGAGCGGCTGTGGCGAAATGCCTGGCATCGCACGGAGCCGCTGTCGTCATCAATTACGTACATGACGCCGCCAGCGCGCAGCGCACCGTTGAAGACATCCACTCGCTGGGAGGCTTGGCTATAGCTGTACAGGCGGATGTTTGCGATGAATCGCAATCTTCCAAGCTAGTGGGTACCGCTGTCGACTCATTCGGCGGCGTGGACATCTTAGTGAATAATGCTTTCGGACGCTTCTCCTTTGACCCGCGTCGCCGTTCCACTTTTGCTGGAGGCGATTGGGATGAGTTTAGCGCACAGATCGAGGGATGCCTGCATGGTGCATATCTGATGTGCTCACATGTGGTGCCGCTGATGCGAGCCCAGACCTCCGGGCGTATCATCAACATCTCCAGCAATCTGGTCGATTCGCCCATCGTGCCCTACCATTCGTATATCACTGCCAAAGGCGGCTTGGTCGGCATGACCCGCTCTCTGGCCCAGGAGCTGGGCGGCTTCGGCATTACCGTTAATGCCATTGCCGCAGGTTTGACGGCCGGAACCGCATCCAGCGCAGCCACCACCGAGGATGTTCGTGAACGAATCATTGCCATGACGCCTCTTGGCCGCCTTGCCCGTCCCGATGACATCGCCGGAGGGGTCGCGTTGTTGGCGTCCGACATGGCCGGCTTCATTACCGGACAATGTCTGCACGTCGATGGTGGGCTGACCATGCGCTGAGGCGCAGGGGCGGTGTGCTGACGCGCTATGGTTGTCGCATCCGATTGGTGCAATGGAATGCAGCAAGAGTAAAGGCGCCAATTGGCGTGCGGGCATGTGGACGGAGGTAACTATGCTGCTCAAAGCCGTGTTCTGGGATTTGGACGGTACTCTCATCGATTCTGAGCCGCTCTGGCATGACGGTGAGATTGAGATCGCGCACAACAATGGCGGCGAGTGGAACGAGGACCTCGGTTGGGAGTGCTCCGGCACTCCGGTACCACACGTGGCAGAGGTCATGATTGCGCATGGCTGCACATTGAGCGTTCCCGAAATCGACAAGCAGCTCAAGGATTATGTGTTCAAGGCGGAGGTCGAACGTCTGCCGTGGATTCCTGGTGTGCAAGACGTGCTGCATTCGCTCAAGGAAGCCGACATCCCATCCATGCTGGTCACTACTTCGCCTCGCCGCATGGCCGAGAACATCATGAAGCAGGCTGATGGATTGCTTGCCGGCTACGTCTGCGGCGATGATCCGTACGAGCACAAGCCGAGCCCTGCCCCATATCTGGCCGCGGCTGAGAGACTCGGCATCGCGCCTGAAGACATGGTCAAGTGCGTGGTAATGGAAGATTCCTCATCCGGTCTGCGTTCCGGCGCCGCCTCGGGGGCCACACTGATTGCGCAGACTGGCTGGATTCGCACCGACACTTCCGGCCTTGGCCAGTTTGCCTCCATCGACTCGTATGAGGGCATCGATGCGGCCGCGCTGGACGCCTTTGTGCGGCAGCGTTTGGGGGAGTAGAAATTTCGTTTGTATTGCGGAGTTTGTGTGGGAAACCCCAGTCGACCTGATGTTATAGGCCGGCTGGTAGGGTATTTGACGGTTTGCATATAACTGTCTGGTTCATTGGGCTGGCAGCTCAATACAAGATTTAGGACTCATAGGAAACACATGGGCTTCGTTAATTTCATCATCGAACTGCTGAAGGATCCGCGTGCCGCGATTGCCGGTTGGATTGCCATGGGCGTGGCGCCGACCCTCGGATTCATCTTCCTCATCGTATTCATCGAAACGGGCGTGGTGTTCTTCCCGTTCCTGCCCGGTGATTCGCTGTTGTTCGCGGCCGGCGTGTTCGCAGCCCCGGATGCTGCGACCGGCAAGGCCGCGCTGCCGCTGTTCTGGTTGCTGCCGGTGGTTTGGTGCGCGCCGATTATCGGCGACCAGTGCAACTACTTCATCGGTCATTTCTTTGGCCGCCGTATTATCCAATCCGGCAAGGTGAAGGCGCTGACTCCTGAGCGACTGGCCAAAACCGAGGGCATGATTGAAAAGTGGGGCCCGCTGGCTGTGTTCCTGGGCCGCTTCTTCCCGTTCATTCGTACGTTCATGCCGTTCATTTCCGGTATTTCCGGTATGCGTTGGAGCCGTTTCACGCCGTTCTCAGTGCTCGGCGGCCTGTGCTGGTCCACGTTGTTCACGCTGCTGGGCTACTTCTTCGGCAACATTCCGGCCGTGCAGGATCACTTCGAACTGGTGATCGTGCTGATTCTGCTGGTTTCGCTCGCCCCGACCATCATCGGTCTGCTCAAGGCCAAGTTCGGCAAGAAGAAGCCGGCCAAGGTGACCGATGCTCAGTTGGACGTCATGGAAGACGGCATCAAGAACCTCGATAAGTAAGCAAGGAATGTAGATTACCGCATAAGGAATCGTCGTGAAAATGAAGGCCCTGACTGTGCATATGAGGTCAGGGCCTTTTCTGCATGAGATGGGCGTGAAACAACAGCGTGGTTATCCACATTTGTCGTGGACGACATGCCGGGGTGTGGATAACTCAGCAAGCTAGAACCACAATGGTCGATTCGTGTTGAGCATTGAACTCGGACACGTTTCAATCGGCTTATGAATAGCAACACCACACCCCGCGTGGCGCGTAGGATCACCTCGCCAGCGGTAGCACCTCCGGGCATTCCGCTGCCCACGGACGATGCGCCGATTCCAGCGCATCGCTACTACACTCCGCCGCCCAGGCCGTTGGCCTCATGCGAACGGCAGAGATCGGGCGAGGCTCCGGCACTCGCCCTAACTACAGACACCAGCTTCCATAACATTGTGACGATGACGTCAGGTCATGGAGGCGTGGGGTTGAGTGTCATGGCTTCCATGCTTGCATGGACATTGGCGAGACGTGAACACAGCTGCGCTCTCATAGACGCTGATTTCGTGGCCGGATGCCTTGACCTGCTGCTGGGTGTAGAACGAGAGCCGGGTTTACGATTCAGCCAAGTCGACGCACCCCTCGGCCGCATCGAGGGCGATGCGATGAACCATGAGCTGATGATGTGGGAGGGTGTGCGAGTACTTCCCTATGACCCTTGGAGCGCGCGCCAGCCTGACTGGTGGGAAGTTCAAGCGGCCATTCGAGCCTTGGCGGAAACGAACGACGTTGTCATCGTAGATGCCGGTCAGGGTGGACTCATTGAGACCGTACCCGATCTGCGCAGTGGCATGCAGGTGATTGCCGCGGAATTGTCGGTGATGGGGCTGGCCAGAGCCAAGTCGCACCGGTCCAGACTGGATTCATGGGGCTGTGAAGCGCCACATATCGTCGGCGTGGAACCACGTGGCGCTCCACGTGGGAGAGGCCACGTGGGTATTGGTGAGGCGCAGGACTATTTGACTGCCACGGTATTGGGGCCTGTCAAACCAAGTGTCAATCTGTGTGGAGACGTACTGGAAGGCCTCGGCATCAGATCGGTGACCAAAGGCAGCCGCAAAGCCGTGAGCTTGCTTGCCGATCTTGTCGAGCAGGCCATTCGCCCGGTTTCGGGAGCTTCTTGCAAGGACCGGTGATGCGGTATGGCTGCCGTAATCACTCGGGCTGATGAGCCCGGCGCAGTGCCCAGAACTGTGTTCTTCGGTCTATTGAATGATGTGGCATCCGACCCGCAGGTTACCGATCTGGCGGTGACCTGTGATGGCCGCGTTTGGGCGGACCGCGGCAACGGCATGCGAGAAACAGTATTGCGTGTGCCGTTTCGCTCGCCGCAAGTAGTTCGAGAATACGCCGTCCAACTGTGCGCGCAGCTTGGGCGCAGACTGGATGATGCCTGCCCGATAGCGGACGCCGCCAGTCCAGACGGCATCCGCGTGCATGCGGTGATTGCCCCATTGGTGCCACAAGGTGCCGCAATCTCCATACGGTTCCCTGACAGGACCATGGCATCGTTGCGACATCTGAGCCAATTAGGTGTATTCCCGGCTGCTTGGCTGCCGATGTTCGTGGGACTGGTGCGCAGACATGCCACAGTGCTGATTACCGGCGGAACAGGCGTGGGCAAGACCACCTTGCTCAAGGCGCTGCTGGCGCAATGCGATGTGAACGAGCGCATCGTCACCGTAGAGGAAGTTCGTGAACTGGGAGAACTGGGGCGTGGCGATCATGTGTCGTTGGTAACGCGCGAGGCGAATGTGGAGGGCGTCGGAGCCATAAGTCTGACGGACTTGGTCAAAGCGACGTTGCGAATGCGCCCCGACCGCGTGGTGCTGGGCGAATGCCGTGGCGCGGAAATCGTCGACCTATTGCGCGCGTTCAATTCTGGTCATCACGGTGGCATGACCACTGTGCATGCGGACGGCGTGAACCGAGTACCGTCCAGGCTGATTTCGCTTGGATTACTCGCCGGAGTCAGTCCACAGGCGTTGGCCATGCTGGCGGCAGGCGCTTTCGACGCGGTGGTGCATTTGGAGCGAGTGAACGGACAGCGGCGTATCACGCAGATCGGCGAACTGCGTGTAGCACATGGTGAACTGGCAGGAACACCGCTGGCGGTATGGAATGGCTGCCATCCTCCTCGGTATGCCGCCGAATGGGGGCACTTCATTGAACGATGGGGCATCGTTCCCGGGCCGAGTGGTGGTGGGTGATGATGTGGTGTGCTGTTCTGGTGGCGCTCGCCGTGCTGATATGGCCGGGGAACAAGTCCGGGAGGCTGTATCGGCTGGCTTACCGCGGGCGTGCGGTCGATTCCGCAGCCATAAACGAACCTCGATATGCCGGCTCACCTCGCGTGGGCGTTGCGCAGGTGATTACGTCCGCCATCGCGCGATTGCGAGGTGGCGGCACATTGGTTGAAGCATTCGAGGAACAATCCAGCAGACGCTTCGCCACTCAGCGCATTACTGTGGAACGGCTCATAACGGTGTTCGAACAGCGGCGTCTGCCCGACGAATCACCAGCGCAGGTACTTGAAGCTGCACGCGGGGTCACCGCCGCAGCGGTTTTGAGCGATGAGCTCGGTTGCCAAGCAGTGCCATGTCTGGAAGCGGTATTGACTGCTTACCGGCAGATGAGGCTGATGCAGAACCTGCGATCGCAAGCATGTGCCGTTCCTAAAGCCACTGTGGGGCTGCTGAGCGCGCTTCCGGCCGTCACTGTGGCATTGGGCGAGCTTCTGGGAGCTAGACCATTGGCGTTCTTGCTTGGATCGCCACGCGGTGTGGTCTGCTTGGTATTAGGGGGATGTTGTTATGCTGCCGGCTTGGCATGGATGCGGGCATTGTTGAAAGGCAGCGGATTATGAGTACGGTGTGGGTACACGCCGCGGCAGGCTGTGCGGCGATCGCTAGTTGGCTGTATAAGGCTCCGTCTTGTCATGACAGCCGCTTGCCGGGCGAGGAACCGGCCGTAGCGCATGATTGCGGGTCGTCATGGACCATACTCATATTGCGTATGTCGCAGGTGTCCTTGCGTCAGGGCTCCTCGATTCCCCGGGCGCTTGACATGGTGGGCAAAGCCGTCGGCGGCGACTGCGGCGCTCGCATGAGCGAGGTCGGGAGATTCCTGACCAGAGGGGTTCCCTGGGCTGATGCGTGGCATGCCGCTATGGCTGTTCAGCATGAGGGTGCGCCAGCTGATAGTTCATCCGGAAAACGTACCAGCAGAACGCAACGAGATCTTGGCCTGCTGCAATCGGCTTTGGAATCGTCATGGACGCATGGCGATATGCCTGGCGTGCGCCTCGAATCCGCCATTGAACAGCTGGACCGTGACGAGCGTGCCGCCATCGAACGGAATGCCGCGAAGCTGTCGGTAAAGCTACTGATGCCTACAGGGCTATGTTTTCTGCCGGCATTCGTGCTGGTAGGAGTCATTCCGGCGATTGCGTCCTTCATGATGTGAATATAGGCGTGAACTGAGTGCGCTTAGGGTGAATCTTGTTGTATTGCTCGGTATTGCACTTGGCTGCGTTTGGTTATCCACATTGGTGGTGGACGACACGTCGGGGTGTGGATAACTCGGCAAGCTAGAACCACATACCCCGTTTTCCCTGGTGCATGAAGCGTTGATAGTCCACAGTGGTATGCACCCCGCGTCAACCCGGCGCGGGGGCCAACCACTCACACACGCATGGGGAAGGTGCGAAGCCACTGCGCAGCTTCCCCTCCTTACCGAAAGGAACGCCAATGAATACCCCTATCCCCGTCATCGTCGACGGGCAGGCCGGCATCTTTGCGCACAGCAAGGCTCGTGTGGCCACGCTGAACGCCAAGGCGAAAGAACGGCTATGCCTCATGGACGCACGCATCCGCACCCTCATGGCTGAGCCCGAAGAAGGCGCGGCCACTGCGGAATACGCAGTCGTACTCGTTGCGGCTACAGGCTTTGCGGCGGTGCTGGTCGCCATCCTGAAGTCGGATGCCATCAAGACGTTGCTGACCAACATCATCAAACAGGCTCTGAAAGTCGGGTGACAGCCATGAAGACCATGACATGCCGGTGGCGGCTCGCCAGACTGCCGCCAGACCTATGCACGGGGTCGGCCACCGCCGAATTCGCGATCGTATTGCCCAGCGTTATCGCCATCGCCGGGCTGATATTGGCAATAGGACGTGTGGTCATCGTTTCCATGGACTGTCAAAGTGCCGCGGCAGCGGCTGCACGCGAGTTTGTGGTTACCGGTGACGAATCATCCGCGCGCAGCATAGCTGCGGACGTTGCCGGGGGAGAGCCCCACGTCAGCATTGCCCACGACGGCCAATCGACGAGTGTGACGGTCGAATGTTCGGTATTGCCCGGTCCGCTGGATGTAACTCCAACGCGGGTTACCGGCAACGCTACGGCGATAAGCCAATAACGGTCGGCTGGCTGGGCGGCCGCAACAGAAAGGAACTGCGGTGCAGGGAATGCGTTATGAGGAGGGATCGGGCACGATGGCCGGAGCCATGCTGGTTATGGTGGTGGGCATTGCGCTCGCGGTGGCGGCAAGTGTGGGCAACCTCATGATCTGCCAGAACCGAGCGCGTTCCCTCGCCGACCTTATCGCCTTTGACGCCGCGTATGCGCTGTGGCATGCGGATATCGGTGATCCATGTGCGCTCGCCGCCAACATGGCTGAAGCGAATGGTGTAGTTTTGGGCTCCTGCTCCGTGCGGGATGAAGACGTGTTGGTAACCATCAAGGTGGAAACCATGGTCCTGGTGGCATCATCCGTGGAGCGGATGGCTCGGGCCGGACCGGTGAGTTGTACGGAAGGAGACAATTATCACAATAATGGACCGTAAAGCACCGATACTCTGGCGGGCTTCTGGGCCTTTGGCTAAGGTGAGAGCATGAGCGAGAGTGAACGCAACGAGCGCCGTCGCGTGGTGGCCATGGTGGGCAACCCCACTTCCGATAAAGGCCGTGGCGCTAAGGTGGACGCGCAGGTATTGGGTCTGCTGGAGGAAGCCGGCCGTGCCCATAACTTTGATGTCATCGACATCACCGGCACGAGTTTCGACGATTCCCTGAATCAGGCGCGTGAACGCGCGCACGAGTACGACTATCTCGTAGTGGTCGGTGGCGACGGCATGATCGCACTTGGAGCGAACGCCGTGGGCTGCAGTGGCAAGCCGTTGGGCATCGTGGCCACGGGGTCGGGCAACGATTTCGCACGAGGACTGAAGCTGCCGGTCAACCGTATCGAAACCGCAGTGGAAGGTATCGTCGGTGCTATCGTGCGCGGATCACACATCGATGTGGACATGGGACGCGTGACCTCTTTGGACGGCGGCTATGCCGTGGATCCCTCCACTGGCGAGGAGTACGAGTACCAGGAGAGCAAGTCCGCCGAGCATCCGATTGACCGGTACTATGCGGGCATGCTGTCCTGTGGTCTTGACGCGAGCATCAACGACCGTGCGAATCATTCGCATCTGCCGACCGGCACCATGCGCTACTTTGCGGCGGTGCTGGTGGAGCTGACGCATATGAAGCGTTATGGTTACCACATCAAAGCCACATTGGCGGACGGGACCACGGATGAACGAGACATCATCACACCATTGCTGACGATTGCGAATTCGAGGCATATCGGTGGCGGCATTGAGGTCTCGCCGTACTCCTGCTTCTCCGATGGATTGTTGGACCTGGTGTGGATGGACCACGTGCCGAACTTCGGCGAATGCGCGGTGGCCATTTCGAATGCCTATAACGGCAAGCTACTTGCTTCAAAGGTGTTCGGCTGGAAACGTATCCGTGAAATCGAAGTCACGCGGGCAACGGAAGGAGACGAGCCGCCGGTGCTGATGGCGGACGGCGAATATATCGGGCATTTGCCATTTAGGGTAGTGGCCGAGGACTGCGCGTTGCGCGTGCTAGTGCCGCCGGCCGTAGCCGCCCGTGAGGTGGATTCCCGACAGGAAGTGCTCAACGCCATTGCCCGAGATGGTCGCGATCCCGTGACCGGCCAGTTCGCCTGACCTGATTATATTGGCTCCCCTCATTAGGCTGAGCCGTAAAGCAAACAGCCCAGTGGGATGTTTGTAGGCGAGGGTTCGACGATAGTCGAACCAGAAGAAAGTCAGCCGTAGGCTGTCCGCAATTGCGGACGAGCTGGCCGCGAAGCGGACTGAGGGGAGTGCGGGAGAGCGGTACCAGAGCCAATGGCCGTCAGACCTCAGACGACATAGCTTTCGATATGCAGCGTCTGCGCCATGACCTCTTTGATGGTTCGGTCGCTGATGTTCGGATGCGAGCGAACCAGCGAGATAAGCCCCACGATTAGCGTGAAGAATGTCTCATGGACGTTGGTGATTGGCAGACCATGCATCTGCTCGAAATCACGTACGGTGGTCTGGGCAATGTAGTCGGCAATACGGTCCGCCGCGCGGTCAATGAACTTGATATACAGTTCGGCGTTGCCATCTTGGATCATACGGTTTGAGAAGGGGCTCTCGTCGGCGATTAGGGAACGGAGCACATGCACGATGTCGTCTAATGCCTTGTTCACGTTGCCTGTTTCGCGCGCTTGGTTCCACTGCTTCAACGTGGTGAGGATTTCGTCGATGACGTCATCGAGTACTGCGTCGGCTACGGCTTCCTTGTCTTCGAAGTAGTGGTAGAACAGCGAACGCGTCATACCGACTTCGCTTGCGATGTCGGAAACGGTGATTTTGGAGAAGCCTTTTTCCAGACACACCTTGCGCGCGGCTTGCACGATGGCGTCGCGCCGGGCATCGCCACGGGTGGGGCGTTTCTCGTCGAGGATATCGCTCATGGGTACCTCCTGACTACAACCGTTATTGACACTATGTTAATACAAAGAAAGCGGTTAATAACAATAAAAATGCGGTAACCGTTGTCAGATGAATGTCGTTGGAATATAAAGAGTTTTCCCGATTCGGCAGCTATGAGCCCGGTTTATCTTGACTTTTTATCGGTTAATTCTGAGGGCAAAGGTAGGTTAGTAGCTATGGCACTTGCACTGTATCGTCGCTATCGTCCGGACACCTTCGAAGGGGTCATCGGCCAGGACCAAGTCACGGTCCCGCTGATGCGCGCCTTGGACGAAGGCAAGCTTACGCATGCCTATCTGTTCTCAGGGCCGCGAGGATGCGGTAAAACCAGCTCCGCGCGTATCCTGGCCCGTTGCGTCAACTGTGCCAAAGGGCCGACTTCCCACCCCTGCGGCGAATGCGAAAGCTGCAAGGACCTGGCCACCGGCGGTCCGGGTTCCATCGACGTGGTCGAAATCGATGCGGCCTCGCACAACGGTGTGGATGATGCTCGAGAATTGCGAGAACGCGCTGGTTTCGCCCCTGCGCGCGACCGCTATAAGATTTTCATTCTCGATGAGGCCCATATGGTCACGCAGCAGGGCTTCAATGCGCTGCTTAAAATCGTTGAAGAGCCGCCTGAACATGTGATGTTCATCTTCGCCACCACCGAACCAGACAAGGTGATCGGCACCATCCGTTCGCGCACCCACCACTATCCGTTCCGTCTGGTGCCGCAGGAAGTCATGGGTCCCTACCTGGAGACGATCTGCGACAAGGAAGGCATCAAGCCCGAGCCCGGTGTGCTGAAACTGGCGATGCGCGCCGGTGGCGGCTCCATGCGAGATACCCTGTCTGTGCTTGACCAGCTGATGGTTGGTTCGGTCGAAGGCGTTATCACCCATGATGCCGCTGTAGCCCTGCTCGGCTTCACGCCGGAGGCGCTGATCGGTGAGGCAGTGGATGCGGTAATCAATCACAACGGCGAAGCCCTGTACGGCGTTATCCAGAAAGTCGTGGTCGGCGGATTCGATCCGAGACGATTCATCGAAGACCTGCTGGCTCGTGTGCGTGATCTGCTGGTGCTTACGTTGGCCGGGGACCGTGCGGAATCCGTGCTGTCCGACACGGCTGAGGCCGAGGATATGGACGATCTGCACCGCCAAGCCAAGGCGCTGGGACTGGGCGCACTGACCGCCATGGCAGACATCATCAACACTACGTTGGGTGCCATGACCGGAGCCATTTCTCCGCGTATGCGCTTGGAACTGCTGGCCGCACGATTGTTGGCCGGCAGTGAATCAGGCTTTGCAACAGCCGCTCCCGCGCCAGCTTCTTCTGGCATGCCGCCTGCGGCTGCTTCTTCGACTTCGACTACGTCAGCCGCTTCCGGTACGGGTGCCAGTGGTTTTGCCGGCGCATCGCGAGGCGGGTTTGCCGGAGCCTCACATGGTGGATTCTCCGGTGCTGCACGCAACCAGCAAGCAGCCGCGCCTCAGAGCACCGCTTCCCATGAATCCGCTGTGGGAGACAATGGCCCTGTCAGCAGCCCAGTCAGCGACCGGCCCGCGGGCTCTCCGTCTGCGCAACCTGCCGCAGCAACTGCTGCTGCCAATGCCTGGGGCGCGCCCGCCGCGTCGCCGGCCGTCCCGGCTCAACCGGTGACCTCGCCTGCGGCATCGGATAATCGGTCCATCGACGAGAAGTGGGATGCAGCCGTCGCCGCTTTGCCGGAAACCATTCGTGAATATGTGTCACGAGACAAGGTGCCGACCGTAAAATTCGGCCCCAACCGTAAGGGTCTGCCTTGCTTGTCGATGACGTTCGACAAGTCGCTGAGCCAGCACGCTTTCGCCTTGGCCGTGGATAACAGCGGTAAGAAGGCGGCGGCCGTGGTGATGGATGCCGTGCGCAACGAGTTCGGCGCCAATGCGGTTATTGCACCTTCTGCGGTCGCGGCGAATGGCGAGCGAGTCGAATCCGTCAAACGTATGAGCCCGGAGCAATTGGCCAAGGTCAAGCAGCAGATTGCCATGGCCAAGGCTGGATTGGCCGCGTCGAGTTTGGGCGCGAGCCTGGGCATTCATATGGGGAGCGAGACGAAAGCTCCGAAGCCGACTGCAACAGGCCAAGCCGAGGACGCAGACGACAGCCATCGAGCCGGACAATCCAGTGCATCCACGGCAGCGAAGAACTGGAGTGACGATGACCCTTGGGCCAAGCCGGCCGTAAGCAACGCTTCGCCGCAATCTGCAGACGGGTTCGCGCCTAACGAGCCCGCTGCTACGCCTGCGCCCGAAGAGCATCACAAGAAGCATGTTGCGGTTCCGGACATCAGTGACGGTGTTGATCCGTGGGCCGCTCCGGCTGCTCCTGTTGCACCCACTGCGTCCGTTGCGTCCGCTGGACCCACTGGACAGTCCACTGGGCAGCCAGCCACCGCATCTTCCGTTACGGCAGTTGCCGGCGCGAGCGACGATCCATGGAATCAGACGCAGTCTCAGGCCGCGGTCTCACCGGCGTCGCAACCGGCCGAAGCCGACCCGTGGAACCAGCCATATCAGCAGTCTCCTCACGATGATCCGTGGAATCAACCGCAGGGGAACCATGCTCAGGCGGCTCCGCAGCCAGGAGACGACCCGTGGAATCAGCCTCAGTCCCAGACTCCGGCTTCTTCGGTTCCTCAGACAGTGTCGGGCAATATGTCGGGCGATGACCCGTGGAACCAGCCCCAATCGGTTCCGCAGCCGGCTGCCGGCGATGACCCGTGGAATCAACCGCAGGCAGTTCCACAATCGGCTCCGCAGGCCACCCCGCACGGTGACCCGTGGAATCAACCGCAACCCGCACAGCCGACCCCGAATGCCGACCCGTGGAATAGCCAGCCCCAGCCCCAGCCGAAACCACAACCGCAAGTCGCGGCCGAGGATGACGAATACTCGATGAGCGACCAGTCGCTCGGCGAGGCGACGGCCATGAATCTCGACGATCTGAAAAAGCTATTCGAGGTCAAAAAAGTCGAGCAATTCGCGGCAGATGATCCGAAGAACCCCAAGAACATCCAGCCTGCCAAGAAGCACTCGGATGAATAATGAGGACGAATAACGAGGAATACCCATGGCACTTGCTTATGACGGCGCAATACAACGACTGATCGACGCTTTCGGGCGGCTGCCCGGCATCGGGCCGAAGGGCGCGCAGCGTATCGCCTTCTACATGCTGTCCGCGCCCGAAGATGAAGCGCGCGATTTGGCCGAGGCCATCGAAGAGGTCAAGGCCAAGATCCGCTTCTGTGATATTTGCGGCAACGTGTGCGAATCCAGCCCCTGCCCGGTATGCGCCGACCCGAGACGCGACCGTTCGGTGATCTGCGTGGTCGAAGAGCCCAAGGATGTGATGAGCATCGAGCGCACGCGCGAATACCACGGCCTATACCATGTGCTCGGCGGCGCAATCAACCCAATGGCCAACGTTGGCCCTGCCGACCTGCGTATTCCCGGTCTGCTCAAACGCTTAGAAGGCGATGAGGTCAAGGAAGTGATTATGGCGCTCGACCCGAATATTGAAGGCGAGGCCACCACCAGCTACTTGACCCAGCTATTGCGACCCGTAGGTGTCAAGGTCACCCGACTTGCCAGCGGCCTGCCGGTGGGCTCCGACTTGGAGTATGCCGACGAAATCACGCTGGGCAGGGCACTGGCCGGTCGGCGCGAGGCCTAAGCCAGCGTATCATTGGCGCTTTCGCCCTTGCGGCGCATCCACGGCCAGAATGCGCCGTGGCGGATGATGCGCGCGGCCTTGTGGCGTCGTGCCAACCAGATAATGAACAGTCCTGCCGCCAGTATGCCTAGACCAACACCAAGGGCGATATTGCGCGCGTCAAGCACGTCATTCGGCTCGGGGGCCGGCATCGGAATCGCCACGCGGTGCCCGGAGATAAGCAGTCGGTGCGTGTTCACGCCGTATGGCGTACAGGTCATCAAAGTGACGCGATCCTCACCCGGCACGATCTTGAGCTTCGACGTGTCATCCGGCAAAATCACCGAAATGCGGTCCACTTTGTAGCCCAAAGTTTCGCCCATGACTTCGATGTAGAAGAAGTCGCCCTCTTTCACCTCGTCCAAACGGGTGAACATCAGCGCTTCAACCAACCCGCGGTGCCCGGTAATGACCGAATGGGTGGATTTACCTCCCACCGGCAGCGACGTGCCGTACAAGTGGCCGGCACCAGAAGCCAGTGCTTCCTCGGAAGTGCCGTGATAAAACGGCAGATTGATGGACTGCTTGGGCACCTTGATTGTGCCCATCACGCCGTTGCCGGTATTAAGCAGTGACTGGTATTCCTTGTCTTTCTTTGAGGCGGAATCCTCGCCGCTGGCTTGGGATCCTCCTTGAGCGGCGGCGAACGGATCGACGGCTTCACCCAAGATAGGCTGGCCGGATTCAGCGAGCTTCTTGTTGTATGCGCGGGCCGCCGTGAGCTTGTCTTCCGCCTGCGGGTAAGGCCAGCCAGCTACTTCTTTGGCCGTGGTGGCTGTGGTGGCGGCCAAGTTGCGGTCGGACTCGAATTGCAACGCTAGCGGGAAGCAGGCCACGGCGATTGCGGCGATCAGCAGCACAATGGTGATGATGCGCATCGCCCACAGGTTGCGTTGCAGGCGTCGGCGCTCGGCCACGAGATCGCTGATATCGATGACTTCGTCAAATGGTGTTGGAACGAATGCTGCGGGCTCGGGCCGCGCTGAGGAAACGTTGTCATTTGCAGATGCGTCATCCGGCATGGCCGCGTTGTTTTCCCACATTTTCTGTGAGGCACGCTTACTCGTCGAACGTCGATGCAGCAATGCCATAGTCGCCTGTTCCTTCGCTTGATCTGCTCATGATTTGCTTATACAAGACGGCCGGGTCCGTCTTAGTCGTGCATGGCATAGGTGCTGTCGCAAATGGCAACACCGCACGCGCCACACTGCGAAACGTTACTCCGCACCAAGCCTTTCATGCAACATGCCGACGGGGCCATATAGGGGCAATGTAGGGGGCATAAGAAGTCTGAAAATGCGATACGAACAACGTTGCTACGGCTGTCAGTGATGCGGCTTACTTCGGACAAGCCGTTGAGATGCAAGGGGATGCAAAGGATTGCAAAGTATGGCAACATGATAAGTCGCAGCGTCGGCGATATTTGGCAGAGCTTTCAAATAGGGGGGTATGAATGCATAAAGAGGGAATATGTTACCTCGATAAAAGAGGCGCTATTGCTGTTTTCGTGGATGTCGGTTCGTCGTCGAGCCGTTGGTTTCGTAGGCGTGAGGGGCGTTCCCGCGTATTCTGTTTTCCGACCAAAGAAATGAATCACGAAGAACGCCTGAGCAAAAGCTCATTCGCCGGATTGCCGAACGTCAAAGGCGCGGTTGCAGAGGATGCGCGGATCACGGATTCGCCGCTGCGTTCCGAATTGGCTAGTGTGATCAGAGAAAAGATGGCACTGTCTGGGCATCTCTCTTTTTAGGTCAAGGAAAAGGGTCTGGCGATAGGCGGTGATGACGCCCATCGTGTTGGTGGCACTGTTGCTGCAAAAAGGAAAAGTCTAGTTCGTAATCTAGTGTCCAACTTCCCTAATAGGAATGGTCCAACTTCCACAACGAAAATAGTCCAACTTCCACAATTAGAATGGTCCAACTTCCGCAATAGAGTGATTTATAGGTTGATGTTTCGATGGTTTGCGGGAGGGTACATATGGCAGTGGAGAGCTCGGAGATTCAACGTGGCGAGTACCTTCCTCGAGTGGCTGATGGGTTGCTGACTCAGGCATTGCAGTCTTCTGGTGCCGTTCAGATTAAAGGTCCAAAATGGTGTGGCAAGACTGCAACGGCAGAAAGGCAGTCGGCGAGTCAGGTCTTCATGCAGGACCCGGATCGCAGTGCTACGCTGTTGGCCTTGGCTGATACAAAGCCTTCTCTCATCCTGCGAGGTGAGGAGCCGAGACTCATTGATGAATGGCAGATGGCCCCGCAATTGTGGGACGCGGTGCGTTTCGCCATTGATCGAGGGCGCGGTCGTGGCCGATTCATCCTAACTGGATCGGCGACTCCTCAACAGGAACCAGCTCATTCCGGAGTGGGAAGAATTGCCCGATTAACCATGCGTACCATGTCCTTATTTGAATCGCAGGAATCGACGGGCGTTGTTTCGTTGGGAGAGTTGTTCGATGGCAACCATGATGTTTCGGGTTTCTCCGATTTCGATATTGAAAACACCGCGTTTGCGCTATGCCGCGGTGGCTGGCCTGAAGCAGTAGTCGAATCTCGAGTAAATGTTGCCTTGCGCATGGCCGCGGATTATGTCGAAGAACTACTTGATTCTGACATCAATCGTATGGATGGTATAAAGCGCAATAAAACTTGGATGCGTCTGATTATGCGCTCGTATGCGCGCAATATTTCTTCTCAGGCGTCGCAATCCACTATCGCGGCGGATATGCAGGGTGAACCGCCTTCGGAAGGTACACTCTCCGATTATTTAGATGCATTGTCGCGAGCTTGCGTAACTGAAGATCTTCCAGCTTGGAACCCTCGTTTACGTTCTAAGACTGCAGTGAGAACGAGCCCAACCAGACACTTCAGCGACCCGTCGATAGCTTGTGCGGTACTGCACGCGACCCCGGAGAAACTCCTTAATGATTTCGAGACCTTTGGCTTGCTGTTTGAGTCCATGTGTATTCGCGATCTGCGTGTGTATGCTGATGCGCTTGGCGGAGATGTGTTCCATTATCGGGATAAGACGGGATTGGAATCTGATGCGGTCATTGGCCTGCATGATGGACGATGGGCTCTCATTGAGGTCAAGCTCGGAGAAAAGCAGGTTGATATTGCGGCGGCCCATTTGAAAAAGTTGGCTGACAGAATTGATCAAGATCACGAAGGCCGTCCGTCATTCTTGATGGTGCTGACCGCTACGGCTGCCGCTTATCGCCGGGATGATGGGGTATTGGTAGTGCCGTTGGCCACGCTTGCTCCGTGAGCTCGTATCGTGCGTTTGACCCATCGTTCCCAACACAAAAGGAAAAGGCCCGGGCTGCGGGACCGGGCCTTGAAAAGGAGAGAGGAAGAAGAAGGTATTCAGTTATGGGGTCTGCGGAAACCTCGCCGGTTTGCTTTCGTTTGCCGGTAATTGATAGTTAACCGCTCGAATCTCAAAGGATGGATGCGGCTGCCTCAAAGAACCACCGGTGAAAACTTGAATATTTGCTGAACAACGTAGGCCATGCCCGTGTCCACATGTCGGCGCGGGGTCGCGGGGTGAACGCGGCAACCTTTATAATCGTTGCGTTTGCGTAGAATATTGAGCAAACTCCCCCTAAGAGAAGAACAAAGGACAGCAGTGGCTCTCATCGTGCAGAAGTACGGCGGTTCGTCGGTCGCCGATACCGAATCGATCAAACGTGTGGCCAAGCGCGTTGTTGAGACGGAAAAGAAGGGCAACAAGGTGGCCGTGGTGGTCTCCGCCATGGGCGACACCACCGATGACCTTATCGATCAGGCGCTGAGCATCGACTCCAACCCGCCCGAGCGCGAGATGGACATGCTGATGACCGCAGGCGAGCGAATTTCCATGAGCCTGCTGGCCATGGCCATTCACGCCGAAGGCAGCCGTGCCCACTCCTTCACCGGTCAGCAGGCCGGCTTCTTCACCGACGCCCGTTACGGCGCGGCCCACATCAAGGCCGTGAGACCGGACCGCGTGAAGAACGCGCTCTCATTGGGAGACATCGCCATCGTTGCCGGCTTCCAGGGCATCAACGCCAAGGGTGACGCCACCACGCTCGGCCGCGGTGGTTCGGATACCTCCGCAGTGGCGCTTGCCGTGGCGCTCGGTGCCGATATCTGCGAGATCTACACTGACGTGGACGGCATCTTCACCGCCGACCCGCGTATCGTGCCTTCCGCCCGCCGCATTCCGTCCATCGATTACGAGTCCATTCTGGAGATGGCCTCCTGCGGCTCCAAGGTGCTGGCACTGCGCTGTGTGGAATACGCTCAGCGTTTCAACATGCCGCTGCACGTGCGTTCCTCGTTCTCCCGTCGCCCCGGCACATTGGTGGTGCCCGACGGCATTGACCCGCGTACGCTGCCGAACCTCGACTGAGCGCGGCTACAGCGAACGATAATCGTAAGTAATTTCAAGCAAGACAAGGCAAGACATGACTGAAGAAGAAGCGAAATCCATGGGCGACCTGTTCCCTGACCTGGGCCCCGAGGCACCGGTGATTTCCGGCATTGCCCACGATCGTTCCGAGGCGCTGGCCACCGTGCGTGGCGTGCCGAACGAGCCGGGTATGGCCGCCAAGGTGTTCACCGAGCTGGCCACCGCCGGCGTGAACGTGGACATGATCGTGCAGGCCGGCGCATCCGTCGGCACTGCGGACATCTCCTTCACCGTGCCCGAATCGGCCGTCAAGCAGGTTCAGAACACACTGCTCGACAAGCAGGAAGTGCTGGGCTACCACTCCTTCGATGTGGACACCAACGTAGGCAAGGTGGCCGTGGTGGGCGTTGGCATGAAGACCCATGCCGGTCTGGCCGCCAAGTTCTTCCAGGCCCTGAGCGATGAGGGCATCAACGTGCTGATGATTTCTACCTCCGAGATTCGTATCGCCGCGCTCGTGCCGCTCGATCAGCTCAACGACGCCGTCAAGGCGCTGCACACCGCATACGGTCTCGATGCCGATCAAATCGAAGCCGTGGTGTACGGCGGTACTGGCCGCTGAGCCACTGAGCCGCGTTTTTGCGGTATATACGACGAAAGCCCTCCTTGCGGAGGGCTTTCTCAGTTTCGGACTCAGTTTCAACTACTTCTTGGTGATGTAGCCGAGAGCCTTGAGCATTTCGGCGCATTCAAGGGCACCGCCGGCTGCACCACGCAGGGTGTTGTGGGCCAGACCCACGAACTTCCAATCGAAGATGGAATCCTCACGCAGACGGCCGATGGAAACGCCCATGCCACCCTCGTAGTCCACGTCGAGCTTGACCTGCGGGCGGTCATCCTCGGTGAGGTACTGGATGAAGTGCTTCGGTGCGTGCGGCAGCTCCAGCTCGGAAGCCTTGGACGTGTAGTTCACCAGACGGTCGATGAGCTCTTCCTTGGTGGCCTTCTTGCCGAAGTTCAGGAACACGGTGGCGGTGTGGCCGTTGAGCACGGGCACGCGGATGCACTGGGAAGTGATCTTGAGGTCGCCGTCGAACGGCACGATCTCGCCCTTGGCGGCGTCCACATGGCCGAACACCTTGAGCGGTTCCTTCTCAGACTTTGCTTCCTCACCGGAGATGAACGGGATGATGTTGCCCACCATCTCGGGCCAGTCCTTGAAGGTCTTGCCCGCGCCGGAAATCGCCTGGTAGGTGCTCACAACCACCTCGCGCGGCTCGAATTCCTTCCACGCGGCCAGCGCCGGCGTGTAGGCCTGAATCGAGCAGTTCGGCTTGACGGCGATAAAACCACGAGTGGTGCCCAGGCGCTTGCGCTGGTGCTCGATCACCTCGAAGTGCTCCGGGTTGATCTCCGGCACCACCATCGGCACGTCCGGGGTCCAGCGGTGGGCGCTGTTGTTGGAGACCACCGGGGTCTCGGTCTTGGCATAACGCTCTTCAATGGCGCGAATCTGGTCCTTCGGCATGTTTACCGCAGAGAACATGAAATCAACGCCAGAGGCCACGGACTCGGCATCGTCGCCATCGACGACCACCATGTTCTTAACATATTCGGGCATCGGGGTTTCCATCTTCCAACGGTCGCCGACAGCCTCGGCATACGTCTTGCCGGCGCTGTGCGCGGAAGCGGCAAGCGTGACCACCTCGAACCACGGGTGATTCTCAAGCAGCGTGATAAAACGCTGACCGACCATACCGGTGGCACCAAGGATGCCGACCTTCAATTTTTCGGACATGATGACCTCTATGACCTCTGGGTTTCGATGGATTACTTACGTCGGACGGCCGTCATGCGGGTGGCCGTAAAACAATGCAATTGTACGAAACACGCGGAACAACGGCAGTGGTCTTCCCAGATGGTGGCTGCCCAATGAAGCGAAGGCGATGTTCTACACTGGTAGCCATGTCTATCGCATCAGTAGAGGCCCAAAAACAGCTCGACCGTATCGTGGCTCTCGGCTACCCGGATGTGGCGGATATTTCCGCCGCCGCATTCCGCTCGCTGGCCCGACCTCTGATCGGGGCGCTCGAGCATTCCGATTTGGGATCGAACATCCTGCTGGTGCCCACGCGTGAACTGGTTTCGCCTGAGTCGCTGATTGCACGAACCTCCATCAATCGCATGGCAGGCTTCACCACCATGCCGCCGCGTGACATCGCCAGCTTCCTGCCTCAAGACGGCTTCATGCCGCCGGAAGGCCCGTTCTATCTGGTCGTCAATCCGCACACCGGCACGTGCTATATCAATCGCGAGCCGGATGTGGCCCGCAAGCTTATCGACTCCGATGAGCGCCTGCCGCTCACCCTCGAGGAAGGCTTGGCCATCGCCACCCAGCACCCGGAGTGGCTGCTGGAAAAGAACGGCTTCAATCTGCTCGGCTCACGCTCCGCAGACGGCCGCGTGCCGAGCATCTGGATGAGCCAGAACGCACCGCGACTGGGAGCCGTCTGGCCCAATTCCCGCCATACCTGGCTGGGCAACGCGTATTGCACGGCCCGTCGCGGGGTGAGCCTGTTTAAGTAGGTTTAGCGCGCGGCCTTGATCAGCGAACGGATGATGGCTATAAAGCCAAGGCTCATCGCGCCGGCCACCACGGCGAACACCTGCGGGCGGCGCAGCTCGTTGCGTGCGCTGACCGCTCCGGTAACGCAATGATCCTCGAACCAGACGCGCAGCTCGTTGCTGGAGTAGCGGCCGACCAGATTACCCCATGTGAGCATGCGGGTCACATAGCCCGCCGGATTGCTCTCATGGAATTCAAACAGGCGAATGCCGCGGTACCGCGACTTGGGACCATAGCATTCGAACCCGCACGTGGGTGCATAGCCCAGATCGATATCATGCACATGACCAACGAAAGAGTTCTTATGGTCATGCCCGCAGAACAGCGCGAAATAGCCGCCAGCCTCGCGCAAGGCATCCACCTCGCCCACATTCTCGTCCGCGCAGCCGATCGCCTCGCCGAGCCGCGAGCCGGGGCGGCAGACCTCATGGTTGAGCACATAGCAACGCCCGGCGTGCGTGCGCGCGCCTTCCACGGCGTTCGGCGTCCATGCGGGCACTTCCTTCAGACAATCGTAGAATTCCTGCGGCGGAATGTGCTGGAAGGCGATGGCCGGCACGGGCTTGCCGTCGCCATTGCGCTCGCCCAACTCGGTTTGGACGGACCCCAGCCATTCGATGGCCTTGGGGGTGGGGGTGCCGTACCCGTCGGCGTCGGCCAGGTCGAGTCCTCGCGGATTGACCACATACGCCGGGTATTGGGCGTCGTTTTCTTCGGGTTTGCCGGCATAATCGCCTGAATTGACCATCATAACGGACATGGCCACGCGGCCGGAACCATCGGAGGACTCGACGGGCAGCGCGAACGTGCCGGGCTCGAGACTGTCGTCGGGGTTCAGGCAGCCGGGGTATTCGCGGTAGATGTCATCCTGTTCGTCGGCCAGAATGCCGCATTGGAAGTCGTGGTTGCCGTAGGTGGCGGCAAAGGGCACGCCGGCCTCGACGACCGGACCAAGGAAACCGGAGAACGTGCGGCGGACCTTTTCGCGGGTCTCAATCATGAGTTCGTCGAGGGTCGCCGGCGTCTCGTGTGCGGGGCTGGCCTTGCCGGATTGCGTTGAATATACGAGGGTGGAAACCGTCTCGGGCGTGGGGCTGGTCTCAACGGAATCGCCTACTTCGGAAGTCGTGATCACGTCGGTCGAATCGGCGCCGGCAGCGGCGACGGCGTTCGTCACGGTATCGGGGTCAAGCAGCGCGGCTGGTACAGGCTTGCCGGCTTCGGTGAGACGATCGGCCACGCGATCGGATGTTTTGCGAATTACGGGGTGACGCTTGATCCCGCGGATTTTGGCCTCGATCTCGGTGACCGCGCGCACGCGAGCGCCCGGCTCTTCGCCGCGGCGGCGCAGGAACGTGTCGATGTAGGCGGGATCATAGCCGCGGATCTGGTCGCCGGTGAACACCACAAGATCCGGATCGGCTTCGCGGATGGCCTCGCGGATGAGGCGGATGGTGTCGGGCAACACATCGGGGCCGTCCTGTACGTCGGCCATTTGCAGCACGCGGAAGCTGCCGTCTTCGCGGAATCGCAAGCTCGTCATAGCTCTTCAGTCTATGTTGCCGGGCGGCGGATCGCCCGCGCGTTCACAGGACTGGCACAGCAAGGGACGGGGCAGGGCGGGGTGCCGCAGCCGTGTTGTTGCTTGATGGTGCCGCGATTTTGTCATGCAGCGTCGGTGGAGATCCAGACAGCGTCCCTATGCTGACGTTCTGAGACCATTGGCGTCGTTACTGATTCATAGAATGGCCCGGCGCCGACGCTCAAAGAGGCTAGCGTCGGCGGTGGGCCAATATTTGTCGCGTTGCCGATGGTTGTGGGCCTCGTAGCGTCGGTAGTGTGCCATAGCCTGGCAATTTGCCGACGATAAGCTTTCCCAGAGTCGGTATTTCGCCATAAGTTGGTCCGCTGACGACGCTGAGCCGTTTGGCTGTCGGTGCAGTACCAATATTTGGCCCGCCGCCGACGTATGGAGGGCCATCTGGTGGGGTATCGCAGGCGGGGTGTTGTGCCGGAGTCAAAGCGTGGCCCGGCGCCGACGCTGAGTGCCCTCATGTCAGCCAGGTGCATAAGCAAATGCCACGATACGGCATTTCCCGCGGGTTTGCCCGAACCGGCCTGTAGGATGTTACGTGCGTATTGACAAATCCGCGTGGCCCGGCGCCGCCCTGGCACAACGCCGCAGTCGCGTCCGCAAGAGGGCCCGCGCAATAACCAGTAAAGGAGGAACAATGGGTCAGGGTCAATCATCCGTTTTTGATCTCGCGGCAGTGGCTGCGGCGTCCAATGGGGGGAACAACGACCCGCTGCTGCCTCCGGCGCGATTCATCGGCGATCCGCAGAAGCCGAGTCGTATGCCGTACAACAAGTACGCCGCCTACGACAAGCAGATCCCGTTTGATTACCCGGAGCGTACGTGGCCGGGCAAGCGACTGCAGCGCGCGCCGCGCTGGTGCTCCGTCGATCTTCGCGACGGCAATCAGGCCCTCGTCAACCCGATGGATTCCGAGCGCAAGCTGCGTTTCTGGAACCTGCTCGTCTCCATGGGATTCAAGGAGATCGAGGTGGGCTTCCCGTCCGCTTCCGAGACCGATTTCGACTTCATCCGTATGCTCATCGAGCGTGAGCTGATTCCGGACGACGTGACCATCGTGGTACTCACCCAGTGCCGCGAGCACCTCATCCGCCGCACTTACGAGGCGCTCAAGGGTGCCAAGCGCGCCATCGTGCACTTCTACAACTCCGTGTCTGTGTTGCAGCGCGAGGTCGTGTTCCGCAAGAACAAGGAGGAGATCAAGAAGCTCGCCACCGACGCCGCCGAACTGTGCAAGGACCTCGAGAACGAGGCCAAGGGCATCGACCTGTACTACGAGTACTCGCCGGAATCCTTCACCGGCACCGAGCCGGAGTACGCCGTCGAGGTGTGCAACGCCGTGATCGGTGTTATCAAGCCGACTCCCGAGCACCCGATGATCATCAACCTGCCCGCCACCGTGGAAATGACCACGCCGAACGTGTTCGCCGACGAAGTGGAGTACGTCTCCACCCACCTCGACGACCGTGACTCCGTGGTGCTCTCCCTCCACCCGCACAACGACGAAGGCATGGGCGTGGCCGCCACCGAGCTGGCCGTGCTGGCCGGCGCCGACCGCGTGGAAGGCTGCCTGCTGGGCAACGGCGAGCGTACCGGCAACGTCGACTTGGTCACGCTGGGCCTCAACTGGCTCACCCAAGGCATCGACCCGCAGCTTGACCTGTCCAACGTGCCCGAGATTCGCAAGACGGTTGAGTACTGCAACCAGATCAAGATTTCCGAGCGTCACCCGTACGCCGGCAACTTCGTGTTCACTGCGTTCTCCGGCTCGCATCAGGACGCCATCAAGAAGGGTCTCGAGGCTCGTCAGGTGGCCGCCGAGCGTGCTGGCGCCGATCTCGACAGCTTCGTGTGGCTTGTGCCGTACCTGCCGATCGACCCGAAGGACATCGGCCGTACGTACGAAGCCATCATTCGCGTCAACTCGCAGTCCGGCAAGGGCGGCATGGCCTACCTGCTCAAGACCAACCACAATCTTGACCTGCCCAAGCGTCTGCAGATCGAATTCGACAAGATCGTGCAGAACTACGCTGACACGACCAAGAAGGAAGTCAAGGACGAGGATATCTGGCGTCTGTTCAAGGACGAGTACCTGCCGGTCGAACAGTCCGGCATGACCGCCGCCGGTGTGGTTGTGGGCGATACTCATGACGCCTCGCTCGTGCCGTGGGGCCGCTTGAAGCTGCTCAAGGTGGCCGTCAGCTCCGGTGAGGATGGCTCCGACACCGTGCTCAAGGCTCGTCTGCTCGACCGCGGCGTGAACGTCGGGGTCGATGCGCCCGTGGAGCGCGAGGTCTCCGGCATCGGCAACGGTCCGATCGCCGCTTTCCTCAACGCCATTTCCAACTTTGGCGTTGACGCCTCGATTATGGATTACGCGGAGCACACCATGTCCGTCGGCACCGACGCCATGGCCGCCTCGTACGTGGAATGCCAGGTCGGCGAGGCCGATGACGCGCAGATCGTGTGGGGCGTCGGCATCGATTCGTCGATTACCACTAGCGCCCTGAAGTCGATTATCTCCGCCATCAACCGTTCCCAGCGCAAGCGCTGAGCGCTAACAGAACAAAAACAAGGCTCCCTCTGATTGCATCAGAGGGAGCCTTGTTGTCTGTGTTTTACTTACTACTGAGTGACGCCGTTGGTGCCGGTGTTCCCGCCGGTGCCTCCGGAATTACCATTATCGTTGCCGGTATTGTTGCCGGCGTTGCCATCTCCGCCGGTAGTGGTGCCGGGATAATTCGGGCACTCGGTGGAATAGCTCGGATTGGCGAGGCACTGCTGGGCGAACTCCTGAGCCTGCTGTTGCTTCTTGGCTTCCTCTTCGGCCGCCTTCTGCTGTGCGTCCTGCTCAGCCTGCTTCTGCGCGTCTTCGGTGGACTGCTTGTTGGTGTTGTTGGACAGGCCGTTGCTCTGTCCCTTGCCCAAGCCCCAAGTGCCGTCGGAGCCGCCGATCTTGCCGTTGTCTTTAGCGGTCGGGAACTGCTCCGCCTCGGTGCCTTGCAAGGCCTGAGCCATGAACTCCTGGAACAGGTGGGCGGGGTATCCAGTGGAAGAGACGCCGTATCCGGAGAAGGCTGGCACCACTTGCGGATTGCCCTTATCGTCCGGATTCCAGATAGCCCACACATTCATCATGCTGGGGGTGTACCCCACGAACGACGAAGCCATTTCGTCGTTGGCGGTACCGGACTTGCCGGCGACGGGCCGGCCCAACATGCTGGATGTGCCGGCCGCCGTACCGTACGTGGTGGTGCCCTGCATGGCCTTCTGTACCAAAGCGCAGTCGTTGGCATCGAACACCTTGGTGCCGTTGCTGGGCGCGTTGTACATGTCCTTATTGTTGGAATCAAGCACTTTGGACACCATGTGCAAGGTGTTCTTCACGCCATTGTTGGCGATGGTCGAATGGCCTTGCGCCAAATCCCACACGGTCAGGGCGTTGATGCCCAGCACGTTGTACATGGAGTTTTCATCGATATCGCCCTGAATGCCCGCTTCATGGGCGATTGCGGCCGTGCGCTTCGGCGTCAGATGCTCATTGACGTTCATGAACACCGTGTTCACCGAGTTGGCGGTGGCCTGATACAGATTGATGTTGCCCCAGTTGTTCTCCAGAGCGTTGTTCACCTCTTGATCCAAGCCGGTGAAGTGCTGGTGGGAATTGCCGTTGAACAACGTATCGAAGCTGACGCCGGATTGCGCGGCCCCCAGCAAAGCGAACGGCTTCATAGTCGAACCCGGTTCGAATACGGCCTGATCGGCATTGTTGAGCTGCTTGGACAGATAATCTGAACCGGCGTATACGGACAATACTTCACCGGTCTTCGGGTCCAGCGCTATGCCGCCGATTTGCAGGGATTCAGGCATGTCGTCCAGACGGGTGTCGCCGATGGACTGCATAAGATCCTGCTTGCTCTTGTCGATGGTGGTGATGATCTTGTATCCGCCAGTATCCAAATCCTCTTTGGTAAAGGCCTTGGACTGCACCAGCTCGCGGCGCACCATATCCAGCAGATAACCGTTCGGCCCCGCGTATTCGTTCTGCTGCGCCACCGCGGCGGTCTGCGGGAACTTGGCATCAGTGTGCTGCTTGGCAGTGATGTAACCATCCTCCTGCATGATGTTCAGCACACGCTTGAAGCGCGATTTGGCCATATCGGCGTTATCGGCCGGATCCCACGTGGACGGTGACGGAATAATGCCGGCGATCATCGCCGCCTCAGACAGCGTCAGATCCTTGGCGTCCTTATTGAAGTATGCCTTGGCCGCTGCCTGGATACCGTAGGAGTTGCGGCCCAGATAGATGGTGTTCATGTAATTGCACAGCACCTCGTCCTTGGATTCGGTCTGCGCGATTTTGATGGCCATGATGGCCTCGCGCGCCTTGCCCACATAGGATGTGGTTTCGCCCATGTAATACCGCTCGGCATACTGCTGAGTGATGGTGGAACCACCTTGGCGCGTGCCCTTGGTCACATTATTAATGAATGCGCGGGCGATGCCCTTCAGATCAAGGCCTTTATCCGTGTAGAACGTACGGTTTTCGGACGCCACAATCGCGTTGCCGATGTAGTCCGGCAGCCCCTCGCAAGAGATGATTTCACGATTCTGTTCCGCGTAGGAGCCGATCGCGGTGGTGCCGTCCGCGTAATACACGGTGGTTTTCTCGGCCAACGCGAACTTTTCGGGTTGCGGGACCTCGGTGGTGGTGTACAGGTATGCGAATACTGCGATACCGGCCAGCAAGCCCAGTCCAATCAGGGAGAAGAAGATGCCCAGCACCCATTTCAGTACACGGTGCTTGCCTTTTCCTGTGTTCTTTTTCTTCCTGTTCGGGGCTCGATGGCTATTGGAAGCCTTGTGGCTTGCGTGGCGGGAACGGCTCTCCTGGGGCGTATAGGGGCCCTCCTGTGCGGAGTGGCCGGCTCTGCTTTGCGCGGTGCGCGGTTGCCTCAGAGCGGGGCCATTGCCTCCCGAATGTGCACGACGAGTATAAGAAGCCATGGTGTCCACCGTAACTGTTGGCCTTGAACAATCGTTTGACGTGAGCGTAACCACACGCATTTATGCCGGTATTTTTTCCGGAATTCTTACAATTGGGCACGCTTCTTGATATTGCATGAATATTGCCTGAATGCGCTGGTTGGTCTGCCGTGCGACCCGGCGCGCACGTTTCGTGTCGCTGCGCTGGTCCATACGTCTCCATAGACTTATCCCCAGCCTCCACGCGGCGCTATGTCACCCAACTCCCCCAGGGCAGGAATGCAGCAAGGGTAAGTGGCCTCTGACGGGTGTGTGGAGGTTTTCTTTATGTGCGGATTTGGCTGTGAGCTGGCACTAGCGTGGTCCCCTGTCCGGGGCGCGGCCGTACAGTCGAACGTATGAATGACGCACAGACCCCTAGAATTCGCGACCCGCATGCGGCGGTCAATCTGGTCGGCTCAGGCGCAGCGCAGCCTGACTCGTCGTCGAACGTTGTTGACCCATTGGCTGCGCTCGGCCCGGTCTCCGGTTCAGATGCATCGGCATCCACATCAGGCTCCTTACGGGATTTCAGGCCGCTGGACATGGACGATGCGGATGGGGCATCTGATATCGACCGTGGCTTGGCCCGGCTTGACCCGCTTACCGTGCGCCCGCGAATCTCCAGCCGCGTACTGTGCGTGGTATTCGGTCTGCTCCTGATCGCTATCGGCTTCGGCGTGTGGTGGGGGTGCGTGTTTACCGAAAACGGACAATCGTACGACGAACTGGTCTGGAAAAACCTGCACAACGATGTACCGTCCTGGGCCACCGGCGTGATGAACGCCGTCGCACAATCCTGGCTGGTTATCGCTGTCAGCTGCACAATTGCCGCAATCGGCATTATTACGGCGCTGATTCGACGCCGCTGGTGGTTGGCCGGGCAAATCGCCGTGTTCGCCGTGGTCTGCTTGGCCGTCACCCGTATCAAGGGTCTGTTGCCGCGTCCGTTCATCATCAACACTGAATCTCCTGCCGCTAATTCCGCGCCTTCCGGTCACACGATGCTGGCCGCAGCCTGTGCGGTGATTCTGCTGCTTACCGTGCCTCGTGCGGTTCGAGCTTTGGCGGGCGTCATCGGCGTGGTTTGGGCGGTGACCGTCGGTGTCTCCGTGATATACGGACAATGGCATCGCCCTTCGGATGTGGCGATGTCCATCCTGCTGGTGGCGGGATTGGCCCTGCTCGCTCTGGCAGTTACGCGCAAGTCCGGCATGGACGAGCCGGGTCGCCGCGTCTCCTCAGTGAGCGTGCAAATCGTCGGCAGCGTGCTGATTACCGGGGGCCTGCTGTTGCTCGCCTACAGCGGTTATGTGATCTGGCAGGTGGTGCCGGGGCTCAATGTCAGCGCCAGCTGGGCGGTTCAGGGGGCGAATGTCAGCGCTGTTGTGGGCATTGCGGGTGTGGCCATGCTCGCATTCGGACTGTTGCTGGCCCTGCGTCAGATCACTGCAGCGCCCTTAAGCCGGCTGGGTCTGATCGGCGCTCCGCCGGCACCGCCCAAACGGTAAAACATGGGGTGCGAACGGCCGAATTTGCCCGGCACAACGGCGGAATTTGGCAGTTGGACATGATTCATGAGTATTATGACGCCAGAAACGTCGTGTGTTTCGCGCAATACATAAGGAGTGGGTATGGCTACCAAACTGGTGATTGTGGAGTCTCCGACCAAGGCCCACAAGATCGGTGACTACCTGGGCAAGGGGTACACCGTCATGGCGTCGGTCGGCCATATCCGAGACCTCGCGCAGCCCAGCCAGGTGCCCGCGGCAGACAAGGCCAAGTTCGGCAAGTTCGGCGTGGACGTCAACGACGGGTTCAAGCCGTATTACATTGTCGACGGCGACAAGAAGCGTACGGTCAGCGAACTCAAATCGGCCCTGAAGAACGCCGATGAACTCTATCTGGCGACTGATGAGGATCGCGAGGGCGAGGCCATCGCGTGGCACTTGGTGCAGACCTTGAAACCCGAGGTGCCGGTCAAGCGCATGGTGTTCCACGAGATCACCAAGAACGCCATCAACGCCTCCCTGAACAACACGCGCGATGTGGATGGCAATATGGTCGACGCACAGGAGACCCGCCGCATCCTCGACCGTCTGTACGGCTATGAGCTGTCGCCGGTGCTGTGGCGCAAGGTGGGCCCAGGCCTGTCCGCCGGCCGCGTGCAGTCCGTGGCCACCCGCCTGATCGTGGAACGCGAGCGCGAACGCATGGCGTTCAAGCGCGCACCGTACTGGGATATCGTCGCCACGCTGTCCGCGCCTGACGCGCTGGGGGAGCGTGCCGAATTCTCCGCCCGCATGATCGCGCTCGGCGGCAAGCGACTCGCCGGCTCCAAGGATTTCGGTGCCGACGGCCAGCTGACCCCGGACGGGTTCGCGGCGAACGTTCGCCAGCTTGATGAGGCTGGTGCCACTGCCGTGGCTTCGGCGCTGAAGACCGCCGATTTCACTGTGATGTCGATGGAAACCAAGCCGTACCGCCGCCGCCCGCAGCCGCCGTTCACCACCTCGACCCTGCAGCAGACCGCCGGCAATCGCCTCGGCATGGGTGCTCGCGCCGTGATGCGCGCGGCCCAAAGCCTGTACGAGAACGGCTACATCACCTATATGCGAACCGATTCGGTGACGCTGTCGCAGGAGGGCATCACCGCCGCCCGCAACGCCGTCTCCTACCATTTCGGCGACAAGTTCCTCTCCGCCGAGCCCAAGCAGTACGCCACCAAAACCGCTGGCGCGCAGGAAGCCCACGAGTGTATTCGCCCGGCGGGCTCGCGCTTCCACGACCCGGACGAGCTGGCTTCCAAACTTCCCGGCGACCAGCTGCGCCTATACACGCTGATCTGGCAGCGCACGCTTGCCTGCCAGATGGCTGACGCCACCGGTTCCACCGCCACCGTGCGCCTGTCTGCGCCGGCCGGCCCCACCGAGGGCGAGGCCGTGTTCCAGGCGTCCGGCACCGTCATCGAATTCCCCGGCTTTATGAAGGCCACGGGGGAGGGGCGCAAGCCCAAGGCCGCCGCTCCCGGCGCTGGGGCTGGCTCGGACCAGGCTGCTGCCGCCGGCAAGACGGACGCCAAGGCCGTCAGGGGTGACGCCTCCGAATCCAACACCTCCCTGCCGCCGATGAGCGTCGGCCAGCAGGTCGAGGCAAGCGACATCGAACCGGACGGCCATGAAACCCAGCCGCCGGCCCGCTACACCGAGGCCACGCTGGTCAAGACGCTGGAAGCCAAGGAGATCGGTCGCCCGTCCACTTACGCGAGCATTATCTCCACAATCATGGATCGCGGTTACGTATACGAGCGTGGCCGTGCGCTGATCCCCAGCTGGCTCGCCTTCTCCGTGACCAAGTTGCTCGAGACGAACTTCCCCAAGCTGGTCGACTACCAGTTCACCGCCGAGATGGAAAACGGCCTTGACCGCATCGCCCACGGCGAGGAATCCGGCCGCGACTGGCTCACCCACTTCTACTTCGGTTCCGGCGAGGGCGCCGCCCGCAACGCCGACGAGGCGCACGAAGGCCTGCAACAGCAGGTCGCGCAGCTCGGCGAGATCGACGCGCGCGCCATCAACACCATCGACATCGGCGACGGCCTGCACGTGCGCGTCGGCCGTTACGGCCCGTATCTGGAAGACATGGAGCATCTGGACGCCGAAGGCAACCCGAAGCGCGCGTCTCTGCCGGACACCATCGCGCCGGATGAGCTGACGGTGGCCGTGGCCCGCGATTTGATCGACAACCACTCCGGTGGACCGCGCGAGCTGGGCGTTGATCCGGTATCCGGCGGTACCGTCGAGGTGCGCAATGGGCGTTTCGGCCCGTATGTGGCGTTGGTGCCGCCGGCTGAGGCTTCGGCTGGCGCTGCTGGCGATACTGCTGGTGCTTCTGCGGCCAAGAAGGGTTCGAAGAAGGCCGCGGCCGCCGCCGCGTCGCGCCCGAAGATGGCCTCGTTGTTCAAGACGATGAGCCCTGAATCGCTGTCGCTGGAAGACGCGCTAAAGCTGCTGAGCCTGCCGCGCGAAGTGGGCACATACGAGGAAACCAACGCCGAAACCGGCGAGGTATCCGAATGCACGGTGGCCGCCAACAACGGTCGCTACGGCCCCTACCTGACCAAGACGGGTGCCGACGGCAAGTCGGAGACCCGCTCGCTGGCCTCGGAAGACGAGATCTTCACGGTCGATATCGACAAGGCCAAAGAACTGTTCTCGCAGCCCAAGTACGGCCGCGGGCGTGGCCGTGGTGCCGCCAAGCCGCCGCTGCGTGATTTGGGCAAGGACCCGAACACCGGCAAGAACGTGACCATCAAGGACGGCCGTTTCGGCGCGTACATCACCGATGGCGAGACCAACCGCACGGTGCCGCGTCAGTACACGCCTGAATCCATCACCCCTGATGACGCCTTCCGACTGCTCGCCGAAAAGCGTGCGGCTGGTCCCTCCACCCGTGGCCGTCGCGGTGCTGGGCGTGCTGGTGGCGCCAAGGCCGTTGCCGGCAAGGGCAAGAAGGGCGGTACCTCGGCTGCGGTTTCGGCGCAGGAGGCCAAGCGCGCCGAACGCCGTGCCGAAGTCAAGAAGTTGGCGAACAAGGGCTGGTCCAACCAGCGCATCGCCGAAAAACTCGGTTCCACCCCCGCCACTGTGAAAAAGGACGTCGACTGGCTGACCGCCAACGAGGGCTACGAGCGCCCCGCCGTAATTCCCAAGCGTGGCTGAGCGGAATTATTGCTCTACTTGCGTTTCAAGGGGCTGATTTCTCGTTTTGAGAATATCTACTTCCGCTTCAAGGGGCTGGTCATCTGCTGAACCACGAGTATGAACGGCTCCGCGCCAACGTCATTCCGCCGTTTTGGAACGTTGTCTACTTGGGCAACAGCCCCTCGAAACGGAAGTAGACCTTCAGAAAAGACCAAATCAGCCCCTTGAAACGGAGGTAGAGCTGGTTTAACTGCCTGTTGGGCGCAACTCTGCGCCTAACGCTAAGGTCAATAGCATGAGCGGTCTGTTTGTTTCGTTTGAAGGTGTCGATGGCGTGGGCAAGACCACGCAAGTCGAGCGGCTGCATGCGTATCTTGAGGCTCAGGGGCGTACCGTGGTCGTTACCCGTGAGCCGGGAGGCACTGCGTTAGGCAAGGCCATTCGCCAACTGCTGTTGCACGGTGTGGATGGGGGCGCAGTCGACATCGCACCGCGCGCCGAGGCGCTGCTATTCGCTGCAGACCGAGCCCAGCACGTTGCCGAAACCATCCGCCCGGCATTGGAGCGCGGTGAAGTGGTGATCACCGACCGCTATTTAGACTCTTCCTTGGCCTATCAGGCCGGTGGCCGCGAACTCACGCCAGAAGAGATTCGATCCTTAAGCATGTGGGCCACCAACAACCTGCTGCCCGACCGCACGTATTTGCTGGATATGGACCCAGCCCTGTCCCACCATCGCCTCGAACACGCGGAAGACCGTATGGAATCGGCCGGTGATGACTTCCAGTCCCGCACCCGCCAGGCCTTCTTGGACTTGGCCGCCGCCGAGCCGAATCGTTTCCGCGTTATCGATGCGAGCCAGAGCATTGAAGCGGTATGGGCTGCCATCGAATCCGACATCAAGGAGCTCGCATGAGCGTATGGGATTCACTAGTCGGCCAAAAGCCGGTAATCGACATGCTCAGTCGTATCGCGCAGGGCGACCCGAGCCAGATCACCCAGTCGTGGCTGATCTGTGGACCTCCCGGATCGGGCCGTTCCAACATGGCTCGTGCGTTTGCGGCGGCGCTGGAAAGCCCGGATCACGGCATGAGCGCTGAGCCCACGCGCGTCACCCAGCAGGTGCTTGCCGGCACGCATCCGGATGTCACGGTGCTGACCACGAACAAGGTGACTATTGGTATCGATCAGGTGCGTGAGATCATCACTACCTCCGAGCAGATGCCCGCCACCGCGCCGTGGCGCATCATCATCATCGAAGACGTGGATCGCATGCTTGAGCGCACCACCAACGTGCTCTTGAAAGAGATTGAGGAGCCGGCCGAGCATTGCATCTGGCTACTGTGCGCGCCCAGCGCCCAGGACGTGCTGCCCACCATCCGCTCGCGCACACGCATCGTGAACCTCGCCGTGCCCTCCACCCAGGCGGTGGCCGGATTCCTGACCTCCACCACCAATGTCGAGCCAAAAGTGGCGCAGCGTGCGGCCCGACTCGCCGAAGGCCATATCGGCATCGCCAAGTTGTACGCCACCGACGAACGGGTTATGTCCGACCGCGATGAACTTGTGGTCGGTGTGCTGAATCTGGCCCGTGCCTCGGATGCAGTGTTGTTGGCCGGCAATCTTATCGACAATGCCAAGGCCCAGGCCGAGGCGGACGCGAACCGCATCACCGCCGGCCAGGAAGCGGAATTCCGCCGCATCAACGGACTGGCACCGAGCGACCGCATCCCGCCGAAACTGCGTGGCGCATTCAACCAGATTGCCAAGAAAGACGATGTGAAGCGTTTGGTCACCCGCCGTACGCGCGACGTATTGGATCGTGCGCTGAACTCCATCGCTTCCATCTACCGAGATGTGGCGGTGCTGCAGAACAATGCGGAGGATTCGGTGGGCCTCATCAACCTGGAGAACCGCTCGTCGATCACCGAATTGTCGGTGCGATTGAACCGGGCCGGTGCCGTGACCCGTCTGGACGAAGTGGCCCACGCCCGCAAGCGCCTAGCCGGCAACGGCAACCCGCTACTGGTATTCGAGTCCCTCTTCTGCGCCCTGATCTCATAACCCGACGCAACTAGCCCCCCCCCTCTGATGAGTGGGGGCTGTCGAGCGCAGCGAGACTGGGGGAGAGACCCCGTAACGCACAGCCCCCAGTACGTCACACATATGAGCGATACTGGGACGTATGAAGATTTCCGCCGATTTCACCGTCATCCCGGACGATTTCGCCAAGGCTGCGGCCCCTGAATATTTCAATGGTGGCGTGCCTGTGGTCTCCTTCCCGTTCTACATCGATGATGTGGATCCCGAGGCCCGCTACCTGCACTGGGAGTTCGTGGACCCGGATTCGATTCCGGTCTGCGGCTTCGAGTGGATTCACTGGTCCGTGGCCAATCTGCCGATTGATGCGCTGATGTACGACTTCAATGATTCGCATGCGTTGGCCATCCCGCCGGACTTCTCCCGTCAGCTGCCGGCCATGATTCCCGAGACCGTGCAGGGGTGCAACTCCTCGGCCTCCAAGTTCTTGGGCCGCAGCACTGACCCGGCGGTGATCATGCGGTACAACGGTCCGCAGCCGCCGGACAAGGATCATGAGTACTACCTGCAGGTGTGGGCCACCAAGAAGCCGTTGCCCGGCTTGAATCAGGGCTTCTGGCTCAACGAGCTGTTGCACGCGCTGCGCAACAGCGGTGAAGTGCCCGACACCGACGGCATCTTCCTGACCGGCAAGGCGTGAGCCACATGAGCCCCCGCAGGCGGGGGCTGTCAGCATCACTGACTGGGGGTGGGTCAGTACAAAACCACCTTCAGTCCGACTTCGTCGTCCAGCTCCCGCCAGTGGGAGCGTGACCACAACAAAGAAAGGACACCATCACACTATGGCCTGCACCACGATTCTGGTAGGTAAAGACGCGAGCTATGACGGCTCGACCATCATCGCCCGCAACGAGGATTCCGCGAACGGCGAGTTCAACCCGAAGCGCTTCATCGTCGTGAAGCCGGAGGAACAGCCGCGCGAATACAAGTCGGTGATCTCCCACCTAACCATCACCCTGCCGGACGACCCGCTGCAGTACACCGCCGTGCCGAACGCGGACCTCAAGGAAGGTATTTGGGGCGAGGCCGGCGTCAACGAGGCGAACGTGGCGATGAGCGCCACCGAAACCCTGACCACCAACGAGCGCGTGCTCGGCGCCGACCCGTTCGTGGAATACACGCCGGCCAAGGGCGATGAGCCCGAGGTGCCCGGCGGCATCGGCGAAGAGGACTTCCTGACCATCGTGCTGCCGTATGTCAAGACCGCACGCGAGGGCGTCCAGCGCCTCGGCGCGCTGCTTGAGGAATTCGGCACCTACGAGATGAACGGCGTCGCCTTCTCCGACTCCAACGAAATCTGGTGGCTGGAAACTGTGGGCGGCCATCACTGGATTGCCAAGCGAGTGCCGGACGAGGCCTACGTGACCATGCCGAACCAGCTCGGTATCGACGAATTCGACCTTGAGGACGCCCTGGGTGACCAGGAAGCGCACATGTGTTCCGAAGACCTTGCCGAATTCATCGAAACCAACCATTTGGACCTCGCGGTGGAGAACACTACCCCGTTCAACCCGCGCGATGCCTTCGGCTCCCACTCCGACTCCGACCACGTGTACAACACCCCGCGCGCCTGGTACATGCAGCGCTTCCTCAACCCGTACGACGAGGTGTGGGACGGCCCGGACGCCGACCACAAGCCCACCTCCGACGACATCCCGTGGGCCCGTCAGCCTGAGCGCAAGGTGACCATCGAGGATATCAAGTACGTGCTGAGCTCCCACTACCAGGGCACCCCGTTCGATCCGTACGGCCAGCTGGGCGATGAGCGCACCCGCCACATGTACCGCACGATCGGCATCAACCGCCAGAGCCAGCTCGCGGTGATGCAGATCCGCCCGTACCGCCCGCAGGCCTCCCGCGCCATCCAGTGGATGGCATACGGCTCCAACCCGTTCAACACGCTGGTACCGTTCTTCCCGAACGTGGACACCACGCCCGCCTACCTTGAGGACACCACCACCCGCGTGACGTCCGAGAACTTCTACTGGGCCAACCGCATCATCGCCGCCCTGTGCGATGGCGCCTTCCGCTCCACGTCCAACGCCGTTGAGCGCTACCAGGAGAAGACCGGTGCGATGGGCCACCGCTTGGTCGCCGCCACCGACGAGCAGATCGCCCGTCTGGGCTTGACGGCCGCCGAGGAAGCCGCGCAGTCCGCCGCTGAAGAGGAATTTGAGGCCGACAACGTGGATGGCGATGTGCAGCCGATGACCCCGGACGAGACCATCGCCGCGCTGCGTAACCCCGAGGTGCGCGAGATTCTCGCCGCCGCCAACCAGACCATGGCCGACCAGCTCAAGGAGGAAACCGAAAAGCTGCTTGACTCCGTGCTGTACACTCGCAGCATGGAAATGAAGAACGGCTTCCACATGTCCGACTTTTAGTCCGTATTGAGCTCCCCTCCCTGAGGGGCTAAGCCGTTAAGAAAACAGCCCAGTGGGCTGTTTTTAGGCGAAGAGGCGGCGGCAGCCGCCCCCCACCACCCCGCCCCACCATCATCAACACAGAAAGGCTTTATATGACCACCATCGAAGACTTCACCAGCCAGTACGGTCTGGTCCAGAAGATCGACGCATTCGGCTACATGAAGTACCTGGCCGAGAACCCTGACGCCCCGCGCAAGCACGGCAAGGTGGTGCTCGTCACCGCCGATACGCCGCTCAAGGCATCGCGCGGAGAAGGCAAGACCACCACGACCATCGCCCTGATCGACGCCCTGAACAAGCGCGGCATTGATGCGACCGCCGTGCTGCGTCAGCCGAGCATGGGCATCACTGCAGCCGGTTCCAAGGGCGGTGCCTCCGGCGGCGGCAAGGCTTCCCTGACCCACCCCGAGCTCATCGACTGGGGTCTGTGCGGCGAAATGGGCGCCATCGAGGCGGCCCAGAACCTGCTCGTCTCCTTCGCCGAGAAGGCCATCGATGACGGCAAGCTCGACACGATTCTCGTGCCGCGTGTCTCCGAGGTGCCGAGCCGCTCCCTGCGCTCCACCGCCGTGGACTACGGCAAGGGCAACGTGCCGGAGAAGGTCGTGCTCACGCCGACCTGCGAGCTCATGCAGATTGTGGTGCTCTCCCGCTCGATGGACGAGATTTCCGAGCGCGTGTCCAAGATGATCGCCGGCACCAAGGACGGCAAGGCCGTGACCTTCGGCGAATTCGTGGACCTGTGGCGTATCACTGGCATTCTGGCCGACGCGGTCAAGCCGGCCAAGACCGAGACCGTAAACGGCTCCCCGGTCTACGTGCACGGTGGCCCGTTCGCCAACGTGTCCATCGGCATTCCGACGCTGGTCTCCGTGGAAATGGCCTGCGCCCTGCATGACGTGGTCATCGTCGAGGCCGGTTACGGCACCGACGCCGGCGCCCAGAAGTGGCTGGACATCGCCTGCCGCGAATACGGCGCGCAGTGGCCGTCCGCCGCCATCGTGGTGACCCGTGCCTCCACCTGGCGCGACGATCCCGAGCTGGCCTGGCGCTACCCGTTCCACGTGCAGCGCCTGGAGAACCTGGACATTCCGACCTTCCCGCTCATCAACCTGTGGGAAGGCGAGGACGATCAGGTTCCGTCCCTGAAGGCCACCGCCGACGAGCTGGGCTTCCGCACGCCGATCATCGGCAACCTGTTCCGCGACGGCGGCGAGGCGCTGGCCCCGCAGCTTGACGGTTTCGTCGACGCGTTGCAGAACGGCTCCATGCCGGCCGAACCGCACTCGCACAAGGGCATGGCCCTGACCGAGAACGCCAAGTGGGTGGCCGAGAACGCCTACGGCGTACCGGCCGAGCGCGTGATTTACAAGCCGGGCTTCACCGAGTCCGTGTCCGAGGCCATGGAACTGTGCCAGAGCGCAGGCATCTCGCTGGACGATCTGGCGTTCGTGGCGGTCAAGTCCCCGGCGACCATGACCGACAACGACCGTGCCCCCGAAGAAGAGCGCACCGTGACCCTGAAGAAGGTTGAGGTGCATGCCGGTGCCGGTCTGGTCCACGTCAACCTGACCACCAGCCTCACCACCCCCATGCCCAAGATCGTGTGATGACAGGCATGAGGTGAGGTAACTCGCTTTCGAGGGGCGGATTTCCGGTTTTCCGGAGGTCTATCTGCGTTTCGAGGGGCTCTTCGATTGCGAAACCCGGAGTATGACCATTGAAATTGCAATGTTTATACTCCGGGTTTCTTGTTTTAAAAGCCCCTTGAAACGCTAGTAGAGCTTCTGAATGTTGGAAATCAGCCCCTTGAAACGTAGAAAGCCCGCCGCCGGCGGGCTTTCTACATCTGAGCTTCCCTCTTTGAGGGGAGCTGTCAGCGAAGCTGACTGAGGGGAGCCAGCATACGCAAACTAGAAGTTGCTACCCTGAGCCGTTAAACGGAAAGCCCACCGGGCTTTCCGTAGGCGATGCGAACAGCTATGCTGCGAGGGGAATGGTGGCAACTAGAAGTTGCCGCCATTCCAGCCCCAATCGGTGGTGGCGGTGTAGCGGATGTAGGTGCGGTCCTCGGGAATGCCGAGTGTGGAGTTCAGCGCGGCCATAATGCTTTCGGTCAGCTTTTCCCAAGCAGAGCCCGGCACAGAGCGGCCGAATACGTTGACCTCCACATAGGCGGCGGGCTGGTCATCGCTACCACCGAAGTAGATTGGCATATTGTCCTCGAACGGGCACATCAGCCAGCCTTCGGACTTGCCCGGCACAGCGGTAATCGCCTTGCCGTAGGCGGCCTTCAGTGCCTCACGCTGCTCGGGGGTGGTGGACACGGACACATGAGTGTGAATAACGGGCATAATTCCTCCTTGATTCGGTTCACTTCCAGTCTAGCCTCAGCGGCTGCTGTTGAACATGGCATGCGGACGTAGGAAGCTGCTTGCAGAACGGACCGGGGCAAGGCCAATTGGGGAGATATTGGCCTTTCCAGCCAATACACGTTCCGCAGTCAGCCCAATAGTGTTGAATACTCTTGTGAGAAAACTGATTGAACAACTGATGAAGTTCGGCATTGTGGGCGTCATCGCCTTTGTTATCGACTGGGGTATTCTCAACCTATTGGTTGGCATATTCCACATGCACAACGTGCTGGCTGCCACCGTCTCTTTCATCATCTCGCTGATTTTCAACTATCTGGCGAGCATGAAATTCGTATTCAAGCATCGTGATGACATGGCGCGCTGGATGGAGATTCTTATCTTCGTGGCGGGCGCTGTAGTCGGTCTGTTCATGAATGACGCGATTATCTGGATTTCCACTTATGGCATGAACCATGATGCCTATGTATCGCAGCATGCCGAATATCTGTTGCGCACCAATATCGGCAAGTTGGTGGCCACTGCCGTGGTAATGATCTGGAACTTCTTGATTCGCAAGTGGCTGCTCGACGATACGCACACCAATGCGATGAACCGTCTGAAGTCCGCTGAAAATCGACTGAATGCCGAGGAGCTTGAAGCCAAGTGGCAGAACAGCTTCTCCCACAAGCTCGGCATCTGGTCCCTGGAACACACGCCCAAAGGCTGGCCGAAGTAGCGTTTTGACGTATAAGCCCCCTCGTCAGAGGGGGCTTAGCTTTTGTCTCACACACTCACTTCAGTCAAGGTCGGCTGCTCGGTGGAGCCCTTGATCTGCTTGAAGCCAATCAGCGCAATCACCAGCGAGACCAGTGCCAAAGTGGTCACCACCATGAAGCCGCCATGCGAGCCCATGCGGTCGATGAACTGGCCGGCAATCGCCGAACCGGCGGAGGAGCCGATAGAATTCATCGCACCCATCCACGCCATGCCTTCGGTCAGGCGGGAAGGCGGCACCAAGTGCAGCATGAGCTGGTTGCCGTTAATCCACGTCGGAGCCTGGCACACGCCGATGATCAGGTAGATGATCATAATCACCCACAGATGCTTGGCGAACAGGAACGTGCTGATGCCGATGTTCACCACGGCCAGGCAGAAGTAGAAGCGCTTCCACAGGGCAATCGACCAGTTCTTCGCGCCGTACACCAAGGCGCCCATCAACGAGCTGATGGAGAAGCAGGCGAATACAAAGCCCGTGTACTGCTTCATATTCGACTCGGTGGCGAATGCGATGATCGAGATGCCTGTAGCCGACTGGAACGCGCCCAAGCCGAACCAGGTGACGCATACCGCAATCAGACCCGGTCCCCAGATGGACGCCTTCTTGCCGGAACGCGCATCGGCGACCGCCTGCTCAATGGCGGCGTTAATCGTGGCCTCATCGGTCACGCCTTCGCGCTCAAGACGGCGGCGAGTCTCCTCGGCTGCGGTCTCCACCTTCAACGCTTCGGCTCGAGCCGCCTCGCGCTCACGGTATTCCTTGCGGGAAATGCCCTCAGCGCGGGCCAGCTGAGTCTGTGACGGTGGCTCAGTGGTCAGCTCGGTCAAGAACATCAGCGCGCCCACACCACGCACATGCCGGTGAACGAGAATGCCAGCAGACCGGAGATCACGGCCAGTGTGGAAGCCAGTGGATTGCCGATTACCCACATGCATTCGTCCAGCACGCCGCACAGGGAGAGCGCACGGTTGGTACGCTCCTGATCGCCCTTCAGGATTTTGGTCCAGCGCGCGCGGCTCATCGCGCCCCACGGCGGAATAGCTGCCAGGAACGGCGTCAAACAGTACAGCACCCATTCCGGCGCACGATTGGTGATGGATGTGGTCAGCGCGACGGCGGCGACAATCCACACCAGAATCGTTGGAATCGAAACCTGCCGCTGGCCGAACTTGTCGGTCAGCTTGCCGAGCAGCGGCGTGGCCACGGCCAGTGCAATCGCCTGAATGGCGGTGAGCATACCTGCCAGCGAGTAGTTGCCGTAGTAATGCTGCACGGAAATGGTGATGGTCATGCCCACCATCGGGAACGGCATGCAGGCAATCACCGAACCGATGGAATAACGAGCGGTATGAGGTATGCGCAGCAACTCCGCATACCCACCAAAAACTTTGTGACCCACTTCCTTGATGCCAGCCATAATGGTGTTCGAGTTGGACAGGTTGTTGGACATAACAGCACTACGCTCCTTTCCGCTCCCGATTGGATGTTCCCCGCTGACGTGGCGTTGCCGGCGAAGCCCTCATCGAATGATGTGTTGTCCATGGTCGCGCAAAGTTTGCGTTGGATTTCCCTATTCGCATATTTGCGTCACGGATACTCTAATCGTTGGTTAGGGCGCGACACGCGGTAGATTGGAGATATTAAGACAACGTTCTCATGTTCTTCGGCGAACATCGCAAGATGCCCGTAGGAATAAAAAGAAAGGCGGCTCATGAGCGCAACCACCATCCACTTCGTTCGCCACGGCAAGGTCTACAACCCTGACCATCTGCTCTATGAGCGGCTGCCCGACTTCCATCTCTCCGACCTTGGCCGTCGCATGGCTCAAGCCACCGCCACGTACTTGGCCAGGAATCCCCAAACCAATACGATTGCAGCCGTCTACTCCTCGCCGCTCGACCGTACGCGCGAGACCGCCGGCGCGATTCTCGATGCGCTGAACCCCGTGCGCGAGGCTCGTGGCGAGGCTCCGCTCACGCTCACTACTGATGAACGGGTGATTGAGGCCGGCAACGAGTTCCGTGGCAAGCGCATCGGCCATGGCGAGGGCGCGCTGTGGAAGAACGGCAACTGGAAGCTCGTCACCAACCTGTACAAGCCGAGCTGGGGCGAGTCCTATCAGCACATCGCGGCGCGTATGGACGACTTCGCCCGCGAGAAGGTGGCCCAGCACCCCGGCGAGCAGATTGTGGTGGTCAGCCACGAATCGCCGATTTTCAGTTATCGCCATTATCTGGAGACCGGCCACCCCGAGCACTGGATGTTCCTGCGGCACACGGCGCTCGCCTCCGTGACCTCGGTGACGTACGACAACGAAACCGGCCGTGTGATGTCAATCACGTATGTCGACCCAGCGGCCAACGTCAAGTAACGGCACACTGGTGTTAGGACATTGGTTCCCCTCTCTGAGGCTGAGCCGTGAAGCAAACAGTCCAGTGGACTGTTTGTAGGCGAAGACGAGCCGATAGGCGAGCTATTGAGGCGCGGGCGTGGCCCGTCCGCAATTGCTGCTGAGCTGTCACCGTAGGTGACTGAGGGGAGCCAAGAGACGCACTACAATCGAGTGGTGGACGCAAAGGAGCATAGATGACCATTGAACTCAATCGTGAGGCAATCGCACGGATCGCGGCATTGCCGGGGGTAGCTGAGGCCGCTGAAGCCGGCTCGGCGCTAATTAGCCTGTGGCCGCTGACCGAAGCCATGCAGATGGACAATGACGCCAAGTATGCGGAGAACCTGCAGGTGCGTGTCACGCACGCGTTCGCACGCATTCTCACCGGTCAGGATGTTACGATGCCTGACGCCGAATTCGTCTACGAGGGGGCCGATGAGATTCCTGGCCGTCCGCAAAGCATCGTAGACACGCTGCTTGCTGCCAATGACGCCTACGATACGATGGCCGGTTACTCGGAATCCGGCGATGTGCAGCTGATTTTCGATGCCGCCGAAGCTTTAGGTGTTGACTGGGATTCGCATGTCGAGGCCGCAGTCCGTGAGACGGTTGTCTCCGTGGAGGCTCAGGTTGAGGCCGATGCCGAGGCTGGCGGACGTTTGGCGGCTTCCGGCGAGCCGGCTGATGTGGCCGTCCGTTTCGCCACCGCGCTCGCCGTATGCGATGCGCTGCTGAACGTGGTGAGCGGGCATGCCGAGACGGTTGGCTTGGTTGGTCCGGCTGTTGCTGATGCCGCTGATGTTGCTGACGAGGCCCGGGCCACCGCCATCGTAACGTTGCCGATTCTGCTGTACGTCAACGAATTACGTGAGCAGTGCTCGATTCCGCGCATCTGCCTGACCGACCAGCAGATTCTTGATCTGATTGATACGCGTGCCAATGCCGGTGACACCCTGACCGCCACCGCCGAATACATTGCCCCGCTGGCCGGTGCCGAATGGACCAAGCACCGCGACGATGTGCTCTGGAACCCGGACGAAGCCAAGAAGAAGGCCAAGGAAGAAGACGAAAAGCGCAACAAGGAGGCCTTGGCCGCCAAGTTTGCGCACATTAAAGATGACCCTGGCAAAGAAACCGTGGAGTTGTGAGAATCAAGGCAGCTTAGCCCGCCTGATCGGTTCTCTTACCCCTGCTCGCGATTCCTCCGTGCCAAGGAAATCGTCTATGTGGTGAAGAACATCGCTTACGCAACGGAAGAAGAAACACTTATGGGCAATGGCGTCAATCTGCGCACGCTCACCAATGACGGCGGTAGCGCGGTAATCAGCGATTACGGGGCGCATCTGCTGCGCTGGGCCCCGGCGGGGCAGCCGGATGTAATCTGGACGCCCCGCACATGGCATTTCGAAGCTGGTCAGCCGGTTGGCGGGGGAGTGCCGGTGTGCTTCCCCTGGTTCGGGCCGGGGTTTGTGCATGGCGGGCAGACTGCGAAGCGACCGATTCATGGGTTCGCACGATTGCGCCAGTGGGCGCTGGACGAAGGGGCGTTTACCGGTGCCCGTGTGCGGTATGTGCTGGATTCCGAACGACTGACGACTGGCGAAGTGCCATGGATCGAGGATGAACCCAACGTGCGTTTCCATGCCGCATACGAGGTGTGTGCCAGCGATACGCTGACGATGACGCTGACCGTTACCAACACGGGAGGTGAGCCGATGTCGTATGAGGCGGCGCTGCACTCGTATCTGCATGTCGGCGATGTGCTCGGCGCGCGGCTGGTCGGTTTGCGGGGTGCAACATATCTGGATGCCACGGAAGCCGGATTCCCGCCAAAACTACAAGAACAGCCATCGGTGATGTTCGGCGATCAGCCGGTGGACCGTGTGTATTATTCCGATGCTGCACTGGAATTGCAGGACCATGTGCTGGGTCGTGTGATTCGCATCGGCAAGACCGGCTCGCCGCAGACGGTGGTGTGGAATCCCGGAGAGCAGGGCGGCAACGCCATTGCCCATGCCAAGACGGGTGAATGGCGTGGCTTTGTGGCCGTGGAGGCAGCGGCGTGCCGAGACCGTATCGTTGCCCTTAGTCCGGGTGAATCGTATATGCTTTCGCAGTCCATTGCCGTGATGCCGTTGGGGTAGTTGGCTGAATACAGTGCCGATAATACAGTGCCGAGAATGATGAAGCCCTACTCGCGTTGAGTAGGGCTTCATCATTGGTTGCGGGGAACTTCTTCAACGGAAGTTCACCGATATCGGTTACTGGCCTTGCCAGGGTTTCTGGGCATTGTCGCCGGCGGGAGCCGTGTGCTCAGAAGGTGTTGCGGATTCGTCGCCGGCGTTTTGAGGCATCGGCGGAACCTGGCCGTACTGTGGGGCCGGGGCCTCCGGTTGGCCGTACTGCGGGGCCGGCACCTGACCGTAATCAGGTGCGGGTGCAGCCGGCTGGCCATAGTCGGGGGTTGGCATGGGCGGCTGGCCGTAAGCCGGGGCCGGCTGGTTGAAGCCGGGTGCGGGCGCGTTCGGAGCGGCGAAATTCGGGGGTACAGGCGTGCTGTATGGTGCGCCGTAAGCACCCTGAGGCATGGGGGTTGCCGCCGCGCCATCGTCAAAACGTGCGCCCTCCGGCTTGCTGGGAAGAGCCATGAACACGATATAGACAACGCAGCCGGCCAGCGTAATCAACGCACCAATGACCGCCGCGCCAAGACCGCCGGCGGCCATGCTGCCATAACCATAGTCATAACTGCCAAGGCTCCTGAACCCGCCGTACAGTGCCGCACCACCGCCGATAATCATGATGATAAGGCCGATAACCATCGCGATATAGAAAATGGCAACCCACCAGCCAGGCTTGTTCGTGTCATGCAGACGGCGGACGGAAAGTGCCAGGGTGGGGATTAGGGTCACCAGACCCCAAATGGTGGCGAGGAAGCCAAGCTTTTCATCTGTGGCGGTGTTGAGGATGTCCAGCACTATATTGATGCCGAAAGCGGCCAGCACCCACCACCAGAATTCACTGCGGGACGCGCGGCCCTTGAACACCGTGTACTTCTTCCAGAAGCGCAGGAAGGCTTCTTGGAAGGAGCATCCGTAGTAAGGCTTATCCAGCGGCACAGTGGCAGTGGGCGCGGCGTATTGGCCGTAAGACGGCGGAACCGGGCCGTAAGGATTGCCATCGGGGGCCGGTGTGCCGTACGCCGGTGCGGATTGACCGTAGGTGTTGGCGTCGGGCGCGGGCTGACCGTAGGTTGGTACGGCCTGGCCATAAGAGTTCGCGGTCGGAGCAGGCTGACCGTATGCCGGCTGTCCGTAAGCGGGCTGCGCCGGCTGTGAGGGCTGCGCCGGGGCCGGTGCGCCATACTGCGGTACGGGATTAGGTGTGGGCGTACCGTTGGCCTCAGGCTGCTGAGGCAAAGGCACATTGTTGGGATCAGACATTGATTCTCCTTTCATAAGACCTATGTGTCACATCATATTCTTCCATTGCATGAGTGGAAAACTCAACAATTGCGCCAAATAATGTCCAAAGTTGTGGTGAATGCACTGGAAAGAATCGATGGTTATCAAATCGATATCAGTTGAGGGTGAACGTTATCGATCGGTTGTGTAACCTGTTGCATGAATATTGCGCACAGTTGCGGGGCGGAACTGGAAAGCAGACGAAGCTTTTGGCGCTATGCATAAAGCAACATACAGAGATGTAGGGAATGCCATGAACCACGAATACACGGATGCCGCCGTTGAGCAGCGCGAATCGCACGAAGACGAATCTCAAGACTGGGATCTGCTGTTCGTGGGCCTGGCCTGCTGATTCTCGTTTGCTGTTTTCTTTTCTTTTGATTTTGCTTTTAAAAGAAAAGCAAATGGCAGGCAAAAGAGATTTCGTTGGAAAATGGCCGTTTTGGGATGGTGTTGGCCCGAAACATCAATAACGAAGCAAAAGAGCGAGGAGCGCTGCTCTCCGCGTCCGGCGCGCGCGGCACAATAGGGGATTATGACTGATGCTGAAAACACCAAACCCGAACTGCCCAAGAACGTTCGTGTTCGCTTCTGCCCGTCGCCGACCGGAACCCCGCATGTCGGCATGATTCGTACCGCCCTGTTCAACTGGGCGGAAGCTCGCGCCACCGGCGGCACGCTGATCTTCCGTATCGAAGACACCGACGCCGTGCGCGACTCCGAAGAAAGCTACAACCAGATCCTCGAATCCCTGCGTTGGCTGGGTATCGACTGGGACGAGGGCATCGATGTGGGGGGCCCTCACGGCCCGTACCGCCAGTCCGAGCGTACCGCCATCTACAAGGATGTTGCCGCCAAGCTGCTCGAAGCCGGCTACGCCTACGAGTCCTTCTCCACTCCTGAGGAAATCAAGGAGCGCAACCTTGCCGCCGGCCGTCCGGCCGAGTTCGGCTACGATGGCTACGACCGCAACCTGACCGATGAACAGAAGGCCGCCTTCCGCGCCGAGGGCCGCAAGCCTGCGCTACGTATCAAGATGCCTGATGAAGACATCGCCTTTGACGATCTGATTCGTGGCACCATCGAGTTCAAGGCCGGCTCCGTGCCGGACTACGTGATCGTGCGCCCGAACGGCGACCCACTGTACACGCTGACCAACCCGGTCGACGACGCGATGATGGAAGTCAACGTCGTGCTGCGCGGCGAGGACCTCCTGAGCTCCACCCCGCGCCAGATCGTGCTTTACCGTTACCTTATGGAACTCGGCATCGCCAAGGAGATGCCGCTGTTCGGCCACATGCCGTACGTGATGGGCCAGGGCAACAAGAAGCTCTCCAAGCGCGACCCAGAGTCCAACCTGTTCAACCACCGCGACAATGGCTTCATCCGCGAGGGCCTGCTCAACTACCTGGCCCTGCTCGGCTGGTCCATTGCACCGGACCGCGACGTGTTCTCCATGGACGAGATGACCGAGAAGTTCGACGTGCGCGACGTCAAGGCCAACCCGGCCCGCTTCGACATCGACAAGGCCATCTCCATCAACGCCGAGCACATCCGTATGCTTGAGCCCGAGGACTTCCTGCGCCGCTCGGTGCCGTACCTGCACCGCGACGGTGTGGTTTCCGCCGACAACTGGGATGCCCTGACCGACCGTGAGCGTGAGGTGCTGACCGCCGCCGCTCCGCTGGTTCAGCCGCGCGTGCGCCTGCTGGGTGAGGTTGCCGGCATGGTCGGCTCCCTGCTCTCCACCGAGGGCTACTTGGAGCCGGCTGACGACGCCAAGAAGCAGCTGAAGGATTCTGCCGGCGAGGTGCTGGACAAGGCCATCGCCGCACTCGAGGCTGTGGATGAGGCTGACTGGAAGACCGACAACCTGCATGAGACCCTGAACAAGGCTCTGGTTGAGGAGGGCGGCTACAAGCCGCGCCTCGCTTTCGGTCCGGTGCGTGTGGCCATGTCTGGTCGTCGCGTGAGCCCGCCGCTGTTCGAGTCCATGGAGATCGTCGGCAAGCCGGTTTCCCTCGCTCGCCTGAAGGGCCTGCGCGAGCACCTGTGAGCTAAGGTTCCTTCCGTGCTCGGCTGAGCTGTAAGGACACTCAAGGTGGGCGTCTGCATGTGCAGATGCCCACCTTTTCTTGTATTCAGTGATGAGCTGGAACAGCTGGAAAGTCTTACCGCTGCGCCGCATGCCAGTGAGAATATGTACGAGGTTGAACATGGCTGGTTTGTGCAGTGAGGTCACGAAACGTGCCTTGTAGGTGGTTTCGCCTTCATGCGTCCATGAAACGGTTGATAGGTAACCGGGCGGCGGTCTTTGACGTGACATTGCATTACAAGCATCGCGACGCGCTCGCTGTCGCAAGGGAACATAAGCGCCTCATTTGGTTCTTGAAGGCTGATTTGCCGGCTATGAATGTGCAAGGCAAAGATCATTGCCTCATCTGCAATTTCATCAGTGCATTAGATGGTAATTCATCAGTAGTGCTTACTGATAATCCGTCAGTAGAGTTCATGCAAATTCATCAGTAGTGGCAGCGTAGCACTTGAATCGTTGAAATTCCGCGCGACACGCCGTAAGTTGCGTAAGGGTGAATACTTGCGTATATTTATCACTCGTTGCGCGGTTCACCGAGCAGCCGGTTGAAAAACTGAATATGCCCCCATCGTCTAGCGGTCTAGGACTACGCCCTCTCACGGCGCCAACACCGGTTCAAATCCGGTTGGGGGTACGACGAACAACTCCTTGGAGTTGCTACGCCAAGCCAAATTGGGATGTGGTGTAATTGGCAACACAGCTGATTCTGGTTCAGCCATTCTTGGTTCGAGTCCAGGCATCCCAGCCAATGACCCTCGCGGAATGCGAGGGTTTTTTGTTTTCAGGGAAGTAGCCGCTTGAAAAGCGACTTCCCTGCATATGAGTGCGCATAAGAGCGCTAAGAGCGCATACGTGTGTATGAAAGTACGAGAACGAAGGAGATCGAAGTATGTCCGCTGGGCAGCAGGCTGTACCGGCAAACAACGCCAACAATGCAAGCAATGAAGGCGCTCAGAAGAAGCACATGTCTAAGGCGGCCGTCGCCATTATCGCCGTGGTGGTCGTGGCCATTATCGTTGTGGCCGGTGTTTTCGGCTTCCGCGCCTACTCCGATGCTCAGTACAACAATGCAGTCGCCGCTTGCGCCACCGCTTCCGAAAATGTGCGCAACGCCACTAATGACTACAACAACTTGGTCAATGGCGATGCTTCCGAAGCTGCTGCGCTCACCAAGAAGGATGTAAAGGATGCCTCCACGCTGGACGCCCTCAACAAGGAACTGAGCGTGGAACTGCCGGTATACGAAGGCTGCGTAGCTGACGACACTGCCGGCTTCAAGTCCGCTACTGCGAAGCTCAACGAGCAGGCTGATTGGTACAAGGCTTATACTCAATCGCTGCAGAAGGCTGTGGATGCCGTGAACGCTTCCAAGAAGTAAGCGAGCACAGCCTCACCATTGTCGTCAAAGCCGTCTTGCGGTTGCGCAAGGCGGCTTTTGCTATTTTGCTCAATCGGCTTGCTGCTGTAATGCTGCTGCATTGATTGCGTCGAATGCAGGTAAATTCGTCTTACTTTTTTTGCGCAGTTTTTCCCTGCGCGTGTCGCGATGATGCGAATATAGATGTGAAGGTTAACAACGTAGTCGTTTATTGGGTTTTGTGATTTCACTCACGTTGTAATTCAATGTCAAATATGTGGCGATTCTCCGTATTTGCTGAGATTGCTATTAAGAATAGCTTCTTGTAAAGTGTCTTATCGTAATTGCGAATGCGTATTCTTCAATGAAGAAGGCATCTGCTTCACCTCGAAGAAGAGATTAAGGAAAATATAGTTAATGAAAAAGAAGAAGACTATATCGGCTGCGCTGGCAACAGCGTTAGCCTTAACCTGCATGGGCAGCGGGGGAGGTACTGCGTTCGCAGTGCCCCTGTCTGATGCTGACTTGCAGACTTTGGCAAGTCAGATTCAGCAAATCAACGATACTTCTGATTCTGCAACTGCTTCCGAGACTCCTTCCGCACAAGCCGATGCGGTTGAAGGCTGGACTATTGATTCCAACATCGCTCAGGGCGGCGAAATCCTGGAGATGGCAAACGGTTGGCTGCACCTCAAGTCCACTGCCTCTAACGGTAATGCGGCAGCGAACCCCAGCTCCAGCAACAACTGGCCGGCAGTAGCCGTATGGGGCACAGATTACGACTTCTCCAAGGCCGGCTCCTTCCACGCCACCATCAAATCCCCGCAGGAAGGCTCCGCCAACCGCTTCGGCTTCTACCTAGGCTACAACGATCCGGGCAGCGGCCTGTTCATCGGTTATGATTCAGGCGGCTGGTTCTGGCAGACCTATACCGGTGGTGGCAACGGCGGTTGGTACGGCGGCAATCGCATCGCCGCTCCAAGCGCCAACGATGAGCATGACATCCAGGTTTCCTGGACCGACGCCAAGGTCGCCACACTGACCGTGGATGGCCAGAAGGCATTCGATGTCGATTACTCCGCAATGACGAACCTCTCCAACAAGCTTGCCATCAAGGCTGGCTCCTGGAAGGAGCTGAACCAGGTCACCGACGTGTACATCAAGGACTTCCCGGAGGTTGTCGAAGCCGCCAAGCACGCGGTTTCCGGCAAGGTTGTGGACGCTGAAGGCGCTGCCATTGAAGGCGCAACAGTGCGTTTGGATAAGACCAAGGTGAAGACCGGTGCAGATGGCACCTTCTCCTTCGCCGACATTGAAGAAGGCGAACACACGCTTTCGATTGCCAAGGAAGGCTATGAGGACGTCTCCCAGCAGGTGGCGGTCTCCGGCGCGGACCTTGCCATCGATCCCATCACCCTGAACAAAACCGTTCAGGTCGCCTCCGAAACGCTGAAGACCAAGAAGATGGAAGTTCAGATTAAGAAGAACTTCCCCTCTGTGCTGCAGTACACGATGACCGACGGCAAGGTGATGTACGGCCAAACCAAGGATGTGCGCACCGTTGAGATCAACGGCACCAACATCGAACTGACCGACGATGACGTGACCTTCAAGAAGGTTTCCGATACCGAAGCCACCTACACGCTGAAGGTCAAGGATGAGGCCAAGAAGATTGACGCGGTGATCACCGTTCAGATCACGGTCAAGGCCAACCAGCTGCACCTCAACGTCACCAAGATCAAGAACAACCTGTCCGAAGGCATTCCTGAGGGCAACGGTGTGGAGGAGAACGCCATCCAGACGCTGTCCTTCCCGAACCAGAGTCTCGTTTCCGTGCGTTCCAGCCAGGAAAATGCCCAATTCACTGGTGCTCGTATGTCTTCCAACACGCAGAATCCTGGCGATACCAACTTCGCAGTGACCGAAGATACTAACGTCACCGATAGCGACTACACCTACGGCTTCATCTCCGGTGCTGGCCTGAGTGCCGGCCTGTGGAGCAACTCCGAGCACGATGGCACCTATGTGGCGGCTCCTGTGCGCGGCGGCAGCCAGAACACGCGTGTCTACGCCACCACCCAGCAGACTGGTGACGCCACCTCCCTGGGCCTGGCCAGCGCTCCGTGGTACTACCACCGCACGGTCACCGATTCCAAGGGCAAGAAGTACACCGTGGCCGAAACCGCTCTGCCGCAGATGGCCGTGGCCATCGCCGGCGACGAGAACGAAGACGGTGCCGTCAACTGGCAGGATGGCGCAATCGCCTACCGCGACATCATGAACAACCCGTACAAGTCCGAGGAAGTTCCCGAACTGGTGGCATGGCGTATCGCCATGAACTTCGGCTCCCAGGCGCAGAACCCGTTCCTCACCACGCTTGACAACGTCAAGAAGGTGGCCTTGAACACCGACGGCCTCGGCCAGTCCGTGCTGCTCAAGGGCTACGGCAATGAAGGCCACGACTCCGGCCACCCGGACTACGGCGATATCGGCCAGCGTCTCGGCGGCGCCGACGACATGAACACCATGATGGAAGAGGGCTCCAAGTATGGCGCTCGCTTCGGTGTGCACGTCAACGCCTCCGAAATGTATCCGGAAGCCAAGGCCTTCAGCGAGGACATGGTGCGCCGCAACTCTGCAGGCGGCCTGAGCTACGGCTGGAACTGGCTTGATCAGGGTGTCGGCATCGACGGCATCTACGATCTGGCATCCGGTTCTCGTGTAAGCCGTTTCGCTGACCTCAGCAAGGAAGTCGGCGACAACATGGACTTCATCTACCTCGATGTGTGGGGCAACCTGACTTCTTCCGGTTCGGAAGATTCTTGGGAAACCCGCAAGATGAGCAAGATGATCAACGACAACGGCTGGCGTATGACCACCGAATGGGGTTCCGGCAACGAGTACGACTCCACCTTCCAGCACTGGGCAGCTGATCTGACCTACGGCGGCTACACCTCCAAGGGCGAGAACTCCGAAGTGATGCGCTTCCTGCGCAACCACCAGAAGGACAGCTGGGTTGGCGACTACCCGCAATACGGCGGCGCTGCCAACGCCCCGCTGCTCGGCGGCTACAACATGAAGGACTTCGAAGGCTGGCAGGGCCGCAACGACTATGCCGCCTACATCAAGAACCTGTACACCCATGATGTGTCCACTAAGTTCATCCAGCACTTCAAGGTGACCCGCTGGGTCAACAACCCGCTGCTGACCGCCGACAATGGCAATGCCGCTGCCGTGTCCGACCCGAACACGAACAACGGCAACGAGCAGATTACCCTGAAGGATTCCAACGGCAACGTTGTAGTAGTCTCCCGTGGTTCCAACGACACCTCTAGCGCAGCCTACCGCCAGCGCACCATCACCTTCAACGGCGTGATGGTGGCTTCCGGTGCTGTCTCCGCAGGCGATGGTTCCTCCACTGGTGACGAGTCCTACCTGCTGCCGTGGCTGTGGGATTCCTCCACCGGCAAGCTGGTCAAGGATTCCGAGCAGAAGCTCTACCACTGGAACACCAAGGGCGGCACCACCGCCTGGACGCTGCCGGACAGCTGGAAGAACCTCTCCAGCGTAAAGGTGTACCAGCTCACCGATCAGGGCAAGACCAACGAGCAGACCGTTGCCGTCTCCGGCGGCAAGGTGACGCTTACCGCTGATGCCGAAACCCCGTACGTGGTGTACAAGGGCGAAGCCAAGCAGATCCAGGTCAACTGGAGCGAAGGCATGCATGTGGTAGACGCCGGCTTCAACGGCGGCTCCAACACCCTCACCGACAACTGGACCGTCAGCGGCTCCGGCAAGGCCGAAGTTGAAGGCGACAACAACGCCATGCTGCGCCTGACCGGCAAGGTCGATGTCTCCCAGCGTCTGACCGATCTCAAGGCTGGCCAGAAGTACGCGCTGTATGTTGGCGTCGACAACCGCTCCACCGGCGATGCATCCGTCACCGTAACCAGCGGCGGCAAGGTGCTGGCCACCAACTCCACCGGCAAGTCCATCGCCAAGAACTACATCAAGGCATACGGCCACAACACGAACAGCAATACGGAAAATGGCTCCAGCTACTTCCAGAACATGTACGTGTTCTTCACCGCGCCTGAGAACGGCGATGCCACGGTAACCCTGTCTCACAAGAGCACCGACGGAGCACACACCTACTTCGACGATGTGCGCATCGTGGAGAACCAGTACTCCGGCATCACCTATGAGAAGGACGGCACGCTGAAGTCCCTCACCAACGGATTCGAAAACAACGCCCAGGGCATCTGGCCGTTCGTGGTCTCCGGTTCCGAAGGCGTTGAGGACAACCGCATCCACCTCTCCGAGCTGCATGCTCCGTTCACGCAGGCCGGTTGGGATGTCAAGAAGATGGACGATGTGCTCGATGGCACTTGGTCTGTGAAGGTTAACGGCCTGACCCAGAAGGGCACGCTGGTCTACCAGACGATCCCGCAGAACGTGAAGTTCGAGGCGGGTGCCAAGTACAAGGTGAGCTTCGACTACCAGTCCGGTTCCGATGACATCTACGCCATCGCTGTGGGCCAGGGTGAATACTCTGCCGGCAGCGTGAAGCTGACCAACCTGAAGAAGGCTCTGGGTGAGACCGGCAAGGCCGAGTTCGAGCTGACCGGTGGCGTCAACGGCGATTCCTGGTTCGGTATTTACTCGACCGCAACCGCACCTGATCTGCAGGGTTCCACCGGCAATGCACAGGACTTCGGCGGATACAAGGACTTCGTGCTCGACAACCTGAAGATCGAGCGCATCGAGTCCCAGACCCGCACCAAGGCCGAAGCGCAGGACAAGGTCAAGGAAATCCGCGGCAAGTACGATTCCAAGCGTGCTGAGCTCTCCGATGCCGCATGGCAGCAGTATCAGGACACCTTGGTCAAGGCTCGCGTGCTCATCAACAAGAATGGCGCAACCGCTGAGGACTTCACCAAGGCATACGACATTCTCGTGGCCCTCGACGAGTACATGAAGACCGCTCCCGGCAACGAGAGCAGCGACAAGTACGACGTGGCAGCTGACGGCTCCGATGAGCTGGGTGGCTACACCGTGGCCACGGGCAGCGAAGAGCCTACCGCAGGCCTGCCGAGCGAAGGCCCGGCCAATCTGGCACAGGATGGCAACGACAGCACCCACTGGCACACCAGCTGGAGCGAGAACGCAGTCGGCAACGGCACCGCATGGTATCAGTTCAACCTCAACGAACCGACCACCATCAACGGCCTGCGCTACCTGCCGCGCTCCGGAGGTATGAACGCCAACGGCAAGATCAAGGGCTACAAGATCACGCTCACTCTGGCGGATGGCACCACCAAGGATGTCGTCACCGATGCTGAGTTCTCCACCACCACCATGTGGCAGAAGGCCAGCTTCGACGCCGTCGAGAATGTGACCGCCGTACGCTTGACCGTCCGGTCTTCCGCAGGCCAGAGCGACTCCCAGGCCAACAAGTTCGCATCCGCTGCCGAACTGCGTTTGACCACGGACCGCGAGGTTGAGGAAGAGACTGTCGCTCCGGACAAGACCGACCTCAACGACACCATCGCCAAGGCTAACGGTCTTAAGGAATCCGACTACACGGCTGAAAGCTGGACTGCTCTGGTCAAGGCCCGCGAAGCTGCACAGGCCGTGGCGGATAACGATAAGGCCACCGCTTACGATGTGGCTCTGGCGCTGACGAACCTCGAATCCGCTATCGCTGGTCTCGAGAAGACCGGTGAGGAGCCTGGCCCAGGCCCGGTTGAGGTGAACAAGACCGACCTGCAGACTGCAGTGAACAAGGCAAGCAAGCTCGAGAAGGCCGATTACACGACCAACTCGTGGGAAGCTTTCGCCGAGGCACTGAAGGCTGCACAGCAGGTGCTCGACAACAAGAACGCCACCCAGCAGGATGTGGATACCGCACTGAGCGCTCTTCAGGACGCCATCTCCAAGCTGGAAGCTACCGCCGAGCCGAAGCCGAATCCGGAACCGGGCGTGGTGGACAAGGCTGCTCTGAACGCGACCATCAACAAGGCCGCCGCCATCAACCTGGGTCTCTACACCGACGACTCCGCCAACGCTCTGCGCGCCGCGCTGAAGAAGGCCCGTGAGGTCTCCGACAACAGCAACGCCACGCAGAAGCAGGTCGACGCAGCTCGCGAGGCTCTCGAGAAGGCAATTGCCGGCTTGGTGAAGCGTACCGCTGCCAAGGGTGATGGCAATGTCGTCTCCAACACGGGTGCCAATGTCGTCACGATTGCTGTGGCCGGATTGCTGCTGGCCGGTGCCGGCGCCGCAATCGCCTACCGCCGCAATCGCGAGCAGATGTGATCATGAAACCGTAAGGTTCGCGACCACATAAGGAGCACTCCTTATTATCTCGGCCGGTGCCGGTCAGCAATGCCCAGCGCCGGCCGTTTTTGTATGAATCAGTGTTTTCCGGTCACCCAGCGGGCATCGGAATGCACATGGGGGATCATCATCACAATGACCGCAATCAGACAGACGATCATCACCATCAAAATAACGTCCTCATGACCGCGCGTCTGCAGCGTGGCTCCAGTCAAAGCACCGAGCGCCAAAGCCAGCATTACAATCGCGCGCCGGCCAAGTTTGGACTGCTCATGACCATGCGCCGAAGTGTCAGCGATAATCCCAGTTAACGTCATCGTCAACACAGTCGTGGGCAAATCTGGCACCGAAAGCTTACGAGCAGTGGAATTCTGAATGCCCATAGCCGGTGCGAGCAGCACAATCAGCAGAATAATATGCAAATCAATATGCCGAGCAGTTGGGAAGTTCAGACTGGGCTGTGCCGTGCGGGCGATGGCTGAAGCATCAGTGCCACCCATCGACGGTTCAGGCGCAAGCTGATTGAGCAGATAAATGCCGACGAGCGCAGCTGCCACAAAAGCCAGCTGGATTGACGTGGACACCAGCAGATGGCGCGCGCGGTTGGCGCCAAAGTAATGAATAATGCGTCCGCCGATGAACGCACCAATCATGAACGTGGCCAGCGTGAGCGCCGAAGTCCACCAGACGAAGCCCTGCGCGTGGGCGAATGCAAAACCAAGGAACACAATGTTGCCGGTCACATTGGCCACAAATACATGACCGAGTGCCAAGTAACTTAACGCATCCACCAGTCCGGCGACAAACGTGAGAATAACCAGAGCTGGGGAAAGCAGACCGTACCGATCATCCTTGCGGGGAATCAGTGTGCGTCCTGCTTCGGCAAGGTGTGAGGTCATGGTGGGAGAGGCTTTCCTTTGCTGTTTGGCGGTATTCAATAGCTGGCGCGCGGCCTTGCACATTATGAAGTGTGTGCCGGACGGTATATGTCAATGAGTCTGCGCTCGCATGCGGAGTGCGTGCAACAGTTCGCTATGAGTTCACCTGCGATTCGCTGAACGCGCATAGTTCGGTAACGCGATTTCGCTATATCTGGTCGTAATACCGATGAGGCTAGGAAAAGGAATGATTATGCAGTCAGATAACAGCCATCATGAAGCACATCAGAACGACCTGAACTACAGCAGTGAGTACCAGTACGATATGTATATGTATGCCGAGTACGGCATCGAGTGGTGATTGAGAGCCCCGAGTGAGAATTGGACTCACGACCTCTTCCTTACCAAGGAAGTGCTCTACCACTGAGCTATCGGGGCGATAATGTGCGCACGGCTTAGGGCCGTTGAACGGCTTGCACAACAATACACGCAATCGCGTATTACGCAAATCGACGGGTGTGCGAGGAAGTATTCGGGTGCTCTAAGTTGTACACATGAGCGCAATATTGGCTATTTTGCGCTCATGTGGCATTCGGATGTGCCACGTAATCGCATTTTCGTGTTTTTATGCGCTGTTGTGGCACGAAAATTGTGGGAATTCGGTCGTCTCGGAATATGTGCCATGCCACGCCACTGCAAAAACAGTGAATGTGCACGATTGTGCACATATTTGGACCGCTGCGTATATGCATGTGGGTGCGGATAACAAAAGGGTTTTGACAAAAGCCAAAACCCTGATGGCGGAGGATACGAGATTCGAACTCGTGAGGCTGTTACACCAACACGCTTTCCAAGCGTGCGCCATAGACCACTAGGCGAATCCTCCATGCACTGCAGTGCTTGCTAGAAGTAAGCTCCGTAGGCAACTCGAATAAGCTACCACAGCTTTCGGATAAATGCACATTCAGTGCCGGCTGCGGCGTGTCGCTTTGTGGACAAGGACCACCAATGAGTGCCTGCGCTGATGTGCAGGTCGTTCGTACGGCGTGTGCAACAGGTGATCTCACCGGGGGATGAACCAGTGCAAATCAAAGCGACTCAAGGCAAGTCAGCAAACCCGAGGCAAACCAGAATGAACATGCGCATGCCATCGCGTGAATTATTGCCAGCCTCTTGCCGTGATGCAACATAGTGATTTTAGGCTATGAACCTTGGTGAAACAGTTGGTCATGCAATATGAGGGATGGGGAGTGGCCAGTCGCGGGGAGTTCATAATTCGGGAAGTCTCCCATCTGTGAGCGGGACAATATCGAATATTGAGACAATCTGCGGTAATAATTGATCGAAAAACAGTGCCTAATACCTCTTAAATCCTAAAAAATCAAGACTGTTCCTCAAAAAAGTTTTTCTTTATATTGAGTAGTTGGTTTTTGATTACTTAGCCGCGCAGAGAGAGGGATAGGCATGGTTCGTCGCGCCCAGGCTGCTCTTCGGTCCGTTGAACACACCAGCGTGAGGCAGCTGCGAGTTCTGGCTGCGATTGTATTTCTGTTCGCCATGGTCATCGCCACTGTGGCTCCTGCAGTCACGGCTCCGATGGCCTTCGCCGACAGCAGCACCAGCTCGTCCAGTTCATCAAGCTCGTCCAGCGTTGACTACGCCACCTGGGCCGAAGTCTCCAAGGCGATGGACAAGCAGCTGAACAGCGGTCTTAAGACGTACAAGGATGGCAACACCGCTGGCGCCACCTCCGATTTCATGGGCGCGTACAACAAGATTTACGTGGCCTCCAACTTCACCGCGGTCGTGCACGACACCATTGGCGCGGACAAGCAGCTCGCCCAACAGCAGGCATTCCAAAGCGTTCAGAATCTTTCCTACACGCCTAGCAACGACGATCAACTGGCTCAGCAGATTGATGCGTTGACCGCCGATCTTGACGCCACGGCCCAGCAGCTCGACACCAACGCCGATCTCGCCAAGCCGAAGGCGTACGCCGAAGCGCTGCAGGCGCAGCTGGCCAAAGAGCGCAAGGAGCTCGACGCCAAGAAAAAGAAGAACCCGGGCAAGGGCAATCGTTCATGGACCGACGTGGCCAACGAAATGACCCCGATTCTCGACAATGCATACAAAGCTTACGAAAAGGGTGATGGTGCCAAGGGCGCCACGCTCGTGAACAACGCGTACTACCAGTATTACGAGAAGCTCGGCTTCGAAAAGAACGTGATGAACGCCATCAGCGGCAACCGCGTCTCGCAGGTGGAATACCAGTTCAAGATGTGCCGCAAGTCCATGAACGCCGGCGCATCCCTGAAAGACACCAAGAAGCTGATCGACGACCTCAAGGCCATGCTGATCAAGGACGCCGGCATTCTTGACGGTGGTGCCGCCGATAAGGAAGACGGTTTCACCAAGCTGGTCACCAGCTCCTCCGGCCAGGCGTTCCTCGTGCTTATCCGTGAGGGTCTTGAAGCTCTGCTGGTGGTTGCAGCCATCGTCGCCTACTTGGTCAAGTCCGATAACAAGCGCTTCGTCAAGTGGATTTACTTGGGTGTGCTCGTCGGTCTGCTCGGCGCCGGCTTGGTGGCTGTGATCTTCGTGTTCGCCTTCGGCGGCTCCGGCCCGATTCAGGAGATCATGGAAGGCACCTGCGCACTGATCGCCATGGGCATGCTGCTGTGGACGAGTAACTGGATGCTGAACAAGTCCAGCGTGGAAGCGTGGAACCGTTACATTCGCAAGAAGACCGAGGCTGCTGTGGCTGATGCCGAAGCCGCCGCAAGTGCCGACAACGTGACGTTGAAAACCGTGGTCTCGCTGGCTATGCTGAGCTTCCTCGCCGTGTTCCGTGAAGGCGCTGAAACCGTGATCTTCTACGAGTCCATCTACACGATGAGCCGCGATACTCGCGGTATGTGGATCGGTGGTCTGACCGCCGCGGTGGTGCTTGTCGGCATCTTCCTGCTCTTCCGCTTCACCTCCGTGAAGATTCCGATTGGTCCGTTCTTCCTGGTCACTTCGATTCTGATGTCTGTGCTGGTGGTGGTGTTCGCCGGCGGCGGCGTCCACTCGCTGATCGAGGGCGACTTGCTGCCCGCCTTCTACCTGAACGGTGTGCCGACGAACGATTGGCTTGGCCTCTACCCGTACGTCGAATGCCTAGTGGCGCAGGCCATCGCAGCCGTTGCGGTTATCGCGCTGTTCGTGGTCGGCTTCATCAAGCAGCGCAAGCTGAAGGCGCAGGCTACTGTCGAGGTCCCGGCCGTGAAGGCGTAGCCCGTCTAGCTCGTCCGTTTCCTCCCATAACTGCAGACAACTGACAGACTTGCGGCACGGCCTCGGATCGATGCCAATTCCTCCAGCCCACGCCGCACTTATCTCATAACTGAATAATTGCAATTATCTAAGCGTGAATCCTAATTCACCAGAGATAGAGAAAAGGAATAACAATGATGAAGAACAAGAAACTGGCCGCTCTGCTCGGCCTGCTGCTCGCCGGTTCCATGACCGTGTCCATGGCTGCCTGCGGTTCCACCAACTCCGCATCCGACACTAAGGCTGACTCCTCCTCCCAGTCTTCCGACTCCTCTTCCTCCGATTCTTCCTCCGATTCCGGCGCCGGTTTCGAAGAGGTTCCGGTTGGCCCGTCCGGTACTGCTGAAGAGCAGGATCAGGACGCCGGCCCGCTGACCGTGGGCGCTGTGTACTTCCAGCCGATCGATATGGAGCCGTCTTCCATGGGCCTGAAGGCTGCTGACGCTTCCTTCCACCTCGAGGCCGACATCCATGCCAACCAGAAGGGCACCGAGCTCGGCTACGGCAAGGGCGACTTCGTGCCGGATCTGACCGTGAACTACACCATCATCGATAAGTCCACCGGCAAGGAAGTCGAGGGCGGCACCGCCACCTCCGGTACCTTCATGCAGATGAACGCTTCCGATGGCCCGCACTACGGCGCCAACGTCAAGCTCGACAAGGCTGGCACCTACCAGCTGAAGCTCTCCATCGAATCCCCGGCCTCCAAGGGTTGGATGCTGCACGTTGACCCGGAGACCGGCGTCAAGGGCCACTTCTGGACCGAGCCGATCGAGGTCACCTTCGACAACTGGGATTACACTCCTCGCCAGTGGTGATTGACTAAGCAGAAAGCCCCCTCGTCAGAGGGGGCTTTACGCCGCTTTAGGGAGATAATTCTTAGGACGGTCTAAAACTCCCCTCAGTCCGCTTCGCGGACAGCTCCCCTCAGAGAGGGGAGCCTAAGGTGAACAGAGAAAGGACGCGAATGCTTGAACAATTCGTGGCAGTGATGCCGGGCACTTTGGCCCCCGCATTGCTGGTGATGAGCCTGAGCGTGATGCTCACGGTCGGCGAGGGGCGAGATAAGCCGATAAGCTCGCATTGGCGTCTCATCGGCCTGATCGTCGGCCTGATCGCCGCCATCGTATTCGCCGGCCTGCGCGCCTCGGCCGTGATCAATCAGCGCACGTTCGTCAACTACCCGGTGTTGTGGTGCGCGATCATTGCCGACATCCTGACCATCGTCGTGGTGGTGTTCGCACGCCGCATCACCACCAATTGGCAGCAGCACAAGGTGTTCATGCACATCGCTAACGCCGTGGCCGCCATCGACATCGCGCTCACCCTGTTCTACGCGCTGCCGGACGTGATTCTGCAGCTCGCCATCTGGGTGGAACCAGGGGAGACCGCATTCACTTCGGCCATGCTGCTGCGCGCTCTTGGTTTCCTGCTTGGCGTGGCCATGTCCATTATTGTGGCCGCCATCTTCCGCACGATGCGCACCACTGCCGTGCGCTGGGCGTTCACCGTGGCCGTTGCGGCCATGATGGTGATTCTGCTGATTCAACACTTCACTGGTCTTGCCCAGATTCTGCAGGCGCGAGGCTTCCCGATGAACCATACGATGTTCGTGGCGCTGGCTTGGTCCATCAACCAGAACTCCACGATGATTATGGCGCAGGCGCTGGTGTTCCTGATTCCCGCCGTGGCCTCCATCGTGGCCGGTTTCCGTATGAAAACCCATGATGTGCCGGGAGCCAACGAGGCCACGTTGCGCCGGCATAAGGTATTCCGCCGCCACGCCATCGCCGCTGCCGTGTGGAGCCTTATCGCAGCCATCGGCGTCACAGCAACCCTGACCGTGGGCGTTGCCGCGACCCATCAGACCATCACCCTTTCGCCGCCGGAAGCCTACTCGCTCAAGGACGGCGTGGCCACCATCCCCTTCAGCCAGGTCGAGGACGGCCACCTGCACCGCTTCGAATACAAGGCCAAGGACGGCACCGTCATGCGCTTCATCATCATCCGAAAGAACGGTGGCGCGTACGGCATCGGCCTGGACGCCTGCGAGAACTGCGGCGACGCTGGCTACTACGAGAAGGACGGCAAGATCATCTGCAAGAAGTGCGAGGTGGCCATCAACCTGGCGACCATCGGCTTCAAGGGTGGCTGCAACCCGATACCATTCCCGTACAAGACCGGCCACGGCAAGATCACCATTCAAACTACGGATCTGGACGCGCTGAGCGCCCACTTCCGGTGAGTCAGGCAGGAGACAAGAATCATGTTCTTTCTGCGCATGATTACTCGCTCGTTCACCCGACAGCTGCGCCGGCGCCTGCTTATCGCGCTGACCGTATGCCTGTCGGCGACCGTGTCCGTATCGATGCTGGGCGTCGTGTTCGACGTGGGCGACAAGCTCAACGCCGAGCTGTCCACCTACGGTTCGAACATCACCGTGCAGCCCAAGGCGGATGCGGTCGTTTCCGACCTGTACAACACCGAGTCGGGCGGCGCGACGTCCACCAGCGACCCGACCGCTTTTCTGAAGGAGTCGGACGCGGCCAAGATCAAGACGATCTTCTGGTCGTTCAACATCACCAGCTTCGCGCCGCAGCTCAACATCCACGCCACGGTGAACGGTACCAACGTGCCGGTCGTCGGCACGTGGTTCAACAAGAACCTCAAGATCTCCACCGGCGAGACTACCGTCGTGGGCGTGGAAGGCATGCGCTCGTGGTGGCAGCTGGACGGCAAGTGGCCCAAAGACGATTCCGACCAGAGCGTGATCGGCAAGACGCTGGCCTCCGAACTCGGCGTGACCACCGGCGACACCATCACCCTCAACAAAACCACCGCCTCAGGCAAGAAGAACGAGCAGAAAATCAAGCTCACCGGTGTCTACGATTCCGGCGACGAGGACAACGGCTCGCTCTACATCGCCTCCTCCACGGCCCAGGTACTCGCCGACCTGCCCGATTCGGTCGACAAAATCGAGGTCAAGGCCCTGACCACGCCGGAGAACGACCTGGCCCGTAAGGCCGCCGCGAACCCGGCCGCGCTGAGCCAGGAGGAATGGGAGACCTGGTACTGCACCGCCTACCCGAGCTCGATCGCCTATCAGATCGAAGAGGTGATTCCGGGCGCGGTGGCCAAGCAGGTGCGTCAGGTGGCCGCGTTGCAGGGCAATGTGCTGCAAAAGACGCAGGCCGTGATGATTCTGATGACCGTGCTGAGCCTGATCGCCGCAGCCGTGGCCGTGGCCAACCTGATGGTCGCCTCGATCGGCGAACGGTCGGGCGAGCTGGCGTTGCTCAAGGCGCTCGGTGCCACCGATGCCGCGGTATCCCGCCTGATGCTGGCCGAAACGGCGGCAATCTCGCTGCTGGGCGCGATTGTGGGCGCGCTGCTCGGTTCCGGCGTGGCCCAGCTGATAGGCCGGGTGGTGTTCGGTTCCGGCATTACGATGCGGCCGATGGTGTTCGTGCTGGTGTTCGTGCTGCTGGCTGTCACCGTGCTGCTGGCGTCCGCCTCATCGATTCGTTCGATTCTGAATCTCAAGCCCGCGGAGGTGCTCCATGGTCGCTGAGTTTATCTACGTAGGTGTGGAAGGAGGGAACCGATGACCAACACCGGTATGTTCTTCAGAATGCTGTTCAGCGCCGTGTTCCGTCGGCGTTCGCGCGCGGTGATGGCTGTGGTGGCGTCGCTGGTCGGCGCAGCCACACTGTTCTGTCTGGCGATGATCTGCCTCGCCGTGCCGCAGCAGATGAACGAGGAGATGCGTGCGTACGGCGCGAACCTGATTGTCACGCCCACCGAATCGACCAATGCTGACGGCAAGGCCGGCATCGACAAGGCGATGGTGCAGCACACCACTGAAATGGTCAAGGCCAAGGGTTCCGCGAAATACGCCACCTACCGCTACGAGAACGTGCGCGTCAACGCCTCGCCGTACGTGATGGCCGGCGTGAATGCGGCGCAGGTCAAGAACCTCAACCATCACTGGGTGGTCGACGGCTCGTGGCCGACCGACGGCAAGGTGCTGGTCGGACGCGACATCGCCGACGCCATCGGCCTGAGAATCGGCTCCGCCATCACCATCGGCTACCGTGCATCCGATAACGCCAGCACCAACGGCACTTCGTCGAACTCCTCGATCGACCAGCAAACCAAAGACGGCCGTGTCTCCAGTGACATCATGGACACCTCCGGTACCGAATTCCGCGTGGCCGGCATCGTGGACACCGGCGGCAGCGAAGACTCGATCATCTACGCCACCAACGCCGACGTCAACAAGCTCACCGGCATCACGCGCGGCGTGGACGTCATCGAGTATTCGGCCGGCGCCAGCGACCTCGCAGGCCTGGTGTCCAGCATCAACGACATGACCTCCATGCACGTCAAGGCACAGCAGGTCACCAAGATCACCGCCTCCGACACCCGCATCATCACCATGCTGCAGACGCTGTTCTGGATCGTCTCGCTGGTGGTGCTGGTGCTGACGCTCGTCGGCGTCGGCACCACAATCAGCTCGATCGTCTCGCAGCGACGCAACGAGATTGGCCTGCGCAAGGCCCTCGGTGCTAGCTCGCGTGCCATCGGCACCGAGTTCTACATCGAATCGTCGCTCTACGGCCTGATTGGCGGCCTCATCGGCACCGCAATCGGCTACGGACTCGCCAGTTGGCTGTGCGTGGCGGTGTTCGAACGCTCCATCGTATTCAACTGGTGGCTGGCCCTGATTTCCGTGCTGTTCAGCGCGCTGGTCGCCATCGTCGCCTCCATCCCGCCCGTCCACCGCGCCACCCGCATCGACCCCGCCGTCGTGCTTCGCGAAGAATAAAGAAAGAGAAACGTCATGCTACTTGAACTCGACCACATCTCGAAGATCTACGGCGACCTGCATGCCGTGGACGACCTCAATCTGACCGTGCCGGAAGGCGAATGGCTCGCCATCGTCGGCTCATCCGGTTCAGGCAAGACCACGCTGATGAACATGATTGGCTGCATGGACACGCCCTCCAAGGGCTCCGTGAAGCTGGAAGGCCGCAAGCTGGAGGACCTGAACGCCACGCAGCTGGCCGACGTGCGCAAGAACCTCATCGGACTGGTGTTCCAGAAGTTCTATCTGGTGCCGCACCTGACCGCCGTGGAAAACGTGATGGTGGCCCAGTACTACCATTCGGTGGTCGATGAGAAGCAGGCCATGGAGGCGCTGGAAAAGGTCGGCCTGAAGGACCGCGCCCACCACCTGCCCGGCCAGCTCTCCGGCGGCGAGCAGCAGCGCGTGTGCGTGGCCCGCGCGCTGATCAACGACCCGAAGCTGATTCTGGCCGATGAGCCCACCGGCAACCTCGACGAGAAGAACGAGAAAATCGTGCTCGACCTGTTCCGCAAGCTGCACGAGCAGGGCACCACGATTATCGTGGTCACCCACGATGCGCTGGTCGCCAGCTGCGCGCAGCGCGAGATCATGCTCAACCATGGCGTGCTCGTCGGTGAGAAGTGGAATGACGAGGATGCGCGCAAGGCCTACGAGGCGGCCGGCGGCAAGCCCGCCTCCACGGGTGCACAGGTCGAGGGCGCGCAGAACGGCGAGACCGCCATTGGTTTCACTGACCCCACCAAGGCCGCGAAAACCGGCGGCGAGGAGTAGGGCCGTCAGGGGCATCGAGCAGTATGTGAGGAATACATGGCAAGCTGATGGTCTCTCCCCCAGTCAGCTTCGCTGACAGCCCCCCTCGTCAGAGGGGGGGCTTAAGGAGCGTGAATATGACCGAAAAGAGTACGTTGAAGAAATCCGCGACATTGGCGGCGGCCGGACTGGTCGTGGCTGGCGCGCTGCTGGCCGGATGCGGCGAATCCAAGGCCGCGCCGATGGACGATGCGTACGCCGGCAACTCGGGCGAGACCGAGAAGTCGCAGGAAGAGCAGTCGCAATCCCAGTCGAACGGCTCCGATAGCTCCGACGGCTCCGATTCCAGCTCGTCGCACAACGACCCGTCCACCACCACGTCCGACAAGAAGGACACCGGCAACTACAAGGACGGCAACTACTCGATCAACGGCCAGTACGGCCCGGTAGGCGAGGATTCCATCGACGTCCATCTGACCATCAAGGACGGCAACGTCGAGACCGTCAATATCATTGGGCACCCGTTCACCACGATTTCCAAGAACCATCAGGACGACTTCGCCAAAGCCATCAACGGCGTGGTGGACGGCAAACCTCTGAAGGGCCTCAAAGTGGACAAGGTCGCCGGCGCCAGTTGGACCTCCGACGCCTTCAACAAAGCCCTCGAAGTCGCCCGCCAGGAGGCTTCGATTCAGGAGTAAGACCGCTACTTCAGCAATGCTGGCCACAGCAGATCGGCCATGCGCGAGGCCCAGGCGGTGTCGTCGTCCATTGCTTTGCCCTCGATGGCCTCATACGCCACCAAAGATCCGATAATCGTGGACAACAGCAACTTCTCGTCAACGTCCTCGCGAAACACGCCCTGCGCGACTCCCTGCTTGAGGAACGCCCCCACATGCTCCAGCCACGGGGTCACCACCTGGTCGACGATGTGCTGGAAGAACTTGGCCTCGCTGGACAACACAATGCCCACGCGCTTGACGTCGATGTCGTTGTCGCGCACCCAATCGACCAATCGCTGCAATAGTTGCGTGAAATGCTCACGCGTGGGGCTGGGCACTGGGTCGGGATCCGGGATGGCCAGATACATCGCGCTGATCTCGTGCAGCAGCTCGTCGGCATTATGATATCGGCGGTAAATCGTGGTTTTGGCCACACCGGAGCGCCGGGCCACCTCCTCGATGGTCACGCCGCTGATGCCGCGGTCCACCGCAATCTGCAGCGTGGCTCGCATGAGCTTGCGATCCGTCGCCTCGCGCGTGCGCTCACCGCGCGGTGTCGCCGTCGTGTCTGTCATCTCCGTCATCTCTTCTCTTCGAAATATGCTCCCGTACGCTCCCGCCGGCGGGAGCTGGCTGGCAAAGCCAGACTGAGGGTGGTAAGTCCATGCCGTTTGTAGGCAACTCCCGGATAATACCTGCTAGCTCAGCACTTTAGTGCTCTCGACTTTGGCTACATACCACTGGTTGAACCGCACCAGTGGCTTCCTGAGCAACAGCCCAAGCAACAGCAGCGGCGGCACGAATGCCAGCAGCATTCCGGCGGCCCGCCAGTAATCCATGTCGTAGATGCCGGCGATGGCCGCACGCATCATCGTCACCGCATGGGTGAGCGGCAAGAACGGACTGACTTTGGCGATGAAGTCGGGCAACATCTGCACCGGGTAGGCAGCGTTCGCACCCGAAATCTGCACGATGAGCATAAGCACGCCGATTGCCTTACCCACATTGCCGAAACTCACCACCATCGTATAGGTGAAGAACGAGAACACCAGCGAGGCCAGCCATCCAGACAACATAAACAGCAGCGGATGCACGGCCTGCACGCGCAGGAACAGCAGATCGCCACCGAGCGACACCGTGGATTGCAGCAGCGCAATCAGCGCGAACACTCCGTAATGCCCAAGGAAGAGCCGATGCGGCCGCGGATCGCCCAATGCTTTGCGCGTCCGGCGAGACACGGTGGTTTTCAGCGTCACCACCATCAGCAGCGCGCCCACCCACAGCGGCAGCAGCGTGTAGAACGGTGCCATCGACGAACCGAAATTCGCCACCGGGAATACGGCCTTGCGCCTGAGCTGCACCGGTGCGGCCAACGTACTGGCCAGCGTTTCGGGATCATTGCCCAGCACCTCTTTGACCATGCCCATATCGCCACTGTTTAGTGCGTCGCTCAGTGTGCTGTTGAACGAAGCCAGTTCGGCGCCGGCGGAACGCAGTTTGCCGGACACCTTGTCCAAGGTAGTGCGAGCGTCGCTGAGCATATCGCTGGCGTCGTCGGAAGTCCCTTTCAGGTCGCCGAGCGTGGAGTCCAACTGGGTGGCGCCGGAACTCAGTATGCCGGAGGCGTCAGCGACGGTGGACGACAGGGAGTCGATTTGCGGTTTCACCGTGGCCGAGAAATCTGACTTGATATTGGCAATACTGTTCTGCGCTTGATCAGCCAGATTCTTGACCTGCGCATGCTGATCCTGCGCGTCCTGATTGCCTTGGCGAATATCGGTCGCCGCCGTATTCAGCGCTTGCCGCAGCCTGTTTTGCCGTGCGATTGAACGGTCGATCGCCGTGATGATGGATGAGTCGTTGCCCAGTATGCCGGCCAACGTGTTGCGAATTTCAGTGTATTTCTCCGTCTGCTTGCCAATGGCCGTGGCTTGACGGTCCAATTCGTCGGCGGCCGTGGTGGCACCATCATTCGCGTCGGAATACAGCTTGTCTATGGAATCGGACACCGCGCCGAAACTGGAGGCGCTCGCGTCCAGTGCGCTGCTCATCGCGTCAGCGGTGGTGCCCAGGGCTCCGGCCACGTCGGTGACTTCCTGTTTGGCGCTGGCAAGATCCTTGCCGCCTTGTTTGGCGGCAGAGGAAACCTGAGTGATCAGCGAGTTCGAGGTGTCGAGCAAGGCGCCGGCCGTATCGGTCAATGCGCTGTATGTGCCAAGCAGATCCGCAGTATCGTCAAGCTGTGTGGCGAAATTGGCGATGTTGGCGTTGAAGGTATTCAGTTGCTCTTTGGCCTCGGGCTTGGACAGCTGATCGGCCAGCGAAGACGCGATTTCCAGCCCGGCCGAAGTGATGGTCTTAGCGAACGTGGTGTTGATTTCCGCCGCAACCTCATCCGTGCCCTCGTTGAGCAGATTCGGTGCCAGCGCGTTCTTCTTCTCGTTGCGGTAATAGGTCAGTTCGGCATGCTGCACGTCGTCGGAGAAGAAGGTCATCATGTCTTTGCTGAACGACTTCGGAATTACGATGGCCGCGTAGTATTTGCCGGATCGTGCGCCCTCGACGGCATCGGCTTTGGACGTGATCGTCCAATCGAGCTGACTGTTGGCGCGCAGCGCGTTCACCACCTGATCGCCGACCGTGACTTTCACCGGGATCAGGTTGGAACGATACCCCTCATCCACATTCGCCACCGCGAATTTCAGGTTCTTCATATTCGAGAACGGGTCCCAGCATGCGGCCACGTTGAACCAGGTGAACAGGCCGGGAATCATCACCAAGCCGATCACGATGATGATGGAGACCACGTTGCTGGTCAGGCGTTTGATGTCGCCGGTAAACAGTTTCCACATGGTGTTCATCGTGCGTGCCTGCCTTCCTTGGTCGGCGGAATAGTGGGGATGATTGCGGTAACGGCGGCGCTCGGGTCCGCTTCTTCGTGGCGTTCGGCGGAGGTGTCGCGACGCTTGGCCTTATGCCCGTACAGCATGGCGCGGATCGACTCGTCGGAGAGGTTGCCGAGCTTGGTTTGGCGGCGGATGGAATCGCGCATGAATTCCACGACCATCAGGAAGCCCATGATGATGAGCACCCATGCCAGCCATGTGCCCATGACTACGATTTTCTCGCTGGTGGTCAGCGCAAACACGATAATGAGCGCGGCCGGCACCACGAATCCGGCAATAAGCGCACCCAGCAGCAGCCGGGGATAACGGTAGGCGAATTTGGCGGCCCGACGTTCGATGGCATGACGGTATTCGTCGTGGTCGGCCAGTGCTGCAATGGCCTGAGTGACACGGTATTCACTGCCGGGCAGATGCACCGGCTCGCCGATAATCATGTCGCTTTCCTTGATTTCCCGCGCGAACAGGCGGTTGAGATTGGCCAGTTTCGGCCGGGCGCCGAGGCCAAGCGCAAAGGCCAGAACCACGAAAACCAGCAATTTGCCGATATAGGCGAACCAGAGGCCGTCGTAGAAGCCGCCGATGGTTTCACGCATCGCGTCAATCGAATAGGTGAACGGCAGCAGCGGGTAGATGGCGCGGAAGAACGCGGGCATCATTTCAATCGGGTACAGGCCGGAGGCGCCCGGCACCTGCAGAATGACCAGCGCCACGCATACGCCTTTGCCCACGTGCATGAACGTGGTGGAGAGGGCGAAAATCACCGACATATACACCAGTGAGGTGATGACGCAGGTGAGCAGAAACACTGGGGCGCTCGCGCATTGAATGCCGATGACAAGATCGCCGATGGCCGTGACCAGGCCTTGGACGGCAGCCAGCGTGGCCAGTAGCAGGAAGCGACCGAGATAGCCTTGGGTTGGTGTGAGATCGTCGATGCCCTCATCATCGGTTTCGAGTTTGGGAATGACCACGAGCACGAACGCGCCCACCCACAAAGACAGGGTGGTGAACAGCGGTGCCATGCCGGAACCATAGGAGGCGACCGGATAGACGGCCTGTTCGCTGATAACAGTGGGGGAGAGCATGAAGTCGGCGATTGTGGCGGCATCCAGTTTGCCGTCGGTGCCGATCAGGGAACTGAGTGAACTGGAGATGCTCAGGGCTTTGATGTCGGTGACCAGCGTATCGAGCTTGGTTTGTACGCCGGCCAGCGCCTTATCGGTGTCGCGCAGCGCGGTCACCGTGGTGGAGGCTGCTTTGTCGAGTTGGTCGAGGGTATGCTTCGACTGATCGATGAGTGAGCCTTGCGACGTGATGCCGGTCGACAGAGTGCTGGCGGTCGAGCTGAGGGCGTTGAGACCGGTGTTGAGCTGAGGAATGGCGCCGGAGGTGATGGTGCCGCGAGCGGTATTGGCCTCGCGCACCGTGGTTTGGGTGGCGGTATTGAGATGCTGCGCCAATCCGGCGGTGTCTGTGGAGGCATTGCCGATAGTGGTGTTCAGGCTATCGAGGTTGCCCAGTGCGCCGGCAAGCTCGCTATTGCGGCTTTCCAGTGTGGCAATGGCGGATTGCAGCGGTTCTCGATTGGCGTTCGGCAGCCCTTTGAGTTGGTCGATGATGTCGGCGTTCGCTTGGTTGATGTCTTCCGCCGTATTGATCAGTCCGCCTACCTGCTGATTGGCGGCGCTGATGGTTCCGGTTACCGTGCCCACGCTTTGGTTGGCCTGTGCTGCGGCTTGGCTCAGCAGGCTTGAGCCTTGGTCAAGCGCTTCGGACGTGGAGGTGACGAAGCCGTTCAGACTGGTCTGGGTAGTGCCGATCAGGGTGGAGACGCCGGCCAGACCTTCTGCAGTGTCGATGCCAAGTGTGCGCGCGTCGTCCAGCGCCTGACGTGCGGTGCGTGTCTGCTCTGGGGTGTCGGTGAGTTTGGTGGTGAGCTTGGCGATGGTGCTGCGTGTGTGCTGCACATCGTCGGAGGCCTTGGCAAGGGCCGTGAGGGCCTTGGCTTTGGTGGTGTCTTCGGTACTGATGGCTTTGCCGTCAACCGTATTGATGACTTCGGTAAGTACTTCGGATACGGTGGAGACGAATGTGGAATTGACCGTGCGGTCCACAGTGGACGCGCCGACGTCGGTGACTTTGGGGGCGATGGCGCTGGCTTTTTCGTTGACGTAATACTCCAGAGTGGGCCGACTCTTGCCGCCGGTCACCACGCCGGCGAGATCGTCGGAAAAGTCTTTGGGAATGATGATGGCTGCGTATGCCTTGCCGGATTCCACTTGGTCCATGGCCTCGGCTTCGGTGACGAAGGTCCAGCCGAGCTGGTCGTTGCTTCTCATCTGCTTGACGATTTGATCGCCGAGGTTCTGCTTGCCGATGAGCGCGTTGTCGGTGCCGTCGTCATTGTTGGCGATGGCGACGGTGATGCCTTTGGTATTGCCGTACGGGTCCCAGAAGCCGACGATGTTGTACCACGAATACAGTGGCGGGATGAACACCATGCCGAACAGGATCACCCATGCGGCCGGCACCTTGAACAGGCGCAGGAAGTCGCGTCTGAGGACCTTGAAGATATTGCCCACTGATACCTCCGGAGCTTGGTGTTGCTTGGTTGCTACGTTTTCCGTAGCGATACGTTAATCGTAGCGCTACGTTTGTAGTAGCGTAATACGGCTGCCGGAGATTAATGGGGTGATTGATGATGTTTTTGGCGGAATAACGCTGCTGCCCAGCGGCTTATCGTGCGTCACTGGGCATTGTGCCTAATTTTTTGTGGCTGGGGTGCTGTGTGGCCGGGTGTGCTGTGTGTGTTGGTGTGAGGCTGCCCTCCATGGGGCGGTAAAACCTTCATCGGGCGGTAAGTGGCCCATGGGGCGGTAAAATTCCCATGGGGCGGTGGCTTAAAATGGCTTTATTCCGCGGAATGCGGTTTTGGGCTAACCGCCCCATGGGGTAATTACCGCCTCATGAGAGAGCTACCGCCCCATGGGTAAACCGTTGTATCAGCTTTCGATGGTGCCGGATTGGCCATCGATGGCCGACTGCTCGTTCTGGCTGGATGACTGGTCGGAGCTGGAGTTGCCGGAAGTGTCAGAACCTGTGCCGGAGCTGTTGCCGGTGCCGGACTGGCCGTCAGTGCCTTGACTGGAGCGAAAGGCGTTCTGGAACTTATTGACAAGATTTCTGGATGGTTTTTGGACGTTTCCTGAACGCGATGGATAGGCTCGGTGCTCGGCAATGTAGACAGACATGTACCGACCGCCCATCAAGTTCAGCAAAACCGCAATCGGGTGATAGGGTGAGGGGACGCTATGTGGGGAGGAAACCATGGTTGAATTCAAGGACGATGGCACGGCCACTACCCCCGGCAAGCCGCGGGAGAACCGTGACGCCGAGTCCGCAGTCGTGGCCGATCTGGTGGCCGTCGAACTGGACGACGCCGGCTTGAACCTGAACGCCAAGCGATTACCGATTCTGGCGCGCATCTATGGCGCGGTCGTGCTGCTGGACGGACTCGCCACATTGCCGATTATGGTGATTTCCATCCTCTATGCCGTGCGCGAGATTCTGGATGGTCATGTGCACGTCGATGCGATGAGCCTGACCTTCATCCTGTCCGCGATTCATGCGGTGGTGCTGGTAGTCAGTGCCGCATGCCTGATTGTGTTCGGCGTGATGCTGCTGCGCAATCATCGCCGGTATGCCGCGCGCTGGACCTACGTGCTGATGCCGTTGACATTGGCCGACGGCATGCTGTCGCTGGCCCTGACCGGCCTTGGCTTCAACCTGCTGCTGCCGCTGATTCAGATGATTATTCTCGTCGTGATTTCGGTGACCGCCGATCCCTCCCTGAGCGAGGAACGCCGTCTGCAGCGCGCGCTCAGGCGTATGGACGATCGCGATGATTATGAATCGGCTGTGGCGGCCGGCATGCTAGGCCGCGACCAGTCCGGCAAGGGCTATATTGCGCTGGACTTTTTCAATATCTTCTGGCTGTTTACCATCGCTTCGGTGGGTGGCCTGATTGTGGAGACGATCTACCATATGGCGCTGTATAACGGTGAACTTCAGGACCGCGCTGGTTTGCTGTGGGGCCCGTTCTCGCCGATTTACGGCTGTGGTGCGGTATTGGTAACCGTGTGCCTGAATCGCCTGTGGAAGGCGAATCCGTTCTTGATTTTCTGCGCTTCGGCGGTGATCGGCGGCGCGTTCGAATATTGCACCAGCTGGTTCATGGAAGCGGCGTTTGGTATTACCGCGTGGGATTACACCGGCCGTTGGCTGTCCATCGACGGACGTACTTCAGGCCAATTCATGTTCTTCTGGGGACTGATTGGTGTGGTGTGGGTCAAGTGGCTGTTACCGCGACTGCTGGCTCTGATTAATCGCATTCCATGGAAAGCGCGGTATTCGCTGACTGCGGTATGCACGGTGCTGATGGTGATCGACATTGCCTTCACGCTGATGGCCTTGGATTGCTGGTATGGGCGCATGGCCGGCCAGCCGCAGGATTCACCGGTCGCGATGTGGTTCAGCGAACGCTACAGCGACGCTTACATGGCCAATCGCTTCCAGACCATGCATATCGACCCTTCCAAGGCCGGGCGTATGTGAATGGCCGGCAAGTAATTACGCTTCGCGGGCAGAAGGTGCGTAGAACCTAAGACAGCCCTCGCGTGTGGGTGGTAAGCGGGATACACTTTCAAGCGTTGAAGGAATGATTCCCTCCGCTGATGCGCTGTTTTGTGACGCGCGTGATGACGATGGGACAATCAAACGAAAGGCAAGGCACATGGCCGAAGCTACAGCAAACATTGGTGTGATTGGACTGGCCACGATGGGCTCCAATCTGGCGCGTAATCTGGCGCACCATGGCAACACGGTGGCGTTGTTCAACCGTCATTACTCGCGTACCGAGAAGCTCATGAACGAGCATGGCACCGAAGGCAACTTCGTGCCGGCCGAAACGCTCGAGGAATTCGCCGCGTCCCTGAAGCGTCCGCGTACCGCCATCATCATGGTCAAGGCCGGTGCTCCGACCGACGCGACCATCGCGCAGCTGGAAGAGGTGTTCGAACCGGGCGACATCATCGTCGACGGTGGCAACTCCTTCTTCAAGGACACCATCAAGCGTGAGAAGGAAGTACGTGCCAAGGGCTTCCACTTCGTGGGTTGCGGTGTGTCCGGTGGTGAGGAAGGCGCGCTCAACGGCCCGTCTCTGATGCCCGGCGGCACTGCGGAATCCTGGAAGACCTTGGGCCCGATTCTTCAGTCCATCGCCGCCAAGGTGAACGGCGAACCGTGCGTGACCCACATCGGCACCGATGGTGCCGGCCACTTTGTCAAGATGGTGCACAACGGCATCGAGTATGCCGATATGCAGGTGATTGGTGAGGCGTATGACATTCTGCGCCGTGGACTCGGCATGGATGCCGAGGAGATTGGCGACGTGTTCGCTGAATGGAACAAGGGCGACCTTGACTCCTACCTGATCGAGATCACCGCTGAGATTCTGCACCACAAGGATGCCGAGACCGGCAAGCCGTTCGTGGACGTGGTCGTGGATCATGCCGGCATGAAGGGTACTGGTACGTGGACCGTGCAGACTGGTCTGGAATGTGGTTCTCCTGTGGCTGCCATCGGTGAAGCCGTGTTCGCTCGTGCACTGTCTTCGCACGGTGAGCTGCGTGAAGACGCTCAGAAGGAAGGTCTGGCTGGACCGAACAAGACCATCGATCTGGCCGGAGAAGACAAGGCCGCGTTCGTCGAGGACGTGCGCAAGGCTCTGTTCGCTTCCAAGGTCGTGGCCTATGCTCAGGGCCTGAACGAGATTCAGGACGGTGCCAAGGAATACGGCTGGGATATCAACCTGTCCGAAGTGGCCCGCATTTGGCGTGGCGGCTGCATTATTCGCGCCCAGTTCCTGCTCGACCGCATCACCGAGGCCTTCAGGGGCGATAACCCGCCGGCTTCCCTGCTGTTCGATCCGTACTTCGAGAAGATCATCGGCGAATCGCAGGATGCATGGCGTCGCGTGATCGTTCGCGCGGTGGAGGCCGGCATCCCGACCCCGGTGTTCTCCAGCTCCCTGGCGTACTACGATGGTCTGCGCTCCAAGCGCCTGCCTACCGCTCTGACCCAGTCCCAGCGTGACTTCTTCGGTGCCCACACCTACGGCCGCGTAGACAAGCCCGGCGTGTTCCACACGCTGTGGGCTGAAGAAGGCAAGCCTGAAATCGAGGCGTAGCCTCGTGATTTCAGGTTTAGGACAGCCCTGTGGGCTGTCCGGCCTTCTTCAGGCTCGGCGATAGCCGAGCTGAGAAAACAGCAAGCCCGAGATCGAGGCGTAGCCTCGCGATCTCGGGCTTAGGGGAGCCCGGTGGGCTCCCCGGCCCTCTTCGGAGCGAGGCGGCTATGCCGCCGAGCCAACACTGAGCCTCGCCGCAGGCGAGTCCCTAATTGCAGGGGCCGGCGGCGAAGAGGGCAAGTCCGAGATTGAGGCGTAGCCATAGACGAATTAAGCCCCCTCATCAGAGGGGGCTTAATTCACTCACAACTCGGTGACGGTTTCTTCGGTGGAGAACCAGATGAACTCGTCCACTCCGTTGGCGTAGGAGGACGGGTAATCCGGTTTGTTGGGCTGCTCGAAGACATGGGCCAGCGATTCGGCTTTGCCGGCACCGGCGGCGAAGAACCACGTATGGCGTGAACGCGCGATGAGCGGCGCGGTCAATGAAACACGCAGCGGCGGCATCTTGGGGGAGTGGTTCACACCCACGGTGAGCCTATCAGTAACCTTGACCTCATCATGACCAGGGAACAGCGACGCATAGTGACCGTCCGGTCCCATGCCGAGAATCATCAGATCGATTACCGGTTCCGGCCCCAATTCATTCACCAACTCGCGCTCATAGTCGCTCGCGACATCGTCCAGCAACGCATCATTCGCGGCATCGGCGGCGGCGCGAACGGAAGCATCATCGCTGTCGGCCTGATCCATCACATCGGCGATGTCATCGGCTGAACGGGTATCGGCCGCCATCTCATGAATATTCGACTCAGGCAGCTTGCCATCTGCCACCAGCTGGTCAAGCAGCAGGCGACGGGCCTCCAAAGCATTGCGATCGGTGTCGTAAGCCGGCACAAAACGTTCGTCGCTCCACCAGAAATGCACGCGCGACCAATCAATCGCGTCAGCCAGCGGATCGTTCAGCACCAAGCCCAGCGGCTGCGCGGCCGAACCGCCAGACAGCGCCACATCCACACGCGTGCGATGCGTGCCATCAGGCAATCGTTCGGCGAGCAAATCGAGTAGCGCCAAGACAAAACGTTGCGCGCCAGCCTGAATCATCAGATCTTTATTCGGATACACAATGAGTTTTCGAGTTGCCATGTATGGTCCTTGTATGGGGTATGTGTCGTACTTTGCAATGTGGATTGTGTTGTCAGTTGACAACGCATGATACGGGTGGCATGCCGGGAATCTAGCCATTTGCAGCAATGAAATGTGTTGTCAGTTGACAACACAATGTACATTGTGCGGCATCGCATGAGGTAGGAAACGATGAGCAGCGGCGTTGGCATGGCTCGGCCACAATTGCCGAACTCATGCCAACGCCGCTGTGGCAACGGGTTCTACCGACTTCAGTGACGAATCAGATCCCAGCCTTCGTTGATGACCTCGGCGTAGATCTCATCGGGATCGATGCGACGCAGTTCCTCGGTCAGGCAGTCCTCGATGGTGCGCATCGGCACGGACACTTCCTGCGGAGTCTGGCCGGGCAGCGAGATCAGCGCTTGGTCCTCATACGGGCGTTCCAGCGAGATCACACCGTCCTCACGGGTCAGGTACACGCCGGTCACGGCCTGCGCGTCGGGCACGAACTCAGTTTCGACTGGTACGCCAAGTTTCAGACGCAGCCATGCGCACAGCATTTCCATAGGCAGGAAGTCGGCCTTGCCGGTCACCTTCGCGGCGGTGATGGGCAGGTGCGGCGGCTGATCGAGCATCGAGGCGAGCATTGCGCGCCAGACGGTCAGTCGTGTCCAGGACAAGTCGATATCTTCCGGTGTCCAATTGCGGCGCAAACGCTCAATCGTGGCCTCCGGATTATTGGAGTGCAACGCGTCGGTGATGCGACTGCGGGCCATCGCACCCATCAGATCCTTGGCCGGGTTCGACGGCGGTGTGGTCGGCCACCACGCCACTACAGGCGCATCCGGCACAAGCAGCGGGATAACCAGCGTATCCGGGTGGTTGATAAGGCCACCGCGCGGACGCAAGATGATGATCTCACCGGCACCGGCGTCCGCGCCGAATCGCACTTGGGCGTTCAGGTTGGAATCGTTCGGATCGTTCGGGCCGTCGGTCAAATCGACGGCCGGATTATCGCGACTCGCGCTCACCTCGGCGGCCACTTCGGCCGCGTTCGGTTCGCCTTCGCCGGACTGATCGGCAGGATTGGTATCCGGTACTACGGCAATCACGCGGCACGGGTGCTCACGGCTGGCCGAGTTCGCGATTTCCAGCGCATGCTCTAGGTCCGCGTCCTCGGTGGCGATGAGCAGCGTCAGCACGCGGCCGGTCGCCGATTCGCCGCGCTCCTCGTGCAGCTGTTCGATTTTGTGCGCAATCTCGCGGGTGCGGGTGTTCGGCATATCGATGATCATGGCATCCTCCAGTGGCGGCCGTCGCGCGCCAGCATTTCGTCGGCCTGTGCCGGACCCCACGTACCGGCGCGGTAGGCCTGCGGCTGGCCAAGCGTGGACCAGAATTGTTCAATCGGATCGAGGATCTCCCAGCTGAGGTTCACCTCTTCGGTGGTCGGGAACAACGGCGGATCACCGAGCAGCACGTCCAGAATCAGTCGCTCATAGGCTTCCGGCGAGTTCTCGGTGAAGGAGCGGCCGTAGCTGAAGTCCATGTTCACGTCACGGACCTCCATGGTGGAGCCGCCCGGCACCTTGGCTCCGAAGCGCATGGTGACGCCCTCGTCGGGCTGCACGCGAATCACGATGGCGTTCTTGCCGAGTTCGCGCACGGCGGTCTGCTCGAACGGCAGATGCGGGGCGCGCTTGAACACCACGGCGATTTCGGTTACACGCTTGCCGAGGCGCTTGCCGCAACGCAGGTAGAACGGCACGCCAGCCCAGCGGCGGGTGTCGATATCGAGGCGGATGGCGGCGTACGTTTCAGTGGTGCTCTTGGGGTCGATGCCTTTTTCCTCCAAGTAGCCGACCACTTCGTGCGAGCCCTGCCAGCCCTTGGCGTACTGGCCGCGCGCGGTGTTGGCGGCGAGGTCCTTGGGCAGGCGCACGGCGGAAAGCACCTTGGTCTTTTCGGCGGTCAGGTCCTTGGCGGTGAAGCTCACCGGCTCCTCCATGGCGGTCAGAGCCATGAGCTGAAGCAGGTGGTTCTGGATGACGTCGCGTGCGGCGCCGATGCCGTCGTAATAGCCGGCGCGGCCGCCGATGCCGATGTCCTCGGCCATCGTGATCTGCACGTGGTCCACATAGTTGGCGTTCCAGATCGGCTCGTACATGGCGTTGGCGAAACGCAGGGCCAGCAGGTTCTGCACGGTTTCCTTGCCGAGGTAGTGGTCGATGCGGAACACGGAGCTCGGGTCGAACACTTCGGATACCACGCTGTCGAGTTCCTTGGCGCTGGCCAGATCATGGCCGAACGGCTTCTCGATGATCACGCGGCGCCATGCGCCCTCGGACGAGCGCGACAGGCCGGAGGCGGCCAGCTGCTTGGCGACCTGTGGGAATGCGCGCGGCGGCACCGACATGTAGAAGGCATGGTTACCCTGCGTGCCGCGGTCGCGGTCAAGCTCCTGCACGGTGGCGCTTAGACGCTCGAAGGCCTCCGGGTCGTCGAACGTACCCTGCACGAAGCGGATGCCGGCGGCCAGATTGCGCCAAGTCGACTCCTTGAACGGCGTACGGCAATGCGCCTGGACGGCGGCCTTGACGAATTCGATGAACCGTTCCTGTGTCCAGTCGCGGCGGGCGAAACCGGTCAGACCGAAGCTCGGCGGCAGTAGGCCACGGTTCGCCAGGTCGTAGACGGCCGGCAGTAGTTTCTTTTGTGCCAGATCGCCCGTGACACCGAAAATGACGAGGCTGCATGGGCCGGCGATACGGGGCAGTCTGAGGTCGCGCGAGTCGCGCAGGGGATTGCTCCAATTGGGGGATTCACTCATAATGTACAAGGGTAGTCGCCGGCGGCTATCTATCGCTAGAGGCGATATGCGATTTGGGCTGCGATTTGGGCCACATTGCGTGTGCTGTGCCGTGCGTTGGGCCAATCGCGTACGCAAACGTGTACGCAACGCCGTAGTTGAAATATCCCAAAACGGTGTGTATTTTAGAAGAGTTGCCCCTTTAGCTCAACGGTTAGAGCAGCGTCCTTTTAAGTCGTGGGTTGTGGGTTCGAATCCCACAGGGGGCACAACAAATCCTCGGAATCGCAATGGTTCCAAGGATTTTTTTGTTTCGACCAGCCTGGCTCCTAGAGTGGTGTCCCATGTCATGCACCACGATTCTTGTCGGCAAAAATGCCAGTTACGACGGTTCCACCATCATCGCCCGCGATGACGATTCGGGCTCGGGCCGTTACGATCCCAAGCGCTTCGTCGCTGTCGCCCCCGACGACCAGCCGCGCCACTACCGCAGCGTGCTGAGCCATGTCGAAATCGAACTACCGGACAATCCTTGCCGGTACACCATCGCACCGAACGTGCTGAATAATCGTGGCATTCTGGCCGAAGCCGGTGCCAACGAACACAACGTGGCGATGAGCGCCACCGAAACCATCGCCGTCAACGAGCGCGTGCTCGGTGCGGACCCGATGGTCGAGTTGCGGCCGGCTATCGGCGAACCGGACAGCACCGATTATCAGGCCGAGCAGCCCGGCGGTATCGGTGAGGAAGACATCATCACCCTTGTGCTGCCGTATGTCACCACCGCGCGCGAGGGCGTCGCGCGGTTGGGCGAACTGCTCGAAACCTACGGCACCTACGAATCGAACGGCGTGATTATTTCGGATGTGGACGAGATCTGGTACGTCGAGACCATCGGCGGCCACCATTGGATCGCCCGCCGAGTGCCCGACGACTGCTATGCCACGATCCCCAACCAGCTCGGCATCGACGACTTCGACCTCGCCGATGCGTTCGGCGAGCAGCGCGAATACCTATGCAGCGCCGACCTGCGCGAGTTCATGGCCACGCATCACCTCGACCGCACAATGGGAACGCCGGTCTCTTCCAACGGCCGTCACGCGCATAGCGCCGGATTCGGAACAACCGTTGCCCTTCCCACCCGTTTCAACCCGCGCAAGGCCTTCGGCACCGCGACGCCGAAGGACCATATCTACAACACGCCGCGTGCCTGGTACATGCAACGCCGCCTCAACCCCAGCGAGGACTGGGATTCGCCGGCCGCCCGCTACACGCCCGAATCCGACGACATCCCGTGGTGCCGCGTGCCGGAAGACAAGGTGAGCCTCGAAGACGTTGATTTCCTGCTGTCCTCGCACTTCGAAGGCACGCCGTACGACCCGTACGGCACGACCGGCACGGCGGAATCGCGCCACCGTTACCGTCCGATCGGCGTGAACCGCACCGGCCATATGGTGGCGATTCAGGTCCGCCCGTATGTGCCGGCGGCCAATCGCACGGTGATGTGGGTATCGTTCGGCTCCGGTCCGTTCACCGCCGCCGCGCCGTTCTACGCGAACGTCAACGACACGCCTGCCTACCTGCGCGACACCACGCCCGAAGTCTCCACCGGCAACCTGTATTGGACGAACCGCCTGATCGCCGTCGTGGCCGACGCGCATTGGTATGAGACGAACCGGTTCATCGAGGGCTATGCAGAAGGCGTGCGCGCGTTCGGGCACCGGCTCATCGAGCGCACGGATGAGCAGTTGCTTGCTCGAAGCGATGCCGAATCGACGGATACGAATGCATGGCCGCTCGATGGCGGCCACGGCGATGAGAAGGATGTGCAGGGCGTGGCGGATGTGCTCGAAGCGGCCAACGACGAGATGGCCGACTACCTGCGCGAGCACACAACCAAGCTGCTGAACGACGTGCTATACACCTCCAGCAACCTGATGCACAACAGCTTCGCGATGTCCGACCGTTGGGCCGAGTAGCAAAACCTCGACTGGGGAAGGTAATAGGGATGCCCTGCTGATAACGCGTCAGCAGGGCAAAACCACAATCCGAATCAGTTAAAGCCGACGATGCGTTCGGCGATGAGATAGCCGTTGCGCACGATCCAGCGGCCGGTTTTGCCGGGCAGATTGAGCGCGCGGGACATCAGCTGCGAGCGCACATCCTTGCCGATGGCCGGCGAATAGGCGTCAATCGCATCCCACAGCTCGGTTTTCTTAACGTAGTTGGCCGGATCGCGCGAGAGAATCAGGAACGTCGAGGTAACGCACGATTCGATCGCCAGGAAGTGAATCATGTACCGGTACAGCCCCTCCGGCACCGTACCGCGTTCGGGCGTGGCCTCGGTCATCAGCCGATTGACGAGCCGCAACTGGTCCACACGCTTAATCATCACGTCGGTCTGCACGCTCTGACCCTCGCGCCCGATGAAGTAGTGGTAGAACGGCACATCGAGGTACTGGATGCGCTTCACCCACGGGAACGGCTGGTACGAGTAATAGAAATCGACGTAGAACGTGTGCTCCGGCAGCTTCAGCCCGGAATCGCGCACCACCTGCGTGCGGAAGGTGAGCGCATGCATGATGATGTACTGCGCCAGACCGAACTTGCCCAGGTCATCCCAGCCGAGCACGCGGCCGGCCTCCATTACACGGCGGAAGTTCACTACGGTCTTGTGACGCTTGGCCACCTTGTCATACACGTAATTGGTCACCAGCATGTCAATCGGTTCGTCGGTGTCATGCTGTGCACGCAACGTGGCCAGAACCGTGTCGATGGCCTGCGGGTCGACCCAATCATCCGCATCCACCACTTTGACGTACATGCCGGTCGCCGCCGCGATACCGGTGTTCACCGCGCCGCCGTGGCCCTTGTTCTCCTGATGAATCGCGCGCACGGCGCCCGGATTGGTGCGTTCCAGCTTGCGCGCGTACTCCAGCGTGCCGTCTTTCGAACCGTCGTCCACAATCAGCACCTCGAGGTCGCTGATGTCGCTTGCCGAAAGCAGCGAGTTCACGCAACGGTCAAGGTAGGACTCCATATTGTATGCGGGGATCACAAAGGTGAGCGTCTTTGCCGTGCTGGCCATGAAAGTCTTACGTCCTCACATATTTAGTCGTTATGTTCAGTTTCCTGTTCAAACCGTAGCACTTCGCCTCCCGACTCGGCAGAGTGTTGCGTAACCTGTGCCCCTGAACGCATGTTCTGCAACCCTGAATCTTCCCCGGTGGCGTGCTCGGGATCCGATTGGGCAGAACTCGTCTGGTCTGAATCCGGGCTGCCGGAATCGGACTCGCGCTTGGCTCGGCGCTCGGCCTCCTTCCGCGCCTTGGCGCCCTCAAAGAACAACTGGGGCTTGGAGTCAAGCCGGCTCAGGCCATGCCAGGCCAAATCCACAATGTATGCAGCCAGCTGCTCCTTGCTCACCTTTGGCCGGTCGGCCCAGTACTGCCCGGTGAATACGGTCATGCCCACCAGCATCTGCGCGTAGTACGGCACGCCCTTGGCAGACAGCTTCTGCCGTTTGAATGTTTCGGAAAGAATGTCTTCAACGCGTACGGCGATGTCTCCCATCAGCGAGCTGAATGAGCCGGACGGGTCGGTGCTCGGCGAGTCGCGTACCAGTACCTGGAACCCCTCGGCATTCTCTTCGATATAGGTGAGGAGCGCAAGCGCCGTGCGTTCCACAATCTGGCGCGGGTGCACGGTCGGATCGTCGAGCGCGGCGGTCAGCGTACCGGTCAGCGCGCGCATCTCACGATCCACAATGACGGCATACAGGCCCTCTTTGCCGCCGAAATGCTCATACACAATCGGCTTGGAGACTTTGGCGTGCGCGGCGATTTCCTCCACGCTTACCGCTTCGAAGCCTTTGGCGGCGAATAGCGAGCGTCCGACTTCAATCAGCTGCTCGCGGCGCTGCAGCGACGTCATACGTGAAGAATGTGCCATGCGGTTCAGCTTAAGTCGCCGGGTGGAATTGTCGGCCTGAGACTGCCGAATTCGTAGGGGATTCCATCTGCGGGCTAGACTTGACAGGTATGGATATGAATACTGTGCTCGCCGTTCTTGGCGTGATTGTGGCGGCGGTTATCGTAATCGCCCTGAGCATCTGGTTGGGCAAGTCCCGCAAGCGCGATTTGGATCGTGCGATGGGCAAGGTTGCCCCCGACAACAAGAAGACCCGCGACGCCAAGGCCGCCGCCGACGCTCGGCTGGCCGCCGAAGCCGAGGAAGCTAAGGCTGCGACTGCCGCCGAGCCGGCCAAGTCAGCCGAATCGGCCAAAGCCGAGCCTGCGCCAGCCGCGCAGGCCGAACCCGAACCGGCAGCTGCGCCCAAGCCCGAGTCCCAACCTGCCTCCAAGCCCACTCCCGCCAAACCTGAAACCCCCGAATCGGTCGGCTCTCGACTGACCCGACTCAAGGCAAAACTTGCCAAGTCCGGCAACCCGTTCGGCAAGGCCCTGTTCGACATCCTCGCCAAAGACAATCTCTCCGAGGCCGATTGGGAAGACGTCGAAGACACACTGCTGCTTGCCGACGTCGGTGCGGATGCTTCCGCCCAACTGGTCGATGACCTGAGAACCGACGCCCGCATCACTGGTAAAGCCGACCCAGCCGAAGTACGCGCCACGCTCAAGGAGAAGCTGCTCGATCTGGTCGGTCGAGATACGGACCGCCGCCTCAATGCCGAAAAGCCGGGTGCCGCCAAGCCCAGCGTCATCATCATGGTCGGCGTCAACGGCACCGGCAAGACCACCACTGCCGGCAAACTGGCTCGACTGTTCGTGGCCGAAAACAAGCAGGTCATGATGGGCGCGGCCGACACCTTCCGCGCGGCCGCCGCCGACCAGCTCGAAACCTGGGGCGCACGCGTCAATGTGACCGTCGTCCGCTCCGACAAGGACGGTGCCGACCCGGCATCCGTCGCCTTTGAGGCATCCGCCAAGGCCAAGGAAGCGAACGCGGACGTGCTCATCATCGATACTGCCGGCCGACTGCAGAACAAGTCGAACCTGATGGACGAGCTCGGCAAGATTCGCCGTGTTACCGAAAAGAACCTGCCGGTGGATGAAGTGCTGCTTGTGCTCGACGCCACCACCGGCCAAAACGGCATGGCCCAGGCCAAGGTGTTCGCCGAAGCCATCGGCATTACCGGTGTGGTGCTCTCCAAGCTTGACGGTTCCGCCAAGGGCGGCATCGTGGTCAGCGTGCAGAAGGAGCTCGGCGTGCCGGTCAAGCTCGTCGGTCTTGGTGAAGGTCCGGACGATTTGGCACCTTTCGATCCCGAAGGTTTCGTGGACGGCATTCTCGCGTAGACGGTCGAGTTCTTCTCAGTCTCGCTTTGCTCGACAGCTCCCCTCAGCGAGGGGAGCCCTGCGTCCGTCCACGTTGTGGGCGCGGGAAACGCCCGCAACGCACCAAACCTAGCCCCGAATCATATTCGAAACATGATTCGGGGCTTTCCCATATCCGTTGGAATCATGCCGGAACCAGCCCATCCGATACCAACCTAACTGTCAGGTGCGCTTAACAATCGCGTAACTTGCCGTAACGAAACCAAAACGAGACCGGCTTTTACTGACGAACTGTTAGCCCCCACAAGGGGGACGGCATTGTAGAGACAAAGTCGACGCCGGCCGCGCAAAGCCCCCGGTGCCCTGAACGAAAGAGAGGGAGGTAGACATGGGAGCGATTGATTCCGGTAACACCGCATGGATCCTGACATCCGCGTCCTTGGTTTTCCTCATGACGCCTGGTGTGGCGTTCTTCTACGGCGGTATGGTTCGTGCCAAGGCCGTCCTGAACATGCTGATGCTTGAGGCGGCCGCCCTGTCGGTCACCATGATTATCTGGACCCTGTGGGGTTGGTCGATTGCTTACGCCGGTTCCGACATCGGAGGCATCTTCGGCGACCCGGCCAGCGGCTTCCTGCTGAAGGACTCCATGGTCGCCCAGGACGGCGTGTTCACCGCCACCGGTCTGAACGGCAACAACTACCCGGTTTCCGTGGACGTTGCCTTCCAGGTCGCTTTCGCGATGATTACCGTCGGCCTGATCTGCGGCGCCATTGCCGAGCGTGTGAAGTACAGCACCTGGATGATTTTCGTGGCGCTGTGGGTCACCTTCGACTACGCTCCTATGGCCCACATGGTCTGGAACGGTGGTCTGCTGTCTGCTGACGGCGCCATCTCCAAGGCCATCGGCGCGGCCGCCCACGATTTCGCAGGTGGTACTGTCGTCCACATCAACGCCGCAGTCGCCGCCCTGATCATCGTGCTCATCATCGGCAAGCGTAAGGGCTTCGGCACGCAGCCGTTCCGCCCGCACAACGTGCCGTTCGTGATGCTCGGCGCCTTCCTGCTGTGGTTCGGCTGGTTCGGCTTCAACGCTGGTTCCGCCTTCGCCGCCAACGGTACTGCTGGTTACGCTTGGGTTTCCACCTCCGCCGCCACCGCAGCCGCAATGCTCTCTTGGGGCTTCACCGAGAAGATTCGCTCCGGTCACTACACCGCCATGGGTGCCGCCTCGGGTATGGTCGCCGGCCTGGTCGCCATCACCCCGGCCGCCGATGTGGTTTCCCCGCTGTGGGCCATCGTGATGGGTGCCATCGCTGGTGTCCTGACCTGCCTGGCCTGCGGTCTCAAGTTCAAGTTCGGCTACGATGACTCCCTCGACGTTGTCGGCGTGCATGGCGTTGGTGGTTTCACCGGCACCATCCTCATCGGCTTCTTCGGTGAAGGCACCGGTCTGCTGGCTGGTGGCGACTGGAAGCAGCTCGTCGTTCAGCTGGTCATCGCTCTCGTCGCCATCCTCTACTCCGCAGTGATCACCGCGATCATCGCCTTCGCTCTGGAGAAGACCATCGGTTGGCGCGTCACCGAAGCTCAGGAAGTCGGCGGCATCGATCTTGCCGACCAGGGCGAACGTGCTTACGATTTTGCTGGTACTGCCAGCTCCGTTCTCAAGGAGGTGAAGTGAAATGAAGCTGATCACCGCTATCATTCAGCCCCATAAGCTCGACGATGTCAAGGAGGCCCTCGCGGCCGCCGGCGTGCACGGTCTGACCGTGTCCGAGGCCAACGGCTACGGCCGCCAGCGCGGCCACACCGAGGTCTACCGTGGCGCTGAGTACACCGTGGACCTGATTCCGAAGATTCGCGTTGAAGTGCTGTCCGATGACGCGGATGCCGAGACGCTGGTCGGTGTGATCATCAAGTCCGCCGGCACCGGCACCATCGGTGACGGCAAGGTGTGGGTCGCTCCGCTGGACTCCGTGGCCCGCGTGCGTACCGGTGAGACCGGTTCCGCCGCGATCTGATAACACAGACGTCCATGCCTAGAAGGGGATGGACTGCATAGGAAAGGTCCCCGCTCGCCGCGAATTGACGCCGTGCGGGGACCTTTTTGGCAATGAAAGATGAAGCAATGACTTCAGCAGTCGATGGCTTGAAACAACGATTCATGGATATGAGCCAGCCGGATGACGACGGCGTCTACCGGAATGGTGCGACCAAGCGCAAAGCTCGCACGGAACTGGCCATGCAATGCCTCACGGAGCTGTGGAATGCGGCCTGCAAGGATGTCTCTTTCCCTGTGCCCGACTCCGGCATCGGCTTCGCCGCGGTAGGCTCGCTGGCACGTGGCCAACTGGGCCCCAGCTCCGACCTCGACCTGGTCATCATCTACGAGCCTCGCACGTTGAACGACCAGCAGCTCAACGAGTTGGCCAACAAACTCTGGTACCCGCTATGGGACAGCGGTCTGGACCTCGACCACTCCATCCGCACGCGCGCCCAATGCGAGGAGGTCACCGACCATGACCTTCCCGCCGCCATGGGCTGGCTGGACGTGAAGCCCATCGCCGGCGACACCGCTCTGATCACCACCACCGCCACATCCATCCTCGAACGCTGGCGCAAGGCCGCCCGCAAGCGCCTGCCCGAACTGCTCGACTCCGCCAAAGCCCGACTCGACGAATTCGGTCGGCTCCAATACGTCAATCAGCCCGACATCAAAGAGGCCCGTGGGGGGTTGCGCGATTCGGTGCTCGTCTCCGCGCTCGCCGCCTCATGGCTGGCCGACCGCCCGCACGGCATTTACGACGAAGCTGTGGAACGTCTGCTCGACGTACGCGACTGCATCCATCTGGTGGCCGGCAAGGATACCAACCTGATGCTGACGCCCTATCAGGCCAAAGTGGCTGCCATGCTTGGCCTTGCCGATCCGACTTGGCCCGAAAACGAGCGTGCCGCCTACTCGATCGACGATCTGCAGACACTGCTTGCCCGTATCGGTCGGCGCATCTCCTTCTCGCTTGATTCCACCGCTTCCCGCGCCGAACATTCGCTGACCCACGAAAAGCCGCGATTCGCGTTCTTCCAGATGTTCTCTCAGCGCTCTGGTGGCAAGCGCGAAGCCCCGCAATTCGACGTGGTGGCTCCCGGCGTGGCCAAGCACGAAGGCGAATTGGTGTTGGCGCCCGGTGCCGAGCCTGCCAAGGATGCCAAGCTGGCGTTGCGTATGGCCGTGGCGGCCGGCGAATTCGGTCTTCCCATCAACCCGTCTACCTTGGTTAATCTGAAGCGCTGCCCGATTCACGACAACCAGTGGGATGACGAATCGCGCGAGCTGTTTATCCGTCTGCTTGCGTGCGGATCGAATCTTATGGAAGTGTGGGAGAGCATCGATTTCGTGGACATTCCGGGTCGATGGATGCCGGAATGGCTCGGCGTCCGCAACCGTCCGTCCGCCTCGGCCGCCCACCGGTACACCATCGATCGGCATATGGTGGAGGTCACGTCGCGTCTGGGTCGTGAGACACCGTCCGGTGGACGGTACGATGACGATCATTTCAAGGCATTGCTGTTGGCCGGTATCACCCACGACATCGGCAAGCGCGCGTTCGTGGCCGATCACGCCGCCGAGGGTGCCCGCCATGTGCCGGTGATTCTCAAGCGTATGGGCTACGCGCCGGACATCGTCGACTGGGCTACCGTGCTGGTGCGTGAGCATTTGACGCTATCCGAATTTGCCACGGGTAAGGACCCCTATGATCCGGCCGTGGCGGAGGAGTTGGCCGACCGCTTGCACCACGACAAGATGCTGCTGGATATGCTGTTCGACCTGACCCGGGCCGACGGCTCCTCGCTCGGTGCCACCGCCGGTGAGACCATCACCAAGCAATACGGCTGGTCCAAGTGGCGCGAACAAATCGTCCGCGGCATGTATTCCGCCGCCCGCGCCGCTATGTAAACGGAATCGCCCAGCGCTTCGCGCGGCCGATACCTACCTCATCCATGCGTCCGAGCGCACGCGCAGCCCGTTGGACAGACCGCGCCCACCCATGAGCACCACGTTGAACGCGGCCCCAGAGTACGGCGGTACGCATCAGGTCGCTCGTCAGCGCCGGCGTCACCATATGGCCAGTATGAGTATGAGCGTCACATACACCACGGCGGTCAGCGTGCATGTGACGGCCAGATAGCGGTAGTCGCGCGCGCCGATAAGAATGCCGTCGATTGCCATCATCCAGCCTTGCAGTGGGAAGAAGATGCCCATCGTCACCATGCCCACGGCGATCAGCGTCTGAATATGTGGCGTAGGGGAGAAGAAGTGCCCGGCGAACAGGCCGACTACCGCAAAAGCCGTGCCGATTACCGCGCCGGTGACCAGTCCCGCACGCCCGGTCGCCCGCGTCAGCCGCCGCGCCTGCTGCACGCTGCCAGCGCCCAGCGCTGTGGCCACCAGCGTCTGGCCGGCGATGCCCACGGAATCCAGCATGTTCATCGCAAAATTCCAAGAGGAGTTCACGGCCTGAAACCCGGCCAACACGGCAGTACCCATGCGCGCGGCACAGGCGACCGTAGTCACCATGGCCGCACGAATCGCCAATGTGCGAATGAACAATGGCAGTCCGTCGCCCCCGGCTGCCGCAATACCGGCCAAACGAGGCCGCAGACTCGCACCATCCGCCCGGGACCACAGAATGGCGGGGATTACCAGGAACAGCCCCATGAACCACTGAGCTACCAGCGTCGCCACTCCGGAGCCGGCAATGCCCCAATTCAGCACAATAACGAACAACACATCAAGCACCGTGTTCACCACCGCGCCGCCCACCGCAGCGATCAGCGTGATACGAACCTTCTGCAATCCTCGGAAAATGCCGTTCGCCGCATATACCATCAGCATGCCTGGCGCACCCAGCACGATTGCGCGCGTATAGGTCACGGCTTGTTCCAATACTTCGCCCTGACCGCCCAGTGCCCGGCATAATGGCTCGGCAGCCGCGAACAATCCCAATCCCAGTACGGTGCCGATGCTCAAGGCCAGCCACAGGCCATCAATGCCTGCCTGCAGTCCCTCGCGACGACGACCCGCTCCCAGCAGATGTGCCACCTGCGCAGTGGTCGAGTAGGCCAGGAATATGCATAGTCCGACTGCCGTGAGGATGATGGTGGAGCCGATTGACAGGCCGGCCAACGCCGCATCCCCGATATGGCCGACGATGGCTGTGTCGATAAGGATGAAGGTCGGTTCGGCGATGAGCTGGCCGAAGGTCGGCAGGGCCAGCGCCATGATCCGGCGGTTGGTGGAGCGGGCGTCGGTCGGGCCGTTGCTGACGTTTGTGTTTGCGCCGGCATGCGGGGTGCCGAAGCCATCGCGGCGTGTAGTATCGCCGGAACTGGTGGCTTTGGCGTCGGAAGAGTCTATGGGCACGCTCACACGCATATCACGCCTGACTGCGTTGCGCAAGCACCTGTTGTGGGCGCGGAATGTTATCCCCAGACTATCCACCAAGTTATCCCCAGTATGTGGATAACTTAGTGGATTATCCCCAGAATTATCCCCAAAATGTGGATAACTTATTTTTCTATCCACATTTTGCTTTCTGCGTGTCGTGGCGCTGACTCATAGGTGAATAAGGAATGAACCGATGCGGGCAACCGTTTCGTTTCCATACGATATCGTTCACCTGCCACGCCACATCCTATACTTGGAGGCTATGCCAGAAGGAAGTGAACACTCGTATCAGAATGGGTTCGGCGGTGGCCTGGATCGTGGCGATCGTGGCGACCGCGCGGGCCGGGGCGGCACGCAGACGTCGGCGGCGGCCGGCGACCCGATTTTCGACCGCGTGCCCCCGCATGATGACGACGCGGAAATGGCCGTGCTCGGCGGCATGCTGATGAGTAAGGATGCCATCGGCGAGGTCTCGCAGACCATTGACGTCACCGATTTCTACCAGCCCAAGCATCAGACGATCTATAACGCGATCATCGATCTGTTTTCCGCCAGTCAGCCGGTGGACGTGGTGCTCGTGGCCAACCAGCTGTTGGCGGATGGCAACCTCGACAAGGTCGGCGGCGCGGACTATCTGCACAGCCTTGTCGCATCCGTACCGACCGCCGCTAATGCCATGTACTACGCGGAGATCGTCCATCAGCGGGCCATTTTGCGCAATGTGATCGCCGCCGGCACCAAAATCGCCCAGCTCGGTTATTCCGCCGAGGGATCGCAGGCTGAGGATGTGGTTAACCTCGCCCAGTCCGAGATCTACGAGATGTCAATGGGCAAGGTGCGTCAGGACTATGCCGCCATCGGCCCGGTGGTCCACGACGCGCTCGACCAGCTGGACAAACTGCAGCAAGGCCTCGTCAACAAGGGCGTGCCGACCGGCTTCCGCGACATCGACGACGTGACCCAGGGCCTGCAGCCCGGACAGATGGTCGTCGTCGCAGGACGTCCGGCCATGGGTAAGTCCACGCTCGGCATCGACTTCGCCCGCGCCGCCGCGTTGCACCACAACATGACTTCCGTGGTCTTCAGCTTGGAGATGAGCAAGGTGGAGCTCGCTCAGCGTATTATCTCCGCCGAAACCAATATTCCGATGGCCGCCCTGCGCCGCGCCGACGACATCACCCCCGAACGCTGGAACACCCTGAACCAGTTCTGGACCAAGATGCAGAACGCGCCACTGTTCATTGACGACAGCCCGAACATGAGCCTCATGGAGATCCGTGCGAAATGCCGTCGTCTGAAGCAGACCAACGATCTGAAACTCGTAGTCATCGACTACCTGCAGCTGATGACCTCGGGCAAGGCCGTGGAATCCCGCCAGCAAGAGGTGTCCGAATTCTCCCGTGCCCTGAAGCTCTTGGCCAAGGAACTCGAAGTGCCGGTCGTGGCCCTTTCCCAGCTGAACCGTGGCCCGGAAATGCGTAACGACAAGAAGCCGCAGCTCTCCGACCTGCGTGAATCCGGCTCAATCGAACAGGACGCCGACGTGGTGTTCCTGGTCCACCGCCCTGACTTCTACGACAAGGAAGACCGCCCCGGCGAGGCCGATATCATCATGGCCAAGCACCGTAACGGCCCGACCGAAACCTTCCACCTCGCCTTCCTCGGTGCCACGTCCAAATTCAAAGACATGCCGCAGGACTACAACGCCAATCAGGGGGTGTGATGATGGCAAGCAACGTTTCACGCGATGTTTCGCAAGACCAATCGTCCGTGGTGCAGACCTGCAAACCGTGGTATGCGTTCGCCACCGTGGCCGCAGGCCGCTTCGTGCGGTTTGCATCCCGCGTCACCAAACATGGCGGTTCGGCTTTGCCCGGCAAAGTCGTAGAAAAGATTGACCCCGGCTTCCTGACCCGTACGCTCGGGCAGTTGCCGCTTGGCGTGGTATTGGTGTCCGGCACGAACGGCAAGACCACCACCACCCGCATGGTCGCCTCGATGCTCTCCGATCTGGGGCTGAAGGTGTTCACCAATCCGACCGGCTCGAACTTCGTGCGCGGCGTGGTCTCCGCACTGCTTACCGAAGTCACGCTCGGCGGCAAATTGGACGCGGACATCGCCGTGCTCGAGCTCGATGAGGCGTACGCCGTCCACTTCGTCAAGCAGGTCAAGCCCCGTTATGCATTGCTGCTGAACGTGATGCGCGATCAGCTTGACCGATTCGGTGAAATCGACACCACGGCCAAACTGCTCAGCCATGTGGCTGCGGCGACTACCGGCACTGTGGTACTGAACCGCGAGGACCCGCGTATCGCCGCGCTCGCCGCGAAGGCCCCGGCTGGCACCACCGTGCGATACTTCGGCCTCGCCGACGATTTGCGCCGCTATTTCCCGTCCGATGACGACATGGCCACGACCGTGTCGGTGGAAGGTGTGGCCGGGCCGCTCCCCTCAGCCAGAACTCCCCTCAGTCCGCGAAGCGAACTGAGAGGAGCTTCCGCAGGCACGGCAGAACTTCCCGCCGACGTGACACTTACCGCAGTGGGCGACCACAAGGCCACCTTCCAGATGGACGGTCAGGGCTACGCCACCGACGTCAAGCTTGAAGGCGTCTACAACCTGTACAACGCGGCCGCCGCGCTCGCCGTGGTACGTGCGGTGATGCAAGACAATGCCGCCGCATCCAAGGCCACCGCCGCAGCCAACGCCTGCGCCGTGTCCGCCGACGAGCTCATCGCCGCCGTTTCCCGCGTCACGCCGGCTTTCGGCCGTGGCGAGGTCATCGACGTCAACGGTTCCCCGGTCGAACTGCTGCTGGTCAAGAACCCGATGGGCTTCCGCCTCTCGCTCGCCAGCTTCGACCCGGCCAACGCGGACACCATGATCGCCATCAACGACGAATATGCCGACGGCCGCGACATGAGCTGGCTGTGGGACGTGGACTTCACTTCCCTGCGCGCGTCCGGTGTCGCCATGGTCTCCGGCGTGCGTGCCTGGGACATGGCATTGCGCCTGGGGTATGACCAAGTGCCAGTCGCCGATACGAACACCGACCTCGAACAGGCCGTCACCGCATTCGTCAACGCCAATCCCGGCACACGCAAGCACATCTACTGCACCTACACCGCCATGCTCAAAACCCGCGCCGTACTGGGCCGCATCACCGAAGTACGGGACGCGGGCGTGGGCAAGTAACCACCCTCTAGCGCCCGCGCGCCACCTCTCGCCTGCGGGAGGACATGGTGAGGAATAAGACTTCCCCTTAGCGGGAAGACATCGACAAGGAGAACGTGACATGGCCAGAACAATTGATGTGGTGTCCCTGTATCCCAAAGACATGAACATCTACGGCGATTCCGGCAACGTGCTGACTATCCGCCGCCGTCTGGAACTGTACGGTTATGAACCGGTCGTCCACCAGTACAATCAAGGCGACGACTGGCCCGACCAGGTGGACCTTATTCTGGGAGGCGGCGGCCAAGACACCGGCCAGAAGAAAATCATCGACGACTTCTACCATCGCGCCGACCTGTTGCGTTCGCTTGCCGCAGACGGTACGCCGATGCTGATGATCTGCGGCCTGTACCAGCTGTTCGGCGAGTACTTTGAAACCGTGGACGGCACCCGTCTGGACGGCATCGGCGTTATCGGTGCTTATACCGTGGGCCAGAACGTGCGTATGATCGGCAATCTTGTTGAGCATTCCGACCAGTTCGGCGATGTGATTGGCTACGAGAACCACTCCGGCCAGACCTTCCTGCGCGAAGGCGTTCAGCCACTCGGCACCGTCAATCAGGACGGCCGAGGCAACAATGGCGAAGACCATACCGAGGGCGCGCGCGTGCACAACGTGATCGGCACCTACATGCACGGCTCGTTGCTGCCTAAAAACCCCGCCATCAGCGATTTCCTTATCGAAACTGCCGTGACTCGTCGTTACGGTACGTTCGATACGTCCGATCAGACCCCCGAACAAGCCAAGGAGCTCGCCCGGCTCGATCAAGTAGCCACCAACGCGCGCAAGGCTGCCGCCGAACGTCCTCGGTGAATTCTCGGTGAGTCCTCGGTAAGTACCAATCAGCGAAAAATCAGTCGAAATCAGTCTGAGGGTCTAGTACATTGCCCTGTTGTTTGCGCTAGGCTTGGTGGTACGAGACATGGCACCAGGCCATGTCGGACCTCGAAGGAGGGGTATCATGGCTGATTTTGATCTTCTGGGTGATGGCCTGCGCAAGGTCCTGCTGGCGGGCATCGGAGCCCTTGCCACCGGATACGAGAAGAGCAGCGAGCTCGTCGACGAACTCGTCAAGAAGGGTGAGATTACGGTCGAGCAGGGCAAGGCGCTGAACACCGAGCTCAAGCGCAAGGTGAGCGAGACGGTGGATGACGCCAAGAAGGCCGCCGCCGAAGCCGGCGACAAAGCTGCTGCCGCAGCCGACACCAGTGCCGCCGACAAGCCCGCTGACGAGGGCAAGGCCGAGTGACCAAGCCCACACGCGCTACGCCGGAATCAGGGTCGACCCCGCTTTCCAGCAGGGTCGACCCTATTCTGACGCCTGCGAAAGCCGAACGTGAGGCGGCGGCGAACCGGTCCGTCGACACGTCGGACACGCTCAAGCAGACCGTTACCAAGGCGACTCCGAGCGTATCCGACGAAACGCTGGCACTGTTCGGACGCAGGAACGATTTCGCCACGCGCTACCATCTGACGCGCCGTGGCAAGATCAAACGACTGGGGCAGATCACCAGAATCGTCGAGCAATTCGACGTGCTGCACGGCCTGACTCCGGTCAAAATGCGCCTCATGTTCGAGGCGCTCGGCCCCACGTTCGTCAAAGTGGGCCAGATTCTGTCGATGCGCTCCGAGATTCTGCCGCAAAGCTTCTGCGACGAACTCGCCAAACTGCGCGCCGACGCCGACCCGATGCCGTATTCCACGGTGTTGGATGTGCTTGCCGCCGAATACGGGCGTCCCGCCGACGAGGTGTTCGCGCATATCGACCCCAAGCCGTTGGGCTCTGCTTCACTGGCGCAAGTGCATCGCGCCACGCTGAAAACCGGCGAAGATGTGGCTATTAAAGTGCAGCGCCCGGGTGTGCGCGAAACCATGGCCCAGGACGTCTCCATCATGCGCTCCATAGCCAAGGCCGCCACTAAGGTGATTCGCACCTCACAGATCGTGGACCTGAAGGGCGTGGTCGAGGAGCTGTGGGACACCTTCGAATCGGAGACTGACTTTCTGATCGAGGCCCGCAATCTCGCCGAATTCAAGCGTTTCGCCGCCCGATTCAAATACATGGACTGCCCGACGGCGTACACCGAACTGTGCACCGAGCATGTGGTGGTCATGGAGTACATCGACGGCATCTCCGTCTCCCATCCGGGCCGGCTCGTCGATGCTGGTTATGACTTGAAGGAGATCGGCACCAAGCTCGTCGACAATTACGCCACGCAGATTCTCGACGACGGCTTCTTCCACGCTGACCCACATCCCGGCAATATCATCATCCGGGGCGGCCAGATCGTACTTATCGACCTCGGTATGACCGGTCGGCTCGACCAGCGCACCCGTGCAGTCCTCAAAGAAATGATTTTCGCCGTCGCCAAACAGGATTCGCCCGCTCTGGCCGAGGGGCTGCTGCGATTTGCCGGCACCGAGGCCGATCCGGAGGACTACCCAGCACTGCTGGCTGATCTGGACGTGATCGTCAAGGAATTCGGCACCGTGGATCTGGCCGAATTGGACATTGCCGCCTTCCTGACCGCACTGACGCAGATGGCCGGCCGCCACAACATCGAGGTGCCCAGTACGGTGACCACCGTCGGCCGCGCGTTGGTTACGCTCGAAGGCTTGCTGGACGAGTTCATTCCTGATGTGAATATGATCGAAATCATTTCCGACCATATCGCCACGTCGAAATCGCTGAAGAACGCCACCAAAGACGAGATCAAGTCGCTGGGCGTTGAGGGACATCAGGCTTTGCATGCCACGCTCGGCACCATGACCGAACTCAAGACCGTGGCCCGTATGCTGACCCGTGGTCAGTTGCGCGTCAACATGGAACTGGTCGGCTCCGAAGAGCCGTTCCAGCTGCTTTCGGATATGGTGAATCGTCTGACGATGGCCCTGATTGTGGTCGGTTTGTTCGTTGGCTCGTCGATTGTCTACTACGCCGGCATGAAGCCGATTATCTTCGGCATTCCGGTCATCGGCTTCATGGGCTACGTCGTGGCCTTCGCCCTCGGCGTATGGATCGTCATCGACATCTACTTAAAGGGGCGCAAAACCAAGAAGCGGTAGGGTATCGATTGATATCAGTCCAGCGGGAGGGTGGATTCGCGCTGGATAAGGCGGCAGGGTACGTAGTCGACACCGTGATGCGGGTTGCCGTCGATGGCATCGACCAAGTATCGTGCCGCACGCCGTCCGATGGTTTCGGTTTCGTTGTCGATCGACGTCAGTGCGGGCCTCGAGCTGGAGGTCAGTACCGACCAGTTATCGTGGCCGATGACGGCGACATCATCCGGGATGCGCAGTCCCTGCTGCTTGAGCACGTCAATGCAGCCTCGGGCCAGTTGGTCGTTTTGACAGACCACTGCATCGAACTTGACCCCTTGGTCGAGCAGCAGGCGGGTGGCGGCGCGGCCCCAGCCTTCGTCCCATTTTCCGTACCGGATTGGCCCGGCCGGTTCGATGCCTAGCTCAGCCAGTGCCTCGACCGCACCCTTGGTGCGGTCGGTGGCAGCGGTATAGGTTTCGTCGCCGCCGATAATGGCGATGTGCCGGCGGCCGCAAGAAATGAGATGGTTGATGGCCATGCGACCGGCGTCCACGTTGTCGCAAGTGACCGAGCAGTCTTTGGGGTCGGTGGAGGGGCCGTAGACGTAGACCAGTGGCACGCCCCAGTCATGGCCAAGCGTGGGCCTGGGGTTGGTTTCGCACTGCACGATGAGTAGACCGTCGACCTTGAGGGACAGCAGTTTCTCGACATGCTGACGTTCCAAGGCGGCGTCGCCACGAGCGTTGGCCAACAATACTGAGGTCGATTGGGCTCGCAACTCGTTCTCCGCGCCGATAAGAATCGGTGTGGAGAAACGACCCTGCAGATCGGAGGTAACCAGGCCGATAGTGCCGGTGGTGCCGCGGGCTAGGGATTGGGCGAGTTTGTTGGGAGAGTAGTTGAGTTGCTTGGCGGCATCCAGTACACGCTGCTTGGTTTCTTCGCTGATACGGGGTTTGTTGTGCAGTGCCTTGGATGCAGTGGCCGTCGAGACTCCGGCCAATGCCGCCACATCCTCAAGTCGCGCTGCCCGTCCGGTTGCTGGCTGGGTCATCATGCCTCGATTCCTTGGTTCTTCAGCAGTATATAGCGCATTGTTTTGCGATGAAATACCTCATACGGTGTGGTGTGCCATTGCATCTGGGAATAATTGTAGCTTCAATGCGAAAACTTTCGCAAACATCTTTTTTTCGGCGTGGCGTAGTCAGGGAAATTGTTCAAGTGCAAGGTAAGTGAAAGAAAGCGTTACTTCCATGTTCGCTTTTGTTTGATTTGCTCGACACGCCGGAATAATCATTGATATTAAGCCAATTCAAGCACGTTATTCATAGTCGAATCACAGTCTCGAACCCGTTTGATGTGAGAAAAAACGCGAAAATGCGAAAGCGCTTTTGCAAAAACTTCCATGTTCGTTTATATTGAGAAAAGGCTTTCGCAGTGTTACCTGCTCCGGGCAAAGGAGCGAGCAGGGCGAAACCAAGGAGGCGGACCGTCCGCCACCGCCTCTCATAGTTGAGCGGATATATAGAGAAAGAAGCGAACATGGTGTCTTTCAATAAACTGACCCGTACTCTTGCTGGCATCGCTGCCGCCGCGTTGATCGTTCCGCTGGCCGCCTGTGGTGGCTCCGGCAATGGTGGCACTGCCACCGCCGAAGGTATCCCGGCCAAGGGCACCGACGATGGTACCGAGATCACCCTGTGGACCCGTTCCCCTCTGGAGCGTCAGGCCAAGAACGTGGTCGAGGCTTACAACAAGAGCCACAAGAACCAGGTCAAGCTCGAGATCATCCCGAACGACGATATGGAAGGCAAGGTCGGCGGCGCTTCGCAGACCGACTCCCTGCCTGACATCCTCGCCGGCGACGTGGTCCGTATTCCGTACTGGGCTTCCGAGGGCATCTTCACCGACATCACCAAGCAAATCGATGGCCTGGACAACAAGGCCGACCTGCAGCAGGGCCACATCGAAGCCGGTACTGTTGACGGCGCCGAGTACACCCTGCCGTTCATCACTGACGTTTCCGTGATGGTCTGGAACAAGAACCTGTACAAGGAAGCCGGTCTGGACCCGGAGCAGGGTCCGAAGAGCATCGACCAGTTCGTCGAGCAGGCCAAGAAGGTCGCCGCCCTCAACAAGGATGGCGTCGCAGGCTCCTACCTCGCCGGTCAGTCCGGTGGTGCTCTGGTCTTCGACCTCTTCCCGTCCGTGTGGGCTGACGGCGAATCCGTCATGAACAAGGATGGCTCCGAGGCCACCCTGGACAACGACTCCATGAAGGGCGTCTTGGACGCTTACAAGGAGCTGGCCAACACCACCAACGGCCTGGGTGCAGGCTCCAAGGAAGAGACCGGCGCCACCTGGACCGCTCCGTTCGCGAACGGCAAGATCGGCGTTATGCCTTACCCGAACACCTCCACCACTGCTCTGTTCGATGCTGAGAAGGACGGCGGCTTCGAGGTCGGCGTTGCTCCGATCCCGGGCACCAAGGAAGGCAAGACCTCCACGTTCCTCGGCGGCGATGCCATGGGTATCTCCAAGGACTCCAAGCACGTTGCTCAGGCCTGGAACTTCCTCTACTGGCTGATGCAGTCTGACGCTCAGAAGGAAGTCTTCGCTGACCAAGGCGACACCGCCTCCAACATCCAGACCCTGAAGACCGCTTACAAAGACGCTGACCCACGCATCCAGACCATCAACTCCGTGATTATCGACGGCAACGGCCAGACCCCGAAGTCCCCGGCCTTCAACGAAGCCTTCAACGCCGCTGGCTCCCCGTGGCAGCTGCTCGTGCAGAACGCCGTGTGGGGTTCCGGTGACCTCAAGGCCGACAACAAGGCCGTCACCGACGTCCTGTCTGCCCAGTGATTCGGTGGTGATGCTCCTCACCATCACTCATCAAATCACAGCAATAACTGAATAACAACTGAACAGATTGAGCCGGTCCCTCCCTTGTGAGGGCAGGAGCCGGCTCAACCACATAATCGAACTTCTATCTTCTTCTTCATTCCTTCTCTTCCTTCATCACTACATACCTTATGAATGCGGTGTGTTGGCGGGGCTTCGGAGTCCTCCTTCCTCGAAGCCCTGACATCGGATTGCATTCGGATTCCGTGATTACCATTTCACAGTAATTTCCCAAAGGAGAGAGAAACATGTCGAGTGTTTCCAAGAGCGCCGGGGCTGTGCCCGTGCATAAGTCCAAGGCGAAGGCGGCGCAGACCAGGCGAGGTCTGCTGTACGCACTTCCGGACTGGCTGATGATTATCGTCCTGTTCTTCGTGCCGATTGTTCTACTGGTCGTCATGGCCTGCTCTCGTTGGAGCCTGCTGGGTGGCAACCGCGGCGTGAACTTCCCGGACAACTTCGTCAAGGTGTTCGAGAACAAATTGTTCTGGCCCTCGATTTGGTTCACGCTCGAGTACACCGTGATCGTCACGGTCTTCCTGTTGGTCCTTGGTCTGGGCATGGCCATGATTGTGCAGGAGAGCTCGAAGTGGAACAACGTGCTGCGTACCTGCTTCCTGCTGCCGTCCGCGACGGGCCTGGCGTCCGCGTCCCTGCTGTTCTACGCCCTGTATTCCCCGCAGGTGGGCCCTGTCACCAAGATTCTGAGCTCGTTGGGCCTGATGCAGGAGGGTGGTTCGGTGCTGGCCACCGGCCAGTCGGCCCTGTGGGCCACGATTATCGTGATTGTTTGGCGTTTCTCGGGCTACTACATGCTGCTGATGATGATCGGTCTGCAGGCTATCCCCGGTGATCTGTACGAGGCGGCCCGCATGGACGGCGCCGGTTCCTGGCGTATCTTCCGCTCGATCACCCTGCCGTTGATGAAGCCGACCATCGTGATGTGCCTGGTCTACTGCGTGACCGGCTCGATCCTCGCGTTCGATCAGTTCTTCATTCTGACCAAGGGTGGTCCGAACAACTCCACCATGACCGTGGTGCAGCTCATCTACAACTTCGCCTTCGATTCCAAGAAGGATCTGGGTATGGCTGCGGCGCTCTCGCTGATCGTGCTGGTGGCCCTGGTCATCATCAACTCCATCCAGATGCGCGGCATGCGCGACAACACCAAGTGAGAAAGGGGAGGTAACACATTATGACTACCCCATTGTGGAAGCGTATCATCGCCCGGATCCTCGAGGCCCTGCTGGCCATCATCTTCATCAGCCCGCTGGTCTGGGTCATCATCTGCTCGTTCAGCCCGCAGGCCGGTTCGGCCCAGTCCAAGGGCTGGGGCGTGGCCAACTACCTGACCCTGTTCGGTTATCAGGAAGGTCTGCCCAAGTACCTGTTCAACTCGGTAATCGTGACTCTGGTCGCGGTCGTGTTCTCCGTGGTCGTCTGTACGCTGGCCGGCTACTCGTTCTCCCGCTTCGACTACCCGGGCCGCAACCTCGGCTTCATGGTCACCCTGTCGATCCTGATGGTACCGTACGCCTCGCTGCTGATCCCGCTGATGGTCTGGTACAAGCAGATCGGCCTGAACGACAGCCTGCTGGGCGTGGGCCTGGTCATCACCCTGTTCCAGCTGCCTATGAGCACGTTCATCATGCGTAACGCATTTGACGCGATCCCCAAGGACATGGAGGAGGCCGCCATGGTCGACGGCTGCAACAGCCTCCAGGCCTTGTTCAAGATCCTGGTGCCGGTGGTCAAGCCTTCGATGGTTACGGTTGGCCTGCTCGCCTTCCTCGAGGCATGGAACAACTTCATGATTCCGCTGTACTTGAGCTCTTCGTCCAAGTCCACGCTGCCGCTGGCGATGGTGAACATGCGTCAGCAGACCATGGGCGTCATCGATTACGGTGCCACCGAGGCCGGCGTCGTGATCCTGCTGATTCCCTGCGCCATCCTGTTCCTCGCACTCCAGAAGTACTACGTCAAGGGCTTTATGGCCGGAGCTGTCAAGGGCTGATCATGAACGTTACAATCACTTCCCCGTTCTGGAAGCGGCGTCGCGACCAGATCGTCGAATCCGTCATCCCCTACCAGTGGGGCGTGATGAACGACGAGATCGACACCACGGTGCCCGACGACCCAGCCGGCAACCAGCTGGCTGACAACAAGAGCCATGCGGTTGCCAACCTGAAGGTTGCCGCCGGCGAATTGGACGACGAGTTCCATGGCATGGTCTTCCAAGACTCCGACGTCTACAAGTGGCTTGAGGAAGCCGCCTACGCATTGGCATACCACCCGGATCCCGAGCTCAAGGCGCTGTGCGACCGCACGGTCGATCTCATCGCCCGCGCCCAGCAGTCGGACGGCTATTTGGACACCCCGTACCAGATCAAGTCCGGCGTATGGGCCGACCGCCCGCGCTTCAGCCTGATTCAGCAGAGCCACGAGATGTACGTGATGGGTCACTACATCGAGGCCGCCGTCGCCTACCATCAGGTGACCGGCAACGAGCAGGCCCTTGAAGTCGCCAAAAAGATGGCCGACTGCCTGGATGCCAACTTCGGCCCCGAAGAAGGCAAGATCCACGGCGCCGATGGTCATCCTGAGATCGAGCTCGCCCTCGCCAAGCTGTATGAAGAGACCGGTGAGAAGCGTTATCTGACGCTTTCCCAGTATCTCATCGACGTGCGCGGTCAGGATCCGCAGTTCTACGCCAAGCAGCTCAAGGCGATGAACGGCGACAACATCTTCCATGATCTCGGCTTCTACAAGCCCACCTACTTCCAGGCTGCCGAGCCCGTACGCGACCAGCAGACCGCGGACGGCCACGCCGTGCGCGTCGGTTACCTGTGCACCGGCGTGGCTCACGTGGGCCGACTACTCGGCGATCAGGGGCTGATCGACACTGCCAAGCGTTTCTGGAAGAACATCGTCACCCGTCGCATGTATGTCACCGGTGCGATCGGCTCCACCCATGTGGGCGAATCGTTCACCTACGATTACGACCTGCCGAACGACACGATGTACGGCGAGACCTGCGCTTCCGTGGCCATGAGCATGTTCGCCCAGCAGATGCTCGACCTCGAGCCCAAGGGCGAATACGCCGATGTGCTGGAGAAGGAACTGTTCAATGGCTCCATCGCCGGCATCTCGCTTGACGGCAAGCAGTACTACTACGTCAACGCACTGGAGACTACTCCCGACGGACTGGACAACCCGGATCGTCACCACGTGCTCTCCCACCGTGTCGACTGGTTCGGCTGCGCATGCTGCCCGGCCAACATCGCCCGACTCATCGCTTCAGTGGACCGTTACATCTACGCCGAGCGCGACGGCGGCAAGATCGTGCTGAGCCACCAGTTCATCGCCAACAAGGCCGATTTTGCTTCCGGCCTTACGGTCGAACAGCGTTCGGACTTCCCGTGGGACAGTCACGTGGAATACACGGTGAGCCTGCCCGCCAGCGCTGCGGACAGCTCGGTCCGATTTGGACTGCGCATCCCCGGCTGGTCCTTGGGCTCCTACACGCTGACCGTGAACGGCAAGCCCGCAGTGGGTTCGCTGGAAGACGGCTTCGTATACCTTGTGGTCAACGCCGGCGATACGTTGGAGATTGCGCTCGAGCTCGACATGTCCGTCAAGTTCGTGCGCGCCAACTCCCGCGTGCGCTCCGACGCCGGCCAGGTGGCCGTTATGCGCGGTCCGCTGGTCTACTGCGCCGAACAGGTCGATAACCCCGGTGATCTGTGGAACTATCGTCTGGCCGATGGCGTCACCGGTGCGGATGCCGCTGTGGCTTTCCAGGCCGACTTGCTGGGTGGCGTCGATACCGTTGATTTGCCGGCAGTGCGCGAGCACGCCGACGAGGATGACGCGCCGCTGTACGTGGATGCCGACGAACCGCGTGCGGGCGAACCCGCGACGCTGCGCTTGGTGCCGTACTACTCGTGGGCCAACCGCGAGATAGGCGAGATGCGTGTCTTCCAGCGTCGATAAATATCGGCGATATGCCGGCCTGCGCGCAACTGGCCGGCAAAAAAATACTTATGCCGCCATCGTCTGTAATAAGTCGATGACGGCATAGGCCGGATGTCAGTATCGATTGGAGCCGAAAACACATCCGGGGAATGAGGTCTCCTGTGCGGGGTAATACCCGTGCAGGAGATTATTTTTTAATTATATGCTCCTGCTGTGAGAGCTGTCGGCGGAGTCGACTGAGGGCGGTCATAAGCGGTACCGTGTAAGCCACCCTCAGTCTCGCTTTGCGAGCCAGCTCCCGCCAGCGGGAGCCTGTTGGTTCCTGATTCAGCGAGGCTGAATCGTTGCGCCGTAGGTACTGCGACACGGCGAAACGCAGCAATGCTCTAATGCGAAAATAAATGCGAAAGCTGAGAAATTACCGGGTTTTTGTTGTATAAGATGGTTGATATCACTGAGGGAAAGTTGTGAAACCGTATTCGCTCGGTTATGATGTGGAATCAGCTTCGGTGAATTGCTCCAACCGGGATATCCATGGCGGATATCACACCAGATTTACTGAAGACACTCATTCCGGTGAACCCAATAACCAATAAAGGAAACTGATGGAGAACGGGCTCTGCGGCCCAGCATCCACAGAAGAAGTCCTGGTCGCATAGACGCGACGTAGCCTGAGCGAAGACGCGAAAGACCGGGGCGGAGAGGTCCAAGCAGGAATGCATCAATCAACACGAAAGCGGTGGCTTGCGTCAATCGGCGCGGTTGCAGCGGTCGCCACACTGGCCACCGGCGGTGCAGTCACCGCGCAGGCAGCCGATACGCCCGTCATCAAGAATGCGGATGTGGCATATCCGTCGTTCAAGGGATCTGATGATCCGATGAAGACGGCGGCGAACAACACCACATATAACCCTGCCGCCAGCTATCTGCAGGAGACATTCGATAACGACGTGAAGAACCTGGCCGGCACCGACACCGACCATGACTTCTGGATCGATAAGATTCTCACCCGTACTGGTGCACAGCCAACTGGTAAAGGCACGAACGACAAGGGTGCTTACTCGTATGAAGGCTCCGACGGCAACAACTACCTGTTCACCCGTGGTCGCGCCGCCTACATGTACACGCACACGCCTAATCGGCTCGGTTTTGTGGGTAACACCGCCTACTGGGATGAGACCAACAGGGATGGCTTTACCGTTACCGTAAACGCTGACGGTGCAAACCAGACCCTTAACGAAGACGCCTCCCAGCGCAAGCAGACACCGAGCTACTTCACCTCCCTGTTCCAGACCGGTGGCAAGAGCCTCAAGATCAAGGAAGTTAAGTACATCACCTACAACAACGTGATGGTTGCGAACCTCACCGTGGAAAGCACGCAGGACCGCGATGTCACACTGACCACGGCCTCGCCGTTCGCCGCCGAGGGTGCTGATGGTGCCACCGAACTTACTGGCCGCGTGAACGTCAAGAACAACCTGACGACCATCTATCCGCGCTTCTCCGCCAACAACCAGGACGGTTCCAACTGGATCGTCAGCGGTGGCAAACTCACCAGCACGTTGAGCCTCAAGGCCAACGAACCGCAGACCGTCAAGATTCAGCTCGGCCTGATCGCCAACGAACTGCCTGACTCCACCAAGGAATATGAGGCCCGTTACACCGGCGACCTTAAGGATGCTGCCGCCTCCTACAAGGATTCCGTGACCACCTACAACAAGTGGTGGGTCGATAACGCTCCCTATGTGGACACTCCGGAAGACAACATCGATAAGACCGTGGTCTACCGCTGGTGGCTGAGTCGTTTCAACATGCTCGACGCCAACATACCTGGCAACACCTTCCAGTACCCGACCTCCATCGAGGGTGTGCTCGGCTACAACAACCAGATCGTGCTCACCTCCGGCATGTTCATGATGGACACCAAGTGGTTCCGCAACCCCGAGTACTCCTACGGCACCTGGCTTTCCGCCGGCGATACCGCCAAGAAGAGCAAGGCGGGCTATTACTACTACCACGACAATCCGGGCGACCCGGCCAACTGGAACCATAGCTACACGCAGTACATCACGCGCGCCGGCTGGGACTCCTACAAGGTGCACGGCGGTCCGTCCACCGTGGCCGAGAAGCTGGCCGACCAGGGTGCCGAGGACGTGCAAGGTCTACTCGCTTCCAAGAGCGAGCCGGACAACAACGACAACCAGAACAACAATGACAACAGCTTGATTGACTGGTCCTGGTGGTCGATGACCGGTAACGATGCCGACGCCGTTTCCTTCTCTGAGCCGGGTCGCTCCGGCCAGCGCATGGATCGCGCCGATGGTTCCGCCAATATGTGGGCCAACGCTAACGCGGCTGCTCAGGCATACAAGGCTGCTGGCGATACCGCCAACGCCGAGAAGATGCAGGCCATCGCCGACAAGATCCAGAAAGAAGTCACCACTGAACTGTGGGACAAGTCCGACAACCTGCTCAAGCACAGGTGGCTGAACGACGGTGCTTTCGCCAAGTACAAGGAGATCAATAACTACTACCCGTACTCCGAAGGCCTGATGCCTACCGGCAACGAAGATTACAACAAGGCTCTGCGCCTGTTCGAGGATTCCAACGAGTTCCCGATCTTCCCGTTCTTCACCGCCAACCAAGCGGACAAGGCCGCGTTGAACTTCCCCGGTTCCAACAACTTCTCCATCATTAATGCGCAGCCGCTGCTGCAGGTCTACTCGGCCGGTATTCGCAACTACGATGCAGCCAAGAATGGCTACATCACCAATGAGCAGTTCAAGAAGCTGCTGTACTGGGTGGCGTTCGCGCACTACCAGGGCGGCGATAACAACTACCCTGATCAGAACGAGTTCTGGAACGAGGACAACAACAACGTCGGCGATGTGAACGGTGACGGCGTGATCAACAACCTCGACAAGAACCTTGACGCCGCACAGAACGGCGGCAAGATCACCTACCGCTCCTGGATCCACCACACCCAGCTCGGCACCACGAACTGGACGATGGTCGAGGACGTAGCCGGTATGGTGCCGCGCGAGGACAACAAGATTGAGCTAAACCCGATCGAAATCCCCGGTTGGAACTACTTCACGGTAAACAACCTGCGCTACCACGATCAGAATGTCTCCATCGTATGGGACAAGGACGGCAGCCACTATGGTGGACCTGCTGGCTACAGCCTGTACGTGGGGGGCAAGCTCGCCTTCACTTCCGACAAGCTCGCACACCTCATTTACGATCCGTCCACGGGCACCGTTGAGGATGCCGACAAGGCCGGCGTAACCATCACCAATGCCGCTGGTTCTGATATCAAGGCCGCCAATCAGGTTACCTTCAATGCCGATCAGCGCGTGACCGACCTGTTCGCCAAGTCCGGCACCAACGTCGACTCCGCCTCCAAGTCCACCACGAACGTGGCCAAGGACGCGGACGTGACCGGTACCACCTACGCCGAGAAGGACACCAACTACCCGGCCAAGAACGCGGTGGACGGCAAGACCGTGATGGAATCGTTCTGGGGTACCAAGGGCTCTGAGAACAAGACCGACACGCTCAATATCAAGTTCAAGGACGGCAAGCAGAAGATCGACGACATCCGCTTGTACTTCTACCAGAGCTCGTCCAGCCAGACCATCTCCGGCTATGCCGAGCCCGCCAACTACAAGTTGGAGTACCAGAAGGATGACGGCACATGGGCCCCGATTGCGGATCAGGTGCGCACCCCGAACTACGCGGGCGCGAACTACAACCGTATCCAGTTCACTCCGGTGGAGACCACGACCATCCGCGTCACCTTCACGCCGCAGGCCGGCATGGCCGTCGGTGTCAAGGAGATCGAAGCCTACAACACCGGTATCAAGGCTGACGGCACTTCCGAGAACCAGACTCCGCAGGTGGATGCTTACGTGTCTTCCAGCACCTCATCTGGTGCCAAGCTCGTCGGTACGGTGAAGGATGACGGTCTGCCCGCAGAAGGCGACGTCACCACCAAGTGGGAGCTGGTTTCCGGCCCCGAGGGCGGTACCGCGAAGTTCGTGGACGATACTGCTGCCAGCACCACCGTCACCTTCAACAAGGAAGGCGACTACGTTCTGAAGCTCACCGCTTCCGATGGCGAGAAGGAAGGCTCCAAGGAAATCACCGTTCACGGCATCCCCTCTGACGGTACCGTGAACGTAGCCCCGCAGTCGAGCGCCTCTGCCAGCTACACCAACGGCTACCAGCCGAAGGACAACGCCAAGAAGGTCATCGACGGTCAGGTGGTATACACCAACACGCCGAACGAGACCTGGAACAACTGGGGCGACAACACTGGTGTGGAGCCGTGGCTGCAACTGAAGTGGGCCGGCAAGGTGCCACTGAAGAAGGCCAAGGTCTTCTTCTGGACCGATGGCGGTGGCGTGCCGATGGCCTCATCTTGGAAGCTCCAGTACGCTGACGCTGACGGTAACTGGCAGGATGTGAAGCTGGCTGACGGCCAGTCCTACACGGTCAATCAGAACGAAGGCAACGAAGTGAAGTTCGCCGACACCGTCGAAACCGACAAGCTGCGCGTGGTCTTCCCGAAGGGCGCCATCGTGGGTGCTTCCGAGTTCGAGGCGTACGCCATCGAGCCGGTGAGCGTGGACGAAGTCAACCGACTGGTGCAGACCGGTTCCAAGGCCGATGATCTGAAGCTGCCCTCCACCGTGAGCGCCGTATACACCGACGGTTCTCGCCGTGACCTCGCCGTCACGTGGGATAAGGTGACCGACGCTCAGCTGGCCGCCGATGCCGTATTCGATGTCAAGGGCATCGTCGCTGGTGCGCTGAGCGGTACGGTTGCACACATCGCAGCTCGTTCCGATACCGCATTGCAGACCGTGGGTAATGCGCAGCCGGTTGAGCAGACCGTCTACCAGAACGCCAAGTCCATCGACCTGCCCGCCACGGTTCCGGTGAAGTTCCCGAACGGATACAACGACGACCGCAAGGTCACGTGGAAGGATGCCGACATCAAGGCCATCGACCTGACCAAGGTTGGTGACTACGAGGTGGCTGGTACCGTCGACGACGGTTCGTCTTCCGCAGCTGCCAAGCTCACTGTCCACGTGGTTGCCGACCCGAACGGTTCCTCCACTCCTGAGCCTGAGCCTGAGCCGTTGGTCGGTTGGATTGAAGGCAAGGCGACCAAGACCACCATTTCGCCTGATTCCGAGGCGACCTGGTCACCGGCCGAAGGCAAGCTCAACGACGGCGTAGTCGTCGATGATACTTGGCCGACCACGGATGATCAGAACGTCAACGACAAGGTCTGGGGTTCTTGGGGCAAGGCAAAGGACGGCATGTACGCCCAGTACGACTTCGGTCAGTCCGTGACCGTTGACCAGAGCCGCGCCCAGTTCTGGGCCAACTTCGCTGAGACTGACGATTCGAAGGGTGGTCTGGAAGTCCCGGACGCTTGGAAGATTCAGTACCTCGCCGAGGATGGTTCTTGGAAGGATGTCGAGCCCACCGAGGATTACACCATTGTGCGTAACTCGCCGGCTTCTCGTGCGGATACCGATGCCAAAGGTTGGAGCACTGTGACCTTCAAGCCGGTCGCCACCAAGTCGCTGCGACTCGTGCTCACTCCGCACACCGGCAGCAGCACCTTCGGGGCCGCCGTGGCCGAGTGGGGCGTGCATGGTATTGACGGCACCGAGCCTGAACCTACCCCGGTCGACAAGACCGCGCTCGAGTCGGCTCTTGACACAGCCAACGGCCTCGATGCAAGCCGCTACACCGCCGCTTCATGGGCTGAGTTCCAGCAAATCATTGACGCTGCCCAGGCTGTGTACGACGATGCCAACGCCATCGCAGAACAGGTCGCCGAGCAGGTGACCAAGCTCGAGGACGGCCAGAAGGCACTCGTTGCGCTCGCCACCGACGTGGAGAAGTCCACGTTGCAGGCGGCCATCGATGCGGCCAAAGCCGAGGCCGCTTCCGGCAAGTACACGGATAAGAGTGTCGAGGCCTTGAACAAGGCCATCGAGGCTGCGGAAGGTGTGCTCAAGGGCGATGAGTCCGGTGAGGTCACTCAGGCCGCCGTCCAGGAAGCGTCCGCTTCGCTGAACAAGGCCGTCAAGGCCTTGGAAGAGAAGCCCGCCGTCGAAACGGTGAAGAAGGAGTCTCTCAAGGCTTCCATCGAGCAGGCCAAGAAGGCTGACAAGTCGAAGTACACCGAGAAGGCATGGCAGGCTCTGCAGAGCCAGATTGCCGCCGCTCAGAAGGTGTACGACGACAAGGACGCCAAGCAGGCCGACGTCGATGCCGCACAGGATGCTCTTGACAAGGCATTTTGGGCCACCAAGGTTGAGCAGAAGCCCGGCTCCCAGCAGCCTGGTGTGACCGACACTGATAAGGATGATAAGGACAACAAGGGTGATCGTGTGCCTCCGACTGGTGCCGCGGTTTCCGTAGTTGCTGCGGCTGCCGTGCTGCTCACCGCCGCAGGCGTGACCATCCTGAAGCGTCGCCAGTCCGGCGACCACGGTTCGGCTCGCCACTCGGCCTGACCCGCAACGGAGTCATTCTGCCGAGTGAGCCCCCTCACAGAGGGGGCTCTAGCCTTTTCCTTCTACCCATCATTACTCTTTTCACTCACTCAATGAGGAGCACTATGAGTTTCCATGTATCCGCGCAATCGGTTCGCGCGGTGGCCGGTGGACTCGTCGCCGCAGCGACATTGCTGTCAGGCCTTGCCCTTGCGCCGACCGCAATGGCCGCCGATTCAGCCACCGCTGACAACGCGCCCAGCGTTGCCGGTCACGCGTATAACGAACTGCCGTATAACAATCCTGATGTCACCGTCACCCAAATCGACAATAGCGCACTGCCCAGCTACATGCGCAACCCCATCGGGCAGAACGAGGGTATTGACACCCCGAACGATCTTTCGCAGAACTACTACTCTGCAGATGCATCCGCGCTGAGCTATGACGGCAAACTCTTCGTCTTCACCGGTCACGATGAGGCTTCGCCCGACTACGGCTCCTTCAACATGAAGGACTGGGGCGTATACGTCACCGATGAAGACGGCCTGAATCAAGGCAAATGGACACATTACAAGACCATCGCCAAGGCAGACCTGTTCAGCTGGGCCACCGGCGATGGCGCGTACGCCGGCCAAGTCGTAGCCGACGATAACGGCACCCCGAGCGACACTTCCGATGATTGGTTCTACTACTACGTGCCGGTGAAGGACAAGGCTTCTGAGGCGGCTGGACAGGACCCGTTCGCCATCGGCGTGGCCAAGTCGAAGAGTCCGCTCGGCCCGTGGAAGGATGCCATCGGCAAGCCGCTGCTCACCACATCGCAAACCCAGATTGAAACCATCGATCCGGCATTCTTTGTGGACGAGGATGGCACCGGATATTTGCACTTTGGTACGTTCGGCACTCAGCTCGCCATCAAGATGAAGAAGGACGCCACAACCGGCCGCACCTCATACACCGAGGTGGAAACCAAGGCTGATGGCACCACGCCGAACCTCCACACCATGAAGGACGCGGACAATAACGCGAACGGCCCGAAGGGATTCTTCGAGGCGGCGTGGGTGTTCCGTAAGGGTGACACCTATTACAACGTGTACGACGGCGGTAAGCCGGGCTCAGGTACAGCCACCTGCGTGGAATCGAACTACCAAGCTTGCATCCAGTACTCCACTTCTGACAGTCCGCTCGGACCGTGGAAGTATCAGGGCGTGATCGTGCCTTCCGGTTCCGCTACCACCATGCACCCCTCGGTGCTCCAGTTCGGCGACAAATGGTATGTGACCTATCACACCGGCGACAAGGAAGGCGGCACCGATTTCCGCCGTGCCGTGTGCATTGATGAAGTCGATTGGACCGCCGACGGCCAGATGGTTTCCACCGCCCATCCAACCAAAGCGGAGAAAACGCAGCCCTCCACCAACGTAGCCTCGTACGCAAAGGTGAGCGCCACGTTCACCGAGACGCCGGCATACAAGGGTTCGGTGAACGATGGGCGTGTACTGCAAACCGCTGTGGTCCCGCCGAATCACTGGACCAACTACCGCTCCATTCCGCAGCCACAGTCCGGCGATTCTCTGGTCTACCAATGGGATGGCACTGTGCGCGTCAACTCGTCTAAGGTTTGGTTCGACGTGGATTCCAACGCTCTGCGCGCGCCCGCCTCGTGGAAGATTCAGTACTTGGACGCGGACGGCACATGGAAGGATGTCACCAACCCGAGTGCCTATACAACGACCACAGGCAAGGCCAACCCCAACGCCGTCACCTTCGATGCGGTGACCACTACTGCCTTAAAGCTCGACATGACCGGTCAAGCTGTGGATGGCGGCTATGCCTCCGTGGCCGTTGCTGAATGGGAAGTCGGCTCCGACTCCAGCGAATCGCCGGCAATCACTGCGCCGAAGAGCGTGACCACCGCCACCGGTACTGCGCCTACTCTGCCGGCCACAGTGGATGTGAAGTACGGGAACCCAACCGTTGCCTCCCCAGTAATTTGGCGTCCAGTTGATGCTTCCTCGTATGCCAAGGTCGGTTCGTTTACGGCCTACGGCGTGGTCGCCGGCGTGCCCGGTGAGGCAAGCGAGCAGGGCAATGTGTCGGTAAATGTCACCGTGCAGGACGGCTACCAGCCTGCCGCTGATACCACGAAGCCGACTGTAACCGTTGCCGTTACTGCTAACGCAGGCAATAGCGAGTGGCTCACCACCGCTCCGTTCGCCACCGTGCAGGCCACGGACGACACCGCACCTATCGCCAAGCTGGAGATTTCCGCTGATCAAGGCAAGAGCTGGACCACCATCGCCGCGAATGCAAACGCGGCCATTGCCACGCTTTCCCAGCAGGGCGATGTCGAAGTGTGGGCTCGCGCCACCGATCAGGCCGGCAACGTTTCCGACGTGGCCAAGGCCGGCGGCAAGGTGGACTCCGCCGCGCCAACCGTGACCGCCGCCGCCGATAAGGAGGAGCGCACGCTGACCTTGACCGCTGATGACGGCACCGGTTCCGGTGTCGCATCAATTGAATACCGCATTGGCACAGACGGTCAATGGGCCACGTACAGCAAGCCGATTGCTGCACCGAGCGCGTCGCGCGCCACCGTGTACTACCGCGCCACCGATAAGGCCGGCAACGTGTCCGCTTCGGCGAAAACCGACATTCCATCCGACACTTCCGTGCCGCTGACCGGCTACATTGAGGGCGATGCCACCGCCACCGATGTGGACGGCAAGGCATCCGGCTGGGTCAAGGGTGCCGCCGCGTTGAACGACGGCAAGATCATTCCCGATATCACCATTGCCAACGAGGATGTCTGGGGCACTTGGCCCAACACCGGTGAGATGCGCCTCGACTACGAGTGGGACCGTGAAGTGACTATCGACTCTAGCCGCGTGCAATTCACCTCGGATGATGGCGGATTGGGTATTCCGGCATCGTGGGAATTGCAGTACTGGGACGCCTTGGCGAACAACGGTGCCGGCAACTTCGTGGATATTTCCGACGCCACCTACACTGTGACCGCCAATTCACCGTCTGCTGGCTGGGCCACCGGCGATGCCAAGGGGTGGTCTGATGGCACGTGGAACACTCCGGTCAAGACTACCAAGTTGCGTATGGTTATCACGTCCGGCTCGGCTTCTCCGGCTGTTGCCGAATGGCAGGTTCATGCCATTGACGACAGTACGCCTGAGCCGCCTGAGCCCACACCGATCGACAAGACCGAGCTCAAGCAGGCGCTCGCTGACTCGCCTAAGGCTGACGATGCCTCCAAGTACACCGAGACTTCATGGGCGGAGTACGCGGCGGTATTGGATTCGGCGCAGCAGGTGTATAAGGCTGAGGATGCCACCGAAGCTGCGGTGGTGGATGCCGCAACCCAGCTGAAGCAGGCAGCGAAGAAGCTGGTGCTTGTAGCTACGGTGCAAGATCGTGCCGCGCTGAGCGCTCAGCTCGATGCCGCTGCTGCCGTGGATCGCACAAAGTGGACTGATGAATCGCTGGCCGTGCTTGATTCGGCAGTCGCTACGGCGAATGCGCTGACGAGTGATGGTCAGGCCGCCCAGTCTGACGTACAGGCTGCGACTGAGGCAATCAGCGATGCCATCGCGGGTCTGGTTGAGAAGAGCACCACGAAGCCTGGCCAGGGTGGCGATAAGCCCGGTTCCGGCACGGACAAGCCCAACCAAGGCAACGATTCCAACCAGAACAAGGGTGATGCAGACTCCGGCAAGCACAAGAAGATACCTGACACCGGTGCAGCCGTGCTTGGTGTTGGCATCCTCGCCGTGGTACTTGCTGTTGCGGGTGTAATCATCCTCAAGCGCCGCAAGTCCGGTACCTGCTAGTCCCACTCGCTCGGCCTAGCATCACCAAGCCCCCGCGCATGAACAGCGGGGGCTTCACTTTTGTTCAATAACAAGCATTATGTGCGCGTATGAGACTACGATGGTGGGGAATCTACGAACAGGGGCAGCAATGACGGCATACATGGACCATAAGGATCTCGCCAACGAAGTTATCGATCAGGCGCGCGCACAAGAGATTACTGATGGTGTGCATCGCGTGCTTGACCGGATTGCCTCAGCGGAGTCCGCAGCCGGGCGTGCTGCCGGTTCGGTCCAATTGCTGGCTGCCACCAAGACGCGCGATGTCGGCGAGATTCTGGCGGCTATCGATGCTGGTATTCGCGTGATTGGTGAGAATCGTCCACAGGAGATTACTGTCAAGGCTGACGGTCTGGCAAAACGACTGGGGGAGCGTGGTTATTCGCTAGGCGTGATTGATGCCGCTGAGGCTGACACGGCCAATGCCGCAGCTGCAACGCATATTCCTTTCCATCTCATCGGCCAATTGCAAGCCAATAAAATCGGCAAGGTGCTGCCGGTAGTGGACACCATCGAATCCGTGGATTCCATCGAACTGGCGGAAAAGATCGCCCGCCGTGCCACCATGCGCGGCATCACGGTCGGCGTGTTGCTGGAGGTGAACGAATCCGGCGAGGAATCGAAGTCCGGCTGCGCACCCAGCCACGCCATCGACTTGGCCCAGCGCATCGGTGCGATGGGCGGACTGCGCTTGCAGGGATTGATGACTATTGGTGCCCATGTGGATGATGAGCGCACGATTCGTGCGGGCTTCGCGCATCTGCGCCGCACTCGTGACCAGATTCTTGCCTCCGGTGCCGAAGGCACGGCCGACTGCACCGAACTGTCAATGGGCATGACCCATGACATGGCCTACGCCATCGAAGAAGGCTCCACCATCGTGCGCGTCGGCACCGCCATCTTCGGCGAGCGCGCCTTCATCTGATTGGAGCTATACGAAAAAACACCGCTTGATCAATAGCCAAGCGGCGTTTTTTCGTAAGGATTTTCGGCGTATCAATCACGCATAGATATTGCGCGGACGCATGTCCTCGGGCAGGCCGTCGAGCAGAATCGCCACGGAACCTTCCTCGAACACGGAGCGAATACCCGCGGCCAGCAGCGGTGCGCAAGACAGTACGGTCATATTCGGCAGGCGCTTCTCTTCGGGAATCGGCACGGTGTCCATAAACACGATTTCATGCGCGCCGCAGTGAGACAGGCGCTCCACGGCCGGGCCGGAGAGCAGGCCATGGGTGGCGACCAGCGTCACCGACTTGGCGCCGGATTCGTTCAGGGTGCGCACGGCTTCGCAGATAGTACCGGCGGTATCGACCATGTCGTCGATGACCACGCAGTCGCGGCCGTCGACATCGCCGATAATGCCATGTGCCTCGGCATGGTTCGGACGAGTAATATCACGCTGTTTGTGGATGAATGCCAGCGGCAGATTGCCTAGCTTGGCGGCCCACTGTTCGGACACTTTGATACGGCCGGCATCCGGGGACACGATGGTGGTGTTGCCCAGATCAAGGGTGGAACGCACGTAATCGAGCAGCACCGGCATGGCGGTTAGATGATCGACCGGACCATCGAAGAAACCCTGCTCCTGAGCGGCGTGCAGATCGACCGTCATAATGCGGTCTGCACCGGCGGCGTGGAACAGATCGAAAATCAGACGGGCGGTGATGGGCTCACGACCGCGGTGCTTCTTATCCTGGCGCGAGTAGCCGAGGAAGGGCGCCACCACGGTAATCGACTTGGCGGAGGCGCGCTTCAAAGCATCGATCATGATGAGCTGTTCCATGATCCACTTGTTGATATCGCCCGAATGACACTGCAGCACGAACACGTCCGCACCGCGCACCGGTTCGGTGAAACGCACGTACATCTCGCCATTGGCAAAGTCATAGGACGTGGTTTCGAGGATTTCGGTTCCCAAGCATTCGGCCACCTTCTCAGCTAGCTCGGGGTAGGCGCGGCCCGTGACCAATACGAGTCGTTTATCCGGAGTGCCTTCAAGAATCGCCGACATGCGTTCGCATCCTTTGTTTGAGTCGCTGTGTGATTTACGCCTTAACCAGTGTACAAGCACCCCGCCGCAGCGAACGCCACGGCGGGGTGCTTATTTCGTAAGAGTGTTGAGATTGCCGAAATCACTCGGAGAACTCGACACTGACCTTATTGTCTTTGATGGTGAAGTTGCCGTTGACCTCCTTGCCTTCAAGCGTGTACGTCAGCTGGGCGCTCACGGTGCCATCGGCATTATTGGAGGTCTGCGAGATGCGCGCGTTGGTGATGCGCGTGTTCTCGCCCGAGGATGCCTTGCTGGTCAGCAGTGCGCGCTGGTTCGTATTCACGTGAGGATCGGCGATGGTGTTGGCCTTGTCGTAGTTGCCGGAGGAGATGGCGGCCACATAGCTGTTCGCAACGCTCTTCGCGCTGAACACGGCGGAAGACAGCACGCCATACACGATACCGAACAGCACGAGGAAGCCGGCCACGGCACCAACGATGATGAAGATTTTCTTCTGTTGCTCATTCATGGTGGTGGAGGTCGCGCCAGGTGCGGCTATCGGTGCCGCTCCGGGAGTGATGGGAGCCGCGGGCTGCGTGGGCTTGGCCAAAACGGTGGGCATCGCGAAACCGGCAAGAATATGGGCATACCCTGTCCCGCCTCATATATAGACTGTCCAAGTTGCCCGAAGAGGCGGTGCCGGTTTGGTGCTGCGTCATGGGCTAACACGCATACACACTCCTGCCACGGAACGTCCGTGGCCGAATAGTCCGAAGGAGGTGGGTGATGTCTGCGCACAAGTACGAACTGATGTTCATCGCCGATCCTGAGCTGGATGAGCGCGGTCTGAAGAAGCTGACCGAGCAGTATCTGGAACTCGTCACCAAGGAAGGCGGCTCTTTCGATGAGCCCGATTACTGGGGCCGTCGCAAGCTCGCCTATGAGATTGCCGGTAAGACCGAAGGCAACTACGTCGTGGTGAAGTACACCGCCGAGCCCGCTACCAGCGATGAGCTTGACCGTGTTCTGAACCTCAACGAATCCGTGATCCGTACGAAGATTCTTCGTAAGGGCTGAATCAAGCGTTTAGTCAGCTGAACAGCTGGTATTCAAGGTAAGTAAGAAGGACCGTTATGGCAGGTGAAACCGTCATCACCATCGTGGGCAACCTCACTGCGGACCCCGAGCTGCGCACTATTGGCAGCGGTGCGACCGTGGCGAGCTTCACGATTGCTTCCACCCCGCGAACCTGGAATCGTCAGACCAACCAGTTCGAGGATGGTCAGGCGCTGTTCATGAGGTGCTCCGCTTGGCGTGATCTGGCCGACCACTGCGCCCAGTCCCTGAAGAAGGGCATGCGCGTGATTGCCACCGGTCGCCTCCAGCAGCGTTCCTATCAGGCACAGGATGGTTCCCAGCGAACCGTCGTGGAGATGCAGCTCGATGAGATCGGGCCCTCCCTGCGCTACGCCACCGCACAGGTGACTCGCCAGTCGTCCGGTCAGGGCGGCTTCCAGGGTCGTTCCGGTGGTTTCCAGGGTGGTCAGCAGTCCAATCAGGGCTATGGCAACCAGGGTGGCCAAGGTGGTTATGCCGGTGGCCAGGGCGGTTACAACGGTGGCTATCAGGGTGGTGGCGCTGGATACTCCCAGCAGTCTGCCGCTCCCGCCAACCCGTCCGCTCCTGCGGTCGACCCGTGGAGTAATGCCGGTGCATCTGATGCCGGTAGCTTCTCCACGTTCGGCGCTTCCTCCGATTTCGGCGGCGACGATTCCGACCCGGAGTTCTGATCAGTACTTGCCTCCCCGCTGCCAGCAGCAATCAATATCAAGATTTATAAGGAGAACATCATGTCACGTAAGAGGCCGCAACCGCCGGTCAAGCCGTTCAAGAAGAAGCCGAACCCGCTGAAGGCCGCCAAGGTCACCGAGATCGATTACAAGGACGTTGCGCTGCTGCGTAAGTTCATTTCCGATCGCGGCAAGATCCGTTCCCGTCGTATCACCGGCGTGACCGTGCAGGAGCAGCGTGAGCTGTCCAAGGCGATCAAGAACGCCCGCGAGATGGCCCTGCTGCCGTACGCCACCTCGGGTCGCTGAGTTAGGGAGGCTTTGAACAATGGCTGAAACCAAGGTTATTCTCACCAAGACCGTGTCCAACCTGGGCCATTCCGGTGACGTTGTCGACGTGAAGTCCGGCTACGCCCGCAACTACCTGTTCCCGCAGGGCCTCGCTTTCGCGTGGACCAAGGGCGCTGAGGCTCAGATCGTCGCTATGAAGCGCGCTCGTCTGGCCAAGGCCGTCGCTACCCGCGAGGACGCCGTCGCCGCTAAGGCCGCCATCGAGGGCACTACCGTCGAGATCGCCGCCAAGGTGTCCGAGTCCGGCAAGCTGTTCGGTGGTATCTCCAACGAGGCCATCGCCGTCGCTCTGTCCGACAAGGCTGCGGTGAACCCGAAGGCCATCGAGGTCGAGACCATCAAGACCACCGGCGATTTCCCCGCCAAGGTGGCCCTCCACCCGGAGATCACCGCTTCCTTCTTCGTGAAGGTCGTGGCCGAGTGAGTCATTCCGGCCTAGTGCTGGAATCACACAGACCAAGAGTCTGAGCTTAAGCATCATCCCCCGTGCGGTTTGCGCCGCATGGGGGATTTTTGTATTAGCAAAAACGCCGGAAATAGGCGCGACACGCCGAGAGTTGCATTCGCTTCAAATCTGAGTATATTTATCACCTGTTGCAAGGAATACTTCAACATCTAACCAAGCCCCTGTAGCTCAGTTGGTTAGAGCAGCTGACTCTTAATCAGCGTGTCCAGGGTTCGAATCCCTGCGGGGGCACAGACAACCGGAATCGAAAGATTCCGGTTTTTTGTTTTTTCCAGTATCAGTCCGTAGCTGGTGCGGAAAGGCCGTCTTCGCGCGTGACGGCCGGACGTGTAAGGAGCAACGTCATGCCTCAGATATTCACGTTCACCGTATCCGACCCCGAAGGCATGCACGCCCGCCCGGCTGGCCGGTTGGTTGCCAAAGCGCAGGAATATGAATCGAGCATCACCGTTGCCTACGGTGGAAAATCCGTGGATGCCAAGCGTATCTTCGGTGTTATGGGACTTGATGTTCAACAAGGTGACGAGGTTACGGTTCGGGTGCAGGGCAACGATGAAGCTGTCGCTGCTGCAGAGTTCGAGCGATTCCTCAAGGAGCACCTGTAATGAGAACGATACAGGGCGTCAGCGTATCCGCTGGCATTGCTATCGGCACGGTCCGCGTGCTCGCCGCCGTAGATTATGCCGTAGAACGCCGCTTAATCGACGACCCGCAGGCCGAGATGGATCGATTCCGCGCGGCCCGTGACACGGCCGTCGCTCAGCTCAAGCAACTGCGTGACAACGTCGCCGCTGAGTTCGGCGAAAACAAGGCCGAACTGTTCGACGCCCATCGGCTTATGCTCCAGGACCCGGACTATGCGGAATGCGTCGAAGGTTTGATTGCGCAAGACAAGGTGAACGCCGAATTCGCGGTGAAGAGCGCCGCCGAACAGTTCGCCGCCATGTTCGCTGCGATGGATAGCTCGACCATGCAGGCTCGAGCCGCTGATGTCAAGGATGTTTCTCGCCGCGTGATGAACGTGCTGCAAGGCAAACGCGATAGCACGGCGCAGGATGGCAGTGTACAAGGCGATGCTGTGCAGAACGGTATTGTGCAGAACGGGATCGCGCAGAACGGCGAAAGCCACATCATCTTCGCCGAAGATCTTGCTCCCAGCGATACCGCGCAGCTCGACCGCGCTAAGGTTTTGGGCCTCGTGACCGCCAAGGGCTCAGCGAACTCGCACACCGCGATTCTGGCGCGCACGATGGGCCTGCCCGCCATCACAGGTATCGGCGACGCCTTTGACCCGGCCGATGATGGTCACGTTGCCGTAATCGACGGCACCAGCGGTGCGGTATTCGTCGACCCGGACGAGGCCACGCTGACCGAATACCGGCGCAGGAAGGCCGAGGCTGAGGAGCACCTAAGCCTCCTGCGGAAGCTCAAGGGCAAGCCCACCGAAACCAAGTCCGGTCAGCGGGTCCACCTGTACGCCAACATCAGCCGTCCCTCTGACGTAGCCGCCGTGCTGGCCAACGATGCTGAGGGCATCGGCTTGTTCCGCAGTGAGTTCCTGTATCTGGAACGCGAGGACTGGCCGACCGAGGAATTTCAGTTCGATGCATACGGACAAGTCGCACAGGAGATGGGCGACCGTCCGGTCATCATCCGTACGCTCGACATCGGCGCGGACAAACAGGTCGACTACTTCAATCTGAGCCACGAGGATAATCCCGCGCTTGGTTACCGGGCAATCCGCATCTGCCTGACCCGCCCGGAGATTTTCAAAGTCCAGTTACGCGCATTATTGCGCGCCTCAGCATACGGCAACATCGCCATTATGCTGCCCATGATCACCTCTGTGCAGGAGGTACGCGACGCCAAGCGGATTCTTGAAGAAGCCAAAAGCGAGCTGCGCGGCGAGCGCATCGACTTCAACGAGAGTATCCAGATCGGCGTTATGATTGAGACGCCTGCGTCGGTCATTATGGCCGACGAGCTGGCCGCCGAAGTCGATTTCTTCTCCATCGGCACCAACGACCTGACCCAGTACACGCTGGCCTGTGACCGTCAGAACCCGAGTCTCGAACGCTTTGCCGACCCGCATTCACCAGCTGTGCTGCGCATGATCCAGATGACTATCGAGGCTGCCCATCGTCATGGCATCTGGTGCGGCATCTGCGGCGAGCTTGGCGCAGACTTGAGCCTGACCGATACGTTCCTGCGCCTAGGAATCGACGAACTGTCCGTCTCGCCCACCAGCGTCCTGCCTCTGCGCAACGTCATTCGCAACCACTGAGATTCAAGGTCGCTTCGGCTGATTCCGATGGCTTTTTGGGCATTGCATTCGGCTGGACATTCGACATCGCATCTTGCCGGCATTTCGTCGTGGGGCAAAGTGTACAATCACCACGTTTGCTTTCGCGCCCAGCGTAAATCGCGTCGCCGGCTCCGCGAACGGATTTCCAGTCACACAGAATGCCGTGAACAGTCAGCCATGCCTGTTGCGCGGCGAAGAGAAAAGAAGAAGCAGTGGATTATCCTCTCTTTACCAAGCTGGCCGCCGAGTTCTTCGGCACCGCCATTCTGATGATCTTCGGCAACGGCTCCGTGGCCAACGTTGAGCTCAAGAACACCAAGGGCCACCACGCCGGCTGGCTGAACATCGCCATGGGCTACGGCTTCGGCGTCATGTTCCCGGTGCTCATGTTCGGTAGCGTCTCCGGCGCGCACATCAACCCGGCCATGACCATCGCCCAGGCCGTCAACGGCCTGTTCCCGTGGAGCGACGTGCTGCCGTACATCGTTGCCCAGCTGCTCGGCGCCCTGCTCGGCCAGCTCATCGTCTACATCACTTACTACCCGCACTACAAGGAGACCGAGGACGCCGAGGCGATTCTGGGCACCTTCTGCACCACTGACGCGGACAACCAGAAGGCCAACTACTTCCTCAACGAGATGTTCGGCACCCTGGTGCTCGTCTTCGGCGCCCTGTGCTGCCTGTCCCTGGCTTGGGGCAAGCAGGATTACGCCGCCGCCTCCATCGTCGTCGGCTTCATTGTGTGGGGCCTCGTGACCTCCATGGGTGGCCCGACCGGCCCTGGCCTGAACCCGGCCCGCGACCTCATGCCGCGTCTGCTGCACGCCATCCTGCCGATCCCGCACAAGGGCTCCTCCCGCTGGGGCGAGGCCTGGATCCCGGTTGTGGCCCCGATTGTCGGCGCCATTATCGGCGCTTGGCTGTTCGTGTTCTTCTTCGCCAACTGATTCGTTGATTGATTCATATATGCAAATGGCCTCCGCTCGTTTTGGGCGGAGGCCATTGTCGTTGAATCAGGTAAACGCAGAGACTACTGCTCCAGGAACACCTGCGGGGCCTTCATGAAGTTCGTGGCACAGTGTTCGCCGCAGAAGTAATAGGACTTGCCCTCATACTCGCGCGTGATCGCGTCGGCGTTCACAGCCACGGTCATGCCGCACACCGGGTCGGTGGCGGTTTCGCCGTCCGCGGGGGCGGTGTGGTGCATGTGCATTCCCATATCCATAGTGTTCTCCTTGTTGGTTGGATTATTGGATTGGTCAGATACGTGATTGGTTTGATTCAGCGTGGTGCGATCGTCGATGATGACGGTCGGCTCGTGAGGCGCGTTGGATGTGGCGGAGCCGGTGATGTTGGCGGCGTTGGCTGATTCGGCCGATCCGGCTGATTCGACATCCGCCATGCTGCTGCCCGAACCGGCGGGACCATCGGCAGCACCCACGTTGATGTTCGCTCCATGCAGCCGGTTCGCGTTCAGCACCAGGCACACTGAGCTCAACGCCATCGCCAGACCCGCGATCATCGGGCTCAACAGCCAGCCGGTGAACGGGTAGAGTACGCCGGCGGCCACCGGAATGCCGATGACGTTGTAGCCGAACGCCCACCCCAGATTCTCGCGGATGTTGCGCATCGTGGCATTGGACAGGTTGATGGTCTTGATGACGCCGCGCAAGTCGCCGCTCATCAAGGTCACGTCCGCCGACTGCATCGCCACGTCCGTGCCGGTGCCGATGGCGATGCCGAGATCCGCCTGGGCCAGCGCGGGGGCGTCGTTGATGCCGTCGCCCACCATCGCAATCAGAGTGCGGGATTGCGCGGCCGTGCGGGAGGTGCCGTACGCGGATTTGGCGGTGGCCTCGTCGCGTTCGCGCTGCAGTTTGGCGATCCAGTAGGCCTTGCCGTCCGGCTTGACCTCGCAGATCGCCGTATCGATGCCGACTTCGCGGGCGATGCGCCCGGCTACCTCGGCCTTGTCGCCCGACAGCATCACCGTGCGGATGCCGCGTGCGCGCAACGCCGCGATGGCCTCGCGCGAGCCTTCCTTGACCGTGTCCTGCTCGTAGCTCGGCTTGTCCCAGTCGGCGGCCGCGTCCACCACGCCGCGCGTGATGGTGCCGGTCTTGTCGAACACCACGGTGCCGATGCGACGCGCCTGTTCCAGCGCCTTGGCACTGGTGACCAGCACGCCGTTGGTGGCGCCCAAGCCCAGCGAGACCGTCACCGACAGCGGCGTGGCCAGTCCCAGCGCGCACGGGCAGGCGATGATCAGCACACTGACCGCGGTGACCAGCGCGTGCGCCAGTTGCGGCGCCGGGCCCAGTGACCTCCAGATGGCGAACGTCCAGATGGCGATGATCATCACCGCCGGCACGAAATACCGGGCGATCTTATCGGCCAGCTGCTGCACCGGTGCCTTGGTCGCCTGGGCGCGGGCCACCATCGCCGCGATCTGCGAGAGTACCGTGTCCGCGCCGACTTGGGTGGCGCGCATCACGCAGCCGCCCTTGAGCAGCACGGTGGCCCCGGTCACCGGGTCGCCTGCGGTTTTGGAGACCGGCTTGGATTCGCCGGTGATCATCGATTCGTCGATACGCGCCTCGCCGGCCACGATCACGCCGTCCGTGGGCACGCGCTCGCCGTTCTTGACGACCAGCAGGTCGCCGGTGGCGATGGCGTCGATGTCGGTGTCCGTGAAATGCGCCGGATTACGCCATTCGATGCCGTCCACATTGTCTGCGGAAGTGGCGTTGAGCTTGTGCGCGGTGCGCGGGCGCAGTTTGATAAGCGACTGCACCGCCTTGCCGGTGCCTTCGCGGGCCTTGGTCTCCAGCAGGCGGCCGACCAGCACCAGGGTGATGACCACGCCCACCGATTCGAAATACGGCTCGCGCGAGCCCTCCGGGAACACCCACGGGGCGATGCAGGTCACCAGCGAATACAGGTAGGCGGCCGAAGTGCCCAGCGAGACCAGCGAGTTCATGTCGGGGGAGCGGTGCGCCAGCGCGGGGAAGCCGACCGTGTGGATCGGACGCCCGCAGTAGAACATCACCGGCGTGATGAGAATGGCCTGCAGCCACGGGTTCACCATCCAATGCGGCGCCAGCGCGGGATTGGCCATATGCAGCATGGTGACGGCGAATACCGGCAACGTCAGTACCGCGCCCACAATCACCAGCTTCGTCAGCGCCTTGATCTCATTGGCGCGTTCAGCCGCCTCTCGCCGCTCGGCCTCCGCCGCATCCACGGCGGCAGGTGCCGTATACGAAGCATTAGGATGAGGAAGGGGCGTGTTCTCATCCGAGCCGTCCTCTCCCTCAACCCTCAACAACCCATGCACCATATTCATGCCGCATGCAAACGGATATTCGCCCGCCGGCAACGCCGGTAGTTCCACGTCGGTGGTGGCGTTGCCCGGCAGCATGGCGTCAAGCCCCAGATCCGCGAACACCACATGCGAAGTGCATTCGCCGGTCTCCTGTCGATCGAAAGTCAGCGTGATCGGCGTACCCGTGCGCATGCTGATCACGGCGGGGGAGTACCCGCCCTTGACGGTGATTGTTGCGGATTGGCGTTCGCCGGAGGCGTCCATGGCCCCGGCCTTGGCTTTCTGCATTCCGAAGAAGAACCGCAGTACCAGCCATGTCAATGCGGCCGCCGCTATCAGCGCCGTGGCGGCCGAGAAGATGCTGAGCTCCATAACCGTTCCTTCCCCTTGTTTGTTGTACTGAACAACAGTGTATACTCTATACCCCTAGAGGGTATATAATGGGGTGTGTTCAGCTGACGGATAAGTATCAGGGGGTTTGCGATGCATGGTTATGACGAAGACAAGGCCAAGGTCATCGCACGATTGCGCCGTATCGAAGGACAGGTGCGCGCCATCACGCAGATGGTGGAGGATGACAAATACTGCATCGATATCCTGACGCAGATTTCGGCGTCGAACTCGGCGCTGAAATCCGTGGCGTTATTGCTGCTGGACGATCATCTCAACCATTGCGTGCGGCAGGCGTCGGTCCAGGGCGGCGAGGTGGCCGATGAAAAACTTGCGGAGGCTTCCGCGGCCATTGCGCGTCTCGTCAAATCGTGACGAGTTTTACCGTCATTCACCATCGATGACATACTGGGTACCATGTTTGAGCAAATAGGAACCGTGATTATCGTCATCGTCGTGCTAGTGGTTGGTGCAGGGCTTGGCCTCTTCGCCGGCTTCGTGCTGGGGCGCCATAAGGGTCAGGAGATGGCTCGAGGCGTCAAAAGCGAGGAGCTGGAGGAGACCAAGACCTCGCTGGAGAATGCGCGATTCGAGAATGCTGAGCTCAGTGCTCGCAATGCTGCCGCACAGGCTCAGATTGAAGGCGTGAACCAGCAATTGGCTTTCGCCAAGTCACAACTTGCCCAGGCGCAGCAGGCTGAGCAGATTCGCATTCAGCAGGAACGTGAGCGTGCAGCTGCGGAGGCAGAACGGAAGCGTCAGGCGGATGCTCAGGCCGCCGAGGCCAAGCGTGCTGAACAGGAAGCACGTTTGAAAGAACAGAGCAAGGTACTCGAGGCGCTTGCGCCAGTGGCCAAGAATCTTGATACCTTGCAGAACAAGGTCACGCAGATCGAAGAGGGCCGCAAGAGGGAAATGGGCGCATTGGGAGCCCAACTCAAGGGGCTCAACGATCAGCAGGCCCGTTTGGACAAGGAAACCAGTTCCCTGTCCGCCGCGTTGCGCAACAACAAGGTGCGTGGCGCGTGGGGCGAGGCCCAGCTCAAGAACATTGTCGAGTCCGCCGGATTGCTGGAACATGTCGATTTCGACACCCAGGTGGTGGTCACGGATGCCGATGGGCGTACGTTGCGCCCGGATATGATCGTGCATCTGCCGGGAGGCAAGACCATTCCGATTGATGCCAAAGTGCCTTATGCCGATTACCAGCGTGCCTGCGAAATCCCGGACACCGCCAGCCCCGAGGATATTGCCCGCCGCGATGATTTGCTGCGGTCCCATGCCAAGGCGTTGCGCGAGCATGTACGTGCTCTCGGCGAAAAGGCCTATTGGAATGCCTTTGATGTAGCACCTGATTTTGTGGTGGCCTTCATCCCCAATGAGGCACTACTGCAGGCCGCGCTCGAAGCCGATCCCACACTGATGGATGATGCGTTCTCTCGCAAAGTGGCGCTCACCTCGCCGGTCACGCTCTGGGCCGTGCTGAAATCCGTGGCCTATGCCTGGCAGCAGCAGTCGCTCACCGATGACGCCAAGCAGCTGTTCGATCTGTCCCGAGAACTGTACGAACGGTTCTCCACGCTGGGTGATTATGCCATCAAATTGGGCACCCAGATTACTAAGACGGTCAGCGCCTACAACAAGTTCGCGTCCAGTTTGGAACGCCGTGTGTTGCCCACCGCTCGCAAGCTGCAAAAAATCGAACCGACCAAGATCATCGAGGAAGTACCGATCATCGAATCAGATAAAGGCAATGTGAGCGAACTGTCCGCCCCTGAAGTGGTGCCGGCCGATGAAGGTGATACTCATCTGACTGCCTCAGGCGATAGTCTGGAGTCATGACTGAATCTGGATTCCGCCCCACTGGTACCCCGGACCTCGCCGTCGCGAAGAGCCATAATGACTTTGCCATGCTGGAGCCGCGTGAACAGCTAGCCACCTTGCTGAGGGAGCATGTGGTGGGCCGTCCGTTCTCCGAACTTGCCGCGGTGACTTTTGACCACCGTGCCGCCACCGTCATGGGCCATGTACTGATTGACGCTTTGGAAGATGCGGGCTATTCGGTTGATGACTTCGATGCTGTTGGTGCCTTGACCGCAGCATCTGTGCCCATGGTGTCCGCCATGATCCAGGCCGCCGCCTCTCGTGGCGAGGACCTAGACGGATTCGTGATGGACTTCGTCTACCCGTCCATCAAGGGCCCCTCCATCGAAGGCCGCCGTGTGGTGCTGTTGGATGCTTGGCTGTCCGAAAAGTCGTACGTGCAGACCAGCTCGCTGGTCACCCTGCGCAACGGCAATGAGCTGAGCCTCGACTTTGGCATAGTGGAGCAGCTGGGTGCCAAGGTCGTGGCCATCGCCTCGCTGGTCGGTGGCGGTGCCAAAGACATCAATGTGGTCAACCCCTCCACCGGCGACGAGCAAACGCTCCCCTTCATCCAGGTCTTCGACGAATCCGAACTGCGGTAAATCCACCTTTGACTTCCCTCGCATAAAGTCAGCCGGGCTGAGCCGCGAAGTTGACTAAGAGGAACCGGTGAATAGCGTTATCGAGGAGAAAGATTGCACGCACCCAACCAGATTTCTTTGGCTGCCAAAGCTTCAGGTGAACCGGAATTCCGTGAAATCGGCCTTGGGCCGTGGTCTGAGACCCATCCCGGCGAGCCTCGTCCCGACGATTCGACTTCTCCGAATTATGACGGTCGTTTCGACTCGGTGCTGTTGAATGACGGCGACCGCCGCAACGTATTGGACCGTTACCGCTACTGGACCGTCGCTGCCATTAAGGCCGATCTTGACGCTCGAGGGCGTCATGACTTCGAAGTTGCGGTGGAAAACTGGACCCACGATTTTAACATCGGTTCCATGGTCCGCACCGCTAATGCCTTCCAGGCCAAGCGCGTACACATTGTCGGTCCACATAAGTGGAATCGCAAGGGCGCGTTGATGACCGAACTGTACCAGCACGTCGAACACCACCCCTCCATCGCCGAACTGGTGGAAAGCTGGCATCATCGCATCGCCGGTGAAATCGCCTATGAACGAGCCAAGGCCGGTGCCGCCGCCATCCATGCGCATGATGTGGCTGTGGATGGAGACAACAAGCACCTTCATGAGCTGCTGGCCGAAATCGATGCTTGTGATGCACGCATCAAGGAGCTTCAAGCCGCCCGCGTCATCGCCCTCGACATTATTCCCGGCGCAGTGCCGATGGAAGCCTATGCCTTCCCCAAGCGGTGCCTGCTGCTCTTCGGTGCAGAAGGCCCCGGATTGAGCGAGAAGGCCCTCGCATTGGCCGACGATGTGGTCTACATCTCTCAATTCGGTTCCGTGCGCTCCATTAATGCAGGCGCTGCGGCGGCCGTGGCCATGCACGCATGGATTGCCCAACACGCCGTATCAGGCGTGTAGCCATGCGCCGACAATCCTGCCGCATGGATCGGCGGTCTCATCGTCACCAGAAAAGCGGATATCAAATAATGACCCGAGTGCCTGCCCTGCTGAAATGGTCTCAAAGGGTAGGAAAATGCGGTTTCCCGACAACTGCGTGTCACATACGGCTCATATAGTTATGGCCATGCCAACATTTTCACGCGAAGAAATCGTGCATTTGGGCGATCTGGCCCGAATCGCGCTCACCGATGAGGAAATCACCCGTCTGCAGGGCGAACTGAACGTCATCGCAGACTCCATCAACAAGGTCCAGGAAGTCGCCTCCGACGATGTGCCGCCGACCGCCAACCCGGTTCCGCTGGAAGCCTACCTGCGCCCGGACGTCGCCGAAACCCCGCTCACGCAGGAAGAGGCGCTCGCCGGTGGCCCGAAGACCGAGGCCGGCATGTTCGTGGCACCGCGAATCCTGGGAAGCGAGGAGTAATCGATGAGCAACGAAACCGCAACTCTCGTCAAACTGTCTGCTGCCGAGCAGGCCGCTGCCGTCAAGAAGGGCGACGTCACCTCTCGCGAGCTCGTCGAAGCCCACCTCAAGGTGATCGAGGCTGCCGAGCCGTCCATCAAGGCCTTCCTGAAGGTTTCCGGCGATGTGGCTCTCGAGCAGGCCGACGCCTTCGACGCCAAGTCCGCCGAAGACAAGGCCGCCCTGCCTGAGCTGGCTGGTGTGCCGATCGCCATCAAGGACATGATCGTCACCAAGGGCATCGAAACCACCGCCGCCTCCAAGATCCTCGAAGGCTGGGTGCCGCCGTACGACGCCACCGTCATCGAAAAGCTCAAGGCCGCCGGCATGCCGATTCTCGGCAAGACCAACCTCGACGAATTCGCCCAGGGCTCCTCCACCGAGCACTCCGCCTACCAGACCACCCACAACCCGTGGGATACCGAGCGCGTGCCCGGCGGTTCCGGTGGTGGCTCCGCCTCCGCAGTCGCCGCATTCGAGGCACCGATCGCCCTCGGCACCGACACTGGTGGCTCGATTCGCCAGCCCGGCGCCCTGACCGGCACCGTGGGCGTCAAACCCACCTACGGCGGCGTCTCCCGTTTCGGAGCCATCGCCATGGCCTCCTCGCTCGACCAGATCGGCCCGGTCTCCCGCACCGTGCTCGACTCCGCACTGCTGCAGGAGATCATCGGTGGCCACGACAAGCGTGACTCCACCTCCATCCCCGAAGGCCCGCGCCCGATGGTCGCCGCCGCCCGCGAAGGCGCCAAGCGCGATCTGAAGGGTATGAAGGTCGGCCTCATCAAGGAACTCGGCGGCGACGGCTTCCAGCCCGGCGTCGAGGCCCGCTTCAACGAGGCCGTCGACAAGCTCAAGGAGATGGGTGCCGAGGTCGTTGAGGTCTCGGTCCCGCACATCGGCTACTCGCTAGGCGCTTACTACATCATCATGCCGTCCGAGGTCAGCTCCAACCTGGCCCGTTACGATGGCATGCGCTACGGCCTGCGCGTGATGCCGCCGACCGGCGTGCCGCAGACCGCCGCCAACATGATGGCCTACACCCGTGAAGCCGGCTTCGGCGACGAGGTCAAGCGCCGTATCATCCTCGGCACCTACGCCCTGTCCGCCGGCTACTACGACGCCTGGTACGGCTCGGCCCAGAAGGTCCGCACGCTGATTATCGAAGACTTCAAGAAGGCCTTCGAACAGGTCGACGTGCTCGTGGCCCCCACCAGCCCGTCCACCGCCTTCAAGTTCGGCGAGAAGATGGACGACCCGCTGGCCATGTACATGAACGACATCGCCACCATTCCGGCCAACCTCGCCGGCGTGCCTGCCATGTCCATCCCGGCCGGCCTGTCCGACGACGGCCTGCCCGTCGGCTTCCAGTTCATCGCCCCGCAGCAGCGCGACGAAGTCATGTACAAGCCGGCCGCGGCCCTCGAAGCCGCGCTGGAAGACAGCTGGAACGGCCCGATCTGGAACGACCTCAAGACCCCGTGGCTTGACGGTCTGGGCAAGTGAGCATCGGAAGGAAAGAAACAACATCATGGCTGAAAAACTGATGAAGTACGCCGATGCCACCAAGAAGTACGATGTGGTCTTCGGTCTGGAAACCCACGTGGAGCTGTCCACGAACACCAAGCTGTTCTGCCCGGCCCACATCGAGTTCGGTGGCGAGCCGAACACCGAGCTGACCCCGGTGAGCCTTGGCCTGCCGGGCTCTCTGCCGGTGATCAACAAGACCGCCGTCGATTACGCCATCAAGCTGGGTCTGGCCCTGCACTGCGAAATCGCCGAGTGGAGCCAGTTCGCCCGTAAGAACTACTTCTACCCGGACATGCCGCGCGACTACCAGATCTCGCAGTACGACAAGCCCACCAACGGCAACGGCTACCTGGACGTCGAGCTGGAAGACGGCACCGTGTTCCGCGTGCCGATCGAGCGCGCGCACATCGAGGACGACGCCGGCAAGAACACCCACGTGGGTGGCGCCGACGGCCGTATCGAAGGTGCCGACCACTCGCTGGTCGACTACAACCGTGCCGGTGTGCCGCTGATTGAGATCGTCACCAAGCCGATCGAGGGTGCGGGCGACCGCGCTCCCGAAATCGCCGGTGCCTATGTGCGCGCCATCCGCGACATCGTGCGCGCGTTGAACATCTCCCACGCTCGTATGGAGCAGGGCAACATGCGCGCTGACGTGAACGTCTCGTTGCGCCCGAGCCCGGACGCTCCGTACGGCACCCGTTCCGAGACCAAGAATGTGAACTCGTTCCGCGGCATCGAGAAGACCATCCAGTACGAGATTCGCCGTCAGGCCGCTCGTCTGGACGACGGCAAGGAGATTCTGCAGGAGACCCGCCACTGGGATGAGGCTACGCAGACCACCGCTGGCGGCCGTCTGAAGTCCGATGCCGACGACTACCGCTACTTCCCGGACCCCGACCTCGTCATGCTCCACATCACCAAGGAGCACATCGAGGAGATGAAGGCCCAGATGCCGGAAATGCCGCGCGAGCGCCGCAACCGCCTCAAGTCCGAGTGGGGCCTGAGTGATCTGCAGATGCGCGACATCCTCAACGCCGACGCCCTCGACCTGATTGAGGAAACCGTCAAGGCCGGTGCCAAGGCTGCCGGTGCCCGCAAGTGGTGGCTGGGCGAGCTTTCCCGCGAAGCCAACGCCAAGGGTGTGTCCCTCGAAGAGCTGCCGATCACCCCGGCCGATGTGGCCGAGGTCGAGAAGCTCATCGCCTCCGGCAAGCTCAACGACAAGCTCGCCAAGCAGACCGTCGAAGGCGTGCTTAAGGGCGAAGGCACTCCGGACGAAGTCGTCAAGAAGCACGACTACAAGATCGTCGAAGACAACGGTGCCATCGAGGCGGCCGTCGACGCGGCGTTCGAAGCCAACCCGGACGTTGTCGAGAAGCTCAAGAGCGGCAACATGAAGCCGATGGGTGTAATCATCGGTGCCGTGATGAAGGCCACGCGCGGTCAGGCCGACGCCAAGGCCGTCACCAAGGTCGTCATGGGCAAGATCAAGGGCTGATTAGATTCACTGGCTCCCGCTGGCAGGAGCTGTCGAACGGAGTGAGACTGAGGGTGGTCGCCATGTACGGATGACCACCCTCAGTCCGCTTCGCGGACAGCTCCCGCCAGCGGGAGCCTTTATTGATTCTGTAAGAAAGTCGACTCAGAGCATTTCCAGCGTTCACCCAGTCGAGTAAGATATGTTCGGCACTGGACCGTGAGCCGAAACAAGCCGAACCGGGGGATGTATACCGATGACCGCAACCAACGAGACGCTGAGCATGGCTACCGAAGCGCAACTGAAGCGCGATCTGCCACAGAGCATCGTCATTCCGCCAATCCGTGGCGAAATGGTGCACCTGCGCCCCGCCACCGTCGAGGACCTGGCTCGTTTGGATGAACTTGATGCCTTCTATGGCGCATCCAAGATCACCGGCAAGGATGCGGTCACCGAACGCGCCATCGTACACACATGGGTCCGCCGCTCCCAAGCCTGGGAAGCCGGTCAGGCACCCGCCGAATCCGGCGTGGGCGACCCGGAATCCCGCCGCACCATCGCATGGGCCGTATTGACTGACGCCGACCATGACGATGACGGTCAGCTCGATGCGGCCAGCACCGATAATGTCATCGGCATGATTTTCCTCATCGACATCGACGGCTGGTCCAAGTCCGCCCGCATCCAGATCATCTTGGGCCGTGAGTACCGTGGCCGCGGCTACTCCCGTGACGCCATGCCGCGTGTGATGACTTACGGCTTTGCGCCCGAACCGGCCGGCCTGGGCATGCACCGCATCTGGGTGAGCGTGCCGGAAAAGAACAGCCGTTCGATTTCGGTCTACCAGTCGCTCGGCTTCGTGCCGTCCGGCACCTCGCGCGACGCGTTGTGGGATGTCGAAAACAACAAATACCAGGACCTTATCGTCATGGACACGTTGGTCGACGAGTACGATCCGATTCGTTCGCTTGACGCTTTTGGTATGCACTTGATTGAGGACAACCCGGGTGTCAAGGAAGCGCTGTCCGCGCGTGAGCATTCCATCGCCATCCAGCAGAACAAGCCGGAACCCGAGCCGGCACAGCGTGGTGAGGCAGCCGCCGTCACGACGAGTGACGTGCAGTCCCAGGCCCAGACGCCGGCGGCCGCACAGCCAGTCGAGCCACAGGCTGAGCACCACGACGATACGCAGAAGAACACGCGCCACAGTCTCGAAGAGGAAAGCAACTGGCCGTACGGCCAGGCGGAACGCAAGCCCTCAAAGGAAGCATGGTGGCGTACGCTGGGCCGCGGCCGCAAACGCGATACGGAAAGTGAGTGAGTAAACAAGCATGAGTGCCGAGGATCTCGACAATTACGAAACCGACGCCGAACTCGCGCTGTATAGGGAATATCGTGACGTCATCAAGCTGTTCACCTATGTGGTGGAGACTGAGCGTCGCTTCTACTTGGCGAATAAGGTCGATTTCAACGTGCGTTCCGCTGGTCAGGACGTGTATTTCGATGTGCAGCTGACTGACGCATGGGTATGGGATGTCTACCGTTCCAGCCGTTTCGTCAAGTCCGTGCGCATCGTGACCTTCAAGGACGTGAACGTCGAAGAAGTCCAGAAAACCGATATCGACATTCCCGACGATATTCACTGACAGGCAATCGTCTGATACAGCCTGTATTGACAATGCGCGGCATTCCGTCATCTTACGGCGGGGCGTCGCGCATTGTTCATACAACGCATAGCAAAAGTTCAGACTCGTAACCTTGCCATCGTGTGTCTTGTTTGCTTGCGGCTGATAGAAAATGCCGCATGAACACACACCATATGCAGCAGGGCCTTAAGGGCTCCATCGCGGGCGTGGTTGCTGCCGCCACATTGCTGGCCGGTGGCATCCTGACCGTTCCGCACGCCATGGCTTTGGAGGCCGATGGCCAGTATTACAGCAGCAAGCAGCCATATGTGGCACCTAGCGAAGCGACCACTGCCAGCTATAGCCAGGCGCCGGAAGGCTACGAAACGGTATACACCGAGTCGATGGCTCGCCACGGTTCACGCGGCCTGTCCAGCTACAAATACGACGCATTGCTTATGAAGATGGCCGAAGCCGCCGAAGCGGATAACGGTTTTAAGTCTGATGCCATCAAGTCCGAATTCATGAAGAATCTCAAAGCCATCACCGCCGCAAATGTGGAGAATGGCTACGGTATGCTCACCGGTCAGGGTGCTGACCAACATCAGGGCATTGGCGCACGTGCCTACGAGCGCAACAAGACGCTGTTCGACAACGCAGCCAAGGACGGTGGCAAGATTGCCTATCAGTCCTCTGGCGAAGCCCGCGCTACTGAATCAGGCGAGAATTTTGCTCGCGGTTTCAACGCGGCCTCGAACAATAAACTGGCGAACAGCACTGTGACGCCCGCCGATCCGGCCGGCACCGGCGAGGCGGCGGCTTTCGACAAGACGCCGAACACGCTGTACTTCCACAAGTCCGAAAACCCGGACGGCACTGAGAAAACCGGTGAGGCCAAGCAGCGTGCCGACGATTACCAGAACTTCGTGGAAAACGATGCGATTATCGCAGGCGCTGAGCAAACCATCGCCGAAAACGAGGACGTGAAAACAGCCTCTCACGATTTGCTTTCACAAATCTTCACCGATGACTTCCTCGCCAAACTGGCCGACGGCACGTACGCCTGGTACAACACTGTCGATGGCACCAAGGGCGGCGAGGCCAACTGCGCGCCGGGAGCCGACCCCAGCAAGGATGCCGACGCCTGCGGCGCAGCCAAGAAGAAGATCGCCTCCGAATACGATGCCGCGATGGATCTGTACAACCTGTACATCATCGCCGCTGATATGGAGAACGAGAACACCGGCAGCCATACCTTCGACTTCAACCAGTACTTCCAAGGTGAGCAGGCAGACGACGCCAAGTTGTTCGCCTGGGCGCTTGACGCCGAGGACTTCTACGAGAAGGGCCCGAGCTACGCCGGCCAAGACGAGACCTACACAATCGCACAGCCGCTGCTTGACGATTTCTTCTCGTCGATTGATGAGCGCGTAAACGGCGGATCCACCGTTGCTACTTTCCGCTTTGCCCATGCCGAAACGATGATGCCGTTCGCCGCGCTGCTTGGCCTTCCCGGTTCCACCCAGCAGGCGGCCGCCAGCACCACCGACGTGTACACCTACGCCAACAATGAATGGCGCGGTGAATCGGTGACTCCGATGGCCGCTAATGTGCAGTGGGATGTTGCCGTCAAATCCGGCAACGACCCGAAGACCGGCCGTGCCTACACGCCGCTCGTTCGTATGCTCTACAACGAGCAGGAAATCGCCTTCCGCTCCGAATGCACGCCGATTGCCGATGGTTCCACGTGGTACAAGCTCACTGAGCTTAAAAGTTGCTTGGCCTCCGACCACCAAACCCTAGGCGACGATGCGCATCTGACTGATGATTCCACAACGCAGCCGGGCACAGGACCTAACACTGGTGAAGGAACGAGTACCACTCCGAATAACAATGGTGCGGGAACTCATCAGCCCAGCAACACTCAGGCTAATGGTACGGAAAACGAGTTGAGTCGTACTGGTGTTGCCGTTACTGGTGTTGCGGGGATTATGATGCTGCTTGCACTTGCAGGCATCTCGCTGAATCTATGGAAAGTTCGTCGCTGACGAATTAGCCTAAGACCAAACCGATTCGCCGCGCTGTGTGTGACGCAACGTTGCCGAATACCCCTACCTCACGATTCGATGCGTCGCCTTTCTGCTGATGGAAAGACGGCGCATCGGTCGTATATCGGGAGAATTCTGTAAGCATTCGCTCATCTTTCGGTGTGCGATTCCGGGGCTTCTAGTAGACTGTCTCTGATTTTGCGTTTATAAGGAGCATAATGACCGACAAGCAATCCGTAGTGATTATCGGCGGCGGTCCGGCTGGACTTACCGCCGCATGGGAACTCATCAAGGACGGCGGTGCCGACAAGTACGACGTGACCGTGCTGGAGGGGACCCGCGAATTCGGCGGTATCTCGCGCACCGTGAAGCACAACGGCAACCGCATGGATATCGGCGGCCACCGTTTCTTCTCCAAAGACGAACGCATCATGGATTGGTGGAAGACCGTTCTGCCGTTGCAGGGCGCACCCTCCTATGATGACAAGAAGCTCGGCCGCGACCACGACATGGAGCCGGGCGGCCCCGATCCGGAGACGGAGGACAAGGTGATGCTCAAGCGCCACCGAGTGTCCCGTATCTTCTGGAACCGCCACTTCTTCGATTACCCGATTTCGCTGAGCCCCAACACGTTGAAGGCCATGGGCTTCAAGCTCACCATGGTGGCCGGCTTCAGCTACCTGAAGTCCATGTTCCACAAGCTGCCGGAAGACAATCTGGAGAACTTCTACATCAACCGTTTCGGCCGCAAGCTGTATTCGATGTTCTTCGAGGGCTACACGGAGAAGCTGTGGGGCCGCCACCCCTCCCAGATCTCCGCCGACTGGGGCGCCCAGCGCGTCAAGGGCCTGTCCATCATGGGCGTGCTCAAGAACGCCTTCCAGAAGCTGCTGCCCAAGAAGCGCTCCAACGCGGAGGTCGAGACCTCGCTGATCGAGGAGTTCTGGTATCCGAAGTACGGTCCCGGCCAGCTGTGGGAGACCGTCGAGTCCAATTGCGAGGCCGCCGGCGTCAAGGTGCTGACCGACGCCAGGGTGGTCGAGGTCCGCCAGACCGATGGTGCCGTGTCTTCCGTGGTGTACGAGGATTCCGAGGGCAACCGCACCGAGCTTTCCGGCGACCAGTTCATCTCCTCGATGCCGGTCAAGGACCTGGTCAACGCCATCGACGCGGCCGGCGCCGATCCCGAGGCCGTTGATTCCAAGCCCGCCCCGGCCGATATGACCGAGGTGGCCAACGGCCTGCCGTACCGCGATTTCGTGACCGTGGGCCTGCTGGTCAAGCACCTGAAGCTCAAGAACACCACCAGCATCCCCACCCTCGGCAATCCGCCGATCGTGCCGGACTGCTGGATCTACGTGCAGGACCCGGGCTACAAGGTCGGCCGTCTGCAAATCTTCAACAACTGGAGCCCGTACCTGGTCAAGGACGTGGACGACACCGTGTGGATCGGTCTCGAGTACTTCTGCGAGGAGGGCGACTCGTTCTGGAACATGAGCGAGGAGGATGTCACCAAGTTCGCGATTTCCGAGCTCACCCGCATGCGTGTGATCAACGGTCCGGACGAGGTCATCGACTCCCATCGTGAGCGCGTCAGGAAGGCGTACCCCGCCTACTTCGACACCTATGAGCACATGGACGAGCTCATCGAGTACCTCGACGGCTTCGGCAACCTGTACTGCGTGGGCCGTAACGGCCAGCACCGCTACAACAACATGGACCACTCCATGGCCACCGCCATGGAGGCCGTCGGCAACATCAAGACCGGCAAGACGTCCAAGAAGAACGTGTGGTCCGTCAACACCGAAAAGTCCTACCACGAAGAAAAGTGAATAAACCTTGTTGAGCTCCCTCGTCACAGAGGGAGCTTTTTTGGTTTTCGGCGGGCCGTTTTGCGTTGGTCGAGTTGGCGTTGTACAGTGAACGAAGTTCGCAGAGACTCAGAGACGCAGCGAACATTCATGAGCGGTGCAACCGCAATAATCACTCTTAACGCCTGGATAGGCATGGGTCTGTTCGGTATGGAAAGGGCAACCAGTGGCAAATAGCCAGAATCTTGAGGATATGAAGCTGCCTGAGCTCAAAGAGCTCGCTAAACAGATGGGCCTGCGCGGCACGTCGACCATGCGCAAGCCCGAGCTGCTCGCCACCCTGCAGGCGGCGCGCAATGGTGGAGAGCCGCCGGCCGGTGTGACCGTGCGCGCCCCCAAGGCCGCCAAAACCGCCAAGGTCGTCAAGGCTCCGCAGTCCGATGCCGCTGAGGCCAACACCACAGACAATGCTGACGTGGCCACCCAGTCGCCGGCTCCGGCTCCGGCTGCCACGGAACCGCAGCTCGATTTGCCGCTTCCCGTGGCCGACGATGCCAAGAAGGACGAGACCGAACCGCGACGCACCCGTCGTAAGGCCGCCGATGATGCCGCATCCGAACCGCGTGCGGCCCGCCGTCGTCGCGATGACGACCAGCCCGATTTCGCTCGCCGCAAGCCGCGCAAGAAGGCCGATGAGGCCGGCGATCTGCTGGCCACGCTCGATTTGGGAGATGCAGCGCCTACCGAGCGTCGCCGCGAGCGTCACGAGGACGTGGAAGTTCCGCTGATTCGCCGAGTCCGTGATGATGAGGACGAGCAGCCTCGCCGCCGTCGTCGCACTGCGGAAAACAGCGAAGAAACCGTGCGTGACCTCGACGATATCCTGGCCACGCTGCCCACGCAGAAGCACGAGGAAACGTCCGAAGACGGCGAGCAGAACGACGATCACGAGTTCGTGCGTCGTAACCGCCGCGACCGTAGCGATCGCAACGATCGCGATACCCGTAATGATCGCAGCGATCGCCGTAACCGTCGCATGCGTGGCCGTGATCGCGACAACGCCGATGATGATCGTCGCTATGATGATCGCGATAATCGTAGCGATCGCAATGACCGTGATAGCCGCCGCGAAGAGCCGCAGGAGGATCTGGTGCCGGTGGCCGGCATCGTCGACGTGCTCGACTCCTACGCTTTTGTGCGCACTTCCGGCTACCTGCCCGGCCCGAACGACGTGTACGTTTCCATGGGCCAGGTCAAGAAGTACGGCCTGCGCAAGGGCGATGCCGTGCATGGTTCGATTCGCGCCCCGCGTGAAGGCGACCGCCGCAACCAGCGCCAGAAGTTCGTGCCGCTGCAGGCCATCGATTCCATCAACGGCCAAAGCGTTGAAGAAGCGCTCAACCGTCCGCAGTTCTCCAAGCTCACGCCGCTGTACCCGCAGGAGCGTTTGAAGCAGGAGACCGCCCCGAACAAGCTCACCGGCCGTATCATGGACATCGTTTCCCCAATCGGCAAGGGCCAGCGTGGCCTGATTGTCTCCCCGCCGAAGGCCGGTAAGACCATCACCCTGCAGAACATCGCCAACTCCATCGCCGCCAACAACCCCGAGGTCCACCTTATGGTGGTGCTCGTGGACGAGCGACCCGAAGAGGTCACCGATATGGAGCGCACGGTCCAGGGCGAGGTCATTTCCTCCACCTTCGACCGTCCGGCCTCCGATCACACTACGGTTGCCGAACTGGCCGTCGAACGCGCCAAGCGTCTTGTGGAGCTCGGCCAGGACGTGGTCGTACTGCTCGATTCCATGACCCGACTGGCTCGCGCTTACAACATCGCAGCCCCTGCCTCCGGCCGCATCCTGTCCGGTGGTGTGGACGCGCAGGCCCTCTACCCGCCGAAGAAGTTCTTCGGTGCGGCCCGCAACATCGAAAACGGCGGCTCCCTGACCATCATCTCATCTGCGCTGGTGGAAACCGGCTCCAAGATGGACGAGGTGATTTTCGAGGAGTTCAAGGGCACCGGCAACATGGAACTGCGCCTGTCCCGCGAGCTGGCGGACAAGCGACTGTTCCCGGCCATCGACATCAACGCTTCCGGCACCCGCCGCGAGGAGCTCATCACCAACCCGCAGGAACTGCCGATTATCTACCGTCTGCGTCGACTGCTGGGCGGCATGGAGCCCGAGCAGGCCTACCAGACGCTGGTGCCGCGCCTCAAGAAGACCGCCACCAACCGCGACTTCCTCGCCGCCATCGTGCAGCAGGCCAACACCGGCAACGCGGTCAACGGCAACTGATCAGACCGCTGAACAATAGTGTAAGGGCTGCACCCTGATTGATACGGGGTGCAGCCCTTGTCGTATCTGATGCAAATACATCAACTATCACATTGCAGTTGTAGTATTGCCGTCAACGTTCACATGCACGCTGACGATATATGAGATGAAAGAGGCATCACTGGGTTCGATTGTTTTGGGAGTGGGCAGTGGTGCGGCCATGTTCGGCGATGCGGATGCCAGCCATATCCTCACCGGCGACTATGACATCTGAGATATCTGACTTTGCGCATCGTGCAAAGCCGTAATCGGGAGTATCCTCGAATCTATGAGCGAAACGAGCAGCGACTGGCAAAGGACCACCATCGACTCCGCCCAGGCGGCGGCCCACCCGGAAACCGCACAAGCGGTGGCGCGCATCAAAGCGCTGCGCCAAACCATCGATAACATCGATTCGGCGGTCATCGCATTACTGGCCGAGCGGTTCAAGGCCACCTCGCAGGTCGGCGTGCTCAAAGCCAACGCCGGATTCGCGCCCGAAGACACCAAGCGTGAGGACTATCAGATCGAACGCCTCCACCGCATCGCCATCGATGCCGGGCTTGATCCGGAAATTGCCGAAATGTACCGTGAATTCGTGGTTACCGAAGCCAAGAAGCGCCACCAGCGCATAGCCGATGCCGGTGGTGACCCGGGCGTACTCGACGTATTCGCCTGATTCGCCCGCAGCGAATGGGCACCTTTCGGATATTCGTCTATAGGGCAAGTTGCCTGCAGCGACTACATTAATACGGGAATGGAATGCCCGTAGTGGTCGACTGTATGAATGGGATACGTAGATGAGATGTGGTGCCGCACTGGTCAGTTGCGCATTGTGCGTGGCTTCGATTCTCGGCGGTGCTTGGATGTCTCGTCCGACTCCGGTTGATTACGGTCCGGTGCTCGCTACGGCAAGTGATATGTACGCCGTCACCGATGCCGAAGGGGAGCCGGTCCGTTGGTATGTGGTAGGGAAGGGCGGCGCCGGCAATGGCGCCAGTGCCGATTCCGGCAATAGCGGTTCCACTGATACCGATTCCGCCAATAGTAATTCCGGCACGTCCAAGGTTTCTCGTATCCCCGCTTCCGCCGCCACCCTGCCATGGAAAGTCAGCGTCACCTACTCGCTTGACGGTCCGAACGTCGAGGCAAACGAGGTTGCCGGCGCGTCTGGACTGATCGGCGTGTATATCGATATTAAGCCGCAAACCAAGGAAGCCAACCGTACGATCCCGGTTGTCGCCTTTACCGTGCCTACGCAGGTAGCCGATGATGTTTCCGCTGACAACTCCATTACGGTGACCACGCAAGGTTCCAATACCGTAGTCGCCGCAGCTGGAAAAGCCGCAACCGGCTTGGAATTCAGCTGCTATATGAACGCCAAAGACTTCTCCATGAGTTCCGTGGCGCTCGCCGTATTGCCTTCCAATTCCAGCAGTCCGGCAGTTGGTGCTAATCCCGATGCCGCGAATGCTGCGAATGCTGCCGCACAGCCTGCTGCCGATACGGATGTCGCCCAACTCACCGCCTCTGCCGCCACACTGGTCGATTCACTGACCGACGCCGGTTCCGGGGAGCATCAACAGCTCATCGAGCAGCTTCAAACCCTGCGCGATAACGAACGTGCGCTGAACAAGTCCGTAGTGGCCGAACGCGAAACCGCCCATAAGCGGACGTTTGAAGACTATATGGCCGCGTATGTGGGCTCATATACCACGCACCTGTCTGGATCGATTGGCACCTCCACCCAGTTGCCGGCGTTGATGGGCACGGCCGGCGAACTGTCCGGGGACACGCCTTTGGCTCAAGCCGTACTCGACTTGGCCAACGCGGTGAACAACGTCAGTGCCGCACATCAGCATGCCGGTGCGGTCGATGCGTTGGACGAGGTGATTCGCCGCATCCAGCAGCAAGGCACCACCGGACTGGTGGATGATCTGATCGCCGAGGCTTCGGAGGAAGCCACTCAAGGCTCCAAGCAATACGCCGATGGCCAGAGCCAGCTCTCCGCCGCAATGATTCCGTATTCGATGAAATACACGGACGTTTACACGGCCAATTTGAGCGCCCTGACCGGCGGCACGTCCTCGGGCGCCACCGCTTACGAGAGCCAAGCCATCGCCGAAACCAACGGTAGCGATGAACTCGCCGACGCTCAATCCAAGGTCGATGCCGCGATGAGCACGCTTGCCACCGCCTCCGAGCATACGGGCAAAGCCACGGCCTTGCGCCAGATTGTATTGCGATTCTCCGATCAGTTCGAAGGCGGCGCGTCCTCGGCTTCCGGCAGTGATGGTGATGGTTCGTCCGGTGATGTCTCTTCCGATCCGGTGACCGAGGCTCAGGCACTGACCGGCCTGGTCGATTCGCAATCGCAATCGTTCTACGGCAAGACCCGGGTCGCCCAAGCCAAGCGTAAGGCCGATGCCGCCCGTAAGCAGGCCAAAGCCGCGCAACAGCAGCAGTCGCAGCATTCCAAGGCCTCACTGGTCGATGACACCATGTCCATGTCTGCTGGCGATGTGATGAACTATGCGGGTGGTCTTACTTCGGCCATCGGTGGTGGTGATAAGTCCGACTCGTCTAAGAGCGCTGGTTCGGGAACGAACGACTCAGCCAAGTCGAGCGACACTGGCGATTCCGGCAACGGCAAGGCCTCCGACGCCAGCGATTCCGGCAACAATCTTGACACCGCTCCAGTACTGTTCGGCTTTGGCACTGGCGGCACGCTGTTCAAGCACGATATGAACGCGCTGATTAATGAGACCGTGAAAATCAGTGATGCTGGCACGCTCTTGGCGCAGGCCGTCGCGCAGCTCGACAGCCCCAATACGCAACAAAAAACCGCCGAAACCCGATATCTCATCGTGATTCCGACGGTGTGATGGTGTATGCGGGATATTTGCGTGCCGTCCCACAGTCGTGTCATCCGAACGTCAAAAAACAAAAGAGGGGAACCTCAATAGGTTCCCCTCTTTTGTTGTTGTGCGTAACGTTCAGTGCTTTGGCTTCTTAGCTGGCCGAGCCGTTAAGCGGGAAGCCCGGTGGGCTTCCCGTAGGCTCGGAACGAGCGGCATTGCCGTGAGACCTACTGTTGTTGTGCGTAACGTTCAGTGCTTTGGCTTCTTAGCTGGCGGCTCACCGAGCTCGCTGGCTTCGACGGCGACCTCGGTTTCGGGCGTGCCTTCGGCGGCGGATTCCTCGGCGTGCTTGGCCACCAAGTCGAACTTGCCGACCACGCGACCGGCCTGCGCGATATCGCCCAAGGCGGCGTGAATCGCTTCCACACCTTCCGAAGCAGCGGACAGTGCCACAGACAGGATTGGGGTCTTCATGGAGACCTTGGCCTCGGACTTGATCTTACGCAGCTGCTCCACGGCCTTGCCGGCCCAAGTCAGCAGCTCGGGGGAAGCACCGGTGGCGGCCTCGACATACGGGTCCACGACCGGCCAGGCGGCGCGATGCACGGAACCGGAACCGGCGTGCATCCAGCTCCACACTTCCTCGGTGGCGTACGGCAGGTACGGGGCCAGCAGACGTGCGAAGGCGTCCAGGCCCAGACCCAGAGCGGTGCGGGCGGACTTCACAGCCTTCTCGGACGGCACATTGCCGTGCTCGTCCGGAGTGCCATAGGCGCGGTTCTTGACCAGCTCGATGTAGTCGTCGCAGAACTGCCAGAAGTAGGACTCGATGACTTCCAGCGCCTTGGAATGCTCGTAGGATTCCAGCGCCTCGGTGGCCTGACGCACCACCAAAGCCAGCTTGGCCATAGCGGCGCGATCCAGCGGTTCGGTCACATCGGCCGGGTTCCACGCGGCCTCGGCGGCAGCGCCCACGTGATGGTTCTCGTCCTCACGGCCGATGGCCAGCGCGAACTTGGTGGCGTTCAGCAGCTTGATGGCCAGTCGACGGCCAATCTTCATCTGGCCGATGTCGTACGTGGCATCGAGGCCTAGGCGAGCGGCGGCGGCCCAGTAACGCACGGCGTCCGCGCCGAACTTCTCGATCGGCTCGTTCGGCACCACGACGTTGCCCTTGGACTTCGACATCTTCTTGTGGTCGGGGTCCAGAATCCAGCCGGACAGCGTGGCATGGGCCCACGGCAGGCACTTGTTCTCCAAGTGCGCGCGGTCCACAGTCGAGAACAGCCAGGTGCGGATGATGTCCTGACCCTGCGGGCGCAGGTCCATCGGGAAGGTGGAAGCGAACAGGGCCTTGGAGGCCTCGTCCGGCTCGGCCCAGTGGGTCACGATCTGCGGGGTCAGCGAAGAGGTGGCCCAGGTGTCCATGATGTCCTTTTCGGCGGTGAAACCACCGGGCACATCACGCTGGGACTCGTCGTAGCCCTCCGGCACGTCGATGGTCGGGTCGATCGGCAGACGATCCTCGGACGGAGTGATCGGGTGATCGTAATCCGGCTCGCCGGAAGCGTTCACCGGGTACCACAGCGGGAACGGGACGCCGAAGAAGCGCTGACGGGAGATCAGCCAGTCGCCGTTCAGGCCGTGCACCCAGTTCTCATAACGCACGCGCATGAAGTCGGGGTGGAACTCGAGTTCCTTGCCACGCTCGATAAGCTCGGCGTTCAGCTTGGCGTCGGTACCGCCGTTCTTCAAATACCACTGGCGGGAGGTGACGATCTCGAGCGGCTTGTCGCCCTTCTCGTAGAAGTTCGTCATACGCTTGGTCGGGGTCGGCTCGCCGTCCAGATCGCCGGACTCGCGCAGCTTGTCGACGATGATCTTGCGGGCGGAGAACGTGGTCTTGCCAGCGGTTTCGGCAAAGACCTCGCGGCCGGCCGGGTCCTCGATCCAGTCCGGGGTATCCATCACGATACGGCCGTTGCGCTGGATGATCGGGCGGGTGGGCAGCTTCAGGTCGCGCCACCACTCGACGTCGGTCACATCACCGAACGTACAGCACATGGCGATACCGGCACCCTTGTCCATTTCGGCGGCCGGGTGCGCCAGAATCGGCACCTTGACCTTGAACAGAGGGGAGTAGACGTACTGGCCGAAGTACTGCTTGTAGCGCTCGTCGTTCGGGTTGGCGATCAGCGAGGTGCAGGCCGCCAGCAGTTCGGGGCGGGTGGTCTCGATGTAGATCGGGGTGCCGTCCTCAAAGCGGAAGGCCACCTTGTGGTAGAAGCCGGGGTATTCGCGCGATTCGAGCTCGGCCTGGGCCACGGCGGTCTGGAAGGTCACGTCCCACAGGCCGGGGGCGTCCTGCTGGTAGGCCTCGCCACGGGCGAGGTTGCGCAGGAAGGCCTTCTGGGCCACACGCCGCGGGTGCTGACCGATGGTGTGGTAGGTCTGCGACCAGTCGATGGACAGACCCAGCTTGCGCCACAGGGCCTCAAACAGCTTCTCATCCTGAGCAGTCAGACGCTCGCACAGCTCGATGAAGTTCTTGCGGGAAATCGGCACCTGATCCTTGGCGTCAATCTTCTTGCCATCAGTGCCTTCAAACGGCGGCTTGAAGTCCGGGTCGTAAGGCAGAGACACGTCCACGCGCACGCCATAGTAGTTCTGCACGCGGCGCTCGGTAGGCAGGCCGTTGTCATCCCAACCCATCGGGTAGAACACGTCGTAGCCGCGCATGCGCTTGTAGCGCGCAATCACATCGGTGTGCGTGTAAGAGAACACGTGACCCACGTGCAGCGAACCGGAGACGGTGGGCGGCGGGGTGTCGATGGAGTAGACGGCCTTGCGGTCGCGGGTGTTGCGGAATTTGTAGGTGCCGTCTTCATCCCAGACGGTGCGCCACTTGTCCTCAAGTCCGTCCACGCCGACCTTGTCGGGCAGCGGGGTGAGGTTGGCGTTGATGATGGATTTGCCTTCAGTCATAAGGCCAAAGTTTATGCACGTTGCATGACAAGCCGAACTGTACAGTAAACAGCCCAGTAGGCTGTTCGCAGGCGAGGTACGAACGATCGAACGATAGTGAGCCAAGGACTATCGGGCGTAGCCCGTCCGTGACTGAAGGTTGCCTACTTCACCGTCAACCCGGCCAGCGGCATGCGGCGATTGATCATCGAGGTCGGGTAGCCGGAGACCTTGGTGGACGCCACAGTGAAGCATTTGCGGGTATACAGCCAATCACTGGCCGCATCCTCGCTGATCAGCCGGGCGTACGCCTTCATTCGTGCCTCATAATCGGCGTCATTAGTGGCGGCGCGAGCATCCGCATAGGCCTGTTGCGCTTCGGTATGGTCGTAATGGAACATGGAATCGGGGTCGGCGAATATGCCGGCATCATCCGTGCCGTCCATGCTCATCACGGTCAGTTCCCATTTGCCGTCCTTGATTCGTTTGGCATAATCCTCATCGGAGAGCACTTCAAGGTTCACCGTGGGGCGCGGCTGCCGCTCGATCTGCTGCTTGATGGTTTCGGCCAACGACCGGTATTCTTCGGGAACCACCAGATTCACCGTAGTCAGGTATTGCGCACCAAAGTAGGAGAACATCTGCCCAGCTTGGTTTTCGTCATGCGGGTACAGTCCGGTCAAATCTTCGTATCCGGGTTCCAGCAGGCTGATGGGGCCGCCCAATGCTCCGGCTGCGTCGGGTTGGGCGGAGGCGATGCCGGCTGCGTCGATTTGATAGCGGAAGGCTTTACGCGCCTGTTCGTCGGAGAGCAGCGAATCGGTGCCGTTGTTGTAGGCCAGCAGCACCTTATCCGTAGTGGCCCCCTCCTTGACGGTCAGGCCATCCTTGCCGTTCAAACCGGTGGCCGTCGAAGCCGAAACCGGTGCCGCCATATCGAGACTGCCGTCGGTCAGGGCCTTGCTGAGCGCATCGGCGTCGGAGTATTGCATAAATTCAACGACATTGCTGGCCGCTTTGGTGCCATGGTAGGTATCGCTGCGCGCCAGCTTCAGGGAATGGCCAGGCTGGAAATCGGCCACGGTGAATGGTCCGGAACCTATGGCCTTGCGTTGATAATCGGCACTGGACGACTCGGAATCGTAGACAATGCCGAGTCTGCCGGACAGCGCTCGCAGCAGCGTCGGATTGGGCTTGGCAAGCGTAATGACCACCGTGGTGGCGTTCGGATTGGCGACCGACGCCAGATCGCCCAATTCGTCGACGTCCGCCACCTTGTTGGTCACGTTCTGTTGCAACGACCACACGGCGTCCGAGGCGTCCAACGTATGGCCGTTCGAGAAGGTGACGCCCGATTGCAGTGTCAGGGTGACGGTCAGTCCGTCATCGGAAGTCTTCCAGCTTGTCGCCAGTCCCGGCTGAAGCTTGTTGTCTTGATCGACGGTCACTAATGTCTCATACACATTGTCGACGAGCAGGCGTTCGGCTGCCGCAGAGGAATCGGACCGAATATCCAAGGATTGCGGCATATCGTCGATGCCAATGGTCACATCGGCATCGAGGGATGATCCCGGCTGGAACCGGTTTTGCATGAACGTCCATCCCACAACCACGAGTGCGCCGAGTGCCACGGCGACTCCGAGAAAAATCCCCCACTTGGACCATGTATTGTCCCGCTTGCTGTGCTGCATGGTTTTCAGTCTAGCGGTGGATTCAGCCTAGAATCCGCAATTCACCATGATGAGGTATGAGTTAGCGCTTGGACGTGCTCTTGCCGGCGGGCGGCGCATAGCTAGGGCAGGTGTCGGACAGCGGGCAGTTGGCGCAGTCAGGGGTACGTGCGTGGCAGGTGGCCCGGCCGAACAGAATCAGTCGGTGGCTGAGATTCGTCCACTCTTCGGGCGGAAAACAGGAGGTGATTTCCTTCTCGATTTTCACGGGATCGGGGTGTGCGGACCGCCAATCCGACCGCCAACGCAGTCGTCCGGTTACGCGCATCACATGCGTATCGACCGGGAATCCGGGGATATCGAACGCGTTGCCGAGCACGACGTTCGCGGTTTTGCGGCCGACCCCCGGCAAGCTGGTCAGTTCATCCATCGTGCGCGGCACCACGCCGCCGAATCGTTCGTCCAGTGCCGTGGCCAGTCCGATGAGATGCTGGGTTTTCGAACGATAGAACCCCAGCGGATGAATGATGTCTTCGACTTGGGCCGGGTTTGCGGCCGCCAAGTCACGGGCGGTGGGGTAGGTGGCGAACAGTTCCGGGGTGACCGTGTTGACACGCTTGTCGGTGGTCTGGGCGCTGAGCACGGTGGCGATCAGCAATTCGAGCGGATTCGAGAAATGCAGTGCGCAAGCGGGTGCCGGAATCACCTGGCGCAGAATGTCGTATTCGTCATGCATGCGCGTGAGACGCGCGGATTTGGTTTCTCTCATCGTATGGACCTAAGCGGCGTAATATCGATGATTGATAGTTTGCAGCGCCGCTGGTCTGTCAGGCGACGGTGTTGAGATCGGGAGTATCGTCATCGGTGTCGATGGCGGCAGAGGATGCTTTGGCGGCCTGCTGTGCGGCGGCAGTTTCCTTATCCGTCTCCGGCGGGTCGAATCGGTAGCCCACGTTGCGCACGGTGCCGATGAGGTGTTCGTATTCGCCGCCGAGCTTGGCGCGCAGACGACGGATATGCACGTCGACCGTACGAGTGCCACCGTAGTAGTCGTAGCCCCATACTTCCTGCAGCAACTGGGCGCGCGTGAACACGCGGCCGGGGTGCTGGACCAAGTACTTGAGGAGTTCGAACTCCTTGTATGCCAGATCGATGGGGCGTCCATGCAGGGAGGCGGTATAGCCGTTGGTGTCCACAATGAGGTCGCCGGAGCGAATCTGGCCATCTTCCACCGTGGTGGTGGATTCGGCGGGAGAACCGGCTGCTGCGGCTGCGGGAGCGTTGCCGCGCTCGGAGACCAATCGCAATCGGCCCTCGACTTCGGCCGGGGAAGCGGTGGCGACCACCACATCCGCAATGCCCCACTGGGAGTTGACCACGGTGAAGCCGCCTTCGGTCAGCACCAGCACGATTGGCGTGGACAGGCCGGAAGCGTGGATGAGGCGGCACAAGGTTTTGGCGGTCGCCAGATCATCGCGTGCATCCAGAAACAGAATGGTGTTCTCCGGCATCTTCACCAAGCTGGCTGCATCCATCGGCAGTACGCGGACGCGATGAGAAAGCAGGGCGAGTGATGGCAAAACGGTGGCGGGGTCGCTGGCGAAAGTCATCAACGTAAGATCCGTCACGCTAATCCCCCTTATCCTGCAATGTGTTACGCAATTGCTCGGTGTGGCTGTACGAGTCGTCAGCGGCGTTATGCCGCTTTCGCACGGTTTTCATTATTCTACGCGCTTGTAGTGGACACATAGGTTACAAGTTTGCGGAATATGGAACGGTGGACGTCCATCAACCGATGATACGGCCGAGCACCAGTGCGGTTGCGGCGATGGTCACGCCCATCAGCATTACCGGCATCAGGCCGGTACCGATCCACGGATAACGGATATCCGGGTCCGGATCGGCGTCGCGCACCCACAACGTGGAAGCCACGGCCAAAGCCAGTCCCAAAACGATGAGGATGATCAGGGCAACGGTTCCCGCAACGGTGCCCTTGGCGAGCATCGCGCCCAAATCAGGTAGGAAGCACCAGCCGGCCACGGCGAGAGCTGCCACACCGGAAGTCACGGCGTGAGAGAGTGCGCGGATAAGATGTTCGCGCTTCTCACGAGCCATCTGGCGTCCGAAGGAGAAGACCACCAGCACCACCAGCAGCAGGCCCATGGCCAGTGCCCATGAATACCAAGGAAGTACCGAGCCATCCGCAGCGGTCTGATCCGGCGGAACCTCGCTGGTCGGGAAAGGTACGATGACGAAAATCAGAGAAATCGCGCCAAACACCAAAGTGACGATACGATCCAGTATGCTGCCGCGGAACGGCCAGAATACGACAAATGCGGCCAACGTCAGAGCGGCGATAATCAAAGGGATGATGGGGACGGTGCCAGGGGAGGGAATGACCGTGGCTGCGATGAACAGTACATAGGACGTCAGTTGGGCCAACAACATGCTCAGAGCTTTGTTCTTCCAACCCTCCTGGGTGATCTCGGTCATGATACGCCTCTCAGATAATCGAATTTCTATCCCAATCCTACGTCGGGCATTGGAACGGTGAAATCAAACAAAATAGCCCCTTCTGGTGAAGGGGCTTATGGCACTAAATCAGAACGCGATAACGCCCAAATGCTCCAATAGCACTTTGATGCCGAGTAGAATCAGCACCACGCCGCCGGCGATCTGCGCCGGCTTCTGCCAGCGGGAACCGAACGCGCGGCCAATGTGCAGGCCCGCAGCGGAGAACAGTCCGGTGACCACACCGATGCTGAGGATGGCGAATGCCATATGGGCTTTGGTGAACATGAAGGCCAGGCTCACGCCCACGGCGAACGCATCGATGCTGCAGGCCACGGCCAGGGGAAGCATATGCTTCCAATCGAACTGGGCGGTCTCCTTGGAGTTTTCCTCATCTTCTTCGAAGGCTTCGTGAACCATGTTGCCGCCGATGAACACCAACAGGGCGAAGATGATCCAATGGTCGAATTGGGTTACGTATTTGCTGAATGTAGATGCCGCGAAATAGCCGAGAATAGGGAACAGCATCTGGAATCCGCCGAACCAGAGGGTGCTTTTCACGGCGTCTTGTACTCGTACGCGGGATACGGTCAGGCCTTTGCCAATGGATACGGCGAATGCATCCATAGCTACGGAAACAGAAATAAGCAGGATTTGAATGATTATCGAAATCATGGTGTGACAGAAGGTTCATCGCCGGATTACCGTGCGATGGGCCTCGACCAGCGTTCCTACACGCCGCCTACGCCTAGTTGAAAAGACAAAACATTACTGTATCACAAAATACAAGCTCCCTCTGTTGGGGAGCTGGCGCAGTGAAACTGCGACTGAGGGAGAGTAGAGCGGCTTTGCCACAAATACAACAAAAGGCCCCCGAAGGGGCCTCCTGTCAACGATTCAGAATCGAATCACTTCTCGGAATCGGCGAGACGCTGACGCGCGGCAATGATTTCCTTTTCGGCGGCGTCAGCACCAGTCCAGTAGTCGCCCGGCAGGACTTCCTTGCCCGGCTCCAGAGCCTTGTACTGCTCGAAGAAGTGCTTGATTTCGGCCTTGTGGTACTCGTTGACGTCGTCGATGTCCTTGATGTCATCGAAACGAACGTCGGCGGGCACGCACAGCACCTTGTCGTCGCCGCCGGCCTCGTCGACCATGTGGTACAGGCCCACGGCGCGGCACTCGACCACGCAGCCCGGGAACACGGAGTTCGGAATCATCACGAGAGCGTCCAGCGGATCGCCGTCCTCGCCCAGGGTGCCGTCGATGTAGCCGTAGTCATCCGGGTAACCCATTGCGGTGAACAGGGTACGGTCCAAGAAGACGCGACCGGTCTCGTGATCGACTTCGTACTTGTTCTTGGAGCCGCGCGGAATTTCCACAACGACGTTGAAGGTTTCTGCCATGTCATTTCTCCTTGAAAATCGACAGTTACGTTATCGTCTCACCACAATACCCTGTTTACGCCTGCAAAACAGGTGCGGAACTCAAGAAACCGTGCTGAGATTATGCCGACACTATGCCCAAACAGACGAAATCCTCCCCTTGAGGGGAGGATTTCTAGCGGTTTACGCGCACGATAAACCCATGCACGTCAACGGCATCACTGTTGCATTACCGTTGCGTACCGCATCACTGCACGGACAGGATGTGGGCCACATCCGCCCAAGGAGCCAGAGACACGTAGTTGTCCCAACCCCACTGGAATTCGCGGCCGGTCAGCTCGTCGCGCACGTTGAGCGGGCGGTCGGTGGGCAGACCCAGCTCGCTGAGTTCCAGGTGAATCATCGACTGGTGTGCGTTGTGTCCATCGAGGTTCACGACCACAATCAGCGTGTCCGCTTGGCCGGTACCGGTCAGTTCGGCCGGCGTGTGGCGTGCGAAAGCCAGAATATTCGGGTCGGACGTAGGCAGCACGGTGAGGTTGTGGTAGCTCAACGCGGCCGGGTGGGCGCGACGAATCTTGTTGAGTGCGGTGAGCATCTCGGCCACGCCGTACTGCTTGGCCTTGCTCCAATCGCGAACCTTGACCTCGTACTTCTCGTTGTCGATCTGCTCTTCGAAGCCGGGGCGCTGCTTGTTCTCGATGAGTTCGTAACCGTTGTAGATACCCCAGGACGGCGAGCCCATGGCTGCCAGCACCGCACGCACGCAGTGGCCGGCTACGCCGTTGTCTCGCACGTAAGCGGTGAGAATATCCGGCGTGGTGGGCCAGAAGGTGTTGTGCTGGTAGTAGCCGTCGTCGCCATTGGTGACCGGCAGATACTCTTCCAGTTCGTCCTTGGTGTTGCGCCACGGGAAGTAGCAGTGGGACTGGGTGAAGCCCACGTAGCTCAGGGCGCGCATCATGCCCGGGCGGGTGAATGCCTCGGCCAGGAACAGGATCTCCGGGTGCTTCTTGGTCACGGCGGCAATCACGTCCTGCCAGAAACGCACCGGCTTGGTGTGCGGGTTATCGATGCGGAAGATGGTGACGCCCGCCTCGATCCACAGATTCATGATGCGTTCGACTTCTTTTTCGATGCCGGGCATGTCGGCGTTGAAGTCGATCGGGTAGATGTCCTGATACTTCTTCGGCGGGTTCTCGGCGAAGGCGATGGAGCCGTCCGGCTTGTGGCGGAACCAGTTCGGGTGGGCCTTGACCCACGGGTGATCGGGCGAGCACTGCAGGGCGAAATCAAGCGCGATTTCCAGACCCAGTTCATGTGCACGCTGGCACAGGGCCTTGAAATCGTCCATGGTGCCGAGCAGTGGATCCACGGTGTCGTGGCCACCTAGCTCGGAGCCGATGCCGAACGGGGAGCCCGGGTCATCGGGGCCGGCGACCAGCGTGTTGTTGCGGCCCTTGCGGTTGGTCACGCCAATCGGGAAGACCGGCGGCAGGTAGACGATGTCGAAGCCCTCGGCAGCGGCGCGTTCGAGGCCGGCCATCGAAGTCTTCAGCGTACCCTGAATGATCTTGCCGGTGTTCGGATCGATGGTGGCGCCTTCGGAACGCGGGAAGAACTGGTACCAAGCCGCGAAGCTGGACTTCGGGCGTTCCACCTTGAAGCGCTGGGGCTGGCTGGGGGAGATGCCGTCGCGCAGCGGGTGAGTCTCGTGCAGGGCGGCGATGGTCGGGTTGTCGCCGGCGGCGAGACGATCCTCGGCGCTCAGCGTCTGATCGGCCATGGTCTCAGCGGCCTTCTCCAAGGTCTTGCGATCGCGTGCGGTCAGGCCGGTGTCCGGGGTTTCGGCCCAACGGGCCAGCAACTCGGCACCGGAATTGAGTGCGTTGTCCACGTCGTCCATCACACGCACCTTGATGCGGGCGTCGTGCAGCCAGGAGACGTACGCGTCTTCCCAACCTTCGATGGTCACGGTCCATTCGCCGAGCTGACGCTTGACGGCCGCGTAGCCATCCTCCCAAGGCTTCAGATCGCTGTGCTCGCCGCACTTGACCATCACGGTCCAACGATCGAGGCCGGGATTTACGCAGGTCATGGCCCGGCGCATGGTTTCCTTGCCGCGCGGGTTGCGCACGATGGCGGTGGCACCCACCTTGGTACGGCCTTCGATGAACACCTGGGCGGTCATCTCAAACGGTTCGCCGAGTTCCACACGGGCGGGGAAGATGCCGCGCTCCTCGGCGGGAGTGATGTCCATGACATTGATGCGGCCGAACTGGCCGGGCTCGTTTGCTTCGATGGACGGTGCGGGGGCTTCGACAGCCAGGCCTTTCAGCGCTGCTGCGGCGCGTGCCGTTTCGGCGCTGACTCTCTTGCGCTTGGTTGCGGGGCTCTTTCGGGCAGAAGTCGCCTTTGACTTCGTTTTCGTGGTGCTGTTATCGGTATTACTAGTGCGCGTGGTCGCGCGATGTTGTACTGCTGCCATAAGGCCCTATTCTAAGGGCTTTTGAACATATGTTGCGCATTGTGGATAACTATCAGGTAAACGTTCGGTCAACCGCATGAGGTGGATAACTCGGCGGAAGAGTTATCCACAACTCGCCGGCAAACGGCAAGCTCGGACCACATAGGTCGAAAAACCGGCTGTAGCGAATGAAAATCTGCCATGATCGTGGCCTACCCGCACACAGTGCAGTATGCGGGGAAACGTACCAGGAAAGGACGAATGATGATAACGACATGGCGGCAACGGGGCATGGCCATCGTAGCGATGCTGACCGGTCTGATAATAATGGTGGGAGTGGTGTTCGGCTCGGCGAATACGGCGTATGCCGCGACGTTGACGCCCGCCGACGAAAGATATCACGTGGCGTTTCCATACAACGATATGGAATATTACGTCGGTGTCGCGGGGCTGGACGCTTCGGGCAACAAGTACTACTGCATCGAAGCGGGGAAACTGAGCGACTATGTGATAGGCCCCACCACGGTGCTTGCCTCCGATGAGAACGCCCGGCGTATGGCATGGATCCTTGACCGGTACCGCGACACGGATGCCGCCACCCATGCGGCGATCGGCATCATCGTGCAGGATCACTTCGGGCGCGATCGGGACGAGTGGGCGAGACAGATGGCGGTCATTCAAGGCCGGTACCCCGAGATCGTGGCGAAGGCGGCCCGGATATGGGATCAATCGGCCGGCAAGACGCCTGCGGGCACGACGGTGGAACGCACCGATGCCGAGGCTTTGCGCAGCGGTTCCATCTCGGTGAAAGTGGTGAACCGCGCCGGTGACGCGATCGCGGGAGTGCCGTTCACCGTCACCTTGCAGGGGGCGGCGCGGTTCGTCCAAGGCGGCAACACGTTCTCGGGGGTGTCGACGAGCGCCGGGTCCTCGATCGCGTGGGAGGCGACCGGCGCCGGCGAGGTGACGGCGAACACCACATACGAGTATGGGCGGATGCACGTCATGGACAGCACTCAGGACATGCTGGCCTTTGACTCGATGGCTTCCACTGGCGGCGCGTCGACGACATTTCGGGTGCGTAAGGATTTTGTTCCGGCGGTATCCACCAAGGTCTCCGAGAAGGTGCTTGATGTGGCTTCTCCGGTGTTCGATGACGTGACCAGTGGCGTGGCGGATGCGGACAGTTATTGGGTGCCCGATTTGGAATTGCAGGCCCGCGGATACTATTTCGATGGTCTTGATACGGGCGATGTGGGCAATGTCATTACGCCGAATGCACAAGAGAGCGCCGATGCTTTTCTTGCGCGATTGGCGACTTTGGGTTATGAGCCGGTGGCCTATGGCAAGGCCTCTTTCACCGGGGTGGGGCAGCAGGCACGTGTGCAGGCCATGACCAAGCCGGATGACGGTGCCGCTTACCGGACCAAGCAGAATAGCGGTTTTGGCACATGGGTATGGGTGTTTCGGCGGTCCGAGCAGAGCAAACAGGCGCAGGAATACCTTATAGGCGACTGGATAAGTCCGTTTATGGAGGCTACGGAAAGCAATACAAGTCGCAGGAAGCTAGAAGTCATGTCGACGGTCACTGAGCATTCGGCGGATATCGGTGCCGAGCTCAGCGACACCATTACCGTATCGGGATTCCCTGCGGATCATGGCCAGTATGCCGGCAACGAAGAGTATGAGTTCGCGGCGGATCGGCCGTATGCGACGGTGAGCGTATGGTGGTCCGGCGATCCCGACAACCCCTCCAACGATGAGGCGTACAAGCCATCCGGGGGAGAGGTTCCCACGGAAGACGACAACCACCGGTTGCTGGCCACCTGGGAGATTCCCGCGATGAACGGCACGTTCAAAATCGGCGCCGGGGCGTTGGACGCGCATGGCGCTCCTATGTATCTGACCGCCGAACGGCCTGGGTGGTACGTGTTCGTCTGGCGGTTCGAGGGGGATGACCGTGTTTCCCCGGCGTCCAGCCGGTATGACGATGCCTGGGAGCGTGTGCGGGTGTTGCCCCCATGCGAGTCGGAGAAACCGTGCGAACCGGAGAAACCCGAGACGCCGCCGGCGCCGGCGGAGGCAACCACGCCCAACCCTCGCCCGTCACTGCCCGTCACGGGTGGCGATGTGTCGCTTGCCTCGGTTCTGGCCGTGTCAGCTCTGGCGATAGGCGCCATACTGTCCATCGTCGTTCGGTGGCGTCGTCGCTATGACCGATTCAAGCACTGGACGATGCGCTGGCCGATACGTTGACCCGCTGCGGCATGATGCCGATGATGTCGGCTGGATGGTGAACCACACTCCGCTTCTGAGCAGAAGAACGGGAGCTGGGCACGAAGTCGATCGTAACATACGACTTGTGCCCGGCTTCCGCTTCGTTGAGAAACTTCACGCCTGTCGCCTCCCGTGGATTAGACAACTGAAGATCCGCGATGAAAATGACGAGACGTTTATGATCGCCGACTTCCCTGGGCACCGTAGCTGCCTGATCGCCTTTCATCCATATCGCCACGGTAAACGGAAAGGCCGCTGATTTCGGTACCGAAATCAGCGGCCATATAACCACGTTCGTAGCGGGGCATGGATTTGAACCATGGACCTCTGGGTTATGAGCCCACGTTTTCTCATGTTGTTCTGAATTGGTATTGTCTAGTATACATTGAGACAATGGCTTAAAATGCGGCGTGTTGAGTGATTCAAGTTGGTTCTGATTGGTGGGTTTGTCCAACTTTTGTCCAGAAAATCTTTGTCCAGATTTGTCCAAATCTGATAAGATGAAGGCATCTACGAAGGAGGTGCCGAGATGGCGAAGCGGGAAACGTCGGGGCAGATCACCGAGCTGGAGCGCGGCCGCAGGTACTCTATCCGCGTGCGTCTTGCGCCGGATGAAAACCACAAGTCGTGGCATTGGTCGAAGTCGCGCAAGGTTAACGGCAACAAGGCCGAGGCGACGGCTGCCTTGGTGGCGTACAAGCAGGAACTCGAAGATGAGCGTTCCGGTAAGAATGTGACCGTGGGGGAGTATGCAGAAGCGTTCCAAGCAAACCGCAAGGCGCTGGGTAAGGTGTCGAACCTTACAATTGAACGCGACCGGCATGAAATTGACCGTATCGTGAAATTCCTCGGAGAAACGCGAGTGGTTGACCTCGACTCAAAGAAGATTGAGAATGCTTATCTGCGTATGGCCGAGCAGGATGGGGCGTCTCCTGATGCTATTCACAAGGTGCATATGAAATTATCTCAAATCATGCGTAAAGCGTTCTTGGACGAGTTGATAGACCGCAACCCGTGCGATGCCGTGGAAGGCATCAAGCGCCCGAAGGTGAGTCAGCAGAAGCGTAAGGAGACGCGAATCACCAAGGAGCAGGCTTTGGCGTTCGTTCATAAGATCAAGCAGGAGCCGCAAGATGGCCGGATCGTGGCGGTTTGGTTGGGCATTGCCACTGGTCTGCGCCGAGGTGAGGCATTGGCATTGGTCTGGGACGATGTTGATTTCGACGGTGCGCGTCTGCGCATCCGCAAGCAGTATGGCAAGGAGAAGGTGCTCAAAGACCCCAAGACAGCCAAATCGCGCCGCACAATCTCCATTGACAGGCAAACCATCGAGTTCTTGAAGCAGTGGAAGCTGAAGCAACGAGCTATGTTCGAGGCTGCCGGAATCGGCCAACAATCTAGTTCCCCGGTATGCAGTAATGAGCTGTGCGATTTCCTAGACCCCGATAACTTCAGCCGGTGGCGTAGGAAGTTTTACGTGAAGGAAGGACTTGCGCACTACTCCAACGAAACCAAGTACATCGACAAACGAGGCCTCGAACGAGTGAAGCGATCCGGTTATGTTGGCCCCAATTTCCATGCTCTCCGGCGCGCTCAGGCCACACTGCTAGTCGCAGGTGGCGTAGACCCAAAGACTGTGCAAGCACGACTGGGGCATGAAAGCCTGAATACGACGCTGAACATCTATGCCGAGGAAGTCGGGGAGAATGACCGTAAAGCTGCGGATTTCATGGGGAGCCTTCTCGAGAACGAGTGAAGACGGCTGGCAGAATCGGCCTTAGCGCGTTTTGCTGCTTGTCTTGTTCGGTACGATAGGGGACATGAACACAGACGGAAGATTGAACGCAATAGAGCTCTTCGCCGGAGGCGGTGGGCTGATGCTCGGGACTGCTTTGGCGGGGTTTGAGCATGTCGCCGCTATCGAGTGGGAACATAACTGTTGCCAGACGCTACGTCTGAATCAGGCGGCGGGGTATCCCTTGATTGGGGATACGACCATTATTGAGTCCGACGTGAGAAAGGTAGATTGGTCTCTTGCGCCGGATGATCTTGACTTACTGGCCGGTGGCCCACCATGTCAGCCGTTCTCTTTGGGCGGTCTTGCAAGAGCTGCCCTTGACCCAAGAGATATGTTCCCTGCCTATACAGAAGTCTTGTCACGTCTCAAACCGCGTGCGTTCATTGTCGAGAATGTCAAGGGACTAACCCGTGAATCTTTCCGAGACTATTACGATTACATTCTCATGCGGTTGCAACACCCGCTTGTTAAAGCTAAGGAAGATGAGACATGGCGTGAGCACGCGGAGCGACTAAGCAGAGAACATACTGCCGGGATTCATGACGAACTACGTTATGAAGTGGTTCCAACCATTGTGGATGCCGCAGACTACGGCGTGGCTCAGCGACGACATCGAGTAATTATGGTTGGGTTTCGCTCAGATGTTGAAGCGCAATGGTCTTTTCCTCGGCCGACTCATTCGCAAGCTGCATTGTTTGAGGCGCAAGAAGACGGGCGTTATTGGGCTTGGCACAATATGAAAACCGGAGCGGGAATTAAGGGGAAAGCCGGCGATTCTTCACTGAGACCATGGCGTACAGTTCGTGATGCTCTTTGGGGGCTTCCTGACCCGCATGAAAAGAAAGCGTCTGCGAAGTTCCTGAACCATGTATTGCGTACTGGGGCAAAGATGTATGCCGGTCATACAGGATCGCCCTTGGATGAGCCGTCTAAGGCAATCAAAGCCGGCGTGCATGGTGTTCCAGGGGGAGAGAACATGATGAGGTTCTCGAATGGACATGTTCGCTACTACACAGCCCGAGAAGCGGCACGAATTCAAGGTTTCCCGGATGGGTATGAGTTTTCGGGAGCTTGGAGCGAAGCACTTCGACAGATTGGGAACGCCGTACCTGTCGAACTTGCCCGTGTCGTTGCTTCAAGTGTTGCGGTCGCTTTGCATGAGGATACGGCACGTAAGGAGATGAACGAAGAACTTTCGTTGCTGTCGGAGGTGAAGCATGAAGCAGCCTGAGTTCTTCAACCCGTTAAGCTATACGGCTCTCTCGGATTCGTTGGCCCGTGCCATTATGTCATCGGAACTATACCCGATGACGACCGTTCGAGATGAATCTTTCGATGGCTACGGTATCTATGCGCTGTTCTATGACGGACCGTTCCATGCCTATCACAGATTGGCGGAGCAAAACCGAACTCAGCCGGGAACTTGGCCCATCTATATCGGCGTGGCGGCGCCAAAAGCCCTAAAAGGGACTCAATGGAGGCCGGAAGACGTGGATAAGAACCAACCTGAAAAGGGGCTGTCCAACCGTGTCCGGCACCATGCGAAGTCTATTGAAGCGGTTACCAATCTCAATATCAATGACTTCGCATGCAAGTTGCTTACGCTTTCATTCGTATGGGCTCCAGTCGCCGAATCCGCAATGATTGCAGCCTATGAGCCTGTATGGAATGCACATGTCACCGGTTTCGGCAACCATGCCCAAGGCAAGGGACGAAGTACAGGTATGCAGACTTTGTGGGACACTCTGCACCCCGGTCGATCGATGAATGGAACCCCCAACATCAGAACTGCACAGGAAATTGCCGATGAAGCCGAACAGGCGCTTGAGGAAACGTGGCAAAGGAAATTCCGGCAGTGACACATTATAAAGTCCCGTCGGTCTGTCCGACGGGACTTATGTAATCATTTACGCCTGCGCTTAGGCCATTTGATTGGGATGCCGTCGTTTTCGACAATGAAGGTGCTCAGAGCCGTGACGGTGATGTAATCTTTGCTACCAACTCGAATGGAGGGCAGGGCGTCCATCATCAGACGTGCTTTGGAGCGACCGACGCCGAACAGGGCTTGAAGGTCGGACACGTCCAAAAACTGAGGACGGTCGGCGATATTGTCCTCTGTGTGTCTCTCAATCATGGTCAGGCTCCTTCTTGGGCTTATCGCTGCTTGCGTGCCAGTATGACCAGATCACTTCGCGACAGAACACCGTTTGCCGGGTGGCATAGTCCAGCAAGTCGGGGTGCTCCTGTTCGCAGAGCTTGAGCAGGTCGTAATAGCCTCGAATGTCGTTTTCGGCGACGAGGTTCACAATGGACATGGCCTCCTGCTTGTCGTCGTCGGGGATAGCTATCTTCTGCCAGTCGGCACCGTTGAAAGCCAGTACATCATCGGGGGAATACTGCGCTTTCTCGGGGTTGTCGAGATGAATGAGATAGCGGGCCATGCCGCGTGGGCTTTCCAGACGGATGATCGTCTTGGGGCCGTTGAACTGCTCGAAGAACCGCTGTGCGTTCCGGTGTGTGGTGGTGTTCATCCACATCGCGACCACGTGGCGGTGCGGCTTCTTCAGTTCACCGGTCTTGACGTCAGCGATGTCCTGATCGTGCAGAGGGGACACGAGGATTTGCAGGCCGGACAGTTGCATAAGCTCCTGCCAGTTATCCGGGGCACTGTCGCCGGGGTAGATCAGGCCGGCCCAGTACCGACCCTTCTCATTCGGGTCGTTCTTCTTATCGCTCATCATTCGTCCCTCATCTCACATCTCAACAGGGGGCGTCGTAGTAGCCCCCTGTATTCAGAGGGTGATGGCGTGGCCGGCACCGGGCTGCCGCTGCCGCTACGCCCGTCGCCGTCCCCGCCTACTCGGCGGAGAGAGTGAATCTCCTCATCCGTGACGAATGGCACGTGAAGGAAGCGGACGGAATTGGTCTCGGTATCCCATAGATAGCCGTCTCCTGGGCGGTTGAAACTTATCGACCATGGGCGGGCACCACGTTGTACGGCATCTTCGTCTAAAGCCATTACCGCTTCACTCTTAGAGTTCAATCGAAGAGCCAGCGTCGTCAGCAGCAAGCTTCTATACGGCAACGATGTGCTGACACGCGGATTCTGCGTGCTCACCACCATTGTGCAGTTCAAAGCGCGTGAACGAGACAGTGCGGAACGTACCATTTCAATACATGAGTCGGATTTCTTCTTGTTTGGTCCTGATTTGATCATGTCGGCAGCTTCGTCGATGACGAGCAGCCGATGACGAACCTGCGAATCGTCTAAATTGCGAGTCTTGCCGCGCCATTCCGCTGCAACAGAGTCCACGTCGGCATTGAACGCACTGAGCAGTTCCTCGGCCTCATCAAGGGTGTAGGCTTTGCGGTCCAGTACGGACTCATAGTTAGCTGCCTCCATACCTGCCTTGAGGTCGATGAACCATATTTCACCGCCCATGATGACCTCTTGTTTGATGATGTTGGCGATGACGCTTCCCTTTCCACTGTTCGACTCTCCTAAAATGGCTAAATGGGCGGATCGGGGAATAGAGACGTATTTGCCCGGGTGGATTACCTCTTCGCCGAGAACATAGCGATTACTGGGCATCGGCGGTTTTCTGCGGAATGGATTTTTCATCGGATATTCTCCAACTTGGTGAAGGTGACTACATGCTTCGAGATGCGGAAGAACCTCTGCGGAGTGGTCTTGACCTCGAAGTGCGAGGAGTCTTTCCCCAGTCGTGGAGCCACTTGTTCAGCCCATGCATGAATGGTTTCATTTGTCGCAAATGCTGCGGGGATAGCGAACACAATTTTCCGAGGTTTGTGGTGGTGTCGTACGCTGACTTGCTTCTCTTGATCAGCGGTCAGACATAACGGTTTTGCAATGAGGGCGTCGTGCTTCTGGATTCGTCGGTTGAAGAACCATGCGCAGAAGATTATAACGACTAAGACGATGGCCGCAGCCATGAAGGTGGTGACCTGATGTTGTTGCAGGATGTCGAGTAGAGTGATGGGCGTATCCATGATGTTTCTCCTTGATACGTGGAGGTTTAGCGGGTACAGCCGGGGGTGTTAACGGCACCCCCGGCACTAGTTAGCACTTAGGCGAGGCCTAGAGTGCGTTTGATAGTTGTCATTTCCAGAGGGCTTGGGAAAACTCTGCCTACGGAAATTTCACCGAGAGAAATTTCGATGCATTCATAAGGCTTGCCGGCTTTGCTGACAGCCTGAACGACCTCGGCATGCAGAATGGGCGTGCTGTCATCCATAGTGAATCACCTCCTTTCGTTTTGTGTTGGCTTGTTTCACACTTTGCCGCATTGGTCCAGCTCGTGTTGCGAAAATCGTATTTTTTGGGGAAAATGCCGTTAGTTGAACTCTTGGGAGGGGCGATGGGTGTCAATCAGCAGGTTTTTGAGCGCTACGTAAATGGCGATGAGACAGCATTGATGGGGATGCCGGTTCAGAAGCAGATAAAATTTCGGGAGCTTCGTAATGTCCTTTCGCGCTTTTTTGGTGATTATCCCGAAAGAATGAAGCCTGAGTTTGCCATCGCTCTTATTGATGATCAATGTTTTTTAATGGATAAGTGCAATAGAGCAATCGAAGAATTGGATGCAGAAAAACTATATAAATTACTAAACGAGCGAAAGGAGCATGATTTAACACTTCGGGCAATTTCGGATAATTACTTAACAAGTCTAGATGATGACAGTGTCGGTAATAGATATGATGAAAAGCAAGACAGGAAAACAAAACTTGAGAAAAAGATTGCTTCATATTCAGAAGCGTTAGATAAATGCAATAAGATTCTTAGGGGTAAGGTAACTACTTTTTATGATCATAAAATTTATAAAATAGTTTGTTTTCCCCTTTTGGAGATCAATAATTTGCCGACTGCTGAAGAAGATAGTTTAAAAATTATATTCTTGGCAAAGCTGTTTAGTCTTCGTTGTTTTTTTGCTTCTCTTAAGTTTCAGCTGGCGCAACAAGTGATACTTGCGCGAATGAAGAAAAATTCCAACGCGGCGATTGCGAGGGTGCTTGAAACTTATACGAAAAGCTGGATCGCATGGTGAAGAGTTATGAAAAAACAATGAACGATGCCGTGTCTGAGAATGGCTTCTTGATGGCCGAAGGGCCTATGAGGGCGGCAGACGCTCAAGAGAAGTTATTCACCGAGCGTAAAAACAAACCCGAATACGAGTTTGTCGGATATTTACTTAGCCATCAAGATAGTGAAGCGCTTCAGGGCTTCCATTCCGATCTCATGCGTGAGTTTTTGCAGACAGAGAACTATCTGTCTTTTGCCCTTGCTCTTTGTGATATCGGTAGAGATGCTGATAGGCCGACGGACGTTTATCTCTTTAAGCTTTATATGACAAATAATTTTCTCAAGGAATACGACTATACGATTACTCCAGTGTATGACTCTCTGAAGAGACTGGGGGTTAAAGATGATTTAATTCGGTGCGTTCTATATGAAGGAAGCAAAGAGTTTAAGAAACGAATAGAGAGGGTGCACCGGTCTGCCTGATTCCCGCTGATCGGTGTTGGCCGTGCTTGGTGAGTTTGTCCAGATTTTGTCCAGAACAGGCAGCAATGCCGAGCTAGTCAGAAAATGAAAAAACGCTAGGAATCGTTGTAATTCCTAGCGTTTCGTTGGTAGCGGGGCATGGATTTGAACCATGGACCTCTGGGTTATGATCCCGACCGGCCCGAAAATCAGGCGGCCAGAACCATAGCCTGGGCCTTCCATGCCCCGCCACGTAGGCGGAAGTCGTCAACGTTGACGACAGGCAAACCTCCGTTTCCTTTTAGCTCAGATTGAGTAAGGTCAGGGCGCATCAGCGTGTCAATGGAGACACCGAAGAATTGCGCAGCACGGCACATGTCGTTGAAAGACCATTGTGCGCCGGTGTTAATCATTCGATTCAGATTCTGGCGATGCTTGCCCATGTATGCGGCGAGATCGCTTTGCTTCAGCCCTCTCAGGCTAAGCATCATCCTTATGTTGCCGATGGCTACGGCTTGGTAGTCGATCACCGCCGGCGGGGCTGTCAGTGTTTCGGTCATGGCATCACTATAACCACTTTTGATTACAAAGTCAACACGCTGACGATTTGTAACTCTGTCACTCAATGGTGTATCTGTAATCATATGCGGTTACAAACACAGGAAAACAAGACAGCACAAATCGTGCTCGACTTGCTCGATACGCGGAACATGACACAGTCCGCGCTCGCCGACGAGATCGGGCTGACTCGGCAAGCACTGTCCAGCAAGATCAACGGCACTCGCAGCTTCACCAAGAAGGACTATGTGGCGCTCGCCGACTTCTTCAACACCAGTGTTGACTACCTCATGGGTCGCACCCTTGACCCGTGGCCGGTGGACACTCCCCAAGCCGAGGGGGTGGCGTCATGAAGGTGAAAGACCTGTACTGGGCGGCCAGGAACTCGACCTTTTTCATAAACCTGGAGAGCGAGGGCCGGCCGCTGCTGTGCGAGCCGAGACTATCCGACGAGGGTGGCGTGCGCATCCGTCTGTGGCTGCGCGACCCCGCGGGAACGGGGACTGGCGGCGCGATCGCCCTGCTGTCCCGCGACGAGGCGGCGGTCTTGGCGAATGCGATCGACACTCGGCGCAACTGGGTCGGCGAGAAGGCCGACGACGCCTTGCCGCGCATCGGTGTGAGCGCCACCGTGGACTCGACCATGATCCGGTTCATGGAATGCAGGGGAGAGGGGCATATCGCCCTGACCGTCACGGAAGCCGGACGTCTGGCGTCATGGCTGCACGACATGGCCGACGGCCGTTGGCGCGACCACAACGGATATGTGCCGGAGGTAGTGAAATGAGTAACGCCTATGAGCGTCGTGGCGCACAGCTCAACATGGAAAGCCTTTACATACGCCACGACGTCATCAGCGAGCGCAAACTGGCAAGGCTCAACCCCGACCGTCCAGTTTCTTTTCGAGCCGATCAAGCCGTAAGTCGATTTGGAACAACGCTTGGGCGATGTCCGCTAGACCCTCGGTCATCCGTGACTCATAGGCATTTCTAGCGCTTGCCTGAGCCTGCTTGAACTTCGTTTCCGCTGAGCTCGCCCAGCTTGCAGCTCCACCCATTTGAATACTTCCTTTCCCCGCATGCAGCGGATTGTTTGTGTTGCAGCTTCAAGCCTACGCGGCACGGGGAAAGGACCTTATCTTCCGAAAGGAACCCTCATGATCTGGTTCGTCATCTCCATCATCCTGCTGCTCTTCAGCGCCGCCGTCACCGGCGTCGCGCTGTCCAACAACGTCAAGGGGGCCGGCATCGGCCTCATTCCGGGCCTCGTCGGATTGCTGCTGCTCATTCCCGCATGCCTGTATTCCGTGGACGTGGGCGAGGTCGCGGTCATCCGCAACATGGGCGGCAGTCTGGCCGGCCATTCCGAAGACGCGGGCTTCCATTGGAAGACGCCGTGGCAGAGCGTCATCAAATACGACACCCGTAACAACCTCATCAACTTCTACAAGGACACCGATTACAAGTACGACGGCGGCAGCGCGGTCGGCAAGCAGGTCACCGTCAACGACAAGAGCGGCGCTTCTGCAGACATCGACATCCAAGTCAACTACAGCCTTGATCCGAGCGCGGCCGAATACCTGTACTCGGAGTACGGCAAACAGCAGACGTTCACGCAGAACTACATCAGCAACGACCTGCGTTCAGTGGCCCGCGAACAGTCCGGCCGGTTCGACACCCTGACGATGCTCACCAACCGAGGCGAGTACACGAAGGCGGTGCAGGATGCGCTGGCGGCGAAGTGGAGGAAGATCGGCCTGACCGTCGAACAGGTCAGCGTGCAGGACGTGCGCTACGGCGAGGCCATCACCAAGAAGTACACGGAGGCGCAGGCCGCCGAGATCGACAAGCAGAAGGCGCTCAACGAGCAGCAGGTCGCCAAGACCGAGGCCGAGACGAAGAAGATCAAGGCGCAGGGCGAGGCCGACGCCAACGCCGTGCTCAACGAGAGCCTGACCGACAACGTGCTCAAACAGCATTACATCGACGCATTGTCCAACGCGGACCAGCTCGTCGTCGTCCCCGACGGCGCGGACACACTCGTCCAGACCAAGTAGGGGTGGCGGTCATGTTCAAGCGTTATCCGTACACCATCGGCCTGTTGACCGTCATATCGTTCGTCGTCTGCGTGGGATGGCTGTTCACTCACGATGCCTGCATGCATCCGATCGGCAATGGCCTCGCCGCGTTCTGGGCGTTCGTGGAATGCCCCGTGGTGTTCGTCGCACTGTTCGAGGAGGCCGGCGAATGAACTTCGATGCACTCGTCTGGCAGCAGTGGGTGATCCTCGGATACGCGCTGCTCGAACACTTCATACTCATCGGCACGCTGCGCGAAACGAAGGCCAAGCCGGGAGCGCTTGTGTACCAGTTGCTCAGGCTCGTCATTCTCTGCGCGCTCGTGCTGACCATTTAAGGCTTGCCCGCCGCCATTGCGACCTTCCTTCCGATGCGGCGGGCGGCGACAAGGAACAAGTCGTTAACACCACCTCTCTCAATGATCGCGCCGCCGGTTCTCTCCACCGGCGGCGCGCCAAGGGCGGGCAGGTTCGCCCCCGGTCGAGATTCGCGTCAGGTGGGCGCGGGCAAAGACCGGGAAGCCGTTCGATTCGGCCACCGTCCACTGGGGCCGCGTCAACGTCGGCCGCGATCCATCCCCATACGACAGGAAGTCAGTGGATTGCGGAAGCGATGGCGTGCGAGCCGGTGGTCTCCATTGCCGGCGTCGACCACGCCAGCGCGGCCCCGCACCAAACGAAGGAGTCCCATGAACACCCACCGCAGTCTCATGGTCTGGCCCATCACCGAACGGGGCCTGACCATGACGCCCGGCGAACTGATCGCCGAGGCGCCGGACGCGATCTGCGAATGCAATTCACGGCTCGACTACCCGCGCCTCATCCTCATGCCGTCGCCCGCCGCGTTCGTCATCGACCGAGGCGCGGCGACCATCGGCGCGGAATGCGAATGGGCATGGAAACGGGACATCAGGAAAGGAACATCATGACATCCAACGAGGAAATGGCCGAAAAACTCGCCGAGAAGTTCTACGGCCTCATCGAGGGCGACGTGTCCGTCTCCGGCGGTGAGCTGGCAAAACTGTTCGTCACGGCGCTCGACCAAGCCGGCCTCGCATTGAGCGAGAAAGCCAAGGCCTACATATCCTTCGAACCTGTGCTGCCCAATGGCAAGACGCTCGCCGACATGTTCGCCTCCAGCGACCGGAAGCCGCTCGGCACCGTCATCGACGACGAAGACGACGAGGAAGAGGACGACGGCCCGGATGACGCCGGCGAGCTTGACGAGCTGGAGCACATGCGCGACGTGGCCGACATGGCCTATGCGGCGCTCTCCGACCTCGCCCTGCACTGCCACAACCGTCGCGAAGACGTGGCATGGGGCATCGCGAGCAGCGCAGCCAAGGACGCGCACGTCCTCGCCACGTTCGTCGGCGACTGGATCGAGGACATGGAGGACGAGGACTAGTGGCCGGCGAAACCACGCTCACGATCGTCGGCAACCTGACCGCCGACCCCGAACTCAGGAGCACCAACACCGGCGCTCCGGTCGTGAACTTCACGATCGCCTCGACGCCCCGCGCCTACAACCGGCAGACCAACCAGTACGACGACGGGCCGGCCCTGTTCATGCGCTGCTCTGCATGGAACGACCTCGCGCAGCACATCGCCCAGACCTGCACCAAGGGCATGCGCGTGATCGCCCAAGGCCGTCTCTCGCAGCGCTCCTATCAGGCTCAGGACGGCTCGCCCCGCACCGTGGTCGAACTGACCGTGGACGCCATCGGCCCCGACCTGCGCTATGCCACCGCGCACGTCACGAAGCAGACCGGCAACAACGGCGTGCATGGTGCCACCTACGGCAACCCGAACGGCACGGCACCCGCCAACGGCTACCAGCCGGCACCACAGCAGCCGGCAGCCGACCCGTTCGCCGGCTACACGTCGGACTCGTTCACCAACAACACCGGCGACCCGGAATTCTAGAAAGGACACCCTCATGGCGAAGAAGAAGGATGCGGGCGTACAGGACTCGCTCATACCCGACGAGGTCACTCCGTTGCAGTTGCTCCCCTTGAGCGGTTCGGCCGGATCGATCAAGAAGGCCGCGTCCGCGTTCCGAGTCAAGGCCGCGAGGCTCTTGGAATGCGCGGACAAAGCGGAATACATCGAACGCTACAAGGGCATCAGCCCCTACGTGGAAGCGCTCTACGACGCGGACGCCGCCGCGCAGCACATCATCGACGAAGCCACGCTCATGGACGACCTCATGACCTACCCGACCGACACGCGCCGTCGGATCATGCTCGACGACCTCAAACGCTCGACCGATCCGTTCGGCGACCTACCCACCACCGACGGCAACGGTAACGACGGAGGAGAGGCCGTCGATCCGACCACCGGCGAGATCAAGTAACCCACACATTGAGAGAGGTTCCCTATGACTTGGTTCATGGTTGACGATGGCATCTACGACGCCCCGCAATGCGAGGAGCTTCCATTGTCCGCGATTGGCCTGTGGGCGATGGCCGGCAGCTACGTCGGCCGCCAGCTGCGCCACGGCGACTACGACGGGGCCATCACCATGCAGCGCGTCAGGAAGCTCGGCGGCAGCCCGAAGCTCGCCCGCCAGCTCGTGGACGCCGGCCTGTGGCGCGAAACCGAGCCCGGCGTGTTCGAGATCGTCGCCGCCAACCCCGACGGCACCATGCTCTGCAAGTACGCGGCCACCAAGGAATTGCAGGAGAAACGCGCCCGCGCCGGCCGTGCCGGTGGCAAGGCGTCCGGCCGCTCGAGACGAAGCAAAAACGAAGCAAATGCTTCAGCAGACAGCGAAGCAAACGCGAAGCAAATGCTTCAACCGGACGAAGCAAACGACGAAGCACTTGCCGAAGCAAAAGGTGAAGCAAACGCGAAGCAAACCGGCAAGCAAAAACGAAGCACCCTTACCTATACCTATACCCATACCGATATAACCTCCCCCAACCCCTCCACGCCGACGCCCAAACCGGAGCCGGAGCGCACCACCATGGCCGAACTCGAGGCCAAGATGCTCGAAGACCCGTTCGAGACCGCGTGGAACGCCTACCCACGCCACACCGGCAGCAAAACCGAAGCCGAAAAGGCGTGGAACCTCGTCGTCCAAGGCGTCGCAGGCCGGCCGCCGGCCGACCCCAGACAGCTCATCGGCAGCGTCATCGCCTACGCCAAGACCGTGGACGAACCCAAATACGCGCCCAACATGAGCCGATGGCTGCGCCAAGGCGCATACACGGACACCATGCCCAGCCAGTCGAAACCCTACCGGCACGCACTGCCCGACGGCACCGTCATCGACGACCGGTGGATCACCAGCCACATCCGAGACCACGTGCCCGTAGGCACCTTCACCGACAGCATGAGAACCGACTTCTGGGCCTGCGTCAAAACCGGCATCGACCCGGAACAAAAAGCCAAGGAAATCATCAACGAATGCCAACGAAAGGCCCAGAGATGAGCACCAAACCCACCGACGAAACCCGCCGCATCGTACAACGGCGAGACCGATACCGATGCGCCATCTGCGACCGGGAAACCGGCAGCCACTGGAGCGGCGACAGCATCCACCACAGGGAACCGCGAAGCCACTCCTTCGACCGGCTCCACCAACCCGAAAACCTGCTCCAACTCTGCGGCAGCGGCACCACAGGATGCCACGGATGGGTACACGTCCACCCCAAGCGCGCCTACCGGCTCGGCTACCTCGTCCACATGGGCAAAGACCCCGCCACCATCCCCGTCTACTACCGCACAGGCGGCTGGCAGCAGCTCAACGCGGACGGCACACGCCATCCCTGCCCGCCACCCGAAGACCTCCCCGCCCATATCGACATCAAGAAAGGCAACGAATGAACACCCAACACGACATCACCGTCAGCGGCAAACCCCTCAACCCGCCAAAACCGCCAGCCAAACCACACATGCTGCTCTGGATCGACACCGAAACCACCGGCATCAGCCGCACCAACGCGAAACTCCTGGAGATCGGCATGATCGTCACCAGCATGGACGGCATCGAGGAACACGACCGGTTCATCTGCCCGGTACGCCCCGACAAGCTCAGCCTCTACGACATCGACCCCAAGGTGCTGCGCATGCACCTCGACAACGGGCTCCTGGACACCGTCATGGAAACCGAACCCGAAGAATTCGGATACGCGAACGTGGCCCGCAACCTCTACGAATGGATGCAGAACGAAGCCACCGAATACGAACTCCACCCAGCCGGCACCAACGTGGACTACGACATCGACGTGCTCACCAACCAACTCGGCCCCCACCTCCACCCCGACTGGCTCCGCCAGCTCACCAACCACCGCAAACTCGACCTCAGCACCTACCGGATCAGCGACCTCGCCCTCGACCACAACCCCTACCAAGACCACACGGGCAACCACAGGGTCGAAGACTGCATCCGCCGAGACCGCAACGACTACACCGCCTACCTCGACATCATGCGAGCCGGACACCAAGGCATCCAATCATGAACACCGGCAAACGAATACCCGCAACCCTCACGGCGATCCTCGCCATCCTCGCGCTCACGGCATGCGGAGAAACACCCAAAGGCTGCGGCCAGGGCACCGTGAACAACCCCGACCCCGGATACGTCCGCTGGTACGAACTGCCCGACGGCAGCGCGGCTGTCCGATGCTTCTCCGACTCCGGCGGAGCGTCATGCGACTGGGGACACATCGAACTCAGGGACAAGCAATGAACGCCCACACAGCAACCCCGGACCGCCCCAACCCCGTCATCGAACTCATCCGACGTCTCCGAAAGGCCACCCACCGACCCGAACCGGCCAACGATCCGACCATCTGCGCGATTTGCGGCGCACCGCTCACCGACAGCACGTCATCCATCTGCCCCGACTGCCGGGAACTCGAAAAGGACTGGTAAGCATGCACACCACATGGGCCAACGACCCCGTCAACTCACCAAACCACTACACACGCTCGCACCCGGGCATGGAGTGCATCGAACTGACCGCAGACACCAGCTTCTGCCTCGGCAACGCCATCAAATACCTCTGGCGCTACCACAGCAAGGGCCGACCCGTCGAAGACCTCGAAAAAGCCCGATGGTACCTCTGCCACGTCATCGACCACGACGAGAAGATCGCATGGACACGCCAACAACACGCCATCCTCGACACCCTCGCCAACGATCCCGCCATCCCCGACGCCGAAGCGCACACATGGGCGAAACTCCGGCAAGGCTTCCCCTATTCGGCCCTCGCCTGCCTCGACCGCCTCATCGAACACGAAAGGAACCAACAATGAGCACACGCATCTACTGCGACCAATGCGGCACGGAAACCAGCAAACGCAAGGCACTGCGATTCAGCCTGTCCGGGTATTCGGCCAACCGCACCTCCATGGGCCAGCTCAACGACATCGAGATCGACATATGCCCCGACTGCGCCCAACGATTCAACGACCAGACCATCGGCACCATCCACATACGCCGAGACCACCGAGACAAGCTCAGCCCCTACCTGCTCGAATACCAGTCCACCGATTTGAAAGAAGACCAAGCATGACCAGCATCATCACCCACGAAATCGAGGAACGCTACCCCTACCCCGACAACGGCGAGCGCCCCGTCACTCAGACGAGGCTCGGAGCGTGTTTGGCGTCGCGGAAGGCGTACAGGGCCGGGGCGACGAGGAATCCCACGGATCGTGAGATCGATATGGCGGCGCTCGCCATCTACGCCGGCACGTCGGGTATGAGCGTTGAAGAGGTCTTGCCGTTGTGGCCGGACATGAACCCGGATGCGAAAGTCCAATACCGGAGGTTGGCGCGGTTGGCGATCACGGCCGCACGGACGGAGGCGCTGAAATGAGCGAACAGGTCGGGAAGATATTCACGCGCCAAGATGTGGCCGATGCTCTGCAAGACGCCTTTCTTCGGTTCGATACGTGCACGTCTGCTGACCCGGATCAGTATTCGTTCACGATCGAAGGACGTCACCTGATGATCGACTTCATCTTCGAGCATTACGGCATCCCGACCGACATCAGTGAACTGGAGGCGGGGCAGTGAGCAGTCAGTATTGCAAGCCTGCGGGCAGTGATCCGGTATGGCGTTGCCCGGTCTGCGGGCAATGGTGGCGCCTCGACCTACCCAATGGCGACTTCTGGGAGCCGATAAGCACGCTCAAGGCGTTCCTGCTCTACCACCCGAAATGGCGGGCGGAACGACGGCACAGGAAGGCACCCGCATGACACGCATTCGGATCATGTGCGATCAGACGGACGGCACCACCATCAAACTCGGCACCATCCAATCCGACGAGACCGGCGACACGCTCTACTCGGCGCACCCCAGACATGTACCGGGGCACCATCACCCTCGCCCTATTGCGCTGGATCGGCCATCTCGAACAATTCAGCCAAATCACCAACCAACAAGACAAGGACGACGCATGAGCATCGACCTGACACAACAAGCGTTGAACGCGCTTGCCGACGCCGGCCTCGGCAACGACACTCCGGCCGAAGCCTACGTCATCGGATACACCCAAGGCCACAACGATGCGCTCGCGCTCGCCATCCGCATCGAACAAGCCATCACAGCCACGCCCCTCACCCCCGACGAACTCGACCTGCTCGCCCTCGCCCTCTGGGAGGCCAACGGCGAGCGCCCGACCGTGTACGAGAGCGGCAAGGCCGTCGCCGACGACGTGCTCGAATGGTGGAAGCAGGTGGCCGCGAGCGCATGGGGCTTTATCAACGGAACGGAGGCAATGCAGTGAGAAGGAACGGCAGACCATACGCCGTCGGAATCATGCCCATCGTCGTGGCCAGTTTCGCGGCGCTCGCCGTCGGGTACGGGCTCGGCGAACAGGCGCAGCTCGGCGAACAGGAGGCGCAGACCGTCACGCAGGAGGTGCGGCACACCGGCGACGTGAAGCGCCTGTGCCTGACCGTGAAAACAGGCGGGCATATCGACGCGATCACCTGTCAGGTGCTCGACGACATGACGGGAGCGCTCTCATGAGCGATCGGATCAGACTCACCCCGGCCATGCGAGACCTGCTCTTGGAAATCTGGCAGAACGGCAGCGCCTACCCGCTCGACCGCAACCACAAGCGCACCTTCGAGGCGTTGGAGGCGCGGGACTATATTGAGCACGTCACTTGGGGGCGATGGCAGATCACCCCGCTCGGCGAGATCGTCGCCAAACAACTAGCCAAGAAAGGAAACCGGTAATGCAGGTCAGCTTCACCGCCCACGCGCCCAATCACAGCATGCTCACCATCCAGCAACGCCTCGAAGCCGCCGGCTTCACCAACGTGCACGTCAACGCCATCAGCGACAGCACACAACCCTTCACCCGCACCAACCCTGAAACCATCCAAGCCTACGAGGAAGGCAAACAACTCATGGAAGCACGATACGGCCGCTTCGACGCCATGAAAGAAGCCCGACACATCAACCCCTACCGCGACGGCGACCGATGAACTGGCGACACCAAGCCGCATGCCGCGACTACGACCCCGAACTCTGGTTCAGCGGCAAACCATACGAACAGGCGGCGGCGCTCGCCGTGTGCCGGCAATGCCCGGTCGTCGACGAGTGCCGCGCCTTTGCCGACGATAACAACCGGATCAGCGGCTACCCGTTGCAGGGCATATGGGGCGGCAAGCAGTACGGCCGGACGAGCCGGCCGAGAAAGGAACGAGAACGAACGACATCGACGTTAACGTCACCGCCTGGAAGATCGGGCCGGTCATCATCATGCGCAGCACCGCTACGCCCACCGCGAGGGTGTCGCACCCCGAATGCTTCGGCCGGTTCACCGTCATCGCCCTGTCACCGGCCACGGCGATCCGCAAATGCATGCGCCGCGTCGCCCGGATGTGCGCCGACTGCTCGGTACGCGAACAACTCGACCAACAGGAAGGAGCAAGGGCATGAAAGTCACCACTGGCATCAGACAGATCATCGAGGACTGGCACACCAAAGGCGTCAGCCCCGAAGAGACCGCGCAATCCCTGCGCATCCCCATCGACGAGGTCAAGGCCATCATCCCGCAAGCCCACCCCGCACCACCACAGCCCAAACGCCCCGAATTCCTCGAACCACACCTGCCCGCACTGGAAGAACCCGCCAACATCGGGGATAATAGGAAGGAAAGTTAAGGAAAGTACGCAAACCGTTGAAACGACGCCATTCCCAACCCCATCAAAGCATCGGGGACGGCGTTCGGGCAAATAAAAAGCCCCCACCTTGCGGCAGAGGCGCATTGTCCAAAAGGCAAGTCTACCAGCAAGGGCGGGGGATAGGAATGAACCAACAGGCATGCGCGGCGTGCGGCCACCAGAGCGACGAAGACCGGAACCTGTGCGACGAATGCACCAAGGAATGGGCCCGACGCCTCGCATGGCTCCTCAAAGCCGGCATGCCAGCCCTCCAACAAATCGCCTACAAACAAGCCACCACCCGCGAGCGCAGCCCCCGCCACGGCAACACGGCGTATGCGGCCCCGCCGGTCAACGAGACCGCCCAAGCCCTGTTCAATACGGTCGAGGTGCACTTGCAGCTCATGGGCGGCATGCTCAACATCACGCCCCTAGGCTACGACCGCTACGATCGGCCCCGCACGCTCAGGCAGTGGGCCGAGCTGATCCGCCTGCTCCTGCACCACATGGGCGCGCTCGCCGGGTTGGATTCGGCCGGCGACCTGTACGCGGACACCACGCGCCTCGCGGAAAAGGTGGATGCGGCGACCACGCGCACTGCCGAACGCCGGCTGATCGGCGTATGCCTCGACTGCCTCAACGAGCGCGACGAGCATGGCGAGCCGGTGCGCACGCCCATCTACGCCGCCCAATCCTCACGGTACGCGGTATGCCCCGTCTGCGGCGCATGGCTCGATTTGAAGCGCATCAGGCTCGAATACCTGCGCAGCGCGGGCCTCATGCACATCACCCGCACCCAAGCCGACGCCGCACGGTGGATACGCGAGAACACCGGCGTCAACGTCACGGGCAAGGACTTGGCGAACTGGCGCAGCCGGGGCAAAATGCCATCCACGCGGCGCATCGACCGCCATTACTGGGAGTGGAACATCATGGAGCTATTAGCCTGCGCGCAGGATCGCGCGGAACGCGACCACGGCGACGTTTGAGGTTTGAGACAAAAACGTGTTACGCTGTCGCGTGTAATCGGAGTATCGAAAAAGCCCTGCCCATGCCGGCGGGGCTTTTCTCGTATCCGGGATGGTTGGCCGAGCGGCCGAAGGCACCCGCTTGCTAAGCGGGCAAGCATGACACAAGCCTCATGCTTCGCGGGTTCGAATCCCGCACCATCCGCCAGCCGCCGCCGGCATCGTGCACAGCCGGCCATGCGGCACCCGAGAAACCACCACAGACAGACGCCTCGCCGACGGTTCTTCCCTCTTCTTCCCGCCGGCGAGCGCAGTCTGTCGATCCATACAAGCGTTCGATTGGAGGCATGCGTGGGCAATCTGCGATACAGCAATGGCTATCGCCGTCGGCGCGAGCGCGAGCGGTGGCGGCACATGCGGGCCGACTGCTACATCTGCCATCGTCCCATCGACTACGAACTTAAAGCGCCGCATCCATACAGCTTCGTTGTGGACGAGACCATCGCCCTGGCTCGCGGCGGCACACTCACGCACGACAACAGCGGGCCCGCGCACCGATGGTGCAACGCCATCAAAGGCACGCACAGTCTGGCATGGGCACGCGAGCGCGTCGCCCAACTCATCGCCCAAGGCAAAGCCCCGCAGCGCATCGCGCCAGCCTCGACCGAGCCGATCCGCTGCTCAGACTGGTTCGGGGGTGGGGAGTAGACCCCACCCGCCCCCGCCGGGGCGACCACGGGCAAAGCGCCGTTTTTCCCCCGGGCTTTTTTCCACACTTGAACGGAGGCCGTCTTGGTGTCCAGAACGTCGAAGACCCCTCGCTCGAAGAGCGCGTCGAAGTCCCATAGGGTCAGCAACGCCGCCGCTTCCGGGGATCGCCGCCGTCTCCTGGTGGCGATGCGCAACCTGATCGCCGAAAAGCTCGACGAAGGGTCGATAAGCTCACGCGACCTCGCGTCATTGACGAAACGGCTCGCGGACATGAGCGCCGAGATCGAGGCGATCGACAAGGCGTCGAACGGGCACGATCCGGCCATGCAGGCCCTGGACACGGAGGACGAACGATTGGATGAACATGAGGATTGACGGGGCGAGCTGCCAGATCATCCCCGACGATTTGTACACCAGCGGAGAGCCGAGCCTCAACAGGCTCGCCGCAGCGGCGGGCGACCGGTTCGACGTCTGGCAGCGGCAGATCAACCGGATCATCCTCGCGAAAAGCGCCGACGGCTTCTGGAGCGCCCGCAACGCCGTGCTGTCGATCCCGCGCCAGACCGGCAAGACCTACGACATCGGCTGGGTCGCGATACACCGCTCCGCCCGAACCCCCGGCATGCGCATCGTGTGGACGGCCCAGCACTTCAGCGTCATCAAGGACACGTTCGAAAGCCTGTGCGCGATCGTCCTGCGCCCCGAAATGAGCGGTCTCGTTGACCCCGACCACGGCATATCCCTGGCCGCCGGCAAGGAGGAAATACGCTTCCGCAACGGGTCGCGCATCTTCTTCCGCGCGCGAGAACGCGGCGCATTGCGCGGCGTCAAGAAGATCGCCCTGCTCGTCATCGACGAGGCCCAGCACCTGTCCGACTCGGCGATGGCGTCGATGCTGCCGACACAGAACCGCGCCTGGAACCCCCAGACCATCTACATGGGCACCCCGCCCGGCCCAAGGGACAACGGCGAAGCGTTCACCCGCCTGAGGGACAAAGCGCGCGCCGGCCGCACCCACTCGACCCTCTACGTCGAATTCACCGCAGACCGCGACGCCGACCCCCTCGACCGCGACCAATGGAGGAAAGCCAACCCCAGCTACCCGTCCCACACCAGCGACGAATCCATCGCCAACCTGTGGGAAAACCTCACCGGCGACGACTTCCGGCGCGAGGCCCTCGGCATCTGGGACGAACACGCCCTCAGCCAAGCCATCGACCGCCGCCAATGGGAGGAAGCCACCATCGAGCGCCGCCGCCCCGGCGGCGTCATGAGCTTCGGCATCGACATGAACCCCCAACGCACACGCCTGACCATCGGCGCATGCATGCGATACGACGACAACACCGCCCACATCGAACTCGCCGAATACCGGGACACCAACCAAGACGGCACCATGTGGGCCGTCAACCTCATCGACAAGGTCTGGGAACAAACCGCCGCGCTCGTCATCGACGGGCAAAGCCCCGCCACCGCGCTCCTGCCCGACCTCGCCCAGGCCGGCGTCACCGTCACCGTCACCGCCGCCACCGACATGGGCCGCGCCTGCGGCCGCCTCCAGGACATGCTCAGAGACGGCACCCTCACCCACCTGCCCGAAGACGGCCAACAACCACTCTGGCAAGCCGCCAACAAAGCCACCACACGCCCCATCGGCAAAAACGGCCTCTTCGGATGGAACCGACCCGACGACGACACCGACATCAGCCCACTCAACGCCGTCACCCTCGCCCTCCACGGGGCCATGACCACCAGAAGAGACCCCACCCAAGAAACGGAGACATGGTTCTAATGCCCGCCACCGACCACAACGGCCTCGCCATCACCAACCCAGCCACACAAGACGCCTACCTCGCCGTCCAATCCGCCAACATCACCCGCATCAAAGGCGTCGAAGACGACGACATGCCCACCATCCAAAAACTCCTCACAACATGGCGCGACCACTACGCACGCAACATGCTGAGAGCCGAATACTACCAAGCCCGATACCGATACAACGGCGTCGCCTACAGCATCCCCAAAGAAATGCGCGCCCTCGCCAAACCGATGATCGGATGGCCCAACAAAGCAGTCCGAGCGCTCGCCGACCTCAACGTGTTCGAGGGCTTCGACGCGCCCGACCCGCTGCAGGCGCAGGTGGACGAGCTCGTGGACGACAACGCATGGGACACCGACGTCTCCGAGGCGATCACCAGCGCCTACATCCACGGATGCAGCTTCATCACCGTGTACGAAGACCCCGACGAACCCGGCCGCATCCTCATGCTGCCCCGCTCGGCGGACTGGAGCGCGGGCATCTGGGACCGCCGGCGCCGCCGTCTCGGCTCGGCCTTGACCATCACCGACAAGGACGACAGAACCGGGCGCATCACCGCGTTCACCGTATGGCTGCCCGGCAAGGTCTACGAAATCGACGACAGCGAAGGCCAGTGGACGGCGCGGACGATCGAAACCCACCTCGACCGGCCAAGCGTCGTGCCCCTCGTCAACGACGCCCAGTCCTACCATCCGCTGGGCAACAGCCGCATCACCCGCACACTGATGAACCTGACCGACTTCGGCCTGCGAACCATGGTGCGCATGGAGGCCACCGCCGAATTCTATGCAGCCCCCCGCGTGTGGTTCATCGGAGCGTCGAAGAAGTTCACCGACGACACATGGAGCAGCATCGTGAGCGTCATGAACGGCATGCCCGCCAACAAGAACGGCGACAAGCCCACCATGCAGCAGCTCCAGCAGGCATCCATGACCCCGCACGCCGACATGCTGCGCACCATCGCCCTCATGGTCAGCTCGGAAACCGACATCCCCGTCAACGACCTCGGCATCACGATGGACAATCCCGCCTCGGCCGAGGCGATGGCCGAAGCCGAACGCAAGCTCTCCCGCACCGCCGACCGGCAAAACAAACGCTTCGGCCGCGCGTTGAAGGAAGCCATGAGCATCGCACTGGCCTATCAGGGCGCAGACCCTGACGCATTGCGCGAACTGCGACCCATCTGGGCACCGGTCAAGGAAGCCAGCGACGCCGCCCGCGCCGACTGGTACCAGAAGGTCGCATCCACCAACCCCGCCTTCGCCGACAGCGACGTGGGACTCACCCGCGCCGGCCTGACATGGGACGAGATCAAGGCCCACCGAACCTACGAACGCCAGCAGCGCACGCAGCAATCCATCGACGAGCTCAGGGCCAAACTGACGATCGCCAAGACCGACGGCAAGGAGGCCGAAGCCAATGAGCAGCAAACCGGCCAACCTGCCGCTGAACAACCTCACTCCACAGCAGCGCCAAGCATTCCAAACCCATCTTGACGACCTCTGGGACGACTATCAGGACGCGCTCGCCGACCTGTCCCTTGAGGCCAAGCAGCTCGCGGCCGGAGTTGCGTGGGACAATTTTGAAGACCCGCTGCACTACCTTCGCACGGAAGTGTTCGAGACCTACGCGGATCGCGCCAACCAAGTCGCCAACGACTACTATGACGCGGTGCGCTCCGCATGGGCAGAAGCCGCCGGCGTCGACCTGCCGGCCTACACGCCATCCCGAGTGAGCGCGGATCGCGCCTTCTGGCAGATCGTCGGAGGATACAACAGCACCGACCACGTCGGACTCAAATTCGTGGACGTCATCAACCACCGCAGTCGCGCTGGGCTGACGATGGACGACCTATGGGCCATGAAGACCGACGGATACGGACAAGACGAATGGATGAACCTCGCCGCCGACATCGTGGGCGTCACGGCACGACTCACGGCCAAATTCAACGGCGAGCACGATCCCTCGCAACCGCGCTACGCCCGCGTTCCGGTCGGCCCGACCTGCGCGTTCTGCATCCTCATGGCCTCGCGAGGCTTCGTCTACTGGAGCGAGGAAAAGGCCGGCGGACGGGACAATCGATATCACAAGAACGACGACTGCCGCATCGTATCCAGTTGGGGAGAAGCCCACGTCAAAGGCTACGACCCGGAAGGCATGAAAGCCCGATACCTGCAATGCCGCAAGACGATTGCCGGCATGCTCAATCGCGACGAATATGGAAAATACGTCGCCCGTATGAAGGACGCAGGTAAAGACGAAGACGAGATAGACGACTACAACCTGTGGACGACGCATCGCATCACCGAGGAAATGAGCCAGCGCGACCGTCGATGGCTGTACGACGGCACCACGCCGGAACCCTCCGTGGAAAGCGCAAGGGCGTGGTCCGAACTTCAGAAGCACGAACGCAAAACGCTCGACGCCCTCAAAGACAACGGGTTTGCCGTGACAGTGCGCGAAAGAAGCGACAAACAAGGCGTGAAGACATCAGACGCCATCATCAACGGTAAACGAGTGGACTTCAAAGCGCCGGAAGGACACGGCAAAAACACCATAGACCAGCTTCTCCGATCCGCAGCCCGCCAAGGAGACGCCGCAGTCATTCATCTGCAAAAGGAAAGAACGGAACTGGACGCCGAAGCCTGCAAAGACTACATACGGTCATCGCTTCGACGCAGACGTCTCGACTACGTTCTGCTCATCGACTACGACGGGAACATCGTCAGGGTCGAACGCGATACGGAAACGGCTTCTCACTCCCAGAGCCAATAACGGGTTCGAGGTAGAGAAGCCAAGACAATTCCAGTCTAACAGATTTTCAGCCACCCGCACGGGCGGCTTTTTTAATGCCCGGAAAGGGCTCAACCACAAGGAGAACAACCATGTTCCTCACCCCCACACCCCATCACATCCGATTCGTCGCGGCCCCGCCGGAAGGCGGCGAGTCCACCGGCGGCACCGGGCAACCGCCGGCATCGGCCGGCACGGAGAACGCCGGCGATCCGATCGACTGGGAAGCCAAATACAAGGAAGCGCTCGGCCACTCGCGCGACTGGGAAAAGAAAGCGAAGGCCAACAAGGCCGCCGCCGACGAGCTGGAAAAGCTCAAGGAATCCCAAATGAGCGAAACCGAGAAGGCCGCCAAGCGCACGCAGGAACTCGAAGCGCAGGTAGCCGCCTACAAGGCCAAGGAACAGCAGGCCGACTGGAAGGCGCAGGTGTCGGCCGAGACCGGCGTACCCGCCGACGTGATCGAAGGCGACAGCCTCGAAGCCATGCAATCGCACGCCAAGCGCATCCACGAGCTGCTCAACCCCAAACCCAAGGCCCCGGCCGTGCACGGCGCTGACCGCCAGCCGTCCGGCAAAGGCCCGAACGAGAGCATGGTCAACTACCTGCGCAACCTCGGCCTCTAACCGGCCAACACCTCCTCACCCCTCATCTGAAAGGAAACCATCATCATGGCACTCGATACCAGCAAGGTGCTGCTCCCCAAGGAAGTAGCCACCGTCATCACCAAGCGCGCCAAGGACACCAGCACCATCGCCGCACTGTCCCCGAGCGAACCCCAGCTCTTCCTCGACAAGGACTACATGGTCTTCACCGGCAATTCCGAAGCCGAAGTCGTCGCCGAAGGCGAACAGAAGTCCAGCTACGAGGAAACCCTCGCCCCGGTCGTCGGCAAGCGCTTCAAGGTGCAGACCACCACCCGCGTCAGCAACGAACTCCAGTGGGCCGACGAAGACGCCAAACTGGAGATCATCAGCAAGATTCAGGCCGATCAGGCCGCAGCGATGGGCCGCGTCCTCGACTACGTCATCTACCACGCCTTCGACCCCAAGAAGAAAACGACCCTCGAAGGCTTCAACGCGCTCGCCAAAAGCGCGGTCAGCGTGCCGGCCACCGACGATCGCGTCGCCGACATCGACAGCCTCGCGGAGGCCGTCAGCGACGAGTACGACATCAACGGCATCGCCCTGTCCAAGACCATGGCGAACGAGCTGCGCAAGATTCGCGTGCCCTCCACCGGCCAGCGCTTCTACCCGGAAATCCCGATCAACCTTCAGGTCGGCAACCTCGACGGCATCCCGGCCGCCACGTCCGGCACGGTCAACGGCCGGCTCGTCACCCCGGCGACCGGCATCCTCGCCTTCCTCGGCGACTTCCGCCTCATCAAGTGGGGCATGGTACGCGACATCTGGAGCGAGATCATCGAATACGGCGACCCCGACAACACCGGCAAGGACCTCAAGGGCGTCAACCAGATCGCCTACCGCACCGAGGCCATGTACTCCTACGCGATCCTCGACCCCAAGGGCATCGCCGTGCTCAAGAAGTCCACATCCTCCGTCAAGGCGAGCAAGTAATGGCAGCGCCCCTCACCCAGACGCTCGTAGTGCAGGAACACGACGAGGCCGACGAGACCGGCCTGTCCATTCCCGTGCGTCTGGTCAAGCCCGACGGCACGCCCTTCGCCGAAGGCGTCGCGACCATCGCATGGTCTGCCATCACCGGCAAACCGTCCACCTACCCGGCCGCAGCCCCCGCATGGAGCGCGATCACCGGCAAGCCCAGCACATTCGCCCCGCCCGCGCCGACAACCAGCGCTCGCGGCGGCGTGCTCCAGCAGGCGGCCGAACCGCAGCTCGCGGCCGACGCCGACTCGGCGGCCATCATCGCGAAGGTCAACTCCACACTGACCAAGCTCAAGGCCGCCGGCGTGCTCGCCTAAAGGGAGGCAATATGGACGGCTACCCACTCCAACCGTTCAACCTGTCCGGCAATCAGACCGATGGCGGCACGGGCGGCGATAGTGCCGTGGATGACGGCGAGCCGTTCGCGCAGGTCGGAGACCTCGAAGCACGCTGGCATGCGCTCACCGGCGAGGAATACAAACGCGCCGAAGCGCTGCTCGCGGACGCATCCGACCTGATCCGCACCACCTGCCCGCGCTGGCCCGCCGCCAAGCCCGCCACACTGAAGCGCATCGCCTGCATGGTCGTCAAACGAGCCATGCAGGCCGGCCCCGACATGTCGGGCGTCACCCAAAGCACCCAGACGGCCGGCAGCTACAGCGAAAGCCTGAGCTACGCCAACCCCGCCGGCGACCTCTACCTCACCACGAGCGAGAAGGAAGCCTTGGGCGGCGACGGCGAGGCATGGGCATACGACATGGCCGGAGGCGCGACGTGAGAGGCGAAACCATCACCCTCATCCACCGCACCCCGGCCGGCCACGACCCCGGCGGCGGCATCATCTGGAACACCCACGAGGAACAAATCGACGACGTGCTCATACAGGACGGCTCCCAGTCGAACCTCACCGACAGCACCCGCCCCAACGGCATCCAAGTCGCCAAAACCATCCACATGCCCCGCGCATGGCCCTACCAAAGCCTGCGCGGAGCCAAAGCACGCATCGACGGCGTCGAATACACCGTGATCGGCGACCCCCGCCCCTACGACGGCGGCCTCACACCGACCCGATGGAACCTCACCGTCGAACTCGCCGACACCAGAGGATAGGAGCGCAACACATGGCGAAAGTCAAACTCAACCTCGCAGGATTCCGCCAAATCCGCCAATCCGCCGGAGCCATGCACGCCATCACCGAGCAGGCCAAACGCATCGCCGACACGGCCAACGAGCTGGCGCAAACCAAAAACGCCCACTACGACCACGCCGTGGCCCGCACCACCGACCACGGCTCGGTCGCACTCGCCACCACCAAGGGCAGCGGCGCGGCCGCCTACGACAACGCCAAACACAACACACTGCTCAAGGCGGTGGGCTGACTTGGCGCTCAACCTCGAAAAAACAGTCAAGGACTGGATCGACGCCGACCCCAACGGCGACGGGCTGACCGCATACCTCGAAGTCCCCGCCGACCGCCCGCAACGGTTCGTGACCATCGAACGGGTAGGCGGCCGGGAACTCGAATACAGCAGCCGCCCCACCATCGCCGTGCAGGTCTGGGCCGAAACCCGATGGCAAGCCGCCCAGCTCGCCACGGGCCAAGTGCTGCCCCGACTGCTCGACCTCGACCTGCTCGACCCCATCGCCGCCGTCACCGTGGAAAGCGTCATCGACTTCCCCGACCCCGGCCCGCCGCCCCAGCCCCGATACCAGATCACCATCCAGCTCGACGCCGCCGCCCAATAAGGCGACGCCAACCATCGAAAGGCACCATCATGGCCGAAACCAACCACAACAACAAGAAAAACGTCAGCCTCGGCAAGCCCAAGAAGACCGGCTGCCTCCACTACGCGCCCGCAGGAACCGCCCTGCCGACCGACGCCACCACAGCCCTGCCGGCAACATACACCTGCGTCGGCTACCTGTCGGAGGACGGCGTCACCAACGCCACCGACACCGACACCACCGACATCAACGAGATGGGCGGCATCAAGGTGCTGTCCGAGATCAGCGGCTACGGCGAGACATGGCAGTTCAACATGATCGAAACCAACGAAGCCAGCCTCAAACTGCGCTTCGGCACCGCGAACGTCACCGGCACCGCAGACAAGCTCACCGTCTACCACGCCATCCCGTCCGGCGAAAGCCTCGTGCTCGTGTTCGAGATCGCCATGACCGGCAACCGAGTCAAGCGCATCGTCGTCGCCGACGGCACCATCACCGAATTCGACGACACCACCTACAGCGCCGGCGACGCCATCGGCTACGGCGTGACCATGAGCGCCAACCCGAGCGACCTCATCAACGGAGCCACCAGCGTCGAATACATCGCCAACGTCGCCACCGCCTCGCTCAGCAAGTGATCCCACCCCGCGCCCGCCGTCCGGCGGGCGCACCCCTCTGAAAGGACACGCATATGGCAGCCAAGCAGCCGCAGGACCACAAAACCCCGAAAAACCAGCCCAAGACCGTCGAGGCCATGGGCGTCACCCTCGCCGTCAGCCCCGCGATCTTCGACGACCTCGACATGGTCGAATACCTCTACGACCTCCAAACCGCCCAGTCCGGCAACGGTGCCGGCGCGTTCGCCATCGTCCCCTTCCTCAAGAAGCTCTGCGGCCCCCAGTACACGGCCATGAAGGACGCATTGCGCCACCCCGACACCGGGCGCGTGAGCATCGACAAGGTCAGCGAATTCATCGCCCAGCTCCTCGAACAGCTCGCCCCAAACTCCTGACGCTCATAGGAATGCTCGCCACGGCACCCGACGCGCTCGAAGCGGACTTCCAGCGTTTCTATGGGCTTAACACCGACCTCATATGGACTGGCGGACTGCCCGCCAACCGGGCGGCCGCACTGGCCGCCAACCTCCCCCGCCAGTCCATCATCTGGCAAAAACTCAACCCGCGCCTCGCATGGGACGACCAAACCTACCTCCTCGCCGACATCCGCGACAGCCTCGCGTTCCTCGCCTGGACGAAAACCAAGGAAGCCTCACGCAAGGGCGCGCGCTGGCGCGGACAACTCCAACGCCCCGGCACCGTCCGGCATGAAGCCACGGGCGGCGAGGTCATGGCGATGGACGACGAACAACTAGCCGCATACCTGGCCGCACCGCGCACCACCATCAGGGAGGCATAGCATGGCAATCGAGATCGCCACCGCGTTCGTACAGATCGTGCCCAGCATGAAGGGCGTCGGCAAGGCCATCGAATCGGCGTTCGGCAGCGCATCGGAAACCGCCGGCAACACCGCCGGCATCAAAGCCGGCAACGGCTTCGCCGGCGGCTTCGGCGCGAAACTCGGCGTCATCACCGGCATCGCGCAAAGCGTCGCGGGCAAGGCCATCGAAGCGTTCATGGGCCTGTCCGGCGAGATCACCAGCGCATCCGACAGCGCCCAGAAGTTCGCCAGCACCCTGAACTTCGCCGGCGTCAGCGAACAGCAGATCAAACGACTCACCGCCAGCACGCAGGACTACGCCGACAAGACCGTCTACGACCTCAACGACATCCGCAACACCACCGCCCAGCTCGCCGCCAACGGCGTGCCCAACTACGACAAGCTCGCCGAAGCCGCAGGCAACCTCAACGCCGTCGCCGGCGGCTCCGCCGACACCTTCAAGTCCGTGGCGATGGTGCTGACGCAGACCGCCGGCCAGGGAAAACTCACGACCGAGAACTGGAACCAGCTCTCGGACGCGATCCCCGGCGCGAGCGGCAAAATCCAACAGGCACTCAAGGAGGCCGGAGCCTACACCGGCAACTTCCGCGACGCGATGGCCGACGGGCAGATCACCGCGCAGGAATTCAACGACGCGATCATGTCGCTCGGCTTCACCGACGCCGCCGTGGAAGCCGCCACATCCGCCAGCACCATCGAGGGAGCCACCGGCAACCTCGAAGCCGCGTTCGTCAAGCTCGGCGCGAGCGTGCTCGACAGCGTCAAACCCGCCATCACCGGCGGCATGAGCTGGATCGCCGACGGCGTCACTAACGCCGTGCCCGTCGTCCAGGCAGGCATCGAAGGGCTCATCGGCTGGTTCCAGCGCCTCTACTCCAAACTGGAGGAAAACGGCGCGATCGTCGCGTTCAAGAGCGCGTGGGACACCATTCGGGACGCGATCATGGGCGTCGTCAACATGGTCGTCGACTGGGTGAAACTCATGCCGCCCGACGGGGCCGCGACCGCCATAAAACTCATCGCCGACACGTTGAACCTCATCGTCGCCAACGCCGGCAAGCTCGCGCCCGTGCTCATACCGGCCGTCACCGCGTTCCTCGGCTTCAAAACGGCCACGGCGGGCATCACGGCGGTCGGCAACGGGCTCGACGGCATCTTCAACGCCGCCGTGAAGGTCAAGAACGCCGCCAACGGCGTCACCGACCTCGTCAACGGCATAGGCGGCATCTCCGGCCGCATCCAGAAGATAGCCGCATCCACCAAGATCGCGCAGAACGCGCAACTCGCATGGAACGCCGTGACGAGCGCCGGCACCGCCATCCAACGGGCCTTCAACGCCGTCCTCAAGGCGAATCCCGTCGGCTTCTGGGTCACGATCTTCGCCGCGGTGGTCGCCGCGCTCGTCTGGTTCTTCACCCAGACCGAGGTCGGCCGCAAGGCATGGGCCGCGTTCACCTCATGGCTCACGGACACGTGGAACACGATCGTCGCCACCGCGCAAGACCTATGGAACGGGCTCGGCGAATTCCTCGCCAACCTATGGGCCACGATCACAGGTACCGTGCAATCCGCATGGGACGGCATCGCCGGCTTCTTCACGGGCCTATGGCAGACGATCAGCGGCGGCGTCACCGGCGCATGGACGTCGATCACCACGTTCCTGTCCGGCGTGTGGACCGGCATCAGCACGACCGCCACGACGATCTTCACCGGGATACGAGACTTCATCGTCAACGTGTTCACCGTCATCGGCGCGCTCATCGTCGCACCCTTGCAGGCGATCCAGAACGGCATCAACACCGTGTTCGGCTGGATACTCTCGTTCATCACCCAGCAGATGAACAGCACGAACACCGTGTGGAGCACCATCTGGACGGCGATCTACAACGTCGTCTCCACGATCTTCACGCTCATCAGCGGCTACATCTCGACCGCGGTGAACGCGATCCGCACCGTCATCGCCGTGTTCCTCAGCTTCCTCAAGGGAGACTGGCAGGGCGCATGGGGCGCGATCAAGGACTTCTTCACGACCACATGGGACGGCATCAAAGCGTTCCTGTCGAACATCCTCGACGGAATCAAGGCCGTCTGGACCACCGTATGGACCGCCATCAGCACGTTCTTCACCGACGTGTGGAACAAGATCGTCGCGTTCTTCATGCCGATCATCAACGGCATCAGGACCACGATCGGCACCGTCCTCAACGCGATCCAGAGCGTGTGGACGAGCATCTGGAACGCGGTCAGGTCCGTCGCGTCCACCATCTGGAACGCGATCAGCGGCGTGGTGTCCACATGCATCCAGAATGTGAGCAACACCATCTCGACCGTCCTGAACGCCATCAGCGGCGTGTGGACGAGCGTATGGAACTCGGTCAGCTCGTACCTGTCGAACATCTGGCACGGGATCACGTCGGCCGTGTCCAACGGCATCCAATCCGTGTCGAACACGGTCGGCCGCATCCGCGACACCGTGCTCGGCGCGGTCAGCGGCGCGGGCCGATGGCTGTACGACACGGGCCGTCAGGTCATCCAAGGCCTCATCAACGGCATCGGCGGCGCGTTCCAGTGGGTCAGGAACACGATCAGCAACCTCGGCAGCAGCCTCGTCGGCTGGGCCAAGAGCGTGCTCGGCATCCACAGCCCGTCACGCATCTTCCGCGACGAGGTCGGCAAATGGATACCCGCCGGCATGGCCCAGGGCATCGACAAGGCCAGCGGCCTCGTCGAGGACAGCATCGACGGTCTGACCGACATGATCCCCACCGTGAGCCTGAAGACCGACACCAGCATGCTCGAAACCCCATACGCCTACCAGACCCGCATCACGGGCGGCCGGATGGCCTACACGATCGACAGCAGCCAAGGCGAATACGCGACCAAACAGGACATCATCGACGCCATCGATCAGGCGCTCAGCAGCGGCATCACGCTCAACCTGTCCGACCGAGGCGGCGAGGTCATGGCCGGCAAGCTCGCCAAACCCATGAGCTACGAACTCAACTACCTCGCCATGAGAGGCCGTTAAAACCAGAGAGGACAGCATCATGCTCTACCAGCGACGCATGCGCCTGCCGCATGTCGAAGACCCCACGCTCAACGGCGTCCCGCTGGAACGCATGATGCTGTCCCTATCCTCCGACGGCGTGACCATCGACGCCGCCAAATCGACCTTGAGCATGCAGGACATGCCCGGTCGCGACGGCCGGCTCGACCTGACCCTCACCGACCCGACCGGGGCAGCGTACATGGGCGACCGCGCCATCACGCTCAGCCTGTACGCCATCGGCGGCGAAGACGACATCCTCGCCGCCAAAACCCGGCTCGCCGCCCTAGCCGGCACCATAGTCTCACTCTCATGGCGCAGCCTGCCCGGCGAATACCAAGGCCGCATGAGCCTCGGCGCGTGGGAAGACAAATGGGCCGGCGACCACCAGATCGCCACCCTCGTGCAAGCCGAGATCGACGCCCACCCCTACCTGATCGGCCGCAGCCGATCCATCGCGCTCAAAACGGACGCGAACACGATCCACGTCAAAGGCAACCGGCCATGCTGGCCCACATGGACGCTCACCCCCGCCGCCGACGCCAAGACCGTCAGCATCAAGGACGCGCACGGCCACAAACTCGCCGTCACGTCCACCACCGCCATCACCGGACGCATCTCCATCGACACCGACCCCGACCACCGGGAGCTGCGCGTCAACGGCAACCTCATGACACCCACACTCGAATCCGACTACTTCCCCCTATTGCCCGGCCTGAACACGCTCACCCTCACCGGAGCCACCGCCGCCAGTCTCGCGTACAGGCCACTCACACTCATCTAGGAGCACACTCATGCGATACATGATCTTCGACCGCTGGGGCAACCCGCTCGGCGACCTGCCCTACGCCATCAAAGCCATCCGCACGAGAGCCACCGACGGCACCGACACCCTCGACATCACCACCATCGGCGAGATCAACAAGGACGAACGCATCGTGTTCAAGGACTCGTTGAACCGTTGGGCGGAATACCTGTGCCAGTCCACCCAGACCGCCCGCGCCGCAGGCATGCCCGTCACCGTCGCCTACTGCACCGGCAGCATCGCCGAACTCTCGCGCACCTATATCGAGGACAAACGCAACCGCAACGCGAACGCCAAAGCCTGCCTCGCCAAAGCCCTCGAAGGCACCCGGTGGGCGGTCGGCACCGTCGAGACCGGCACCCTCACCGGCACGGCCGACCTCAGCTTCTACCACTGCACCGTCCTCGAAGCCATCCAGAAGACCGCCGACACCTACGGGCTCGAAGTCCAGACCGAATACCAGCCCGACCCGACCGGCAACCAGATCGGCCGGCGCCTCATCCACCTCGTCGAACACCGAGGCTCCGCCAACACCACGAAACGCTTCGAATACGGCAAAGACCTCACCCAAATCAAACGCGACATCGACAGCGGCGACGTCATCACCCGCCTCTACGGGTGGGGCAAAGGCATCGAACAAACCAACGACCAAGGCGAGGCCACCGGCGGATACAGCCACAAAATCAGCTTCGCCGACGTCAACAACGGCAAACCCTACATCCAAGACGACAACGCGCTCGCCAACTGGGGCATCGTGGGAGCCGACGGCACCAAACACCACAGCGAAGCAAGCGTGGACTTCCCCGACTGCGAAGACCCCAAGGAACTCCTAAACCTCACCAAAGCGGCGCTCAAGACCCGCGCCACGCCGACCGTCAGCTACACGGCCGACGTGACCGCACTCGGCCAAGCCGGATACGACCCGGAAGGCACGGACGTCGGCGACAGCGTGCAGATCATCGACACCAGCTTCACCACACCATTGCGCCTCGAAGGCCGCATCCTCCAGATCGAGGAAGACCTGGCCGGCAGCCTCGCCGACACCAAGATCACCCTCGGCAATATCCGGCAATCCTACACGCAGCGCCTCGCCGCCCAACAGCAGGCGCTCGACAAACTCGTCTCCAGCTCCGGCGCGTGGAACAGCGCCGCCGGCGGCACCGGCCCGTACATGAAGGACCTCATCGACCGGATCAACCAGATCATGAACGCCACCGGCGGATACACGTACCTCAAACCCGGCCAAGGCATCTACGTGTACGACAAGCCCGAGGATCAGAACCCCACCCAATGCATCCACATCGGCGGCGGCTACTGGCGCATCGCCGACCACAAAAAACCGAACGGGGACTGGGACTTCCGCGCGCTAGCCAACGGCAAGGGCGTCTTCGCCGACACCATCTTCACCGGCCGACTCTCCGACGCGGCCGGCCTGAACTTCTGGGATATGGACACCGGCGAATTCAGCCTGTCCGCCCGCAGCACCATCGGCGGCAAGACCGCGCAGCAGTACGCCGACGGCGCGGTGTCCGACGCGAACTCATACACCGACCAAGCCAAGCAGGCGGCGATCACCGAGGCCAAGCGTCAGGCCGACGCGGCCGATACGGCCAAGCTCGCGGAGGCGAGGAAGTACGCCGAGACCAAGGCGACGGAAGCGCTGACCGCAGCCAAGGCGCAGTCCAAAACGGACAGCGATGCCGCGAAGGCGGCGGCGCAGGCCTACGTGGACGCGCTCGACGAATCTCTGGGCCAGCGCAGCATCTTCGACCGTTTGACGAACAACGGCAAGACGCAGGGCATCTACCTGTCCGGCGGACTGCTGTATCTGAACGCCACGTATATGAAGACCGGCGTACTGGATGCGGCGCTCGTCAAGGCCGGCCGTCTCACCGACAAAAAGGGCCTGAACTTCTGGGATATGGACACCGGCGAATTCAGCCTCAGCGCCAACACCACTGTGGGCGGCAACAAGGCATCCAGCCTCGCCACCCAGACCCAAGCCCAAAAGCTCGCCACGGACGCGCAGACCGCCGCCAAGGCCTACGCGGACAGCGTGGGCGCCAGCACGCTCAACAGCGCGAAAAGCGACGCGACCGCCAAGGCCGACACGGCACTGTCCGGCGCGAAGACCTACGCCGAGGCGATCATGGCCTACGGCAGCAACCTCGTGCGCAACCCGAACGGCAACCCCGACCACGACCTCGACAAGCTCGGCGCGAGCAAACTCACCAAGACAATGCCCGCCGCGCACCCCGAGGGCATCACGAGCGCGATCCGCCTGGGCAACGTGCGAGACACGTACTTCGGATGGCCGCTCGACACGTTCCGGGGCCACACGTTCCGCCTGTCCGGCTGGGCATACCGCAAGGCCGGCAATGTCACCAGCAGCTTAGGCATCCACTGGACGGACACCGGCAACGGCAACCACTGGCAGACCATCGCCCAATCCGCCGCCAACGCGAACGGCTGGACATACGTGTCCGGCAGCTACACCGTGCCATCCAACGCCAAAACCGCACGCCTGTGGATGCAGGTCGATCGCAACACCGCCACCGCATCCGACGCCGACTGGTACTGGACCGGCCTGCAATGCACCGACGAGACCGCCGCCCGCAGCTACGTGGACACCTTCGAAGGAGAACTCACCCAGACCTACATCTTCAACAAGCTCACCAACAACGGCCAAAAACAGGGCCTCTACCTGTCCAACGGCCTGCTGTACATCAACGCCACCTATATGAAGACCGGCGTCATCACCGGCAAACGCTCCTACTGGAACCTCGACACCGGCCAGTTCGTCATGACCGACGCCAACGGCAACGAAACCGTCCACCTCGACGGGAACGGTGCCAACAACCTCCTGACCGGCACCTTCCGAACCGCCCGAACCGGCAACAGGGTGCAAATCAGCCCGAGTTTCAAACAGACCGAAATCTCCGGCACGGACTCCTTAGAAGGCGCAGGCATCCAGTTCTACCACGGAAGCGGCTCGTACCAGCACCCGTACATCGCGGTCGAGTCCACCACGCAGCAGGAGGGCGAAGTCAGCGCGCTCACGTTCAACGGCGGGCGGCGCGCGGAGCACGACCCCGGCGCGTTCGCCAGAATCGGCGAACGCAAGGCCGACGACAACACCACCAAGGTCGGCACCGTGTTTCTCGCCGCAGAAAAGGACTATGACTCGACCGATCCCAGCAGTAGGCGTGCCTACCTAAGTCTGTGGTCTCCCAAGACCGGGGACACGACCGCCACGCTCGCAGCGCGAGACCCCAATGGCCTGGTCGGAATCCAAGCCGACATCGACAGCGGATACCTGTACATGGGAGGCTTCCTCGGCGGCTTCTCCGGCGGGCGCTCCACCTTCCAAACCGCGTGGTGGGAAGGCCAAAACATCGGAGCCATGAAATACACGCAATACACCCTCACATCCTCCAATCCCGCGAAATACGGCTCATACAAGGCGTTCGCCACCGTCGACCACCGAGGCGACGACTGGGCGCTGATATGGAGCACCGTATCCGACTGCACGGCAAGCGGATGGATCATATGGGTATCCACCGGGCCGAAGCAGGTCGTCACCGACGTCAACTCACACTGGAACTACAACACCAGCACCGGCGTCGTCTCCAACCTCTCCATCAACGTAAACAGCAGCGACCTATTCAACGGCACCAAAGCCTACTACCTCAACACCATCGGATTCCTCAAAAAATAGGAGACACCATGCAAATCACCACCATCAACGGCCAACCCACCCTCCTCATAGACCGACCACTCACCGCCGACACCACCCCGCCAGCCGCAGTCACCGACGGCATGACCACCATCGCCACCACGCCACCCACACCCGACATGCGCCACGACGCCATACCGCTCGCCGCAATCGCATCATGGCGCACACTCCTCGGCATCGAAACCGACACCGAAGCCGTAGCCGCCATCCTCCACGTCCGAGACCACGGCGAACCAGACCCAGACCCCCAAACCGGCGAAACCGCATGGACAAGCGCCTACAACGCCATCGAAAACGCCATCAACACCACCACCGCGCCCGCCGACAATACACCCGACGATCCGCTCACCGCCGGCCGCAACAAAACACGCGGCCTGCTCGGCCTCCCGCTCCTGCCGGACACGGCAACCACCAACCCATCCGCCGAAGACGAAACCGACGCCCCGACCACCATCGCGCTGCCCGCCGGCATCGAACCAACGGAACTCGGCAACCTCCTCGCCGACCACGCCGACGACATCAACGACGCCACCGACCGATTCATCGAATCACTCACCCAAACCAACGACGGAAAGGACCACGACTGATGGACGACAAAAACCTCTACCCGGCCATGATCGGCAAACTCCGCGAAATGCTCGCCGACAGCACCGTCCAGATCGCCGCACTCCAAGCCCAGATCGACATACTCGCCAAGGAAAACCAACGCCTCACCGACCAATCCAACAAGGACGACGACAATGGCAACGCTTGACAGCTTCCGCGAAGCCGCAGGCGAACCCATCCAACTCGACCTAGCCAACGGCTACATCGCAGACATACGCCTCAACGCCGGCGACATCAACGGCCGCACCATCACCGTCGAACTCACCGACAACGGCACCCCCATCACCGACACCACCGGCATCACCGTCGCGCTCGCCTACAACACCAGTCCCGGCAGCGGGCTGGGCGACCGCGTGAGCATGCCAGCAGTGTTCGGCACCACCACGGCCACGTACCGCGTCGCCGTGCCGCGCAAGGCGTTGCAGCACGCCGGCGCGATCCTCATGGGCATCGAGGTCAGCGTCAACGGCACGAAGACTTGTTCGCGCAACTTCCACGGCATCGTCGAACGAGCCGTGTTCGACGCGACCGCGCCCGACGCGCAGGATCAGATGGGTGTGCTCGACAAGCTCATAGACGACGCGACCACGGCCATCAACAAGGCCGTCAGCGCGGCCGGCGAAGCCAAGGACGCCGCAGACGCGGCACGCACCAGCGTGATCGAATACCGGCAGCTCTCCGACGACTGCAAGGCCAAGATCGCCGCCAGCGCGGCCGCCGGCGTGGTCTTCGCGACCCAATCCGACATAGACACCCAGTACGACAGCGTGATCGCGCCGGCATTGTCCGACGCCGAAACGATCCCGCCGCTCACCCAGTCCGACATCGACTGGGCGCTCGACATCATCAACCGATAAACAGGAAGGAGCCATCATGGCGAACGCGCAGAAGGTCATGACCCTCGCCGACACCGCCCAGCTCATCGCCAAGGTCCACAAGAACGCCGCCCAAGGCGTGCGATTCTCCTACGACTCCACCAAGGGCGAATACGGCAACATCGCCGCCTACTTCACCGCCCACACGGACGGCAAGATATACGGCGTGAAATTCCCCAAATACACGTACAGCAACACGCCAACGGGCGTGAAGACCCGCGACAACGCCAACCTGACCATCGAGATCAGCACCAACGACAAGGCCGGCCGCGACGACTACGCCGCGCTGCCTTCCTTCCGCGTGTGGGACGTCAACGCCACCATCGGCGACGACGGCGTGCCCCACGTCACCGCCATCGACGGCATCGACACCCGCTTCAGACGCGACGGCACCAACGGCGACGTGTACGTCATGACATGCCCCGGCTACTACAAGCTCGAAGCCACGAGCACCCACAATGAATTCCTCTACAGCGACACCCAGTACGACGGCTACGCGCCATTGCCCGGCGTGCTGTTGCCAGACGGCTCGAAACGCCCCTGCCTGCTGTTCGCCAAATACGCCGCCTCGCTCGACTCAAGCCTGCGGCCGCTGTCCGTCAGCGGCGTCGAGATTGACCGCGAGTTCGGCTCGCAGAACCGGGCCATCGACTACGCGCTCAAGAAGGGCAAGGGATACGCCGGCCGCTGCCAAGGCGACAACTTCTATGTCCAGCTCATGCTCATGCTCAAATACGCCACCAAAAACTCGGACGTGCTCGGCGGCTGCTGGCAGTACACGCCGCAGACCGCCGTCACCAAGGCCGAAACCGGCGTCAAGCGCGTCATCATCGCCACCGGCGCCGCCAACAACTTCGACGTCGGCAGCACCGTCAATGTCGGCACCGACAAGGAACGCAACAACGCCGGCAACTACAGCGCCGCCCGGGCGCGCACCATCCTGAGCAAGACCGCCATCGACGCCAGCAACACCGCCCTCAACCTCGACGGCGACGCCATCACCACGACCACCGCATGCTTCGTCAACAGCATGCCGTGGAAGACCGGGGCCACCGACAAGCTGCTCGGCACCGACGGCCGCCCATCCGCCGCGTTCGCCGCCAACCACCAACCCATCCGCCTACAGGGCATCGAACTGTTCAACGGCATCTACGAGAGCGACTCCGACCTCATCGCCAACGCCGTCAAGGACAACGACAACCTCGGCCGCATCGAACTCTACCGCGTGTTCGACATCACCAAGGCATCCAAGACCTCGACGGCGAACTACACCAAGATCGGCGAATTCACCGCACGCGACAAGACCACGAACGACTCATGGCGCTACGCCGAGGACTTCACCCTGTCCAACGGCGTCATCATCCCCACGGGCCTGAACGCGACGAGCACCACCGGCATGTGCGACGCCATCGGAGCCAACCCGCTCACATCCCAAGGCCTCCGACAGGTGCAGCGCTTCGGCGCCCTCTGGGGTGGGGCTGCCTGCGGCGCTTTCGCCGCGGGCCTCGGGAACGACCTCGCGTATCGCTGGTGGAACGTCGGGGGCCGCCTGTCTGCGCTCGGTCGCACGAAGGCGTAGCCGCAGTGCGATGGGGGGTGAAGCGAAGCGAGGGGGCGAAAGCCCCCTTTCTACGTTTCGCAACTCTTTGGGATTTGTGGCGGTACGCCTCCGACGTCCGTGCGTGGTGCAGCGCTTCGGCAACCTCAGGGATGGGGCTGCCTGCGGCGCTTTCGCCGCGAACCTCAGGAACGACCTCGCGAATCGCAGGTGGAACATCGGGGGCCGCATATCAGGAACCTGTCAACGCATATACGCCATTACGCCACAACTACCCTCCACGCCAGCCAGTGAGAGGGCAAGCCACGGCCCAGCCGAAAATCAAACCGAGCACCCGGCCGGTAGGCGAACCCATCCAGCACCGTCGAACGCCGGCATAGTCCAGATAGGAAACGCTCTGAAAACCCATTGCAAGCACACCCGCTGCGCCACGCCCATGTTCGTCCGCAGGGCGATCGATCACTACCTCAAGGGCAAACGGTCCCGCCGCGACGTGACCCGCTTCCTCGAAACCCACCCCGACCTCGACCGGCTCGCCGAACGGATCGCCGACGAGATACGCGAAGGCCGATACCGCGACACCAGGATCACGTACTTCAACCGCGTCGAACCGATCAGCGGCAAACACCGCGTCATCGGCCGCGAATCGGTACGCCACCAAATCTACGACCATGTGGCCGTCATGGCCCTCCAGCCGTTGTTCGACGCGAAGGTGGGCCGATGGCAGACCGCCAGCATCCCCAATCGCGGCACCATCGACGCCCGCCGCGCGATCAAACGATGGACACGCGAACGATCCAGCAAATGGTTCGTGAAGCTCGACGTGCGCAAATACTATCCCAGCATCGACCGCCCCACATTGAAGGCGATGCTCACGCGCGACGTCGGCGACCCGATCCTGCTGCGCCTCGTGTTCCACCTCATCGACCGGTACCAAGGCGACAACGGCCTCAACATCGGCAGCTACCTGAGCCAATGGCTCGCCAACTACTACCTCAGCCACGCCTACCACTGGATCGAATCGCCGGCCATGACCATCGAACGCACCAGCCGGCGCACCGGCGAGATCACCCGCCGCCGGCTCATCACGCACCAACTGTGGTACATGGACGACCTGCTGCTCATCGGCACCTCCAAACGAGATTTGAAGATCGCCGCCCGCCGCATCGTCCGCTACCTGAAGGACGCGCTCAAACTCGACGTGCACGAGGAATGGAACTGCAAACGCCTCGACCTCGAACCCATCGACATGGTCGGCTACACGTTCCGACCCCACGGCCGCGTCAACATCCGCAGCGGCGTGTTCCTCCGCGCCCGCCGCACCTTCAACCGCGCCAGACGCCGGCCCATGACCGAACAGCTCGCGCGACGCTGCTGCTCCTACTACGGATACCTGCGCAACAGCGACAGCATCCGATACCGGCGACGCCACCGCATCGACCACACCATGCGCCGCGCAACCCGGTATTTATCCACCCAACACAGGAAGGAAAACCCATGCTCCAGACCGTATCCAGCCTCGAACCCCTCGAAGAGGTCAGCTACTACCCGCGCGGCGACGGCCTCGCGGACATCCGCATCCGCCGCAACATCACCACCGTCATGCACGGGGACGGCGAAACCGCATGGACGGAATACACCGCCGACGAAGCCTACACGATCCGCGACCTGACCGAACAGGAAGCCATCGAACAGGCCGACAGCATCTGGCTCGACTGCGTGCAGGCATCCAAATCGGACAGTCAGCGCCTCGCCGGCTTGGAGGCGTCCAGCCTCGATCAGGACGAGGCATTGGCCGAAATCTACCAGCTGCTGTCAGGGGGTGAAGCATGAGCAAAGCCATGATCCGCGTCTACGCCCGTCTCGTCATCGCCGGCCGCAAGACCATCGACGACGTGCCCGAAGCGGGCCGCGAAGCCGTACGGGCATACATCGCCGGCCTCGACGAGGGGAGCGGAGAGTGAACCCCATAGCCCAGCAGCTCACCGTCTGGGCCGCCACCGGCATCATCACCGCCATGGGCGGATACATGCTCGGCTGGTGGCGCGGCTACCGACGCAAATCCGACGCCATGCAGACCGGCGTGCGCGTGCTCCTGCTGTGCAAGCTCGAACAGATGCAGCGCGAAATGGTCGCCAACGACGGCATCGCCGACAACACCGCCAAACGGACCGCGCAGCTCGTCTACGACAGCTACCACAGCCTCGGCGGCAACGGGCACGGCACCCAAGTCAACCAGGACATACAGGACGCGCCGATAGCCCCCAAGAAGGTTTAGCCCTCGCCGGACATCCCGGCGGGGGCTGTTTCATATGCCCACCCAACACAGGAAGGAAAACGAATGGGCAAAATCAAGAACAAAAGCAAGCCGCTACAGGCCCTCATCGCGGCACTGTTCGCCGTGCTGCTCGCGTGCACGCCGGCGATCGCGATGGCCGACATGGTCGGCATCGACGTGTCCGGCTGGCAGGACGCTAACGTGACCTGCACCGCCAGCTACGACTTCGCCGTAGTCAAGGTGTCCCAGGGCGTAGGCTTCGAGAACTCCAGTTGGCGCACGCAGGCCAAGTGCGTGACAGACCGGGGCAAGAGCCTCGGCCTGTACCACTACGCCGGCGGCAACAACGCCGAGGCCGAGGCCGACTACTTCGTCGGCCGGGCGAGGGACTACATCGGCAGGGCCGTGCTCGTGCTCGACTGGGAGTCCTATCAGAACGCCCAGTGGGGCAATTCCGACTGGGTTCGCCGGTTCGTCCAGCGCGTCCACACGCTCACCGGCGTATGGCCGATGGTGTACGTGCAGGCCAGCGCGCTGGGCCAGATACCCGGCGACGTGCGCGCCAACTGCGGCCTGTGGGTCGCCCAGTACGCCAGCAACGCGCCCACCGGCTACCAGAGCCGACCGTGGAACTACGCGATCTACGGCGAGGCCATGCGCCAGTACACCTCCAACGGATGGATCAGCGGCTACAACGGGCCGCTCGACCTCAACTACTTCCGAGGCGACGCATCCCAGTGGCAGGCCTACGCCAACCCCGCCGGCGCAGCCAAGCCCGTAACCCCGCCGCCGACCGAGAAGCCGCCGACCCAGACCATCGACCTACAGGCACTCGCGACCGCCACGATCCGTGGCGACTACGGCAACGGCCAGCAGCGCCGCGACGCGCTCGGCGCGAACTACGACAAGGTAATGGCGATAGTCAACCAGCGCCTCGGCTCCGCGACCGTAGCGACGCAGCAGACCACGCAGGCCAACGCGACCCGCGTGACCGTCCGCTCTGGTGACACCATGAGCGGCATCGCCTCGCGCACAGGCCTGTGGCCGCTGTCCAGGTGGAGCGTGCCAAGCGGCAACCTCAACCTGATCTATCCCGGTCAGGTCGTCACCTACAACGGCGGCGGCAGCGTCGCCACCGGCAGCAACGCCCCACCGGCCACCCGCACCGTGACCGTGCGCAGCGGCGACACCCTCAGCGGCATCGCCGCCCGCCTCGGCATCGGCTACACGCAGCTCACCGGCTATCGCAGCGGCAACCCCAACGTGATCTACCCCGGCGAAGTGCTGCACTACTGAACTACTGAGAACCCGAACCCAACCTGGGAATCCTGCACCTTGGCCGGGCGGGGTTCCTAGGTTCCAAATCACAGAATCGAGGACAATATGACCGACGAAAACACCGACCCCCAGACCGCCGGCACGGAGCCGACCGTGCCCGATTGGCTGCTGCCGAACCGAGCCTATGACGTGCTCAAATGGGTCGCGCTGATCGTGCTGCCGGCCATCGGCGTGCTCGTGCAGACCCTCGGCCCCGTATGGGGCTGGACGTGGGCCGATCCGGCCGCGACGACCATCAACGCCGTCGCCCTGACCATCGGCGTCGTCATCGGCGCAAGCACCCTCAAGGCCCGCGCATCCAAGGCCTGACATAACAAAGCCCCCGAACCTACCGCACTCACGGTATGGCTCGGGGGCTTTTCGTCGTTTAAGGGCTAGGCGTGGATCGTTTCGCGGCGTCGCGTGGTGCGCAGGCGGTCGGCGATCCATGTGTTGACGACGGCGTTGCGGCTGATCGCCAGATCGGCGGCCTCCTCGTCCAGTTCGCCGACCATCCATGCGGGCATCGTGAGCGTGATGCGCTTCTCCAGCGGGGGGTGATGTTCGACCACGGGATTGCTCATGTCCACGTAGTCGAGGATGTCGTCGCCGTTGTCGAACATCTCCTCAAGCTGGTCGCTGGTGATCGCCTTGGCGTCGGGCTTAGTCTTGGCTGTCATAGTATGCCTCCTCGTTCTTGCGTGATCTGCGCACGGATATGATGCGGATGCGTTTGCCGCGCTTGGTGGTGATCGCCGTCCAATGCTTGCCGTCGATCATGCCGAGCACGATGTAGCGCACGTCGTCGTTGCCGGGATTGGGAGCGGTCAGCGTCACCGTCTTTGAGTTGTCCCACATGCGCTGGGCCGCCTCGAAGTCGATGCCATGCTTGGCGAGGTTCTTCGCGCTCTTCGCCGGATCGTATTCAAACTCCATCAAACCTCCTAATACGTCTATTATACATCAATATGACATCAATACAACATCATGCGGCGAGGCGCGTGGCTTCCACTGCGGCGCGCAGGCGGTCGTCGGGCATGGCGATGTACCGCTGCGTGGTCTCGACCGAGGCGTGGCCTAGGAGCTTGGAGACGAGCAGCAGGTCTCGTGTGGCGGCGTAGGTCGTTGTCGCGTACCTGTGGCGCAGGCTGTGCGCCGTCCATCCGTCGCCCAAGAGGTCGCTCAGGTGTCGGCCGACGTAGGATGATTCGACGTGGCCGCTCCATCGGCCGGGGAACAGATAGCCGTTGGCGGATCGGATCAGCAGGGCGAGGTCGTCGCCGATGGGCACGATGCGCTGCTTGTCGCCCTTGCCCACGACCACGAGGCTCCAGCCCACGAGGTCGCGCATCACATCGCGGCTGTGCACCTTCGCGATCTCGAAGCGCCTCAAACCGCATTCGGCGCCGAGGCGCAGCATGAGCCGTTCGCCGTCCGTGGCCTTGCGCAGCGCGGCGAGTATCACCACGTCCGGGCATGGGCGGGGATGCGGCTCGGGACGCTTGACGGTGGGCAGGAACTCGCTCGGATCGGCCTCGCTGCGGCCGGACGCTTTGAGCCATCGGAAATAGCTGACGCAGGCGTTCTTCGCGCCCTTGCGTGTCTCCGGTTTCCAGTCCTTCGCGGCGAAGTGGGCGAGCAGGTCGTCGCCTTCCACGTCACTAGGATCGCCCTTAAGCGCCCTCGACAATGCGGACATCTGGCATCGGCGGGTGCCGATCGTGTTGGGGGAGTAGCCCGCCGCCTTGAGGGAGTCGAGCCATAGGTTGATTGATTCTGCCCAGAGCGGGCTTGGATGTTGTTTTTTCACAGGACATCATCGCCCCGATCGGATATGCGGCCCCGTAGGGCACGACGGCGGATAAACGAAAGGCCGCCACGAATAATCGTGACGGCCTCGCCCGCAGTAGCGGGGACAGGATTTGAACCTGTGACCTCTGGGTTATGAGCCCAGCGAGCTACCGAGCTGCTCCACCCCGCGTCGGCTTGTCTCTCAGACAGCTTTATCTACAATAGGTGCAGATTCCAGAAAGTCAACATCGGCGTGTCGCGTCATCTTCCCGCGGTTTTAAAACGTGAATTGGCTCACGCAGCGAGGGGTTTGGGGCGGAGTCGGAGTCGGGGTAATAACGCGCCATAAATGGCCGTTATAGGAATGCCCTGAACCGTTATCCCGAATATTGACATAATAGGAACATGCCTATCAAGATCCCCAGTGGCCTGCCGGCCAGAGATATCCTCGATTCGGAGCGCATCTTCGCTCTGGAGAAGCCCGAGGCGGAGCGTCAGCGCGTCCGCCCGCTCAAACTGGTGATCCTGAACTTGATGCCTAAGAAAATCGAGACTGAAACACAGCTGCTGCGTCTGATTTCCAAGTCGCCGCTGCAGGTCGAAATCGACTTCATGAAGACCTCCACGCATGAGGCCACGCACGTTTCCGCCGATCATCTCGTCAAGTTCTACGAAAACCTCGATGCGTTCAAAGACAACTATTACGACGGTTTTGTGGTCACCGGCGCGCCTGTAGAGCATATGCCGTTCGAAGATGTGGACTACTGGGACGAGTTCAAGACGATTCTCGACTGGGCCTCCACCCATGTGTTCTCCACCATATACCTGTGCTGGGGTGCGATGGGCGCACTGTACTACCGCTACGGCATCCACAAGGTGGATTACCCCGAGAAGATTTTCGGCGTATTCCCGCAGTACCTGCAGGATGAATACTGCTTCCTGACCAATGGCTTCGACGAGATTGATCTGCAGCCGCACTCCCGCCTCGCCGGCGTGAACGAAAACGAGGTACGTGCCAACCATGACCTTCAGATCTTGACTTGGGGGCCACAGTCCGGCCCGGGCCTGATCGCCACACGTGACTTCTCCGAAGTGTTCGCGCTCGGCCATTGGGAGTACGGCAAGTACACGCTCGCCGAGGAATACGAGCGCGATATGGCCAAGGGCATGACCAACGTGCCCTTCCCGAAGAACTACTTCCCGCATGACGATTCGAAGCTGGAACCGTTGTTCGCCTGGCGCGCCCACGCCAATCTGCTGTGGCGCAACTGGCTCAACTGGGTGTACCAGACCACGCCGTATGACCTGACCGAGGTGCCGCAGCTCAGGGCTGAGAAGAAGCTCGGTACTGATCGTTCGATTCGGCATGAGCCGGGCGGGCCGCGCCAGGATGATTTCAAGCCGTTTGTGCATGACGGGTATGGGGTGATTCAGGGCTGAGCCTACGATCTCCCCTCAGTCGCCTACGACGACAGCTCCCCTCGACGGGGAGCTCCTTTGCTTCTCCTTCACGGCTCGGCCCATCAGAGGGAGCTACTGTTGGAGGTTGCGTTCGTAGCGTGGACGGTTGTTCGTCCACGATGTGGACGGCTTGATGAACGTAATGCCACACATCCGCGTAATGCGACCAATAGTGCACAACGTTCGCGAAACGCCCGGGAAAACCTTGCAGCAGTAGGGATTTCAGGAGACTCGCCGGTATAATATTGACATTGTCTAGACGCAGGCAAATAATCACTCTTCAGTCATTCGGAGCCGAATGCCCAGCGCAGACTCCGTGTCCATGCCCGGCAGACTCCACACCGAGGAGACAAAAAAAGACGAAAGTAACGAGCACGTCACATTTGCCTGCCCGGTGGGTTTAAACTGACACCTGACATTGAAGAAGCAGGAGGCGTGATATGGTCGGTTCGCTCAGCGCAGGATTGCTGTTGGCTGACGAGGCAGGCGCTCATCTGCCCTCGGTTGATGACTTCCTTCCCCCGGAGATTCTGTTCCAGGGAACTCCGTTTGCCATCAACCGCATTATTTTGATTCGTATCGTGGCAACCATCGTGCTGTTGGTGGTGCTCGGCGTGACCGCAAAGCGCGCCAAGCTCATCCCCGGCCGTTGGCAGGGCGTAGTCGAGTACGGTCTCGACTTCGTGCGCGACAAGGTCGTGTATGACGTGATGGGTGAGGCCCGTGGCAAGCGCTACGTGCCGATGATCACCACCCTGTTCTTCACGATCTTCATTTTCAACCTGTGCGGCATCATTCCAGGTATGAACATGGCGGCCAACGCCACGGTGGTCATGCCGCTCGTGTTCGCTGTCTGGACACTGATCCAGTACTGGATCGCCGCCATCCGCTCGCAGGGCCTCGGCCACTATCTGCGCCACGAGCTGTTCACCCCCGGTGTGCCGTGGCCGGTCTATTTCCTGCTGGCTCCGATCAACCTGCTTGAGCTGTTGATCATCCGCCCGGCCTCCCTGACCATCCGTCTGTTCGCCAACATGGTTTCCGGCCACCTTATGGTCGCCACCTGCCTGGCGTTCGCACAGTTCTGGATGGTTGACGCGGTCAACAAGCTGCAGGGCATCCCGGTGGGTGCGCTGTGGTTCGCCGGTGGTTTCGCCATGACCTGCTTCGAGGCGTTCGTCGCCTTCCTGCAAGCCTACGTCTTCGCGATTCTTTCCACCGTGTACATCAACCTGAGCTTCCCGGAAGAGTGACGGGCGACTAACCCGCCGCTTCCGGTCCCCGGTCTGGGAAAATCGCAGACCGACCAAACCCCAAGATTTATAACGTCGCCAAGTACGTTAGAAAGGAAACACAATGGATATCATCACCCTCGCAGAGGTCGCCGGCAACCTGTCCGTCATCGGTTACGGTATCGGTACTCTTGGCCCTGGCATTGGTCTGGGCATCCTCTTCGGCAAGGCCATGGAATCCACCGCTCGTCAGCCTGAGATGTCCGGCAAGATCCAGACCATCATGTTCATCGGCCTGGCTCTGGTCGAGGTGCTGGCACTGATCGGCTTCGTCGCCGCCCTGATCATCTGATCTGCGCAGATCAACAGACGAAAACCGATTATGTCCATCACTGAAAGGAGGGCTTGATGACACAAGCAGCAAGCGGGATTGACCTGTTCATTCCTGAGGTTTATGACATCGTATGGTCGCTGATCATTCTTGTCATCGTTGCGGTGTTCTTCTACAAGTTCTTCATGCCGAAGTTCAATGCGATCTTCGACGAGCGCGCCGCCAAGATTCAGGGCAACATCGCCAAGGCGGAGCAGGCTGGGAAGGACGCCGACGAGGCCAAGGCCAAGTATGAGGCCCAGCTGAGCACCGCCCGTGTGGACGCCGCCAAGATTCGCGACGACGCCCGTGCGGAAGCGTCCCACATCATCGCCGACGCTCGTTCCCGCGCCGAGTCCGATGCGGCCCAGATCACCGCATCCGCACAGCGCTCGATCGAATCCCAGCACCAGCAGGCCATCGTCTCGCTCAAGGGCGAGGTCGGCGCACTTGCCACCGCCCTGGCCGGCAAGATCCTCGGTGCCAAGCTGGAAGACAACGACGTGCAGTCCTCGATGATCGATTCGATGATCGACGACCTGGGCGCCAAGAAGTGACCGTGACCATCCGTAACCAGAAAGGGAGGTGACCATGCGAGGAGAGGCATCACGTATTGCAGACCGCGAGTCGCGTGATTCGCTGGCCCCGAAACTGCGCGACACCCGTGAGGACGCGTGGCGGATCGGCAACGAACTGTTCACGATCACCAAGGTGCTCGATGACAGCATTCAGCTGGAGCGCGCACTGACCGACCCGTCCCGCCCGGTTGCCGACAAGGTGGCCGTCCTGAAGGAACTGCTCGGTGACAACGCGCATCCGATGACCATGGAGATCATGACTGACTTGGTCTCCCGCCGTTGGAGCCGTGCGCGCGACATCGCCAACGCAGTGGAAGACTTCGGCGTGGACGCCATGATGTACTACGCGGACGCCACTGACGCCACGCTGCAGGTATCCATCGAGCTGTCCGAGCTGCATTCCGCACTGCTGAACCTGCCGGTCGTACGCGCCAAGCTGTACGACTACCAGGCCACCAGCGAGGCCCGTGTGAAGCTGTTCCGCGAGGTGTTCTCTGGCAAGACCCTGAACAAGGTCACCATGAGGCTCGCTGAACACGCCACTTGCAACCTGCGCCGCCGCCGCTACTTGGAGACCATCCAGTGGCTGATCAACAAGTTCTCCCGCCACATGGGCGAGTCGATGGTCACCGTGACCACCGCCACCCCGCTGAAGAAGGAGCAGATCAAGCGACTGGTCGAGGTCTACTCCGCCAAGGTGGGCCGTCAGGTGCACATCAACTCGGTGGTCGACCCGACCGTGCTGGGTGGCATGCGCATCCAGGTGGGCGACGAAGTCACGGACAACACCGTGGTCGCACAGCTGCAGAACTTGCATCGCAAGGTGCAGACGGAGGCGACTCCGGCCTGACCGGCCGAGCCAATCCGTCCAACACCACACACAAGCAAAGACTTGACTGAACAATAACCAATAGAAGGAGTGATCATGGCAGAACTGACCATCGATCCCGCCTCGATTCGCAAGGCCCTCGACGACTTCGTGTCGTCGTACAAGCCGAGCGACACCCCCACCCAGGAAGTGGGCTATGTCGCCACGGCCGGTGACGGCATTGCACACGTGACGGGATTGCCTGGTTGCATGGCCAATGAGCTGCTGACGTTCGAAGACGGCACGCTCGGCCTGGCGTTCAACCTTGACGCCCGTGAGATCGGCGTGGTGATCCTCGGCGATTTCGCTGGAATTGAGGAAGGCCAGGAAGTGCGACGCACCGGCGAAGTGCTTTCCGTGCCCGTCGGCGACGGCTATCTCGGCCGCGTCGTGGACCCGCTGGGCAAGCCGCTCGACGGCCTCGGTGAGATCCAGGGCATTGAGGGTCGTCGTATCCTCGAAGCCCAGGCCCCCGACGTGATGCACCGCCACCCGGTCGACGAGCCGCTGTCCACCGGCCTCAAGGCCATCGACGCGATGACCCCGATCGGCCGCGGCCAGCGCCAGCTCATCATCGGCGACCGCCAGACCGGTAAGACCGCCATCGCGATCGATACCATCATCAACCAGAAGGCCAACTGGGAATCCGGCGACCCGAAGAAGCAGGTCCGCTGCATCTACGTGGCCATCGGCCAGAAGGGCTCCACCATCGCCTCGGTGAAGCAGAGCCTGGAAGACGCCGGCGCCATGGAGTACACCACCATCGTGGCCTCCCCGGCAGCCGATTCCGCTGGCTTCAAGTACATCGCCCCGTACACCGGCTCGGCCATCGGCCAGCACTGGATGTACAACGGCAAGCATGTGCTCATCGTCTTCGATGACTTGTCCAAGCAGGCAGAGGCCTATCGTTCGATTTCCCTGCTGCTGCGCCGCCCGCCGGGGCGTGAAGCCTACCCGGGTGATGTGTTCTACCTGCACTCCCGCCTGCTCGAACGTTGCGCCAAGGTCTCCGATGACCTGGGCGGCGGTTCGATGACGGGTCTGCCGATCGTCGAGACCAAGGCGAACGATGTGTCCGCCTACATCCCGACCAACGTGATCTCCATCACTGACGGCCAGATCTTCCTGCAGTCCGATCTGTTCAACGCCAACCAGCGCCCCGCCGTGGACGTCGGTATCTCCGTCTCTCGAGTCGGTGGCGCCGCACAGACCAAGGCTCTGAAGAAGGTCTCCGGTACGCTGAAGATCTCCCTGGCACAGTACCGTTCGCTGGAATCCTTCGCCATGTTCGCCTCCGATCTGGATGCGGCTTCCAAGGCCCAGTTGACCCGTGGTGCCCACCTGACCGAGCTGTTGAAGCAGCCGCAGTTCCACCCGTACTCGCCGGAACAGGAAGTCGTGTCCGTATGGACCGGCACCCACGGCAAGCTCGACGACCTCGACCTGAAGGACGTCCTTCCGTTCGAGCAGGGACTGCTGGACTACATCGACCACAACACCGATATCCTCAAGACCATTCGCGAGACCGAGGAATTCACCGCCGACACCGAGGCTGCCCTCGATAAGGCCGTGGACGAGTTCCGTTCGACGTTCGTCTCTTCCGCCGGCAAGCCGCTGGTCGAGAAGAAGCCGGACGTTGACAAGGCCGCGCCGGTCGATCAGGAAAAGATCGTGGCGGGAGAAAAGTAAGCCATGGGCTCGCAACTCGCATTGAAATCACGCATCCGCTCCACCGAGTCGTTGGCGAAGATCTTCAACGCTCAGGAGATGATCGCGTCTTCGCATATCGCCAAGGCCCGTGATGTGGCCCTGAACGCGAAGCCGTACACCGATGCGATTTTCGATGCCGTGCAAGCGTTGGTGGCCCACACCCATATCACGCATCCGATCGCGGTGAAGGACGAGAAGAACCCGCGCGTGGCTGTTCTCGCCCTCACCTCGGATCGTGGTATGGCCGGCCCGTACACCTCTTCGATTATCCGTGAAACGGAGTCGCTGCTGTCCCGCCTCGATGCGGCAGGCAAGCAGCCGGAGCTGTTCGTGTACGGGCGTCGCGGTTCGACGTACTACAAGTACCGTAATCGTGACATCGCGGCGACGTGGGAAGGCGACACCGACCAGCCCGGCGTGGAAATTGCTGAAACGATCTCCAACACCTTGATGGACGCCTACATGAAGCCGGCTGAGAAGGGTGGAGTTTCCGAACTCTACATCGTCTACACCGAGTTCATCAACATGGTGGTGCAGAAGGTGCGCGTGCTGCGCATGCTGCCGGTCGAAATCGTGAAAAACGAGACCAAGGTGCCCGATCCTGATGAAGAGGCACCGGCTACTGCGGATGTCGCTCCGCTGTACACTTTCGAGCCCAGCCTCGAAAAGGTACTGGATGCGATTCTGCCGAAGTACATTCAGTCCCGTATCCACGAGTGCCTGCTGACTGCGGCCGCGTCGGAAACCGCAAGCCGCCAGAACGCCATGCACACGGCAACCGACAACGCACGAAACCTGATCGACGACCTTACGCGCAAGCTCAACGCTTCCCGCCAGGCCTCGATCACCCAGGAACTTACCGAAATCATCGGCAGCGCTGACGCGCTGACCAAGAAGGAAGAGTAGGAACGCATATGGCTGACAACCAGACCACTGCGGCCGAGCCTACCAACGGTCGCGTCACCCGCGTCCAGGGCTCGGTTATCGACGTTGAATTCCCGGTGGGTCATCTGCCCGACATCTACAACGCCCTGAAAGTAACGATCGTCAACACCAGCGCCAAGGAAGAAGGCGAGGCGAAGGAGACCGAGATCACCCTCGAGGTCGAACAGCACCTCGGTGATTCCACGGTCCGTTGCGTCGCTCTGAAGCCCACCGACGGCCTGGTTCGTGGTGCCTCCGTCTCCGACACCGGCGCCCCGATCTCCGTGCCGGTCGGCGACGTGACCAAGGGCCACGTCTTCGACGTGTCCGGTAACATCCTCAACAAGAAGCCGGATGAGACCATCACCGTCTCCGAGCGTTGGCCTATCCACCGCAACCCGCCGGCCTTCGATCAGCTGGAGTCCAAGACCCAGATGTTCGAAACGGGCATCAAGGTCATCGATCTGCTGACCCCGTACGTGCAGGGCGGCAAGATCGGTCTGTTCGGTGGTGCAGGTGTGGGCAAGACCGTGCTGATTCAGGAAATGATTCAGCGCGTGGCCCAGAACCACGGTGGTGTGTCCGTGTTCGCTGGCGTCGGCGAGCGTACCCGTGAGGGTAACGATCTGATCGGCGAAATGGCCGAGGCCGGCGTGCTTGAGAAGACCGCACTGGTCTTCGGCCAGATGGATGAGCAGCCGGGTACCCGTCTGCGTGTCCCGCTGACCGCACTGACCATGGCAGAGTACTTCCGTGACGTGCAGAACCAGGACGTGCTGCTGTTCATCGACAACATCTTCCGCTTCACCCAGGCCGGTTCCGAGGTGTCCACCCTGCTGGGGCGTATGCCTTCCGCCGTGGGTTACCAGCCGAACCTGGCCGATGAGATGGGTTCCCTCCAGGAGCGCATCACCTCGACCCGTGGTCACTCGATCACCTCGTTGCAGGCCATTTACGTGCCGGCCGATGATTACACCGACCCGGCCCCGGCCACGACCTTCGCCCACTTGGATGCAACCACCGAGCTTTCTCGTGACATTGCCTCCAAGGGTATCTACCCGGCTGTGGACCCGCTGAGCTCCACCTCGCGAATCCTCGATCCGCGTTACGTGGGCCAGGCTCACTACGACTGCGCCAACCGCGTCAAGGCGATTCTGCAGCGTAACAAGGAGCTGCAGGACATCATCGCCCTGATCGGTATCGACGAGCTCGGCGAAGAGGACAAGACCACCGTGAACCGTGCTCGTAAGATCGAGCAGTTCCTCGGCCAGAACTTCTATGTGGCTGAGAAGTTCACCGGTCGCCCCGGCTCCTACGTGCCGGCCGACGAGACCATCGAAGCCTTCACCCGCATCTGCGACGGCGTGTACGACGACGTCCCGGAGCAGGCGTTCTCCGGCATCGGCGGCATCGACGACCTCGAAGAGAAGTGGCACAACATGCAGAAGGAACTGGGTGCGTGATGGCTGCGGAAAAAACCACGATGAAGGTCAACATCGTCGCCGCTGACCACCCTGTGTGGCACGGCGAGGCGACGAGCGTGACCATTCCCGCCTCTGAGGGCGGCATGGGCATCCTGCCCGACCATGAGCCTGTGCTCACGGTGATTAAGCAGGGTACGCTCACCGTGGTTGAGCCCGATGGCGATCGCCACATGTTCGAGGTGACCGACGGATTCATTTCCTTCGACTCGAACAAACTCACCGTGGCGGTCGAGCGCGGCCACGACGTCCAGTACTCCGGCACCGCCGAGTGACCTGAACCAACTCCTTAAGGGGCTCTCTGGTTTTCCAGAGAGCCCCTTTTGCTATGTATGCCATGTGTTGCGCTACAGTGGTGGCCTATGCGAGTTATTGTTGCCGACTGTTCGGCCGAGTATTCGGGCCGCCTCAACGCCTCACTGCCCCTGGCCAAGCGCGTATTGCTGATCAAGGCCGATTCCAGCCTGTTGATTTTCTCCGAATTGGGCTCCTACAAGCCGCTGAACTGGATGACCGCGCCCTGCACGATTCGTGAGATCGACCCAGCCGCCAAATCCGCGCAACATTCCCGGGAAAGTGTCGCTGGTGGGGCTGTGGATGGTGATTCTGCGACGCATTCCCCGGAAAGTGTCGCCGCTGGTGAGCCGGAAAAGGTGCTACGTGTCAGCGCCGACAAGGGTTCGGACATTCTTGAAGTGACGCTGCAGCATATCTATTCCGACCAAACCTATGATCTGGGCGAAGATCCGGGTCTCATCAAGGATGGCGTGGAAGACCATCTGCAGCGCTATCTGGCCGAGCAAATCGAGCGTATCGGCAAGGGAGCCAAGCTGGTGCGTCGCGAATACCCGACCGCCATTGGCCCAGTGGATATTATGGCCGTGAATGCCGAGGGCGAGCATGTGGCTGTGGAAATCAAACGTCACGGCGGCATTGATGGCGTCGAGCAGCTGACTCGCTACTGCGAACTGCTCAATCGAGATCCGCTGCTGGCCCCGGTGCACGGCATCTTCGCCGCACAAACCATCACGCCGCAAGCCCAGGTCTTGGCCAAAGACCGCGGCTTCACCTGCCTCATCCTCGATTACGACGATATGAAAGGCACCGAGGACGACAGTCTCAGGCTGTTCTAGATATAGCAGGGGCTCCCTCATCAGAGGGAGCCCCTGCTATATCTTTTAGTACGCGGCGAGAATATCGATTACGAAGACCAACGTGGAGTTGGCGGGAATCGAACCTTGCTCCTTATCTCCATAGGCCTGATCCGGCGGAATCACCAGCAGAACCTGAGAGCCGACGGTCTGGCCGACCAGACCCTTCTGCCAGCCCTCGATAACCTGATGCTGGCCGCTGGAATCGCTGAACAGATCGGCGTCGATTGTGGAATCGCGATCCCAGGACGAATCGAACTGCTTGCCATCCGTAAGCCAACCGGTGTACTTGACCACCACGGTGTTCTTGTCGGTCAGCTTGGCGCCGTTACCCTTGATCAGCGTCTGCGAGATCAGCGAATCAACCGAACCCTGACCGTTCATGTCAATGGACGGCTTGCCATTCTTGGCTCGCGTCACCTTCGGCAGATTGGCCGGCACATCCTTGACTTCCTCGCCAGTGGCCTTCTTCAGGTCCTTGGACTTGGATACAAACGTCATCGCCAAAATGTAAGAGTATCCGGACGAATCCTGAGCGTTGACGCCAAAGCCGATCGTGGTGTTGATCTTGGCACCCTTGATCTGGTTGTAGTAGGTCGAGGAGAGGGTCTTGGAATCCACCTTCAGCGAGCAATCCGGCGTGTTCTTGGTCCAGGTGTCCATGAGCTCGGTGCCGTCTTTAACGTTGAGCGCGATGCCTTGGGCGCAGACGCGGTCGCCCTCCTCGATTACGTCGCCATCGCCCTTTTGCAGCACCACATAGGAGCCGTCGGACACGGTCATCGGCGTATTAAAGGAGATGGTCGGCTTCTCGCCGAGCTTGCCCTTGGCGGTCACGCCGGCAATTTGCCCCTTCTTGTCAGAAGAGTCGGAAGATGAAGAGGAATCGGAAGAAGAGGATTTCGAGTCCGAGCTCGAACTGGAGCAGGCAGCCAGCGATACGCACATCGCCAGCGAGCAGGCGAGAGCAACGGCCTTGCCGAGAGGGGATAACATAGATTTAACAGACTTACGCATGACACACCACCCTACTGGTGAACCTTGATTTTCTGCGCTCCTAGGTAATAAACAGGTGAAGATTGTAGAATGGTTAAGTTATGAGTGCTGAAGAACAGACTACAAGACCGGATAAGGGCGCCAAGCGTCCATCCCGTCATGCCAAGATCATGCGTGGAGTGGTGACGCCTATCTTCGGTCTATTGGCCGTGGCGGCTGTGGTGTTGGGGTACATGAATGCCACGATATGGAAGCCCTCCACTGAAATCACCGCTTCCGCAACCATGAGCGGCTCCCGGTATGCCGTCACTGATCCGAATGTGCTGACCTTGTTGGATCAGAACGCCACGATAACCGTGGACTCGGGATCCTCTCAGGACGAGGCGTGCGTGGCGTTGGGTCCGTCCAAGGATGTTGCCGGATGGGTCGCGTCCGAGAAGTCCTATACCCGTATCACCGGATTGGCGTCATGGAGCGAGCTGAGCACCCAGAAGGGAAGCAGCACGAGTCAGGGAGCGCCTGCCAGTGCCGATGACGCGGTGGCGTTCAAGGATTCCGATATGTGGACTGCCGTGAAATGCGGCACCGGGTCCATTTCGCTGGAGAGCAAGAAGACCGGCGCCTCGACGGTGGCCATTGTGGATTTGGGTGAAAATGCCACCAACGCCAAGGTGCAGCTGCACTGGGTGCGCTCCGAAGTGCCGGACTTTGCGATGCCGTTCTATCTGTCCGGTGGATTGCTGGCCGTGCTGGCCGTATTGTGCGCCTCCGTGTTCGCCATGCCGCCGCATAAGCGCCGCAAGCGCATGGTGGAAGGCACGGCAAGCGCCGTAATTGAGGAAGAGGCACCCGCCAGCATCGCAGTGTCCGGGAAGCCGGATGGTGCAAGTCGACGTAATCGTCGCCGTCACGCCACACATCGGCGTTCGGGCCGTGCGTCCTCGCAATCCTCGCAATCTGAAGCCACCGAAACACCGGTTATCATCGACCCAAGTTCACGTAACCTGGTCGCCGACCAGCAGACTGGTGCCGAGAGCGGCGCTGAGACCGGCTTCAGCGCCGGCGATAACGAATCGACTTCGGTAATCACCCCTGACGAACTGCAGGCCTACTTCTCCCGCTTGGCCCAAGAGGTCAATACCGGAGACGACTCGGCCGATGACGGACAGGAGGAAAGCTGATGAACAAGCGATGGAACAAACTGTGTGTGGCCGCCCTCGCCTGCGTGGCGTTGGTCGTGCCGTTGACCGCCTGTGAAGGCCGGCTGCCGACGCCGGCTGCTGATACCTCCACCAAGGTTGCGCCGGATTTGACCGAGGCACAGGAGAAGAAGATTCGCCTGAAGATTCTCAAGACGATCGATGAAGCCGATCAGGCCAAGAATCCCGATGGATATGCGGCCGTTATGGGCGGGCCCCAGCTGGACATTCGCATCAGCCAGACCACGATCAACCAGCGCGGCGGCGGTATGTCCAAATATGCGACCATTCCCAAGGACATCGCCCAGACGGTGATTCCTACGGACGACGGATGGCCTCGCTCGGTGTTCACCATCACGACCACCACCGAAGATCAGCAGTCCAAGCGTTTGCTGGTCTTCGATCAGGAATCCGCCCAGCAGAATTACAAGCTGATGGCTATGGCTCGACTGTTTGAGGGCGCCAAGCTGCCGAAGTTCGAGATTCCGACTATTGGCTCGCAGATGGGCACCGCAAAGGATGAGAAGCTGGTGGCCGCTCCCGCCGATGCCTTGGCCCAATACGCCGATGTGCTGCAGAACGGCTCCAAGAGCCAATACGCTTCCAAGTTCGCAGACGATTTGCTGCGCCAGGAACTGGCCAATACCACGGCCAAGGTGCAGGAAGGTATGCAACGCAACAACGGTACGCAGGAGCAAAAATTCACCGCTGTGCCTGAACAGATGTGGGTGATGCGTGCTGCAGACGGTGCCGGTGATCTGGTGGTTGGCCGTATTAACGGCGAATGGACTCGCAAGGCAGGGGATGGCCGCGAATCGCGGCCGGCTTCCGACGACGAGAAGGCGCTGTTCAATAGCGACAAGTACACCAGCACCATGAAGGTCACGTATGTGAACGTGGTGGCCTTGTACATTCCGTTGGCAAGTTCCGGTGAGCAAATCACCGCAGTGGGCGCCGACCGTCAGCCGGTAAAGGTCGAAGCGCTGTAATTGTTGCCGCCACCCACCGCGCGGTTAACGCCCCCACCACGATGTGATTCGTCCACCACGATGTCGATAAAACTTTACCTTTCGCATAATGGTGCCGTTTGGGGTCACATCGTGGTGGGCGTTTTGCTACGTGGTGGGAATTCCACCGCGTAGTGGAAGAATCCCTACGTGGTGGGAATCGGCATTACAATCAATGTCAGCAAATGTGATTGTTGTTGTACGCGAATCGCGTGGAATCGGGAGGCATTATGGCAGAGCAGCAGTTCAATCCGGGAGTCTCATTGGCGGGCGCCGTCGATTTGGAGGCGCTGAAGCATCAGGTCAAGGCCGAGCCCGGACAAGCGGGCGGCGCGCCTGCCGCTGGTGGGTACGTGATCGACACCACCGAAAACACCTTCCAGGCAATGGTGCAGACTTCTGCGACCTTCCCGATCCTGCTGCTTCTGTGGGTGCCGACCGATGACCGCCTGTTCCCGATGGCCCGTGCGTTGGGCGACGCGGTGAACGCCCTGAACGGCCAGATTCAGCTCTCCCGTATCGATATCTCGTCCAATCCCTCGATTGCCCAAGCGCTGCAGGTGCAGGGCGTGCCCGCACTGTTCGCGTTGATTGCCGGCCGTCCGATGCCGCTGTTGCAGGGCCTTCCGGGTGACGACGAGCTCAAGCAACTTACTGACGAGGTGATTCCGAAGATTATTGAGGCCGCCGCGCAGTCTGGTGTGAACGGTACCGCGCCGTACTCGGGTGATCCTGATTCCGATGCCGCCAAGAGCGCTGGTGCCACCGGTGCCGTCGCGGGTGCTGAGCAGGTGCCGCCGGAGCATGCCGAAGCCCATCGTTTGGCCGAGGAGGGCGATTACGCCGGTGCCGCCGCCGAATACGAGCGCGTGCTCGGATCCGACCCGTCCGATGCACTGGCCGCCCGCGAACGTGCGAAGGCGCTGTTGCTGGCCCGCTCCGGGGCCGCTGATGTACGTGACGTACGTGCCGCTGCCGCCGCAGCGCCGGACGATGTGGAAGCGCAGTTGGCCGTGGCTGATATCGACATGATCGGTGGCCAGATTCAAGACGCTTTCGACCGTTTGCTGGACTTTTTGGCCGCCGGGCACAAGGCCGATATCGAGCAGGTTCGCAAGCGTCTGCTCGAATACTTCGCCATCCCCGAACCCACCGACCCGCGTCTGACCCGCGCCCGTCGTCGCCTAGCCACCCTCATGTACTAAGTGGTTTTGGCTCCCCTCTTTGAGAGGGGCTGTCGTCGTAGATGACTGAGGGGAGCTCACGAGCGTACTCGATTGCTCCCCCCCCCTAAACCATCCGATTCTTCCCGAAATACTGCTGGAACCTTGGCCCCTCCAGCGCCAGCTCCTCCTCGAAATCATCCGCCCACTTACAGAACGGACGGTTGGCGAGACCATCGTTATTGAATCGCGCCTGATCGGTGATTTCGGTGATGCAGAATTTCGGAATCGTCAGATTGGTAACCGGCCCGGATCGTTCGGCCTCGGCTACGATGAGCGGCGCATTCGGCCCGCCGAACACATCCACGCTCCAGCCGTCTTCCTCAATCCACACGGAATACCGGTTCTTGATGATTACCGAGCCGCCGCGCTTGATGAGTTCGGCCGCGATACGCGTATCGATTTCGCGCTCGACTTCGTAGCGCGTGCCGCCCACGGACGGACCTTTGACGGTGACATATGCTTCCGAGAACCGGTCGCGGTATTCGTCCAGCACGGCCACCGGATTTACGTCGGGCGTCATGTCGACGTGAACCTTGCGCGAGACCAGCCGCACGCGCAAGGCGTAATTGTCGGCATGCACGTAGTAGCTCTGAATGATGAGGGTCGGGGCGTCGCCGTCGTCGTATTCCGCCGGCAGTTCGCGGCAGAAGAAGCGGCGTTCGTATTCGAAGTCATCTGTAGGTTCCGACATAACCCCATTGTAGAGCCGATAATGGCGATTTTCTCGTTATTTTGGCGACGTATGTGCCGCATGCAACGTGATGTGGTGTACAGTAAAGAAGTTGCTCGGGTTTGTAGCTCAGTGGATAGAGCGTCTGTCTCCGGAACAGAAGGTCGTGGGTTCGATCCCCATCAAGCCCACCAGCATGGCTTTCGGCTAACCGCCGGAAGCCTTTTGCATATTCGGCGCGTGCAAGGCTGGTGCTGGTGTCGGCAATGGCAAGGCCGGTGATGCCGGCTCGCTTGGGTCGTGGAAAAACCGTCCGGTTTGGCGAGAACGGTAGCCGAATCGTCTGGAATCGTCTGGAATCGTCTGGAATAGCAAGGAATAGTCTGTTGATGGCCGTATGCCGAGCATCATGCGCGCTAAACGCGACTTTGCTCAGTAGACTGCTACGTAATCGGCATTGCCAATCGTTGCTGATCGTGCGATTGGTCGTAGCCGGTGGTGATGTGTACCGGCGCCGGCCGCAGCAGGTGGGCGCCCCCAAGATGAGAAGGAGCACAATATGAGCGAAAAGATGGAAGCCGTAGCCACTTCCGAGGCGCCGGCCGCGCTGGGCGCATACAGTCAGGCGGTGAAGGCCAATGGCTTCGTGTTCGTATCCGGCCAGCTGGGCATTGATCCGGCCACCGGCGAACTGGCGGGCGAGACCGCTGGAGAGCAGGCTGCACAGGCGCTGAAGAATATTAAGCACATTCTCGACACTGCCGGTACCGGCATTGAGCATGTGTGCCGCGCCACCATCTACCTGAAGAACGTCGAGGACTTCAAGGAAGTGGACGCACGTTACGCTGAGGCGTTCATCGGCTCCGTCAAGCCCGCCCGCGTGGCCTTTGGCAACAACATGATTCCCAAGGGTGCGCTCGTGGAGATCGACGCCATCGCGGTGGAGTGATTCGAACGTTTCCCCGGCGGCCCGTCTGCGCGCATGGTGTGTGCAGACGGGCTGCCGCGTATTGTGCGACGCATTCCGGGGAATGTTGCGCTGGAATCGTTGGGCGGTGGTCCGTGCCACAATAGAGACCATGGCATCCAAAGGAAAACCGTCGCCGCGTTCGGCCGTAAGCCCGCTGAGTGATGAGCAGGTCAAGCGTCTGGCCGCCCGCCACACGCTTGTGGACTCGACACAGTATTACCCGACCGGCCCCCGCACGCCCAATCAGCCGGAAATCAACGCCCAGAATCCCAAGGCCACCAAACGACTGCTGGGAGGGGTGTCCATTGTGTTCCGCGCCAGCTGCAAGACCAAGGCCTGGGGCTTGGAACAGGTGCCGGAAACCGGACCGTTCATCACCGCCGCCAGTCATGTCACCATGTTTGATGTGTTCGTGCCAATGATGAGCCTGTTCCACATGGGCCGCCGCCCCCGTTACATGGCCAAGGCCGAGATGGCGAAGTGGCCATTGATCGGCAAGTGGTTCCAGTTGGTCGGCATGCAGCCGGTGCAGCGTCATTCGGGCAAGGCCAAGCAGATCGAAGAGACCTCGATTGATATTCTGACGTCCGGCCGCCCGCTGACGGTCTGGCCGGAAGGCACCGTGACCCGCGACCCGAAAAAGTGGGTGATGAGCATTAAGGAGGGCGTGGGATATATCGCCCTTGAATCCTCGCGCAGACTGGGGCATCAGGTGCCGCTGTACCCGGCGGTGACGTGGGGTGCCGCCTCCATCAACCACTGGTGGCCATGGCCGCGCAAAAACGTGGTGATGTGCTATGACCATGCGCTCGATTACTCCGATCTGCTTGCCGACATGGACTCATGGGGTGAAGAGCCGCCTGCCGAGGCCGTGAACGAGCTGATGTGGCGCGTGCTCAAACGCATGAACACAGTACTGGAGGAAATTCGTGGCGAGCAGTTCCCCGCTGAAGGCTACTGGGACTACCGCAGTATGAGTCGTAAGCCTTGGCCTGAAGCCGGCGGCCCGTTCCCGGCTGAGAAGTAGCCGCACCGGTTCCCGTACGGGGAGCCTAGGCGAGTAGCATGGCACAAGATTGTGCCGATGAAGTTGCGCGACAAGCGAAGGTAGGAATTTGATATGGGTAAAAATATAACGGTTCTCGGTGCAGGAGCATGGGGTACTGCTTTCGGCCAAGTGCTGGCGGACGCAGGCAACACGGTGACCATGTGGGCCAAGGAGCAGCAGATTGTCGAGGGCATTCGCGATCACCACCACAACGCCGTGCGCCTGCCGTCCGTCGAAAAGTTGCCGGACAACATGACCGCCACTGGGGATCGCGCCGAAGCCGTCAAGAACGCGGACATCGTAGTCGTGGCCATCGCCGCGCAGTTCGCGCGAGTGGCACTCGTCGAATTCAAGGGACTGATTCCCGATCACGCCATCGTCGTCAGCCTGATGAAGGGCATCGAGCGTGGCACCAACAAGCGTATGGACGAAGTCGTCCGCGAATCCCTTGACTTGCCGGCCGACCGGTTCGCCGCCATTTCCGGACCGAACCTGTCCAAGGAAATCGCCGATCGTCATCCCGCCGCCACCGTGGTGGCTTGCACGAACCTCGATAATGCCACGAAGGTGGCCGAGGCATGCACCACCTCCTATTTCAAGCCGTTCGTGACCACCGACGTCATCGGCCTGGAAATGTGCGGCAGCCTGAAGAACGTGACCGCGCTGGCCGTGGGCATGGCCCGTGGTGCCGGCTACGGTGAGAACACCGCAGCCATGATCGAAACTCGTGGACTGGCCGAACTGACCGCGCTGGGCGTAGCCGCTGGCGCCGATCCCAAGACCTTCTTCGGCTTGGCCGGTGTGGGCGATCTCATCGCCACCTGTGGCTCTTCGCTGTCTCGTAACTATACGTTCGGCGCGAATCTCGGCAAGGGATTGACGGTCGAAGAGGCCACCAAGGTCAGCAACGGTGTGGCCGAAGGCGTGCCCACCACGGATGCGGTGGTGGCTCTTGGCGATCAGCTTGATGTGCCGACCCCGTTGGCGTATCAGATGAGCCGCGTGCTGAACGAAGGCATTTCCTGCTCGGAGATGCTTGCCGGACTGTTCGGTCACGAGGTTACCGGCGAATAACGAGAGAAGCGACGTATACGTGGCGTATACGTTGTACGTGCAAAGTCGCGTGGCGTATACGTCGTTGACGTGCACGAGTAGACTGGTGTGCGTCTCTTGTGCGCGGCGTTCCGAGCGCGGTTCGGTCCGGTTGGCGGTGCAAAGCATAGGCTTGAAAACGGTTGTAGTTTCAACAAAAGGATGGTTATGGCCAAGAAGCGTGTTGTGGTGCTCTATGGTGGGCGTGCAGACGAGCATTCGATTTCCTGCATCTCCACTGCCGGTGTGCTGGGGGCCATGGACACTGAACGGTTCGAGCCGATTCCGGTCGGCATCACCAAGGACGGCAAGTGGATCATCAATGGCGAAGATCCGCGTGGCTGGAACTTGGACGGCGGCGAGCTGCCGACCGTAAAGATCACCCCGGAATCGCGCCCGGTGATGCTTGACCCCTCTCGCGGACAGGACGGTTTCTTCATCGGCGAGCCCAGCCACATCAATTCCGCCGATTCCGGCTTCGGCACCAGCTTCGTCAGCATGTCCGACCCGGAAATGCACCATGTGCTGACCTCCCTTGGCCATGTGGACGCGGTACTGCCGGTGCTGCACGGCCCCTATGGCGAGGATGGTACGGTTCAAGGCCTGCTGGAAATGATGGGTGTGCCGTACGTGGGGTGCGGAGTGTTTGCTTCCGCCGCCTGCATGGATAAGCATTACACCAAGGTGGTACTGGATGCCGCCGGCATTCCCACCGCGCCCGGTGTGACGGTCGATGCGCGCAACTTCACCGCCGCCGATGTGCTTGCCGAGATCGAGGACGCCGGTCTTACTTATCCGCTGTTTGTCAAGCCTTCGCGCGCAGGCTCCAGCTTCGGTGTGACCAAAGTCGAGAAAGCCGATGACCGCGAGACCCAGCAGGATCGTCTGGCCGCCGCCATCGCCACCGCCGGCGAGCACGACTGGAAGGTGCTCGTCGAACAGGGGATTGATGGTCGCGAAATCGAATGTGCCGTGCTGTGCCCGAAGGCCGGTGACGAGCCCGAGGCCAGCTGGCCCGGCGAAATCGTGCTCGATCATCAGAACGACGACCAGTTCTACGATTTCGACTCCAAGTACATGGATGCCTCCGCCAGCCACGTGGAAGTGCCTGCCAATCTGCCGGTCAGCGTGCTTGAGGACGTGCGTGACGTGGCCCGTCGCGCGTTCAAGGCCGTGGATGGTGCCGGCTTGAGCCGTGTGGACACCTTCGTGACGCCTGATGGCACGGTGATGGTCAACGAAATCAACACCATGCCCGGCTTCACGCCGATTTCCATGTATCCCAAGGCTTGGGATGCCACCGGAGTGAGCTACACCGAACTCATCACGCGATTGATTGAGGGCGTGCTGAGGTAAGTGTGGTGCGGAATCGGCCGCAGGCCGGTTCCGCTATTGACACATCGCCCATACCTGTCAGTAATTCATGCCAAGTTTTCCTAAGTTCAACAGGCGTACAGCAAATGGCGAACGCAATTCACTTGCGCGCCAGTGTCAGGACAGATTAGGCGCATAGTTTCTTTTCTTGGATTCACGGGCCGCGCGAATGCCGCGCATACCAAGCCCGACTCCCCAGACTGTCGTCTGGATGATGTTGAGAAAAGGAACATTATGAACAACCTGCGTAAGATCGCGGCCGGCTCCCTCGCCGCCGTGCTCGCGTTCTCGATGGCCGCCTGCGGCTCGAGCAACGCCTCCTCCGATGGCACCGGCGAAAGCACCGGCAAGGCCGTCACCGTGAACGAAAAGTCCGCCAAAGCCACCTCCCTCGCCGACTTCGGCACCATGGAAGACCTCGAGAAGGCCGCCAAGGAAGAGGGCGCGCTGAACGTCATCGCCCTTCCGCACGACTGGTCCAACTACGGCGAGGTCATCGAGAGCTTCAAGAAGAAGTACCCGGAGATCAAGGTCACCGAGCTCAACCCGAACGCCTCATCCAAGGAAGAGCTCGACGCCGCCAAGACCAACAAGGGCACCGACGCCGCCCCCGACGTCTTCGATGTCGGCCAGGCCATCGCCGCCACCTCCACCGACTACTTCGCCCCGTACAAGGTGCAGGCCTGGGACAAGATCCCGGACACCGCCAAGGACGCCGACGGCGCCTACTACGCCGACTACACCGGCATCATGTCCGTGGGCTGGAACGCCGACAAGTACGGCGACATCAGCTCCCTGGACGACCTGCTCGACCCGAAGTTCGCCGGCACCGTGGCCCTCAACGGCAAGCCCGCCGAGGCTGGCGCCGCCTTCAACGGCTACCTGATGGCCAACCAGCTCGCCGGTGGCGACATCAACAACCTGCAGCCCGGCCTTGACTACTTCAAGAAGCTCAAGGAAGCCGGCAACCTGACCACCGTCGACGTGACCAACGGCACCATCGACTCCGGCCAGACCGGCGTGGTCTTCGACTGGACCTACAACCAGGCCTCCTACAAGAAGGAGCTCAAGGACAAGGGCGTGAACTGGAAGTACAAGACCTTCCCGAAGGCCCAGGTCGTCAGCTACTACAACCAGGCCATCAACAAGGACGCGCCGCACCCGGCCGCCGCCCGCCTGTGGGAGGAGTACCTGTACACCGCCGACGCCCAGAACCTGTGGTTCAAGGGCGGCGCCAACCCGGTGCTGCTCGATTCCATGAAGGAAGACGGCACCGTCGACCAGGCCACTCTGAAGGACGCCATCACCATCGAAGGCGAGCCGGTCTCCTACACCAACGACGACTCCACCCGCATCACCGAGTGGCTCCAGAACAACTGGGACAAGACGATCGGCAACTGAGGCACAGACCGATGACCGCCGCAATCGCACCCATTGCATCGAACGGACCTGCTGCCGCCAAGGCTGCGGGTCCGTCCGCTACTCCCGCTTCTCCTCTCTCCTCGGCGATGGCCAAGCACCGCCAGGAGCTGGGCACGCTCGCCACCACGCTCCCGTTCTTCGCCTACACCGCCTGCTTCCTGCTCGCACCCACCGTCATCGTGATTGTCGGTGCATTCCAGGATCGCAGCGGCAACTTCACGCTCGCGAACTTCAATAAGATGTTCGAGGCCAACACCATCGCCGCATTCGGCACCTCGATTCTGGTGTCTTTAGCATCCTCTCTGATCGGCGCAGTGGTGGGCGCGCTCGCTTCCTACGCACTGGTCATTGGTGCCAAGCCGAACGGCCTGCTGCGTCGTATGGTCTCCGCCATCTCCTCCGTGCTTGCTCAGTTCGGCGGCGTGATGCTCGCGTTCGCGTTCATCGCCACCATCGGCATCAACGGTATCGGCACCATGCTTATCAAGACACTGACCGGCTACACCGTGAACCCGAACTGGCTCAGTTCGTTGCCGGGCCTGGTGACCATCTACTGCTACTTCCAGATTCCGCTGATGATCATCATCTTCCTGCCCGCGGTCGATTCGATCCGTCCACAGTGGCGCGAGGCATGCGAATCCCTCGGTGGCAACACGTTCCAGTACTGGACGCGCGTGGCCTGCCCGATTCTGGCACCCCGCTTCATCTCCGCGTTCCTGCTGCTGTTCGCCTCCGCGTTCTCCGCATACGCGACCGCCGCGGCCCTGTTCTCCCAGCGTTCGATTCTGGTGCCGCTTATGATCCAAGGTGCCATGCGCAACGAACTGGACCCCAACCAGCAGGGCTTTGCCCAGGTGCTGGCATTCGCAATGATCATCGTCGTGGCCATCGTCATGCTGTTGAGCCACGCCGTGGAAAAGAGGGCCGGACGTTGGCAATGACCGAAACTTCCGCAACCAAGCCGCCGCAGCTGCGCGCCGCTCGTGCGCGTAAACAGAGCATCATCAAATTCGTGATCCTGTTCGTCACCCTGGCGTTCCTGTTCGTGCCGCTGCTGGCCATGCTCATCTTCACCCTGCGTCACCCGCTGTCCGGCCGCTGGTCGGCCGCGCCGTGGATCGCGATTTTCACCGGCAACGGCGAGTCGCTGGGTGCCGACCTGACCGTGCTGTGGCAGGGCATCGGCACCTCGCTGGCCCTGAGCGCGGTCACCGTGGTGATCATGCTGGTGCTGCTGGTGCCCACCATGGTCATCGTGCATATTCGCTCCAAGGTTTTGGAGCGCGCGATCGAATGGGTGGCCACGCTGCCGCTGACCATCCCGGCCATCGTGCTGGTGGTGGGTTTGGGCCCGATCTACCGCTGGCTGTCCGCCGACGTGCTGAGCACCAACCCAATCTGGCTGTGCTTTGCCTACGTGATTCTCGTGATGCCGTTCGCCTTCCGCGCGATCGCCGTGGGGCTTAACTCCATCGACGTCAAGACGCTGGTCGAGGCATCCCGCTCGCTCGGTGCCTCCTGGCCCAAGGTGTTCTTCAAGGTGATCATCCCGAACCTATGGCAGTCGATTCTCTCGGCATCCTTTATCTCCATCGCCGTGGTGCTGGGCGAATACACCGTCGCCTCGCTGCTCGGCCGTATGAACCTGCAGGTCGCGCTCTACCAGCTCGGCCAGTCCAATTCTCAAATCTCCACCGCCATGTCGCTGCTGGCTCTGCTCTTCGGTGCGGTGCTCCTCGTTGCGCTCGACCTGATCTCCGACGCAATGCGCAAGTCAAGGGAAGGTAAGTAACCTGATGAACAGCAATTCGATTTTCACCCGTCGCCATGCCGGTGCCGATGCCGCGGCTTCTGTTTCGGCACCCGCCACCACTCCGCTGCCGCCGAGGACGCCTTCAAGAACGATCCCACCGCCACCCTCGAAGGCGTGCGCGGCAAGGACGTGACCAAGGCCGCCAAGGCCCTGCTCAAAGACAGCGTCAAGCGCGGCGGCGGCTCCATCCAGATGCGCGACGTCGTCAAGATCTACCCCGGCTCCACCGTTCACGCGCTCGACGACTTCAACCTGGACATCAAGCCCGGCGAAATGGTCGTGCTGCTCGGCGGCTCCGGCTGCGGCAAGTCCACCGCGCTGCGCTCGCTCGCCGGCCTCGAAGACATCCAGGGCGGCCGCATCATGGTCGGCGGCCAAGACGTCACCGGCGTGCCGGTCAACAAGCGCGAGATGGCCATGGTGTTCCAGGCCTACTCGCTTTTCCCGCACATGACCGCCCTGGAGAACGTGGAATTCGGCCTCGAAGTGCGCGGCATGGGCAAGGCAGAACGCCGCAAGATCGCCATGGAACAGCTGGAGCTCGTGGGACTTGCCGATCAGGCCAAGAAGTACACGCAGCAGATGTCCGGCGGCCAGCAACAGCGCGTGGCCCTGGCCCGCGCGCTGGCCGTCAAGCCGCGCGTGCTACTGCTCGACGAGCCGCTCTCCGCCCTCGACGCCAAGGTGCGCGTCCAGCTGCGCGACCAGATTCGCCGCATCCAACTCACCACCGGCACCACCACCGTCTTCGTGACCCACGATCAGGAAGAGGCGCTGGCCGTGGCCGACCGCATCGGTGTGATGAACAAGGGCAAGATCGAGCAGATCGCCGCCCCGCAGAACCTGTACCAGCGCCCCGCCACCGAGTACGTGGCCACGTTCATTGGACTCACCAACCGCCTGCCCGGCGCATCCAATGGCGACGAGGCCGTGGTCTTCGGCCAGCGCGTGCCGCTGCTCGCCGGCTCCGCCAAGGGCGATTCCGTGGCCGTGCTCGTGCGCCCGGAGAACCTGACGCTGGCCTTGGCCGGCAGCAGCGATTCGCACGTCGGCGAACGCGCCCGCGTGGAGGTCATTCACTTCCTTGGCTCCTTGGTGCGCGTGGATACGGTCATCACCTCCGGCGAATACCAGCGCTGGAACAAGGGCGAACAGCTCAAGGCCACCGTGCAGCTGCCCGCCAGCGAGCTGCCGGCCGGTCTGGCGGTGGGCGATGACGTGATTGTCACCCCGCGTCCGGTCGCCGCGCTCGCCTGCTGAATGGCGTTGCGATGATCGTGCGGTTCTGTTCTGTTTTTGTGACTGTACGATCGTCGAATGGCTTATCGGCAATGATGTGTGTGGGACGGCGGCGATTTTTGGGCGATTATCGCGTGCCGTCCCACAGCAATCTTGCAGAGTAGGGGACTTTCTCGGCATTGGGAATGATTGACGTTGATCATTCCTTGCCCATTGATGATTTCCTCCCCCATTCCCAATGCAATCGAAACGCCGTGCCGTATTCTTGAAGAGTATTGCACGTGTGATCGGTCCGTTTGCGGCCAGTAACTATGGGGGATAAGTATGAGCGAACCAATGCCGCCGGCGCAGCAGCCGCAGGCACCTCAGCAATCGCAGCAGCCGCAACAATCTCCACGCGATTGGTGGTTCACGGCCCATCGCCGGTTTTCGACAATCGGCTCGGCGCTCGCCATTATGATGGTGTTCTGGATCGGACTGAATATTCTGGCCACTGAAGCACTACGAACGCTGCTTGGCACCGATGTGCCCGCTTGGGCTGTGCTGCTCGCCTCCTCCGGACCGCTGTATGTGGTGGCCATGCCGCTGAGTATGTTGGCCTTCACTCGCGTACCGGTTATTCGCACCCGGCAGTACCCCATGAAGGCGGGGGAGTTCATTCAGATTTTCGTCATGTGCATTCCGGTAATGTTCTTGGGCAATATGATTGGCAATATATTGTCTGCCGGAGCCACTGATGGTCAGGCCACCAATCGCATCAACGACGTGATTCTTGGCAGCGACTGGCGGGTGAACGCATTGTTCATAGGCCTGTTGGCACCGGTTTGCGAAGAATGGATTTTTCGCAAGGAGATTATCTCCCGCCTGCGCCGGTACGGAGAGAAGACCGCAATCATATTCTCCGCATTGGCATTCGCGCTATTCCATATGAACGTGTTCCAGTTCTTCTACGCCTTTGGCCTAGGACTGATGTTCGGATATGTATACACGCGCACCTCCCGACTGCGGTATTCGGTGGCTATGCACATGCTGATCAACCTGAACGGGTCAGTACTCGCCCCATTGGTGATACAACAGATCGATCCCCGCATCCTCGACGGCACGGTCAGCGAGGCCGAAATCATGCGTATGGCTGAAGCCGGCAACATGGGCGACATGGGCATCATGATGTTGTACGGCACAGTGATGTTGGGCCTCTGCATTGCCGGTATCGTACTGCTTATCACCAAGCGCAAGAGCTGGGAGTTCTATCTTGCGCCAGAGGAGTTGCCTGCGGGGCTTAAAATACGCACCGCCTATGCCAATCCCGGCGTTATCGCGTACCTACTGTTGACTGTGATGCTTACCGGTTGGATGCTGTTCGCATGACTGTCATAGCCGGACCCAGAGAGGCGAGCCGGGAGATATCACAGATTGCCTGACGAGCCGCCATCTTCAACAAGGTATTCGGTGCCCGAACCGGCGATGGCTCGCGCCGCCATATCTTTGATGGTGGAAGGCAGCACACCCTCGCGCGCGAACACAAGCACTTGGCCGGTCATGCCGTAAGGGGAGAAGCCGGTGAACTTGACCAATGGCGGCTGACCCTCCAGCGCCACGTCGGCGGTGGCTTTGGTTACGCGGTCGAGAATATCCTGACTGATCGCAGACGGGTCGCCGGAGGCCTTGGCCGTGAACTCAAGCGTGGCCATGCCTTCGCTGACCGGCGTGAGCTTGGTCAGGGCGGCCGTATTGAGTACCGAATTGGGGATGACCATCATGTCTCCGGAACGGGTGCGCACCACGGTCTGACGCCAGGTGATGTCGTGCACGGTGCCTGTGACGCCTTGAATGGTCACCAGATCGCCGGGTTGGATTACGCGGCCCAGCATCAGGCCGAAGCCGCCGATGATGTTGGCGATTGTATCCTTCAGACCCAGCGAGATCGCCACACCTCCAACACCAAGGGCGGTGATAAGTGTGGTCGGATTGATGCCGAATACGGGCTGCAGTACCATCGCTGCGCCGGTGACCCAGATGGTCACGCGCGTGAGGTTCACGAAAATCGAGGCGCTGGGAATCTGAGAATTGTCCAGAATCTTGCGCAACACGCGGCTGATGACGCGGTCGGCCACAAATACGATGGCCAATACAATGGTCAGCCAGATGAGTTTGCCGGCGTTCACCTGAAACCAGCGTGCGATGTCTTCTGCATATTCAGTCATACGCCTACTGTATCGGTCGTTTCTGGTGAAGTCGTGGAGACGGGGTGGCAGAAAGCGGAATCGGCCTACGGTCGATTCCGCTACTCCTGGCGTTCGCGGCAGGTCTGGCCGAGGCCGCGGGCCAGTCGAATCGGATCGAGAATCTCGTCCAACTGCTCGGCGGGCAGGTCGGTGCGTTCGCCGGCCGCCTCGCGCACGGTACGGCCGGTATGTACGGCTTCGGCGGCGATGTCGGCCGCGTGCTCGTAGCCGATGTAGTGGTTGAGCGCGGCGGAAATCGACGGTGAGGACTGGGCGTATGAACGCCCCAGGTCAGCATTGATTTCGATGCCTTCCACGCAGTTGACGCGGAACGTCTCCATGGCGTGCGTCAGCAACGCCATGCCGGTCAGCAGCTCATGCACCATCACCGGGTCGAAGGCGTTCAGCTGCAACTGTCCCTCGGCCACAGCCCAGTTCACAGTCACGTCCATGCCGAAAATCGTGAAGCAGCACTGGTTGACGCATTCGGGGATCACAGGGTTCACTTTGGCCGGCATGATCGACGATCCGGCCTGGCGAGCCGGCACGTTGAGATCGTTGAAACCGCAGCGCGGCCCGGAATTGAGCAGTCGCAAATCGTCGGCGGCCTTCTTCAGGTGCACGGCGAGGCTCTTGATGGCAGCCGACGTGGCCACGTACGCGCCCATATCCGTCATGGCGGCCACCGGATCGGGCGCGGCGGTGACCGGCAGCCCGGTGATTTGCGCCAGATGCTTGATAGCGGACTTGCGGAATCGCAGATCCGCGCAAATGCCGGTACCGATGGCGGTGGCACCGAGGTTGAGCTGGGCCAGCAGCGGCACCACGCGATCGAATGCAGCCAAATCAGACTTCAACAGCGTGGCAAACGCATGAAATTCCTGACCATAGGTCATTGGTACGGCGTCCTGCAGCTGCGTGCGGCCAATCGTCACGTCATTGATATGTTTGTCGGCCAGATCGTGGAAGGCCTTGGCGAGTTTCTTGGTGGACTCGGCGAGCGGCCCGATCGCGTCGATAAGCGCGAGTTTGCAGGCGGCCGGGTAGGTGTCGTTCGTGGACTGCGACTTGTTGACGTCGTCGTTCGGATGGATGTATGTGTAATCGCCGCGCTGGCGGCCGGCGATTTCCAACGCACGGTTGGCGATCACCTCGTTCATGTTCATGTTCGACGAGGTGCCGGCACCGCCCTGCATCACATCGACCGGGAACTGATCGGCCAGTTTGCCGGCCTCAATTTCTAGGCAGGCGGCGCGAATGGCCTCGGCCTTGGCCGGGTCGATCAGGCCTAATTCCTCATTGGCGATGGCGCAGGCGCGCTTGACCGTGGCATAGGCGCGAATCAGCTCGGGATGTTGGCTATCGGTGATGCCGGAGACCGGGAAGTTGCCGATAGCGCGCTGGGTGTGAATACCCCAGTAGACGTTCGCCGGCACCTCCATCTGGCCGATGCAGTCATGTTCCAGACGGGTCTTGTTCGATGTTTCGCTCATGCTTCCATCTTCCTGTGCGTGGGTTGGAAACGCCAGCATGAGAGGCTGATTGCGCCTTGTGAGAAACCTCACGCGAGGTTCGTGCGGCGGAAACAATCCAGACTCGCTGGTTTTCGGTCAAGCGGTGTACCCGGGGAATCCTGCGGGGCCGTTCGACGATGAGATGGTGGATGGCGCGGCATGCGTGGCGGCGACCGGCATGCCGGGGGCGGTCGAATCCTGCGCATTGTGCACGAAGATGCGATTCCAGTAATTAAGCATGTCCTTTTGGCTCATGGCCAGGTATATGCCCATGGCCAGCACGGCCACATCTTCTTTAAGCAGGTCTTTGATTTCGATGGTGTCGCTCAATTCGGGCCAACGTTGCAGCACGGCGAGCATGCCGCCCACGGTGAACTCGACCATGAGATCGGTTTTCAGGTCAAGGTTCTTGGGGTCGCGTTGCAATGTGCTGAGCATTTGCAGACGGCAGAAGTCGCGCAGCGATTCGGTCAGTTCAAGCGTGCTGTGCGGGCCTGCCAACAGGGCCAGGTGGTCGAGGCGCTGACGCTGCTCTGGATCGGAGAGCGTGGCGGTGACGCGGTCTCGCCATTGTTCCTCGGGATTGCCGTTCGGATCGGGGGTGCGGTTGATCGGAATCGATTCGACCTGATGCAGGATGGCTGAATCGGCCAATTCGGGCAGGCTGGAGAAGTGATAGTAGAACGAATTACGGTTCACGCCAGCCTCACGCACCACGTCGGTAACGGTGATCTTGCGATAGTCGCGGTCGGCGAGCAATTCCCAGAAAGCGTTCTCGAGGCGTTCTTTGGCGGGCAGCACCTCGGAATCATGGCGTGGACGTGGCATCTCTTCCTCCTGATGCACCAGCGTGATATGGTCACGCTGTCTAATAACTTATTGGGCAGTATAACTATTATTTGTGGACATGTCTATGAGCTAATCGGCGATTTCAGTTGCGTCCTCCGCTGATGGCGAAGCTGTGGTGCCGGCATCGGCATCAGTATCGGCTCTGGCCGGAGCTGCGCTATCTGCTCCTGCTGCAGTTTCTGCTGGGATCTCGGCTGTTGCTTTGGAGGTCGCAGAACTTGGTGCGGAAGCCGGGGCGGGCGTCGGCTTGCGTTTGGCCGTGGACGCCTTGAACAGTATCGCCAGGGCCTCAACCAAATGACGCCGGTCTGCGGGGGTCAGCCCAACGTACGCGCCAAGCATCGCCGGAATCGAAGCGGGGAAGTTGCTCATCACCTCGCTGAAGCTGGTGGCGCCGTTGGCGTGCAGCACGGTGAACAGCGCATCCACCGCACGCTCGCGCTGTTCGGGCGTAAGCGTGGCGATCCAATGGTTCAGCTCCTCGTTAAACAACTGCGAGCTGGAACTCAAATCCGGCTCGGTGATGAACTGGTCACCATCCAATAGCCAGGTGAAGGCGGAATGCTGCATGATGCCATCCGAATCGGAAGAGACCACGCGGCAAGGCTCCGGGGTCTCGAAAATCATGCCCACAATCGACGAACTCGGCACGATTTTCGTCACCTTCGGCTGGATGGTGCGGTAGGCGGGGCTGGTCACAATCTCCGGCGGGAAACCGGGGCCATCCAGTGAATAGACATGCTGAATGCGCTTGCGCACCTTGGGATCGGCGTTCATGGCCGCGTAAATCGCCAGATTGCCTCCCTTGGAATGGCCGACCAGAATAATCGGACCCTCCCACAGTCGCGCCACCATATCCAGATAGGCGCTGGCTGAACGTTGCGCCGGCACCGGATACTGGAAAGCCATATTGAAATCTTCCTTCCATCCGATGAGCGAATCATCGGTGCCGCGGAAGGAAATAACCAACGTGCCTTTGTAGGTCGGCTTTCGGCGCTTGTGGCCGTCGGGCAGTTGGAAGGTGGCGGCGGCGAATTGGGTTTGCTCACCCTGATTGATGTGCTCGACCACCGCGCCCAGGCGAACGTTGGCGTAGCGGGGGTTTTCGCCTGCGGCCTGGAACAGGTCGTGGGTCAGGTCCGGGTTGACCACTGAAACCATTTGGGCTTCGTGCGGCTTGTCGTCGGCATGTGTTTCCGGCGAACGATGCAGCTCGCGGTTGGCTTCGTCAAGGCTTACCGATTCAAGCTCGGGATGCCAGATACCCTTCAGCCAGATCAGTGGATGCTTGGGTTCGAAAGCGCGAATGCGTGCGGCGAACGAGCCTGACCGCGTCTCATCCAGCATCAACGTCGGACAGACACTGGCCACATCCTCATAGATGAGCGTGGAGATGATCAAGGCGTCGATTTCGTTGAACGGCAAGTCGGCGAAGGAGCGCGTTTCGGTGTGCGCGTAATCGATAATGCCGGTCATGCGCACCTCCTGCTTCCGTTGATATTGCATATCCCCTTGGGCTGCGTGGTCTTGCGATCGCGTGCGGCCGTGCGGCTGCGCGCAGCAATTAACCATATGCATTCCATTGTAGGGATTGTACGGTTTTGGCCGGCGCGATCGAGCAAGACTGCACCGACGGCGAACAATTCGTGGAAGGATTCCCGTCGGCTTGTCGAAAATTGTCGGGTAGCAGGGTTGCGATGCCAGCCAGCCGACCACCCTCCGGCGCTACGCGCCATCTCCCGCCGGCGGGAGGGTTAACCACTCAATCCTTTTTGACGAGGCGGACCGCTGGGCCCGTCAAAGGTTCGGCAGATCGAAGCGCGCCAGATCCACGCCCTCGAGTTCAAGCAACTCGGCCTTGATGTCGAGTCGGCCGCCGTAGCCGCCAAACGCGCGGCCCGAGCCGACTACGCGGTGGCAGGGCACGATGATGGTAACCGGATTGCGCTTCACTGCGCCTCCGACCGCCTGCGCGGCCATGCGGCCGCCGCCGCGTCGTTCGGCCAATTCGGCGGCGAGTTCGCCGTAACTTACCGTCATGCCATAGGGGATTTCGGCCACCAGATTCCACACTTCATGTTGGAATGGCGTGCCGGCGGGATGCAAAGGCGGCACCTGATCCGAGCCGGGGCGTTCGCCGGCGAAATAGGCGGTCAGCCATTCGCGGGTTATACGGAATACGTCGGGTTCACTATCGGATTCGCGATTCGAATCGAGAACGGCTTGGTGATCGGTGGCCCACCACCAGTCTTCAAGACAGAGTTCGGTAAGTCCCTCGCCGTCGGAGGCCATCATCATCCGGCCGATGGGCGTTTCGACTGTGGCCCGCATCAGTTGTCGTTGCGTCATACCGCCATTATCGCGCGTTGAGGGATGAAGCCCATACCGTGCCTGATTCCATGAAGGACGGCACGTCGGCGTAGTTCGGGAACTTCACTTCGGCGCTCGATAATCGTTGGAAAACCGGTGGGACACGCGGGGGCTTGGCTTTTTCCTGAGATTGGCGTATCTTTGTCACCTGTTGCCTGTGAAGGTAACACATGCGGACATAGCTTAGTTGGTAAAGCGCAACCTTGCCAAGGTTGAGACCGCGGGTTCGAGTCCCGTTGTCCGCTCTCGGATGGTTGATTCATGCTGATTGATTCGACCGGATGATGACCCGGGCGGTTGGCGCAGTGGTAGCGCACTTCCCTGACACGGAAGGGGTCACAAGTTCGAATCTTGTATCGCCCACTCGATGAATCGCCGGCAGAATGTTGCCGGTTTTTTCATCACAGGCTCGGGCGATTGGCGCAGCGGCTAGCGCACTTCGTTCACACCGAAGGGGTCGTAGGTTCGATTCCTACATCGCCCACCCGAGATTCACGCTCGTTGGCCATGTGGCCGCGAGCGTTTTTTCATAATCGATGTATTCCGATTATGCCGGTCCAATCGGGGTGCGGGCTAGAATGCCGCGGAGCCGGCAGAATGGCGGGATTCCGCCGATGCAACCTGTGGTTGCGCGCGAATATGCAACCTGAAGATGGTGGCGCGGAACTGGTTTGCCGTGGCATAGTGAGGGCATCGGCCGAATATGTCATGATGAGCATTACCTATGAAGGGACACTCCGATGAGCTTCCGCGCCAACCTGCAATACCTGCGCGCACAACGCAACATGCCCCAGGAACAGCTGGCCATGTTGCTCGGCGTCTCGCGCCAGGCCATCTCCAAATGGGAATCCGAGAAGGCCTATCCCGAGATGGACAAGCTGCTTATGATCTGCGACCTGTTCGGTTGCACGCTTGATGACCTGGTACTTGGCGATGTGAGTGCGAGCGTGAACGTGGGTGCGGCCGCGCGCGGCGCAGCGGAGGGCGACCATGGCTCGGCTGCCAGAACCGTAACCGGGGAGGGAGCCGGGGAACCCGCGTATATGAAGGATGCTGATGGGAACATCGGTGAATCAGCGCGGTCCGGCGGTGACGGCATCAATGGCCCGAGCTCCGCAAATGCATTGCCCGGCGAAATGTTGCACGGAACCAGTTCATCACGTCCCGGCACGCTGGCTAATGTGGCTGCCTTACCGCAGGATCTGACCGGCTACGATGAACACCGCTGCCGATTCGCGCTACTGATTGCCGGCGGTGTCGCGGCGATTATCGCGGGAGCCGGCATCGGCAACCTGTTCGATTCTGATAATTCCATTCTCGGCGTGACGCCACTCAACGATTTTCTGACATTCCTGGGCATCTGCGTGGGCGTGATTATCGGGCTGGCGATGCTGATTCCGGGCGGCATGTCACATACCGACTTCAAACGGCGGCATCCCTATGTCGAGGATTTCTATGCTGCGAGATGTCGCCCTCGGCACAGAGTTGCCGAGGGCCGGCAAATCACTCCCGCGTCGGGTCCTTTTGCAGGAGCAGGAAGACGAGTGCCGCGACGAGCAGGACGGCGATGGAGAGCACGCCGAGCGAGGCGTTGCCGGTCAGGGACGTGGTGGTGGCCACCAGGAAGGTGCCGATGATCGAGGCGGTCTTGCCGAAGATATCGTAGAAGCCGTAGTACTCGTTGGCGTGATCCTTGGGGATGATCTTGCCGTAGTACGAGCGGGAGAGCGCCTGGATGCCGCCCTGGAACATGCCGACCAGAATCGCCAGAATCCAGAACTCCACGGCCGACTTCAGGAAGAACGCGGCGAAGAACACGATGCACATGTATGCCACGACCGCCGCCGTGATCATCACTTTGCAGCCGAACCGGCCGGCCAAACGACCGTAGAGAATCGCGCAGGGGAAGGCCACGAACTGCGTGACGAGCAGTGCCACCACCAGCTGGGTGGAGTCGATGCCAAGCTCGGCACCGTAGGAGGTACTCATCGAAATCACCGTGTTCACGGCATCGATGTAGAAGAAGAACGCGATCATGAACATCCACAACGGCTTGTTCTTCACGATTTTGCCGAACGTGCCCGCCAGTTCGCTGAACGTGCCGCGCACGGCCGAGCCCAGCTGGTCACGGGTGGCGCGATAGTGCACTTGGCGGTAGCTGGTAAGCAGCGGGATGGTGAATGCCACCCACCAGATGGCGGTGATGATGAACGAGGCGCGCGTGCAAGCCACCGTGGACCAGTCGAAGAGCGACGGGCCGCCGAAGATCAGCGCGATGCAGAAGATGAACGGCACGGTGGAGCCGATGTAGCCCCAGCCGTAGCCATGCGAGGAGACCTTGTCCATGCGCTCGTTCGAGGTGGCGTCGATGAGCATCGAATCGTAGAACGTTAGCGAGCCGTTGAGGCCGATGGTCGCCAGAATGTAGACGACTAGGAACGGTAGCCAGGTCAGGGGCAGGGCCATTGCGCAGCAGGTGACCACGCCAGTGCCGAAGAAGCCAAGGAAGAACTTGATTTTCATGCCTTGCACGTCGGCGATGGAGCCGAGCAACGGCATGAGCAGCGCGATGACCAAGGAAGCAATGGTTTGCGCGTAGCCCCAGGCGGACACGATGTTGCCGTCCGCCGGCATCAGCGATTTGGCGTAAATGGGGATGACGGCGGTGGACAGCAGCACGAATGCCGAGTTGCCGACGTCGTAGATGATCCACTTCTTCTCGCGGGCGGTCAGTTTGGCGCTTTGCGGCACCGGTTCGTGGACATTCGTGGGATCAGTCATATACACTCCTCGACAGTATTCAACTCAATCTATCGTAGAAGCGCGGACTAGGGTAGGGGAGCCATTCCGGTTGAACGGCGGATGAATAATGCCGGGCCTCTTTCTAAGGGGAGCCAGAGCAAAAATAGCTCCCCTCGCTGAGGGGAGCTGGCCGCGAAGCGGACTGGGGGGAGCTACCTATAGTCGACTATTCGCCGATCAGCGCGATGGCCTCGTCGTAATCGGGGCATTGTGGCACGCCGTTGAGGCTGTGCTGGATGGCGATGGATGCCGCCGCGTTGGCGATCTTTACCGATTCGGCCAGACTATGGCCCTTTGCCAGCATCGCGCACATCACGCCGGTGTGGCAACCGCCCGCCGAACGGGTGTGTACGGCCTTGGTCGGGTATCCCTCGATATGAATCGTCTCGCCACCTGGCTCACGAATCCAAGCGCCGCGGGCGCCGACACGCACCACCAGCGGCGCGCGCAGTGTAGCGCCCAAGCCGTCGCACAACTGGTGCATGAAGTCGTCAAGTCCGCCGCCAATGGTGACTTTGCTGTCGTCGATTGGCGCACCAAGTCGCTCGGCCAGCGTCATGGCCTCCTGACGGTTGCAGGACCAGACCGGGCGTGCGAGCACCAGGTCCTCAAGCATATGGTCGTTGACCAAACGCAACGTATTGGTGGGGTTGATCACCAGCGTGTAGTCGCGTGCAGCCGGGTCGGTACCGGCCTTGAGCAGGAATCCGTCCACGCCGGTGGCCGTGTGGTCCATCAGTGTGTTGCCGCTGATGTGCACCACGTCTTTGGGCTGCGGCTCCAGCGTGTCGAACGTGTCCGAGTCGCCATGAGCCTCGGCGCCATAGGAAGCGATGAATGTCTTCTTCGGCGCGCCGGAGCTCAGCACCACGCGGAAACCGGAATCCTCATCAAGACGATCCTGGCCGATATGCGTGATGCCGTTGTCCTGGAATGACTGGCGGATGAAATGCGCCCACAGGCCGTTGCCCAGAATGCCGGCGTGCTCGGTCGGCACGCCCATGCGGCTGGCCGCCTGCAGCACGCGATAGCTGCCGCCAATGGAGGGCTTCGGATGATCGGCCACGGCGAATCCGCCCTGTGCCGGCACCTCGTCCACATTGAGCATAATGTCCACCCAGACTTGACCCAGTGAAATCACGCTGGGCTCGTGAGTGCCGATACCTCGCCTGAGATTCAACATGACAGCCTCCTTCGTCGTAAGTTGCACGAGGACCCCTTCGTCCCTTGCCGTCTCTTATACCGAGATTATATGAGAGTTTGTTGGATGCGGAATAGGCAGTCCGGCGTGTTTTATCGGGTAAACGCTACGATTTGCAGCGTAATTCGCCGCTGGCGAACCGCTGGCGAACTGCTGACGAACTACTTGCGGACCGCTGGCGAACCAATGCCGAGCCGCTCGTGAACCGCTGATGGCCCACTCGCAAGTTACGCTCGAACCGCGCGTGAACCGCCGAGGTTCGCCCATGATACACGCAAGAGTTGCGGTTGTCGGTATTGGGCTATATATTTGTGAAGTTGTGTGTTCGGCATGTCGGGTGAAACCGGCGGTCGAATGCGTGAAAGACTTGACACATCAAGGTTAAGGGAGTCCATCATGGCAGCTCGTTGCGCAGTGTGCGGCAAGGGACCGCAGACCGGTTTCACCGTTTCCCATTCGCACCGTCGTACCAAGCGTAGCTTCCGCCCGAACCTGCAGTCTGTGCGCACCACGATTGATGGCGAGAACACTCGCCTGCGCGTGTGCGTCAAGTGCCTCAAGGCTGGCAAGGTTCAGCGCGTGGCCGCGTGAATCGCGTACTAACGTGGAGCAAAACCCGTTTGAGCTTCGGCTTGGCGGGTTTTGTTGTTTCTGCGGCCTAAAGAGGCCGTGCGAATAGAATAGGCCAATATGAGCATCACTATGGGCACCACTCTCGCTTCGCTGGTCACCAACAAGCGTCGCGTGTCCGCGCTCAAATCGCTGGGAATCGTCACTGTCGGCGACGCCCTGACCTACTATCCTTTCCGCGTCACCGAACCGGTGCCGCTTCGCGCCATCCGCGAGGCCGCACCCGGCCAGCAGATGGCATTTGCCGCCGTGATACGAGATATGCGCGTGGTGCCGATGAACGCTCGCCGCGGCTACCGACTCGAAGCGACGGTCGATGACGCCGACTTCGCCCGGTCTCGTCGCGTACCCGGCAGTACGGCCCGGCTCACGTTCTTCTCGTATCGTAAATCGTATGTGGATTGGGTCAGCGTGCGACTGCGCGCCGGCACGTCTGTGGTGGTCTCCGGTATGCCCGGCGAATACATGGGTCAGCTGCAGTTCACCCATCCCGAAATCCTCACTGTCGCGCCCGTGCCGGCCGGAGCAGGAGCGGGGCTTGAGGGTTACGCTCGGGGCGCGGCATCCGGCAATGGCGCGTTTGCGGGAAGTGCCGATCCGTATGCCAGTGCGCAGTCCGCGTATCCGCCGGCCGCGACTGCCCCTTCCGGGGCCGCGTTGAAATACGACGCCGATACCGTGCAAGAGGCGCTTACCCGCGTCTGCCGGCCCCGCCCGGTATATCACGCCAGTTCGCGTATCTCGTCCGAACATATTCATGAGACGATTCTGGGATTGCTGTGGATGATGGGGGCCCGCACGTCATCCACGCCTGACGGGCAACTCGCTGGCGCTGGGGCAGCCGGCATTGTGGCTCCCGCGACTGACACCATCGCCGTCCAAAACGGGGAAGAGAAGTCCGGCACGACCGCCGAATCCGGTGCTGAGGCGCTCTCCCAATCCATCCCAGATGTGCTGCCCGAATCGGTGCGCAAGGCCAAGAACCTCATGCATCGGGCTGAGGCGTTCCTGGCCATTCATGATCCGGCCTCCACGGCCCGGTTCAAGGAGGCCATCGAAACCCTGCGCTATGAGGAGGCTTTCGTTTCGCAGACCTCGCTGCTGAAGTCTCGACAGCACGCGCACAAGTCATCGGCGCATCCTTGCCCGCTGAACGAGGCGCTGGAAACAGCTCGAGCGTCGGTGGGCGAAGCGGTTGCGGAGCCAAGTACGCAACCAGAAGCATCGGAGCGCGGTTCTGCGACCGATCTGCCTGATCTGCCCAATTTGCCCAATTTGCGCGACCGCTTCATCGCATCGTTGCCGTTCACACTGACAGCCGGGCAGAGTCAGGTGGTGGACGACATCGCGTCCGATCTTGAACGTGACTGGCCCATGCAGCGTCTGTTGCAGGGCGAAGTCGGCTCCGGCAAAACCGTAGTGGCGCTCGCGGCCATGCTGCAGGCGGTCGGCGCCGGCTATCAGGCGGTGCTGGTGGCTCCCACTCAGGTGCTTGCCGAACAGCATTACGAGACCATCAGCAAGATGGTGTCGGGGTTGACCCTTGCACAGCCGGGTGCCAAGGAGACCGATGCCGCGGCCGACGTTGAGGGCGCGATGGGCGCGTCCGGTGCTTCGACGGTCTCTTCTTCCAAGGTGACTGCGGAAATTCCCGTCACCCTGCTGACCGGTGGTATGAAGCTTGCCGCCCGGCGTAAGGCGCTCGCTGCGGCCGCCAGTGGTGAGCCGGGCATTATCGTGGCCACGCACGCGGCGTTTTCCAAGACCTTCCAAGCCCCGCACTTGGCCTTGGTGGTGATCGACGAGCAACACCGGTTCGGTGTGGAACAGCGCGAAAGCCTCAACGCCAAAACCGATGACGGCACCACGCCGCATCTACTGGTGATGACCGCCACGCCCATCCCGCGCACCGCCGCCATGACTTGGTTTGGCGATCTCGATATTTCCTGGCTCACCGAATTGCCTGGCGGCCGCAAACCGATTCGTACCGTGGTGGTCAATGAGGCCGACGCCGCCACCATGGGGCGTATGTTCGCGCACATTCGCGCGCGAGTCGACGCGGGGGAGCGGGCCTATATCGTGTGCCCGCGCATTGATGCGGATGATGAGGAGAACGAAGGCGGTTCCGGCGTTTCGGCAGCAGCCGGTTCTGCCCGCGGACGCGCCGCAGCATCTGGTTCCAGTGCCCGCACAGCTGCAGGCGGCCGTGCGACGCGCGCGGCGGCCGATGCCATCGGCATCGACGACCCCTACGAAACCTTCGACGAAAATGGCGAAACCGTGGCTCGCCCGCCATTGCATGCGGTGGCCGAAATCGCCGACCGGTTGCAGAAACTTCCACAGTTCCAAGGCATTCGGTTTGCGACTCTGACCGGCCGCGACAAGGATGACGTCAAAACCCAGGTCATGGCCGATTTTGCCGGCGGCGAGACTCCGATCCTGGTGTCCACCACGGTGATCGAAGTCGGCGTGGACGTCAAGCAGGCCAGCTGCATCGTCATCTTTGATGCCGACCGATACGGCCTCTCTCAGCTGCATCAGCTGCGCGGCCGCGTGGGGCGTGGCGGCACCAACTCGTGGGCGTTCCTTATTTCCCGTGCGGAACCCGGCTCCCCGGCCGAGCAACGGCTCGAAGTGATTCACCACTCGCTCGACGGTGCCGAAATCGCCCAAGCCGACTTGGAATTCCGCGGTGCCGGCGATGTGCTCGGCGACACCCAATCCGGCGGCAAGTCCAGCCTGAAGCTCCTGCGCGTGGTCAAGGACGCCGACATGATCGCCGACGCCCGCACCCGTGCCGGGCAGCTTCTGGCCGCCGACCCCGAACTGGCAGGTGAGGTCCAACTCGCCGGTGCCGTCCTCGACTTCACCCGAGGCAACGAAACCTTCCTGACCTCCAGCTGAGGCACCTCCAGCTGAGGCTAGGGCTGCGCCCCCGTAATCGCACGATATAGTTTTTCCGTATGCCGATCGTGAGGAAATCACGGTCGGGAAGCCCTCGAATGTGCTTCAGTGGAGGCAAGACCATTCGTACATGAGGTACTCGAAGTGCATATATCATTGGTGCGCTTCGAGCACCCCATTGTTGTTCATGATTGGTATGCGCAGATGAACCTGTACAGTGAAAGCTATGCGTGTAATTTCTGGACGATTCAAGGGTGTGGCGCTTGCTACGCCGAAAACGGGTACCCGGCCTACCACGGATCGCACCAAAGAGGCGATTTTCTCGCACCTCGACTCATGGGGAGTGCTGGATGATGCCCGTGTACTGGACCTGTTCGCCGGTACTGGTGCGTTGGGCATCGAAGCGCTGAGCCGTGGCGCGCGAGAACTCGTGGCCGTGGAAAGTTCCCGGCCTGCGGCGGCGCTGATTACCAAGACCTTGGCGCAGCTACAGAAGAATCGTTCGTGGGATGCTTCGCTCAAGGCCCGTGTGCTGGTCAAAAAAGCCGAGCAAGTGGCTGGCGGCTTCGGCGAACCATTCGACGTGATATTCATCGACCCGCCCTATGCCTATGAGACCGCTGAATGCAATCAGCTACTGTCCGATCTGGCGGCGGGCAGCGCCACCAACGAGAACACGGTGATCATGCTCGAACGCTCGGTACGCTCGGATGATCCCACTGCCCCCGGAGGCTGGCAAATCACCGAAAGCCGCAACTACGGCGAAACCGCCGTCTTCTACATCGAATCCGCGGATGACGACTCGGATATAGAGCGTTCCGACGATTCCGCCGCGTAGTGAATCTCCCACCGTGTGGTGAATTAATCGGCGAGCCGGCGCGGATGGGCGGCGGAGACCTCCCAGCCCAAGGCCATCAGGGTCTTGCGATCGGCCTTATCCAGCGCCTTGCAATCCAGTGCCGCGATAAGGTCTGGCCGAATCTCGGCGGTGCGGGCCAGCGCTTCGTCGCGGCGAAAACGGTCCACCTTGCCGTGGTCGCCGGACAACAGCACATCCGGCACCGCAATACCGCGCCACACGGCCGGCTTGGTGTACTGGCGATGTTCAAGCAGTGCGCCCTCGCCGGTGTAGGATTCCTCAACAATCGAATCTGGGTTGCCCATGAATCCGGGCATCAGGCGGGTGATGGCCTCAAGCATCACCGATACCGCTACTTCGCCGCCGTTCAGCACATAGTCGCCGATCGAATATTCGCGTACGTCGACGCCTTGGGCGCGGTAGTAGTCCGGGATGCGCGCATCGTAGCCCTCATACCGGCCGCAGCCGAACAGCAGATGGTCGGCATGGCTGAGCTCGGTGGCGTCGCGCTGGGTGAACAACGGGGCCGATGGGTTCGGGAAGATGAGCACCGGTGCGCCGGATGGGGCGGGGGAGCCGGACGGCTGCGAGAATCCCAGCAGTTCGTCCAGACATTCGCTCCACACTTCGGGCTTCATCACCATGCCGGCCCCGCCGCCGACTGGCGTATCATCCACCGAATGATGCACATCGTGGGTCCAGTCGCGCAGGTTGTGCGCCTTGATCTCCAACAATCCCTTGGCCTGGGCTTTGCCCATCAGGCTGAGGTTCATCACCTCAAAGTATTCGGGGAACACGCTCACGATATCGATCTTCATGTCATCCAGCCTAACGGTAGCCCCTCCCGCATTACACGGCCACCACTACACTATTGCGGTGATGAATACGACGATGAACCTCCCCACCCGCAAAAAGCCCGAAGTGTTGTCCCCGGCCGGCAACCTGAGGGGCCTGAAAACCGCGGTCGATTATGGTGCCGACGCCGTCTACTGCGGCGGCAAAGCCTTCGGCATGCGATCGGCCCCCAAAAACCTTAGCCTTGAGGATTTCGAGGAAGGATCGCGCTACGCCCATGAACGCGGCGCTCGCGTGTACGTGACCTGCAACGTGCTGCCGCGCAACAACGAGATCGAAGCCATGCGCGAGTACGTCGGCCAGCTCAAAGACACCGGCGTGGACGCGCTGATCGTCTCCGATATTGGCGTGATGATGATGGCCCGTCAGGTGGCTCCGAATCTGGAACTGCACGTCTCCACTCAGGCCGGCGTGACTAATTATCAGGCTGCGAACGCCTTCTACGAGCTTGGTGCTCGCCGTGTGGTGTTGGCCCGCGAGATGGACTTGCAGGCCGTGCGTGATATTCGCGCCAACATTCCTGATGACCTCGACATCGAATGCTTCGTCCACGGTGCTATGTGCATGGCCTTCTCCGGCCGCTGCCTGTTCTCCAACTATCTGACCGGCCGCGATGGCAATCACGGCGAATGCGCCCAGCCATGCCGCTGGAAGTATTCGATCGTGGAAGAGAAGCGCCCCGGCCAGTACTTCCCGATCGAGCAGACCGAGAACGGCGCCTATCTGTTCAATTCGCAGGACATGAATATGCTGGGGCACTTGGATGATTTGATTGACTCCGGTGCCACCAGCCTCAAAATCGAAGGCCGCGCGAAAAGCGCCTACTATATCGCCGCCATGACCAACGCCTACAAAACCGCGGTTAATGAATACATGATTCAACGCGGTTTTGAAGACGCTGATGGCAATGTTTTGAAGCCTTTCCATGACCGTGTGATTCGCCCGGGCGACCCCGATTTTGGCCAAGGAACCGAAGATCAAGTGATGCGCAATGCTGATGCCGCGTTCGCCGGTGTGGCCGATGAGGGATATGACCGTGGCTCTGATACTGCGGTTGCCGATTCGGTCACCGGCTCGGTTGCCGCAGAACGTGACCGCGTGACGGTTGCTGATGCCGTCGACTCAACTGCCTCTGGTACGCCGGCCGGCACCGCCGTCGAACCCGACGGCATGAGCTCTCACGCCCGTTCCACGCGCCGCAAGTCCAACACCGCGGTCGAACAGATTGAGACCGATTGGAAACATGCGGCCGTTCGCCCGGCCCCACACGTCGAACTGCCCGAATGGCTGCTCGAGGAAACCGACAAGGTGGCCCACCGCGACTACTCCACCGGCTTCTATTACCCGGAGCACAAGGTCACACAGAACACCGACCGCTCCGCCTACTTCCGCTCATGGCTGGTAGTGGGCGAAGTGCTGAGCTGGAGCGCGGACGAAGACGGACGTGTCACGCTGATGAGCCGTAACAAGATTGAGCCCGGTCAACAGGTCGAATTCCTGCTGCCTGGCGAGAGACCATTGGTCTTTACCGTGCCGGAAACCGGCCTGCGCGATGCCGATGGCGCGCCAGTACCCGCCATCAATAATCCGGCGCACGTGTTCTCGATGCCCTGCCCGCACCAGGTGCCCATCAACGCCGCCATCCGCTCGCGCACCAAAAAGCCCACCCTCAAAGCCGAATAACCTACCACTCCGCCCCCGCTGACTGGGGGGTGGTCATGAAAATCATGAACACCGCCCGCACCCAAGAAAGAATGCCTTATGCCTGAATACAGCGAAGAAATCCTCGATTCCAACAGCATCAGCTCTACCGATAAAGCCGGTCGCCCTATTCCGGTGACCATCCCCATCGCACTGGCCCCCGGCATCAAGGTGGTGTACACCACGCGACTGGGCGGCCTGAGCGCCGGCGATTACGGCAACCTGAACCTCGGCGGCAAGTCCGGCGACGAACCTGAGGCCGTGCTGTCGAACCGCATCGCACTCGCCGAAGCGGTGCAAGCCCGCCTATCGCTGGTCTCCCAAGTACATTCCGGCGTGGCTGTGGACGTGGACGACTCGTTCGTCATCAACACCCCCTTCGGCTTCGACGTGTCCGGCACACATGGTGAGACTGACACTCCGCACGTCATCGAGGCGGACGGCCAGGTCACCGCACAATCCGGCATCGCCCTAGGCATGTTCGCGGCCGACTGTCTGCCGGTGCTGCTGGGCGACCCGGTCACCGGTATCATCGGTGCGGCCCACTGCGGCCGTCGTGGTCTGGAGCGCGGCGTGATCGGCACCACGGTGGACCTGATGAAGAGCAAGGGTGCCGACCCGGCGAACATCGTGGCCACACTCGGCCCGCGCATCTGCGGCGACTGCTATGAAGTGGGCGACGAGATCGCCGACCAGTTCATCAAGCGCTTCCCGCTGACCAAGACGAAGACCCGTTTCGGCGGTGCCGGCATCGACATCGCCGAAGCCGCGATGATCGACCTCGCTTTCGCCGGTGTACATCAGGTGGTCGATTCGATGCCGCGCGTGCACGCCGCCACCCAGTACCTTGAGGAAGACCCGGAACTCGCCGAACTGTGCCGTACGGATGGCGAAGGCCCGGCCGAGCTCGCGGAGCGCATCGACAACATCAGCCACAGCATGTGCACGCTCGAAAACCCACTGTGGTACTCGCACCGCCGCGCCGCGCTCGCCAACAAAACACACGAAGGCCGCCTCCTCGCCCTCATCGTGCGTGACTAAACGGAGAATGCGAGCACATTCCGTGGAGAAGATGTGATGCAGTTCACGGACGGCCAGCCCTCACCCTACGGTGGTGCCTATGACTGAGAGAGATTTCGATACCCCCGTCGAGACGCCTACCGTCCAGCCGGTCCCCGCTCAGGGCGCCAAACCGGCGCAAACCGTGCCGGTGGTGGCCGTGGTGCTGGCCGCCGGCTTCGGTACGCGCTTCGACCCCGATAATCCCAAGCAGCTTGTCTCCGTGGGCGGCAAGCCCATCGTGTGCTGGAGCATTGATGCCTTTGAACATTGCGACCGCGTCAGCGACATCGTGGTGGTGGTCAATCCCAAGGTGCGCGGTGAAGTGGAAACGTTGGTTGGCGAGATGGGCTACACCAAGGTCCGCGTCATCATTGACGGCGGTGACGAGCGTGTGGACAGTACCGCCGCCGCGCTCGACATGCTGGCTACGGCTGGCATTCCGGACGATGCCAAGATTCTGATCCATGACGCCGTCCGTCCGTTCGTGGAACAGTCCGCCATCGACGGTTCGATTGATGCGCTCGACCAGTTCACGGCCGCAACCGTGGCCTACGCCTCAACCGACACCGTGCTGTTGACCGAGGATCTGGGCGATTTGAAAGTGGTCAAGTCGGTGCCGGACCGCCCGAACACCTTCCGCGCGCAGACCCCGCAATCCTTCCGCTTCGCGACGATTCGTCACGCTTACGATTTGGCTGCCGCCGACCCGGACTTCCATCCCACCGACGACACGCGCGTAGTGGTCGATTATCTGCCTGATGAACCCGTCGCCATTGTCTCCGGTGCGGAAACCAACCTGAAGATCACCACGCTGGAAGATATTCCCACAGCTGAGCGTATCGCCGAGGAGATTCTCGGTCGTGATCCCAAGGAAGAGGCCCGCGCCCGCATGCACGCCCTGCTGGCCCAAGCGGCCGGCCAGATGCATCGCTAGACTGGCATTATGCGTGAACTCAATGTTGTGATCTCCGGCTTCGACCACTATGACGGCGTGGAGGTCAATCCCGCCGTCGAAGTGCCCAAGGCCATCGCCGAGCAGGGACTGGGCGTCTCCTCTGCTCCGGACGATCCGTTGGAGCAGGTCGCCGTCACCGTTCATGCTGTCAGCATCCCGGTGAGCTTCGCCAAAGCCTGGCCCACGCTGAAAGAGACGATTGAGGCCACCAAGCCCAATATCGTCATCGCCACCGGGCTCAAGCACGCAGCCCGAGGCGTGATGCTTGAACGATGCGCCACCAACCTGATGGACGCGATCAAGCCAGACGCGGACAACGTGATCCCACGCCGCGAACCCATCGATCCCAATGGCCCGGCCGCCTATTGGACCCGCCTGCCGTTGCGCTCGATCCTGAATGATTTCACGGACGATTCGATTCCGGCCACCTTGAGTTCGGACGCAGGTACGTTCGTATGTAATTCGCTGTTCTACAACTTGCTCAACTGGACCGCCACCCAGGAGCAGGTGCTGGGCGGATTCGTCAGCTTCCCTCCGGTCGTTCCGGCGCATTCCAGCCAGCATGGTCTACCACTCGACCAGCAGATCGCCGCTGGCCGTGATGTGGTGCGCGAAGCCGTGCGCTACTATCTCAAGCCCTCCAGCTCCGACATCCTCATCGCCTAGCACGCTGTGCGCCACGCCGGAATAGAACATGGTTCGCACGCATTGTAACGATTGCGCGTCGCTCAACGCTCAGCGCTAGTGCGATGCGCTACAGTGCTTCAAGGATGTGCCAAGAGCTTTATGCGTGTGCGAAAGGAATAAACAGCGATGGTGGATCGTTTCCCGGTGGTGCTGCGAGGATATGACAAGGAGAAGGTTGATGCTGCCTTCGACGCTACTCAGGAGAGTATGAAGCGTGCGCAGCAGACGTTGGCCAGCATGCGTGAGCAGATTGCGGCGGATGACGACCGTATTCTGCAACTGCAGGCCCAACTTCAGGAAGAGAAGAACAAGAAGCCGGAAGGCAACAGCTTCGCTTCCTTGGGAGCGAACGCCCAGCAGATGCTTGCCTCCGCCGAACAGACGAGTACCGAACTGCTGGAACGCGCCAAGCAGGACGCGTCCTCCATCCGTACCACGGCTCAGGCTCAGGCCGAAACACTGATCAACAACGCCAAGCTGGATGCCCAGCATATTGTTGACGACGCCAATGCCAAGGCCGCCTCGATTCTGACGAACGCCAGCAATCAAGCCGAATCAGTGACCACCTCCGCCAACGAGGATGCCGCACAACTGCGCTCCGAAACTGCCAAGACCATCACCGAACAGCGTCAGACCGTCGAGCTTGAGCTCAGCAACGCGCGCGAAGAGCACACTAAGAAGATGGCTTCCGAACGCTCCACTCAAGAGCGCGAAATCGCCGACATGAAGGCGGAGGCGACCCAGCAGGTTGCCGCAATGCGCAAAAGCGCCAATGAGGAGATCACCAAGCTTAAGTCTGATTCCAACGATCAGATTGAGGCGGCGCTCGCCGAGGCCAACAAGAAGCTCGCCGACGTGCGCGAGCAAGTGTCCAAGATGATGACCGAAGCCCAGCGCAAGGCCAGCGAAATCATTGATGCGGCCAAAACCAAGGGTCAGGAAATCACTGATGAGGCCGAGGTCAAGCGCACCAGCACGATGAGCCAGGTCAACGCCGAGGTCGAGCAGATCCGTCACGACATCGCCGCTCAGCAGGATGAGGCCACGAAGAAGGTCAACGAACTGCTGCAGCACCTCGAAGAGCGTCGTGTGGCGGCCAAGCGGGAAGCCGATGAGTTGGTCGGTCAGGCCAAGAACACTCGCGACCAAGCCGATTCGTATGCCGCGTCCAAGCGCGAGGAGGCGGACATCCAGGCCGCCGCAATCGTACATAAGGCGGGCGAGGAAGCCGATGCGCAGATCGAGGAGCGTCGCGCCGCCGCCCAAAGCGAGCTTGACGGTCTGTCCAAGCGCATCGCCGATCTGCAGGAACGCGAGTCCGTCATCACCCAGCGTGTTTCGGAACTGCGTTCTATGTTCTCGCAGGCGTTCTCCGGATTCGCTTTCGGCGGTAATGCGGCGGCCTCTGGTCAGGATCAGGAAGCCGCTGCCGCGGCGGCATTGCCGGTGGTTGCGCCCGTCCCGGAAGTCAAGCCTGTACACAACGAGGCCGATGACCAGCCGGGTGAGTTGAGCGGAAACGAGTCGGCTGCCGACGATCACAATGAGACAGATGCGGCACCGGCTGATTCGGCTGATTCGGCTGATTCGGCTGCGCAGAATGAGCAGTCCGAATCGTCTGAGCCGTCCGAGCACCAGACACAGGGCGAACCGGAGGCCCCGACTCAGGAGAATCCGGCCGTATCTGAGCAGAACGGCGAATGACAGGCCTTCGATTAGACTACTAGCGGTAAGAATTACGGCACCTGCGCTTTCGAGCCAGGTGCCGTATTCGTTTGAATCTGCGCCACAAGCGCACCATCACAGAAGGAGTATGACATGAGTGAATTGACGCCTCTGACCGACGAAGCGTTGAATACCCTGCGCGGCGATTTCGCACAGAGCGGCACCAACCGTCTGGCCATGAACGCGGTGACCGCCGCCGGCATCGACAAGGTGGCTCGCAATTATGACCGCGCTCGTCTGATGCAGCGTCGTTTCTCCACCATCGTTGACAATGGCGAAGCCACCCATCAGGATCGCTCCGGCCGCTGCTGGCTGTTCAGCTCCCTGAACGTGGCCCGTTTCGTGGCCAAGAAGAACATGAACTTGAAGGAGTTCGAGTTCTCCCAGAACTACGCGATGTACTACGACAAGCTGGAGCGCGTCAACTACTTCCTTAAGGATGTGGCCGCTCTGGTGGCTGCCGGAGAGCCTTCCGACTCCCGCCTGATGCAGCACCTGCTCGCCGACGTGATGGGCGATGGCGGCCAGTGGACCATGGCCATGAACGTGTACAAGAAGTACGGCGCTGTGCCCAAGGACCTGTTCCCGGAGACCGAATCCTCCAAGAACACCGGTGAAATGAACATCCAGCTGCGCCACATGCTGCACACCGCCGTGGCGCACATGTACGCCGCTGACGGCGATGCCTCCAAGGTCGAGGCGATTATTGCCGACGCCACTGCTGCCGGCCACCGTATTCTGACCATCCACCTGGGCGAGCCGCCGGTTTCCTTCGACTGGGAATGGACCGACAAGGATGGCGAATTCCACCGCGACGGCGAGATTACGCCGGTTGAGTTCTGGAAGAAGTACGTGGGTCCGGCTGATCTTGAGGACTACGTGTGCCTGGTGGACGATCCGCGCACCGAGCACGCCAAGGGCAAGAAGATCGGCATCGAGCACCTCGGCAATGTGGCTGGCGGCGACGCCACCGAGTACCTCAACGTGCCAAACCAGTTCATGAAGGACTGCGTCAAGCAGATTCTCGTTGAGCAGGGCATTCCGGTATGGTTCGGTGCCGACTGCCACCCGTTCATGGACCGTGAGAACGGCGCTTGGGCCACCGACCTGTTCGAGTACGGCCGCGTGTACGACGTGGACTTCGATTTGGACAAGGAAGCCCGCGTGCGCTTCGGCGACTCCGCCATGAACCATGCCATGGCTTTCGCCGGCGTTGACGTGGCCGACGACGGCACCACCCGCCGCTGGCGCGTGGAGAACTCTTGGGGCGCCAAGATCGCCGACAAGGGCTACTTCACCATGTCCGACGACTGGTTCACCGAATACGTCTACGAGGTAGCCGTCCCGAAGGCCCTGTTGCCCGAGGAATACCAGAAGGCCCTCGAAGAGCCAGCCACTATGCTCCCCGCATGGGATCCGATGGGCGCTTTGGCCTGACTTCGTCAGCCTCCCGGAATCGGCCTGACGGCCAATGCTGTGTTTTCTCGCAGCCTGTCGGCTGCTAGGGTCTCTCCCTCTGTCAGCGCGAAGCCGCTGACAGAGGGAGAGACCGCGGTCGCAGGCCGCACAACAACACAGCATCGCCGCAGGCGAGTCCACACAGGCGAGTCCACCCAAAGTCCATAACTGCCGGCCCAACAAGCAGTCCCCGTAACAAACTGCTATAGTTGGGCTTTTGCGTCTATGGCGACATACCGACAGTACGTATACAAGGAAAGGAGTCGAGCAATGGCAGCACTACGTGGTCCGGATAGTTCCGAGGATGAACGTCGTTTGGGGGAGCAGGCCGTCTTTCCTGAGACCGTCGATGTCAACATTCGTCAGCTTGACCCCATTCCCGCGCCGCGTGCTTTCCTCAGGGAGCAGCCGCTCACCGATGAGATGAGCGAGCTCGTGCTCCACTCGCGGCAGGAAATCCGCGATGTGCTCAACGGCCGCGACGACCGACTGCTCGTCATCGTGGGCCCCTGCTCAATCCACGACCCGAAGGCCGCGCACGAGTACGCAGAAAAGCTGGCTGCCGTCAAGCGCGAGCTGGAAGACCGACTCGTGATCGTGATGCGCGTGTACTTCGAGAAGCCACGCACCACCATCGGCTGGAAAGGCCTCATCAACGACCCCGATCTGGACGGTCGCTTCAATATTCGTAAGGGCATGTGGCTGGCCCGCAAGGTGCTCACCGACGTGCTGAGCCTTGGCCTGCCCGCCGCCACCGAATGGCTTGACCCCATCACCCCGCAGTACATCTGCGACGCGATCAGCTGGGGCGCCATCGGCGCGCGCAACACCGAATCCCAGGTGCACCGCGAACTGGCCAGCGGCCTGTCCATGCCGGTGGGCTTCAAGAACTCCACCGACGGCTCCGTCAAGGCCGCCGCCGACTCCTGCTACGCCTCCGGTTTCGAACATCATTTCCTGTCCATCAACTTGGACGGTCGCGTGATTTCCGCCGAAACCAAAGGCAACCCGGATTGCCATCTGGTGCTGCGCGGCTCCGGCCACGGGCCGAACTACGATGCCGAGTCCGTGCGCCGGGCTTTGGGAGATCTCAAGGCCTCGCAGGCGACGGGGCCGAGCCGGCACGGGCTCGTCATCGACGCCGCCCACGGCAATTGCGGCAAGGACGAACGCCGCGAAGCCGAAGTCATCGAAGAGATAGCCGAGCGTCTGGCACATGGCGAGCAGGGCATCACCGGCGTGATGATGGAGAGCTTCCTGGTGGGCGGCCATCAGAAGCCGGCCCCGCTCGACCAGCTGGTCTACGGCCAGTCCGTCACCGATGCCTGCGTGCCGTGGGAACGCACCAACGAACTGCTGCACACCCTAGCCGACGCCGTCACCGCTCGCCGCTCGGCTAAATAGCTTTGTCTTTGTAAAAATGCTCACTGAGACCCACTCAGTGAGCATTTTTTGCCAATAACGGTGGTCATGTCAGTTTGTTCCCGTGACACCTTATCCTTGGGAAGGATACTGACCCAAGGAGAGATGTTATGCAGCAGCAGGAGGAAGCAGCACATTCGCTGCATCCGTTGCAAGTCGGTCCGCAGCCGTTGAACACCCCAGAAGAGCTTCGCGCCATTCGTCAGGCGATGGGGGAGGGAAGAACCCGCTCGTTGCCACTGATGTGCCGCGTTGGGAAGATCAGGTGGGTGTCAGTCGCATCATCAACCGCCGCGTATTGGAGTTGGAGCCGCTGCCCACGCCCGCGCAAGTGCTCGCTGAACTCCCGCTGACTGATCAGGCTCAGGAAATCGTCGCCTACTCGCGTGATGAGATTCGCGCGTGCCTGTACGGCCAAGACGACAGGCTGTTGGTCATCGTCGGCCCCTGTTCGGTTCATGACCCGAAGGCCGCGCTGGACTACGCGCGCCGATTGGCCAAGCTGAAAGATGAGCTCGGTGAACAGCTGCTCATCGTCATGCGCGTGTACTTCGAGAAGCCGCGCACTACCATTGGCTGGAAGGGCCTGATCAACGACCCGGATATTGATGGCAGCCACAATATTCGCAAGGGCCTGTTGCTTGCTCGCAAAACCTTGCTTGGTGTGCTGAAGGAAGGATTGGCGGCCGCCACGGAATTTCTGGAGCCCACCAGCCCGCAGTTCATCTCGGACGCGGTGAGTTGGGGCGCCATTGGTGCGCGCAACACGGAAAGCCAGATCCACCGCCAATTGGCCAGCGGGCTTTCCATGCCGGTCGGCTTTAAGAATGCCACTGACGGCTCGGTGAAGGCAGCGGTCAACGGTTGCTTCGCCGCTGCTCAGCAGCACACGTTCTTCGGCATTGACCATCTGGGGCGTGCCTGCGCAGTCGAGACCCTTGGCAACCCGGACTGCCATGTGGTGTTGCGCGGCTCGATTCACGGCCCGAACTACGATGCCGAATCCGTGGCCAAAGCCATGGAAGACGTACGCGCCGAAATGCCCGCCGAATCCGCAGCCTCGCATGGTCTGATTGTTGATTGCTCGCACGGTAACTCCGGCAAGGACGAACATCGTCAGGCCGAAGTCGTGCGCAATATTGCCAGCAGAATTGCAGCTGGCGAACAGGGTATTACCGGCATCATGATGGAAAGCTTTATTGAAGGAGGCAATCAGAAGGCCGCGCCGCTTGATCAGCTGGTCTATGGCAAGTCGATTACTGACAAGTGCATCAGCTGGGAAGAAACCGAGGCCTTGCTGCGCGAGCTTGCGGAAGCCGTAGCCACACGGCGTTGGCACTGAGTTGCGTCATCGGCTCTCTCGCGGGAGCAATGCAACGAAACGTCTCTACCCCTCAGCCTGCCATTCGGCGGCCACCTCCCCTGACAAGGGGAGCCGAAAGTGTTGTGAAAGGAACTTACGTATGGGTATGAAAACTGTAGCTATTATTGGCGCATTGGATGAGGAAGTGGCGCTGATCGCCAAATCGCTCACGCATGTGACGCACACCGCCAAGGGCAGCCTTGACATCGTGTCCGGCACGGTCGACTCCTTCGGTTCTGACGTCATCAAGGTTGCCGCAACGGTAGGCGGCATGGGACTGGTCAATGCGGCCGCCACCACGCAGCTGCTGATTGACGAGATTGCCCCGGACGCCGTGATTTTCAGCGGCATCGCCGGCAACCTCAACACCCACCTGCACATCAACGACGTGGTGCTCGGCGGCACCCTGCGCTACCTCGACACTGACATGCGGCTCGTAGGCCAGTGGAAGCCCGGCACTGCGGACGCTCCGGTGGAGGAATTCCACTCTGATGACCGTCTGCTGGAAGTCGCCGACGAGGCGCTTGCCAATGCGGGCATTACCCACATCACCGGCATCATCGCCTCCGGCAACTACTTCGTGGACACGCCCCAAAAGGTCGAGGAGGTCATCCGACTCACCGGGGCTGACGCCGTGGAGATGGAAGGCGCCGCCGTGGCACAGGTCGCCGCCCGCAATAACGTGCCGGCACTGGTGATTCGTGCCCTTTCCGACAACGCCGACACCGATTACGAGGTATTCAAGGAGTTCGACATCTCCGAATACGCCGATACCGCCGCCCGTCTGGCTGTCGACATCGTCAAGCGCCTGTAACTGGTCACCTCCAAGTTCGGCGTTGCCGGTGTGGGCTGGTACATGGCCATCATGACTGCCCTCGCTCTGCTCGCTCTGTTCCTGATCAAGGAAAGCAAGGACAAGGACTACGAGCTGTAAATAGAGCTCCCCATATTATGCTCCCGCCAGCGGGAGCATTTTGTTATGTCGTCCCGCCAAAAATGAACAATAGACGAACTTACGTAGTTTAGGCATCTCACTACGCCTCGCACGTTTTACTCTGGAAATCATGGATATCTGGCAGATCGTCGTGATTGTGGTGCTCGCCGCGCTGATACTGGTGTGGGTTGCCGTCATCGCCTACAACAAAGGCCGCGTTTCAGGCCGGCTCGCCGCCGAACAGGACCTGTCCGGCGACGAGGATACGCATTCTCTATTCGGTGATGATGCGCCCGTGCGCCCCACCGAGCGTCGCCTGATTGAAGTCCTGCCCGAAGCCCTGATCGTCACCGACCGCAACGGTCTGGTCCAATATTCAAGCCCCGGCTCAGTGCCATTCGGCCTAGTCTCCGGCGACCGACTCAACTCGCGTGAAGTCGAGGACATCCTCACTCAGGCCGCCGCCGACGGTGGCATGCGTGAGCGTGAGGTTCAGCTGCCGGTCAATCGCAATTCCTATCCGTCCTCTAATGGCCGAGGACTGGAGGCCGGCCAGTCACGCCCGTCCAACACGCTGTATTTGCGTGTGCGCATTGGCGATATCGGCGATGACCTGTACGCCATCTTCATCAACGACATGTCCGAGCAGCGCCGTTTCGAGGCCGTCCGCCGTGACTTTGTGACCAACGTTTCGCACGAACTCAAGACTCCGGCCGGTGCCATCGCGCTACTGGCCGAAACCGTGACCGACGCCGCCGATGATCCGGACGCCGTACGGTATTTTTCCGGCCGTATCTCCAAGGAATCCGCGCGCCTGACCGAACTGGTGCATCATCTTATCGACTTGCAGAAAGCCCAAAGCCCGCAAAGCGTGATCGATGCGCGGCGCATTTCCGCGCTGGATGTGGCACGCGCCGCCATCGCCGCCAATCAGACCCAAGCCGACTCCCGCCATGTGGATATCCGACTGAGTGTCAACGGACAGTCAGTACCCACGAAGGTCGAGGAGCCGGCCGATGGCGAAGGTTCCTTGGAAGAATCAGGCAGCCCAGCCACGAACGGTCCGATGATCAAGGCCGACAAAGAGGCCATGCAAACCGCCGTCAAGAACCTCGTAGAGAACGCCATCCATTACTCGCCCGAACACACCACTGTGGCGGTCGGCGTGGGGGAGCGCGATGGCAAAGTCACCATTCGCGTGGTCGATCAGGGCATCGGCATCCCCGCCAAATCGCTGGACCGCATTTTCGAGCGATTCTACCGGGTCGACCCGGCCCGTTCGCGCGAGACCGGCGGTTCGGGACTCGGCTTGGCCATCACCAAGCACTGCGTGCAGGAGAACGGCGGTCGGATTTCGGTCTGGTCGCGTACGGGGGAGGGGTCGACGTTCACCATCGAGCTGCCGGCCGCCCCGGATGAGGATGACGACGAGGCCCGGTCGGACGAGTCGACACAAGCGTAGGGCCTTGGTTGGTGCCCGACATGGTGCCATTCCATTGCCACACAATCACACAGTGGGCGAGGTGCGCACACCGCGCGTAGCCCAATTACGCAATTACGTACTTTCGGGAAACAGCAGGCTAACGGAGAACAAATGGTTACGATAATGTCGGAAAACTTTGCGCCTATGCGCACGGGAACATACCCAAGAAAGGCTACTATGACACGCATTCTTATCGTCGAAGACGAGGAATCCTATCGCGAGCCGCTGGTATACCAGCTCACACGCGAGGGGTACGACGTGTCCGCCGCCGCCACTGGCGAGGAAGGTCTGGAACTGTTCACCAAAGGCGGCATCGATTTGGTGCTGCTTGATTTGATGCTGCCGGGCATTGACGGCACTGCACTGTGCCGCCGCATTCGTGAGCAGAGCCGTGTGCCGATTATTATGCTCACCGCCAAGAGCGCCGAAATCGATAAGGTCGTTGGCCTTGAGATTGGTGCGGACGATTATGTGACCAAGCCGTACTCTTTCCGTGAGCTGCTGGCACGTATTCGTGCCGTGATGCGTCGCAATCAGGCCACTGCCCAGGCTTCCGGCACTGTGGATGACGATATTCCGCTGGTGTGTGGCGATATCGCCATGCAGGTTGGCCAGCATCAGGTCACCGTACGCGGCGAAACCGTGTTCTTCCCGCTCAAGGAATTCGAACTGCTCGAATACCTCATGCAGAACAAGGGCCGTGTGATGACGCGTCACCAGCTGATCGACCGCATCTGGGGTTCGGATTATGTGGGCGACACCAAGACGCTCGACGTGCATGTCAAGCGCGTGCGCTCCAAGATCGAGGAAGATCCGGCGCACCCCAAGTATCTGACTACCGTGCGCGGTCTCGGATACAAGATCGATACTCCCGCGGAGTAAATGGAAGGCGGCCTTCGGGTCGCCTTTTTGTTGTGGATTGGGGGGGGGCTCGCCGCAGGCGAGCCCGCTCCAAAAACTACGTAGCCTCAACGTAGCCCACAAACATCCAAGTGTTCATCTTCTGTTTACTGATTTCGGTTTTGGGCCCTTGAAACCACCAATACGCTTGTAGTTGTCATGAATTGACCGGGCAGCGCTGAGCCGCCCGCGAATAGTTGATAGAGGGATTAAGTAATAATCATGCAGAAGAACATCCTCGTTCGCTCCATTGCCGCTCTGTCCGGCATTGTGATGCTCGCTTCCGTGGCCGCCTGCGGCGATAACACTGCCGCCACGACCGACAACAGCTCCTCCTCCGATTCCACTTCCAAGTCCACCCCGATCTCCGGCAACTTCTCGGGCGCCGGCGCCTCCTCTCAGCAGGCCGCCGTTGAAGCCTGGATCGCCGGCTTCCAGGGCACCAACCCTGAGGCCAAGATCGCCTACAACCCGTCCGGTTCTGGCGCTGGCGTGCAGACCTTCCTGACCGGTGCCACCGCTTGGGCCGGCTCCGACAAGGCCCTTGCCGATGACGAAGTTGAGCAGTCCAAGTCCGTGTGCACTGAAGGCACCGCCTTCGATGTCCCGGTCTACATCTCCCCGATCGCCGTGGTCTTCAACCTCAAGGGCGTTTCCGATGCCGGCAAGCACATCAACATGGACGCTGCCACCATCGCCAAGATCTTCGACGGCAAGATCACCAAGTGGAACGATCCGGCCATCGCCGATCAGAACAAGGACCTGAAGCTGCCCGACACCGCCATCACCGTGGTGCACCGCTCCGATAAGTCCGGCACCACCCAGAACTTCGTCTCCTACTTCAAGGACGTCACCCCTGACAACTGGACCTACGACCTCTCCGAGAACTGGCCGAACGAGGTTGGCCAGGGTGCCAAGGGCACTTCCGGCGTGATCTCCACCGTCAAGCAGGCCGACGGCACCATCGGCTACGCTGACTTCTCCCAGGTCGGCGACCTGGGCACCGTGGCCGTCAAGGTCGGCGACAAGTACAACGAGATTTCCGCCGAGGCCGGCTCCAAGGTCATTGGGGATTCCAAGCAGGACGACACCGTTAAGGGTGACAACCGCATCGTCATCAAGATCAACCACGCCACCGAGGCCGAGGGCGCCTACCCGATCGTCCTGGTCTCCTACGACATCGTCTGCCCGGCCTACAAGGACACCAAGCAGGCTGAGTTCGCCAAGGCTTGGCTGACCTACGTGACCTCCGACGAGGGCCAGAAGGCCGCTCAGGATGCCGCCGGCACCGCTCCGCTGCCCTCCTCCCTGAAGTCCGAGATCACCAAGTCCATCGAGGCCATCAAGACCAAGTGATGACGTCGGCCCGCAAGGGTCGTGTGGACTGGACCTGACAACTGAACGATAGACTGTAGTAGTAAGAGCAGTCGCCGCCAACTTTAAGCCGCAGTCGTAAACCATACGGCTGCGGCTTAAAGCGGGTCAGGACCCGAACGGTTTGGCAACGTCACAGACGAAAACCGCACCACTTGAATACTTGATAACCACCCTATATAAGGAGAATCCGTGAGTTCGCAAGACAAAACGGCTGTGCAGCCAGTTGGTGGCAAGACCGCCGACAAGGTGTTTCGCGGTGTGGCATACGCCTGCGGCATCCTGATCCTGGTTGTACTTGCCGCTGTGTTCCTGTTCCTGTTCTTCCGCGCCTGGCCACTCATCGGTGGCGATCAGGCCGCCAACAGCCAGACCGTGTCCAGCTTTACCGGCGGCAAGGCCAGCAGCTTCTGGGGCTACGTGCTCCCGCTGTTGTTCGGTACTGTGCTCGTGTCTTTGCTGGCACTGCTGATTGCCTTCTTCGTGTCCATCGGCATTGCGCTGTTCATTTCGCATTATGCGCCTAAGAAGCTCGCCACCGCGCTGAGCTATGTGGTCGATTTGCTGGCTGCCATCCCGTCCGTTATCTACGGTTTGTGGGGCGGCCTGATTCTGGTGCCGGCCATCTACCCGTTCTGGAACTGGGTTGCCAACCACCTGGGCTTCATTCCACTGTTCGAGGGCCCGGCCGCCAACCCGCCGCGCACCGTCGCCACCGTGGCTGTGGTGCTCGCCGTTATGATTTTGCCGATTATCACCTCCATGTCCCGCGATATCTTCATGCAGACCCCGCGCCTGCACGAAGAGGCCGCGCTGGCGCTCGGCGCCACCAAGTGGGAGATGATTCGTCTGGCCGTGCTGCCCTTCGGCAAGTCCGGTATCGTGTCCGCCTCCATGCTGGCTCTCGGCCGCGCGCTTGGTGAGACGATGGCCGTGTTGATGATCCTGTCCCCGGGCCTCAACTACTCCATCAAGCTGCTGCAGGCCTCGCAGAACCAGACCATCGCCGCGAATATTGCCGCACAGTACCCTGAAGCCAACGATCTGGGCGTCTCCACGCTGATCGGAACTGGTCTGATTCTGTTCCTGATCACGTTCGTGGTCAACTTCATCGCCCGTAAGCTTACCGAGAAAGCGACTGCGTGATGACTGCTGCTGAGAACACTGAAAAGACTCCGATGGACGGCGCGCCCGAAATCGACTTCGATCGTTTCCGCCCGACCCGTTCCGCCATCCAGCGCCGTAATATCATGGACCACTTCATGCGGGTCCTGATCGCGGTGGCGTTTGTGATCGCCTGCATCCCGCTGATCTCCCTGCTGTGGACCACTATCGTCAACGGCATCAAGCGCCTGAACCTGAACTTCCTGAGCTACAACATGACCGGTGTGGTCGGTGGTAACCAGACCCCGTCCGGTGGTTACGGCGGTGTGCTGCACGCCATCATCGGTACTCTCGAAATCACCGCTGGCGCTATGGTTATCTCTATTCCGATCGGTTTGATGTGCGCCGTGTACCTGGTCGAATACTCGAACCGCGGCAAGCTCGCCACCACGGTCTCCCTGCTCATCGACGTGATGAGCGGCATCCCGTCCATCGTGGCCGGCCTGTTCGCCTTCTCGATGTTCACGATTCTGCTGGGCCCCGGTACCATCAACGGTTTCGAAGGCTCCGTGGCTCTCTCCCTGCTGATGTTGCCCACCGTGGTCAAGTCCAGCGAGGAAATGCTCAAGATCGTGCCGAACGATTTGCGTGAGGCTTCCTTGGCTCTGGGCGTTACCAAGCAGCGCACGATTACCAAGATCGTGCTGCGCACCGCTCTGCCGGGCATCGTCTCCGGTGCCATTCTGGCCATCGCCCGCGTGATTGGTGAGACCGCACCGTTGCTGATGACCGCCGGCTACATCTCCAGCACCAACGTGAACCTGTTCTCCGGCCAGATGACCACCCTGCCGGTGTTCGTCTACCAGGAGTACTCGAAGCTCAGCGCGAACTGCCCGCCCAACGCCGACGCCACCTGCGTGACCACGATTCCGATGGAACGTGCGTGGGCTGCGGCTCTCGTGCTGATCGTCATCGTGCTGCTGCTGAACCTCATTGGCCGAATCGTGGCGAAGGTCTTCGCCGTCAAGACCGAACGCTAAGCCAGTCGCTAAGCCTAAGCCTTAAGAACACAAGGAAATATAAGGAAACATCATGGGACAACGTATTGACGTCAACCACGAGAACATCTACTACGGCGACTTTCTGGCCGTGGAAGATGTGAACATCAACATCGAGCCGAACAAGGTCACCTCCTTCATCGGCCCGTCCGGCTGCGGCAAGTCCACCGTGCTGCGCACCTTGGACCGTATGCACGAGATCATCCCTGGCGCTCACGTCGAGGGCGAGGTGCTGCTCGAAGGCAAGAACCTGTACGACAAGGACGTGGATCCGGTGGCCGTGCGCCGCGACGTCGGCATGGTCTTCCAGCGCCCGAACCCGTTCCCGACCATGTCCATCCGTGAGAACGTGCTGGCCGGTGTGCGCCTGAACAACCACCACCTGGCCAAGTCCGACGCCGACGATCTGGTCGAGTGGGCTCTGCGCGGTGCCAACCTCTGGGAAGAGGTCAAGGACCGTCTTGACAACCCTGGCATCGGCCTGTCCGGTGGCCAGCAGCAGCGTCTGTGCATCGCCCGCGCCGTGGCCGTCCACCCGCAGGTGCTGCTCATGGATGAGCCCTGCTCCGCTTTGGACCCGATTTCGACCCTGGCTATCGAGGATCTGATCGACGAGCTCAAGAGCGACTACACCATCGTGATCGTGACCCACAACATGCAGCAGGCCGCCCGTATCGCCGACTACACCGCCTTCTTCAACCTGAAGGCAGTGGGCCAGCCCGGTCACCTCGAGTACTTCGCGGACACCATCACGATGTTCAACAACCCGCAAAACGAAGAAGCCGAGCGCTACATCTCTGGAAGGTTCGGCTGATCGTTTCCTGCGCGCAGCGTAATGATTTGTGCGTAGGAGAAACGGCAAAGCCCGCCGCAAGGCGGGCTTTCGCATATTCAACGCGAGTATTGCCGAGTATTATCGTTCTCGCAACGGAGCGAGCTGGAATACTTTGTCGGACTGGGCGGCGACTTCCCGCTTCGGTCGATCGACGGGAGAGCGGCGGGTAAAGCGGTACAAGACAAGTCCGCACGATGAATACTCCGTGATAAATTTTCTGTTAACGTGCGAGTATGGAAGAATGGTCGCAGCGAGGTCCAGCAAAGGAGCATAGGTGAGTACTGGTCTGATCGTCAGCATCGTCGTTGTCGTTATTATCGTTGTCTTGATTGGTTGGGGCGTCAGCGCCTATAACAACCTGGTGACGCTGAAGAACCGTGTGAAGAACGGTTGGGCGCAAATCGACGTGCAGTTGAAGCAGCGCGCCGACCTCATCCCGAACCTGGTGAATACCGTCAAGGGGTACGCATCCCACGAGTCTGAAGTCTTCACTCAGGTGACCGCCGCCCGCGCCGGCGTAGTGGCTGCGGCCAGCAACCCGAGCACGACCACTGCTCAGCGCGCCGCCGCTGAAAACCAGCTGTCCCGCGCCCTGTTCAACCTGCAAGCCACGGCTGAGGCATATCCGCAGCTGCAAGCCAACCAGAACTTCATGGATCTGCAGAACCAGCTCAAGGAACTGGAGAACAAGATCGCCTACGCCCGTCAGTTCTACAACGACGTGGTCCTGAAGCTCAACACCGCCATCGAAACCGTGCCGACGAACATCATCGCCGGTTTGTTCCACTTTGAACAGGCGCAATACTTCGAGGCCGATGATGCCTCCCGTCAGGTGCCACAGGTCCAGTTCTGACCCGCTCCAGGCCCGTCCGGTAAGCCGCCGGCCGGGCCCGTATTGTCTTAAGAGAGGGAAGATATGTGGATACGATTCATTCGCGCCGGAATCGTCAGCATTGTTGCCACGGTGGTGTTGGCAGTTATCACCTTGGCGATAATCGAGACTTCCGCGTTCGGCGATTCGGCCGACCTCAGCTACCGCACGCTGGACTATGATGTGACCGCCACCGCGAACGGTGATTTGAAGGTCACGCAGCATATCGACGTCAAGATGCGTGAGCGTACCGACAGTGACGACAACACCAAGCCGTGGAAGCAACTGTTTCAGCAATACACGCTGAACTCCGGCACCCTGACTGATATCAGCGATATCAGCGTGCGCAACGTCACAGACGGCATCGACTATGCCCAACAGAGCGAGCCCAAGCTGCCCAGTGACGTCTCTTCCGACAAGGAATGGAACAGTGACTACGCCAACCATTGGTATATCGCCGATGTGAGCGATGGCAGCGACCATCCAAAGGCATACACGCCCGGTACCGATGGCCTCAAGCCCAGCGCCTCCGCCACCGAAGATAACATGACCGTGGAGATCGGCTGGAATATTCCGGTCACCACCGAGGCCGACAGTATGAAGTTCGACGTGAGCTTCACCATGCACGATGTGGCCACCAAATGGAAAGACGTGGCCTCCTTCCAATGGGAGCCGTTCGGCAAGAAGAACCAAGTGCCTATCGGCACGGTCACCGGCACCGTCCACTTCCCCAACGGCATCACCGGCAAAACCTCATGGGCATGGCTGCACACCGAGCGCACTTCGGAAACCAAGCGCAACAGCGACGGCAGCTACACGTTCACGGCCTACAACATCCACAATGGCGACTACCTCGATGTGGTCGCGGCGTTCGATGCCGCCAAAGCCAAGGGCATCGCCCGCAAGGGAACCGGCAATCATCTCAAGGACCTGAAACAGGACGAATATAAGCAACAGCAGCGCTGGCTCGACAAGCAACGATTCGCTGCCAGAGCTCGTCTCGTGTTCTGGATTGTCAGCATCGTGCTCGGCATCGCGTTGTGCGCGTGGGGTATCTGGGCTGTGATCTCCAGCAACCGGCGTGCGCAATACCGTGGCAGCGTCGAATACTGGCGCGACCAGCCCGGCATCAGTCCGGCTTCCGCAGCCCGTCTGATTCGCGTGGTCGATCCGTCGACGCGCCAATCCGATGAAGACCGCCAGCTGACCGCCACCATGCTGTCGCTCGCCGTCAAGAAGGCCATTGCCGTCTATCCGGGGCCGTCGGACATGTATCGCGGCATCGACATGAGCCAGGCCACGCCGGTGGGCTTGAGCCAAATGATTGCCGCCGACCAAGGCAAGCAGTATGCGGCAGGCATCACCAGCACCATCGTGATTCTGCCGCTCGCCATTGATGAGGCACCCAACGCGCAACAGTTGGGATTGAGCGAATCGGAAGATGCGCTGCTGAACCTGCTCATCGTCATTTCGCAGCGCGTGGGCAGCCCGGTATTCGACCTGAACCAGATGAAGGCGACCTGCCAGAATTGGCAAGACGGCTATATTGAGCTCGGCAAATTCACCGGTGCATGCAGCATGGAATACCAGCGGCTGGGTGCCACGCGCTCTGTGGGCTGGCAATGGATCCTACCCGGCGTATTGGCCGCCGTGCTGGGATTTGGTTCGCTGCTGGCCAACAGCTTTATCGGATACCCGGTGGCTGGTCTTATCGAGCTGCCGATATTCCTGGTCGGCCTGTTCTGCTCGATGGCCGGCGCGATGACCGTGCTCACCGACCAAGGCCAGGATATTGCCGGCCGGACTCTGGGCCTTAAGCGTTATATGGAAGACTTCTCCAACTTCACCGACCGTGGTGCCGCCGATTTGGCCTTGTGGGATTGGTATATGGTCTACGCCGTCGCGTTTGGCATTTCCGATCGCGTGATGCGTGAGCTGGCCAAGGCCTATCCTCAGGTCAACGATCCGGCTTGGCTGGATGCCAACGCCTCCAACTCGTTGTTCTACTGGAACTACCGCCCGTATGGCTGGTACAGCCACCGCCATAATGGTCCGTTCGACCACGATGCTGCCGGGCAGATGGACCCGGGCATTAGCGGCCCAGCTCCGGCTTACGGAGGCACATCGTTTGCCGGCGGATTCTCCGACCTCGGCTCGCAGCTGAACTCCGGACTCGCTGACATCAGCTCGACCATCAGCGCGGCAGCACCATCCGCCGATTCCGGTGGCGATTTCTCCAGCTTCGGCTCGGGTGGCGGCTCCGGTTTCGGTGGCTCGTTCGGCGGTTCGGGTGGCGGCTCGTTCGGTGGGCGGTAAATCCAGCGTTCTGCTTACGCTGGAATCGGACACAGACCGTCTCATTACTGTTGAAGGGAATCACCATGGCATTGTTCCGTAACCTCGGACCGTTCTCCACCACCGCCATCGGCCACGGCGAAATGCCGCTGACCATCGAAAACAATCGCGGCCACGAGGTCGGCATCGAAACCCTGCATGCCTCGCTGGACGCCGGCTGCCGCCACATCGACACCGCTTGGGCCTACTACTGCTCCGGCGGCGAAGAACAGACCGGTGAAAAGCTGGTGCGCGAGGCCCTTGAGACCTGGAAGGGGCCGAAGGACGAGGTGCTGGTGGCCACTAAGGTGGGCCACTTCCGCAACTTCACCGACGGCCGCCCCACGTGGGATGTGGACGGTCGCCCGGAGAACCTGATTCGGCGCGGCAAGGAGAGCGCACTGGCGCTCGGCGTGGACACCATTGACCTGCTGTACTTCCACCGCCCTGATCCGAAGGTGCCGTACAACGAGTCCGTCGAAGCCATCAAGCAGCTGGTGGACGAGGGCGTGGCGCAGGAGGCCGGTATCTCCAACGCCTCCATCGAGCAAATCGACATTGCGCGCGGTATTCTGGGCGACAAGCTCGTGGCCGTGCAAAACCAGTACTCGCCGATTCACCTGGAGACCCAGGACACGCTCGACTACTGCGCCAAGGTTGGCTTGGCCTTCGTGTGCTGGAGTCCGCTCGGCGGCTACCGTCACCCCTATGATGAGACCAAGTTCGACCCGTTCCGCGAGGTCGCGGCGGCCCACGGCGTGAGCTACCAGCAGGTCGTGCTGGCATGGGAGCTCGCCAAGGGCGACCACATGTTCGTGATTCCCGGCGCGCACCGTCCCGAAACCATCCTCGACTCCCTGAAGGCCGACCAGCTCGAACTCACCCCCGAAGAACTCGCCAAGCTCGGCTGAACTTTCTCAGCTCCCCTTGTCAGGGGAGCTGTCTCGCGTAGCGAGACTGAGGGGTAGTCGCCGGAGTAGTCCCGGGTAGTTCCACAAGGAGATAATTGTGCGCAAAAAACTCATCCTCGACCTCGATACCGGCATCGATGACGCGCTCGCCATCGCATATGCCCTAGGCAGTGCCGACGAGATCGATTTGATCGGTATCACGGCCACCTACGGCAATGTCGCGGTGCCGCTGGTCGCGCGTAACGCGCTGGCGGTACTGCACTTGTTCGGCCGTGACGACGTTCCGGTCTATCCCGGAGTCGACCATCCCATCGCCCCGGCAACATTGCCGAAAATGCGTGGCACCACACCAGACGAGCGGGCCCAGGCCTACGCGCGCTGGCAGAACGGCGGCGCGGACGGCTGGCAAACGGACGCTTCGTGGTCACCAACTCCCGGCTCGGTGGCGGTCCACCATTCCAACGGCATCGGCGGCGCAATCATCCCCGACTCCCCGCGCGCTCCGGAAGCACCAGGCTCGGCGGTCGATTTCATCATCACCGCCGCGCGCGAATACGGCCCGGACCTGACCATCGTACCTACGGGCGCGATGACCACCATGGCCACCGTATTCCGCAACGCTCCGGACCTGAAGGATTCCGGTGTGAACGTGACGTTGATGGGCGGCGCCCTCACATTGCCCGGCAATGTAAGCCCGGCCGCCGAAGCGAACATCTCCCAAGACCCAGAGGCAGCAGACTATCTGTTCAAGTGTGGCGCACGCACCACCATGATCGGCCTCGACGTGACCCACCAGACCGCGCTCACTCGTGAGAAAGCCCATGAATGGGCGTCTCTGGGGACGCCGGCTGGTGACTTCCTCGTCACCATGACCGATTACTACATCGATTTTTACGTAAAGAACCAGCCGGAAATCCACGGCTGCGGACTGCATGACCCGCTCGCTGTGGCTGCCGCGCTTGACCCATCATTGGTCACCACGTTCGGCTTCAACCTACAGGTCGATTTGGAGGGCCCGTTCCGTGGCCGCACCATTGGTGACCGCTCGCGGCTGCAAGATTTCGACAAGCACACTCAGGTTGCGCTCGGCGTCAACGTGCCGGAATTCCTCGACCGTTTCATGACCCGCGTCACCGCCGCCGCGCGCGGGTGAACGCTTATGCTTTGGCGGTCGTGTCGGTTGCTGAAGCGTCGGTTAGTAGTGCGGACAATGCGGTTCTAGCTTCCGGAGTGATCCACATGGTGTGTGGATAACCCTGTGGATAACTAGCGGTACGATTCGTCGTCGTGTATATGCGGGATGGCATCGGTCGGTGTGCATATGTTTATACACTTCAATATGCTGGAGGGTGAATGTTCCATGCCTGATCTACGGTGACGGGCGGCAAGCGACGAGGTGTATGGATGGTTACTGCAAGGGATGTGGCAAAGCGCGCCGGGGTGTCTCAGGCCACGGTGTCGTATGTGATGAGCGGTAGCAGGCCCATTTCCGAAGCCACCAAAAAACGGGTGCGCAAGGCCATGGATGAGTTGGGGTATGTTCCCAATATCAATGCGCGATCGTTGGCGGGTGGCAAGGTCGGTGTCATCGGTGTGCTGGTGCATATGGATGAGGATACCGATTTGGCCGAGCTTCGCCCGTTCCTGGTGGTAATCATGGAGGAGGCGAGAAAGCGGGGGTCTAGTGTGATGCTCGTTCCGGCCGACGAGGGGATTGAGGGACTGTGCCGTATGGTGCGTCAAGGCGTGGTCGATGGCGTCTTGGTGTTCGACGTCGAGTGGCATGATGAACGCCTGCCTGAGATAGCGCGATTGGATATTCCCGTTGTGCTGGTGGGTACGCCAGAAAACGCACATGGCCTGCCGTGCGTTGATGTGGATTATCGTCGAGTGGCGCAGATGGCCGTCAATCGTTTGGCGGAACGAGGGGCGCAGCGGATGGTCCTTGTTGGGGACTGGGGAAGAAGTCTCGACCGTTATGCGTTTGCTAAGTTCTTCGCCAGCGAATCTCGTGTGGTGGCTCAAGTGCTGGGCATGGAATATGAGATATTCATCCCGCGTGAAAAAGGATGGAGGGGCATCTGGGCGATGAAGGATGAATTGAAGCGAATGGCTCAATGCCATGGCGGTATTGCAGTGCGCACCCCTCATGTGTTAGATTCGCTGCTGCAGCTTTGTGTGGAAATGCAGATTCAGCCTGGACGTGATTTTTCCCTGGTCGCGGTGTATGTGGATGGTCATGACGAAGAGTTGCGCGTGCCGGTGGATAATGTGGATCCAGTGCCGCAGTCCGTCGCCAAAGCCGCCATGGGGCTACTGTTCGATCGGATCGATGGACATAAAACTGGTGAAAGATTGCTGGTTTCTCCGCATATCACCATCCGTAGCTAAGGAGTATGTCCGATTCTCGGCCTCGTGTGGTTCTTGACGTCGCGTAGTTTATGCGCATCAACACGCCGGTGTTGCGTGCGTCGGATTCAATGATATATTCATTTATGCGCATCAATATTGAAGCGTATAACTAACTGAAAGGACTTAGTTATGAGGGGTAATACAAAGAAGTTCGCCCTAAAGTCAGCCGTGGCGGTGGCCGCTACGGCAGCCATGGTCGTGCCGATGGCCGCATGCGGTTCCGGTACCGCAGGTGGCGGGAAAACCAAGATTTCGTTCTATTCCTACTTCAAGGACAACCAGATTGGTGAGGTCGTCAAGGGGTTCGAGAAGAAGAACCCCGACATTACCCTCGACGTGCAGTATGGCCAGGATCCGGCACAGTACATCTCGACACTGCAAACCCGTCTTGCTGGTGGCAAGCCGCCGACCATCTTCAATCTGACGATGGATAACCGTACCGATGTCATGAAATCCGGTGCCGCGTTGGACATCTCCGGCGAGGATTTCCTCGATGGCATCGACGACACAAACTTCGCCTTGTTCCAGCAGGATGGCAAGACCTACGGCATGCCGGTTTCCGCATGGGTGGGCGTGTTCTTCTACAATAAAGACATTCTCAAGAAGGCCGGATACGATAAATTCCCCAAGACCTGGGATGAATTCATCGAGATGGGCAAGAAGATCAACTCCAACGGAAGCACCGCTTTCCTGGAGGACTTCAATACTCAGATCGCTGGCTCGTTCACCGGCTTGCTGGCTAGCTATTACGGCGAGCAGGGTAAGTCCGGCGATCTTGACGCGGACATCTGGTCCGGCAAGTCCACTTTCACCAAGGACTGGACTCCGGTATTCAAGAAATGGGAAGCTGCCGCCAAGGCCGGTGTAATTCCTCAGAAATCCGTTGGTCTGTCGGGCGATCAGGTCAAGCAGGAATTCGTGAGCGGCAATCTTGGCGTCATGCGCTCCGGTCCATGGGATCTGCCTGATCTGCAGAAGTCAGACATCGACTTCGGCGTGGCACCGTTCCCGGCCTACAGCAAGGAAGACGGCCAGTGGATCAACGGTGGCCCCGACCAAGGCTTCGCCATCGCGTCCAAGGCCTCCGACAAGGAGAAGGCCGCAGCCAAAAAGTTCCTTGCCTATCTCAACAGCGAAGAGGGCCTCGAGGCGTTTACCTCTGCCGCTGGCACCCTGTCGCTGTCGAGCAAGTACAATGCCGAACCTCCTGCCGAACTGAAGGATGTAGTGGATAACTACTTCAAGCAGAACAAGTTCTACTGGGTCAACTGGCCGAAGTCCCCTACGGTGATGTCCACCGAGGATATCGCCCAGCAGCAGAAGATCGTGCAGGGCCAGATTTCCGCCAAGGAGGCTGCCAAGGCTCTCGACGCCAAGTGGGCGACGCTGAAGTAACCCATCACACCACCAGTTCCTTTCTCTCCTCCTGACAAGGCCGTGCCGATCGCCCGTTCGGCGGCAGGCACGGCCTTGCTATGTCAAATCGACCATAATTCTCAAGGACTTCCCATGACCGCTGCAACCATTGGGCATGCTTCCAAACCAAAATCCAAGCGTGCATCATCCTTATGGGCGGAAAACCTCTCCTCATTCTGGTTTCTTCTGCCAATCATCATCATATTCTTCATCCTTACCGTCGTGCCGTTGCCCGATGTCTATTTAGAAGTGCAACACCCTTGTTGGTCCTGTAATTCTAACAGTTCGTCGGCGAACGCCTCGGCGGGCGTCCGGTAGTCCAGCACGCGCATGGGACGGTTGTTGATCTCGTCGACGA